>Ga0209641_10000023_pt1 | contig 109739 bp, 97 predicted proteins | sample RifCSP16_1_FD_184022 | JGI IMG/M metagenome (GOLD analysis project Ga0209641, IMG submission 184022) | Soil microbial communities from Rifle, Colorado - Rifle CSP2_sed 16_1 (SPAdes) (version 2) | ecosystem: Environmental > Terrestrial > Deep subsurface > Rock core/Sediment | place: Rifle... | reverse complement strand
AGGGTTTTTACGGCTGCGCCTGTTCCGAGCCTGCCTGAAAGGGCCATGATTACCGCCGCCCCTGACGCGACATAGAACATTGCCGCGAAAACAAGGCCTTCTCCCGTGAAAAAGCCGCTGAAAAGATGATATTGAACGGCGGCGCAGGCAACTATCCAGCCTGAAAGGACGCCTATGCCGGGAGAGAGGCTTCTTTCCGCGATGGAGTGGCTCTTCAAAAGCGTTATCGCGAATACGAAAGTGAAGATAATAAGGGGCAGCAGCAGGAGCCCGATGCTGAAGGAGCCCGCGCTTAAACCAAGAGACAGGTTCAAGGCCCTGCTGAGGCCCATTGTCAGCGCGCCGGAAAACAGGCCGTTTTTAAGGCCCGCGTTGTAGGAGACCAAGGCCGCTGAAAGGCAAAGCGCGGCAATGAGCGGGTAGACCCCGGCAACTGAGGCAGAGAGTACCCCGGCGATGATGAGCACCACGCCGAGCACAAGCGCGCCTCCGTGGCTTATCCGTCCCGAAGGTATTGGCCGGTTGTCAGGGTCGCGCTCCCTGTCGGCGAAGTCGTTGCACGCCGAGGCGCCCGCGTATATGAGCGCAGAGGACGCAAGGATGTACGGGAGCTTGAAAATATCCATGCCAGAGGCGCTTGCGGCAATGAACCCGGCCATCGGGTCTGCCATCGCGATGAAAAGATGCGGGAGTCTCACGAGCTCCAGATATGGAGCCGACTTATGCCGGAAAATCATCTGACCCCCTCAGGGCTGCGCGCCCAAAACGCCACGGGCGTTGTCAATCCTCCTTCGATGTCGAACCTCCCGAGCTTGCCAGAAACCTGGACGGATTCGCGAATGTAAGGCCGCGGACCGATTCCTCCGAAAAGCCCCTCTGGCGCATGAGCATGGCTACTTTCGGGACGGCAAGCGGGTCGGAAGAGCCCCAGTCAGCCGAGCCGTTTACCATTATTCTTTCCATGCCGTACCGTTCGATGATGTCCACGGCCTGGTGCGCGCTGAGCTTTGCCGGGTCATGGACGGTCAAGCCAGCCCAGCAGCCAGTCTTCTCAAGAGTGAGCGAGGCCGCCTTCCCGTCGGCGTGGTCTATGACTATTCTTTCCTGCGTGACCTGTTCATCCTCTATTATCGATATCATGCGATCCAGGCAATTTCCCCTGCCATGCCCGGGGCAGCGGACCATCACCGGCAGGCGGCGCTCTTCTGCCATGCGGAGCTGGCGGCGGAAGGCGTCCTCTTCTTCAGGGGTCGCCAGGTCGAGGCCCACTTCGCCTATGCCGATGACCGAAGGCCTGTCGAGGAAAGGCTCCATGGCCTTCAGCACATCAAGGGCAATGGGGCTTCCGGCTTCCCTGGGGTTGAGCCCTATCATCGCGAAATGCCTTATGCCGTACGCCGCCGTTCGCTTCGGCTCAATGCTCACCACCTGTTCCCAGTAGTCCTGGAACGACTCCGGAGACCTCCTGTAGATGCCTGACCAGAATGAAGGCTCCACGCAGGCTACTATGCCCGCCACAGCCATCCGGTACAGGTCGTCGGTGGTCCTTGAGACAGTGTGTATGTGCGGCTCAATTAACCGCATCGCTTACTATTCTCCTTCCGGCAAGCCCCTTGAGGAATTCGAGAGATTTTCTTGCCGCCTCAATCGGCTTATCCGGATAAGTGTAGAGCTCGACGGTAATGAAGCCGCTGTAGGTTTTTTCGAACAGGGAAAGAAGTTTTTTGAAGTCCATGTCCCCGGTACCGGGGATGAGGTGAAAGTGCTTCCTGTCCTTGATGTCCTCGAGGTGCACATGAAATATCCTGCCCTGGAGGAGCTTCACCGTGAACTCAGGGTCTTCGCCGAGCACATGGCTGTGTCCGAGATCGAGGTTGGCGCCAAGGTACTCAGAGCCTATCTCGTTTATAAGGCACGAGAGCTCGGAGCCTGACTCGATAAGGAGGCCCGGCTCGTACTCCAGTCCCACTTTCACATTCATCTTTTCGGCGTGCGCGATTATCTCTTTGAGAGCGGCTTTCAGGGCTTCTATCCCTTCTTCCGGTGTGCTCTCGGGCTGTATGGGCCCGGAGGTGACGCTCACATTAGGGCAATTGAGGGCTTTGGCTAGGTCTATGCATTTTTTGGTGTAATCTATCCGCCAGCCGCGCACTTCCGGGTCAGGGTCAGTGAGGCACGGCTCGAAAAGGGGCTCAGCGTCTCCGTTCTCGTAGTAGCCGCGAACGGTGTTTGCGTTGATGTTCGAGACGGCTATCCGGTTCGCCGTAAGCGAGGCCTTAAGCTTTTTAATATCAGAGGCGCGAAGCGTGTGGACATACAGGTGCGGGATGTCGGCCAGCAGTTCCACGCCCTCGTACCCCGCGGCGGCTATGCTTTCTATCGCGTCGTAGACGGTGTGTCTTATGAACGCGTTGGTGGAAAACGAGAACTTCATGTGTGCGCTCCTTTTATGTCCGCCAATGAAGCGTAGGAAAAGAGCATCTCAGCCTGCTCGTAGAACCGGTGCTCGTCAACGCCCTGCGGGGCCTTGAAGAACGAGGCGAGATGCTTCATGAGCCCGCCTTCGCTTCTTCTGTTCGAGAGCTCGGAAAGCCTCACGAGGTCCAGCACCAGAGGGGCGGCGAGCACGGAATCGTAACCCTGCCAGATGAACTGCAAAGACATCTTCGTTCCCAGAAAGCCCTTGAAATGGATGAAATTCCAGGCCGTCTTCTGGTCGTCGAGAGACGGCACATAGTGGATGTGCACCCTGGAGTGCGGATTATAGCCAAGCACCTTGCCCATGATCCCGTCCTTAGTGATTATCTTCGATTCCTTGTTTTCGGGGTCGTTCAATATCTGTCCGTCCATGTTGCCGAGTATGTTGAATCCCTCCCAGCTGAGGACTTCGAGGTTCCTGTAAAGGAACATCGGCAGTAGCGCTGATTTGACGAGCGTCTCGCCTGTTTTGCCGTCATCGCCCATGACCGGCACGCATTTGGTCTCCGCCAGCTTCACTATGGCTGGAAGGAGGGCCGCGTTAGAAGGGGTGAAGTTCAGGTACGGGCAGCCTTCGAGCACCGCGGCGTAAGAGTACAGGGTGCTTGCCCGTATCTCGTCTTGCCTGTCCTCCGCGATGCATTCCTCGAACTCGTCAACGCGCTCATGCGAGGGCCTGTGCTCCAGGGGCGGCTCGGTCGAGGCGAGGTTCACGACTGCCACGCAATCGAGTGAGTTTCTTTCCCTGAAGCCGCTCAAGTCCTTCCTGAGCTTTTTTACCTGGGCCGCCAGGGTCATCTCGCGCCCGGGCGTCTGGTGGCTGGATAGGGACTCTATGGCCTTGCCGCAGTTTGTCGTAACGCCCTGGCAGATCTCAGGGGACACTTCTATGAGGCCGCCTTCTATCTGGCGGAGTATCTCAGATGGGAGCTGTGAGTTCCTGAAGTAATTCTGCGCGCTCTCCAGCGGAGAGGAAGGGCGGATGTCCCACCCGCCGAAGACCATGTCTTCGGGGTCTATGAGCCCCAGGCCGGAAAAGGCAGGCAGCTCCGTTACCATGCCAGCGCGGTCGCAAAGGCCTTTTTTGATGGCAAGCGCGCCTGCCATCACTGCTGTCGCTATATACCCTGACGCTCCGATGAAGAATACGCCGGTCTTGCCTGTTTTATCCATGTTCATGAAGCCCCTTTTCGTGGTCCGTCAGGTTGTTGAACGCTTCGATGGAAGCGCGTTCTTTGAAAAAAGGCACTGGCCTCCTTGCGTGCCTCATTTGGGACTTCTTCATGAAAATGGCAGGGTCTGGCTGCCGGAAATCATACCCTGCTTATCCAGCGAGGCCTTCTGGCCATGAACAGGCGGTTGATTGGCGCATATACGGCAGAGAACTCTTTTCGGTTCTGGTTTTCCTGACAGGTTTACGGAAGAGCTTGAAACCGTTTGCGGCGTGCGTTTGAATTCTCTTACCAAGGATTTTAAGTCAAGAATGGTGTTTGTCAAGAAGGCTAAGTGCGTGCGGTTGGGCTTAATGGAATGGCGTTTGCAGATTGCCTCAAGCTCCCCATTTGATTTTGGAGTCAATCGTCGCGCGGTATTGCGGCGTACAAACAACGAACGCCTCATTCCTCGCGTCCGTACTCCTCGCATCTGGAACTTTTTGAGCAATCTGTCGCTAATGGTATCTTTAAAGCTTCACAGGCCCGGGGCTTTATGGCCCCGGGCCTGTTTTTTTCAGGCGTGGCCGCCTTTTTCTTTGTTGCCCTTTTCGAGGTTGGTGACCATGTCAGTGAACATGTTCCCCTTTATCGTCGTCTTCTCGCCGCATTTCGGGCACTGGAGCGTTGTTCCGTCCTTCAGGTCCCGCGCTTTCTTCTTGAAAACGGTCGTGCAGACCGGGCATGTGATGTCTATCATTACTTCTGACATGAATTCCTCCCTTATAATTCCGCCTCAGGGCGCGTATTTGCAGCTATTTAATCATAAAAAGAGGCCGTATGGCAAGGGAAGGGGGGAAAACCTTTTCCGCCAGCCTTTCATCCCGTGATAAGCCGTCTACCTCGATCCGGGCGCTGAGTCTATCAGTTTGAAATGCTTTTTGCTGAGGTCGAGCCTGGTGATTTTTTCGATAAACATTTTTACCCGCTGCCTCTTATCCCTTGAGGACAACCTGTAGCCGGGATTTAACTCGAAGAGAGCTGGAGATTCGGGAAGCCAGTCCTTTATTACAGCCGGGTGCGTCCCCTTGAACTCCCTTATTATCGCGGGGTCTATGTCGCCGTATGATACGCTTACCGGAGCCTTGTTCCAGTAGCGTTGTATGTGCCTGGTCTTCTCGTTCATGTGGCGCTCGGGCCTGGCCCAGCCGTAATGGTAGATGGTCGCGCCGGTGAGCGCGGCCCTTGGATAGCGCCCCTTTTTGTTGGAGTCGAGCACCACAAAAAAAAGACCGTCCGGGGCGTATGACCGTATGGTGTTCCTTATTATCCTCGGAGCCCGCCTGTACCAGGCAGGGCTTTCGAGATATGTCGAATGGTTCCCGTAGAAATGCAGGTAATCGAAGACGAGCGCCTCCACCTCAGGCTTGTCCAGGTTGCGTTTCATTGCGTCGTATATCTTCGGAAGGTCGTCCTCATGCACCACCTCGTCGCCTTCGAGGTAAAAGGCCCAGTCCCCGGTGCAGCTGTACTGCGCAATCATCTTCTGCTGGCCGTAGACGAAACCCTTGGCCGTAAGGTTCTCGTTCCATTTCGTGGTGATTATCTTTATCTTCGGGTCGTTTATTGATTGTATGAGCTCAAGAGTGCCGTCGTCCGAATCTCCGACATTGACGATGAACTCGTCGCATATCGGCAGGATGGACTTTATCGACTGCGCCGCAGGGTAGCCAAATTCCAACGCTTTCCTTATGAAAGTAAACCCGCTTATCTTCACTCTGCCTCTGCCTTTTCATCGGCGGGTTTCAATGCCGTTTGCAGGCCCGTGAGCATGGCGAAGAGCATCCCCGTATGGACCTGGATTATCTGCGTGTCGGTCAGGCTTGCGATTGCCACTATCAAGCCGAAGGCCAGTATCGAAAAGCCGGCTGGATGGTCCATGTGCCGCAATCCGGCCCTGATGAATTGAACGAATAGCCAGCAGAGCGAGAAAACGCCAACAACCCCGAAGCTCACGGCCATGTACAGGAAACTGTTGTGCGGCTGCTTGAACTCCAAGGCGGGGTCGAGCGCCGGATTTGCGTGTTCCTTCATGGCCAGATTATAGCCGCCTGTACCAATGCCGATGATGGGGTTATCCATGAATATCCTGGCGGCTCCGTTCCACATGTGTAGCCTCAGGCCCATCGAGGTATCCGGGCTGCCGCTGTAGTACGAGTCGATCTGGGCCGCGGCGTCGTTCAGAGAGGACTTGACTACGGGCGTAAAAAACAGGGCCGCCACCGTGAGGATGGTTACGGCGGATATCTTCGTAAAGGACCTTTGCCCCAGAAGATTATAAATTATAAGAGGGATCGAAATGAGCAGCGAGAGCAGGGCAGTCCTTCCGGGCGCGTCGGCGAACAGTGAGATGCTGGCAAGATAAAGTAGTATTCCGGCCCCGTAGAGTACCCGGCCCCTCAGCCCCCTTGCCTTGCCGAAGTAAAATGACAGCAGCAGGATGCCGAAAGTCAGAAGCAGTATGTAGGTTATAGGGTTTATGAAGCCGGAGGCGTACCTTTCCTGGGCCGGGATGACGCCAGCGTATATGGCGATGTGGATGGCGGCTGCCAGGGAAAGCCCGGCAAGGAAACTGTCCAGAAGGGCCTTTGGAGAATACCTGTAAAAGGGTAGCGAGGATATCGCGAAGGCAAAGAGCCAGTAATGGGTCTTTGAGGCGTACTTCAACCCCGTCTGGAAGTCGTTCGTGTACAGGAGGCCTGCCCAGTGGAGGGCGGCGAAAACCAGCAGAGGCAGGGCCCAGGGCTGTTTGAGCCAGAGGCGGCGCTCTTTTATGAACCTTCCCGAGCATATCCACAGGGCCAGGGTAAGAAAGCCCGCGATGAGGAAAGGAGAAGTCCCGAGCGGGATAAGAAAAAAGGTCAGGCAAAAACCCCAAAAAAGAATCCGTTCCATATCCACGGCGCTGCTCATCTGTTCAGCTCTCATAAGTTGCGTTTTTCCAAGCATATATCCACTTATGAGTTTTGCAAGCGGTTGCGGTAAGTTTTTTAGAGGGCGGGGGATAGAAGATAAAAAAAGGGGTTACGCTTTCGCGTAACCCCTTGATTTTAGTGGTGGCCAGGGAGGGAGTTGAACCCCCGACACGGGGATTTTCAGCTAAGGTTTCGGTTTGGTTTTCTTTTTCTTTTTAGCTGGTTGCGTGGTTTTCTGCTTACTTATGTAGTCGTCGAATTTCGCTCCCTCGTTTCCCAGAAAATCCCCGTGCAGGTTTGATTATATGTCTTAGTTATCCTTTTTGTTTTATGCCCCATCATGTCCTGCAGCGCCCGACTATATTGATACTGTGATAGCCCATGGGTATGATGAACTAGCAACTGCTCTGATGCAACCCCCCTCGAGAAGACTAAAAGTTCCGGATAGCGGTAATGAGAACCTGTTAGGCTTGTGATTTTTAGAATTCTGACTATTTGAAAATAGAAAACAATATCGAGGCGACCCCGATGATCATAGTCAATTCAATTGCTAATAAAGACAGGAAATAAGAACGCTTTAGACCGATTTCGTACTCTAGTTCAGCCCAATGGGCTTGTAATTGTGCTAACGCTGATTTCAATTGTGTTGAGGCGATTTCTTGCCATCGCCCGCTTGTAATATACGGTGCTTCTATTGGCATGCCAATTAATTTGCGACACAGCTTCAATTTTTCTTGATATTCAGGTACTAATTTATTTTTACTCTCTTCAATGGTTTTTATTTTTTTATGGGAAGTTGGATGAACTGGATTTACTGCTTTTATTTTCTGTTGTAAGTCTGAAAATTTTTCGCAAAATGTGTCTATTTGATCGAGGTGTTTATCTAGCTCTTCTCTTTTTAGGTATTCCATAAGCCTTTTCGGGGGCTGATTATCAGTCTGGGCCGGCTCGCTTGTAGCGCCCTTCACTTTATTCTCCTTGGACATAAGTCCTCCTAATTCGAGGTTTTATTAAAATAAGTTTAATCGAATAAAAATACCTCTTCAACTTAGATATTAGAGGGATAATTGAATATAAAATAGAGATATAAAAAGAATTTTGGGAGACAATACTGCAAATTAAGAAAAATATGAGGGGGCAGAATAAAAATTGAAGTTTTGATAAAAATATCCGATACTTTTGTTGTCACCTGTAGAATGGTAACAGTATATAGGCACAAGGATCATAGATAGTATTAATTTAAACAGAAATATATATTTTTTGTTTACTTTGAATTTAAATAGACACCGGGCTTTACCAGTCTGCAACCAGTCCGACCCTCATGAAACTGCTTGAGCGGGGAGAGGAGAGGCTCAGATAGAAAGAGTCGATGCTTTCCATTTGACATGGAAAATCAGATGAATAATAATCAAAACTGCAAGCACCTGGAATTCCTAAGTGCATAAAGGATTTGCTTGGGCGTCCCGCTATAATGATTTTGAGAGCCAGAAGGTGGTGTTTCAGTAAAGGGAAAAATTTTTTAGCCTTATCGAGCATAAACAAGTACTTCCAATTGCACTATCATGAATATAAACGGAGAACCCATGCCCTTACCATCTAAAATCTCTCCTTGTCCAATAGACGATGCCGCAATAGAGTTAAGATTTGACGCTGCAATTCCGTATGATGCCATCTTTGGTCTGGTCTATAATTCCTTAAAGGATAAGTATCCCGAAGTAGAAAAATTACCTATTTTGCAAGTGCCGGAAGATATTAGGATTAAGGATCCAAACCTTATATATAAGCCTTATTATGCAATGAAAAATGATAATTTACAGTGTCTAATCGGCCCACGAACAATTGCAGTTTCTCATGTACAAAATGAATATTTAGGATGGGATAAATTTTTGCCAAGTGTTTTGGAAATTTTTAAGATCGTTGAGCAGCTAAAAATAGTGAAGAGAGTTGAAAAACTAGGGATGAGATATGTGAATTTCTTTAACTTTAATATTTATGAAAAAATTAATTTAAACATTCATATGGGGGATAGAAGACTTGCGGATTATCCTACATACTTTAGAACCGAAATGAAATCTGGCAAATATACAAGTGCATTGCAAGTTGCTAATAACGCCACACATACTGCAAAAAAAATGACAGGTTCAATAATTGATATTGATGTAACTTTAGAAGACTTTGGAGAAGATTTTTTTGAAAGAAAACAATCTATTTTGAATGAAGCTCATTTGAAGGAAAAAGAATTATTTTTTGAACTACTAAAACCAGAATTCATAAAAACCTTAAATCCAGAGTACGCAAGTGAATGAAATCGTGACAAGTGCTTTGTCAAAACACGTTCTAATTGCAGGCGCTACTGCGATATTAGTATGTTCATCTGCAGGCATTCCTATTCCTACAAAAAACTACACCATAGAAAGCTTTGCTGAGCGTAGATTTAACTATGAGGATTATACAAAAAATCTGCCTTACAATCGCATTAATTTGCAGTTTGGAGAGACAACTTTTTTAGCCAATGATACTGTTGTAAAAAAAATTAGGCAACTAGAAGAAATTTATTCTCTCGAAAATAATAATAAAATCAAAGAATTTCTTTCGGCACACAAAAGCCTTTACTCTGCACTTTTTAATACTTACGAACAAATTCAAAAAGTCTTCAATGAACATATAGCCAATGTTGGCCTGGAATTCATCAACGACCCTGATGAGGACTTTGAAGGACTTGCCATAACAATCAAGACGGATTTGAACCCTGAGTCATCTATAAGCCTCTTAGATAGATTTGATGATGAGTGGTGGTTAGATGTCGATATGCAGATCAAAGCAATTTTGACTGTGTTGGTAAGAACTATATGACATTTGATTGGAGATTATATGTAGACTTGGCTGATGAACTAACAACCTATCATAGAACCTCCAGTTTTCAAGATGCCTATTATCGTACTGCAATAAGTCGCGCCTATTATGGGGTTTATCATCTTGCAAAAAAAATACTTATAGATAAGGGTTGTGTTCTGCCCCCAAAAAGTCAACATCAATTTGTTAGAGACACGTTGTTAGCTTCTACGGTACGTACAGAAAGGCGAATCGGAACACACCTTAGTAGATTATGGAAAGATAGAGTAGATGCTGATTATAAAGAAGTGGCATCAATTGATAAAAGTAGAGCAACAACCACTTATATGATGGCAAAAAATACCCTTGAGTTAATTAATAGTCTCTCCCTCTAAACTTTCTGCAAGAAAAATTGTTACGTCAATAAAGACTGTCCCATGACAATGCATAGGCTTCGGCTTATGCTTTTTTAATTTTAACCTTAGATCAATTAATTTAGGCCGCTCTCTTTATTGAGGGCGGCCTTTTTATTTATGGAGAGTTTAGGTGACCCTAATCTCTCCATAAATAATCCCGTGTGGCTCAATAAAAAACAAATAGCTGAGTTTAGTGTTTGTATTTACTATACCAGTATGCATAGGAGCTATCTTGAAAAACGTTTTAACTTTTTGAATTTATTAAGTATTATGAAAGGGTAGGCAGGCGACACGAGAACTGGATACCTAAGAATTTAAGTGAAAAAGGGATTACGATTTCGTAACCCTTTGATTTATAAGGATGCCTAGGGAGAAGTTAGGCGTCGACACGGGATTACCAGTAAGCAAGCCAGTAAGCGAATAAAAAAAAAGGGTTACGCTTTCGCGTAACCCCTTGATTTTAGTGGTGGCCAGGGAGGGAGTTGAACCCCCGACACGGGGATTTTCAGTCCCCTGCTCTACCAACTGAGCTACCTGGCCAAAACATTTAAGAGAAATAAAATAATATTAACAGGCTTTTTTGTCAAGCCCTATTTGGCGTGTCGATCCATCGGCCCGTATGGGACGCTTTCCAGTCAATCTTTTCTCCTTTGCGCTCTCAATCCTTTTCCGGTCATTTTTTCAACCTATTGGATTATTCAGCTTTCGGGCCTGAGTGACGAAGATAAGTTGTGGAAAAACTTCTCTCCAGAAAAGAAGCGCCAAGCCTGAAACAACCCTGGAAAAAGAGCGTGAGCGGCTTTTTCAGCGGCCTTAGCCTGAAAAAAAAGCTTTTTGCCGTCTTCGGCATCTCCATATTTTTCATAGCGGCGATAATCGCGACCAGCGTCGTCCACATGGTCTGGATGAGATGGTCTGCAATTGAAGTTTACAACAAGTCCGTGGTCGAGGCCCAGAGCGTGATGAGGATAAGGGCAGGGCTCGAACAGTCCAGGCGCGGCCTGCTTCAGATGCTCCTGGAAAAGGATGAGGCTGGCCGCGAGCGCGCCATGAACGAGGTCAGGGGGTCAACGGCGCTGGTGGACAGCCGGATAGCCGTTTTGTCCGCTCAGCTGCTCGCGAAGGACGGCGCGCATGAAGTAGTGAAGCTCAGGAATACCTGGGAGTATTTCAAGCAGACGAGGGACACCGGGATAATCCCGCGCATTTTGAAAGGGGAGCGGGATGAGGCGCTTGCCGTGGCAATGAGTCTCCAGGAAGAGAGATTCAGGGAATTCACGGACATATCAGAAAGGCTCATAAGCCATTCCAACGCTGAGGCAGCGAGAGTCAAGGAGCTTGTTACCGTAAAATTCCAGAGGACGATTATAATATACTCCACAATCTCTCTTGCGGGTTTCCTCATGGCGGTCGCGTTGATACTGCTTTTTTCAAGGGATCTCGTCGGAAGGTTTTCGAAGATACTCGAAGGCATAGGGAAGTTCAAATCCGGGGAGCGGCTTGTGAAGATAGACGTCAACGGGGCGGACGAGATAGGAGTCTTGAAAGACGCCCTGAACAGGCTCTTCGAGCAGGTCCATGAGGACAGTATAGCCCAGGAGCAGTACATAGGCATCATAAACTGGGAAAAGTCAGAAAAGGAAAAGCAGAGGGCTGATCTCCAAAAGAGCGAGGAGAGGTTTAAAAGCCTGGTCGAGACCACGAACGACTGGGTCTGGGAAGTCGATGAAAATGGCGTATACACTTACGCGAGCCCGAGGTCATTCGATATCCTCGGGTACAAGCCTTCCGAGGTCATAGGCAAAACTCCGTTTGACTTCATGCCGCCGGAGGAAGCCAGCCGCGTGAGAGCTGTTTTCCTGGAAAGCGTAAAGGAGCTGAAGTCTTTTGATAACTTTGAGAACAGAAATCTGCACAAGGACGGCCGGGCCGTGGTGCTGGAGACCAGCGGCGTTCCTTTTTACGGCCCTGACGGCCGTCTTGACGGGTACAGGGGCATCGACAGGGATGTAACCCGCAGGAAAAAGGCCGAAAAGGAAAAGGCCGCCATGACCGAACAGCTTACCCAGACCGAAAAGCTCGCTTCCATTGGTCAGCTCGCGGCAGGGGTGGCCCACGAGATAAACAACCCGCTCGGTTTCGTAAGGAGCAACCTGAATACTCTCTCTGAGTACCTCGATGTCTTCAAGGATCTGCTGGCCCTTCATGGCGAGCTGTCAAACGCCTATGAAAAAGGCGAGTTCGAGGAGATAGTCGAGTTCCGCGAGGCGATAGAGAAGCTGAAGAAGGAAGTCGACCTTGAGTTCACTGTCAATGACGCGGGGCAGATACTCATCGATACAAACGAAGGCGTCTCGCGGATAAGTTCCATAGTGAAAGGGCTCAAGGACCTTTCACATGCCGGGGTAGGGGACCTGGTCAGCCATGACCTGAACAATTGCCTCAAGGACGCGTTGAAGATAGGCTGGCATGAGGTAAAGAATAAAGCCGCCGTCGAGCTGGACCTGTGCGACAGCCTGAGCGTCCGGTGCAGGCCGCAGCAGCTTACGCAGGTCTTTTTGAATGTCATTGTGAATGCCTCGCAGGCTGTTCAGGAAAACGCCAGAATAAACATACTCAGCGTCAAGGTCAACGGACAAGCCTTTATCGAGATCAGTGATAACGGCCCCGGCATGAGCGAAGAAGTCAGGAAGAGGATATTCGATCCGTTTTTCTCCACCAAGCCGGTCGGCAAAGGCACTGGTCTCGGGCTGTCCATCGCTTATAACATTATAAAGGAGCATGGCGGCACGATAGAGGTCGACAGCAGGCCGGGCCTGGGCGCGAAGTTCAGGATAAAGCTGCCCCTTGCCAATGAGGCGGCTTCAGCCGCCTGAAAACGAATAGACAGCGGCTCCCCGCGGCAGGGGGGAGCTTCATAAAGGAGATTTGAAGATGACTGGCGCGAATATACTTTTCGTAGACGACGAGAAGAACATACTCGGCTCTCTTTCGAGGGTCTTCAGAAAAGAGGGTTACGGAATATTGCTGGCCGAAAGCGGCGAGTGCGGCCTCGACCTGCTACGGCACAACAGCGTCGCGGTCGTGGTCTCGGACCAGCGAATGCCGGGCATGGGCGGGGTCGAGTTCCTCAAGAAAGTAAGGGAGGCTTCGCCTGATACAGTGAGGATGATGCTCACGGGCCAGGCTGACTCATCCGAGATAGCCGGGGCCATAAACGAGGGAGGCGCATACAGGTACATAACAAAGCCCTGGGACGACGAGGAACTCAAACAAATCATAAAGGCCGCGGTAGAAAGATACAACCTTCTGGCGGAGAACAGGCGGCTTCAGGAAGCGACCATGAAGCAGAACGCCGAGCTTTTTGAGCTTAACCAGACGCTCGAGGCCAGGGTAGAGGAAAAGACCCGCAAGATAAGGGACAACTTCTTTTCATTCGTGGGCCTGTGCGGCGACATGATAGAACTCCATGACCAGCTCTCGGGCGGCCATTGCAAGCGGGTGGCCGTTCTTTCAAGGGGCCTTGGACAGCGGCTCGGGCTCAAGGGCTTTGAGCTTGAATCCCTCTGGGCGGCGGCCCTCCTGCATGAGATAGGCCTCATAGGCGTGCCAAGGGAAGTCCTTGAGAAGCCGGAAGGCGACCTTCTGGACAGCGAAAGGGCGCTCATTATGAATAATCCCGCGCTCTCGCAGGAGATAATATCGAGGATAGACATCTTGAGGCAGTCGGGCCTTGTCGTGAAAAGTCATATGGAGTGCTTTGACGGCAGCGGTTATCCGGACAGGCTCAAGGCTGGCGAGATAAACTACGGGTCGAGAATACTGTCGGTATGCAGGGAATATGACCGGCTGAGGCATGCCAGGCGTCCCTATTCAAAAGTAGAGGCGCTGGCCGTTATTGAAAGGGGCAGGGGCAGGAAGTTCGACCCGGATATAACGGAAGCCTTCCTGAAGTTCGCCTCTGAGATTAAGGACGGCTACGAGGACCAGATGATCGGGCATGCCAGGAATGCCATGCTGCCGGTCAATATGAAAATCGAGGTGCAGGATATAGCGCCAGGTATGGTCCTTGCGAAGCCTCTGGCTTCGGGCAGGGGCAGGCTATTGGTAGGCCAGGGGACAATATTGACTGGAGCCCTCATAGAAAAGGTGCTGAACTTCCACAAGATAGACCCTATAACTGACCTGGTGGAGGTCGTTGCCCAGCCGGTTGCTAACTAACTAAGGCCGCCGAAGGCGTACTGGACAATCGCTGCAGCGGCTACGGCCGCTGTTTCAGCCCTTAATATCCTGGGGCCCATGCCCGCTTTCAGGAAACCGGCCCCTTCGGCCAGCGTGGCTTCATCTTCCGAGAGCCCGCCTTCAGGACCTACGAGCAAGGCCGCTGAATGAGGGCTCCTGCCTTCAAGCCGCTCGCCAAGGCTTGTTGCCCCTTCCTTCTCCCATAAAAGGAGTTTCAATTCAGCTGTAGAGCCCTGTACGGCTTCTTTCAACCCTGAGGCGAGCGTTATACGGGGGAGCGTCGTCCTTCCGCACTGTTTGGCCGCCTCTATCGCGGCCTTCTTCCATCTGAGGAGTTTTTTTCCAGCGCCTTCCCCGTCGACCCTCGGCACTGTCCTGGGTGTCGTATAAAAACAGATTCCCGTCAAGCCAAGCTCGGTTGCCTTCTGTACGATAAACTCGGGCCTGTCGCCTTTCAACAGGCCCTGGAGAAGGACAAGGTCAAGGGCGCTCTCTACCGCCTTCCCGCTCCTGCCTTCGATGGAGATAACAGCCGAGCGCTGGCCTATCGACTCTATCCTGCCTGTAAGCTCTAACCCCTTGCCGTTGAATATGGCAATGTCGTCTCCGGGGCCGAGCCTCAGCACCTTTTTGAGGTGGATGAACTCTTCCCCGGTCACTTCAGCCTTTTTAGCGGACTCGTTTATCTCTTCGAGGAAAAAACGCCTCATCTGGCAGGCTTTCCGAATACCAGAGCGACCCATTCCTTTTCCTTGAAGGAAAAGGCTTTCTGAAGCCCGATGGCTGAGAAAGCGGCTTCTATGGCCGTCTGTTCGCTGTCGAGTATGCCCGAGAGTATGAGAAAGCCACCGGGCTTTATCCTGTCGTTGAGGGAGCGGGAAAGCCTAGTGAGCTCGCCCGCGAGGATGTTTGCCGCGACAAGGTCGTATTTGCCGGGTACGCCGGATAAGTCCTTCGCGCTCAAACTGAGCTTTGTTTTGTTGAGGCTGGCGTTTTTCCTGGCGACCTTCAGGGCGACCTTGTCTATGTCCGTGCCGGCGGCCTTCTTGAAGCCGAGCTTCACGGCCGCTATGGCCAGAACGCCCGTGCCTGTGCCGACATCGAGTATAGAGGGGCCTTTGGGAAGAAGGGCGCTTTTAACGAGCCTGAGAATGGACTTCAGGCACATCTTGGTCGTGGCGTGCCCGCCTGTGCCAAAGGCCATGCCAGGGTCGATATCGATTAATATCTCGCCGGGCGAGCGCTTTAGCTTATGCCATGTCGGTTTTACCGTGACAGAAAAGCCCCTGTACTTTACCTTTATTGGTTTGAGCCCTTTTTTCCACTTCTCGGACCAGTCGGTGTCTTTCAAAAAAGAGGTCTCAAGGGCCCAGCCTATGCGGCTCAGGTTTGTCTTTACTGTCCCAAGCGCGGCTTCGTCACCGGCAGGCAGATAGGCCTTCAATACCCTTACCGGGGAGGTGTCCTCTTCCTCTTGGGTCTCTTCCTCCCACAAACTGTGGGAGACGAGCTTTCCGGCGACGCTGTCGACTGTCTCTTCCTGCACGCCCGGACTGCCGGAGGCTATCAGAAGCGATGAGGCCAGGTCTTTTGATTCTCCCGGGCCTGTGGCCCGTATCTCTATCCAATCTTGCGCCACTGGTCAGTCCCTCATATTTACATACTGAAGGCTCAGGTCCAGGTCCAGGCCTTTGAGGGTCTGAATGACTTCCTGCAGATCGTCTATCTTCTTGCCCGTGACCCTTATCTGTTCTTCCATAATCTGCGTCTGCACCTTGAGCTTCCTGTCTTTTATCATCTTGGTTATCTCCTTGGCCTTCTCTGAGGGAATGCCCTGGAGTATCTTTATGGTCTGCCTTTTCATTCCGCCAGCGGCGTCCTCGACTTTGCCGTATTCGAGCGATTTGAGAGAGACGCCCCTTTTGACGAGCTTTGTCTGGAGGATGTCTATGACGCTCTTCAGCTTGGTGTCGTCATCCGCGACGATGGTGACTTCCTCTTTTTTCTCCCACTTTATCTCGCTCTTGGAGCCCTTGAAGTCGTACCTCTGCTGCATTTCTTTTATTGCCTGGTTTACCGCGTTGTCTACTTCCTGCGTGTCTGTTTTTGAGACGATGTCAAATGACGGCATGAATTCTCTACCTCCGATTCATAATAGTTATTCATGGCTTTACGACAGCCGCGCCCCTGGGCGGGGTGTACCTGAAAAGCGAATCTTTAATGGACGCGTTCAACTTGATGTCTGTGAAAGTCACCGCGGTCTGGTTCCCGAAGTGGTCCGTGATGGTCGTCTTTTCCACGATGGAGTTCTCTTTATTGACTTCGAGGATGAGTTTTTTGAGGCTTGCCTGTTCCTGTTTCGGCGTAAGGATGAGCACATGGTTTGCGCTTTCCAGAGGCGCGAGTTTCACGACGAACTCCTTTTCCACGCTGCCTATGCCGGAAAGAAAGTCCGTTGCCATCGAAGAAGCGCTCAAAGAGGCAGGTCTTTCGATCACCTGGTTGAGGTCAGGTTGATAGAGCCAGATGGTCTTGGCGTCGCTTACGATGAGGTCTTTGGCGGGCTTCTTGTATTCCCAGCGCATCTTGCCGGGCTTCTTGAGCCAGACCTTGCCCTCTGACTTCATAGCTGGCATGCCCTTTGAAGAGACCTCCTGGGTGAAGTCGGCCTTTATGGAAGTGATCGATTCGTACTTGCTCTGGAGTTTCGAGACCACCGCTGCCGCGTCGTCCTGGGCAAAAGACAGGGCAGGGAGGAAAAAGGCCAAGACAGCGAGCAGGAGGATGAGTTTTTTATGAAAAAGAGTTCTCATGGTTGTGCCTCGTTTCTGGATGTTAGCTGAAGGAAATATGGCGAAGCTGACGGACTCGAAAAGTACGAGATTCCCCAGAAGGACATTTGCCGCCCCTCTTAAGAATATACCAGCATCCATCAATGCTGCTTTCTCAAGAGCACTTCTCTGGGGCGGCTGCCCTGGGCAGGGCCAACGACGCCTTCTTTTTCCATCTTTTCTATTATGCGGGCGGCTGTGTTGTAGCCTATCCTGAACCTGCGCTGTATGTACGAGGTCGATATCATCTCCTGCTGGGATGCAAGGGCGACCGCCTCGTCGTAGCGGCGGAGGAACTCTTCCCCGAGGTCTGCCTCTTCGTCGGTAAGACCCGGCTCCGGGTCTTCCGTAATTATCTCTTCGTAAGCTGGATTGCCCTGGCTCCTCCAGAAGTCGGTCACTTTCTTTATCTCGGGCTCCGAGACATAGGCCCCGTGTATCCTCATGAGCTTTGAGGTGCCGGGAGGCAGGAAGAGCATGTCTCCCTGTCCGAGGAGGGTCTCCGCGCCACCAGTGTCGAGTATGGTCCTGGAGTCTGTCTTTGACGGGAGCTGGAAAGCTATCCTTGCCGGGAAGTTCGTCTTGATGAGGCCGGTGACGACATCGACTGACGGCCTCTGGGTTGCTATGAGCAGGTGGATGCCCGAGGCCCTGGCCATCTGGGAAAGGCGCACAAGGCACTCTTCGACATCCTTGCCGGAGGTCATCATGAGGTCGGCGAGCTCGTCTATGATGACGACTATGACAGGGAGCTTTTTTTCGTCTTCCTTGCCGCTTTCCTCGACCATCTGGTTGAACTTATCAATGTTTTTAGCGCCGCGCTCGGCCATCATTTTATAGCGCCTGCCCATTTCAGCGACTATGTGGCGAAGGGCGTTTGCCGCCTTCTTCGGGTCTGTTATGACCGGGGTGAGGAGGTGGGGTATGCCCTCGTATGCCGAAAGCTCGAGCATCTTCGGGTCTACCATCAAAAAGCGCACATCTTCTGGGGTGGCTTTGAAAAGGACGCTCAATATCATGGCGTTTACGGCAACGCTCTTGCCGGTTCCCGTGGCTCCGGCAACAAGCAGGTGAGGCATCTTCGCGAGGTCTGAGACATAAGGCGCGCCGGATATGTCCTTGCCCAGGGCGAGAGTCACTCTTGAGCGGCTCTTTCCGAAAAGAGGGCACTCCATCATCTCCCGGAGCAATATGGTGTCTCTGGTCTGGTTAGGGACCTCTATGCCGACTACCGATTTGCCGGGTATCGGCGCGATTATCCGAATAGACATCGCCTTCATGGCAAGGGCCAGGTCGTCGGAAAGGTTCGTTATCCTGCCGACTTTTACCCCGGCGGCGGGCTCGAACTCGTACATGGTGACGACAGGGCCGGGGCGCACTTCGAGCACGCGGCCTTCCACGCCGAAGTCCAGGAGCTTTTTCTCCAGTATCTTCGAGTTCTCAAGCAGGGCCTTGTCGTCTATCGAGCTGGATTTTCTCGGGACAGGATCCAGAAGCGTAAGCGGAGGGAGCTGGTAGTTACCCTTGGGGGCCGCGAACTCAAACGATTCCTGCGGCTCTTCCTGCGCTCTCTTGTTGTGTATCTTGGGCGCGACTATGGGCAGGGCTGGCCGTTCTTTTTCCTTCTGCGGCTTTTCCTCTTTTTTAAGCGCCTTCGCAGGGGGCGCGGCATCGATGGCCCCGGACTCCTCATCATCTTCTTCGCCGTTCTCGTTCCTTTGGCGGACGCGCTCCATCAACGCCTTGAAGAGCATGGCTGTGGGAGGGAGTACCTTGCCGCCTATCTGTATGACCGATATGCCTGTTGCTACCAGAAGCGCTATGAGTATGACGGAGACAAGAAAGATTATCGCGCCGGTGGCTCCCGCAAGGTCTGTCAATAATCTGCTGAGAAAGGTCCCGATCGCCCCGCCGGCTGTTTCTGCCGAGGCCGCCAGGCTCAGGAACGCTGAAGAGGCAAGGACGAAAACAAGAAAGCTCACAGGCACCACGACCCTGAAAGAGGCGAAGCGGCGCATGAGGAACTGGACGGCGATGACTATGAGTATGATAGGAAAGACATAGGAGGCGTACCCTATGGAGCCCAGGAGGGCCCAGGAGACGAGCTCGCCTATGACTCCTCCCCAGTTAGTCGAGGCCGCGTTTGAGGCGAGCGAGACGCCCGAGTACAGGGCAAGGGCAAAAAGGACTATGCCCAGGATCTCCTGCCTGAGGCCCTTCCCTTCTTCCTGTTTTGAATTGGGTTTGGCCATCTCTCTCCGGTTTTTTTGTCTGGAAGCTGTCGGGGCCTGTCAGAGGCTCTTGAACTGCTTGCTGAGGGTTATTCCCTGGTACTGGTATGACGAGCCGATCTTCGGGCCGTATATCTTGTCCGGCACCTCGGCCATGCGCTCGAAAAAGAGCTTGCAGAAGGTCTGACCGTGGCCGATCATGAACGGAACATCATGCGCGCGTACCTCGAGGACGGCCTTTGTCCCCTTTACTTCGCCATTTGCGCCGAAGCCGAAACCAGGGTCGAAAAAGCCGGCGTAATGGGTACGAAGTTCGCCGGAGCCTGCTTCGTAAGCGACCATCTCGGCGGCGTACCTGGGAGGTATGCGGATCTTTTCTTTCGAGGAGAGGATGTAGAACTCTTCCGGCTCCAGTATGAGCGTGCCCCTGCTGTTCCTCTGGATGGGCTCCCAGAAATCAGATACGCCGTAGTGGTTTTTCATCGTGAGGTCGATGACATGGCTGTTCTTCTTTGACTTGTACCCTATTATGCCGTTTTGGTTGTCCCCGCTCAGGTCGACCGACATGAAAAGGCCCTTCGAGACCTTGACTTCGTCGGCCGTGAGGTGCTCTTCTCCGTTATAAAGGAGGCGGGAGTCCTTGTGCAGGGCTTTGAGTTTTGAATCGGAAAGCGCGCACTCGCCCCGGGCGAGCCTGAGCTGCACCAGGGAGAGCCCTTCCTTGACTTTTATCGTAAAAGACCTGGGCATGACCTCGAGGAAGAGCTGGCCCGAGTAGCCGCAGGCGATGTCTTCAAACCTCGGGCTTTTGTTCGTGAGAACCCTGGCGAACACATCGAGCCTGCCCGTCGTTGACTTCGGGTTGGCCCTCCCCCTTATGTCCTCCGGGAGCTTCAGTTCCTCCATAAGGGGTATAAGGTAGACATGGCCGCGCTCAAGGATGCCGCCTTTTGAAATGTCAGTCTCGTACATTACGAGGTCAGAGCCGTATATGTCAGGGGTGTGGAGCCTTTCCATGACATCGCTGTCTTCGGGAAGGAAGCTGGAGATGAGCCTGTAAGCCTTTTTGCCGAGCCTCAGGTCCATCGAGGCGGGCTGTATCTGCCCTTCCCCGATAGCGGCGGCTTTGGAGAATATGTGGCCTTTGGATATGGCCTTTTTAATCGACTGGCAGCTAAGTACGCCCTGATTTTTCTCTGACATTGAGACAGTCCTGGAAAGGTTTTTAAGTGGCGGATATCATACAATTACTTTAGGCGCGGGCGCAATAAAAAAAGCCCGGCCATGAAGGGCCGGGCTTTCAAAGAGCTGATTTATTTTTCAGGCGACATGGGCCTGGTCTTCGAACCTGAGGCCTGCCCTGGATATTCCGTAAAACTTCTTTGTCCAGACCACCCTGGCGATTCTTTCTATCTCGAGCTCCTGTATGTAGACATTCACGGTCTCGTTCTGGTCAAAGGGCAGGTAGCCCATCATCTTGATGCCGAGCCCCGTCTCAGAGACATCAACGGTCTTTACGGGGACTTTTACTTCGCCTTTAAGTATGTCAGCGGTCTTCTGGGTAAGCTGCCTGTCGCCCCCGTATCGCCTGTCAGGCTCGTGGGACTTCATTACGAAACCGCAATGGGGGCATGGCAGATTGGAATTCCTTGCAGCCGTGAAGAACGAGTTCTCGCACTTGGGGCAATTCAGCCTGTTCATCTTCCGCCACCCTCGTATCGCTTAGCGTGTTTCCGGACACAGCCGGGACAATCGCGCTTCCATGATAACAATATCGTAACTTTTGTCAATAGACTTTAGCCCTTATTGTCTCTTTTTGAAGGGTTTTTTGAAAAAAACCGGCCTCCGGGCCGCTGCGGTCCTTTTCAGAGAGCCGGGGTCTTGACTTTTGGGGTTCACTCTGATAATCCTTATGCTTCGGGTAAAAGGTTCTGATGAGGAAAACCATAGAAGTATTCAAGAGAAAATATATCCTTCTGGCCGGGCTCCTTCTTGTGGCCGTAGTGACCGTCTTTGGCGATAAAGGCATCTACGAGCTGTTAAAGGTAAGGCAGGAGCGGGACGGAATATTGGCCTACAACCATTCCCTTGAGTCTGAGAACAGGGAACTGGAAAGGCAGATAAGGCTCCTCGAGACCGACAAGAAGTACATCGGGCAGATAGCCAGGAAAGAGCTGGGCAAGCTCGGAAGAAACGAGCTCGTATACAAGATCGAAGCGCCAGCCGGGGATAAGGCTTTGGCCCCTGCCCGCAAGTAATGCTGCCCGCATGACGCGCACTTCTCCAGGCTTTTCTTGAACACAATCAAAGGACACGAATGACGAGAAAGATAAAGACCGCGGGAGTTCAGCTCGCGCCAGGCCCTGACAGGGACAAAAACCTCGCGAAAGCAGGCATGCTCATCGAGGTTGCGGCCGGTGAGGGCGCTCAGATAATCGCCCTTCCGCAGCTGTTCAGCCTTCCCTGGTTCCCGGCAACCATAGACAGGAAGAACATGGCCCTCGCCGAAAACGGAGACGGTCCTACCGTCGTTTTCCTGAAGGAGACCGCCACAAGGCTCGGGGTCGTCCTCATAGGGAGCGTATTCGAGGAGGACGGCGGCGCTTATTTCAATACCGCGATAATCGCGGGGCCGGACGGCATAATAGGCAAGTACAGGAAGGTGCATGTCCCGCAGATCCCGCTCTGGGAGGAAAGGGCGTACTTCAGCCCCGGAGACCTGGGTTTCCCGGTCTTTGATACGCCTTTCGGCAGGGTAGGCGCGCTTCTGTGCTGGGACATCTTCTTCCCGGAGGGCTTCAGGATACTGGCCCTGAAGGGCGCCGAGATAGTCTTCGCGCTCACGGCTTCGGCCTTTGAGCATTCCCATAAGAAGTGGGAGAGGGCCATCTCGGCGGCCGCCCACGCGAACGGGTTTTTCGTCTTCAGGGTAAACAGGGTTGGCAAAGAGGAAAAGCAGGAGTTCTACGGAAAGAGCTTCTGCTGCGGGCCTGACGGCGAGATGATAGACGAGCCGAGCGGGGCCTCCGAAGGGGTCATAATCGCCGAGGCCGCTTTGGGCGATGTGTCGGCCGTGAGGAACGAATGGGTATTTTTGAAGGACAGGCGCCCCGGCGCGTATACTGAGATAGCAGAGGCAAAAGAATGAAGGCCGGGGTCGTAAAAATAATAAAAGACGCGATAGGCGGCGCCCGCCTGGATGGCGTCATCAATGGCGAGAAGCTCCCGGAGATAGTCCTGGACAAGCCCAAGAAGGAAGAGTTCGGCGATTTTTCCACGAATATCGCCATGCTGCTCGCCCCTGTCGAGAAAAAGGCCCCGAGGGATATCGCGAAAGCCATAGCCGACAGGATATCCGCCAGCCCTTCCGTTGAAAAATGCGATGTCGCTGGCCCGGGCTTCATTAATATATTCCTGAAAAAAACCTACTGGCTTGGCATCCTCGAAGACATCATAAAGAGCGGGGCCGGGTACGGCCAGAGCGAAATCGGCCGGGGCCAGAAGGTCCAGGTCGAGTTCGTGAGCGCTAACCCGACCGGCCCTTTGCATGTCGGGCACGGCAGAGGGGCCGCGGTAGGGGACGCGCTTTCTAACATATTGAAGTTTGCGGGCTACCAGGTCTCGAAAGAGTATTATATAAATGACGCGGGCCGCCAGGTGCTGACGCTCGGAGAGTCGGTAAGGCTCCGGATAGAAGAGCTCAACGGTAAGGCCATAGAGTTCCCGCAGGACTTTTACAAGGGCGAGTATATAAAAGATATCGCCGCGGATTACATTGAAAAGTACGGAGCAATTGACGCGCCCGGCGCGCCGAGCCTCAAGGACTTTGGTTCTCAATCCATGCTGGAGAGGATAAAGAGCGACCTTCTGGACTTCGGCATCGAGTTCGACAACTGGTTCAGCGAAAGAAGCCTCGACGATACCGGCATGGTAGCCGCGACCATAGAAGAGCTTAAGAGCAAGGGCCATGTCTTTGAATCCGAAGGCGCGCTCTGGTTCCGTACCACCGAGTTCGGCGACGACAAGGACAGGGTCTTAATAAAGGCCGACGGCGAACGAACTTACTTCGCATCCGACATCGCTTATCACAGGGACAAGATAGAGCGGGGCTTTTCATCCATCGTCAACATCTGGGGCGCTGACCATCACGGCTACGAAAACAGGATAAGGGCTTTAATCAAGGCGCTGGGACACGACGACAGCATCCTGAAGATAATATTCATACAGCTTGTGGCCCTCCTGAGGGGCGGCGTGCCTGTCGCGATGGGCAAGCGCGAAGGCGAGTTCGTCACGCTCCGCCAGGTGATGGACGAGGTTGGCAAGGACGCGTGCAGGTTCTTCTTCCTCATGCGCCGCTCGGACGCCCAGCTCGATTTTGACCTTGACCTCGCCAAGAGCCAGGCCCCGGAAAACCCGGTCTATTATGTGCAGTACTGCCACGCGAGGATAAAGAGCATAATCGCGTTCGCGGCGGAAAAGGGTTTTGTAGTGCCCGAGCATTTTGACGCGAAACTCCTCTCACGGCTCGACCAGAAGGAAGAAGCCGAAATTATCAGACACCTGGGCTCATTCGGAGAGGTCGTCGAACGGAGCGCCGAGGCGATGGAGCCGCACAGGATTACCTTCTACCTCATGGACCTGGCGGCCCTCTTCCACCCGTACTACAATAAGAACAGGGTCGTGACCGACGACCCTGAATTGACTGCCGCAAGGCTGCTCCTGTGCAACGCGGTAGCGACAGTCACCGCGAACGGGCTGGGGCTCCTCGGTGTGTCCGCGCCTGAGAAGATGTAATCACCCGTCAGAAGGGAAGTGCTTTTCTGTCATTCTGAGGGAGCGGAGCGACCGACAATTTTTGCAGGACAGCAAAAATTGAATTTTTCGCCACAGGCGAAAAAGCCCGAAGGGTCGAGCCCCAGGGATGGGGCGAGATAAGAATCTCGTCTGCATTGACGGTGGGTTTGAATCTGCCAGAGATTCCGTGAGAATTTTGAACTTTTTCAGCCGTGGTTGTTGACAAAGGCTTCCCCAGTTGTTACTATAGTCGGATTGAAACGATACCTACTGCGGGGTGGAGCAGTCCGGTAGCTCGTCGGGCTCATAACCCGAAGGTCGCAGGTTCAAATCCTGTCCCCGCTACCAAATTACTGAGGCCGTAATTCCTTTTGAAAATAAAGGGGTTACGGCCTTTCTGCTTATGGGGTTGCGCGCCGTTCTTTACCCTCTTTTTCACCCAGCGTAACCAAATCGTAACCGTTTTCAAGGACGGCGACCGCCTTGACCATGTGAGACGGCGCGAGGTGCGAGTACCGAAGCGTCATCGTCAGGCTCTTGTGGCCAAGGAGCCTGCTCACGGTCGTAAGGTCTACCCCGGCCATCACAAGCCAGCTTGCGAAGGTGTGCCTGAGGTCGTGAAAACGGAAGTCGTTGATCCCGGCTACCCGGAGCACCTCTTTGCCGCATTGAGGACAATTGCCCGGGCTCTCTCCCCCGGATTTTTGCCGCTCAAAGCTACAGGCCGAGCACTTCTCCCATTCCGCTTTCCTGCAGGCCGAGGAAAAAGACCGCTTCAGGTCCTTAAACCTCCTGCCAGCGCTATCCGTGAAAACATAGGGGCTGTTGATGTGCCGCACAAGTCCCTGGAACACGCCCTTCAAGACCTGGTTGATGGGAACCTCTCGCCGCTCTCCGTTCTTGGTCCTGTCGAGGAGTATGAACCCATGTTTTAGGTCAACATGCTTTCCCCATTCGAGGGAAAGTATCTCCTCTCTCCTCATGCCGGTATTGAGCGCGGTTATTACGATAGGCTTCAAGTGCGGCTCGCATGCGTTTATTAGCGCCTGCCCTTCCACCCTTGAAAGGAACCGTAAGCGCCTGTTGTTCTCCGGCAGCAGCTTGACCCGGCGCACGCGCTTCAAGACCTCCTCTTCAACCAGCTCCCATTCAACGGCCTTGGTGAACATCGCCTTCAGCGTCTGTAGGTACCTGTTCGCCGTCGAGATGGTCCTGCCGGAATCGGTAAAGCCGCGGTAGTAGAGCTCGACCGTACGTGTCGTGAAATCCTTGAGCTCAAGCCTCCCGAACGCCTCAATGAGATACTTGACATGGGTTTTCTTGTCCTTGTAGGCCCGCTGCCATTCTGCCCACTTTAGGACCTGGTTCGCGAGATCACAAAAGGGCGTCTTCCCATCGATCTTAGCAGGCGAGCCGAGCTGTGTTTCATGCAGCTCTATAAGCCGGTTTGCGTGCTTTCGCTGAGCGAGCTTTTTGTTCTCCGTGCCGGTGGATTCGAAGATCCGCCGGTTTCCTATCTTGAAGGACATCCAGCAGTGCGGCGAGTCTTTTCGTTTGTAGAGGCCCATTTGCCTATACCTCCTTTCCGGGCCCTCTACCTGCACGGCCGGTATTATACACCCTTTTCTGGTCCTTTAGCCAGTCGAGGATCTCTCTCTCCTCGAACCGCAGGAGACCGTTTATCTTGAAACACGGGATCTGCCCGAGCTCCGCCCATTGGTAGATGGTGGATGGCTTGGCTTGGATGAGCGCACTGATTTCTTTAACACTGAGCAGTTTCATTCCTTGCGACCCGCTCCTTTTGAATTTAGAGCACCAAAGCTCCACCTGTGTATTACCTTCAGGATGGGTATTTTGATTGGCAAAAGGTGAGATGATGCGTGGCGTATTCAATGAGATAAGCCACGAGGCGGAACTTCACGCGTCGGCATTCATGTTCATTATTCCAGCGTGAATTATCTCACTTGCCTCCGTGTCTGTTCTCTGTAGGCAAAAAAGAAAAAACCCGCAAACGTTACATTGTGGTTTTTTAAAGACACTCGTCGATCTATGAGAGAGGTGAGTATGGGGAGTATTTGGATGGCTTTACTTAACTAGAAAGTTATGATAATCAATAGCATGGCTGAGGAGGCTTTCACCTTATGACTGACATTATCGTTGTTTTGCTGCCGAACTGGAAATGAGCAAAAAAGAATATGTTATAATTTTTACAAAAAATCGCCCTGAAACATTATTCGTGACATTAGATCAGCTGACCCATATAAATCGCCCGATAATTGTATTGGATGATTCTACGGATATAAATATTACTGGAGAAATCAAGCACTATATCAAAAGATCTGGCTGTATTTATCATGGTAGTAGAGAACAACTTCAACTTTTAACATCGCTTAATAAATTTGAGCGTAATGTAAATCATTTTTTTGTTACACTTGGCACAACCGGATGGACATTAGGCTACAACAGGAACTACGCAATCCTTTTGGCAAAAGCTTTATGTGCTGAAAAAATTTTGATGATGGATGACGATATTATTATAAATAATCGAGATTTAATTGATAGTACATTTAAAATGCTAAATATGGCTGATTTTGTTGGCGCCAGAGTAGTAGGTATGCCTGATGATTCAGTTCTTGGATTTATTTCACGTGAATTGGGCTTGGAAACTCAAGAGTTTTTTTCTGGTGGGTTTTTAGCTTTCAATTTAAGCTCTGTATGTGAATATTTTTTGAATTATTACAATGAAGACTGGATATGGCTTTTTATGCATAAGTCAACAGCAAAACTTATTAAGCATGGTGAGGTTACCCAGATATATTACAATCCTTTCGAAGGTGCTATAAAAAAAGCATTGAGCCAAGAGTTGGGAGAGATATTGCTCGAAGGCGTAAAAATTTCCACTAAACGCAATGAAATATGTTTTTTATTAAGTAAAAGTGCTTGGGGGCAAATTATTGAACAAAGAATTGAAAAAATTAAAAAAATTATCGAATTATCTGAAATTAGAAAATTCCAAGTTGGCCATACCGTTGGAATGGCTTTATTAGATTATTTAAAAAGGTTTCGACCTGAAAAACTAGAAGATATTTTTAAGTGTTACTTTGAGCACAAAAGTACCTGGTCAAAATTAATGCATAATACCAAATTTATTTCACTAAACGCTCTGGATGAATAAAAATGACAAACAATAAAAGACAAGTTAAAACCATTTCTACATCAACAAAAATTGGACGTGGTACCAAAATAGGCTTTCACACAGTTATTGGGTTTCCAAAAATTAAAAATAAACATGTCCAAATTGGACAGAATTGCTCTATTGGTAATCAGGTCACGATTTGCACAGATGTCCGACTCGGCAAAAAAGTTATTGTAGGAGACCATTCTTTTATATCATGTGGCGCTGTTATTCAAAATGAAGTCTTCGTTGATACTCACACTTTTGTCGGGGATAATGTTGTTATCGGAGAGCATTCTCTAGTTCTTTATGGTGCCCGGATATATGATAACGTTCAAATTGGTGAAAATGCAAGAATTGCCGGTTTTGTAGCTGAAAATACATTTATTGGGAATTATGTTTCGATGTTTGGGAGTATTATTCATCCATACAGAAATCCCAAACATTGGAATGGCGGAGAGAAGTCTCCCATAATTGAGGATTTTGTGGTTATCGGATTTAATTCAACAATCGTTGGCAATGTGAAAATAGGTCACCATGTATATATTGCTGCTGGATCAATTGTATCAAAGGATGTACCTTCATATTCAATGGTTGTCGGGGTTAATAAAGTAACTCCATTCAAGAATTGGAACGGAAAAATGAAAAAAAGTGATTTCTGGAGGTGGAACAAATGAGAGAAAAGGAGATTTCTATTTTTGCTGCTTATAAGTTTAAATCTAAATATTACAAACTTGAGGTACTAGAAGCCGCCATTAAAAACGCAATAGCAAATACAGAAAAGAAACTGCAAAAAAAATTTAAAGGGATTAAGTTGAAATTTCTAGAACAGAATGAAATTTCATCAGGTGATAATGTTAAGGATTTTGTCATCAAAAATGTCGAAAAGGCAACCCTAAATATTTTCGAGCTATCAGATAGAGAACCGAATGTAACTTTTGAACTTGGCTATTCAATGGGAATTTCTAAACAAAAATATGACGAAAAGTGCTATGATGTTCTTCTTCAATGCAAGAAGAGAAGCCATCGAGATGTAATCTCCGATTTGCTTGGTCAGTTCATAACAATGTACCCTGGCAATAGGAATCAGAGCAAGCTTCAACATGCTATTCAAAGTGCTATTGAAAATGAGTTGTTGAATAAGATCAATAAGATTTTGCAAAATGATAGATTTACAAAAAATCTACTATGGAGAGTTCAAGGAGAAAAGGTCTATATTGTTTGCCCACACATTCCAATCAAAGATCAAAAAAAATATGGTGTCATATCTGCTTTTTCCAGATATGGTGACTTTAATACGGTTTATGAATTAGGTATGTTTCTAAAAAGCTCCTTGAATTGCGAAGTGGAGCATATTGATACTGAACAGGCAAATTCTACAAAAAAATTATTTGAAAATAACTTAATTTTTGTGGGTGGACCAATGTGGAATAAATTTGCCGAGTCCCTGATGGCGTCTTACGCTTTGCCTTATAAATATGTTTGGTCAACGGATGAGAAAAAAGAAGATTACATTTTCGATACCCTGGCTAATAAAAAATATTATAAAAAAATATTCCAAAGCAATAAAACAATTTGCAAAGACTATGGAATTTACGCTATGTTGCCAAATCCATGTAACTCCGAGAAGGTTGTAATTTTAATTAGTGGCATAACATCTTTCGGAGGAAACGGTGCAGCAAGAGCTTTTATAGACGGGAATATATCGAATGAAAATTGTAAGTTTATTATTAAAAAAATTGGATTTAATGATTTTTTTGCTTGTATTGTGGAAGTAGAGATTCTCTCTGGCGAATTTCCATATCCAAAAAAAATTAGTGCGGCGGATGTGGCTCAATTCAATCCTTCCGCATGTTCATGGAGTAAGATTTGAAATATAATTTACTTGATAGCTTTTTGAGACTTCCATGTCGTCAATAATGAAAAGGTTAGACCTCAGATACTGTCATCGGTCTAAAACACGCGAGGTTCAATCTTTTATTTCCTTTACCATTTTCGTTCTTGTTTTTGCAAGCAGTGTCTCTGAGCCAATAGCTTTTTCCGGTAATTTGGATTACATCAGCTCGGCTCAGATACCGACCGAGGAGGGGCAGGTAGCAGTATAGGGACATCACCAAGCCTTCCGATTAAGATAAGTACCACAACGAATCTTAACGAAAAAGAAAGCAGGATCGGGACTTCGGGTCAGCATATCATATCCAGAAGGCTAAAATACTATAAGCAGCGGTTGACATGGCCTAGTCGCCCTTTGTAAGTTGATTTCTTTGTCCTTTCCGCTTATCAAACAATCCTTTTTGCCCCCCTTCACGCCTAACAATTTCTGCATAAAATGGTAGACGCATTTAGCCTACCTATTCCATTTCCTGCTGTTTTTTAGCATAGATTTTTATCCGAACAGACGCATCCTTCCAGAGAAATCCTCGATATATTCAGGTCTTTCGAGAATTTGATCAAAAAAGGTAATATATAAGGAGGAACTGAAGATACTGTTTCAAGCGAAGGAGGCTTTTTATGCAGGACCACACCATAATAGATAACACTGAGAAGCCCGGACAGGGCTTGGAAGGGGCCAATAAAACCGCTATCCAGAATAATTCAAATAGTCCGGCCCATGAGGCGCTGGCGGCAAATAAACCCCCGGCATTCAGGAGGGAACTGCTAAATAAACTACTCGATAAGAAGGTCATGTATGAGGACATCCGGACTTACAGGTTGTCGGATATGGATATAGAATACCTTTTCCTATGTGATAGCGTTAGCAAGCGCGAGTATCTCAAATTGATGAAAGTGGTCGGGTTTTCAAGGAGAACGGCCTACAGGAAGTGGTGGAAAGCGAGCTTTAGGGATTTTGACTACAAGCCCTTCGAGGCTATTAGATCGAAGATGATATGGATTGGCGCCGATGCCGAGGCCAAGAGAGTGAAGGCATGGCTTGACGCGAAGCGTGCTGAAAACATACCCGCTCGAGAAATATTCCGCTCCATAAAAGATTATGTCGTCGACCTGCTGGGCATGGTAAGGGCTGAGCTTTACAATAAGAAGACCCGTCGCACTAAGGAGGTCGCTAAAATGCTTGGGGTAAGCCCTCGACATGTACGCCGACTGGCTGAAAAAGGAATGCTGAAGAGAGAAAGACCAGGCGTGTTCTCAAAAGAGCATATTCCCGAGTGGAAGCAAAACCAATGTCCGCCTGACGAGCCAAATTGACCGAAAAGCGACACGATGATGTTAATGTCGTTTAGAGTCAACTTGTGACTGAAAGCGACATGAGGATGCGGATGTCGTTTTGAGTCCACTTAGACTGGCAGGCAGCAAGGCGTCCGCTGGAAGTGCCAAATGGACCAAGAAGCGACATGAGGATGTCGCTTCTTGGTCAACTTTAGACCGTGAAACGACACGCGGATGTCGTCTTCGAGTCCAATGTGTGCGGTCATGATGTCCGCCTGATGTGCCAAATGAGACTAAAAGGGGACAAATGTCCTCTTAGAGTCAAATTTGGACTGAAAGCGGACAAATGTCCCTTTTGAGTCCACTTATAAGAGCAGGGGAATTGATGTCCGCTTAACGTGCCATTTTGACCCCAAAGGGACACGCGAATGTCCCTTTCCAGTCAACTTTAAAAGAAATGGCCCAAATTTGGCCCATTTCCCTCATAGAATGAGGGGGTAAATTGTTAAAAGGGACAAATTTAGCCCATTTCTCATCACATTATAGAAACAGCGGCTCTTTTGTAGCTAAAGCAGATACGATAGCTTTGTTTCTGAATGTTTAGAGAGCATCTGCCCAGGCGATTTTATAAAAAATTAGAAAAGAGCGGGTAAAAACACCTCGGCCAGTAAACGATATGGACTGAATCGACCGCTTTTAAAATCTTACGAAGCATGTTTCGATCCGAATCTCCTTTCCCGCAGTTCAAAGATTTTCTGCCAGCAGCCATCCAATTCCCAATCACCCACGGTAATACATGCTTGCAGGTCAAATCTCCATCAGGGTTGCGTATGGCAACCAGATTTTTCAGTAGGCTTTGGCCGAACCGCTTTTTTTTTAACCTGTCCCTCAATAAGGGGTAGTGCGTGCAAAAACAGGTTTTATCAGGTTTTTAACGACATAACATATAAACCTTTATATGTCGAACGTACAAAAATTTATCGGGACGCCACAAAAATCTGATTTACGGCCCACTTCAGCGCGTCTTTGTTCTAATTATCTATCACGGAGGACGGTATGGTAAACACAAAAATTGCTGACCTGGTTCAATGCGTAGCCGAGCTTGAGGAGTCTTCCCGCCGGGTGTTTGTGGAAAGCCTTTTCGGTGCGTTTGGTGAAAAAGAGAGGTCCCGTCTGGTTCAATGGGTTTGCCATTGTGCCTACCCAAAGACCAGATGGAGCAAGGTGGAGAGGTGGATGGAGGGGCAGTTCCGACGGGATATGAATAAGACTCCCCGAAAGACAGCTTCAGTAGCCATGAGCTATTTCAGGATCAACCCAAAGATGCTGCCATTCCTCATAAAGACGGCACAGCGGGTCAAGCTTAGGGTTCGGGCGAGAAGGCGCTTACACCCGGAGGAATTCGCGGATTTGAGGGATATGGGTAAGGGCTAATATGGGTCCTTCGGCGGTTTGGCGCGTTTGGTGCTCTTTGGCGGTTCAGTGGTTCAGCGCGTTCTGTCTTTGGTTTTGGGTAGAGCGGTTGCGATGTTTTTTGATGCAGGTGCAAATAAAAAGCCGCCCGGCGATTGAGGGGCATACAGGCTAACCAGTACAAAAAAACAAGGGAGGATTTGATATGAGGACCAGTCTCAGGGAAAGGGTGGCGCGTCTCGCGGGACATGTAAGCCGTCTTGAAGAGGCATATCAGAGGCATTTTGTTGAGACCCTGTTTAAATGTTTTAGCGAAGAAGAGCGGCTTAAAAGGTTTGAATGGGTCAGCCACTTGGTATATCCCGAGAGCAAATGGCTCAAAATCACTAACTGGATGGAAAAAGTCTTTTCGCAGGACATGAAGAAGACCCCGGTGGGAGTGGCCTATATGTGCATGCAGTTTTTCGGGATCAATCCAAAGATGATGCCTTTCCTTATAAAAACTGCCCAGCGGATCAAGCAGAGGATAAAAACAAGGCAGCGTAGACACCCTGAGAGATTCGCAGGCTCGGAGACCGGGGAGGATTAGCGGCCGGGCTCCTTTCAGCGCGTTTGGCGGGTTTGGCGTTTTGATGGTTCAGCGGCTTGCTTCTTAGGTTCGCGGATTATTGATCTAAGGCAAGACCGGCCGCAGCTGTGGATGCATTTGAAGTGATGCTTTATCGATTATCTCCGAAAAGTTACCAGCGCATCCAGGAGCGGACTCTTCTTTATTTCATACTTCCTCGCCAAGAACTCATTGGAAAGGATCTTTACCTCGGCCAGACCGAAAAATTCGGCGAAGCCCTCAAGACTACGGAAGGCGTAACACCTGCCGACGGTTTTCTCGCTGGTCGCGTAGGGTCGGTCAGGGACTTCCTCAAGGGCCATGGGAAAGGCTTGAATAAACTTCTCCTTATAGAATTCCGGCGGCCTGAACTCACCGCCATACGTATGGAGTAGATAGAGAGTATAGAGGAATGAGCGTTGCACGATGGCAAGGTCCGGGTAGCGGTCGCGGTACGCCCAATTGAACGTCTGGGTATAAGTCCTGAAGAGCTCCAGATAAACGCTGCCCATGCCACTTTCCATAGCAAGGCGGCACTTTTTTGTGAGGATAAACCTGTCTTTGTACTTTCTGATAAGCCCGGCCATGCCGGCCACAATCCGAACGGTGTGTAAGTCGAAAAAATCAGGCTCTGTGTTTATCCCGCCCAAGAGAGCCTTATCCGGGTATGCTTTCCAGTAGGCCTGGGCCGCTTCCTGACAGAACTGCCTCGGCAGGTTACCCTTAGCCGTTGTCTTGAGGCCGTCCGTGCCTATGGCATCGGCAAGGATGGAAAAAAGTTTCATGACAGGCGCCTCGGGCTGAACGCGTAGTTCTTCGGCAAATGAGACAATACCAGAAGACGAAAAAGGAAAGTCCAGAAACCTGTGCATCTGTTCAGGCGACAGGCCGGAGAATTCAACGAGGGGTGTCCGGTTCCTGCGTTCCATGACGCGACTGGCAACCGCCTGCGCCTCGGCGAGCGAGCCTGCCGGGCGATCAGCGAATTCCTTTCTGATTTCCTCTGCTATTTCCTGCGCCCCCGGAAGTAGCGTCATGGTGGCCTGTCCAGACATACAGCACTTCTTGAACTTTTTGCCGCTTCCGCAGGGACATGGGTCGTTTCTGCCTGCTTTCATGCGCCCTCATTATATGTTTTAGGAAATATTAAACCAACGTCTGTTTTGTAGGTTGCTTATGATTCTATTATTGAGAAGCCGTAAACGACTTCGCCGGCTTTGGAGTATTCATTAACTGATTCGCTATATCGCTTTTTTAGCAACCATTGTAGCTAAATCGGCAACATGGTCAAGTCTGGACTATATGAGAATGTCATTACGGATTGAGCAGAAGCTGTCTGCAATTTCTCAGTAAGTGCCGCCAGGCGATTGAGGGCTTACCGGTGGGCTGTTTTGCAGTTTACAATTTATCCTTGTCAGGAATCAAAGGCCGGCTCTCAAATAAAGGATCAAAGCGGTCCGCCTGCTGGTTCGCCCATGTAAGCCATTTGTCGAGTTCGCTTCCCGGCTCAATACCCCCATTATTCCGGATGGCATCTTCCTTTACTGCTTGGATGTATTCCCGAATCTGTTTGCTCCTGTACCAGTTCTCGGCCTGATTCAGAAGGGTCTGAAGTCGCGCTTCCTCTTCCCGCTTTCGTCTGGCGATCTCCTCCTGACGGCGTTGCTGTTCCTCTCTTCTGCGCGCCTCCTGTTCCCTTTCGATAGCTCTCGTCCTTAGCTCTACAGCGTTCTTGATAAGCCCTACTATGAAGTCATTAAGACAGTCCTCAAGTTTTTTCTTTTCGGAATCAGCCCAATTCGTCCGGAGACATCCCCAAGTTTTAATCTCAAACGTGAGCCTTCCGGAAGGATTGTGGCTGAATTCGAATTCATTTGCCCAAGGCCTGTCTTTCCTCTCGGCCGGCGAAAGCTTTCGCTTGGTTTGCTTGAGAAACTCCCGCAAACCGAACTCTATCGTCTCTCCAAGAACAGACACACAGGTTTTATAAGATTTACGATAGGCGTATTGGTCTTCAGCCACAACGGAGATACGAAAGCCTCTTGCATCGCACGCTTTGATCAAGGCGTTCATGATGCGTAGTGCGCGGGATAAGCTTTCCTTGCTGACCCGCATATTAAGGCACTTATCGCCGTAACCGTTCAAAAGACCTTTGTCGGAACTAAATCGAGATGGTTCTAAGTTTTCAAAGTACTCCAAGGTTTGAGCAACGAGTGGGTGTGGAGACCTAAGGATGGACGAAACATGTATTCGGTTTTTCTCGTCTCTTTCAAAAGCTATTTTCTCTTCGGCTTCCTTATACTGCTTCTCGTCAATAGGACGGTTATTCTCTTTCTCCAACTCTATATGGAATTCAATATCTTCGTGTCCCTCGAAAGGCTGTAAGGGAGGCGGAGGGGCAGCCTTTCCAAACTCCTTTTTTTGCCAATAGCCGATGGGGGGCACGGGGATATTCAACTTAAGACATCTTTTCCTGAGCCCTACATCCGATACTCCATATTTCTTGGCAAGCCGGGTCATGGGCTCGGCCCAAACCTGCTCGTATAGTTCTCTTCTGGTAATCCGTATTTTTTCTGGCATATAAAAGTCCCTAAACTAATTTACATGATTTATTGAGGCCATAGTTTTAGCTGCTTTGAGGCAAGTAATCCGTATGCGGAACGGCTCAAGGAATGCAGAAAGGAGGGGGCGATATCTCCAGAGCAGAAGTTAAAAGGCAGGAGTTGCCAGATAGTTCGAAGCAGACCACGATATTACCTTTACCTTAACATGGCCCTTAGAATTTTCACAGTGAGCTTGATTTTTTCTTCATCTGCTTCCTTGATAAATTTCATCAGGGATTCCTTTATTTCCTTCTGACTCCCTTCATGCCCAAAGTCAAACAGTTCCCACATTTCTACACCCAGCGACCTTGAAATCTTTATGAGCATCTCCAGGGTAGGGTTTTCTGTACCCCTCTCCATGCGGCTGAGGTAATTCGGGCTTGTCTCGGCTTTTGCTGCAAGTTCTTCCTGGGATAGGCCTTTGTTTTTTCTAAGCTCCTTGATCCTGAGCCCGATCAACCTTTTTTCGTGCATTTTCATATCCTCGATATTTACCTTTTTTCAAATAAAAATGAATGTCCTGATGGGAACTTTTTATTGACAAAAGGGTTCCCTACAGGTATAAATTATTCTTATTGATGTTGTTTTTTAGATATAAATGTGCCTGCAGGACATTATCTGAGGGCTCTGACGGAGATGTGCTGTTTTTATAACCTGCGCAGTATAATCAATCTGGTTCGTGTTATGGGTAAAAACATGGAAGATGTGCGTAGAAAAATCCTCGTGGTCGATGATGAGGAGCTGATAGGCAAAGCGCTCAGGATAATCCTTGCGGAAGAAGGCGCAGTGGAATACGCCAGAAATGGCAGGGAAGCCCTTGCGAAGAGCGCTGTTACATCCTATGACGTATTCATCGTCGATATGAATATGCCAGTCATGAACGGCATGGACTTTTACAAAGAGGCTGTAAAGACCCTTTCCGGGATAAAAGAGAGGATTATCTTTTTCACCGGGTCTTGTGAGGAAGGTTATTTCTCCTTTTTCAGGGAAAATAATCTGAGATTTCTGGAAAAGCCCTTGGAGCCGGAGAAACTTAAAAACCGTATTAGACAGATACTGGATAGTAAGGCGTTGACCAAGTTATAAGAAAGTAAAAACGTCTGCCCAGTTTTTTTTATCTAAGAGTTCGATCTTCTCCCATAGCTGCCTTTACCAAACAATGTTGACTAAGTTAACCTAAAACCCGCTCTACTTTGAGCGACGGTTTGAATTCCAATAACGAAGGTAATATCTTTCAGGAATAAGCAGATAGAGGTCCCGATGGCTACCGAATACAAAGCCTCTGAAGTCGATGTTGGAAATGACAAAATTCTCAAGGATATCCTGTATATCCTTCAACCAGAGAATGCCGTAATCATCAACACCGACCATTCTAAAACTCCTGAGGAAAAGGAATTCGAGATATATGCGGCTCTTGTCAGGCATGGCAAGTCAAGAGAAGGTGCGGCAAGAATCGCAAAGGCTATGGCCTGGGATGATGAGTAGTAATCATCATACAGCCCACCCACCGAGAAAGCAGGTCTTCTACATGTTTCAAAATATAGCAGTTTCGACATAACCCCGAGGTCTTAAGGCGGGATAAGCTCGCTATGAAATCCGTACATGGATCAACTCGGCTTATGTAAAGTTTATGTCAAGGTTTTAGTAAAGGGGGCTTAGCTATAAGGGGAGACCAAGACTTCACTTCAGGCGACAAAGAGGCCCATGAATTCGAATCAGGAGCCTTTTCGTCGAGTGGCAATTTACGTCCAAATCAGAATATTCTTATCACACTCTTACAGCCGTTCCATAATATACGATCTTCGAGACTATCCACTTGGAGCCCTGCTCTTCGTAACTCCCGGTGGTCATCTTGAGGTCGATGATGGCGTTTGCGCCCATCTGAATCCCCTGGCGCATGATGTCAGCCAGCGCCTCTTTTTCAGCCTTCCTGAAACCTCTGTTTGTTGACGCAGCCGTTGCTGAGATGCCTGTTACGTTTCCAAGAGCGCCTTTTATCTCCCTGTCCGGCAGGCTGTTTGAAGTCACGACGATTATCCTTTCCCGGAGTCCTTGAATATCTTTTTCGATCTCGTCCAATGAAGACCGCTTCCGAAAGATTAGAGAGGCAAGAAGTAAAATCCCGAGGACAACGCCTATCAAAAGTAATATCTCCATGGCCATCACTCCTGATTGAATGTAATTATTATATTCTAAATAGCTTTATACCATATAAAATAGTATTGTCAATGCCAAAATGCCATCTAACATGAAAAATCTTTCTATTGCATAAAAAAGACCAATATTATAAAATCAGTCAGCGTCAGACATGGAGTAATCCCAAAGATGATTAAATGCCACCTTTCAAGATTCATGGGCGAACGAAAGATCAATATCGCTGAGCTTGCCCGTGCAACTGGCATCCACCGTAACATGCTCACCCTTCTCTACTTCGAAAATGCCAAAAGAATTGAGTTCGATGCTATTGAAAAACTCTGCAGGTACTTCAACTGCTCAATACAGGATTTATTTGAAATAGTCGATGAAGAAGTGAAACCGAGCCATGAAAGCTCGATAGAAGGAAAAACTCCAACGGCGTGAACGGAAAAAACTTTGATTGGCCCCGCGAGAGAGTGAATAGCTCTACACCAACTGGGCGGAAGCGGAGGTAGGAAATCATCCCATGACCCAACTGGAACATATAGAAGCAATCGAAAAGCGCCTCTGGAACGCTGCGGATACGCTGCGAGCGAATTCCAACTACGCAAGCAACGAATACTTCCTGCCAGTGATGGGCCTGATCTTCCTGCGGCACGCCTACAGCCGTTATCTCGGCGTAAAGGATGACATAGAAGTCAATCTGCCCACACGCGGTGGCAAGACGCGAGCCCTGACCAAGGCAGACTTCTCGCAGAAAAGCGCGATCTTCCTTCAGCACAAAGCCCAGTTTGACACCCTCGTTAGTTTAAAAGACAGTGACGACCGCGCCAAGGCCATTATCGAGGCCATGGAGTCTATCGAGAGCGATTACGAGAACCTTCGCGGAGTCCTGCCCAAGAGTGAATATCAGGAACTGGACAACGCCGTGCTCGGCCAGCTCCTGCGCACGCTCAACCCGGACGAACTCAAACGCGTCTCAGGCGATGTGTTTGGTCGAATCTACGAATACTTCCTTACCCAGTTCGCCGACCAGAAGGCCCACGACGGCGGCGAGTTCTTCACGCCCGTCTCGCTGGTCTCCCTCATCGCCAATGTGCTTGAGCCGGAAGGCGGCACAGTGCTGGACCCTGCCTGTGGCTCGGGTGGCATGTTCGTGCAGAGCGCCCGGTTCGTCGAACGGCAGCATGAAAGCCCTACCGATAAGCTCACCTTCCGAGGTCTGGAGAAGAACGCCACGACCATACGGCTGGCTAAAATGAACCTTGCGGTCCACGGCCTGGAGGGCGATATCCAAAAGGCCATAACTTACTACGAAGACCCGCACGAGCTGCTCGGTAAGGCCGACTTTGTTATGGCCAATCCGCCTTTCAATGTCGATGAGATCGACGCCGACAAAGTCAAGAACGACCCCCGCCTGCCCTTTGGTCTTCCCGGCGTGAACAAGAAGGGCAAAGTCTCAAACGGCAACTACATCTGGATTAGCTACTTCTACAGCTACCTCGGCGATGCTGGCCGTGCTGGCTTCGTCATGTCGTCTCAGGCGTCAAGCGCCGGCCGTGACGAGGCAAAGGTGCGCCAGAAGCTCGTCGAAACCGGCCATGTGGACCTTATGGTTGCCATTCGTTCCAACTTCTTCTATACCCGTACAGTGCCTTGCGAGCTGTGGTTCCTCAACCGTGCCAAGCCAGAAAAGCACCGCGACAAAGTGCTCATGATCGATGCGCGGAACATTTACCGAAAGGTCACGCGAAAAATCTATGACTTCAGCCCGGAGCAGGAGCAAAACATCCTTGCCATTGTCTGGCTGTACCGTGGACAGACAGACAAGTACCTCGACCTAGTAGCCGGTTACTGTCACCGGTTGCTTGACGAGGGCGCCGCGTGTTTTTCGGGCAAGGACGATGATGGCGATACGATCGAGCCGTTGCCGGCCTTTACCACCTCACTCGATGCGCTGCGCGACGCCCTCCAATCCTTCCTTAAGACGCTTGCCAAAGACGCCGCCAATTCCGAGGCACTGAAGGAACTGAACGATGCGCTTCCGGCCTTCAAGGCCGATGTGGAGGCATTCAAGAAGGCAGTGGCCGGGGAACAGGCTGCATGGAAAAAGCAAAAGACCACAAACGGCGAACTAAAAAAGGCGGTTGACCGCCTCGCGCCTCTTGCCGAGTCCAGCCGTGATCTCGTTAAACAGACCGACCTGCTCTACAAGCTTGCCTGCCGCCTCATCGAAACCTGCGAGAACGAGTGCGACGCCCGCAATAGCGGTGCATGGGCCAACCGCGACATTACACGCGCCCGCAAGGCCGCCGACGAGGCCAGGCAACTGGCTGTTGAACAACTCAAGCAGGTTCGTTATTTCTGGAAACAGGCCCATTGGCTGACGGAACGCTTCCCTGAAGCGAAGCTTCTCAATGTAGCTGGCCTTGTCAAGCTTGTGGGTAGAGCTGAGATCGAGGCCAATGACTGGAGCCTCACGCCCGGCCGTTATGTCGGTGTCGCGCCTGAGGAAGTGGACGAGGACTTCGACTTTGAGGAAGCCCTGCGCGACATTCATGTGGAATTGGAAGACCTTAACGTCGAGGCTGTCCAACTGGCGGCGACGATTAAGAAGAATTTTGAGGAGTTGGGGGTATGAGTGCGCATATGACCCCCCTTGGCGAATTACTTAATTTCTACAATGGAAAAGCTCCCAAGAGAGTTGAAGATGGAGAGTTTGTACTTTATGGCTCCAATGGCCAGATCGGGCGTTCCAAATCATTCAACCATGCGAACGCCATCATCCTCGGTCGTGTCGGTGCTTATTGTGGGTCCGTTGAGATTTGTCATGATAAATTCTGGGCTTCAGATAATACCATTGTCGTAAAAGCAAAGGGCGACAATGACCTCCGGTACATTTATTACCGATTGTTGAGTTCGCCTTTAAGAAGCTACGCTGGTGGCGCTGCCCAACCTCTTCTAACGCAGACCATCCTGCGGGGTGTAAAGTTACAGGTTGTCAAAGAAGCATCCGTACAGAAGCAAATCGCTTCCATCCTCACTGCTTACGACGACCTGATCGAGAATAACCGGCGTCGGATTCAGTTGCTGGAACAGGCGGCGAGGCTGCTCTATAAAGAATGGTTTGTCCACCTCCGCTTTTCCGGCCACGAACACGTCAAAATTAAGGACGGCGTGCCGGAGGGATGGAAACGGAAGACGCTCGGCGACTTGTGTGAGGAGGTCCGTGAGTCAGTGTCGCCCGAAGCACTGGAGCCGGATACCACATATATCGGGCTCGAACACATGCCACGGCGGTCAATCACCTTGAATGAGTGGGGTAAGGCAGAACAGGTGACCAGCAGCAAACATCGATTCCGTGAGGGTGAAATTTTGTTTGGAAAGATCCGTCCCTACTTCCACAAGGTGGGTATTGCCTTGGTTGATGGCATTGCTTCATCGGATGCCATCGTCATTCGCCCGATGGAAGACAAACTGCGTGAATTTGTACTTCTGACCGTTTCTAGTGATGGCTTCGTTGCCCTAACCTCGCAAACTATGAAGGAAGGGTCCAAGATGCCGCGTGCCGATTGGAAGCAAATGCAGCAACACATAGTGCCTCTGCCCCCAGACGGTCTACTGAGTACCTTCAACAGCGTTATTGAGTTTATAGTCAAACAACTCAAGTCACTCAGCTTCGCCAACCAGAACCTCATCGCCGCCCGCGACTTACTTTTGCCGCGTCTGATGAATGGGGAGGTCGCTGTATGAGTGCTTCCTATCCAACCAAAGTACTTCTTGCTTTCCGAAGCGGTGATATATGCGCGTTTCCTGCATGCGGTCGTACTCTTACGGTTGATGGTATATCCTCGAACCCAGTCGTCACTGGTGAAGCGGCTCACATCAAAGGTGAGAAATCCGATGCCGCCCGTTATGACAAGTCGATGACCGACGAGCAGCGTAACCACTACAACAATCTGATTTATTTGTGCGGTGATCACCATACCCAAATTGACAAACAGGAAGCAGATTTTTCGATCCTAAAGTTGCTCGAAATGAAGTCCAACCACGAGCGAAAAGTTCGCCAGGCCATGACCGATGCCTTTACGGATGTCGGATTTCCCGAACTTGAGGAGGCAACGCAGTGGATTTTGGCAATCCAACCGCAAGCAACTGGCCAAGATTTCTCACTAATCCCTCTAGAGGACAAGCTGAGGAAAAACGACTTGGGCCCTGAATCGCGAGCTGTCATTACCATGGGGCTGAGTGTCGCCCGCGATGTTGGGGCCTATATTGAGAGCATATCTCAGACAGAGCCGGACTTTCCCGAGCGACTGAAAGGTTCTTGTCAGAATACTATCGCCTTAGACGTGAAGGCTACGCGAGCGACGACTTATTCGATTTAATGTGCCGTTTTGCCCAACACGGTTTTGAGCGGCAGGCAAAACGTTCAGCCGGGATTGCGGTATTGGTGTATCTATTCGAGGCCTGCGAGGTGTTCGAGAAATGATTCTACCATCGAAGCATATATCAGAGGAACAGGCACTCATAGGCGTTGGCGCGGTCCTACTCGCCGAGTTACGGAGCCCGCAAACGGTAACCAGCCTGTGGGAAAAGGTGCGCACCCACCGTTCTGTCGGTACCTTTGAACGTTTCGTGCTTGCCTTGGATATGCTTTACATCACCGGCGTCGTATCAATGTCAAACGGTCTAATCGGGAGGGAAAGCCGATGATTCATGGCGTCTATGCAAACCAGCCCACCTTCCATCCGGTTGAATTTACGACGGGACTTAATGTAGTCGTCGCGGAGCGTACCGACGCGTCGACCCAAAGGGATACACGAAACGGGCTCGGGAAGTCGACTCTGATCACGATCATCGATTTCTGCCTGGGATCCAGGGCAATAAAAGGTACAGGATTGTTACAGGAGTCGCTCGTAGATTGGGCTTTTACCATAGATATCACGCTTGCCGGTAATCGCGTCAAGGCCACTCGCGCCATCGCAACTCCGAATCGCATCAGCATCGAAGGCCTCACGACCAATTGGATCGAGCAACCGGACTTGGACGCAAAAAGCGGGGAGCGCGTTTTTAACTGGGATCGGTGGAAGACCTTGCTCGGCTGGGCGCTATTCGGGCTGCCGCGGTCCAATAATAGTTTTAAATATAGCCCTACTTACCGTAGTCTGATCTCCTATTTTGTCCGCCGTGGACCGGATGCCTACAACGACCCTTTTCGGCACTTTAGGCAGCAGATGACCTGGGACATCCAACTGAACACGGCATACCTCCTTGGTTTGAACTGGGAGTATGCTTCGAAATGGCAGGATCTGAGAGACCAAGAGGTTGGCGTCAAGGCGCTTGATCAGGCCATTAAGACTGGTGCTATGGAAGGTGTGATGGGCAGCGTGGGTGAATTGGAAGCACAGCGGATACGGCTTGAGCAAGAGGCCATACACGCCGAGTCCGCTTTGAATTCCTTTAAAGTTCATCCCCAATATGAGTCAATTCAAGCGGAAGCAGATAAAATCACTGCAGAGATTCATATGCTGACCAATCAAAATGTGTTCGATAGACGGAGGTTGGCGCGGTATAAGGAGTCCATTTCGGATGAGAAGCCGCCAAATCCTTTGGCTCTCGAAAAGATTTATGAAGAATCCGGGCTCGTTTTTCCTCTCGCCGTGCGCCGGTCACTCACAGAGGCCAAGGAGTTTCATGAGCGTATCGTGGTCAATCGGCGAGCGTTTCTTAAGACTGATATTGATAGATTTGAAAAGATTATTTCCGAGCGAGAGGAACAGGTTAAACAATTGACAGAAGCGCGGGCTGACTCACTTGCGATCCTTCGCACTCATGGTGCCCTCCAAGAAATGACCAAGCTTCAGGAGCGCAACGTCGAGCTTAGAGGAAGGCTTGATCGAGTACAGTCCCGTATTCATGAGGTCAAAGGGCTAAACGTACGAAAGCGAGATATCAAAGTTGCGAAGACTGAACTTGCAAAGGTAGCTGAACAAGATCACGAACAACGGCGTGACAATTGGAGCGCTGCCGTCCGGTTATTCAATGACCATTCACAGGCATTGTACGAGACACCCGGCAAACTTGTGATAGACATTGGCGAGAAAGGATACGAGTATAAGGTTGAGATTGAGCGGAGCGGGAGTGAAGGCATTAGCAAGATGAAAGTGTTCTGTTTTGACCTTATGCTTCTACAACTTGCTCAACAAATCCCTGGTCGCGTGGATTTTCTCGTTCACGATAGCATTCTCTATGATGGTGTCGATTCCCGTCAAAGGGCGATTGCACTTGAACGAGTTGCTGAAGTAACGGAACAGTCGGGAATGCAGTACATCTGTACCTTAAACTCAGATATGGTCCCGCGAGATGATTTTTCCAAGGATTTTGTCTTTGACCAACATGTTCGGCTCACCCTCACTGATAAGTCACAATCAGGTAGTTTGTTGGGGATCAGATTTGAAAGACATGGAAAATGAGCACATACACTGAAGACACCCTGGTCCAGCAAACGACCGCAGAGTACCTGGAGCATCAGCTCGGCTGGGAGTCTGTCTACGCCTACAATACCGAAACGTTCGGGCCCGAAGGCACTCTTGGCCGCACTTCGGACCGCGAGGTGGTGCTGACACGCTATTTGCGGGCCAAGATCGTAGAGTTAAATCCAGGACTGCCGGATGATGCTTACGACGACGCCGTACGGCAGATTGTGGCCGTCATGGCGACCCAAACGCTTTTGTCCACGAACCGTGAGAAATACGAACTGATCAAGGGCGGCGTACAGGTTACCTTCCGCAATGAAAAAGGCGAGCGTGTGCGCCAGCGGCTGCGAGTATTCGATTTCAACGATGCAGAGAATAACCACTTCCTCTGCGTGCGTGAGCTTTGGGTGCGCGGTGACCTTTACCGCCGCCGGGCGGACATCGTGGGTTTCGTTAACGGCCTGCCGCTGCTTTTCATGGAACTCAAGAATATCAGCAAGGACATCAGGGCCGCTTATGAGCGGAATTTCAAAGACTACAAGGACACTGTCCCGCACTTATTTCACCACAACGCCTTCATCGTGCTGGCCAACGGCGTGGATGCGAAACTGGGGTCGGTGACAAGCCGGTTCGAGCACTTCCATGAATGGAAGCGTTTGGCCGAGGACCAGCCAGGTGCGGTGGATATGGAGACACTGCTCAAGGGTATTTGCGATAAGCGTAACCTCCTTGACCTATTTGAGAATTTCATTGTCTTCGATGACTCCTCCGGTGAGCCCAGGAAAATACTGGCCCGCAACCATCAGTTCCTGGGCGTCAACCGCGCCATTGAGGCGGTGACGGACCGTAAAAGCCGCCAGGGTAAGCTGGGCGTATTCTGGCATACTCAGGGCGCTGGCAAAAGTTATTCGATGGTGATGTTTACGCGGAAGGTCCATCGCAAGCTCGGCGGCAACTTCACCTTTCTAATCCTGACCGACCGAGAAGACCTGGACACGCAAATTTATAAGACCTTCGCAGGCTGCGGCGTGGTGGACAATGACCGAGATCCATGCCGCGCGAGCAGCGGCGACCATCTTAGCCGACTGCTTGCCCAGCACAAATCGCACATCTTCTCGCTGATTCAGAAATTCAACCAGGGCGTAAGCCCGGACCAGAGCTACACGCAGCGGGATGATGTCATCGTCATTACCGATGAAGCACACAGGACGCAGTATGGAACACTGGCCCTGAATATGCGGAATGCTCTGCCGAACGCCAGTTACATCGGATTCACAGGTACGCCGCTGTTCAAGGCTGATCAGATAACGCGGCGGGTTTTCGGCGATTATATTTCTACATACGACTTCCAGCGGGCAGTCGAGGACAAGGCCACCGTGCCTATCTACTACGACGCCCGTGGAGATAAGCTCGGCGTGGCCGTCGGCGATCTGAACGAGCGAATCGCAGAGAAGCTCGAAGAACTGGAAACCGAGGATATCGACGTCGAGCAGCGGCTGGAGAGAGAACTCAAACGAGATTACCACATCATAACGGCAGACAAGCGGTTGGACCAGGTTGCGAGAGACTTCGTCAGGCATTACTCGACAGCGTGGGAAACTGGCAAGGCGATGATGGTGTGCATCGACAAGATTACCTGCGTGCGGATGTACAACCTGATCATCAAATATTGGGATGAACGTATCGCCGAACTGATGGCTGGGCTGGGTTCGGTGGCTGATGAGCAGGAGGAAGTCTACCGTCGCCGTCAGATTGAATGGATGCGGGAGACACGGACGGCGGTTGTCATCAGCGAGGAGCAGGGCGAAGTCGCGAAGTTCCGGCGATGGGATCTGGATATAACCCCGCACCGCCGGTTGATCAAAGAGGGTATTGACCTGCCGGAGTCCATGAGACAGAAGCCCCAGTTCCGAAACATGCAGCGCATGGCCCTGGACGAGGCATTTAAGGAGGATGAGCATCTTTTCAGAATCGCCATTGTCTGCGCGATGTGGCTGACCGGCTTCGATGTGCCGAGTTTATCGACTCTTTACCTGGACAAGCCTCTCAAGGCTCATACACTGATGCAGGCGATTGCCCGCGCCAACAGAGTAAATGAGGGAAAGAACAACGGCCTTGTTGTTGACTATTGCGGTATCCTCAAGAACCTTCGCAAAGCTCTTGCTACATTCGCAGGACAGGCGGACAGTGGTCATGGCGAGGGCGGCGAAACAGAGCCGGCCAAACCCGAAGAAGAACTATTGGCCGATCTGGCGGAGGCCATCTCTTTCATTCGGGCTTTCTTGACTGAACGCGGCGCATCGCTTGACGACATCATTACGAAAACCGGCTTCGAGCGTAACGCTGCCATTGTGGGCGCAAAGGAAGCGGCTAACGAGAATGACGAGACGCGCAAACGATTTGAGGTGATGTGCCGGGAGGTTTTCAAGAAGTTCAAGGCGTGCATCAATATCAAGGGGATCAATGCGCATCGTGCGGAGTACGATGCTATCAACGTCGTCTACAAGAGCCTCCAGCAGGACCGGGAGAAGGCCGACATCACCGACATCATTCGCCAGTTGCACCGGGTGGTAGACGAGGCCATCGAGACGCAGCCGGAACGAACCGGTGATGAAACCGAGGTCTACGACATCAGCAAAATCGATTTCGAACGATTGCGAATGGAATTTGAGCGCAGCTCGGCCAAACGTACGACCGTCCAGAATCTCAAGCAGGCTATTGAACAACGGCTCCAACGCCTAATGGAGCAGAACCCGCTGCGCACGGACTTCCAAAGACATTATGAAGACATCGTGGTCGAGTACAACCGAGAGAAGGATCGGGTGACGATTGAAAGAACTTTCGAGGCGCTCATTCGCTTTTTCAACGAACTCGATGAAGAAGAAAGCCGGGCTGTTCGTGAGGGCCTCGATGAGGAATCACTGGCAATCTTCGACCTCCTGAAGAAGCGGAACTTGAACTCCTCAGATATAAAACGAATTAAGGCTGTTGCAGTCGAACTGCTTGCGAGGCTGAAGGCTGAGAAGCTACGAATAGACCACTGGCGGGATAAAGAATCTACTCGTGATGCAGTGCGAATTGCCATCCGTGATTTTCTTTGGCGCGAGGATACCGGTCTACCTGTGAGTAGTTATACCGAGGATGAGGTGAACGCGAAGGCAGAGGAGGTCTTTAGGCATATTTATCGCGCGTACCCGACGATACCGTCTCCATACTATACAGAAACATGATAACCGCACCGGATCATGGCGTTTCTTTGAAAGTGTAGAGCAGAAAAAGTCCTGGGCTCATTTTCGTTAAAGGAGAACATTCGTGTCGGAATATATAGATATAGAAAATATTCAGAGCGCTATTGTAAGATTCTTAGGCGAAGCAACAAATCAGCCCGATGCGGCGTGTACCCCGGCAATAAGTGTTGGATAAATATCACCGCCGACTTAAACAGGGAAGGTCTATGTAAAGAGGAGATACTCAAAAGGCTTGCTGGTCCCTACATTGAAGCTGGTACGACCGAGGCATTGCGTCTAAAAGGCTTTAGAGACTTACGAGACGATAACGAAGATAATGTAAAAACCATACGGTTTCGTAACAATCCGAGATTGAAAGTGCTAAATTAAATTATGACTATACATCTGTCTGCACGACTTGCCTGGCACATGGACGGCTGGAATGGCCGCATCTGTCGTAAGCCATCAAGCAATCATTATTGTATAGGGCCGCACTCTTATCCTGGCGATAAGATCAAGGACAGCCGCGATCTACCTTGGGAAGAGACAGTCGCAGGGCAAGACTGCTCCAAGATCGAGGGCATCCCTCCTTGCATTTACAGTATCAACGCCTTTGGTACGGAAGCATTGACAGCATATGATGACCCACCGGAATTCTTCGGAAGCGGAACTCGCACAAAGTGGCCCATTCCGCCTGCGACGGTCTGTGTTTGGCCTTACGAGGCGATGTACGATGACTCCGCAAAGACAGAGGGCCGTGTAGACAACGCGAAACGGCTCGAAATGGCTAAAGAGTATTTTGCAGAAATTGAACCGGAGAAGAGCCTTGTTTTCCATTATGCAAACTACAGCAATCCATTAAGCACCGAAGAAGAGAAGCGTTATGTGGTAATTGGACTCTCACGGGTGAAGAACCTTGGCAGAATTCAATATTATGAAGGAACAAACGATGAAACGCGAAAGAAATACGCGGGTGGTTTTGTTTGGCAGATGAATGTGGAAACGCATTATCCTGATCAGGGTTTGCGAATTCCATATCACCGATATCTTGATCAACCAGACGTGCTGGAAAAGATCACTCTCGTGCCGGAAAATAATCGCAATTTCAAGTATGGTTCCCGCCATATGAGTGACGATGACGCCCTCTCCCTCGTGGAACGTTTTATGGAGATTGCCAGTTATCTGCAAGAGGTCGGAGATGACAGCGAGAACTGGAATGTGCGTCTGGGCTGGCTTAATGGTCTCTTAGGTGAGTTATGGAAAAGCCGAGGCCTTTATCCAGGGCTTGCACGCGTGTTTGACATAGTAGGGCTCTCTGCTGTAATAGTGCCCCTTCGTGATGCGGTCATAAATGGAGAGGAGGCGAGATTTCGGGATGCCGTATTTGATTGGCTGGATGAGAAGATAACTGATCTGCCTGGCATACATATTAGTACTACGGATGCTGCAAAGATTCGCCGCAGGTGGAAGCTTCGCTCTGTCGATGAGCGCCACTTACTTAGTCACATTTTGCCACGATTCGATCTCCCTAAGGAACAGATTGAACGAATCTTGAGCGATAAACGTTCGGAGAATTGCCTTGAAGCGAATCTCAAGGAGATTGCGGAGAATCCCTATGTTCTTGCTGAGCAGTACGTTGGGGATGATCCGGATGATATCATTCCTTTCAGTCGAATTGACCACGGTATATTCCCTTCTCCAGGCCTTGGAGGAGAGTTCCTTCACGAACCTGATGATTGGCGCCGCTTGCGAGCACTATGTGTCGACCGGCTCCGCTATGAGACAAAACATACGTTTATGAGCTGTGGACAATTACTTCAAGATGTTAATCGTCGCTTGAGCTTTTTGCCTGACTGGAAGAGGGTGGAGTTTACCGATAGATACCTGGAAGTAGACCGAGAGAGCCTTGAACCGGCCATTACTTTTCGAAAAGAAGGTGCGCGGGAATATGTATATTTACGCACAGTATATGATGCGGAGCGAGAGATTGAAGACCGGATTCGCAAGCTTGCCGGGTTCTCGGATATTTCGTTCAAGTCACCTGTGACGGAAAGGCATTGGAAGGACCTTTTATTTGAACCAAAAAGCCCTTTGGCCGCAAAGAGTCGAAAGGAGTATGAAGAGGCGATAAGCACGCAGTCTGAGGTCTGCGGAAAAATCTTCAACCGGCCCATCTCAGTCGTGTGTGGGGCGGCCGGCACTGGCAAGACAACAATCATCAGGGCTATCTTACAGGCGATTGAAAAAGCGCACGGTGTCGATGCGTGTTTCCTTCTGCTTGCACCTACCGGCAAGGCAGCGGACCGAATTCGTGAGAAGACAGGCAAGGACGCCAGTACAATTCATTCATTTCTCCGTAAACGTGGATGGCTGAATCCGAATCTTACACTGAAAAACTCTGGAGGCCGGAAGGAAGATAAGATCACCACATTTGTGATAGATGAGGCCTCAATGCTGAATCTAGAGCTTATGGCCGCACTTTTCAGGGCCATCAACTGGAGCGCAGTCCAACGCTTGATAATCGTAGGAGATCCCAACCAGCTGCCTCCCATAGGCCGTGGCAAAGTGTTTGCCGATATCATAACTTGGTTAAGGGCTAACTATCCAAGCAGCGTTGGTGAACTCTTAGTCAATTTGAGACAGATGGAAAATAGGATTGGAGGGAAAGGCACTGGCATCCTCGATTTGGCATCACTTTATATCCGACCTGACAGCCGAGACCAGAAAGATGAAGAAGCTTCACTTCGGGCTGAGGAGATGTTCCAGCGTATTCAGGACCTGCCGCCAGATGGGTCTTTTGATAATGATCTCAGAATACTCTTCTGGAAAGATGCCGATGACCTTCTCGACAAGCTCGTAAAGCGGATGATAACGGATATGGAGGAAGATACCGGGCAAAAGCTTAACCCAGAGGCGAAATATAAGCTTTGGATGGATACGGCAAAAACTAAAGAAGGTGTGCCACGTCCTGATTATCATCAGGTGATAAGCCCATACCTGCATGAGGATTTCGGAACTGAAACAGTCAATCTTCGATTGCAAGAAGAAGTGCATGGTGATTTTGTTTGCCGAATCGGGTCACTTGCCGGCATCACCCTGTTCGACAAGGTGATCCAGATCAGGAATCGCGGAGCTTCCGATCCAATTCGGGCATGGAACTTTAATACAAAAACCAGCGAGCCGTGTGAGGTGTTCAATGGGGAATTGGGCTATGTTACGCCCCATCTATTCGATAAGAACTGGAAGTGGAGCGGTTTTCGTTTGAGACGTTTTCGGGTTGGTTTTTCACGAAAAGAACATCTCGCAGTAGGCTATGGTCGAGATCTTGGTTATTATGAAGAAGGGGGCAGGAAAAAGTGGATTCCTGAAGAGAAACCAGAGGACAATCTGGAGCTTGCTTATGCCATTTCTGTGCACAAGTCGCAAGGGAGTGAATTTGATAGGGTCTATTTCATTTTGCCTAAAAAGAAAGCGGTTCTTCTTTCCCCAGAACTCTTTTACACCGGCATTACACGGGCGAGTAAGCACTGTACTATTCTCATAGAAGAAGATATTATGCCGCTTCTGCGTATCCATCGCCCCGAAGCATCACATCTTGTTGGTATTAATTGCTCTTTGTTTGATTTCACACCTGTACCAGACGGTTTTGAGTTGCTCCGCCGTACTGGATACTATGAAGAAAATAAAATTCATCGTACCTTGGCGGAAGTGATGGTGCGTTCCAAATCGGAAGTTATTATTGTCAATATGTTATTTGACAGAGATATTCCTTTTGAATACGAAAAGCCGTTATATGCTCCAGATGGCTCTTTTTACCTGCCGGATTTCAGTATCCTCTGGAGAGGGGAGCGATTCTTTTGGGAACACCTCGGGCTATTAGAACACGAGGACTATCGTAAGAAATGGGAGACCAAAAAAGCTTGGTATGAAAAGCACTTTCCTGGACGGCTTGTAACGACCGAGGAATCGGGCAATCTCTCAATTGATGCGGTAAGACTAATTGAGAAAAAATTTTCATGACATTCAAAAAGGACGTAAAAGGTAAATGCTGAATTGTCCCGTGAAATTCTCTTATATTAGGGAGTTGCTTTAATTCGGGGGTATAGAAAATAGTGACCTCACCACTGAAATTAAAGCCACTTGAAAGTGGAGTCTCCGGGTGTTAAAACAGCAAATGGATTTTGTGTAGAGAAAAAGCTGAAAAGCTCGAACGTGAAAAATATATGTATTATTCAGAAGCTGGTCCGTATTGCACCAAACAAAAGTTTAAAACTCTCGTCCAGCGAATAGAAAATATATTTTCAGAAGAAAACTCAGGATGGTTACAAATTATAAAAGAGTCTTCAAAGAGGAAAGATGAAGCAATTGAATAAATACAGGAGCGCTGATCATGGATATCGTCGATAAGTTATTTGTCAATAATAGCCATATTGATCAAACGAGTGTCGCGGTATTAGAACGATACAATGGTGAAATCTCCAAAGTATCCTATTCATCTTTGCTGTATTTATCACGCGTCATTGCGGCAACAATTGAAAAAGAGTGTTCACGTGACGATAGAATAGCGATTCTCTTACCACAAGGAAGTCAAGCGTATGCATCTGAGTTAGCGGCGCTTTTTTGCGGAAGAGTTTTTTGTCCTATAGAACAGACATACCCAGACCAGAGAATATTATATTGTCTAAAGGATTTAAACCCAAAGATTGTCATTACTGATAAAGCCGGGGCAAGTAGAATAGCGGCGCTTAAGTTACATACTATTATTATAGATAAAATAAAGGGGAATCCATCAACTTCACCAACTCCGGGAGAAGACGCATATATTATTTACACATCCGGAAGCACAGGGAATCCAAAAGGCGTTCTTGTTTCACGTAAAAGCATGAACAAATTCTTAGAATGGTCAATTAGCTTTTACGAGATAAAACCTGGAGACAGATGGGCGCAATTCTCAAGCCTTGGTTTTGACCTAAGTCTCATTGATATATTGACATGTTTACCATCTGGAGGAACATTAGTTCCTGTTTCCGCAAAGATTGATAAAATGTTGCCAGGAAGGTTTGTTAAAGAATTTTCAATATCAGTGTGGCACTCAGTGCCATCGCTGATACCATTATTGCTCAAAGATACCGATTCAGCTAAAGACCAATTGCACTCATTGAGACTTGCAAGTTTTTGTGGTGAACCACTTTATCCACAACAAGCTTCTGCTCTTTTTTCAAATATTAGCAACTTATCCATTGTGAATACTTACGGTCCTACAGAAGGGACTTTTTTTTGTTCGGCTCTAATTGTCGACATAGAATTATGTTCAAAAATTGAAATGAACAGCCTTCCAATCGGGAATCCGATACCTGGCTGGAATTTTGAATTCTTGCCAGACAAAGAGGAAGATCATTATGAGCTTATTATTGCCTCTGATTATATTTCTAATGGGTACGTCTCTTCTACTCCAGATCAATTGCGTTTTGGTGTTGGAACAAACACGAGACCAAATATGCCATTCTATCGCACAGGAGATATAGTTAGACTAATTGATGGCCACGTTTTTTTTGTAAGAAGAAATGATGGCGAGATTAAAATTCACGGTAACAGATTGAATCTTAGCGAAATTGAGTATCAGGCGCTCCAATCTGGAGCAAAAGAGGCAAAAGCTATAATATGTGGTGAATATATTTTTTTAGCAGTTAGCTTAAATGATTCCTCAGAGACCAAACTAATAAAAGAACGCCTCAAGCTGTATTTGCCAAGATATGCGATACCAACAGATGTTATTGTCCTCGACGCACTTCCACGCAATGACAATTCAAAAATAGACACAAACATGTTGCGTAGACTGATAAATGAAAAGTGGAGAAATCCTTGATGATAAACACATACACAAAAAAAATCCTATTGGAACGTATTAAGGGAATTGTCGCTGAAGAACTTCAAATATCTATAGACGACATAGAAATAGGATTAGGTATATATGAACATCCGTTCTGGGATAGCCTATCCCATGTCTCTATCTTGGTCAGATTAGAAGAGGAATTCGGTTTATATCTGGACGAGGCTTTGGTGGATAGGGTAAAAACAATTGAGCATCTTGTTGATGAAACTTGGAGGTGTACTATGAAAGTTGAATCAGAAATGATTCGATTTAAGTCTTTCGATGGGCTTGATCTTTATGGAACAATTACAAAACCGTCAGGTTATGTCGACGGACTTATTCTGTTTGTTCATGGCATTACATCTGATAGATCTGAGTGGGGGGTTTTTGACAAGTTTGCCCAAGAATTAGCAAAAAATGGATTTGCTTCATTAAGATTTGACTATAGAAGCCATGGTGAAAGCGCATTTCCTTCTGAACAACTAACCTTATCCGGCATATTAGGAGATATAAAGTCCGCCTGGCTGACTTTATCAAAAGAGTTGTCTCACGCTAAAGAGAGAAGCTTTATTATTGGCAGTAGTTTTGGGGGGGGGCTTGCCTACCGTGCCGCGACGGAAATTGGTGGTTTCAAACACGCTTTTCTTTTAGCACCTGTTTTTGATTATTATGAAGATATTAAAAAATCCGCACCAAATTGCATTGAAGATATTCAATCAAGAAAAACGTTCTCTTACTCGACCCTGGAATTGGGGGCAGGCATATTAAATGAAGCAAGAAGCTTCGTTGTAGTTGGACAAGATCCTGATTTAACTGCAACCATATTTCATGGCACACTTGATGATGATGTCCCAATAAGTAGTAGCCGTGAAATGGTGTCCCGACATTCGACCTTTAAATTAATAACTATTGAAGGCGCTGGACACGTAATTGCGGTTCCTGGCGACCTAGATATGGAAGATGAGAAATCGTGGGATTATGTTAATAAAGTAATCGAGAATACCAAAGAATGTATTGGGTAATAATATGTAACTTAACGGATGGAAAATACATATGACAGCTAAATCCAAATGTGATACTGCTGCAATTTCTTCGACTGCAATCATAGCGCATAATGTCGTTATGGATAAAAAGTCTGCAATAGGTCCATTTTCTGTAGTTGGAGTTGAAAGTGGAGGAAAGACGATAATTGGTGAGGAGGTACAAATTGGTTCTCATGTTGTCATTGAAGATGATGTAATAATTGGGAAAGGCTGCTTTATAGATGCCTATTGCCGGGTGTGCTCAGGATCAATTATAGGCAATTATACTCAAATCCTCTATGGAGCTGCGATTTTTGAGAATGTTAGAATTGGGGAAAAATGCGTTATTGGAGGTAATGTAGCCGATAGAACTTTAATTGAGGATTATGTTACATACTTTGGCGAAATAGCACACGACTATCGAATCCCAGGAGACATTGAAGATTGGGATAATAAAGTAAGACCATCGCCTATAATTAGAGCAAGATCTGTTGTTGGGCAAAATGCACTTCTTCTTGGAGGGATAGAAATAGGCAAGGAGGCGTATGTAGCGGCAGGCGAAATTGTACGTTGCAATGTCCCTTCTGGTCATATTCTTGCAAAGGGGCGCTTGAGGAAACTGTCTGAACTTAGTGGTCTAATACAAACAAGGTCTGATAGATAGTTAGGATCATGCCATGTCGAAGATTGTCGGGTTTGTGAGTCACGCTTTTTCAGATGAATATCATGCTGATGGTAAAAATTCGTTTCGGGAGGCGATTAAATCTCTTTTCAACAAAATAGAAAATAGATTTTCGAACAAGCCTTCCAGGCTAACTATCGAGCCATACTTCGACGCCTCTGAGTATAATCGACCCTTACCATCTCAGTTACGAAATCAACTAAAGCACAGTGATTTTTTGCTCGCAGATATAAGTGTCATTAGCCATGGAGAAAAATGCATCGTAAATGAGAACGTTTTATACGAAATTGGATTTGCGATGGCTCTGAAAATTCCAGTGTTGTTGGTTCGTCGCCACATAGATATCCCCCCGCCAGCAGACATTCGTGACTTGCTAGCTTGTTCTTATAATAAGCCTCAAGAAATACCCAATTTGCTTGAAGCTACATTAACAGAAACTGTCGCCAGAATTTTAAATACGAGTGATGGCTTAGACCGACGTGGTGGCACAATTATAAGCAGAACTTGGTTTGATCAAGATGTCTCTTCTATTCACATTATTTGTACTCCGGAGCCTGAACCAAGTCGGTTTGCTTCTCAATCCGAACTAAATTATCTATTCTTAGACACGCTTGAGGATAGAGATGCTCTTTTAGAGATTTCGACTTTTCTTTCGAGACAATACCCAAATGCTCGTTTATTAAAACATTCATCAAACACTGTGCCTCGTGATGTGCTAGCTGAAAACATTGTTGTTCTCGGTGGGCCTGGAATTTTGGAGAATGAGGGAAATCAGGTCACAAAAGAACTAATGTCTATACTTGGATGTAGTACGAGTTACTGCAATGATCTTGATGGTATTGAATTTGCCAATAACACTAAATTTCTCGCAGAGTTCAAACAGGGCAATAGAATAAAAACAGATTGGGGTTGCTTCATGGCATCACAGAATCCGATGAATCCTTACTCGAGGGTTATAGCTTGCCATGGCATATATACCTACGGAACACTTGCTTCAACCCTTGTCCTTTCTGATAGTCCTACTGCAATGACTAATCACCTTCTCTTGCAAGATATAGGTGTTATGAATTATTCCTCAGGAAAATATCAATTTGAGGCAATATTTCCTGTACAAATTGTTGCAAATGGGACAGTTTCACCACCAAAATTAAAAACTAAATTGATAAAGCCGATAATTTTTGAATGAATACTATTGTCATTATTCCAACCAGAGATCGACCAGACATTCTATTTCGCAGCATAAGAAATTTCGGTGCTTCAAATCGAATCGCAAATATTAAAATAGAATCAATTGTAGTTAGCAATGACACAAGTACGAAATCTGGTGTGTTGCATGTTTCTGAAGTAGTTAAAATGATTGGCATAGAATATCCAGAACTGAAAGTCCATCATTTAGAACCTCCTATACTGAATCGTGGCCGCAATTATGTAATGAATAATCCCGGTGTTGCAAGAAATAGAGCATTTTCCTTTATTAAGCAAAATTGCATACCACATGATTCGGTGTTGTTGCTTGATGATGATATATCACTAACAGACTGCATGTATCAATTTGAGCTTCATGCATCAGATGGTCAAGATCTGCTATGTGATATAAAAAAAAAGGCTATTGCAGATACTAGGATTATAGGATGCTTATATAACGGCCGCCAAGACCTATCATTGCTTGAGAATCTTTCCTTGATTTGTAAAATGAAGTGTCCAAAACCTGAGCTATTGGCAAATTGTATCAGAAGCGGGATACCTGATAGTGCACCTGGTAGAATCAGTGGAGCGTTTCTTTTTATAAACGCTCCAGTTTATGAATTACCGAATTTCTTGCCTTGGTATAATGAAGATTATTTTTGGCTAAGGCGAATGCAGTTGCAGGGATGGAAGCTTGAATGTTCTGCGAGGAGATTAGTTCACGCACCTCAAGATGGATTAGAAATTTCAAAGCAAAAACTAATGTTTGAGCAATATGGAGAAACATTATGGGATGCTTCGTCTATAATTTCAAGAAATGCTACTTTCAGTGAATTGTCCAAAATATTGAAAAACTGCATAGGTAGAACAATTAATGATTTATTGGCGTTGGAGAAAAAGGCGAAGATTTTAATTCATCAAAATAATACTGTAAAAGAGATGCTTAGATCAATTAGTTCGACCCTTTTCTATTTCAAGAAGATTCAAAAAGAATTAAATAGTTACAATTTCGGGAACTATGCTCCACCGGAAATGCTGCAAAATCTGGTTCAGATTGCGGAATACTATGATCTGTAAAGACCAAGACTTGGACTTCACCCGGTTTTGTAGACAGTTACTTTTTACCTGAAGAAGCCATCTCGAAGTCGTAGGGGCTGACCTTTCCGAGGTGGCTGTGACGCCTGGTCCTGTTGTAGAAGATCTCGATGTAGTCAAAGAGGTCGGCTTTCGCTTCTCCCTGGTCGGTAGATTCTACGCTTGACGCGTTCCTTTTTCTAGCTACTGAAGAAAGACTCTGCAACGGCGTTGTCGTAGCAGTTGCCCCTGCGGCTCATGCTCGGCACCAAACCATGCTCTCTGCAAAAACTCATCCAATCATCGCTGGCGTATGGGTCCCTGGTCTGAATGCACGATCACTGAGTTCTTGGGGCGGCGGCGCCATACGGCCATAAGAAGCGCATCAAGTGAGGACCTGACCGTGAATTCGAATAAAAAAGTTGATTATCTCCAGGAAAAGATGAAAAACGGACGTCTTCATCTACTCGGGAAGCTGGATTTGGTGGCATATAAAGCTAATCAACTGAATTGCTCGTAGTTGAGCGCAAATCGTCATCGTCCTTAGATTCGAAGCTGGTCAGGGCTTGTGTTCGACAGCTAAGATCAGAAAAAAGCAAAGCTATATGACAATAATTTCAGAAAAGTTGTATGATCGTCTGGCTAAGCACTTGGGATGTCAAGTAGCATAGCTTTCCAAATGTAGCATGTCTTGTAAAGGCGGCAGAATACACTTAGGAAGCAGAAGGCCTTACAAAATCGATAATTCAAATGCAGGCAAGAGGTAAGCGCACTACGGTACCACTTGAATATGGAATTTATTTTTGTCCTAATCTAGCTTTTAAATTTTTTATAAATTCATCTGGCCCTTCGTAAGCAGCAGTTCTTTCAGATTCAAAAAGTTTTTGATAACGCCGATCAGTTTTGTACACCTCGAGATATTTGTCTAAACCAGATGAACTCTTCATTATAGGAAACGCTTCCAAATAATCAGGAAGTTCATAGTCTGATAATCCATGAATGTAAGTTCCAATTCCCTTTTTCCCTTCATAGGCTGCTCCTAATTCAAAAGGAACCCAGAGCGAACCCTTAGTGTTGTTTGTAAAAATTGCAATCAAATGGGAACATTTCCTTAATTGAGAGATGATATGTTTTGTTATATCCGTTGCAGTCTTGATCTCTGGATCGAGAACATCTAAATATGATTCAACACCATCACGGGAAATGTATTGTTGAATTGCTTTGGCTTTGTCTTCATCAATTTTCCGGTGAGATATGAAAATCATTTTGTTTTTGTGGTCAAAAAAGCTTCTAAGAACCTAAGTTCTTATTTTTTTAAATTTTTCTGCTAACACAGCAGCTATGCTATAAAATTCTTGTCCGACAGATATATTTTTTAATAATTTATATTCATTCTGTTTTCTATTGTCAAGTAATTTTTACAATGTTACAAGTAAATGATTCATGTTTACGTAGTACGATAAATTTTAGTATTTACAAGCAGGCAATTGGCAAAAAAATTAAGTCGTACAGGTAAAGCATAAAAGTTCTAAAATGGAGCGATGGCTGATGCCGACAGATATTTTTATTTCCTATGCGAATGAAGATTACAAGCGCGTTCGCGGTTATTATCGAAAATTGAGGGGCGCTGGATATCATCCGTGGATGGACAAAAAAAATCTTACTCCTGGTATTGAATGGGAGAATAAGATAAAAGAGACACTAAAAAATCTTAAAGTGGCAATTATTTTTTTATCGAAAAACACAAGAAAGAATGATCGCTTTTTTTCAAAGGAACTATCATATATTATTGAAGCTCGTAATGTTGGTAATTCAAAATTCCTTATCATCCCGGCGCGTCTCGAAAAATGTGCAATACCAGCTGTATTGCAAAAAATCCACTGTCCTGATCTTTTTGCCCATGAATGGAAGAATGTTTTAAAAACCATTGAATCCCATTTGGCTCTTCCGTCTACAATACAAAATTCGGTAGAGCGCACCAAGGTACTTCCTTTTACAAATTTAAAATTACCTTGTTTCTTCCCATCTATTTCTAGTACCGCCAAATCAACATTTAATGTCCTTGAGCATTTAGAGATCTTAGTCTTGCTTAATTATCCCAATTTTTTGATATCTGCTTACGATATACATGAGTTAAAAGAAAAGCGTAAAAGCGATTCCAGGAAAATAATTAAGCTAATTAGCAAGGCACGTGAACAGAAATCTATTGTTTTACTTGATTCCGGAAATTATGAAAAATATTGGCGTAAAATCGAGAAATGGACTCAAAAAAGTCTTATAGAAATATTAAGTTATGTTGATGTTGATTTAGCATTTTGTTATGACAAATTAAAGCCATCGGAAGAAATAGGCCAAGTAGTTGCCGAGGTAGAGCAATCTGTTGGACGAGATCAAAAGGCAGCGGATATGAAGATCATTTTGCCTATAGTTCATGCTTGTTCGGCAGGTCAGTTGCCTGAGATTTGCAAACAGGTTTCCGAAAATCTCAATCCTATATTAATAGCAGTGCCTGAGCGCGAGATGGGAGAAGGTATCTATAACAGAGCTAGAACGGTTATTGCAATTCGTAATGCCTTAGATAGCACAGGACGTTATTTCCCATTGCATATCCTCGGTACAGGAAACCCACTTTCACTTCTAATCTTTGCTGCCTGCGGAGCAGACAGCTTTGATGGGCTTGAATGGTGCCAAACATCCGTAGATCACATTACGGGACGACTTTACCATTCTCAATTATGTGATTTTTTTGTGCATCAGACGTCTTTTGAAAAAAACGAACTGGGATACGCTGCAAAAACTTTATTGCACAACCTGCTCTTTTATCAAAAATGGATGGCTATGATCCAAGATGCCATGGAAAAGAATACCATGCCAGATTTATTAAAAACATATTTACCAGAAAAAGCATTCAATGATCTCAAACGACTCTGTCCAGAGGTTTTTTAGATATGACTGCAAAAAAAAAGCGCAAGGGTTTTGAGGGAACGGTAATTAGATTGTGCAAAGAGATTGCTTCTATCCAGCGCAAACGTAATTGGCGTGAAATGAAAGAATCTGACCTACTGTTTGAATTAGTAGCTACTATATTAGGTAGTCAGGTCTCCTATGAAATGGCGAAGGCAGCAGCGGATAGGCTGCTTAGTGAAGGGCTATTAAGGAAAAAAAAATACAAACAAGAAACTCAATTGAATGCATTAATTGAGGATGCCCTTAGGAAACCTCTATTCCAGAGCAGTTGGGGAGAAATAGGGCGGCGTTATAGATTTCCAAAGCTAAGAGCCTATCAGATAAGCCATACACTGAATAATATATATAGCCAGGGTTCTTTAAAAGATATCCTTGCAAAATGTTCTTATTCAGGTGATGCACGCAGTGAGATAGTACGCACGGTCCTTGGAATTGGCCCCAAACAGGCAAGTCTTTTTTTGCGTAATGTCGGGTATACAGACGATCTCGCGATTCTAGATATACATGTATTAAGATATATGAACATATGCGGAATGGCTGACATAATTTCTTCGCCATCGAAAATTAGTGATTATGAAATATTAGAAAATAGACTCTTGGAATATTCCTTTGAATTAGGCGTTCCGCTTGGTTGTCTCGATCAGGCCATATGGGTCACAATGCGCGTTGCAGGTAAGGAAGCAATGATATGAGTGTAGTTACTTTGGTTTCCGGTGGAATCGATTCCGTTTTGATGGCAATTATGATGAAAGAGGAATCTATTCAGCAATTTCCATTATTTATTGACTATGGGCAGTTATGTGTAAAAAAAGAGTGGTCTGCTTGTGTGGCCCTGCATCAGAGACATGGTCTCCCTAAACCAGTGAAGATGGATTTGTCCGGTTTCGGGAAGGTAATTGCATCTGGACTCACAAATAAAGAAAAAAATGTGAAAAATGAGGCATTTCTGCCCGGCCGGAATCTACTATTTCTTCTTGCCGGAAGCAGTTATGCCTTTCAGCATGGATCAAACGTTGTGGCCATTGGGCTTCTTAATGAAAAGGTTAGTTTTTTTCCTGATCAGACGAGCAGGTTTTTGGAGGCTGCACAGAAAATCATTTCTTTGACTCTTGGAAAAGAGATAAAATTTTTGGCGCCACTCATGATTTTTAATAAGGGAGATGTGATTAAGCTCGCGAAGAAACGTAATATCGTCGGAACGTATTCATGCCATGCAGGCGGTAAAGAGCCTTGTGGAAGGTGTATATCATGTTTGGAGATTCTTAATTCGAAAAAAAGAAAAGGAGTTTAAAATGGGTGGTGGAAGAGGATGGAGTTTGTCCAATGATGATTTGAAAAAATTGGAGAAAATCGCCAAGGAAAGTCTGAAAAAAGATGCACAACCGGCAAAGCGAAATGTTTTCATTAGCTTTGTTTATGAAGATATAAAAGACGTAAATATGCTCCGAGCTCAATCAAAAAATGAAAATTCAGATATCGAATTTAACGATTGGTCTTTACAGGAACCTTTTGATAGTAAGCGAGCTGAATATATTCGTAGAGGCATAACGGAAAGAATCCGGCAATCATCTGTAACTCTTGTTTATATTTCCGAAAAGACCGCTGATAGCAAATGGGTCAATTGGGAGATCAATGAAAGTATTAGACTTGGCAAAGGTGTAAAAGGAGTTTATAAAGGAAATGTACCTCCGAGCAAATTGCCAGAGGCCATTACAAAGAATAAGATTCAATTAATACCGTGGACTCAAAAAGGAATTGCAAAAGCCATAGAAAAAGCAGCTGAAGGAAAGCAATAGTTTTTGTCTAAATAGGCTGTAATGTCATGAAAATTCTCACATTTCTGGTAATTTTTTCAATATAATTCTAAAAGTTGTTTCCTCATATAACAACAATGTGCGAAGAGTCTGCTCATGGGTAGTCGGCCACTATGTTTTGTCCTTATGCCTTTCGGCAAAAAGCCGAATGCCGCCGGATCGGTCGTGGATTTCGACGAAGTTTATAAGGATATTATCGCACCTGCTGTGTTAAGCGCCGGGCTTGAGCCGCTACGTGCAGATGAAGAGCAGGCAGGCGGGATAATCCATAAGCCGATGTTTGAGCGCCTTATACTTTGTGAGTACGCTGTTGCGGACCTGACGACCGCAAACGCAAATGTCTTTTATGAGTTGGGTGTCCGCCATGCCGTGCGCCCCTGGAGAACCGTTCTGCTATTTGCAGAAGGATGTGGCCAGTTGCCGTTCGATGTGGCGCAGCTACGAGCCATGCCTTACAAACTTAGCCCTGGCGGATTGCCGCTCGATTCTGAAGATGCAAAGGCAGCATTGGCTGAAAGGCTTAAGGAAGCACAAGAGCTAACCGATAGCCCGATTTTTCAACTCGTTGAGGGATATCCAGACATTGATCATACCAAGACGGATGTTTTCCGCAATAGAGTAAGATACTCGGAAAAAGTGAAGGCAAAGCTGGCTGAAGCCAGAAAAAAGGGCGTAGATGCCATCCGATCAATCGAATCAGAACTCGGTGAAATAGGTCTCGTAGAATCAGGTATTGTTATAGACCTTTTCCTCTCCTATAGGTCCGTGGGAGCTTTTAAAGATATGATTTCGATGGTTGAAAAAATGTCACCGCCGCTTGCCGCTACTGTGATGGTGCGGGAACAGCTTGCGCTAGCCCTCAATCGGGAACAACAAGGTGATGAAGCCGAACGTGTGCTCAAAGAACTTCTTGTAAAAAGGGGCCCGAGTAGCGAGACCTACGGGATCCTTGGGCGCGTGTACAAAGACCGCTGGGAGACGGCTTTTGAAAATGGCGAAGCAATCCTGGCACAGTGTCTGCTCGATAAGGCTATAGAAGCATATCTAAAAGGTTTTGAAGCAGATTGGCGCGACGCGTACCCAGGTATAAACGCCGTCACTTTAATGGAATTGAAGGATCCTCCGGATCCGAGACGAAAGCAACTGCTACCGTTAATAACGTATGCTGTTGGAAGGCGAATAGCGGCTGGTGAACCCGATTATTGGGATCATGCGACAATGCTCGAACTTGCAGTATTAGCAAAAGACAAAAAACGGGCCGTGACATCTTTTGGAAATGCCCTATCATCTGTGCGTGAACCATTGTTTGAGCTAACGACGACCTTGCGGAATCTTCGCCTGATTCGTGAGGCTAGGGAGCGTCAAACAGAAAAAGTCCCATGGGCAAAGAAAATCGAAGAGGAAATTGAAAGGTCTATAAAAAAATATAAAGATATCAGGTGAACATTTGTTGTCATTGCGAAGTCATCAAGATTTCTTTTTTAAATTAATTTTCTGGAGATAAAGAGGAGCCTGCAATGGAAAATGTTAAGAAGAAAAATCGCAAAAAAATCGTCTTTTTTTTGGGCGCTGGAGCATCAAAGCCATTGGGGGTTCCCTTAACAAATGAAATACTGCGAGCAATTCTTGAACGCATAAACAAAAGGAAACTTTTTGAGCATATTAGAAATGGTAGCCGCGAAAGTCTTGGTGATTATAGCGGCAAAGAAAGGAGAATTATGGAGCAGGACCTGAATCGGCTTCTTTACCGTCTGATGCCTGGTTTGGAAGACCTTTTTAATGAATTTTTAAAAAATAAATCAGACACCGTAAGATTCCCCCTTATTACAGAGATATTGTCCATAGTAGATCATATGAGCGTTAATGGCAATATCCCTTGCCCAGATTTCAATTCGTCAGAAAATGATATTGCTAAAGACATGTACTACTATAGGGGATTACTGGACAGGGCCATTTACGAGATATTAGATAAGGGTCCAGAGGACAGGGAACTAGAAGAAAATCAATTAGTAGAAAGATTTGCTAGTCATATCAAAGAGTATATTGATAACAACTACGAGGTCTCAATTATCACCACAAACTATGATACAACCATTGAAGTTGAACTATATAACAAAGTTAAAAATGTAGAAGATATCGATTTCGGAATCAGTTGGCGCGATGTCGACGAAGACGCTGTTCATTATCAACCAGTTGATACAAAATTGAGAATATATAAGTTGCATGGCTCTCTGAACTGGCTTAAGTGTGACATATGTGATTATTTGTATATTAATCCCTACGGCAATATCATCAACCATTCCTTTAGATCTGAAATCGATGAGCTTAATCAATGCGATTGTGGTAATAATGCTAGACTGAAAAGCATAATAGTAGCGCCTTCATTTGAAAGAGAAATAAAAGAACCGAATCTGCTTCATATTTGGAAATCATCTGTAGAGGCTTTAAGAAACGCTGATAAGTGGGTGATAATAGGTTATTCACTTCCGCCCGAAGACCTTGCAATAAAATCATTATTAATTCGTGGACGGAGTTTAAGAAGTATAAAGAAGCCCCTTAATTCCAAAGCATTGACCATTGTTCAAAAGGGAGATCATTCTTTATCAACGTATTCTCTTTTTTTCCGAAATAGTGCTTTCAAATTTATTGAGGGAGGGCTGGAAAAGTATTTAGACCAAAGCTCATTTTCATGAAGTCCATTTAGTTCCTTTCATACGTTGATATAAGGGATAAAACCATCATCTAGTAAAAACTATCTTTATGCAAATTTTTCTATCAAGGACTTCATAACATAGTCATTAGACTGGGCGGCATATGAAATTGTTCTTAGCCATAAATTGCAGAAAAGATTCTGAGTATATATGTTTGAAGTCGAATTTTGGGGCTTGAAAACTTTAAAAAGTAAATTGAACGATCGGACGAATGAATCTGTGGAATTTGAGACATGGCTAGGCAATTAATATTTTCATTAGCCACTCGTGGACGTATTCTGACACATATGAAAGGTTTCTATCCTTATTAGAAAAAAGACCATATTTTCGTTATAGGAATTTTTCTGTCCCCAAAGACGATCCTGTCCATAATGCACGCAATTTTAAAGAATTATACGAAGCCATTAAGAAACAAATGGGCCAACTCACATTGTAATAATAATGGCAGGAGTCTATGCCACGCATAGTAAGTGGATTGATAAAGAGATTAAATTAGCCACCGAGGGTTTTGGATATCGAAAACCTATTTTGGCTATTAAACCACGAGAGAACTTTAATGTGTCTCGCAGAGTCGAGGAAAATTGTAATGAAATTGTAAATTGGAATACAGAGTCAATTGTGCTTGCTATCAGAAAGTTAGTCGATTATGGGCCTTATAAATTAATAGATTAATTTAGTTTGAATTCAGTAAATTACTGAATTCAAAGTCGTTGCTCAATTTGGGAGGGCTTTGATATGAGCGTTGAAAAGTTTTGTGAGCTTCATATTGTCTCTGACCTTCATCTGGGTGGAATCAATGTAAACGGCAAAAACTTGCAGATATTCAATCAAGGGACAAGACTCGCTAATTTTATAAAAAATATCACGATTCATCGGCCAGGAGATAGAATTGGGCTTGTATTGAATGGTGATATTGTTGATTTTCTAGCTGAAAGTCCAGCTTGCTATCTTGATACGGAAAAGGCGATCCAAAAACTGGAGCGCGTCTATACCGACCCCGCATTTTCATCCGTTTGGGAAACACTCTCCGCATTTATCGCTCAACCCAGAAGACAATTGATTATTGTGCTCGGCAACCATGATGTCGAGCTGGCGCTGCCTCCGGTAAGAACATGGCTCATGGATAAGTTAAGCGGCGGCAATGATGAAAGAAAGGGCCGCATCACCTATGCCACGGACGGAGCAGGCTATACATGCGAGGTCGGCGGAAAATGTGTCTTATGCGTACATGGGAATGAGGTGGATTCGTGGAATGTCGTCGATTATTTTTCTCTTCTAAAGGTCTCGCGCTCGCTTAACCGAGGCCAGAAGCCTGCGGAATGGGATGCAAACGCTGGCACTAGGCTGGTTATAGACGTGATGAACGAAATAAAGAGAAAATACCCATTTGTAGACCTCCTAAAGCCCGAAAAAAAAGCGGCCATCCCGATAGTGGCGGCCCTTGATCCGGGCCAGGCATCCAAGGCATTTACAATCGCCGGTTGTTTGAACAGACAATCGGAGGACGCATCTAAAATCGACAGGGGACTACTTGCAGTCAACCTCGCCCAAACCAGAAAGGCCAACTCGAACGAACTGATCGACCTCGAAAGGCTCATGCGGTACACCTTTGGGGAGCTTGATGAGAGAGACGGCTCTGTTCAGGTCTCGGCCCTGCTATCTTCTGCATACAGAGATATCGAGCGCGGAATTGACCCGAAGAAAGCACAAGACATGGATGAGGAATTATTGTCGCTCGGGGATTCTTTAAATCGAGTCATGGAATGGTTCGAAAGACTCGCAGAGAAAGTCTCTGCAAAAGAGTTGTTGCGTATCGCGCTGAAATCGCTATTACGCAATGATGATACCTTCAATTTGGAGGGTATGGATGAAATATATGAGAAATTAAAGGACAGGGTTGGGCCGGATGTTCATTATGTCATAGCTGGTCATACTCACCTTGCAAGAGTTAAGGAAAGGCAGCCCGGAAGGTATTATTTCAATAGTGGGACATGGATTAGACTTATAGAGCTTACAGACTCCATGCTTGAGAACGAAGAGTTTTCTCGTATATATGAAACCATAAAGGGTAAAAATGGTGAAGGCTCCAGCATGGATGCCCTCGATACACTTAACGATCTTGGCCCCGATCGCAAGGGTTCGTTGATAAAGAAAGAAACAAACTATGCGGTATCCATTATCAATGAAAACGGCCAAACGTATGGGCAAATAGGCCTCGTTGAAGCAAGCGGCAGTCTACAGGCTTTGGAAAACACAAGACGATAGGAGAAGCTCTCATGGAAACAAGGAGGGTCACACTAGAATTACTCCGTAAGGGCCCAGCGCATAATCAATTGCTCTCTCCGCTTACGGAGTATTTATGCCTGTGCGGCAACTTCGGAGCTACAATCGTTACTGTCCCGTGGGAGCATGAGCAGTTTCTGAGAAAAGTACGCGAGTTATGCTATCATGACTATGGCACCACGCACTCTGGGGACGATGAAAATGTACGGAGGCGGCAGGAAACGATAGGTGAGCTTGCCAAAGAAATGGGCGGTCTGCTTGGTGCAGTGCCGGGCCTGGCCCATGGGATAAACGGCGCCTCCATGAACGGCCAGGCTACTTTGACGCACGTCAGGATGGTCATTTCCGCTGCTGAACTAGCTATGCTCCCTTTTGAGCTTTCAAAGAACATTGCAGGAATACCAGGTGGTAAAGAAAACTGGCTATCTCTGCACACTTCTCATCCTGTCTGTATCACAAGGCATGTACGCAGCGTTACGCACCGTCATGTGAAATGGCCGAATAAGCCAAAAATACTTTTCATAGCGGCATCACCCGCTGGAAAGATACCTCTTAAGAGCCATCTCCATGCTTTAGTGGCGGCCGTTAAGCCCTGGGTGAAGTCTTTCGACTATAAGAATCCTGATGACATATTGAAAAAGACCAGCGAGATACTTACCATCCTTCCAGCCGCTGACATTGAAATGATAACATCGGCATGCGAAAAAGAAAATTACACACACATACATATACTAGCACATGGGGCCGAGGACAAAAAAACTCCTGGCAGCCCCTTTGGAATTGCGCTCCACGATTCAAGGGATCCTTCAAAGGCTGATGTCGTAACAGGTACTCGTCTTGCCGCCGCGGTCTGTCCCCTTAAGAGAGGTCACCCGGGTCCGGCAGTAATTACTTTGGCAAGCTGTGACAGCGGCGCAATTAGTTCGGTCATTCATAGCACCGGAGCCAGCTTCGCGCACGACCTCCATAAGGAGGGAATTCCATTAATAATAGCGTCGCAATACCCGTTGACATTTTATGGGTCGATTATGCTGGTTGAAGAGATATACGGCAATCTGCTATGGGGAGCCGATCCTATAAAGACCATACTCAACCTTCGCACTAAATTATATGCTTTGAGGTCAACAGATAACCATGATTGGGCGAGTCTGGTTATCTATGAATGTTTGCAGGATACCCTTAAAGATGACCTTGCTTATACTGCATATAATTGCGTTAAGGCAGCAATAGATAATATCTTATGGCAGGCTGATGAAATTATCAGCAACGGACACGTCCCTACAGAAGAATCAATAGAAGGGCTATTAAATCACATAAAAACTATTGCAAAAAGATATCCTGATAATGAAACATATAAGGTTGAAATACTTGGTTTGCTAGGCACCCTGGAAAAAAGGAAGGCCGAACTTTACTACAGAGTCGCTTTAAATACCTCGGACATGAAAGAATCAAAACGCTGGCTGATTAAAAGTTATGAAACATTGTTGGCGACGAGACGCCTATATTTCGATGCAATGAGCAAATCTCTCATGACACGTACAAATTTTAGAAGCAGTTCACATTGGTTAATAACTCAATATCTAAGCCTTAGCATGGTTCTTTGCTGTAACGACGACGATATCGGTTATTGGCAAACAGCAATGAAGGCCGCAGAAACCGATATTCGATATGTTACCGATGAAAGGATATGGGCTCATAGCAGTTTGGCCGAACTATATCTAATTCGCCTTGCGTATTCAGAATGCCTTCGCACTGAAGACATTACTAGAGAAAAGGCTGCAGCAATGGCCTTGGAGCATATAAGGAAAGTAAGGGAATTATCAAAAGCAGATGCCTTCCAAATCCAGTCCACTCGACGGCAGCTAAAACGTTATCTGGAGTGGTGGTGTAAAGACGATTTTCAGGAGACCTTTAAAAAGAAATCCTGCGATAAGGCGATAGTAACATTTAGCAATTTGATCAAGTGCGCCGCCGAGATGATCAAGATACTCGATGACAGTGTTAAAGGAGACACATAATACGGTTTGTTTGCTTAATGTGTCCAAAATATCTAAATCTTGTAAATTCCATTTTTGCTGTGCATGCCTTAACTGTTAAAATTAATTCTTCCCCTGCAGTTTTTAGAGAATAGGAATTGGCAGTCAGCCTTCTTCTTCGTTAAGATATTTTCGCTAGAAAACCATCAAAACCAAAACATGACTGCCAAGGAGAAGTTAGCACAAAACAAGCTTACACTGCTAACAGCCGAGAAGCTCAGAAGCGTATAGGAGGCATGCCGGAGAATAGGTGTTTCTCGGAGTCAGTTCTAAAGTACAAGAGGCGGGCCTTTCAGGAAGAGAGGATTTCAGGTCTCATGAACCGCGCACCGACCCCTCGGAGCTTCCTCGACGAGACCCCGGCTGAAATAAGAGAAAAGATTATAAAGCTTTCCATAGATCACCCTGCCTGGCGCCAGGTAAGATATCAGACCAGCTCAGGCTTGAAGGCATACAGATAAGCCACTCGACCATAAGGAATATCTGGCTCAAGGAAGGGCTTGAGAGCAAATACAAGCGCATTCTCCGGCTTGAGGAGTTAAGGGCCGGAACAGAGATGGCTTACTGAGGAGCAGATTAGGCTCCGTGAGAAAGTCAACCCATGCTTCATGGAGCGCAATGTCGGAAGCCTCTATCCTGGCTATCTGTTGAGCCAGGACACCTTCATGACGGGCGTTATTAAGGGAATTGACAAAATATTTCTTCAGGCGATTATTGATACCTACGGCTATTATGCCTTTGGCAAGCTCTATACTTCGAAGCTTCCGGGGACGGCTGTAGTAGTTGGGTGCGGCTGACGCCGAGCTTACGGAAGGCATCTGAGATATTTCCGAGTGTACGCCCAAGCTCAAGTATGTTGGTCTTCCGGGATATGATATACTGCTGATGAGTCATGGCTCTTCCGCCTTGGTTAAGTTCTTGAATTTTAACCGAAGACCAGGACTCTTTCCACTTAAAGAGTCTTCAACTGTAAACGCTTTTCTCGACTAGGCCATTTAAAGTTGAAGGTAAGGTTTACATAGATTTTTGGTCTATCAGCGTAACCAAATCGTAACCGAAATCGTCCAAAAAGGCCTAAAAGGGCGGAAAATACGTAAAGGACGGAAGGCTAAAAACGCTTATATTTCAATGAAGTGCAGGTAAAAGGCCCGGTTATGAATTTTGATTTAACGCGCTCATAACCCGAAGGTCGCAGGTTCAAATCCTGTCCCCGCTACCAAATTGAAAAAGAGGGCGTCCTTGGACGCCCTCTTTTTTTATTTCCGTTATGCAATCGTAGGGTGCGCTGTGCGCACCATTTTGTATTCCGCTCTTGGATGAATGCTCTTGAAGAGGATTGAAACAGGCCTTCCGGGGGAAAGGCCGTAGCGGCCCGGCCAGAGTGAGAGAGCTGGAGCGAAGATGCGCGGCCAAATCCTGTCACTGCTACCAGATCTAATCAAGGGGTTATGGCGTAAGATGTAACCCCTTGTTGCGTTCTGGGGGTGAATTTTGTATATTGCTTAAAGTTGGTGCGCACAGCGCACCCTACGAGCTGTAACCCCTTGTTGCTTTTGGGGACTGGATTGCGTATATTGCTTTCTGTTGGTGGACACTGCCCACACTACAAACTGATATTTGGTAAGGCTTATAGGGGTGGGTCGGATGTAACAAGGAATGCTCAAACGCCACATAAAGGAGAGTAAATGGCAAAAGTTAATTTGGATGCTTTGATAGCGAGAGAAGATTTTGAAGCAGAAGAGACATTAAATCCTGGCAAGAAGAAAGAAACAATTTCTATAGAAGACTTAAAAAATGATTCTTTTTTTCTGCAATTTATAAGAAAACCAGACTTCCAAAGAGAAACAAATGAATGGGATAATGAGAGAATTGTGCAGTTCATCGAAAGCTTCATTAATGGTGATTTAATTCCGGCTATTATATTATGGCGAAGCTCATGTGGTTTCCTGTTCGTAATTGACGGATCGCATAGATTGAGTTCTTTAATTGCTTGGATTTATGACGATTACGGCGATGGAAGTAAAACAAAGGAATTTTATGACGGAATTATCCCGGATGAACAAAAAGATGTTGCCCAAGAAACAAGGAAACTCGTTGGAAAAAGAATAGGAACATATGATGATTATCGGCTTGCATTGAAAAATCCTGAGAAGGTTAAGCCGGAAATCATTCAGAAAGCGAAAAATTTGGCTGCATTGGCCATTCAACTTCAGTGGGTAGAGGGCGATGTAAAAAAAGCTGAAACATCATTTTTTAAAATTAATCAACAAGCAGCCCCAATTGATCCTACAGAACTAAAATTGTTGGAATCACGAAAAAAACCAAATTGCATTGCTGCAAGAGCAATAATTAGAAGTGGCACAGGTCATAAATATTGGTCGCAATTTTCTGCAGAAAATCAAAATAAAATTCAGGAAATAGCGAGGGAATTAACGAAATATTGTTTTCTCCCAAGCTAGAAACGCCAGTTAAAACTTTAGATATTCCCATTGGCGGGAAATTGTACTCCGCTCAGACACTGCCTCTAATTTTAGACTTTGTTAACATTACAAACAAGCTTAATAATAACTTCAAAGATACGCTATCGGACGATCAAGACGGGAATTCCACGATAGAGATATTACATATTACAAGAAAAGTGGCGCGTCGAATCAACAGCATACATACATCTTCTTTAGGCCTCCACCCGATTGTCTATTTCTATTCGCAAAAAGGCAGACATAAAATAGCTTCATTTTACGCTACGGTAATATTTCTTATGGAATTAGAAGAAAGGAAAAAACTGAACGAGTTCATCAAAGTACGGGCCGCTTTTGAATCTATTCTTCATGATTTTGATTTTCTGGTTCAGCAAATTCAGCGGCATTACAGAAGTTCTATAGGAAGCTATCCTTATATCAAAGATTATTTCTTTAAAATTATAGATTTGCTGAATAATGGCGTTTTAAAAGATGAGGTTATTAACGAATTACGAAATGATGCTAATTTTCATTATCTAACCATACACACGGATGACATTGTGGTAACTTCTAAAGATTTCACCAGAGAACGAAAAAGCGCGGTTTACATAAGAGACGCAATTAAGAGCGCACTAAAATGTCATATTTGCAACGGATACATTCACAAGAATTCTATAACTATTGATCATATAGATCGAAAAGAAGATGGTGGGGTAGGCTCTATAGATAACGGTAAAATCGCGCATCCGTACTGCAACTCGACTATTAAAAATTAATCCTCTAACTATGCGGTGGCGAATAATTTAATAGCCTTGTAGCCTTTTAGGGTGGGCTGTGCCCACCATCATCTTCTCACGCCACCAGCCGAATGTTTTTCATCGGTGTAAAATAATCAAAAAGCCCCTCCCCGCTACCAAATTGAAAAAGGCCGTAAATCCTCCGGATTTACGGCCTTTTTCTTTGCCCTGAGAAAAGGGTTGCAGCGCTGCCGTAACCTGTTTTCTTTGGACTGTGAATATTTGAATAAGCGCGCAAGCCCTCAGCAAACAAAAGCCCCGCAGGGAATAGCGGGGCCGGTCCTTCTTTCACAGTATTTAGCGACGGGGAGTTATCTCTTGTGCTTTTCAGGTCACATTATTCCGACTTCTTGCGTAAACGGCGTGCAAGAGCCATGCCCCCCAGAACCGAGCCAAGTAAGGCCATGGTAGCAGGTTCAGGGACCTGAGTGGATCCGTTATTCTGTGCAACATTTATTTTGGGCCTGGCAGGCACCACAGTAGGCGGCTCGTTGGGTTCCACTACTGGAGGCACCTTGGTAGGCCCCTCAGCCGGTTCCACTGCTGGAGGCACCTTGGCAGGCGTCCCCTCAGCCGGTTCCACTGCTGGAGGCACCTTGGTAGGCGTCCCCTCAGCCGGGTCCACTGCTGGAGGCACCTTGGTAGGCCCCTCAGCCGGGTCCAGCACCTGATGCACTTTCTTCACCTTCTTCTTAACCACATAAGCCGTATACACCTTCTTAGTATGTGACCCGTAAGTAGAGTCTGTTTTAGTTACGCTTGTGTTTTGTTTCGTATTGGCGGATTTTAACGAAGTCGCATCAGCATCGGATATGGAGAATGCAGCAAGAGTTGCTACTGCTATTACTCCAGTGAGCAGGTGCCTTTTTACCATTACGGACCTCCGTTTATTGAAAAGGGACTCCCCCCTGAGGGGTTTTGTTCCCCGTCGCTCAGAGATAATTGATTCTTGTAGGAGAAGGTTGCGATTCTGTGAATGAGCAGTTAGAAGCGGACAATCGCTTAGCAGGGTCTGATCTGTATAACTGTATAATTCAATTCTGACCCAGTTTCCTCATTTGTCAATTGAGAGCCGCACAGCAGAACGCCACGCTGCCAAAACAGGCAAGGGGTTACAGCGCAAGCTGTAACCCCTTGTTGCCTTTCAGGGATGGATTTTGCATATTGCTTCTGTGGTTAAAGCCAGCTGGGGGTCGCGGCTGAGAAGCATGGGCCGTGTGAGCCTCAAACCGTCGCAACACATTACCGTCTCATCCAGCCTGACCATATTGGAACCCCTTTGTCGTCGCGGAGCTTTAAGGTCTGTTCGCCTTTTTTCACCTCTGAGGCGATTATTGCTGGTTTGCCCTCAAAAGAGACCCTGGAGCCGGTCACCTCCAATTTGTCGCCCTTTTCTAATGCCGCATCCTGCTTTTCAAGGAACCATTCGGGGCCGAGGTGCACCGGAATAGTCTCTGTTCCGGTCCTAAGCGTTATATGCACGCCCTTTGACATCCCTTTCATGGGCTGGAACTCATCGACCGAGACGACCTCGCCTGAAAGCGTCTCTACCTTGGCGGGGTCGTACATCCTCGAATAATTGCCGTCCATGCCCCAGCCGCCGCTTCCCTTGCCCATTCGGGCAATTGCGTCAGTCGAGACCATGAGGCAAAACACAGCCAATACGACGGCTGAAAATCCCGCTCTGTTCATAACTTGCTCCTTTTTGAGATTATGCCCTTCGCTCCATTCTGTCCGTGTTGAGTTTTCTGCGCGGGCTTATTACAGTCAACTATACCGGAATTCAAATGAATATGAATGGCAGGCCCGCATGCGCGGCCTTGACAACCGGCTCAGAGTTGTATTAGACTTGTAGGCGTCACGGGTGGCCCGAGAGGGCCTTCAAAGGGAAGTACGGTGTGAAACCGTCGCGGACCCGCCGCTGTAACCGGAGACGAAAGCCGCAAGACAAGCCACTGTCCGCAAGGACGGGAAGGCGCGGCGAGTAGGATGACCCGGAAGCCAGAAGACCTGCCCTGATGTAACAAATTCGTCTGCCTTCGTGGTTGGAGGCTAGGCTTGCATTCGTGGATGAAAACGGCATCCCCGGACCTTTACCATGAGGTCCGGGGATTTTTTTATTTCAATAAACCGGGAGGGGAAGCTGAGGGTCGGAAGTTCAGGTAATACGGCGTGTGAGCAAATTTTAAGAGCTTTGGAAAAAGGAGGACATTATATGCATATTGAACCAGGTTTTATTTCCGCGGCAAAGGTCATGGGCGCGAACGCGGCTGCGGCCGGTCTTTTATTTTTCTATGTTAAAAAATTGGTCAGGCACCCGCTGGACATCATCAAGGTCCTGCTGGCGGCTCTTTTCTTTTCGGTCTTCATGCAGGGCTTCCACATGAATGTCGGGCCTTCAGAGCTGCACTTTATCGGCGCCATGTCTATATACCTGACTCTCGGGTTCATTCCGACGATGTTCGGTTTCGCGGCTGGGCTCCTGCTGCAGGGGCTTCTGTTTGATCCGATTGACCTGCCGCATCTCGCTGTAAATTCCCTGTCGCTCATCGTGCCGCTTATTACCGTTCACTATCTCGCGGGCAGGAAGCTTTTCGACAAGGGGATAAGGCAGCGGGTGTCTTGGCCGGCCATCCTGAAGCTTGACGGCATCTACTACGCCGGGGTCACGGCAATGGTCGGTTTCTGGCTGCTCATCGGCGAGGTCGCCACACCTTTTTCAGCATGGCTCTCTTTCGCGGCCTCGTACCTGGCGGTCGTGGCTGTCGAGCCGTTCATCACACTCTTGACTGTCAGGACGCTGAAAAGATATGAGGGCTCGCCTGCCGTAAAAAGGCTGTTTATTGTAGACAGGTTGAAGCTGAAGGCGTGAACAGGTTTGAAGGCAGCCATTCTTCTCCGGCTTTTAAGAGCCGGAGAAGAATGGCTGGTTTGAGTGAGAACTCTTTTTTTGCTGGCAGCTGGAATAAAAAAAGGCCCCTCCGGGCCCCCATCATAATTTCATCATTTTCATTCTGGTTTTTTTACCGGCAGAAGGCGGCGCTGGTCTTTTGGTGCGGGTTCACGCTGATTTCCCTGAGCACTCTGGCAAGCAGTATCGGGCAGCGGTAGTGTTCCTCGGTATCGCAGTAGGTAGCGTACTCCGACACGCTCGGGACCATGCTTGTCACCGACGCTTTGCACACGAAATCCTTCGGTCTCGTTTCAATGTAGGGACATTCCCTATCCATGTCTTTTCTCCTTTTCTTTTTTTTTAAGTTTATACCCGTTAGGTTACAGGCGGGTTACAGGCGCGTGAAAAGTGCGTTTCTTTCGACAGAAAGACTTTTCCCTGATTGACAATTCGTTATTTGACGAATTATAATAATGCTTATGGAAGATACTGTCATCATAGCAAAAGCTCTCGCCGACCGTACCAGGCTGAGAATCCTCATGGCCCTTACAGGCGGTGAGCTCTGCGTCTGTCAGATAGTCGGGTTGTGCTCTCTTGCGCCTTCCACCGTCTCCAAACATCTTCAGCTCCTTGCCACTGCCGGCCTTATTGCCGCCCGCAAGGACGGCAGATGGATCTATTACCGTCTGGCCGGGAAGGGCGCCCCTGAAAATGTTCGAGGCGCGTTGAGGTGGGTGGGCGGCTGCTTTTCTGAAAACGCGGTGAACTCGGCCGACAGGAAGGCGCTCGAAAAGATTACCGCAAAGGATAAGGAGACGCTTTGCAGAATTCAGGCAAAAAGATGAAAGTTCTTTTCCTTTGCACCGGCAATTCATGCAGGAGCCAGATGGCCGAAGGTTGGGCAAGGCATCTGTGGCCTGGAAAGATAGAGGCTTATTCAGCGGGCCTGAAGCCGCACGGCCTCGACCCTTTGGCTGTTGAGGCCATGCGGGAAGCTGGCCTGGACATATCCGGCCAGAGGTCAAAGGCCGTTGAAGAGGTAATGGAACTCCCGTTCGATCTTGTAGTGACGGTCTGTTCCGATGCCGACGCGAACTGTCCTGTCTTCCCCGGAAAAGCCAGTGTCGTCCATGCTGGTTTCGATGATCCGCCACGGCTTGCGAGGGAATCAAAGGATGGAGAGGACGCCATGGGCCATTACAGGCGCGTACGGGATGAGATAAGGGAATTCGTTCTGAGGATTCCAGAATTGTTGAAGAACAAGAGATGATAAAGAGGCTTTCTTTCATAGACAGGTTTTTGACTTTGTGGATATTCCTGGCCATGGCGGCCGGAGTTCTCATAGGATGGTCGTTCCCTTCCAGCTCGAAAGCGGTCCAGGGGCTCAGCTACGGTTCGACAAATGTGCCAATAGCCGTCGGCCTGATCCTGATGATGTACCCTCCGCTCGCAAAGGTGCGCTACGAAGAGCTCGGCAAGGTTTTCAGGGACTGGCGCATTCTTTCAATATCTCTTGTCCAGAACTGGTTTGTCGGCCCGGTGCTCATGTTCGCCCTGGCGATATCCTTCCTGGCCGGGTTCCCGGAGTACATGGCAGGACTCATACTGGTCGGACTGGCGAGGTGCATCGCGATGGTTATCGTCTGGAACGACCTCGCTGGCGGAGACGCGGAGTACGCCGCCGGGCTTGTCGCCTTCAACAGCATATTCCAGATACTCTTCTACAGCCTCTACGCCTGGTTCTTCATAACCCTGCTGCCGCCATTATTCGGCGCGGAAAGCGCGGTCGTCACCGTCGGAATGGGTGAGATAGCCAGAAGCGTCCTCATCTACCTGGGCATACCGTTTTTCGCTGGGATGATAACGAGGTTCGTGCTGGTGAACAGGAAAGGCAGGCAGTGGTACGAAGGAAGGTTCATCCCGAGGATAAGCCCTCTGACGCTCGCGGCGCTTCTTTTCACCATAATAGTCATGTTCAGCCTCAAGGGTGAAGAAATACTGGCCATACCGCTCGATGTGGCAAAGATAGCGGTCCCGCTCCTCATCTATTTCGTTGTCATGTTCTTTGTGAGTTTCTGGATGGGCAGAAGGGCCGGGGTCGGCTACCCCAGGACAGCGACCGTGGCTTTTACCGCGGCCTCAAACAACTTCGAGCTGGCGATAGCCGTGGCCATATCCACTTTCGGTATTAACTCCGGTGCGGCTTTCGCCGCGGTCATAGGCCCGCTCGTCGAGGTGCCTGTCCTCATGGGCCTGGTCAATGTTTCGGTTTTCCTGAAAAATCGCTGCTTCGCTTTTGAGAAGTCCGCTGCCCGAGGCAACTGCGAACCGGATTAGAAGGCGCCCCGTGTTCGCAATTATTTTTCAGGATGCCTGCGGCTACGCGCTTCCTGCTTCCCCGGCGCAATAGCCGGTGCTCCAGCAGACCTGCAGATTATACCCGCCTGTAGGCCCGTCCAGGTTCAGTACTTCGCCCGCGAAATACAGGTTTTCCACAAGCTTTGACCTCATGGTCTTCGAGTCGACTTCGCTCAGCTCTATGCCGCCCGCCGTAATGACAGCTTTTTCAAAACCATAGAGCCCGGTCACATGGACCCCGAATTCCTTAATAAGGGACACAAGCCGCTTTCTTTCTTCCTTTGTGACGCTATTAGCTTTTTTTTCAGGGTCAATTCCCGCGATCTTCGTGATGACGGGGACGAGCTTCTGCGGCAGAAGCATATCAAGGCAGTTTTTAATCTGCCTGTTGGGACCTTCCTGAAAATCCTTCCGGAGCCGCGCGTCGACCTCCGTAAAATCAAGCTCAGGCACGAGATCTATCTTCAGCATGATGTCGCCGGGAAGTTCTTTGCGGACCCCCTTGCTCATGTTGATGATCAACGGCCCGCTCATTCCTTTGGCCGTAAACAGGGCATCTCCCGTGCCTGAGTCGAATTTCTTTCCGTCCTTATACGCCGCTATCCTGATGTCCCTGAGGCTTAACCCTTCAAGCTCTTTTACAAACGCGTCCTTTAGAATAACAGGCGTAAGCGACGGCTCGGGACGGATGACAGTATGACCCAGGGCTTTAGCCCATTCGAATCCGTCGCCTGTGGAGCCGGTTGCCGGGTACGATTTGCCGCCGGTACATATGATGAATCTGTCGGCCAGGACTTCTTCGCCGGTCGCAAGCACAATCTTCTCGATTCTGCCGCCTGACCTGTCTATCGTTCTTACTTCCGCGTTTAATTTTACTTCGACTCTGTTTTTCTCCATGTAATCGATAAGGGCGTTAAGAACATCCCGCGCCATGTCGCTTTCGGTTATGACCCTGTTGTTCTTCTCGACCTTTGTCTTTACGCCGCGGCTTTCGAAAAAGCCTATAAGGTCCCTGACCCCGAACCTTGAAAACGCGGAAATAAGAAACTTGCCGTTTTTGCCGAATTTCTCCGCCATCTCTCTCGGAGAGTCGATTTTGTTGGTGATATTGCACCGCCCGTGCCCTGTTATCAGGAGCTTGATGCCGAGCTTGTCATTCTTCTCGAGCAGAAGTACGCGAAAGCCGCGCTCTCCCGCTCTTCCCGCGGCCATCATCCCGGCCGGGCCTCCACCGATAACAACAACATCGTATTTCATAGCACTGTTATATCATAAATTTTTAACTGGAAGGGAGGTCAGATTGCCCTGCGCACCGTTCAGTTGCATTAAAGAAGCCATTGTTTGAAATTAGTTTCCACTTGGTTGACATAAGTCATGTTGTTTTGGCGGCAGCTTGGTAAAATCAGCACCATAGTGTTGATGATCCGGTTTTTCCAGTATGGGAGAGCTTTGAAGAAAAACCTCATTTCGATAGTCCTTCTTGTCGGCGCGGTAACGCTGAACCTGAGCATGCTCAGCCAGGCCCGCTGCGCCGGAGGCCAGGACAGGCAGGTCAACGCGGCCCAGGCGGCCCAGGCTGTAGCGCCGCAGGGCAACTCTGCCTGTTGCGCTGCGCATTCCAGGGGGCAGGAAGTAAAGGACGGGGGCGGACGAAACGCGCAACATGGCTCCGGCGTAAAATGCGTCTGCGGCGTCGATGGCCCGGGCGCCCATCTGGATTTCAACTTCATTGTGGCTGCGGTCGAGTTCGCGCCAGAGAATCATGCGCTACAGACCCTTCCAACGACAGTTTCCGTTTTTACGAACGCCGCTCCAGTCCCTCAGGACAGGCCTCCGAAGCTGCTCGCCTGAGCAAAAAATCAGAATAAGAATTCAGCAGCCATGTGGGCGTAAATTGGTTCAGCTCCGCCCATGGTTGAAATGCGCCTGAAAAGGGGCCGTGTTTAAAGTGACTTTGAGGCAGCGCGGGACGCCGTATAGTTCCTCTTTGCCTTTGACCGGCTATTAAAATAAAGGAGACCGTACCAATGACCAAGATGTCAGCAAGGAATATGTTCATTGTGGCGACTTTAGTGGTGGCGGTGTTATTTGCCTACCTCACTTACCTGTCCCACGATGCCTTCCCCGCCAAGACGCACCCTGAGAACATAACCGCTCAGGTGGCGCACGGCAAGAAGGTCTGGGAAAGACACGCCTGCATAGACTGCCATACTCTCCTTGGAGAGGGAGCTTACTATGCCCCTGAGCTCGGTAATGTCATCGCGAGGCGGGGCGAGCCGTTCGTGCGCACCGTTCTTGAGACAGCCGCAGTACAGGGATGGGGCACTACGAGGAAAATGCCTCAGTTCGACCTTTCCAAAGAGGACATAGACTCTCTCGTCGAGTTCTTCAAGTGGATGAACCAGGTCGACACCAACAACTGGCCCCCGAACAAGGAAGGTTAATTCCCAAGGGTGCGCTTAGTTTCGGGAAGCCGCAAGGCAACGAGCGGCAAGACAAACATAATCAGGAGAGAACTTGATGAAATACCAGTTCGAATCACAACGGGTCAGCTATCCGTACTTCGTAGCGGCCATGCTGCTGTTCGCCGCCCAGATTCTTTTCGGTCTGGTCATCGGCGCCCAGTACCTCTGGCCGGATTTGCTGTTTCCTGCGATACCTTTTAACATCGGCAGGATGATACACATAAACCTGCTTGTCGTCTGGCTCATTTTCGGTTTCATGGGCGCGGCGTATTACCTCCTGCCCGAAGAGGTGGAGGGAGAGATATACAGCACCAAGCTGGCTCTCGTGCAGTTCTGGATGTTCCTTGTCGGCGGCGCGACCGCTATCGTCGGATACCTGTTCAGGTGGCACGACGGCAGGGAGTTCCTCGAACAGCCGTTTCTCATCAAGGTTGCCATAGTCGTAGTAGTGCTGATGTTCATCTTCAACATGATAATGACGATGATCAAGGGAAGGCGCAGGACGAGCATATCGATCGTACTCCTCATTGGTTTCCTCGGGCTTGCCGTGTTCTACCTTTTCGCCTTTTACAAGCCCGACAACATGACCGTCGACAAGTATTACTGGTGGTTTGTGGTGCATCTCTGGGTCGAGGGCGTGTGGGAGCTTATCATGGCCGCGTTCCTCTCGTTCCTCCTCATCAAGCTCACTGGAATCGACCGCGAGGTCGCTGAGAAGTGGCTTTATGTGATAGTCGGGCTTACCTTCCTTACCGGCGTCGTAGGCACGGGGCACCATTATTACTGGATAGGCACTCCTGCCTTCTGGCAGACATGGGGCGCGTGGTTCTCGGCGATCGAGGTACTGCCTTTTGCGGCCATGGTGGCCTTCAGCTTCAAAATGGTGAGCAAAAGGACGCGTCAGCACCCGAACCGCGCAGCGGTGCTCTGGACTATCGGGGCCGCCGTGCTGAGCTTCCTGGGCGCCGGCGTCTGGGGCTTCATGCACACGCTGCCGCAGATAAACTTCTATACCCACGGCACGCAGATAACGGCTAGCCACGGCCATCTGGCGTTTTACGGCGCGTACGCCGTCATAGTGCTTGCCATGGCAAGCTACGCTGTGCCTAATCTGAGGAAATCGACCGGCATCATCACCCACCAGAAGCAGGAGATATTCGCTTTCTGGACGATGGCCGTATCGATGGTCTTCATAGCCCTGGCGCTTACCGGCGCGGGCATCGTTCAGGTGTACCTCCAGAGGGTCATCGGCATGTCCTACATGGAAACCCAGGGATACATGAGCCTCTTTTACGTCATCAGGCTCTTCTTCGGCGTAACCTTTGCCATCGGGCTTGTCGTTTATCTGTACGACTTCTTCATCGGCAAATCGAAGTCGGCAGCCTGAAAGCCGCCTGATACGGGAGTTAGCGAATGAACAACATCAACACGAGGGAGGCGCCGGCAGCTGCCGGCGTCTCCTTGAAAGAGCCGTACTACAAGCCTGCCGGGCGCGAGATAGAAATATTCGAGGCGGCCTACAGGTCGAAAATGGCGGTTCTTCTGAAAGGCCCTACAGGGTGCGGTAAGACGCGGTTCGTTGCGCACATGGCCTGGCGGCTCGGTCTGCCGGTGCATACGGTCGCATGCCACGACGACCTGACGAGCTCTGACCTCGTTGGCCGCTACCTCATAAAAGGGCGCGAAACGGTCTGGATCGACGGCCCTCTCACCGCTGCCGTCCGCCGGGGCGGCGTCTGTTATCTCGACGAGGTCGTGGAGGCGCGCAAGGACACCACCGTCATCCTTCACCCTCTTTCAGATGACAGGCGCATGCTTTCGGTAGAGAAAACGGGCGAGGAACTCAGCGCCCCGGACGACTTCATGCTGGTCATATCCTACAACCCGGGCTACCAGCACATACTGAAGGACTTGAAGCCGTCCACTCGCCAGCGGTTCATATCTCTTGATTTCGATTACCCGCCCGAGGAGATGGAAGCCGAGATAGTTGCGAAGGAAAGCGGGCTTGACGAGGGCGCCGCAGGCAAGCTGGTCCGCGCTGGAAGACGGATGCGAAAGCTCGTTGATTCGGGCCTCGAGTCCCCTCCGGGCACGCGCCTTCTCGTGCATGCGGCGGCCCTTATGAAACAAGGCCTTGATATGCGGGAAGCGTGCGAGGCGGCCATAGTAAGGCCGATTACCGACGACGCGGAACTGCATAAGGCCATGGTCGATATACTCAACGCGACCTTCTAGCAGGCTTCAAATAAGTCCATCTGTATCGTTGTCTTTGTCGCGCGTCACTGCGGCGTACAAAAAAAGTACGCCTCTTCCCTCGCTCCTCGACGCCTCGCGTATGAAGCTTTTTGAGCAGCCTGAATAAAAAACGGGTTTTTTAACGCCCTCTCAACGGGGCAGCGGGTCTCTTATGGAACATCTGATCGCAAAAGGCGTGGACAGGGCAATCCAGTTCGTTCACCGCAAGCGCATGGAAGCCTTCAAAGGGGCAGGAGACCCGTTTGTCATAAGCGGCAACCTGCGCAGGTTCTCCGCCCTTGCGTCGATGGTCGCGGGCCGTGAGCTTGAGGTCGCTGACATAAGGGGAGATACGCCTCCGAGGCCTTACTGGCCGGTAATGTACAAGATGGCGCACCCGGCGCTCCTTCCTGAGCACGGCTTTGGCTGGTCTGACGGAGAAACATTGTTCTTCCCTGTTTCGGTAGTCGAGATGCCTGACGAGGCGTCCAGGGAAGAGCTGGCGAAAGCCCTTCTTTTTTTCCTGTCCTTTCAGGTAAGATGCGGCACGCTTGATATTGCCCTTCAAAACCAGTCTCAGCTTGCTTCAGACCGCCTTGTGGCCGATCTTTTCTGGATAATCGAGAACGCGAGGCTTTATCATGAAATATTAAGGGAGTACCCGGGCGTGGTGCGCAACTGGGCAAACTTGTCCCGGTATCTTCTTGAGAAAAGGCCTGCCGTAAGATACCTTAACCATCCCGAAAAAAAGGTCGAGGAGTTTTTAAAAGAAACGGTTGAGGCGTGTGGCGTGCCGTCAAATCCCGGCAGCGCTGAGGATAGCCTCTGCCGTGCGGTTGAAATAAAAAACAAATGGACAGCTGAAGGGATAAAGACCGGGCGGTACAGGGCCATAATCCCGTTTTTTCCGTGGGGCAAGCTCATCCCGGAGAGGATCAAGAACGGAGATCTTATTATTGATCATGGCAAGGCGCTGAAAGCTCCGGATTCCTCTTCCGAAAACGAGACGCCTCAAGCAAAGCCCGGCAAAAGCGCGAGATACGCCGCCCGCAAGGAAGAGGTCGACGAGAAGGCGAATGAGAACGGCCTGACGCTCAATATTTATGACAAGATACTTTCGTGGGCCGAGTTCGTAAATGTGAACAGGCCCTTTGACGACGACCCTGACGAAGAGGCCGGGAAAAAGGCTGACGAGTGCGAAGAGCTTTCCGTCTCCGAACTGGAGAGGGGAACAGCGAACACCTTTAACGCCGAACTTGAAAAAGCGGACGCGTACACCTCTGGCGGCGAACAGGAGGCGGACTCAAACGAAGAGTCTTATTACTATTCTGAATGGGATTATAAGAGGCGGGCCTACAGGCCGGATTACTCGCGCCTTATCGAATTGCCTGTCGTCGGCGAGGACGCGGAGTTCTGCGCGAGAATATTGAGGGAAAAAAGCGCTCTTGTGAAAGAGGTGACCAGAAACTTCGAGAGGCTCTCTCCAGCCGTAAGGCTTGTAGGAAGGCAGACCGATGGGACTTCCATTGACCTTAACGCGGCAGTTGAGGCGATAGCCGACCTCGAGGCAGGGCGCACGCCGGATGACAGGCTTTATAGCAATTATATTAAAACCGAGCGCGACCTTTCTGCGCTCTTTCTGGTCGACCTCAGCATGTCTACGGACGGGTGGGCCGGGAGCGCTAAAATAATTGACCATGAAAAGCAGTCGCTGGTAGTGCTCTGCGAGGCGCTCAAAAAGTTGCGGGACAGGTACGCGATCTACGGTTTTTCCGGCAAGACCCGCAAGGGCTGCCGGTTTTTCCGCGTAAAGGGCTTTGCCGAAAACTATGGGGATGTCGTTAAAAAAAGAATAGGCGGGCTTATACCGTACTCGTATACAAGGATGGGCCCCGCGATAAGACACGCGGCCTCGATACTTTCAAAGGAAGAGGCGCGCACCAGGCTTCTGTTCATTCTGTCGGACGGAAAGCCGAACGATGTGGATGTCTATGAGGGCAGGTACGGGGTAGAGGATACGAGGAAGGCGATAAAAGAAGCCGAGAGCGCGGGCATAACGCCGTTTTGCCTTACGGTTGACACCGGAGCTGGAGACTACCTGCCGAGGCTCTTCGGGCGCGGAAACTACGCGGTCGTGCCCGGGGTGGACATGCTCGCAAAAAAACTGCCGGAGCTGTACGCGAAGATAATACATAAACTATAAGACTTCACCTGTTGCTTTCAGCTGGCGTGCGCAGTCCACTATGTGAACGATGACCGTCAAACGAAGTATCCAGTCTGTATTCCGGCGGGGGCAGCCGCTCCTGTTTTAAGCTTATGACATAATCAGAAAAGTTACAGAGCCGGCCGTAAATCCACTTTCGGTAACAGAGCTATTTTACAATCAGGTTGTTCTTCACCGATTTTACGCCAGCAACGCTGGCTGCGACTTCTCCTGCCTTTTTGGCGCTCTGCTGCGAATCGACAAAACCGCTTAACTGAACTTCACCCTTGAAAGTCTCGACATTTATCTGCAACACTTTCAACTCTGGCTCGTTAAAGACTGCGGCCTTTACCTTGGTTGTGATTACTGAGTCATCAAAATACTGTCCGGGGCTTTCCTTTTTCTGCGAGGCTGCGCATCCCATGAATACGGTTATCAGCCAGATGCAGACCAGGCTTTTTAAAACGCGATGTGTTTTAACCATGAGGTCCTCTCCTTTCCAGTACAGGCTCCGCTAGACCTGAATGATCAAAAAAAGCGGGCAATGCTGCAATATCGCTTTAAGCTTACCGCACGCTACTTACCTGTCAAGGGCCTATGGCGTTAACTCCCTGTTTTTCTGTTTAATCGTGGTCTCATGGCACTGAAACGAAATGAAAAAAGGGATAGCCTGCAAGGCTATCCCTTTTCTTATTTAACAGGCCGCTGAAAAACTCTGTTTCTTCAGGCTGCCTCAAGCTCCCCATCTGCGTTGTTGTCAGCGTCGCGCGTAATTGCGGCGTACAAACAACGAACGCCTCATTCCTTGCTCCTCGACGCCTAGCATCTGGAACTTTTTGAGCAGCCTGTTTTTTTGTCCGCTTGAAATTTTTTACAGCCGTGCGGCCAAATTGAAAAAGGGGATAGCCTGACGGCTATCCCCTTTTGTATTTAACTTGTTCAGCAGCCTGTCATGTCAGGCTTTTCTTCTGCGCCAGGACCACAATGCCGCGCCTGTCAACCCGGAGCCCAACAGCAGCAGGGAAGAGGGCTCAGGTACGGATGTCGGTGTCGTAGTAACATTCAGGTAATCGTTGCCGCAGGACATGGTCCAGTGCAGGGTTACGGGCCCGCCGGAATAGGCGGCAAGGGCGTTAAGCCCGAAGCTGCCCTCGAGCACATAGGAGGTCCCGCCGTTCATGTTGCTGGCGAACACGCCAGAGCCGTAATCGCCGCTGAAGGCCGTCGGGATGAGCGTGCCGGTTTTGTACTGGAACGGGTCAGCCACATGGTGCTGCGCGTACATCGAGTTCTGCCATGCCGACACGCTGTACAGGCTGTAAGACGGGTTGCCTGAAGATATGGCGAAGTCAATGGCATAGTCGTAGGTGCCGTCGTTGTTGGTGTCAATGGCGAAATCGCCTGGCTTGTAGTCGATGCCGCCCTGTCTGACGCCGTCCGCGAGGTTGAAGCCGGTCTGCAGGCCGAAGTAAACGGTGCCGTTTTTAATCCGCAACCCGAGGTATTCGACATCGAAAGCCTGCCCTCCGTAACCGGGGCCTACAAATCCGCCTGAACCTACCCCGTCATCCGCGGAATAGTTCCCGGCCCATTCGTCCAGGCCGAACGCTCCGTCGAGGGTTATCGCAGGGGCGCTCTGAGCGAAACAAAGCAGTGTGGCAGCAACTGTCATGAAAGAGATTTTGTTTTTCATGACTCAGTGATAATGCAACTCTGATGCCAAATTGTGGCAACTCCAGCCAAGTGCTTGATTTTGATGATATATGCTCGAATCGCTGTCGTGAACCTATGGAGCCGTTGTAAAGAATCCTGACAATAAGGGGCTGGAAATCAAGGAATTGCCTGTAAGGGACTTCTTAAAATTTTACACATTGCCGCTGATCCGCCATGCTATCAAATTGAATGAGGGGCTACGGCGTAGCCGTAGCCCCTCATTCAATGAAATGTTTAAAAGCCCTGTTCAGCTTGCGTATTTCATAAGCGGCGCAACTTTGCTCTTCAGACGCGCGCGTTCCATGACCAGCTCTTCATCGACCCCCCTTGACACCTTGAACACATCCACGGTCTTCTTGAGGTTGGAGGCGAGCATGGCTATCTCACTGGACGCACCTGCTATCTGGCTGGCGCTCTCAGATGTCTCCGCAACGACCGATGAGACGCTTTCCATGTCGCAGCTTATCTGCTCGGTGGCGGAGTGCTGCTGCTGGATCGCAACCATGACCGTTTCTATCATGGTCGTCACGACCTCGACCCTGCTCACAATCTCGTTCAGCGACGCGCCGGCCTCTTCGGCGAGCCTGGCCCCGGCGCCTACGGCGCTGACCTCGTTCTCCATCGAAGCGATGGCCTTGCCGGTCTCATCCTGCATGGCCCTTATCATGGTATCTATTTCCTTGGTCGCCTTCATGGTCTTTTCGGCAAGTCTCTTGACTTCGTCGGCGACTACGGCGAACCCGCGGCCCTGCTCTCCGGCTCTGGCAGCCTCGATCGCGGCGTTCAGGGCAAGCAGGTTGGTCTGGTCAGCTATGTCCTCTATCACGGTGATTATCGACCCTATCTCCCTGGAGCGGCCGCCGAGGCCGGAGATGATGCAGCTGGATTCCTTTGCCGTCTTTGATATGCCGTCCATTGATTCGATGGTCCTGACGACTATTCTCCCTCCATTTTCAGCTACCTCGCTTGCGGCCTGCGCCGCTTCCGCCGCGCAGGAGACGCTCCTGGTTATCTCGGCTATCGTTGAGCTCATCTCCTGGGAAGCCGTCGCGACCTGGGCCGCCCTGGCGCTCTGGGATGTGGAGCCCCCGGCAATGCTCGTGGCCGCCGCCGACAGTTCTCCGGAAGACGAAGCCAGATAGTCCACCGAGGCGTGTATCTCGCGCACGACCCCGTGGAACCTGTCCATCATCCTGTTGAATGTCTCGGCCATCTGTCCGTTTTCGTCGGTTGACGCGGCCTGAATCTTGACGGTCAGGTCGCCGGAGCGTTCTATCGCTGCCATCTTGTCCTTGAGGGAGTGCATCGGGTTTATGACCTTTTTGTTTATAATGACAATGGATGCGGCGCCGAGCACGATGACGAGCGCCATTACCGCCAGCGACAGCGCCATCTGCCGTTTCGAGGCCCTCAGTTCAGGTTTTATTTTTGAGTCGACCAGTTTTCCTATCGCAGCCGAGACGCCGAGGATGGAATTTATAGCCTCGCTCGACCTCTCGATCCATTGTTTGCCGTCAAGAGTGTACTCGCCGGTAAGGCTCGCGGCAAATATCGCCTTGCGGGTCTGCTCAAAGCTCCCGAGAAATGTGCTTTCCAGATTGGAAATCGCGTTAAGGACCTCAGGGCCAGCGTTTTTATCCGCTCTCAATCTGAGTATCGGCTTGAGGTTGATCTCGACTATGGCCCTGTTCGTTTTGAGCGTCTCGAGGACTCCGGGGTCTATCGGTTCCCTTGCGGAGACGAACCTGGCGACCAGGGCCCGTTCGCGCCCGGCGTACTCGGAGACAAGCCACGCTGCGTTCTTGAGTTCGGCATTGAGCCTCAGGGCTTCGTGCATGGAATCTTCTTTGGCTCCCGCGCTCAAGGAAACTGCCCGTATCTCCGAATTGGCATCAATGAAAGAGGTTATAAGCCTGCTCCACTCGTACGGGTCATAGTTCTTGCCCAGATAGCTTGTCATGCTCGCGTCGGCCTTTTTTCTGCCTTGAAGCAGCTCAGACTTGATAGATTTCGCCCTGCTCAAGGCGGAGACTATTGCCGGGTTTGATTCGTCCAGCACGGAAAGCTTTTTTGCCATGTCGTAGGCCCTGCCTATGGTCTCATCCCCTTTTGCCCTCAGTTCCACTATGGCCTGAACAGTTTTAGCGTCTGACGCGCCTTCTGACGAGAGGGCCGCGAAGGTGAGGCCGCGCTCCTTGGCCTCATACCCGGAAGCCTCTATGATAGCGTCCGCGAGCTCGTTTGCCAGTTCGAGGCGTGCTACTTCATTGCCGGTATTCCACGCGGAAAACACATTGTTGAGTGAAAGGGCCAGGAGCGCCAGCAGCAGCAGGCTCCCCGCGCCCGTGATGAATACCTTTATGCTCATTTGACGCAGGAACCTTCGAAAAGTGCCCATCATGCTCCCCCGATAATAGGATTAAAAGTAGTAGTACTTTGTCATTAAGTTTATTATCGTCCAAAGGGTTGAAAACTTTATAGCCAAAGGGATGATTAATTTTTAAAACCCACCGGCCATTCAGGCTCAAGCCTGTAAAGCTGCAAATCCTTTTTTTTCTGTTATTCTTTACCTGTATTATAATTTTATACCCTTCGATTATCCCTCGACAGAATATGGTAAGCGCGCCGCCCCCCATCGCAGTTTCGAAATTGAACCGCGATGGAAGGAAAACATGTATGGAAAGGGTTTGATTACAAACAATAAAAGGAGGGTTCGATGAAAAAGCTCTGGCTTGCGGCCGTGTTTTTAATGCCTGGTCTTTGCTCGAATGCGTACGCTGAGGTGAACTTCGGTTTTGAAGCAGGAGACACTTCGGGTTGGGTCGAGACTTATCCGCAAGAGGTTGGGACCATAAGCGTGGTCAACAGCTGGAACGAGCAAGGCGCCTCCTATATACCTCATGAGGGCAATTATTTCGCGGTGCTTGAAACAGGGGTAGTCGGCTTTACTACTCTATCCCAGAAGGTCAGTTTAAGAGGCGGGGATACGCTTGAAGGCTGGGCCGGGTTCTGCTGCGGTTCGGAAGTTGGCTATCCTTACTCAGGCGATAACGGTGATTATAATGATTATGCACTGATCACAATCCTGAACGGCAAGGGCGATGTCGTGGCCAAGCCCTGGTACGCGGATTCTTTTGATATCGGTTATGGAATAACTACCCCTGACAATCAATGGACTGGCGAGTATGTTTCCTTCGGCCCTGTTCAATGGGAACACTGGAACTGGACAGCCTCCGACCCGGACAGCTACACGCTGCAATACCAGACTGACCAGGGAGGGGATTATGAAGGAAACAGCTATGCTTTTTTCGATGGACCGGTAAATGAGATACGAACTCTGACCAGCACAGCCGTTCCTGAGCCGTCGTCTTTTGCTTTGATAGGGCTGGGAGTTGCCGGCGTGTTTGCGGCTCACCGTCTGTCGCGGTTCAATGCGCCAGGGACTCCGGCATAATCCCGGCTCGCTTTCGCCAGCGCCGGGTCTATTCAAATGAACCCCCCTGGGCTTGGGGCCCAGGGGGGTTTTCGCGTTGTAATCCCAGGCTGTTTTCTTAAGTCGCTGAAAAACCACGGTGAGCGCAATCCCCGGCTTTTTGCATGGTCAAACGCTGTTTTTCATCATACTGCTTAAGAGTGTTTCTTTTTTTCGTATTCTTCTGCCTCAGCCTTGTTTTTGTGGATCGTCCCGTGAGGGTGCTCTGGCGGAGAGTATATGGAATAGAGCTTGAGCGGCTCTGTTTTAGAGCTGTTCACTATGTTGTGCTCTACCCCGGCCGGTATCACCACCGCGGAGCCGTCTTCTAATTTGTGCTCGGTTCCGTTCAGTATCGCTTTGCCTTGCCCGGCCTCCACGCGTATGAACTGGTCGACGCTGCCGTGGGTCTCCATGCCGATGTCCTCGCCAGGCTTGAGGGACATCACGACAAGCTGGCTGTGCGGCCCGGTAAAAAGGACCTCGCGGAAGTAACCGTTATCCAGGGATTTCTTTTCGATGTTGGTCAGAAAACCTGCCATGGTCTTTTTCTCCTTTCCTTCGGCGTTTTTCAGAGCCCGTCAGTAAATCAAACGCGCCCCTTGAGCATGAAACCCAGGTCCTCAAGCAGGGCCTGGAGGTCTTCTTCGTGCTCTACCTCGTCCGTGAGTATCTGGGAGACGAGGTTGTAAGTGACCGGGTCCTTTATGCCGACCTCTTCGATTATCGCGTGATAGGTGCTTATGGCGCACTGCTCGCCAGCGATGTTCTGCTCGAGGATCTTCGATATGAACGGGTCGGCCGGCTCGGCGTAGCCGCAGTTCGCCAGCTCGAACCACCTCTTCGGCGTGGTTACGGGAGTCCCGCCAAGCTGTATTATGCGCAGCGCTAGCATGTCCGCGTGCCTGAGCTCGTCGGCGGCGTGCTGCATGAGCTCGGCTATGGCCGCGTCCTTCATTGGCCCTGCCACGATCTTCGAGCCGATCCAGTACTGGTAATAGGCAAGCCACTCGTCGGAGAACGCCTTGTTAAGGAGCTCTATCGTGCGTTCGGCGTTCTTGCCTACTATCTCTCTTCCCCTTGTTCCCATACGCTTCCTCCTTACCTGTCTCTTTTATTTTTCTGAAAACGAATAGAAAATCATGTTTTTTAAAAAAAACCTGACGGGCTTTTTCAACTCTCCTGTCAGTTTAACAGATTTCCGCGCGCTCCGGCCCTCTGTCCATGCGTCGGTTCCACGGTTATGTAATTACAATCACAGCCTTTTGCCGCCGCCCTGTATAGAATCAACCCTGTATGAGACACAAGCGCCTGTTTTGAGGCCAGGCGTTTAAGCCCATGAGGACGAGGACTATGCCCGAAAACAAGGAAACGAGCGCCGCAACCGAGAATGTGCTGAAAATCGCAGCCGGCAGGGGCCCCTCCAGGTTCGCCGAATATACGGTCAGGGAGTATCCCGAGCCAGGCAGCATCCCGAACTGGTTCATGGGCGTCATCTTCCTCCTCAAGGACGAGATACAGTCTGACGAGAAGATCGTCATCCAGGACGGCGTTATAAAGATAGTCAAAAAAACCGCTATCGACAAGTTCGTGGAGTGGGTAACGGGGGGGGCGAAAAAGGCCGATGACATCAACGGGAAAGTGCCGGAAGAGGGGCTGAGGCACTGACCGGTCAGATTCCCCCGGTTGCCGGTCTCAAAGGCGCCGGGGCCTCTTGAGCGTGGCTGTCCATGCCGGAGCGCACGATGAACCTGATATGGCTGTTCGTTGCCTCGCGCACATCTATCGCCATTCCCCTGAACCGGATGGTATTCGACTCCGAGAGGTCGTAGACCAGTTCCTGGTAGAAGGCCTGGGCCGCCAGGGTTCCCCTGAACTCTCTGTAGGCGACCCTTATCGTATCCCCTGACCTGCCGCCGTAAAGAAGCTCTTTTCTTGCCGACCCCTCTTTGTAGACCGCCTTCATCTCAAGGAAGTTTTCGGGCCTCGGCTCCCATCTCCTCGTAATCCCCAGGGCGCATGCGGCGTCTCCATAGGCCTGGCCTGCCTGGTCAACAGCTATGCAGTAATCCCACGCAACCGGCTGCCCGTTCATAGTCCTGGGCTTGAGCCCTTCGCTCCGGTAGAGCGTGTCTCCATTTTCAAGGCGCCCGTAGGGGCTGAACTCCATGCCGTAACGAATGATGGGGTAGTTGGAGCCGAATTGCGGAGGCGGCTGGTAGTCGGCCATTGCCACAGGCGCCTTGTAAAATACAAGGTCTTCCTCGACTATCATGGGCTCTCCCGTGTTCCTTGCCTGCTCCGCGCCTATCACATAGGAGACTGACCTGCTCTTGAGCGTCTTTAAAGCGTAGGGCGCGACGCCCGCACAGCCCGACAGAGCGATGACAGAGGCAAGCAGCAGCCTTTTCATGGAGTTACTCCTCAGGGGCGACGCTATCATGTGAAGGTTGAAATATACGCAATCCGTTGAGAGAATTCAATCTGATTTTACTTCGCGCAAAGGCCCGGCAGGCCCAGTGGTTTGACAGTACCCCGGCCCGGTTTTGCCCGTTGCGGCCTTTTATGCGTTGTGTTATATTTCTATTGAGGCTGACGGCGGCTTCTCAGAAGACAATGGTGTCCCGGAGAGGTCTGGTTTATCCGCTCCGGGTTTTTTTATTGGCCCTTAACGCAAGTTGAAATAAAGTTTACCTTTCTTTTTTTGATGCCTTTACTTCCCGCCAAGGGTGCGCAGATGAGCAAGCTCAAGGAAATTATAGATTGGCTGACATGCGTTGAAGAGTCTGCCGGCAGCCTGTATGAGCGTGCGGCCATTTTTTTTCAGGCCGACCCGGATCTGGCTGAGCTGCTGCGCCAGCTTGCCTCCGATGAAAGGCTTCATCACGAGCTCATGCTGAAAGCCGGGGCGGCCCTCGGCGACCTGAGCGATTTCACGACTATAGTCTCTCTGGACACCGAGACAAGGCGGAAGGTCGAAAAGCCTTTTGCCGAGCTTTCAGGCAAGCTGGACGCGGGCGTCATTTCCAGGGAAGAGCTACTCAACTATCTCATAACCCTCGAGTTCTCCGAGCTTAACCATATTTTTCTGTACATAATGAATTCCCTGAAAGAGGTCTCTTCGAAGCAGTTTGCTTCAGCGGCATTGAATGTGGAGCAGCATAAGGACAGGATTTGCTGTTTTGTGGCCGGAAAGCCCGGCTTTGAGACTCTTATGAAAAGGGTCGGCCAGCTGCCCAGGGTCCTGAAACAGAACATCCTTATCGTCGACGACATCGATGTGAACCGGAGCCTCCTGAAGGCGGTGCTCGAAGGCGAAGGACTTATAGAAAATGCCAAGAACGGCAACGAGGCGTTGTCGAAGGTGGACGCGCAAACTTTTTCAGCCATTGTGGCTGATGTGGATATGCCCGTGATGGACGGGATAGAGTTCTACAAGAGGGCAGTAGATAAGTATCCTCAGCTCAAGTACAGGTTTGTCTTCATAACAGGCGCCCCTGACCCGGAGCGGGTCAACTTCTTCCAGGACAACAAGCTCAAGTTCCTGACCAAACCGGCGCCCATAAGCGAGATACGCCGCACCGTCAGGGAAGTGATGCACGCCTGCAACTGATCGCGATAACCATCACGCCCTGTTTGAAACCACCTGTAATCCTAAGCTTAAAACCGGCTGTCTGGCGCGCCCGCGCGCTTTCCGGGCGGCCTTGCCCCAGGTGCCCTGTTTACGCGTCCTATTGAAAAAAAACTGAATATGTGTACAATAGCAGGTTCAAGGCCTCCGAGAGGTCTTGTTTTTTTATTTAAGAAAGGGCGTATCAATGGGATCGGCGCATGCACGGATGGCGGCAAGAGGCGCGTTTGCCGGTTTTTTCATCTTTTTCTGGTTATTTGCCGCCCCTCCCCGGCGCGTGGCAGCCGGAGAAGAGAAAAAGGCGTCTGAAGCAAAGCCGTATGTCTTTAAATCCGCGCTGACCAGCGGGAAAAAGACAGGCGAGATCATGCTTGGCCGGACCACTTTCGAAGAGGTACAAAAGATGTACCCGGCTCCGCCTTTCGCGGATTACGACGGGGCTTTGCGCCCGGCCGGAAAGAGTGTCTCCGGAGGGTCGCCGGCGATAAAGCATGTTTACAATCCCTGGCAGACGATGTACGCCATTTTTTTTGATGAGCAAAAGAGGGTAGTCATGATCTCGGAACTGTACGAGCTTGGGGCCCTTACCGAAAAAGCCCTCTTGAAGAAGTACCCCGGCATGGTGGAATCCGACAGCGGGCAGGACTCTGTAGAGTATCAGGCCGAGATTGAAGAGTGCACGACCATAATAGCGAGCGTTGAATTAACCGGGCGCACTGTCGAGCAGCTCTCGTACGCCTACACCTGCGAATAACGCCTTTCCCTGAAGCTGCCGATCTTGTATGCTCCCGAAAATTCTTGTTTTTTCCTGACCCAAGTGATAGACTTGTAACACTCGAATAACAATTCCCAGGGCATCCGGCCACATCCACCCCCCGCCACCGCGCCACGACAAGCCGCTGTCTCGGCCCTATCAGGTAATTTGATGAACCTGAAAAAAATAACGCTATCGCAAAAGGTCCTGCTTGCCCTTTTTGTAATTCTTTTCCCCCTTTCTATCTCATTTATTCACAGCTATATCGAAACCAGAGAACAGATAAAGCAGCATACCCTTGACGACATGACGGTAATAGCCGAGGCGTACGAGGGGCAGGTCTATCAATTCCTCGAGATGGTCAAGAGGAGGGCACAGGACTTTTCTACCGACGACCAGATAGTAATCGGGCTTAACCGCGCTCTCAGCGGCAATATTGGTGCTGAGCGGTCCCTTGCCGCCCACTTGAACAAAAACAAACGCCCCCTTGACAGAGCAATCGCCAACATATCCGTCGTTTCAATGGACGGCAGGGTCCTGGCTTCGACGGACGCGTCATTGACGGGGAAGGATGTTTCTTCAGCCAGGTTTTTTACCAGTGCCGCCGGCAAGGGAATGGCAGCGATAGAGGAAAGCGTATCTTCCATAGCTCCCGAGATAATCGCAGCGGCCCCGGTTTTCGGTCATGACGGCGAAAAGATCGGCGTTATCGTCATCGCCCAGCAGCTGTCTGACTTGAGCAAGGTCCTTACGGGCGAACTGAACAGGGAGCTCGGGGCAATCTCCTGGTCAAAGGGCAAGCGCAAGACCATGGAAGCGTACATAGTCAACAGGGACAAACTCATGATAACAGAGTCCCGGTTCATAAAGGACGCGATCTTGAGGCAGCGCGTAGATAACGAGGCTGTGCGCGCCTGCCTGGGCTCTTCAAAGGAGATTAGCGGATTTTACAAGGATTACAGGGGAGTCGAAGTCGCCGGGGCGTCGATGTGCCTTCCTTCCCTGGGCTGGACGCTCCTGCTGGAGGTCGACTCCAGCGAGATACTCGCCCCCCTGCGGGAGATAACAAAAGACGCCTTTATTGCCGCGCTGATAGCGGCCGGGCTCATAGGCCTGGCGTTCATAGCCTTTTACAGGAATATAATATTGAGGCTCGCGGCCCTGTCTTCGGCTTCCTTGAAGATAGCCTCTGGTGAGTACGATTTTGAAGTGTCTGTTAAAGAAGGCGATGAGATAGGGGCGCTGTCAAAGAGCTTCAACAGGATGTCTTCGGAGATAAAGGCCAGGACGATGCTCCTCAAGGAGAGCGAAAAGAAGTACCGGTCTCTTATCGATAATATACCGGACATTACCTGGACTTCTGATGTCGCCGGCAGAATAGTTTATGTCAGCGGAAATGTGCGTGAGATGCTGGGATACAGCCCTGAGGAGGTATGCTCAGATTACAGCATATGGGAGAAGATCATCCACCCTGAAGACCGCGCGAGGGTAATGGCCGCTTTCGAGGCCCTGTTTGAAACAGGAAAGCGTTTTGACGAACAGTACCGGATGATGAGGAAGGACGGGAGCTGGGCATGGGTTTACGACAGGGCGACATCGACCTATGTGAAAGACGGCCGTAGGCTCACGGACGGGGTCCTTACCGATATAACCGAACGGAAGATGTCGGACCTGCTACGCTCGATAACGCTGTATCTGAAAGATACGGACAACTTCGATTCAGCTGTAAGTCTGGTAATAGAGAAGGTATGCGAGCTCACTGGCTGGAGTTACGGCGAGGTCTGGATACCAAGGCCGGATGGTTCCTGCATGGAGCACAGCAGGATCTGGCGCGGGAGCGCCCCTGAGCATGAAAGGTTCGCCGAGGCCAGCAAATCCACTTGCATTTTGCCGGGGTCAGGGGTGTCAGGCCGGGCCTGGCTTGAAAAGAAGCCGGTATGGGTAAGCGATATTACAGTGAACGGTGATCAATTCGTAAGAGCCGGGGCCGCTGAGGAAGCCGGGATCAGAAGCGCCATCGGCGTGCCTGTAATAGAGAACGGACATGCGCTCGCGGTGCTGGTCTTTTTAATGTCAGCGCGCATTGAGCAGGACAGCCGCATGATGAACTTTGTTGAGGCGATAACGGCCCAGCTCGGCTCAAGCCTGCAAAGGAAATTCGCGGAAGTGGCCCGAATCGAGATCCAGCAGAGGTATGAGGGCCTTCTGAACAGCATCACCGTCGGGGTGTACAGGGACACGCTTTCAATGGACAGCCGCCTGCTGGAAGTTAACAGGGCGCTGGTAACAATGCTGGATGGGGATACGGACCAGGAGATACTCTCCAGGAGTTCCGCTGACTTCTTCGTTGACAGGGCCAGGCGCGCTGAGATTGCCGCCAAGCTCTCGAAAGAGGGCTTCATCAAGGGCGAAGAGGCGGAGCTAGTGACGCTGAAGGGCAGAAAAATCTGGGTTTCCGTCTCTGCGGTAAAAAAGACCGGGTCTGAGTGCAGTGAATGCGTTGACGGCATTATCGAGGACATATCCGAGCGCAGGAGGCTTGAAGAGCAGCTCAGGCACGCCCAGAAGCTGGAGGCCGTGGGCCAGCTCGCTGGCGGCATTGCCCACGATTTCAACAACATCCTGACGGCCATGATCGGTTACGGGCACCTCCTGCTCATGAAAAAGGGCGAGGACGAGATCGTCAGGAATTACGCGGACCATATGCTGACCCTCTCTGAAAAGGCCGCGCACCTCACCCAGAGCCTTCTCGCGTTCAGCAGAAAGCAGGTGATGAACCCGCAGCCGCTTGAGCTTACCGGACTCATAAAGAGAGTTGAAAAGATACTGGTCAGGCTGATCGGCGAAGATGTCGAACTCAGGGTCTCTCTTACTGAAAAGAATATCAATGTCAAGGCAGACCCCATGCAGATGGAGCAGGTCTTCATGAACCTTGCGACGAACGCGAGGGACGCCATGCCGGGCGGAGGAGCGCTTGTTATCTCGGCTGAGGTGGTGGATGTAGGTGCGGAGTTCATCATGGCGCACGGCTATGGAGAAACCGGCGACTACGCGCTCATCACTGTTTCAGATACAGGCAGCGGGATGGACGCTGAGACCCAGAAAAGGATATTCGACCCTTTTTTCACTACAAAAGAGGTGGGCAAGGGCACCGGGCTGGGGCTCGCGGTAGTCTATGGCATCATAAAACAGCATAATGGGTACATTAATGTCTACAGCGAGCCAGAAATGGGCTCAATATTCAAGATTTATCTGCCGATAATAGAAGCAAGCGAGCAGGCCCCTGAAAAAGAGCCGCAAGAGGGGTTTCAAGGCGGGAATGAGACGATTCTTCTCGCGGAGGACGAGCGGGAAGTGAGAGAAGTGAACAGGAGCATTCTCGAGGAGTTCGGGTACCGCGTCATAGAAGCCGTTGACGGCGCGGACGCGGTGAAGCAGTTCGTCGAGAACAGGGACGAAATCGACATCATGCTGATTGACCTGATCATGCCTAAAAAGAACGGCAGGGAGGCCTATGAGGAGATTATCAGGGTCAAGCCGGATATCAAAGCGATATTCCTGAGCGGGTACGCAGCTGATATGATGCGCTCAAGAGGGTTGATCGGGGCCGCCACGGAATTCATCTGCAAGCCGGTGGCCCCGGGTGAGCTGTTGAAAAAAGTCAGGGAGGCTTTAGACAGATGAATTCAGAAAAGCCTGGGACAGTAATAGTCGTCGACGATAACAACTTCGTGCTTGAAAGCACTTCTCTGCTCCTCTCCGGCCACGGCTATGGCGTACGCCCGTGCGCGAATGCCGCGGAAGCCGTGACGAAGTTCGCTGATTCCGGGGCGGATGTGGTCCTGACGGATATTAAGATGCCGGGAACATCCGGCATAGAACTGCTGGAGCGCTTAAGGGCCATGAAAAGTGATACGCCTGTCATACTCATGACAGCCTACGCGGAACTGGATGTGGCCGTCAATGCCATTAAAAAAGGGGCTTTTGATTTCATTATAAAGCCGTACAAGCCCGAGTACCTCCTCCATGCCATAGAAAAGGCGGTGAAGTACAACAGGCTCATAAAGATCGAGAAGAACTACAAGCACCATCTCGAGGAGGAGGTCAGGAAGCGCACGAGCGAACTGGCCGCCGCCCTTACGATGGTCAAGGACATGAGCAGCGAGCTGGTCCACAGGATAACATCGGTGGCCGAGTACAGGGACAGCGACACCGGAGCGCACATCGGCAGGATAGGGATTTACTCGGGCGCTCTTGCCAGGGCGCTCGGCCAGAGCCCTGAGTTCGTGGAGGCAATAGCGTTCGCCAGCCCCATGCACGATATCGGAAAGGTCGGCATACCGGACAGCATACTGCTGAAGCCGGGGCCGCTTACGATAGAAGAGTTCGATGTCATGAAGGGCCATACCCTGATCGGCGGCAGGATGCTCGCCGACTCCCCCTATCAATCGGTACAGACGGCCGCTTCGATAGCCAGGACCCACCACGAACGATGGGACGGCTCTGGATATCCGGCCGGTCTCAGGGACGAGGAGGCGCCGCTGGAGGGCAGGATAGTGATGATAGTCGACCAGTACGACGCCCTTCGCAGCAAAAGGCCATATAAAGAGGCCCTGACCCATGAGGAGGCCCTGCGCATAATAATGAAGGGCGACGGCAGGACCAGGCCCGAGCACTTTGACCCCAGGCTCCTTGAAGCGTTCCTTGATATAGCCACGGAGTTCAATGAGATATTCACGCGGCACAGCGATTAGCAGGGTTGCTGAGAAAATCTTTGAGAGAAACTTTTTGCTCTCTCCAAAAACTTATAGTTCTTCCAGAGACAACCCCCGATTTGGGGGTTGTCTCTGGAACTGAAAGTCTTTGAAGGGGGTATGGGGGAAACCTTTCTACAGAAAGTTTCACCCAAAAAGATTTCAGCGACACCAGCCACAGGTTGCTCGAAACCTAAGGAAGTATCGTTTTTCTATTCGCTCGCTTTGCGCTCGCCATGGGTTTTCAGCAACCTTTTTAGAGCTTGTAGCCGATCTTTCTAAGAAACGCCCTTCTTTCCTCGATGTCTTTTTGACCTTCAGCCATAAGCGGGCTGAAGCCGTCAACCACTCCCAGTACGCCCTTGCCCTGACTAGTCTCGATTATTATTACCTGAAGAGGGTTTGCGGTAGCGCAGAATACGCTGGCGACCTCGGGGCATGCCTTTATCTGGTTCAGTATGCTTATCGGGAACGCGCCCTTGAGGATTATGACGAACAGGTGGCCAGCGCCTATGGCCATGGCGTTTTCGACAGCCGCCTTCTTTAAGACTTCGTCATTTCCTTCCGAGCGGACAAGGCAGGGCCCTGAGGCCTCGCACAGCGCTACGGCGAACTTCGCTTCCGGCACGGCGGTCCGCACTGCTTCGTAAAGGTCTTCGACCGTCTTGATGAAATGGGTCTGCCCGAGGATTATGTTGGCGCCTTCGGGTATTATGGCGTTTATAAGTTTTAGCTCCATTTGGTCCCCTGACAGGTTGCTGAAAAAATCCCAGTTGTCATTCTGAGGAGCCGTAGGCGACGAAGAATCTCGTACCTTGTTGATTCAGCAAATCCGAGATTCTTCGCTACGCTCAGAATGACAGGCTAAAAGTTCTAAGTCCCTGTTTAAAGGTTACCAGAGACGCCAGCCGAGTCAAACGCCGCGCTTGAGCTCTTCGAGGATGGAAGGCCCGGAGCTTGTGCCCAGCCTTTCGGCCCCGGCCTTTAACATGGACAGGGCATCTGCGAGGGTTTTAATTCCTCCCGAGGCTTTTACCTGTATCCTTCCTTTGGCAGCGGCGGCAAGCATCTGTATGTCCCGTACATCAGCGCCTTTGGGGGCGAAGCCGGTGGAGGTCTTCACAAAGTCAGCTCCAGTTTCGACGGCTGCCTCAAGGGCAGAAAGCTTTTCCTGGTCTGTCAGGTAGCAGGTCTCGATTATTACCTTGATGACCGCTTCAGGCAGGGCGCGCACAATGGAGCCAATCTCAGCCGTTACAAAGGAGGCGTTGCCGGATTTGAGCCTGGAGATATTCATGACGATGTCTATCTCGGACGCGCCGTCGTCAAAGGCGGCCCTGGCCTCGAGGAGCTTGACGCCCGGCACCTGAAAACCGAGCGGGAACCCGGCCACGGTCGATACCAGCGTCTTCGATGAGCCGAGGAGGCGGGAGGCCAGCGCCACATGGCAGGGCGGGACGCAAAGGGTGGCGAAGCCCAGGCCAGCCGAGCGTTCGATGAATTCGATCATCTCCTTTTCGGCCGCTTCAGGCCTTAACGATGTCTGGTCTATGCGGCTTGCGAGCTCTTTTATATTCATGAACGGAAAATAGCAGATAACTCAGCCAATGGCAAGTTTGCCAATCTAATCGCTCTTTAATGTTCCGTGCCTTATCATTAAAAATGCAACAGGCAGGTATCATTGTGCTGACAGGGCATTTTAAAGGCGCAGGAAATCCCTTCGCCGGTTGACGAGGCGCAAAAACCCGTGATATCATTTGGAAAAAGATTGAGGAGGCAGTGATGGAGGATAGAGAGCGCGTCCTTGTGGATGTCTGGGATTGGCCGACAAGGGTGCTGCACTGGGTGAACGCTCTCCTGGTGATATCCCTGATCGTACTTATTCTCGGGGTGGAGTGGATGGGAGAGCTCGGCATCGAGAAGAAGCTGCGCCGTCCGGTGAAGGAATGGCATGCCTGGCTCGGCCAGATATTCATGATAACCCTGTCCCTCAGGATAATCTGGGGGTTTATCGGTAATAAATACGCGAGGTTCTCTGACATACTGCCGCTGAAGAGCTGGCAATGGAATGCTATCGGGCACAATATAAAATGGTACCTGAGCGGGTTCAAGGGAAGGGCTGCCAGGGCCATCGGCCATGACCCGCTGGCCGCTGTTTTCTACACTGTCCTGTTCATCGTGCTCATAAGCCAGGCCGTTACTGGCATGCTCCTTTCCGGGGCCGAGTTTAATACCTTCCCCGGCACTCTCTTTACGGCCGGGATGAGCGAAGAGGCGCTTGAGGGGCTCGAGCATACGCTCGAAGAATTCCACGAGGCCGGGATGCTGTTCCTCCTCTTTTTCATTGCCGCACATCTCGTAGGGCTTGTGGCGCATGAGTTGAAGGAAAAAACCGGCCTTCTTACCTCGATGGTGAATGGGAAGAAGTGCCTGCCCAGGGAAGACATTGACCGCTAAACCACAATAAAGAGCGAGACGACCATGAGAATTTTGATAGTAGAGGACGAAAAAGACCTCGCCGCGATAATAAAGCAGGGGCTTGAGGAAGAAGGCTATGTCGTTGATGTCGCTCATGACGGGGAAGAGGGCCTTTACATGGCCGAGACCTACCCCATCGATGTCATGGTGCTCGATGTGATGTTGCCGCTCATGGACGGGCTCACCGTGCTGAGCAACCTTCGTAAAAAGGGCGTTCAGACGCCGGTGATACTGCTTACGGCGAGGGACGCGCTCATTGACAAGATAAAGGGCCTTGATACCGGCGCGGATGACTACCTCACCAAGCCTTTTGTCTTCGAGGAGCTTCTGGCGAGGATAAGGTCCCTCATACGCAGGAAGGGTACCGTGAAGGAAGCCGTCATAAGGATAGCCGACCTTGAGATCGACACGGCGAGCCATCAGGTCAGGAGGGCCGGGAAGTCCATAGCTCTGTCGGCCAAGGAGTATTCGCTCCTGGAGTTCCTGGCCTACAGGAAGGGCTCGGTGGTGAGCAGGACAGACATTGTCGAGCACATCTATAATGAAGACGCCGACATGGATTCCAATGTGGTCGATGTGTACATCAATTATCTGCGCAACAAGATAGACAAAGAGTTTTCCGGCAAGCTCATCCACACCGTGCGCGGGGCCGGGTACATTCTCAAGGAAGAATAGATTCTGCCGGTCATTATGCTGAATTCGATAAAATTAAAACTCGTTATCTGGTTCGTAATCGTCTTTTCCTTCTTCTTCGCTGGCATCGAGCTGTTCCTTTACTACAAGCTCGAGGACCTCACGGTGAAGCTCGCCGACGAGCATGTGAACTCCGAGATACAGACGCTTGCGAACCTGATGGCCATAGAAGAGGTGCAGGGCAAGCTGGAAAGCGAGCTTCAGGAGCTCGGGGCCGCCGTCACGGGCGTGTACGCCGAGAAGCTCTCGGGCCATTATTACCAGATAGTGTCCGATGACGGGCACATACTTGTGCGCTCGCCTTCTCTCGCTCTCGCGGAAGAGTCGCTCCCTGTGCTCAATCCTTCGCACGAGCCCGATTACAGGACTATTGCCGGGCCCAACGGGGAGCATGTCCGCATGCTCTCGCAGACCTTTGATTTTTCCATAGGCAGGCTCACCTTCCAGGCGGCAGATTCCCTTGACGAGACTTACGAGCTCATGGGCTCGTTCAGGAAGATAGTGCTCCTGGCGTTCCCGGCCGTCTTCATAATCTGCGGAATAGGGGTGTTCCTCATAACGAGCTGGGCACTTAAATCCCTTAAGAGCTTCACGGCGAAGGTCGGTCAGATAACAGAGGAGAACCTCAGCCAGAGGCTCGAGGAAAGGGGCGTGGCCGCTGAACTCAAGCCCCTTGCCGCGAGTTTCAATACCATGCTCTCGAGGCTTGAGGAGTCGTTTTCCAGGCAAAAGCAGTTCCTTTCCGACGCGTCCCACGAGCTTCGGACTCCTACCACCATCATAAAGAGCTTCTGCGATGTCACCTTGAGCCGCGAGCGCGGCGCGGCTGACTATAAAGAGTCCATAAAGAAGATCGGCGACACGGTCAACAGGATGTGCGACATCATAAACCGCATCCTCGTCATATCGAGGATGGACAACAAGACCATTCAGTTCAAGCCCGTCAAGATAGACCTCATGGACCTCATGAAGGATGTGAAAAAGCTCATAGAGCCGTCCGCCGTAAATAAGGGCATCAGCATCGACCTGGAGGGCAAGGGCGTCGTGGTGAAGGGCGACAGGGAAGGGCTCACGGAGGTCTTCACTAACATCGTCGAGAACGCGATAAAATACAACCGCCCGAACGGCACAGTGAGCATAGACATCAACGAATACATGGGCAGCGCCATAGTGAAGGTGGAGGACACCGGCATGGGCATACCAGAGGAAGAGATCGAGAAAATATTCGACAGGTTCTACAGGGTCGACGCCAGCCGGGGGCTGACTGTAGGGAGCGGTCTGGGCCTGTCGATCGTGCGCACCATTGTCGAGGCCCACGGCGGCAAGGTCGAGGTAAAGAGCCAGGTTGGAAAGGGCAGTGCCTTCATTGTCTCCATGCCCAAGAGCCTTTGACAGGTCGCTCAAAAAATCCCATCTGCGTTGTCGTCAGCGGCGCTCGTCATTGCGGCGTACAAAAAAGTACGCCTCATGCCTCGCTCCTCGACTCCTAGCATCTGGAACTTTTTGAGCAACCTGTGTTGTTCTGTCAAACTTCAAAAATCCCATCTGCGTTGTCTTCCAGTACGCTTCCCTATTTTAAGCCCCCGGCGCCTCGTTCAAGCCAACTCTTTGATTTTTCAGCGTATTTAGTCTGATTCGCCCCTTTAACCTTTCCTTAATCTGATCGCAAATATAATGGTCCATGAGCGGGAATGATATAATCCTCATCAGGAGCAGGGCCGGTGCATATAATCTTCGATCTTTCAGGTACTGTTTTCGGCGCTTTTGACCTGAGCCTCAGGCCTGGCATAAGGGATACCATTGAGGCCTTGAGAGCCGCCGGGTACAGGGTCGAGTTCTGGACAAACGGCAGTAAAGAGCAGTATCAAGACCTCCTGAAAGTGGCGGGTATAGACGGCACTGTATTCCCGAAGAGGACGGCGCTTCCTTTCATGCCTGTCGTGTGCGTTGACGACGAACCAGAGGAGTGGATGCCTGGCAGCAGGTACAAGGTAGATATCCACCTCGCCCATGACATGCCGGGCGCGCCGATTTTAGTGGCCGAGCTGCTGGGGGCCACAGCAGGAGGCAGGAACTTTTACTGGGATTAAAGCGTAAAGGAGGCCGCCTTGAAAAAGAAACAAGTGCCCGCGTCAGACAAGGCTGAAAAAGATTGCAATTGTTCGTGCAAGGTCTGCAAATGTAAGGAGCCCGGAAGGCCGGCCAGGAAAAAGGGCTGAAGCGGTCAATCCCAGAAGTCCACGGGGGCGAGGTGCTCTTTTACGCACAGGGAGAGGTTGGCCGTAAGCCCCGGGGCGCTGTTGGTGACGAAGATCCTTTCGCCGACTGAGAAGGTCTCGCCCTGGACCCTTTTTATATCCCTGCCTTGCAGCATGGATTCGAAAATTGGTATTATCTTGTCCTTCATCCTGAGCCTCGTATCTTCAAGGAATATCGCAAGCGACGGCTTCAGGGCGTAGACCCTCGACAGGAACGCCGCGATGTCCTGCTCTTCTATGTTCTTGGGCGGGGAGGACTTTACTTCCACATACACGAGCCTTCCTTCTACCGCCGCTACAACATCATAGTCACCGCCCGAAGAAACCCCTGACAGCCTTACGCCCCAGAGGGCAGGGGAAGCGAACTCCCTTTCAAAGACTCTGGCCACGAACCATTCGAGTGTGTCCCCGAAGCTGAAGACCGCTTCTGATTTGAGCCTGTATGCCCCTTCTTCCGTCTTTTCGATGACCCCGAGGCCAAAAAGAAACGAGAGATACTTTTCGACCCACTCAAGGGTGGAATACTTTAAAAGGTCTTCGGCCCGGAAGGACTTGCGCCTTTTTATGACCTCCCGCGCGAATATCCTGAAGGAGTACTTCCGGAGCATCAGGTAAAGTTCGTCCTCGAAGGCAGAATCCAGCCCCGGCGGGAACAGGAGGTATTGCGCCGGGTTGGAAAGGAGCACCTCAAAACCCCTTCTCATCAGCATCTCTTGCACCGGGTGGTTTTCGCTTCTCATGAATCGGCCTCGCTAAACATGATTTTTGCCGTTTACTCTCTCATATCTTTATTATATAAATAAAACTTCTTTAAAATAGACTGGAAAGGATTTGTTGATATAATTCCATTATGGAAAAACCTATACCGAAAAGAAGGCTTGGCAGGACCGGCGTTGAAGTGAGCATACTCGGGCTTGGCGGAGAAGGCGTACTGCGTACCGTAGGCCGGGAGCAGGAAGCCGACACGCTCATAAATACCGCCATAGATTTAGGCATCAACTACATGGAATCGGCCAGGGCCTATTCAGACAGCGAAGTATATTACGGGCTGGCCCTGCGAGAGAGAAGGCCGCAGGTGTTCCTCGCGAGCAAGTCCCACGCGAGGGATAAAAAAGGCGCATCTGTCCATCTGGAAGAGACCCTGAGGAACATGAAGACCGATTACCTCGACCTGTGGATGATTCACGATGTGAGGACAGAGGACGACTTGAGCCGGATATTCGGCGTGCAAGGCGCTCTTGAGGCCTTTGTTGAGGCCAGAAGCAAGGGGCTGGTAAAGTATATAGGCGTGACCGGCCACCACGACCCTGTCATCATAAGAAAATGCCTCGAGGCCTTTGACTTCGATACGGCCCTCGTGCCGGTGAACCCGGCAGAGCCTTTCTACAAGTGCTTCCTCGATGAGATTGTGCCGATAGCCAGCGTGAAGGACACTGCCATAATGGGCATGAAGGTCTATATGAAAGGGCTGCTTCAGGCCCCGAAGAGGCTGCTCTTGAGCTACGCGCTCACCCAGCCCATAACAACTGCCGTAGTCGGTTGCGACAACATAGAGCAATTGAACGAGAACGCCGAGGCTGCAAGTACATTCCAGCCTTTGAAGTACAAGGAGATACAGAGGTTCGGGCAGATGATTGAACCTTACGCGCGCCAGCTCCTTTATTACAAGCCTTAACAGGCTGCTGAAAAAGTCCATCTGCGTCGTTGTCAGCGTCGCTCGTCACTGCGGCGTACATGAAGAGTACGCCTCCCTCCTTGCTCCTCGACGCCTTGCATATGGAGCTTTTTGAGCAGCCTGAAAAACCGCTTTGACGCCCTCTAAAAATTGTCCTTTTTCCCGAATCTCTTTGTCAGGGCGGAAGTAAAAATGCTCACATATTATCAATATATGCTCCGCTTTTTACTTCCACCCTTCCTCGACCTCGGAAAAAATTCCTAATTTTTAGACGCACCTCAAAAAATCAAATCACAGATTCGCTGTACAAAAAAGACAAGGCAGATTTGAGAGTTTTTGAGCAGCCTGAAAAAATCTGTCATTGCGAGCGCAGCGAAGCAATCCCGGAGAAGGCCGTCAGGAAATCCCGACCTCGACGAGAATAAGCTCGGTGTCGCCGAGGGCCGTGATATTGACTTCTTCCTCGCCAACCGCTTTTGCCGCGCCAAGGCGTTTTACCCGTTTTCCGTTCACCCGTATTGGCCCGCCTTCGAGCGCGTACACATAGGCGCCCCTGCCGGGGGCGAGCCTGTGCGTAACCGTATTGTCTTTTTCAAGAAAGCAGGAGAGGACCTTTGCGTCCGCATGGATGGGAAGCGCGCCATTGCCTTCCGGCGCGACCACGGGAAGGAGCTTGTCCGTCCGTTCAATCCGCTCCACTTCCATCTGCTCGACAGAGGGGGATAGGCCTTTTTCTTCCGGGTAGAACCACATCTGGATGAAGCGCAGAGGCTCGTCAGCCCTGTTGTTTATCTCGGAGTGCCACATGCCCGAGCCCACGGTCGTGTGCTGGACCCAGCCCTTTTTGAGGACGCCGCCCTTGCCGTGCTCGTCGGCATGGCGGAACTCCCCGCCGGCGCAATATGTCACTACTTCGATTTCCCTGTGAGGGTGAAGGGGCCAGGTAGCCCCGGGCGAGAGCGTGTCGTCGTTAAGGACCCGGAGAGCGCCGAAGCTGGTGTTCTCCGGGTCGAAATAAGGGCCGAACGAGAAGTGCCAGCGGCCTGTGAAAGTCCCGTCCTGGATGGCGCCGTTTGCCTGATATATCTCTTCCGGCTCCCGGACAATGAGCATGGGCCCTCCTAAGCGGCCTTTCCTTTTGCGATGAGTTCCCTTACCGCCTTTAGCGCCTCTTCGAAGTTCACATTGTCAGTGGCCTCAGGGACTATCTGGGCATAGGTGATGTTATTGTACGCGTCGGCTACGAAAATACCGCGGGCCAGAAGCCGCAGCTCTTTTATGAGCACGCCGTAGTTCTCGCCGAACGATGCGTGTCTGTAATCCGAAAGCGTCGAGACCCTGTCTATGCCGGCTGTCGAGCAGAACCTCTTTATGGCAAAGGGGAGGTCCATAGTGACATTAAGGATGGCTACATCCTTGTCCAGCGAGGCTGCCTGCTCGTTGAACTTGCGGAGCTGGGTGTCGCATACGCTGGTATCCAGAGAGACCGCGACGCTTATGAGCTTGACCTTGTCCTGGAAGTCCTTGAGCGTGACCTCCTTGAGGTCCTGGTCGACGAGCGTGAAGTTCGGGGCCTTGTTGCCTGCTTTTATCTCAGGGCCTACGAGAGTAAATGGTTTCCCCTTCAGGGTTATCCTGTCTTTTCTTTCCATATCATCCTCACTTTCTTGAGTAGTTCTCAAGGCTTACGAACTCGTCCAGCTCCCTCCTGAAAGGCCTTGGAAGAAGCGTGGTCCCTTTTTTCAGGTTACCGACCGCTATCAGCATTATCACGATCTTGTTCTCGGGTATGTTGAACTCCTTTTTGACGCACGCTTCGTCAAAGCCGTCCATGGGGTGCGTATCAAGGCCCATGCCCTTGGCCGCTATCATCAAGGTCATAGCGTAAAGCGCGGTGTTCTTCGCGGCGAAGAGCTTCCTTGTAAGGCTGTCCCTTGCCCCGTAGAGCGAGTCCATCATGCCGGAGTAGGCGGCGCGCGCCTCCGGCTGCATGAAGCCGAGAGCCAGCCAGCTCTCCAGCACCCTGTCCTTATTCTCTTCCACGCCGTCCGGGTCCGCCACCATTATAAGCACGGCCGAGGCGTCTTCTACCTTCTGCTGGTTCATGGCGCAGCCCCGGAGAGTCTTTTTTCCTTCAGGGTCGCGCACTGCTATAACCTTCCAGGGTTGCAGGTCAAAGGAGGAGGGCGCAAGGTTGGCCAGCCCTAAAAGCTCGTCTTGCCTGGTTCGAAAAAGTTTATCGCGCGCCGTTCCCTGATAGCCTGAATGGTGTCCATCTGTGTGGCCTCCTTAGCGAAAAATAGCTTGATTAAAGCCTATCAGAATAGATAATCCTGTCAAATAGGGCGGGCCCGGGCCGCAAGGGCGTCTGCTATAATCAATGGGGCCGTTTCAGCGACTCAGAGGAGGAGGAATAAGGTGGCAAGACCCGCCGGGCTCGGGAGGTTCATACAAATGGCCGTGTTCGCGTTCTTCCTGAGCGGGTGCGCGGCCGCGCCAGTCGCGCTCCTTCCGGCAGCCGTGCCAGCCATCATAGCCGGGGCGGGCGGCGGCATAACCTATACCTTCACCAATATCGCGTACAGGACCATAACCAGGCCGCCTGAGGAGATAGAAAGGGCGACCTTGAGAGCGATGGAGAAGATGTCTATCAGGGTGGAAAAACTCAGGCACAAGGAATATGACACCGAGATATACGCGAGGACAAGGCAGCTCAAAATCATTGTAACCCTCGAACGCATGACGCCCACCCTTACAAGGATGAAGGTGAACGCCAAAAAAGGGCTGATATTCAAGGACAAGAACACGGCTTTTGAGATAATATATCAGACAGAGTTTTTTCTTACCGGGGCCGCCGATGCTGAAAAAGGAGCACAGGCGCTGCCAAAATCAATGCAGGAAAATTTACAGGGCGGACGATGATACCCATAAAAGACAACATACCTTCGGGAACATATCCTTTTGTAACGGTAACGCTGATAGCGCTCAACGCGGCCGTCTTTCTCTATCAGCTCTCGCTCGGCATGCCGGGCATAGAGAATTTCATCTATAAGACCGCGGCGATACCAGTCGAGATAACGAGCCTCTATGACATCGGCCCCAGCGCCATCGTACCTCTTCCGTTTACGCTTCTGACGTCCATATTTGTCCACGGCGGCCTTTTTCACATTGGCGGCAACATGCTTTTCCTCTGGATATTCGGCGACAATGTGGAAGACAGGTTCGGGCATCTCGCGTTTTTCGTCTTTTATCTGCTCGCGGGGGTTGCGGCGAGCATGGCTCATATCATGCTCGAGCCTGAATCCACTGTGCCGATGGTCGGCGCGAGCGGCGCCATAGCCGGAGTCCTTGGGGCCTACTTTCTCCTTTTCCCCAAGGCGCAGGTAAATACCCTTGTCATACTGCCCCTGTATATATCAATGGTAAGGCTGCCTGCCCTGTTCTTCCTCGGGTTCTGGTTCTTTTTACAGCTACTGAACTCGGGTGCGTCAGCGGCTGGCGGGGCTTCCGGCGGTGTGGCATGGTTCGCGCATGTCGGCGGATTCGTAGTAGGTGTGGCAGGCGCTCTCGTGTATAAAGCCTTGAGCGCTGCCTTTGGTAGCCATTAAGGGAGAGTTTATGGGAAAATTTCACACCGCAAGCGAGGATGACATCCGGCAGGGGCGGGTAACGGATGTCTACTTTGCCAGAACGCTCGAGGTCCTTGAGGCAAAGGGTATAGACAAAGTCGTGCGGGCCGAGTTCTTCGCGAAAAAACTCCCCAGTGATTACGGATGGGGCGTGCTCGCCGGGGTCGAGGAAGTGGCCCGCCTCATGGAGGGCAGGGCCGTTGATATAAGGTGCATGAAAGAAGGGGAGGTGTTCATGTCCTGGGAGCCGGTCATGGAGGTTAGCGGCAGCTACCGGGAGTTCTGCCTTTTCGAGACGGCCCTTCTTGGACTGATATGCCAGGCCACGGGTGTTGCCACAAAATCCGCGCGCATAAGGCTTTCGGCGGGCAACAGGATGGTCGTGAGCTTCGGGGCCAGGCGGATGCACCCGGCTATCGCTCCGATGATAGAACGGGCGGCCTTCATAGGAGGCGCGGACGGGGTCTCAGTGCTGGCGAGCGCGGAGCTTCTTGAGGTCGACCCCATGGGCACCATGCCTCACGCGCTGATACTCGTCCTGGGGGATACGGTCGAAGCTGTAAGGGCCTTTGACGAGACAATAGCCCCGGCAGTAAGGCGGGTAGCCCTTATCGATACATTCAACGATGAGAAATTTGAGGCCTTAAGAGTGGCGGAGGCCATGGGAGAAAGGCTGTTCGCCGTCAGGCTCGATACGCCCGCGTCAAGGAGAGGGGATTTCTACCGGATATTCGAAGAAGTCAGGTGGGAACTCGACCTCCGCGGGTATAAGCATGTAAATCTCTTTGCCAGCGGCGGGCTTGACGAGGAGGAGGTGAAAAGGCTTTCTCCACTGGTCGACGCCTTTGGCGTGGGCACGTGCATCAGC
>Ga0209641_10000014_pt1 | contig 134024 bp, 104 predicted proteins | sample RifCSP16_1_FD_184022 | JGI IMG/M metagenome (GOLD analysis project Ga0209641, IMG submission 184022) | Soil microbial communities from Rifle, Colorado - Rifle CSP2_sed 16_1 (SPAdes) (version 2) | ecosystem: Environmental > Terrestrial > Deep subsurface > Rock core/Sediment | place: Rifle... | reverse complement strand
TGCATTCCAGAGACTTCGCGGTTCGCATGGCCACACATCGCAACCTGTATCGATCGCGAAGTATGCCACTTGGTCTTTAATGTGCTAGTTTTGCCGTGTTGCCTTCAAACAATGCGGAGAGTCCCTTCAGTTCCTTGAGTTCCTTGAGTTCCTCTCGATTGAAGGAACTGAAGGAACTTCTTGCTCACCCCCGCGCTCCCCGCAGCTTCGGATCGAGAATGTCGCGCAGCGCGTCGCCGATCAGGTTCCAGCCCAGGCCGAACAGGATCAGCGTCAGGCCAGGGTAGACGACGATCCACCACTGCTTGTCCAGCGTCAGGATCCAGTTGCGCGCAAAGCTCACGATCTGCCCCCAGTCGGCGTATCCAACTTCGGTGCCCACGCCCAAGAAGCTCAGCGCGGCGAAGCTCAGCACGATGCTGCCGATGTCGAGCGAGGCCAGCACGAGCGTCGGGAAGATGGCATTGGGCAAAATATGCCGGCCTAAAATGCGCGAATCCCTCGCGCCGATGACGCGCGCCGCCATCACGTAGTCGCGTTCTTTAACGCTCAGGATGTCGCTGCGCACCAGGCGCGCGTACTGCATCCAGCCGAAGACGATGAGCGCGATCATCGCCGGCCAGATGCCGCGCCCGAACGCCGGCACCAAGATGGACGCCAGCGTCAAGGCAGCCAGAAGGAAGGGAAAAGCCATGAAAATCTCGGTGATGCGCATCAGAACGTCGTCGATCCAACCGCCGAAATACGAGGCGACCGATCCGACGATCACGCCGATGATCACCGTGATACCGACGATCACGACGCCGACGAACAGCGCCGTGCGCGCGCCCCAGATGACGCCGTACCAGATATCAAACTGGCCGGCGGTGGTGCCCAGGATGTGCACCCATTGATCCTGGCCCGTCAGCGTCGTGTACCAGCCCGGCACCGGCGGCGGGCTCGATCGCCAGACCGTGCCCGGCGGTTTAGGCTCGGGACCAAACCCGTCGCGCGGGATCACCGTCGGATCCCGGCCCTTCAACGGCGGCGCCAGGACCGGCGCTGCCAGGGCGACCAATATGAAACCCAGGACGATGATCATCCCGGCGATCGACAGGCGATTCGAAAACAGGCCGTAGATGATGCGGGCGAGCTCGGGCCCGAGCAAGCGCTCCAGGCGGCGTGGCTCGCGCAGCGTCAAGCCTTCGACGTCGATCGAGCCGGGGCGCGATCCAGCCGGCACGGTACCTGTGGCCATGCTTCACCTCCTTATCCCAGGCGCACGCGCGGATCGAGCAACGCGTACATCACGTCGACGATCAGGTTCGCGACGATGAGCAGTGTCGCATTGAACAGCACGAAGCCCAGCACCGTCAGCACGTCCAGGCTGCCTGCCGCTTTGGCGATGGCAGAACCGATGCCGGGATAGTCGAAGATCGTTTCCGTAATCACCACGCCGTTGAGCAGCGCGACGACCGTCAGCCCGCCGATCGTGGCAACCGGCAATAAGGCGTTGCGCCGGGCGTGACGGTTGATCACGTCGCGCTCGCGCAGCCCCTTGGCGCGCGCCGTCGTGACGTAGTCCTGGCGCAGCGATTCGAGCATCGACGAGCGCGTGATCTTGAGCAGGAGCGCCCAGGACAGGTACGAGAGGGTGACGATCGGCAGCACCATGTGGCGCAGCGCGTCGAGAAGGATGTCGAAACGTCCGTTGAGGAGCCCGTCAATCGTGTTCAGTTGCGTATAACGCACGAAGTCGGACGACTGGACGACGCGCTGTGCCCAGTCGGACAATCGATCGGGCGGGAACCATTCCAGCCGCGCGTAGAAGATCAGCAGCACGAGCAGGCCGAAGACGAACGTGGGGAACGAATAGCCGACGATGGCGAACACGCGCGCGCCTTGGTCGATCGGCTTATTGTGGTTGACGGCGGCCTTCACGCCCAGCCAGATGCCGATGAGGACGATCGGCCCGGCCGCCCACAGCGCCAGCTCGATCGTGGCGGGCAGGCGTCGCTGAAGCAGCTCGATGACCTTGCTGTTGCCGGTGCGCGACCAGCCGAGATCGCCGCGCAGCACACCGCCGACGGTCTCGCCCGTGACTCCGTCGACTCGGCCGAAGAGCCAGTTGCCGTACTGCACCAGGAACGGATCGTCCAAACCGTAGCGCCGGATCACTGCGTCGATGGCGCCCTCCGTATGAGGAATGTCCTTGATGTACAGCGCGGAGCGCTCCACCGGGCTGAGCAACTGCAGCATGGCGAAAACGAGCAGCGTGACGCCCAGCACAGTGATCGGCAACTGCAGCAGACGGCGGATGATGTAGGCAGTCATGTGCCCTCACTTCCCAGACTTCCGAGGTCTTCTAGACCTCGGAAGTCTCAGTAACATGTGTCACCCTTCGCTGCGCTCAGGGCTTCGGCTCAGCATGACATCCGTGACATGGTTGCAGTGAGTACTCGCTTCAAACACAGAAGGTTCACGACCCGGATGAAAGTGGTGGGCGAGCGAGCAGCTCGCCCACCACAAACGACACACTCGACTTACTCGCCTATCCGAAAACCTCGTAGCAGCGCATCCCCATGCGCGGCGCGGCGGGCATGGGGATGCCCCGACTACGCTTGCGGATGGGTTCTTACTGGCCGGCCAGACTGTACGCGTAGAAGTACCGGCCGGGCAGGATCGGATTCCAGTAGTAACCCTGCACCCAGCGCTGCTCGTAGCGATTAACCGTCTCCTGCGCCAGAATCAGGGTGGGCACCTGGTCGTAGTACAACTGCTGGAGCTCGAAATAGATCCTCTCGCGCTCCGCCGGGTCCGTCGCCAAGGCGGCGGCGGTGGCCATTTCCTGGAACTGGGCCGTCAGGTCCTCGGGCAGGTTCTGCCGCCCGGCGAAGGTGCCGAACGTGTACGGCTGCACCCAGTTGTGCGGATCGTGGATGTCCTCGAGCCAGCCGCTGACTGCGACCGGCAGTTGCCGGGCGCGGAACGAGCGCAGCAGCGTCGGCCACGGCAGGCCGACGATCTCGATCTGGTACCTCTCGTCGATCGAAGCGAAGCTGTTCTGCAGGATCGCGGCGACCGTCTGGCGGACGGTGTTGCCGGTGTTGAAGGTGACCTGCAGGCGGAAGCCGTTCTCGGCCACCTGACCGTCCCAGGCCTGCTCGATCTCGGCCTTGCACTGATCCAGGTTGAACTCGTACATCGGACCATCCGGGTTGTAGCCCAGCATGTCGAGGATGATCGGGCCGTTGTTGCGGACTCCCAGGCCGTTCATCGCATCGGCGATGTAGGTCTCGTAGTCGAAGCAGTAGGCGAACGCTCTGCGGACGTGGATGTCGTTGAAGAAGTCGGGTGGGACGCCGTTGCCATCCATCTGGCCGCTGCCGATATACGGGTTCTGGCCCTGCTCGTCGGTGACGACGCCGAAGTTGAGGAAGACGTCCGTTCGGACCGGCCGTGGCAGGCTAGTCCACCTGCGCAGCGGCGCGTCAGGCTGCTCGGCATTCGGCTGGCAGGCGCCGGCGGCGTCGCAGGTCTCACCGACAAACTCGTCCGCCTGTGTATAGGCATCTAGGGTCACTTCCACAGAATCAGCGTCACCGGCCTGCAGCGCGGCGAAGCGGGTGCCCCACTCCTCCACGTTGTTGTAATTGACGACCTTGATGCTAGGCGGGCCGCTGGGACCCCCCTCCCAAATGGGCTCCGTGCGCCAGTAGTCCTCGTTGGCGACCAGCACGTAGCCCTCACCCGGCGTCCAGCTCTCGAGCTGATACGGGCCGGTGCCGTTGATGATCTGCGACAGCTCGTCGTTCTCCGCGCCCGGCGCGTAGAAGTTCTGCCAGGTCGCACAGTCGCCGTCCCAGGCGCCGTTCTCGATCGCCCATTCCTTATCCATCGCCGCGCCCCACGTCTGCGCCAGGGTAGCCAGGAACGGGCCCCACGGCTGCGCCAGGTTGACCGTCAGCGTGCCGGCGGCGTCGTCGGCGACGACGGCGGCCTTGACCTTCTCGCACACGGCGGCCAGCTCCTCGGGCGTGGCATTGCTGATCAGCGCTTCGCGATCGCCGGCGTACGCGCCTTCGGCGCTCTCCTCGGTCACGTCACCCGAGCTGTAGCCCAGGATCGGCTCAAGCATCAGCCACTGTGGGCCGTTCGGGTCGGACTGCAGCAGGCCGCGCTGGAAGGTGTACTCAATGTCGCTCGGCGTCAGGTCGTTGCCGTTGTGGAACTTGACGCCGCTGCGGATATTGAACGTGTAGGTCAGGCCATCCTCCGAGATGCCGCCGTTCTCCAGGCTGGGCACTTCGGTCGCCAGCGCGGGCACGAAGCTCGTCGCGTCCGTGTAGTTGAAGAAAATCAGCGGCTCCAACACGCTCTGAATGAGCGTGCCGCTGGCCGTGTCGTAGGCCAGGTTCGGGTCCATCGTGTCGATGTCGCCGAAGGTCAAGTACGTGTAGGTAGTCGGATCGTCGGTGACGAACTCGACCGGTTTCTCGGGCTCGGGCGTGGCGGTCACGACCACGGTTTGCGGCTCGCCCTCCACGAGCTGGGTCACCACCACCGTCTGTGGAGCGGTGGGACCGCACGCGCTCAACACGATGGCCGTCAGCGCCAGCAGGCTGACGAGAATGCTCATTCTCTTAGACATTTCTTCTTACTCCTCCAGAGTATGGTTGCATGTTGCGGATACGACTTTGCGGGTGGAGTCGAGGCCACCCTATCATATGTTTAGATCTGAGTAGTGCCTGTCCGAAAACTCCCGGAGTGCGGACTTCAGTCCGCTGTGGGCAAGGCAGGCTGAAGCCTGCGATCCAATTTTCGGATAGGCTCTTAGTGAACGACCACCTCCTTTCGTGCGATCTCTTGGGCGCGATGGCAGGCGACGAAATGGCCGGGCGTGAACTCGCGCCACTCCGGCTCCGCCTGGCGACACACGTCGATCGCCAGCGGGCAGCGCGTGTGAAACACGCAGCCCTTCGGCGGGTTGGCCGGGCTGGGGACGTCGCCCTGCAAGATGATGCGCCGGCGGGCCTCCTCGACGACGGGATCAGGCACCGGCACGGCCGAGAGCAGCGCCTGCGTGTACGGATGAAGCGGGTTGTCGTACAGCTCGTCGCGCTCGCTCATCTCCATCATCTTGCCCAGGTACATCACCAGGACGCGATCCGCGATGTGCCGCACCATGCTCAAGTCGTGGGCGACGAACAGATAAGTCAGCTCCAGTTTTTCCTGCAACTCCTCGAGCAGGTTGACGACCTGCGCCTGGACCGAGACGTCGAGTGCGGCGATGGGTTCGTCGCAGACGATAAACTCGGGATTGAGCGCCAGCGCTCGCGCGATCCCGATGCGCTGGCGCTGGCCGCCGGAAAACTCGTGCGGATAGCGCGTCAAGTAGGCCGGGTTAAGGCCGACCAGCTCCATCAACTGCTTGACCCGCTCGCGCCGCCCCTGCCGGTCGGCCAGGCCGTGGATGAGCAGCGGCTCGGCGATCAACTCGCCGACCGTCGAACGCGGGTCGAGCGAGGCGTACGGGTCCTGGAAGATCATCTGCATCCGGGGCCGCAGCCGCCGCAACGTTTCGCCCTTCAGGGCCGTCACGTCGACGCTGTCGAAAAGGATGCGGCCGCCCGTCGGCGGGTACAATCGCAAGATCGTGCGCCCGACGGTGGTCTTCCCGCAGCCGCTCTCGCCGACCAAGCCCAGCGTCTCGCCGCGCTTGATCTCGAACGAGACGCCGTCGACGGCCTTCACCCAGCCGATGGTGCGCTGGAAGACGCCGCGCCGGATCGGGAAATGCTTCTTCAGGTTCGCTACGCGCACAAGCGCGCTGTCGTTAGAAGCCACGACCCACGTCCTCTTTCGTCACGTCCACCCAGCAGGCGATCGCGTGGCGAGGGCCTACTTCGCGCAGCGCCGGGTTTTCTTGCCAGCATTGCTCAATGGAGAACGGACAGCGTGGGGCGAAGGGACAGGCGCGAGGCTCGGTCAGCAGGTCCGGTGGGCGCCCCTGGATGTTGGCCAGCCGGTGGCTGTGGCGGCCGTCGACGCGCGGCACGGCGCCCATCAAGCCGAGTGTATACGGGTGGCGCGGGTTGGCGTACAGCTCCTTGACGTCGGCCCTCTCGACGATGTAACCCGCGTACATCACCTGCACCCGCTGGGCGATGCCGGCCACGATGCCCAGGTCGTGCGTGATCCAGATCACGGCCATACCCAGCTCGGCGCGCAGCCGCTTGACCAGCTCGATGATCTGCGCCTGGATCGTCACGTCCAGCGCCGTCGTCGGCTCGTCGGCGATCAGCACCTGTGGGTTGCAGGCCAGGGCGATGGCGATCATCACGCGCTGGCGCATGCCGCCCGAGAACTGGTGCGGGTAATCGTCCAGCCGCTTCTCGGCGTCCGGGATGCCGACGAGCTGCAGCAGCTCGATCGTGCGCGCGCGCGCCTGCTGCTGGTTCATGCCCAGGTGCTCGACCGGGGACTCCGAGATCTGGCGGCCGATGGTCATCACGGGATTGAGCGAGGTCATCGGGTCCTGGAAGACCATCGCGATCTGCGCGCCGCGCACCTGGCGCATCTGGTCTGTCGTCAACTGCAGCAGATCGCGCCCGGCGAACAGCGCTTCGCCTCGGGCGATCTCGCCCGGCGGCTGGGGGATCAAACGCAGCAGCGAGAGCATGGTGACGCTCTTGCCGCAGCCGCTCTCGCCGACGACGCCCAGCGTCTCGCCTTCCTTCAGCTCGAAAGACACGCCGTTCACGGCATGCACGGTCCCTTCCGGGGTGTGGAAGCGGGTTGCGAGATCGCTTACCTGTAGCAGAGGCGGCATACGCTGGACGACCTCCTGCACGCTGCGCGCGTGAGATAAAGGCGACTGTACGATTGCGATGTCGTCGGCATCCCGCAGCTTCCCTTGCAAAATACTTACACCCGGGGCAAAAGGTTCAACCCGCAGGCAAATTAAAGCACGTGCGTGCCGGAGGATTTTACCCTGACGCGCATTTCCGACAACTTCACTCGCCCGGTTCAGTCAGCCGAACGGCTCGCAAGGAAATAGACCGTAATTATAAGGCCAGGCAAGGAAATTGCAAAGTGCGACCGCCCGGTTCAAGCTGTTCAAACGGCGTGCGCGCATAGAACTTTCCGGCGCGGAAGCCGGTGTTACAGGCCAAGGCGACGGGCGCGATGCAATGACCTCACACGAAGCAACTGCGCCACACATTTCGAAATAGCCTCAGGTGGATTGCCCAATCGCCGCGAATCGGAAATATCACTCCCAAGCAAGCGGAAAGGTTCAAAGAGAGCGGGAAATCGGGAGATTGACGCGAGGCTTGGTGAAGAACGAATCGGGGCGAGGATCACCCCTGATCGCTTTGAACCGCTTGATCCAGCCAGCGCCGCTCTTCCTCCGTTAACGCGGCGCGCGCCAGCAGCTCGGGCCGCCGCCGGAGCGTGCGCAGCAGTGACTGCCGCCGCCGCCAGCGAGCGATCTCGGCGTGATTGCCGGAGAGGAGCACATCCGGCACTTTCCAACCCTGGAAATCGGGTGGGCGCGTGTAGTGCGGGTACTCCAGGAGTCCCTCAGCGTGAGAGTCGTCTGCCGCCGCGCCGGCATCGCCCAGCACGCCGGGGAGCAGCCGCGACACCGCGTCGACGATCACCAGCGCGGCCAGCTCGCCGCCGGTCAGCACGTAGTCGCCGATCGAGATCTCGTCGGTTGCCAGATGCTCGCGCACGCGCTCGTCGACGCCTTCGTAGCGCCCACAGATCAACGCAATGCGCTCGTACCGGGCAAGTTCACGCGCGATAGCCTGGTTGAAGAGTCGGCCTTGTGGAGTGAGCAAGATAATTGGGGTTGGAGATTGGAGATTGGAGGTTGGAGGTTGGAGGGCGCCGCTTCCAACTTCCAACTTCCAACTTCTAACTTCCAAAACAGTCTCAACCGCCGCAAAGATCGGCTCCGGCTTCATCACCATCCCGCCGCCGCCGCCGTAGGGATAGTCGTCGGCGACGTGATGCTTGTCGGTCGCGTAATCCCGGATGTTGTGCACGCGCACGTCGAGCAGGCCGGCCTCAATCGCGCGCTTGAGGATGCTCTCCTGCAAAGGGCTTACGAAGATGGAGGGAAAGAGTGTGAAGATGTCAAAACGCATAAGGTGATTGTAGCACGAATCGTGATCGGTGAATCAGTAATCAGTGAGCAGTGGGCAGTCATCTGTACCGCCATCTAACCGATCACTGACGACCGATCACTGACGATTGACCACTGACGACTGATTACTGATAACTGATTACTGATTACTGATAACTGACTCACTGGTATAATCGCGCTATGCGCATCTACATCACGGGCATCCACGGCCAGCTCGGCTCCGCACTAGAAAAAACCCTGGCCGGGCATGTCGTCTTCGGCGCTCCCTCGCCTGAAGTCGATATCACCGACCTGCCGGCAGTCCGATCCGGCATATGCTTATTCAAACCCGATCTGGTGATCCACAGCGCGGCGATGACCGACGTCGACGGCTGTGCCCGAGATCCTGGCCTGGCTTACCGCGTCAACGCGCTCGGCACGCGCAACGTGGCGATCGCCTGCCAGGACGCCGGCTGCGCGATGCTTGCCATCAGCACGAACGAAGTGTTCGACGGCATGACCGACCGGCCCTACCTGGAGTTCGATCCGACCAACCCGATCAACCCTTATGCCAAGTCTAAGCTCGCCGCCGAAGTGTTCGTCCGCGATCTGCTCACACGCTTCTACATCGTGCGCACCGCCTGGCTGTTCGGTTACGGGGGGGACAACTTCGTCGCCAAGATCGTCAGGCGCGCAAAGCAGGACGGCAGGCTGCGCGTGGTGGCGGACGAGATCAGCTCGCCTACTTTCGCGCCCGACCTGGCCGGCGCCGTCGCGCGCCTGATCGCGACCGGCGCATATGGGATTTATCATTTCACCAACGAGGGTATCTGCTCGCGCTTCGAGTTCGCGCAGAAGATCCTCGAGCTCGCCGGGTTGGCGCACATCCCCATCGAGCCGATCACGCTCGCGGACACCACGCGCCCCTCGACGCCGCCCCCCTACACGCCCATCCGCAACTTCTGCGGGGCGCAAATCGGTATCACGCTGCGGCCCTGGCAGGACGCGCTGGCCGAGTACGTCGCCCATGAGCGCTTCTGAAGTAATCAGTGATCAGTCATCAGTAAGCAGTGATCAGTGGTCAGTAGCCAGTGAATCCACGCAACTGATCACTGATCACTGGTCACTGTTCACTGTGATAATCCCCAACCGGAACGGCGCGCACCATCTACCGGTCTGCCTCGACTCACTGCGCGAGCAAACATACCCTCGCCTTGAAGTGATTCTGGTCGACAACGCGTCGAGCGATGGCTCGCTCGAATTGCTGGCGCGCGACTATCCCGAGGTGCTCGTCGTCGCGCTGGCGGAGAATCGCGGCTTCGCCGGCGCGTGCAACGCCGGCATGCGCGCCTCGCGCGGCGAGTTCGTCGCGCTGCTCAACAACGACACCGAAGTCGATGCGCGCTGGGCGCAGGCGTTGGTCGACGCGTTCGCGCGGCACCCCGAAGCCGGGCTGGTCGCCTCCAAGATGCTGCTCTTCGACCGCCGCGACACCTTCCACACGGCGGGCGACTACTACCGGCTCGACGGCCTTCCGGGCAATCGCGGCGTGTGGCAAAAGGACGAAGGCCAGTTTGACACGGAGGAATACGTCTTCAGCGCGTGCGGCGGCAGCGCCGCGTACAGACGATCCATGCTGGACCAGATCGGCCTGCTCGACGAAGACTTCTATTTTTCGTGCGAGGACCTCGACCTGGCCTGGCGCGCGCAGCTCGCCGGGTGGAGATGTGTCTACGCCCCGTCGGCGGTCGTCTACCATAAGCTCAAATCGACCGGCGGCGGCCCGATCGCCTCTTACCACGACGGGCGCAACTTCGTGTGGCTGATCGCCAAGAACTACCCATCGAGCCTGTGGCGGCAATACCGGGGCGCGATCCTCCGCGCGCAGTGGCGGCTGGCGCGGGAAGCGCTCCGAGCCTGGCGCGGCGCCGAAGCGCAGGCGCGGCTGCGTGGCATGTTGGCCGGACTGCTCGGGCTGCCGAGGATGCTGACAAAGCGCCGGGACGTGCAGCGCCTGCGCCGCGTGAGCGACGACGAGCTGCTGGGCGTTCTGACGCCGATCGATAACCAACATTCCGACGCCCAGCGGAGCGGATGAAGACCGGGCAGGTCTATATCCCCATCGACGTTGACGGATAATCGCTCTCGCGGTATGCTATAAAAGTGACCGGTACTCCGAAGCCCCTGTAGCGCCTGTCCTGCGAAGTCCCCGACCGAAGGGAGCGGGAAGCGCAGCCGAAGGAAAGCAGAGGGGGTGAAGTGTCGATCACTTCGAGGCGTCACCATCAGCACCCAGCCCTTTCTGTCCATCGTCATTCCTGCCCACAACGAAGAGCACCGCCTGCCGCCGAGCCTGGAGAAGATCGCGGCTTTCCTGGCGCGACAGTCGTACACCTCGGAGGTGATCGTCGTCGAGAACGGCAGCGTCGATCGCACGGCCGACGTGGTGGGGGGCTTCGCGGCGACGCATCCGGGCGTGACGCTGATCCAGGAAGAACAGCGCGGCAAGGGTATCGCCGTGCGGCATGGCATGCTTGCGGCGCGCGGCGAATATCGCTTCATCTGCGATGCCGACCTATCGATGCCGATCGAAGAGGTGAATAAGTTCCTGCCTCCGGCGCTCGACAGTTACGACGTCGCCATCGGTTCGCGCGAAGCGCCGGGCGCGCGGCGCTACAACGAGCCGCTCTACCGCCACCTGATGGGCCGCATCTTCACCGCCATCGTTAAGCTGCTGGCCGTGCGCGGCTTCGAAGACACGCAGTGCGGCTTCAAGTGCTTCCGCGCCGACGTCGCGCGCGACCTGTTCAGCGTGCAGCGCCTGAACGGCATGAGCTTCGACGTGGAGGCGCTGTTCATCGCGCAGCGGCGCGGCTACAAGATCGTCGAGGTGCCGATCGATTGGTACTTCTCCGCCGAGAGCCGCGTGCGCTTGATCGACGACTCGCTGCGCATGGTGGGCGAGCTGCTGGAAGTGCGGCGCAACTGGCGGCGAGGCGCGTATGATCGAGTCGACGCGAATTCGAGCCGGAAAACCGACGGCCCGCAAGCGGCGCCTACCGAATCATAGGCCGTCGCTCGAGCACGAGCGCGCGCTGCTGCGCGAAGGCTGCCTGCGCGTCGCCGGCCTTGACGAAGCGGGGCGCGGCGCGTGGGCCGGCCCGGTCGTCGCCGCCGCCGTGATTTTGGACCTGGCGAAGGCTCGAAGCCTTCGCCAGGTCCACGACTCAAAGCAGCTTACCTCCCGGCAGCGCAAAGACGTGTACCCGCTGATCCTCGAATCGAGTCTCGCATGCGGCGTCGGCCTGGCCGACGCCTCCGAGATCGACGCCATCGGCATCGTCCCCGCCACGCGACTGGCGATGCGCCGCGCGATCGACGCGCTGTCGCCACCGCCCGACGCGCTGATCGTCGACGCGCTGCGTCTGCCGGAGGTCGACCTGCCCCAGCGTGCGTTCAACTTCGCCGATTCGATCTCGTTGTCTGTCGCGGCCGCGTCGATCCTGGCGAAGGTGGCGCGGGATCGCATGATGGTCGAGTTGGAGACGGTCTATCCCGGGTACGGTTTCGGCCGGCACAAGGGTTATGGGACACGAAGGCATTGGAAGGCGCTGGAAGAACTCGGCGCGTGCCCCGCGCATCGAGCGACGTTCAAGCCGGTGGCCGCCATGGTTGGGACGCTTGCCAGATGAAACTCGGTAGATCACGGAACTGATTCGTAGTAGCGACTCACTGGCCCCCGCAGCGAAGCGGAGTGGGGTTAGTCGCCGGTTTGTTCGGACGACTAAAGTCGTCACTACGAACCACCACGGATAGCGCTATGACTCGAGACGACCTGGAAAACCGCTCGAAATCCGAGCTGATCGACCTCATCCTCCAGCAAGAATCGCAAATCGCCGAGCTGCAGGCGCAGCTCGTGCAGCTCCAATTCGCGACGAAGCCGGACGGCGACGATCGCTTGCCGGCCACGCTACCGGCGCCGGGACGATTTCCCGCCGCGTTCAAGCTGATCTTGATCGCCTCTGGAATCTTTGCCTGCGCGATCGCTCTGATCATCGTCAATTTCAAGCCGGGCGCGACGACGAGCGCCGGCCGGGCGCCGGATTTCCCGCCGGGTTCCGTGGTCACCCTGCAACTGCCTCGACCAGGCACGCCGGATCAGTTCGTGCCCATCTTCGTTGTGAATGATCCAGTCGTCGGCTTTCTGGCTCTGCACGGCCGCGATCCCGGATCGAACTGCCAGATGCGATGGGTACCGGAGACGGGGCGTATCGAGGATCCGTGTAGCGGGTCGAAGTACACCCGAACCGGAGAATACATTTCAGGCCCGTCGCCGCGCAGCCTCGATCGATACCCGATCACGGTTGGCGAGAACGGCGATGTGGTTGTCGATCTCAGCACATTCCAGCCGGGGCAGCCTCGAGAATAGGGAACGCACCTTGTACAACCAGGATGTCTGGCACTATCATCTTCACGTCATCCCGCGCTACACCGGCGACGACTTCTATGCGACACGGGGTGAAAACATACCCGCCCCTCAGCGCGCGCAACTCGCCCGACAACTTCGAGCACACCTGGCAGAATGGCGATCAACCTCTTGAAAGCTGTCTGCCTATGAACCTGGTCATCGAAGTCGATCAGAGCGTCAAAATTGAGGATACTCGGCGTGACTCGATTCTGGCATTCTCCGATCATCTTAGTGGTGCGATACGTGTGCCGGCCAGAGTCAAACGCGAATGTCTACAAGTTCTGAGAGGGAAGGGCCACCGAGGTCGCGCAAATATTATCCAGATCTTCGCGATTGCCTTGTTCGTACTCTTGAGACAGCATTTATCGCGGATCGATCGCATCGTCGTGGATAGCGAATATCCTGGTCACGAGGCAGATATTAAGGCGGCGTTTATGCGGTTAGTATACAAGAGCGGAGCAGCGTTCGACGCGGATCGTTTGACGTTTCACGCCATCGGCAAAAAGTCGCGTGCGCACTTCGTCGCCTACGGCGTCCATCTCGACCGAATTCAAGCGGATCGCGTGCTCACGCTTGATGACATCATCAGATGGGTATAAACGGAAAGATCGGGGGGTCCTGTCGCGCAGGAGCAATCCCTGGCTCAGCTCCAGAACAAAGTCTGGCGGGTCACCAGGGCACCCGATCTACGTAATCATCATAGCACATACTCGCTCGCGTGTCAACATGAATCTCGCCCTCGTTCACGACTGGCTCAATCAATACGGCGGCGCGGAGCGCGTGCTGGAAGTCCTGGTCGAGATGTACCCCTCGGCCCCGCTGTACACGAGCATCTACTGGCGCGACGGGATGCCGCCTGCCTATCGAGCCTGGGACATTCGCACGTCGTGGCTCGACCGCGCACCGGGCATCTACCGGCATCATCAGCCTTACCTGCCGCTGTATCCGCTCGCGTTCCGATCCTTCGATCTCGGCGGCTACGACGTCGTCGTCAGCAACAAGAGTGGCTTCTGCCACGGCGTTCCGACCGGAGACGCGCTGCACGTATGCTACTGCCTGGCGCCGACACGCTACGTGTGGAACCTCGACGCCTACGTCGAGCGCGAGGCGTTGGGACGCGCCGCGCAAGTCACGCTCAAGCCGCTTATCGCCTGGCTGCGCCGCTGGGACTACGCCGCCGCGCAGCGCGTGACGCACTTCGTCGCCATCAGCAGTGAAATCCAGGGACGCATTCGGAAGTATTATAATAGGGACGCCGTCGTCATCCATCCGCCGGCCGACCTTCATCGCTATCAGCCTGCCGCGTTGCACGACGACTATTATCTGATCGTCTCGCGCTTGATTCCGTATAAGCGCATCGACGTGGCGATCGAGGCTTTCAACCGGCTGCAGCGGCCGCTGTGGATCGCAGGCGCGGGACGCGACGCGGAGCGGCTGCAATCCATGGCCGGGCCGACGATTACATTCTTAGGCCGCGTGCCCGATTCCGATTTGCCCGACCTGATGGCGCGCTGCAAGGCGTTCGTCTTTCCCGGCCACGAGGATTTCGGAATCGCGCCGGTGGAGGCGCAAGCGGCCGGCCGACCCGTGATCGCCTACGGCGTGGGCGGCGCGCTCGATTCGGTCATCGATGGTGTGAGCGGCGTGTTGTTCCACGAGCAGACCGCCGGCGCGCTGATCGACGCAGTGTACCGCCTGGACGCCATCCGCTTCGACCCGGGCGCGATCCGCGATAACGCAGCGCGCTTCGACGCCCAGGTGTTCAAGCTGAAGTTGACCGCGTTTGTGGACAAGTGTGTCAACGAATGGACAACGAATCAGCGAATCAGCGACCGGACGATCTCGCTGACTCGCTGATTCGCCACCTTCTAGTCAAGGTACAGAATGGAGCTTCGCCAACTCGTCCGCATCCTGCTGCGCCGCTGGTGGCTGGTCGTGCTTCCGGCGCTCGTGCTGGGCGCTGTCGCCATCGTCACCTACGACCCGCCGCAGCCAACTTTCGCCGCCACCATGCGCTTCGCCGTCGGATACACGCCCGACCCGAGCTCACAGTCACTGTACGATCGCTTTTACCCAGCCTGGCTGGCGAGCGAATACATCGCCGGCGGGTTGAGCGACTGGGCCAGGACAGGCAACTTTGCCGAAGCCGTGTCGGAAGACCTGGCGGCGCGCGATGTCGACGTACCGCCTGCGGCAGCCGCCGCGTCGATCGTGTCCGACCACACACGCAGCATCGTCGCACTGTACTTCAACGGGAACGACCCGGCGCTGCTGCAATCGCTCGCCGAGTCGGCGGCGCGCGTGCTGCAGACACGCAATGCAACAGTCTTCCCGCAGAACGGCGCGCGCGGCGCGTCGGTCACACCCCTGGATAACCCGGCCGTCGGAGCGGCGCCGCCCTCGCTCCGCGCGCGGCTCGAACTGCCGATCCGCGTCGGGCTGGCGATGGCCGCCGGCCTAGTGCTCGCGCTGCTCGCGCACTATCTCGATCCGATGATCCGCGACCGGAGCGACGTCGAGGCGCTGGGACTCTCGATCGTCGGCGAAATCCCTAAACGCAGGTAGTTTGGAAAATGGTAATTGGTAATTGGAGATTGGCGATTAGAGCTTGGCGATTGGCAATATGCGATATGCGATAAGCGATATGCGATAAGCGATATGCGAAGTATGGTAGAATCGCCATGCCGAAGGGGGACTCAAGATGGAACTGAGCGAGTATTTACGCATCCTGCGCAAGCGGTGGTGGATCATCGCGCTGGTCACGCTGGCGACTGCCGCGGCGGCCTCAGGCTTTAGCGCGGTGCAAACGCCGGTTTACAAGAGCACCGTCCAGCTTTCCGTCTGGCCGGCGCGCATCGATAACGGCGCGCAGTTGGCCGCCAAGGCTTTGCTGCGAGCGTTCGCCGTCTTCGTCGATTCCAACGACTTCGCCGATCGGGTCATCGAAGGCTTGCAGTTGGACATGGAGCCTGACAAGCTGAACGGCAATGTGACGATCGTCTCGATCGACGAAGACTTCATCATCCAGATCGAAGCGCTCGATACCGATCCGGCGACGGCCAACGCCATTGCTCACAAATGGGCGCAGGAATTCGTCGACTGGCGCAATCGAGAGAATCAGTTGCAAAGGAAAGAAGATCGCGTCGAGGCGCGTATCGTACAGGATCCGGTCGTCGGCAAATTCCGCCCGCAGACGACGCTGAACACGATCGCCGGCGCGATCATCGGCCTGACGCTGGGCGTGCTGATCGTATTCGTTCTGGAGTGGATCGAGTCCGGCGTTTTGCGCACGCCGGAGGACGTCGAGCGCGCCATGGGCATGACCGTGCTCGGCGCGATCCCTTCGACAAAGTGATACGTGATGCGTGACACGTGACACGTGATGCACAGTTCACGTATCACGCTTCACGCAGAAAAGATCGAACGCATGAGCAACAAGAGTTCCTCATTAGTGACGCTTTCCGATCCGCGCTCTCCCATGGCTGAAGCGTATCGCACGCTGCGCACCAATATCGAGTTCTCCAGCCTCGACCAGTCGCTCCACACGCTGCTCGTCACCTCGCCCGCGCCGAGCGAAGGCAAATCGACGACGCTGGCGAACCTGGCCGTGACGATGGCCCAGGCCGAGAAGAAGACGATCCTGGTCGACGCCGACCTGCGCCGCCCCAGCCTGCATACGATCTTCAACGTCGGCAACGAGGCCGGTCTGACGACGATGTTCGTCGACAGGGAGGCCATGCAGGAGCCGCCGCTGCAGGACGTCGGCGTGGCGAACCTGTGGCTGCTGCCGTCCGGCCCGCTGCCGCCCAACCCCGCCGAACTGCTCGGCTCGAAGCGGATGGAGGACGCGCTCGCCGCGCTCAGGGCGCGCGCCGACATCGTGCTGCTCGACGCGCCGCCGGTGATCGCCGTGACCGACGCGGTCGTGCTGGGCACGCGCGTCGACGGCGTGCTGCTCGTCGTCGGCGCCGGACAAACCAAGCGCGACCACGCCAGACGCGCCAAAGAGCTGCTGGACAAAGTGAAAGTGCGCGTGATCGGCGTTGCGCTCACCAACGTCAGCCCGGACTCGGCGCTCGGCGGATACTATTCTGTCTAACCGTCTACGCCACATCGACTTGAGCGGAGGTCGACATGGATGAGAAAGACCGGCAGGAAATGATTGTCATCGTGCAGGAGGCCGTTCAGCCGTTGCGCCAAGACGTACAGACTTTGCGCCAAGACGTACAGACTTTGGGCCAGGACGTACAGACTTTGCGCCAAGACGTACAGACGGTGCAGCGCGACGTGAAAAGCATCGTGGAAGATATCGTTCAGCCCATCATCCAGATGATGGAGCGCGGATTTAGCCAGGTCAATGCGCGTTTGGACAAGCTTGAGCAACGGGTGAGCCAGCTCGAACAGCGGGTTGGTCAGCTCGAACAGCGGGTGACCGGCCTGGAACGCCAGTTCGTTCGGCTCAACGACGAGATCGCCGACATCAAGACGCTGCTCAAGCAGCATCAGATAGGTCATCCCACTGACGAGGAGATCGACGCGCTCGAAGCGCGCGTGACGAAACTCGAAGCCGAAGTCTTCTCCGATCCCACCGACTGACTTCTGCCAAGGATACTCCATGAAAGGCCTCATTCTCAGCGGCGGCAAGGGCACGCGCCTGAAACCGCTCACCTTCACCAGCGCCAAGCAGTTGATCCCGGTCGCCAACAAGCCGGTGCTCTTCCGCGTCATCGAGGCCATCCGCGACGCCGGCGTCACTGACGTCGGCATTGTCATCGGCGACACCGGGCCGCAGATTCGCGACGCCGTCGGCGACGGGAGCCGCTGGGGCGTGAGCATCGCGTACATCCCGCAAGACGCGCCGCTCGGCCTGGCGCACGCGGTGAAGATCAGCCGGGACTTCATCGGCGACGACCGCTTCGTCATGTTTCTGGGCGACAACGTGATTCAGGGCGGCATCAGCCCGCTGCTGCGCCAGTTCGCCACCAGCGGCTACGACGCGCAGATCGTGCTGACGCGCGTCGCCGAGCCGCAGCACTACGGCGTCGCCGAGCTGGAAGACGGGCGCATCAAGCGCCTGATCGAGAAACCCAAAGAGCCGCCCAGCAACCTGGCCTTAGTCGGCATCTACATGTTCAATCATCATATCTTCGAGGCCGTCGACGCGATCGAGCCATCGTGGCGCAACGAGCTGGAGATCACCGACGCGATTCAATATCTGGTCGAGAAGAAGTATGCCGTTTACCCTTACGTCCACGAGGGCTGGTGGATCGATACCGGCAAGATGGCCGACATGCTGGCGGCCAACAGCCTGGTGCTGCAGGAGCTGACGCCGCGCGTCGAGGGGACGGTCGATGCCACGTCGCAGATCGAGGGACAGGTGACGATCGAGAAGGGCGCGGACATCGTCAACAGCCGCATCCGCGGGCCGGCGATCATCGGCGAGGAGACGCGCATTGTCGATTCGTTCATCGGGCCGTTCACGTCGATCTACCACCACTGCCTGATCCAGCACAGCGAGATCGAGCACTGCATCGTGCTGGAGAACACGCGCATCGTCGACATCCCGGCGCGCATCGCGGACAGCCTGATCGGCCGCAACGTGGAGGTGACGCGCTCGCCGATCAAGCCAAAGGCGGTGAAATTGACGCTCGGCGACTACAGCAAAGTGGGCATTCTGTAGCTGCCTCGTTTTGACATCGCCCGGAACATGTGGTAAGCTAACGCCACTTATCCCCTATATCTGGCTCACAACAGGACCAATTCGATCGAACCTCTGAGCGACGCCCGATTCGCTGTAGCAGCTCGCGTTGTCTAGCGGGGCAGCACAGAGCCGAGCGCTCTGATGTCGAATGGCAGCACAATGTAAGGAGAACTCATCTATGTCCAACGGTGCGCGCTTGACCGGAACGGTTCGCTGGTTCAGCCGGGTGAAGGGCTACGGCTTCATCAAGCCCGACGACAGCGAAAAAGACGTTTTCGTCCATTATTCGGGAATCGTGGGCGACGGTTATCGCAACCTCGACGAGGGCCAGCGCGTCGAATTCATCATCGAGGACTCGGCCAAAGGCCCGCAGGCGGTGCAGGTGGTCGGCGTCGCCGGCAACGCTTAGCCGTCCAACTAGCGCTCACATTCGGCGTGTGGCTATCCGCGCTCGCCGGTGCGGAACACGGCGCTGCCTGGCGCCGCAACAAGAGGTGTGTGGCTTCGCGACGGGCCTCGGGTCGCCTTCGAGGCTGCGTATGGCTGTGCGCGATTTGACAGGTCGTTCGAGGCGTGATATATTTGCGCTTGTATGGGGCATTGCAGCATCTGGTTGTCTGAATCGACGAAATAAGCCGCCAGGGCGAGGTAGGCACCGGCGGCTTTTGTTTGCGGCGCGCGCGAAGATCATTCTTCGAACTCATCAGAGGATTCAGATGGACAAACGCATGCGTGGAACCGTGCGCTGGTTCGACATCTCGAAGGGCTACGGATACATTCAGCCGGAAAATGGCGTGGAGGTGTTCGTGCACTACACCGCCATCACGGATAAGGGGCTGAAGATCCTGAACCCCGGCCAGCGCGTGGAGTTCACCATCACGGATTCCTATCGCGGCCCACTGGCCGCCGACGTCGTGCGCGTGTAGCTGCGCCGCGCACGGCAAACTGTAGATGGACCGGAATCGCCCCACCGGTTGGATAACCGTCGGGGCGGCTTGTTTATTAGCCCTCACCCCCTACCTCGGCTTCGCCAAGGGAGGGGGGTGAGGCACAGGAGTAACTCTATCTATGGCATCACCTTTACGCATCGTGCCACTCGGCGGGTGCGGCGAAATCGGCAAGAACATGACGGCGTTCGAGTATGGGCGCAACATCCTCCTCGTCGACGCCGGCATCATGTTCCCCGAGAACGACATGTTGGGGATCGACTTCATCATCCCCGACTGGCAGTACCTGCGCGACAAGAAAGACTTGGTCCGCGCCATCGTCGTGACGCACGGCCACGAGGATCACACGGGCGCGCTGCCGTACCTGCTCAAAGACGGATTCAACGCGCCGATTTACGCCACGAAGCTGACGCGCGGGCTGCTCGAAGTGAAGCTGAAACAGCACAAGGTCTTCGAAGAGACTAACCTGAACACGATCGCAGCAGGCGAGACGGTCACCATCGGCCCGTTCAAGATGGAATTCTTTCGTGTGGCGCATTCGATTCCCGACGGCGTTGGCCTCGGCATCACCACGCCGGCCGGCCTCGTCGTCCATACGGGCGACTTCAAGTTCGATCACACGCCAGTCGACGGCAAGCCGACCGACTTCGCCAGGCTAGCCGAGTTCGGCGGGCGCGGCGCGCTGGCGCTGATGTCCGACAGCACCAACGCCGACCAGCCCGGCACGACGCCGTCCGAGCGCGTGATCGACGGAGCCTTCGACCGCGTCTTCCGCGAAGCGCAAGGCCGCATCATCATTGGCACGTTCGCGTCGCTCATCTCGCGCATCCAGCAGGCGGCCAACGCCGCCATGCGCTATCGGCGCAGGATGGCGATCGCCGGGACGAGCATGGCCGAGAACGTGCGCATGGCGCAAAAGCTAGGTTACCTGACCTTTCCCGACGACCTGATCGTCCGCCTCGACGAGGCGGCGCGCCTGCGCCCGCGCGACGTCGTGATCATGGCCACCGGCACGCAGGGCGAGCCGTCGTCGGTGCTGGCGCGCGTGGCGGCGGGAGAGCACAGCCAGATCAAGGTGCAGCGCGGCGACACGGTCATCATGTCGTCGCACCCGGTGCCGGGCAACGAAGAGATGGTGCACCGCACGATCAACAGGCTCTTCCAGCGCGGCGCCGAGGTGCTGTACGATCCAATCGAAATGGTGCATGTGTCGGGCCACGCCTCGCAGGAGGAGCAGAAGCTGATGCTCAACCTGGTGCGGCCGGAGCATTTCATCCCGATTCACGGCGAGCTGCGTCACCTCCACGCGCACGCCCGGCTGGCCCGACTGGTCGGCGTCGAGCCGCCCAACATCCACGTCGTCGAGAACGGCTATCCGATCGAGTTCGACGAAGGCGAGGCGCGCATCGGCGAGCGCGTCCCGGGCGGCTACGTGTACGTCGACGGCTCGGGCGTCGGCGACATCGGCCCGAGCGTGTTGCGCGAGCGCGAGATGCTCGGGCGCGATGGATTCGTGATGACGATCGTCCACCGCGATCCCGAGAATGGCCGCCTGCTCGACACGCCCGACATCGTCACGCGCGGGTTCGTCTACGCCCGGGAAGCGGAAGACCTGCTCGAAGGCGCGACACAGGCAGTGATCGAAATCGTCGAATCGAATGGCCGGGCCAGCCAGGAGGCGATCCGCGACAAGGTCGAGAAGTCGTTGCGCGAATACCTGTACGGCGAAACGAAGCGCCGCCCTATGATCATGGCCGTCGTCCGCGACTTGTAGCCCTCCACACCAACCTTGCGAAGGTTTCTGAACCTTCGCAAGGTTCAGGTATAATCCTGCGTGATGGCCGATCACGATCCGTGGGCTTCCACATACGAGGACCACGAAGCGCCCCGTCCCCCCAACGTTCATCTCTTAGCCACCCTGTCTCGACTCAATCCGGCGCCGGGCGGCCGCGCGCTCGACCTCGGCTGCGGATCGGGCCGGCATTTTCCGGCGCTGGCGCAACATGGGCTGAGTCCGATCGGCGTAGATCTTTCGGCAGCGGCGATTGCCAGGAGCCACCGGTTCGCATCCAGGGTCCCGCTGGCGCAGGCCTCCGTCGACGCGCTGCCCTTTGCCGATCACACGTTCGACTGGATCGTCGCCTGGGGTGTGCTGTTCCACCTGTTCACCGACCAGCTTCACCGCGCGCTGCGAGAAATTCGACGCACGCTTGCTCCGCAGGGCACGGCGATCCTGCACGCGCTCGATCCCTCCGACTGGCGGCGCGATCCGAACGCCGGACCTGCGCACCGGCGCGAGATAGCCAGCCGTCACGTGACGGGCGTGATCGACTCGTACTACACACCGGAAGAAGTCGCGGCGATGCTCGCGCCGCACTTCGAGATCGTCTCGCGCGAGATGGTCAGCACGCAGCACGACTATGGCAAGAGCGCCGAGTGGGTGATTGTCGTCAACCCGCTTCCAACCCCGAAATGAGAGTCTCTCTGATCGTCACCGTCAAGAACGAAGCAGGCAGCATCGGCGCGCTGCTCGATTCGATTGCGGCGCAGACCCGCCCGCCCGACGAGGTGGTCGTGTGCGACGGCGGCTCGACCGATGCGACGCTCGAAGTCCTTCGCGGCGAGACGCGATTCCCCGTGCGCGTCATCGAGCGCCCCGGCGCGAACATTTCGCAGGGGCGCAATGCGGCGATCGAAGCTGCTTCCGGCGACATTATCGCCTCGACCGACGCCGGCGTGAGGCTCGATCCCGACTGGCTCAGAGTCCTCGTCGCGCCGTTTGGGCGCGAGCCGCAGACGCGCGTCGTCTCCGGCTTCTTCGCGCCGGCGCCGCAGACGGCATTCGAAGTGGCGATGGGCGCAGCGGTGCTACCTGAACGGCGCGACATTCGGCCGGAGACGTTTCTCCCCTCAAGCCGCAGCGTCGCGTTCAGGAAAGAGGTGTGGAAAGAAGTCGGCGGCTACCCGGAGTGGCTCGACTACTGCGAAGACCTGGTCTTCGACTTCGCGTTGCAGGAGAAATACCATCCGTTCGCGTTCGCGCCGGACGCGATTGTCCATTTCCGCCCGCGCCGATCACTGCGCGCGTTCTTCCAGCAGTACTACCGGTACGCGCGCGGCGACGGCAAGGCGAGCCTGTGGCTCAGGCGGCACGTCATTCGATACGCGACGTATCTCATCGGCGTGCCGGGCATCGCAGCTTTGAGCGCGGTAATTAGCCCGTGGTTATTGCTGTTGTATCTGGCGGGCGCGGCGGCTTACACGCGGACGCCGTATCGGCGGCTTCGGCCAAGATTGCGCACGATGACGCCGGGTGACAAGTTGAAGGCTGTTGCGCTGGTACCGGTCATCCGCGTGGTCGGAGATGTGGCAAAGATGATCGGGTATCCGGTTGGGGTGGTGTGGAGACTAAGGCGGCGTCCGTCAAGCCGCGACAGTAACTAACTTCAGAACATCGGGCGGCGGCGTTTCGAGATGAGTGACGGCAAACGGTGAATCAGGCAGTTCTTGAACGGCGGAGACATCGAGCCAGGACGCAACGGGCTGCGTGGTTAATATCTCAATGACCAGATCTCGCTCAGCTATCGGCAAGTCAGCCAAGCCCGTGAGTGGGAAACTACGTGGTCCCATCGGCGTCGGACGAATTAATTCGGTGAAGTCCAGAAACAGCAGACTTCGCGCCTGGCGAGTCCCCCGATCAATGCTGATCGTAATGTTATCCGTGAGTTCAATTGTCCAGGCTGGACGCTTCTCGCCAAAATGGACTTCCAGCACATCGCTTTCAGGATCGTATCCGTAAGTCTCGTTCATTCGATCACCTTTTACCATAGATGAACACGGCCCAAACGTTGACTACGTAGTTGTTCGGCACAAGATTGCCGGGTGTGTCTGTAGTTGCGCCAAATAGCACTACGACGACAAGATGATTGTAGTCAGGTAGCAGCCTGTCACACGGCTAGTAGTACTTGTACTTACGTGGATTAAGCGGATCCTGCTTACGGCGCCCTCGCCGGAGCGTATTGAGAGTTTCTTCCAGCAGATCCGACAGGCACGGCCGACTGTCAAGGGCATGCCGCCAGCGCTCCTCGGTCATGTAAATCTTGTTGCCATACCGATCATGGACTTCCCATCGACGCGGGCTGCCGTCTGGCATGCTTCAATCTACCTTATGCAATATTATAGCCCGCCCGTGTAACAGGAGCAACGGCGAGCAACTGGTGTGAAGACTGCGCTGGTGCCGATTGTTGCGCGGTTGGCATAGTGGTGAGGCAGTGGGCATCCCAGAGACAAGACCTCAGCGGTGATTCGTGACGCCGACCTGCTGACACATGTCAAGGACGGGACAGGTCGAGCAGCGCGGCAGGCTTCCCGTGCAGATGTGCTTGCCAAAGGGCACGAGCAGTCGATTGATCTCGATCCAGTAGCGGCGCGGAAGCCTGGCTTCGAGGGCAGTCATCGTGCGTTCTGGTGTGGAGGCGCTGACGTAGCCCCAGCGATTCGTCACGCGGTGAACGTGCACGTCGACGCTGATGAACGGCTCGCCGCAGGCAACGCCCAGCGCCAGGTTCGCGCACTTCGGCCCGACGCCTGCGAACGACAGCAAGACTTCCCGATCGCATGGCAACGCCCCGCCGTACTCATCAACCACGCGCTGCGCAATCGCTCGAATTTGCGGCGCTTTACGCTCGTGGAATGAGCATTCTCGGATCAGTGCGTCGATCTCTTCAACCGCCAGTTGACTGATGTCAGCCGGCGTGCGGGCGCGTGTGAACAGATTGCGCGCCGTCGGAAGTGAGATCTCGTCGTAGGTTCGGATCGAAATGATGCAGGCGATCAACTGCTCGAAGGGCGAGTTGAAGCCTTCCTCGGCCAGCTCGAACATCGCTGCCTTGGGCCAGGGCCGGATCGCCTCTCGGATCAGGCGGACTGCTTCATCGATCTGAAACGGTTTCTTCGACACACTCATGTTCTCTATGCGTTGTAGCAACTGTATTTGACAACGAACACCCCTTTCACACGGGTACCCGTGCTCGTCGCGTCGAGCGCGGGTACTTTCGTTTCATGAAAGGAGGTGCACCATGAGCCGAAAGCGTTGACCGATCACATCGCATGCCCCGCCAATTCATGCTTTCAACCGCGAAAGGAGAACATCCAATGTCCGCAGACAACAAAGCGATCGCGCGCCGGTTCTACGAAGAGGTCTGGAATCGAGGGAACATGACCGCAGCGGACGAAATCCTCGCCGACGCCGAGGGTGTCAAACAATACGTCGCCGCATTCCGGACGGCCTTCCCCGACATCCAGCACAAAGTAGAAGAGTTGATCGCCGAAAGAAACAGGGTCGTCGCACGTTTCACAGCCCGAGGCACGCATCGGGGCAAGTGGCAAGGTGTGGCTGTGACCGGCAGACCCATCTCGTACACAGGGATCACGATCTTCCAATTCAGCGGTAGCCAGATCGTCAAGCATCACACTGAGTGGGACAGCCTGGGCCTGCTGAAGCAAATCGGCCCCGTGCCTTAGCAGCCATAACAACCAAAGATCGCGTTCTGCATAAGCTGGCGAGGTGAGCGACTTCTCACCCCGCCAGCTCAGCCACCAGCAAGTCTAGTGCCAAGACGTCGCCAACCTCGCCGGTCTTGATTGCCACGTCTACATCGAGCAAGTGCGAATAAACTCGCTCCAGCTGCTCCATCGAAAAGTTCCGCGCCTGCTGGCCGATCTTGTCGATCACGAACGGATGCTGGCCGAGCGCCTTCGCCATCTCCGGCGCGGGCACGTTCTTCTCCTGCAGCTCCTTCACCTGAATCAGCAGCCGGAACTGGCGTGTGAACATCGCCAGCAGGCCGAGGGGGTTCTCGCCCAAGTCGAGCAGGCGGTGCAGCTCTCCCATCGCGCGCCGGCCGTCGCGCCGTCCCAGCGCGTCGACCAGGTCGAAGATGTTAGCTTCGATCGAAGGCGACACGAGGCGCGCCACGTCGTCTTCGCCAATGGGGCGCTCGGCGTTGACGTACGTGATCAGCTTCTGAATCTCCGAGTCGAGGCGGCGCAGGTCACTGCCGATCAACTGCGCCAGCTTCGATGCCGCCTTGCGGTCAATCCGGCTGCCGTGAAGCTGCGCGCGCTTCTCGATCCAGGGAACGGGGTTCTTCGGAATCTCGAAGGCGAGGACGGTCTTGCCCGGCTGCGAAGCCGCCAGCTTCAGGATGGGGTTCGACGGCGGAAGCGTCCTCGCCTCGACGAGCACCAGCCGCGTCGACTCGGGCGTCTGCGGCAGATAGTCGAGCAGTTGGGCGAGGAACTCCCTGGCCGCGCCGGATGGCTCGTCGCCGCTCGATCCTTTGCCTCCTCTGCCTGCACCCAGCCGCGCAAGCAGCCCTTCGACGACGACCAGGCGCTTGTCGGCCATGAACGGCACGCTGTCCGCTGCGAGGCGAAGCTCCGCCAGCGTGAGCTTGCGCCCGTCGAGGACGGTCACGTTGAAGTCGCGCACCGTCGCATCGCCGATTTTCTCTTTGAACGCGGCGACCTGCTCGGCGCGGCTGAATTCGTCTTCGCCGTGGAGGATGTAGAACATCGGGTGATCAGTGATCAGTGGTCAGTGAACAGTTATCAGTGAACAGTCATCAATGAACAGTGCTCACAGATGACTGAACACTGATTACTGATGACTGATTACTGATCAGGTGCTGCGCGTCGCAACGTAGTGCATCGGCCCGCCCGGCAGCTTGCGCACGGACAGTATCTCCAGATCGGCCATGTCACCCGTCGTCGTGACGCGCGCCTGCAGCATCGGGCCGAGCGGCGCAGCGAGGAACAAGGCAAGTGTGGCGGCCGTGATGGCGTTGGGCAGCCGCTCCCAGCGGCGCCGCCCGCCGATGTTCAATGCGGCGAACGCGCCCAAACCGGCGAACACACCCGCCGTGACATAGTTGGTGCCGCAGCCGGGGTGCACGGCCAGATGCGGTTCTCCACCGCGCAACCGCCGGAGCGCTTCGTCCGCCGCCGAAGCGACGTCGCCGGTGTCGAGGTTGCCGAAGATGTAGAAGCCGTACGGCGTCGAGCGGCCGGCTATCGCCTGGCCGGGATGCCGGCCCGACAGCACGTGAATCGTGGCGTGCTCCAGCCCGTGATTGCGGCGCGTGCGCAGCACAGGCGCCAGCTCAAGCAGATTCATTCATTCCGCTCCTAGGTCCGGCGGCGGCGGCGCGTCGGCCGGAAGCGCGACGACGATCAGGCGATGCGTGTTGTTCGTGTACGGCCAGCACGTCACGAGCGTCACGCGCTCGTCTTTCGTCGGCTGGATCCACCTGGCATTCTCCAGCCGCACCGCGATCGGCTGGCCTCTTTCCGGCAAAATCTTCAACAACGACACGATGTACTCGCGGGACTGGCTGCCCACCCACAACTGAATCGTGTCGCCGGCCTTCAGTTGGACCAGATCGCGGAAGACCTCGCCGGCAATGTTGTGATGGCCGTCGAGCACCGTGTTGCCCCTCTCGCCGGCGCGCGCGCTGGTCTTCAACCAGCCCGCCGCGAAGCGATTCGGCACGTCCCACATGCTGACCTGCTGTCCGTTCTGTACCTTCACGCTCCAGCCGACGGTCTCCACCGGCGCGTCCAGGCCGATCGCCGGGATCGTGAGGCGGGACGGCACATCCGGCGCAAAGTCGGCGCTCGTCGGCGTTGGGGCTGGGGCGCTCCGGGAGGCAGGCGTCGGCTCAATAGTCGGCGCCGGGTCGGCAGGAGGCGAGGTCGGTTCAACGGTTGGCGCCGGGTCGGCAGGAGGCGACGTCAGCGCCAGCGTCGCCTGCGCGGCCTGCATGTCTTCCTGGAGAGGGGTTTCCGGCAGGATGGCCGGAGGGGGCACGATTTCGGCTTGGGCAGGCGGCGCACCCAGCACACTCTGCGGCAGCGACTCGCCCGCCTGGACGATGGCCGCACCCAGCGCCGCCTCACTGCCGAAGCCCTGCGGCGCGACATCCAGGTCAAGCGATTCCCGAAGACTGGGATACGCCAGGATACCGCCAACCAGCAAAAGCGCGAACCCCAAGAGCATGATGAGGTTCGCGAGCGCATTCGCCGGAGCAGGAGGTTGGTCTCTCATGTGGGCAGATTATACCTGCCTTCCCCCTGCCCGCCAATGGGCAGCCCCGGCCATTCATTATACTGCAACAATACAGGCAAGCTTCTGAAACGGTCAGGCCGTTCAGAAGCTTGCCGAAGAAAGAGAACCCGATATCAGGCCGCTTGCGTCGCGGGCACTTCCACCGGCTGTTGGCGAGTCGCCAGCACGAAGCCGATGAAGATTACGATCACACCGACCAGCTCGCTGACGTACAGATACTCCGGCGTGCCGAGGCGCGCCAGCGTGCCGCCCAGCGCGGGCGATAGGCCTCCCACTGCGATGAACACGTTGCCCAGCACTCGGTTGGGCATGACGCGCTTGCGCCAGAACAGATAGCCCGAGTACAGCGCCCCGCCGACCAGCCCGATCGTCCCATAAATGTTGAACAGGAAGGAATACGATCGCACACCGCCTTCCGGCATGATGCCGACGATCATCTGTGTGGATTCGCCGTCGCCCTGCACGATCTTCACCGTACGCGTCGCGTACTGCTCGCTCAGCGACTTAGTCGGCGTGAAGATATCCTCGTTCAGCTTCGTGCTGAACGTGTGGAGGGCGGCGATCAGCGTGCCGATCAGCAGCAGCGCCATCAGTGCGTGCGCGACACCGGGCTTGCGCACCAGCAGGTAGATCGTGCCCTGACCCAACCAAGCTGCCGCCAGCACCGCGCCGCACAAATACCACAGGCGGAAGATCGTCGCGTTCCATGCCTGGCTCGAATAGAACTCGGCGAACGTGCCCGTGCCGTAAATCAATAGACCGATGCCCCATACTAGCGAGTGCGCCCGCCGGCGATCGGCGTAGCGCCGGAACAGCACCAGCGCGAAAACCAGCGAGATGATCGTCGAGCTCAGCGGCAGAATCGTGCTCAGGTTCATCGTGAACTCCTCATATAGAGATGGGTTTCATTTGACCGCATTCACCAGACCGATCACGGCGATCGCGATCACCACAACCAGAATCAGCGCCATCACCACGAAGGCGATCGGCACGACGCGCTCATACAACATGTTCGAGGGCACGCGCGGCGTCCGCTTGCGGGTCTTGGGCGGCTCATCCACTCCGGTTCTCTCCGTATGCCCTGACGAGCGCGAACAGCACCTCGTTGAGAAACGCGCAGATTTGCCGGTGCATCGTCAGCCAGCTCGGCGCGGCAATCGGTTCTAGCGCGCCGGACATCTGGATGATCGAATCGACGATGTTGTCCCGGAAGAACAGGAAAGCGCGGATCGCTTCGACGAGAGGCATGACCTCGCCCAGCGACAAAGCCGCATATTCGCGCCCGATGTCATCCGCGGCCGACCTCACCGCATCGGTCAACCCGGGAGCCGAAGCGGCGTGAGCCACTTCCTGCAGCAGGCGGCGGCCCAGCTCGCGATGAGCGCGGCGCATGGCCTCGTCGAAGCGAGACAGCCACGGCGCGTCTGTGCTTTCCAGCCCTACGCGCATTCGCCCCAATGCGTTCTGGATCAGCACCTGCGCCCCGGCATCGTGCGAGCGGCGCGCATCGATCCACGCCTGCAGCTCGGAGCGGCTGAAGCGCCGATGTCCTCCAGCCGTGCGCCGGCTCGCGATGCGGCCCTGATCCGCCCAGGAGCGCAACGTCGCCGGATGCACTCCCATCACCTGCGCCGCATCCCGCAAAGAGAGCCATTCGTCGATATTCTTCGAGCCGACACCGGCCTTGTCTGCCATAGGCATGACGGGCGAGAAAAAATCTACAAAAACCTTTGTCTTACGGCGCAGATTGTAGCGGGTTCACAAACATTCGTCAACTGACAAATGTCATCATAGCATGTTTAGCGGATCGATATCGATGCGCCAGTGGGGGAGCAAGGTGAAATCTCGCAGCAACGACGCCGGATCGTCAGCTCGCACGACGATGTGCCAGCGCGATTGGCCGGCGATACGTGAGAAGAAACACGGCGCCGGCCCGATGATCGATTCGCGCTCGCTTCCGCGCCGCGCGAGGAAAGCATCCAGGCTGGCGGCCATCGTCTCCGCCGCGCGCCGCGCTTTGCTCGCATCCGGGTCGCGGACGATGAGCCGCGCCAGGCGCGTCGCCGGAGGATAGGCGTGCTCGGCCCGAAAGGCAAGCTCTTGCGCGGCGAACGCGTCGTAGTCATGTCGCGATGCGGCGACGATCGGGTAATGGTCGGGGTTGTACGTCTGCACGATGGCGCGCCCGGCGTGCAGCCCGCGCCCGGCCCGGCCGGCGACCTGCGCCAACAACTGAAACGTCCGCTCGCCGGATCGGAAATCGGGCAGGTTCAGCGCCGTGTCTGCCGTGACCACGCCGACCAGGGTGACCAGGGGCAGATCGAGGCCCTTGGCGATCATCTGCGTGCCGACCAGCACGTCCGCCTGTCTGTCGATGAAGCGCTGCAGAAACGCCTCGTGCGCCGTCTTGTCCCGCGAAGCGGTCGTATCCCGGTCCCAGCGCAGCACGCGTGCGTCGGGGAACAGCTCGCGCACGGCGGCTTCCACGGCTTGCGTGCCCACGCCGAAGTAGCGTATGCGCCGGCTATCGCAATTCGGGCACTGCTCGGGTTGCACTTGCCGATAATTGCAAGTATGGCAAACAAGCTGATTCGCTGACTCGCCGACTCGCTGACTCGCTGATTCGTGGTAAGTGAGCGGCGTATCGCAGCGGGGACACTTCAGCACGTGGCCGCAGTCGCGACAGGACACGAACGTCGCCCGCCCGCGCCGGTTGAGAAACAGAATCGCCTGCTCGCCGTTGTCGAGCGTCTCCTTCAGGGCAGCCTGCAGGCGGCGGCTGAACATGTGCGTGTTGCCCGCCTTCAGCTCGGCGCGCAAGTCGACGATCTCGACCGGCGGCAGCTCGCGATAGAAGGCTTCGCCCGACGCCGCTTCGTAGCGCGACGCGATCTGGAAGCGCTGCTCGTGGTCGCGGATGCGCTGCGCGTGGCCGAGGACGCGCCGGGGGAGCGCCAGCGCGCGAAACTCGCCGCGCCTCGCGCGCGCCGCCGATTCGAGCGAGGGCGTCGCGCTGCCCAGGATCACCAGCGCGCCGGTTCGCCGCGCCAGCTCCAGCGCCACTTCGCGCGCGTGATAATACGGGCGGTGATCCTGCTTGTACGACCCGTCGTGCTCTTCGTCGATCGCGATCAGCCCGAGCCGCGCCATCGGCGCGAAGATCGCCGAGCGCGGGCCGATCAGGATGTCGATCGCGCCCGCGCGCGCGCGCCGCCACACGTCGTATCGCTCGCCTTCGCCCAGGCCTGAATGCAGCACCCCCACCCGCCCCGGAAAGCGCGCCGCAAAACGCCTCACCGTCTGCGGCGTCAGCGCGATTTCCGGCACGAGGACGATCGCCTGCCGGCCGCGCTGCAGCATCGCGTCGACCGCCCGCATATAAATTTCAGTCTTGCCCGATCCGGTCACGCCGCGCAACAAGAACGCCGTGAATGTAGTAGCGACTTCAGTCGCTTCCTGACGACTGATCCCACTCCGCTCCGCCTCGGGGACAAGTGAGTCGTCACTACTAATCACTCCTTCGGTAGTAGCGACTTCAGTCGCTCCCTGACGACTGAAGTCGTCACTACTAATCACTTCTTCGATCTGCTCCCACACGGCGCGCTGATCGTCGGTCAGGCTCGGCGCTTCGGACGGCACGAACTCTTTGCCCGCCAACGGGTCACGCCACACCTCCGCTTCGCTCAAAGCGATGAATTCGCGCTCGGCCAGGATCTGGAGGTCTGACAGGGAGCAGTCGGTCGCGGCATATATATCCGAGAGAAGAACCGGGCCGGACTTGTCGGCGAGAAGATGCAGAACAGACGCGCGGCGCGCCGCGACTTCCGCGCGATCTGATAGCATCTTCGTTTCGATCCCGGCCGGATCGACGACCAGGCGGGCGAAGCGCGCCGTCTTCGGGCGCACGCTCGGCGGCAGGAGAACCGGCTGCCGCGCGACCACGCCCCGGCGCGTCAGCGACCGCACCGCGTCCTGCCAGGGCTTGCGATGCAGCGCGAGAGCGACTTGCGCGCCGCGCAGCGGGCCGCGCCGGTTGAGCAGCGCGAAGACTTCCGACTGCGTCGCGTTCATCCGTTCGGGCAAAGCATCGACGGCAAGCGCATACAGCGTATCGACGCGGCCGGCGATGCCTGGCGGCACGAACAGGTGGATGCATTCGTTCAGCGGCGCGAGCGTCGCCTCGGCGATCCAGCGCGCCAGGTCGAGCTGCAGCGGCGACAAGACCGGCGAGGGATCCAGGAGCGATTCGATCGGCCTGGTGCGCTCGACCGGCGAAGCATCGCTCAGCGCGACGACGACGCCCGGCACTCGCTGATCGCGCAGCGGCACGACGACCAGGTGGCCCGGCGCGATCCGGTCGCGCAGCACATCAGGCACTTCATAGTGAAAGGCAAGCCCCTCCTCGGATGCGGGACCGATGTGCCTCAGGATGATCACTTCGGCGAAGAGTGTGGCCTGCGACAGCATCCGTCATTCGCCCTTCGGCCTTCGTCGTTCGTCGACGCGAATGCCAATGCGCTCGATGCGCAGCCCGTCCATGCGCTCGACGCGGAAGTGCAGGCCATCGGCTTGCAGCGCGTCGCCCGTCGCAGGAATGCGTCCCAACCGGCTGAGGACGTAGCCCGCGATGGTATCCGAGTTCTCGTCGACCAGGTTGAGCCTGAGCGCGTCGTTCACGTCCTCGATCAGCATCAACCCACTCACCGAGACGCTGCCGTCTGCGCGCGGCACAAGCTCCGGTTCTTCGACCGTGAACTCGTCCTGCACGTCGCCGAATAACTCTTCGACCAAGTCTTCGAGCGTCACCAAACCGGCCGTGCCGCCGAACTCGTCGAGCAGGATCGCCATGTGCTGCTTCTGCCGGCGCATCCGTGCAATCAGATCGTCGACGCGCACCGTCTCCGGCACGAACAGAGCTTCGCGCATGATCTCGCGCACCGGCTGGGCGAGGGCCGCTTTGCCCGCATCGCGCTCGATGAACTCGTGCATCGCGCGCACGACGTCCTTGACGTGCAGCACTCCGACGACGTGGTCGGGATCGTTTTCGTAGACCGGGAACTTGGTCAGGCTGCTGTGCGCGGCCACGTCGAGCGCCTCTTCGAGCGTCGCCGTCGCGTCGACGGTCACCATTTCCATGCGCGGCACCATGACCTGGCGCGCGCTCGTGTCGCGCAGATCGAACACGGCGTGGATCATTTCCCGCTCGTCTGGCTCGATCAGGCCGCCCTGCTCGCTGGCCTCCGCGATCATCTTCAGCTCCTCGATCGAGTGCAGCGTTTCGTGCGCCGACGCCGGCCTCACGTGGAGCAGCCGCAGGAGAAAATTGCCCGTTCCGTTCATCAGCCAGATGAAAGGCCGGAAGATCGTCTCGGCGATCAGCGTCGGCCCGGCGATGAACAGCGCCGTGCGCTCCGGGTTCGTCAATGCGATCGATTTGGGCATCAGCTCGCCGACGATGACGTGCATGAAAGTGATGATGGCGAAGGCGATTGCAGTTCCGGCGACGACGTGCGCCGCCTGGCCGGCGATCTCGCCGGGCAAAAACGCCAGCACCGGCTCGATCACGTGCGCCAGCGCCGGCTCGCCGATCCAGCCCAGGCCCAGGCTGGCCAGCGTGATGCCGAGCTGCGTGGCGGCGATGAAGCGATCGGTGTCTTTGATCGCGTGCTTGACGGCCGCCGCGCCCGGCGTGCCTCCGCGCACCAGCTCTTCGACACGCGTGGGCCGCACGCTGACCAGGCTGAATTCGGCTGCGACGAAGAACCCGTTCGCCAGCACCAGGACGACGATTGCGATTAAGCCGAAAACGCTCTCGGTCATGTCTACTTCTCTCTACACATGCTGATCCAGCGCTATTCCGAGTTGTCCACGAAGCCACACGAAGCGGCACGAAGCTGAACATTCCTTCGTGAAGATTCGTGTGAATTCGTGGAAGTGAGCAGTTACGTTATACATTCCATCGGGCGACACCGAGCATCACGCCGGCAATCAAGAAGATGACGAACAGCGCTATGCCCGGCAGCGCGCGGCGCACCGAATTGGTATCGACCAGGCGCGGCCTGCCCGGCGCATATTCCACCTGATACATCGGGCACAACAGCCACCCGAGCACGAGGCCGCCGGCGAAGCCGCCGATGTGCCCCAGCATGTCGATGCGTGGCGCCGTCAGCCCGAAGAGGAGGTTCACGCCTACGACGGCGATGGTGTTGCCCAGACGCTGCCTACCCCACTCGCCGAAGCGCTCGCGGTGGCGCGCGAAGAACGCGATCATCGTGCCGAGCAAGCCGAACACGGCCGTCGACGCGCCGGCAGATAGCCCGATGTCTGCCCGAAGCGCGAAGCTGGCTATCGATCCGGCCAGGCCACTCAACAGATAGATGACGACGAAACGCGGCGAGCCGTACAGCGCTTCCACGTCGGCGCCGAGCACGTAGATCGCGTACGAGTTGAACAGCAGATGAGCGATGCCGATGTGGATGAAGTTGGCCGTCAACAGGCGCCAGTATTCACCCGCCGCGACGAAGGGCGTGAAGTTCGCGCCGAACTGAATGAGGACCACAGGATCCTCTGTGCCGCCCGCCAGTGTCATCAACAGCCAGACGGCGACGTTGGCCGCCAGGAATATCCACATCCAGCGCGGGCGGGACAGCGGCAGGCGCAGCGCGACGGCCTGGCCTGGCGCAGGCGGCCCAGGAACGGCTTGCGAGGCATCTGGCTGATTCATAGGCTGACCTTCCGCGCATGGACGCGGCTATGTTCGGCGCGCACAATGCCGAGCACGGCCTCCACCGCATCGTCGAGCGCGCCGGTGCGATTGACGACGACGTAATCGAACTCGGGCAGGTATTGCAGCTCTTTGCGCGCGGTATCCATTCGGGTCTTCAGGCTATCCGGCGTCTCGGTCCGGCGCGCACGCAGCCGGTCGGCCAGCTCGCTCTCGTCGCCCGCTATCAGGAAGATCAGCACGGCTTCGGGCACGAGACGGCGGATCGTCATCGCGCCCTGCACGTCCAGGCGCATGATCACGTCCTTGCCCGAGGCGAGCGCCTCGCGCACCTGCTGCTTGGGAATGCCCTTATAGTCGCCGTAAACGACCGCGTATTCGAGCAGCTCGTCTCGCTCGATCATCGCGACGAATTCGCTCCTCGACACGAAATGATAGTCCCGGCCTTCGATTTCACCCGGCCGCTGGGGGCGCGTGTTGGCCGTGACGACGAAATGGAACGGCAGGCTCATTGCTTTCAAGCGAGCCAGCAGCGTATCCTTGCCCGCGCCCGACGGGCCGGAAACGACGATGAGCAGCGGATAGGTGGGACGCCGGTAGGGGTCGGTTTCGCTCAAGGGTTGCTCCAGGTGACGTATATCATTATAATTGCCTGTGACCCGAAACTCAACATCGCGCCGCCGATTGGGCGGAGATTCTGTGGAGCGTGAGCGTGCCCATCTATGAATATCGCTGCCCGAATTGCAGGAAGAAAGTATCTATCTTCTACCGAAGCCTGTCGAGCGTCGATCACGAATCGGCGCGCTGCCCCAACTGCGGCAGCGGCGGCCTGGCGCGCCTGATGTCGCGCGTGCGCGTGGTGCGCGGCTCATCGAAGTCGAGCGGCGACAGCGGCGACGACGACTTCGGCGACGATATGCTGGGCGACATCGACGAGAACGATCCGCGCTCGCTTGGACGTTTCATGCGCAAGATGGCTGAAGAATCCGGCGAAGACCTGCCGCCCGAGTTCAATGAAGTCGTGGGACGGCTGGAGAAGGGCGAATCGCCCGAAGACATCGAGAAGTCCATGCCCGAACTGGGCGAGATGGCAGGCGACGAAGGCGACGGCGGATTCGGCGGCGACGACGAGTAGGGTCGTAAAACGTGAAACGTAAAACGTGAAATGTGAAGCGTAGGCCAGCGCATATCGCCTTTCACGCATCGCGTTTCACGCGCAGCCTCTTCTCCACCTCCGCCCGAATGTCCCCCTGCACCTCGTCCGAGCCGCGCGCCGCGTCGATCACGACCCACCGATCCGGCTCGGCGCGCGCAAGCGCCAAATACCCTTCACGCACGCGAATGTGGAACGCGACGGTCTCTTGATCGAGGCGATTCCACTCGCCGCCGCTGCCCCTGCGCCGGCGCAGCCCCTCTTCGACGTCGAGATCCAGCAGCAAGGTCAGGTCGGGGCGAAGCCCGTCCGTCGCGAATCCGAGAATCGCGCGGAGGGGGGCCAGATCGATCCCGCGCCCGTATCCCTGGTAAGCCAGCGAGCTGTCGGCGTATCGATCCGACAAGACGATCCCGCCGCGCTCGAGGTGAGGCCGGATCACCTCGCTCACCAACTGCGCCCGCGACGCGCAGTACAAAAGCAGCTCCGTCACCGGCCGCATCGAGCGGTTCTCAGGCGTGTGCAGAATCGCGCGCACCTGGTCGCCGATGCGGGTGCCGCCCGGCTCGCGCGTCGCGATCACGTCATGCCCGGCGGCGCGCAGCCTCTCGGCCAGCCGCGCGACCTGCGTCGTCTTCCCACTGCCGTCCGGACCCTCGAAGGTGACGAATAAGCTCACAGCGTATCCAGGTCGGGATTTCGCTTGCGGCCCCTTCGGGTGATCCACCCGCCGCCTCCTAGCCGCCGGATGGATCACGCGAAGCGGAGCGGGAGCGGGTGGAAAACAGGATAGGTTTATTCCCGATAGATGCGCACCCGCCGGTACGGCTCGCGCCCGTAGGAGTGCGAGATCAAGTTGGCCTGCCGCGCCAGTTCGTGCTGCATGCGCCTGACTTCGGCCGACTGGGGCGCGAGGTCAATCGTGCGCATACCCGCGACGACCTTCTGGATCGCATCCTGTGCCTCGCGCATCGCCGCCGCGTAGGGATCGGACTCCTCGAGCGACAGGCCGAAGATGTCGGCCAGCACGTTTTCGATCTGCGTCATCGTGTTGGCCCGCAGGACGTACAGTGGCATGCCTCGACGCTCGGCGTCGCTGATCAGGCGCGGCCGCTTGCGGTAGTAGTTCTTCACGGTGAGGATCACGTCGGCGTGCCCCACTTCGTCGGTCAGGTAGACCGGCACGCGCAGCCGCGTGGCCGACTCCTCGATACGATTCCGAGCGACGCCGTAGGCATACACGCGCACCGGTCTGAACGGTCCTCGCTCGCCAGGCGAGAGCGGCGCCGCCGCTGCGTCCGGCGCCGCCGCCGGCGCCTGCGGCTCGATCTCGCGAGGGTGGCGCGGGCGCTCGCGGCTGGCGGCCAGGCCCGGCACCTTGACCCATTCCTTGCTGATTTCGCCGTTCGCGTCTCGGATGCGCAGCTCGGTCTGGAGCGGCCGGCCGCGCAGCACGGCGTCCACGGAAGCCGCCACGTCGTGATGAACGAGCAGCCGGTCGCGCTCCTGAATCTCAATCAGGATATCGAACGTGGGCGGCGCGCGCCGCTCGAGCACGGTCTTCTGCGTGCCGCGCCGGCGCGCCTCTTCGTCGGACAGCGTCACGCTTTCGATGCCCCCGACCAGGTCGGACAGGGTCGGGTTGAGAAGGATGTTGTCGAGTGTGTTGCCATGCGCCGTGCCGATCAACTGCACGCCGCGCTCGGCGATCGTGCGCGCCGCCGCCGCTTCCAGCTCGCGGCCGATCTCGTCGATGACGATCACCTCGGGGTTGTGGTTCTCGACCGCCTCGATCATCACCTCGTGCTGCAGGGAGGGTGCGGCGACTTGCATGCGCCGCGCCCGGCCGACCGCCGGATGGGGAATGTCGCCGTCGCCGCCGATCTCGTTGGACGTGTCAACGACGACGACGCGCCGGTTGGGAACGCGGTCGGTCGGCTTGCCTTCGGCCAGGATGCGCGCGACTTCGCGCAGCATCGTCGTCTTACCCACGCCGGGGCGCCCCAACATCAGAATGCTCTTGCCGGCGCGCACGATGTCCTCGATGACGTCGATCGTGCCGTACACCGCCCGCCCGACGCGGCAGGTGAGACCCACCACGTTGCCACGCCGGTTGCGGATGCAGCTGATGCGATGCAGCGTGCGCTCGATGCCGGCCCGGTTGTCGGCGTCGAAGTCGCCGATGCGCGAGACGACCAGATCGATATCGGCTTGCGTCACTTCCTGATCGCTCAGCTCGATCTCGGTATCGACGAAGCGCGCCTCGGGACGCCGGCCCAGATCGAGCACGATCTCGAGCAGATCGTTGCTCCGGTTGGCGCGGCGCACCGCTTCGGCCATTGCTGGCGGCAGCACGTCGAGCAGCACATGTAAGTCGTCAGTGATGCGCAGTTGTGGCATGGATTTCCTCGTGAAACGCGGTTTTTGACTTGCGATGGGTCAAACGTCACGAAGAGACCCCATCACGCTTCACGGATCACGTTTCACGCTACGACGGCGTCGAAATCTTGACGCGCTCCAATGCGGGCGCGTGCGCCGGCGCCGTTTCCCCGGCGGCGGCGTGCGCCACCAGATGCTTGACCATCAACACCGTCGACCCGAATAGATCGAACCCGAGCGATTCGAGCGGGCGGCGCAGCCACTCCTGGTAGCGCCGCACGCCGCAAAAGATGGGCTTCTCCCAACCATCCCCCAGCTCGGAGAGCGCTTCACTCATGATGTGCGCCGCACGCGCCTCGGCGTCGGGATGCACCAGCAAATTGATCCACGCGCCGTGCGGCCCGCGCCGCACCTCGACATACGCCACCAGCTCGCCCTTTTCCTCGTGGACGTATCCGCGCGCGCCGGATGGAGCGGTGCGAGGCATGCCCTCGGCCAGGTGCGCCAATCTGGGCGCGGTGTTGAAGTACAACTGCTGCACCGCCCAGGTGTCCACCTCCTCGAACGGGCGCAGCGCGCCTTGCACGGGCGCGGGGCGGCGCTGCGGCTCGATGCGAAAGATATCTTGCCGCAGGTACACTGCAAATCCGCATCGGCGCAACACCTCGACTTCCTCGCCGTCTTCTGGCGCCTCGGCGATCAGGCTGTGAAGGCCCATCCCGCCCGCTTCCTGGCTGGCGTATTCCAGAAGATGCACCCACGCGCCATCTGCGTGTCCGCCGCGAGACAGCGCCGGCGCGATGAACGTCACGTAACCGCGTGTGGCGCTCGGACGCGGCCGAATTTGCACGAGTCCCTCGACCTTCGCCGCCCGGTCAGGCAGCGTGCCCCGGCATACGTACGTGCGGGTGGCATGGTTGCTGAGCGAAAAGAAGGAGGCCAGCGCCGATTGTAAGGGGCGCGGTTTCCGCGTGAGCGCCCGTTCGGCGTTGAGTGGCGTGCCCTCGTGCTCCAACTGGGCCACCAGGGGCACGTCACGAAGATGAAAGGGGTGTATCATGGTTGTGAACAGACCGATCGTCGCTCAATGTCAAGAAGAGCCGGTGCACGCGATCGTCGCCCGACAGCTCGGGATGAAATGACGTCGCCAGCAGGCGTCCCTGGCGCGCGGCGACGATCACTCGATCGCCGTTCCAGTCGATCCGGGATAGCACCTCGATGCCATCGCCGACCGATTCGATCAGCGGCGCCCGAATGAAGACCGCATGGAAGGGGCGCTCGCCTTCAATGCCTTTCACCTGCAGGTCCGCCTCGAACGAATCGACCTGCCGTCCGAATGCGTTGCGCTTTACCTTCACGTCCATCAGGCCGAGCAGGGGCTGATCGCGCCCGGCGTCCCGGGCCATGAAGATCATGCCCGCGCACGTGCCCCACATGGGCCTGCCGGAGCACGCCATCTCGCGCAGCGGCTCGATCAGGCCGTACTGCACGGCCAGCTTGCCGATCGTCGTCGATTCGCCGCCCGGGATGATCAGGCCGTCCAGACCCACGAGGTCCTTCGGCAGGCGCACTTCGCAGGTCTCGACGCCGAGCCGGCTTAGCATTTGTTCATGCTCAATGAAGGCTCCTTGCAGAGCCAGGACTCCTATTTTCATCGTCAAGTCCGACTCTCGATACTCTTCAGCACCAGGTGAAATGAAGGCGGTTCCGACAAAATACGAAGATATTTCTGCGCGTCGTTGTACATCTGCCAGGTCGCCGACCAGTCGAAGAAGTCGGTTGCGTCTCCTAGTTCACCCCGCTCAAATTTCTCAAAGAACTCGGCGGAGGTCAGGTTATAGCGTTTCTCGAAAGCGTCGAGCTCGGCACGCATCTCATCCCGGTATCGCGCCAATTCTGCTCGTTTGCGCTCAAGCAGTTTGTCAAGCACGGTATCCAATGTCTCATCGGCATTGCCGTTCAGCAATTCGAGATAACGCTCGAAGAGCCGAAGCTTCTCTAAAGTCGTCATGATGATAAAACTAACCTCATCTCATTTGTCGGCACAAATCCCATCGCCTCGTACAGCGGCCGGCCGTCACGACTGGCATGCAGGACGAGCCGGCGTAATCCCTGCGCCCGGCAGAAATCGATAGCCGTCTCGACGATCCATCGCGCCAGTCCGCGCCGGCGGTACTCGGGCAGCGTGTAAACGCTGTGCAGATAGGCGAGCCGCCCCGTCAGGTCGCTCGGGCGCGGCAACCATTCCGAGAACAACACCGCGCCGCTGGCGACAATCTGACTGCTCGATTCGATCACCCACGCGCGCTCCACGCCATCGACCAAGCCCAGGCTCAGGTGCGCGGCGTACGCGACGTCCATCGCGTCGAGCGCGGCGAGATCGTACGGCGTCCCGCCAGCCGAAGCCATATCCTCGAACATCCGGCGTCGATGATTCACCAGCGTGGGGATGTCGGCTGGCGTCGCCTCACGAAGGTTGTAACCTTGCGAAGGTTTCACGCTTCGCGCCTTCGCAAGGTTCGCCTCTTCGTCTACCATCCGCGCGGCGCGAGTCGCTCAGGCTCAGGGATAGACATGACGGTGCGCCCGACCATCGGCTCGCCCAGGCTCTTGCTGACTTCGGCCAGGATGGCCGGATCGTCGTAGTGCGTCACGGCCTGAACGATGGCCTTCCCGCGCCTGGCTGGATCGCCCGACTTGAAGATGCCCGAGCCGACGAAGACGCCATCGACCCCGAGCTGCATCATCAACGCCGCATCGGCCGGAGTGGCGACGCCGCCGGCCGCGAAGTTGACGACCGGCAGCCGGCCTAGTTCCTTCGTCTCGACGACCAGCTCGTACGGCGCGCCGATCTCCTTGGCGTACGCCATCATCTCTTCGTCGGCCATCGTCGTCAGGCGGCGAATCTCGCCGACAACGGCGCGGGCGTGGCGCACCGCTTCGACCACGTCCCCGGTGCCCGCCTCGCCTTTGGTGCGAATCATCGCCGCGCCTTCGCCGATGCGCCGCAGCGCCTCGCCCAGGTTGCGGCAGCCGCACACGAACGGCACCTTGAAGTTGTGCTTGTTGATGTGATGCGCCTCGTCGGCTGGCGTCAGAACCTCGCTCTCGTCGATAAAGTCGACGCCGATCGTTTCCAGAATCTGCGCCTCGACGAAGTGGCCGATGCGGCACTTGGCCATGACCGGGATGGTGACTGCATCCATGATGCGCAGGATCAGCTCCGGATCGCTCATGCGCGCCACGCCGCCCTGCACGCGAATGTCGGCTGGGACGCGCTCCAGCGCCATGACCGCACACGCGCCCGCATCCTCGGCGATTTTGGCATGCTCCGGCGTCACCACGTCCATGATCACGCCGCCCTTCAGCATCTGGGCCAGGCCCCGCTTGATTGTGATAGTTCCGACTTCCTTGTCCATATTTTGCTCTCTCCTCGCCCCAGCGGGCAATGCCGTGGGGCTATTATAATTTTACCACGAATCGGAACCCTCTCAACCCTTTCGTGGCCCTGCTACACCGGCCCACGCTCAAAGCGGGTCTGTCCCACAGGGAGGCTGCGCACTGACCCGCGCTGTGCGCGGGGGTCGACCGCTGGGTTACAGAGCGCAGAAAAACGCAACCTGTGACCACCCGCAGTAGGCACCGGCCGCGCCCGTGAATTCCGAGCGTGCAACTCCGGTTTCTCTGAGGAAAGTGGGGGCTGCATGAACCTTCTCTGGCAATTCGGTGGTATATTGGATGCACGCGCCTGACCGGCCGCCCCACCTTACCCGCCGACTTCGACCTGGCTTTCAGGAGACGCCGCTGTGACTCGATTCGTCGTCCGCCGTCTGGCCATCATTCCGATCGCTTTGTTCCTGGCGCACTTCTTTGGGTTCGCCTACGCGCACCTCGCGCGGCCGCTGCGCGCAGCGCGCAACCCGTTCCTCGCCCCATTGATCGATCCGGAGCCTCTGCTCCCGACCTACTTCGGCTACCTCCAGCAAATCCCAGAGTCGGGGCTGGGAGCGGTTCCCGGTTCGGGCGCGCCGCTCGGCGAGGTGGTGTTGCAGGCTACCCTCGCCAGCCTCGGCCTGCTGTCGATCGCGCTCACGCTCAGCATCATCGTCGGCTGGTTCCTGGGCATGCGCGCCGTCCGCACGAATCCGCCCCGCGTTGCGCGCTGGATGACGATCTTCTCCACCATCGGCCTGGCGACGCCGAGCTTTTATCTCGGCACGCTGCTCATCGTCGCCATGTTCGCTTACGTGATCTGGCGCGGGCCGGGCACGGGCATGCCGTTCCCGACGCAGGGGTTCGGCTGGGACATTCACCTGGTGCTGCCCGTCGTGACGCTGATGCTCAGGCCAACGGCGCAGATCGCGGTGGTGATCTCCGGCCTGCTCGTCGCTGAGCTGGACAAGCAATACGTCGTCACAGCGCGCAGCCTGGGTCACCCGTGGAAAAACATACGAGAGCGCGGCGCGCTGCGCAACATCGTCGCGCCGGTTGTGCTGACGATCGCCGGATCGGCGCGCCTGCTGATGGCCGAGCTGATCGTCGTCGAGTGGCTGTTCAACTGGCCCGGCGTTGGCCGCCTTCTGGCCTCGACACTCGTGCCCACTGCTACCAGCGCCGGCGCCGGCGCGACGATCTATTTCCTAAACCCGCCGCTCGTGGCCGCGCTGGTGACTGTCTTCGCTGCGCTGTTCCTGATCGCCGACCTCATCGCGTCGATCCTGGTGCGCGCGTTCGACCCGCGCGTGCGCGCTCCCGAGCTCGAGCCTGCGCCAGCTTGAAGTGGATTAGAGCGCGTGCAGGATACGTCTACGATAACGACAAAGCGGACGGCGTCAACGAATGAGCAACGAATCAACGAATACGTCCGCCGCACCTGTCGCCCTGTCATCCCCGCGTGGCTTGCGGCGCACCATCTGGTCACTGATTACTGGTGGACTGCTGGTGCTGCTCGTCGCCGCGCTGGCGATCGCCGGGCCTAAGCTCGCGCCGCGCGATCCGCTGGAAGAGAACCCGGTGATCAAAGTCGGCGATCAGTGGGATACGCGACCGTTCGCGGCGTTTACGCCCGGCTTCCCCCTCGGCTCGGACGCGCTGGGCCGTGATTTGCTCAGCCGCCTGCTGTGGGGCATCGGCCCGGCGATCGTGCTGGTATCCATCGTCGCGGCAGTGCGCCTGGCGCTAGGCTTGATAATCGGGCTTGGCGCAGGCTGGTTGGCCGGGCGGATGGGCCGCGCGCTCGACACGGCGATAGGCGTCGCGCTCACGCTGCCCGTGCTGATCGTGGCGCTGGCGGCCATCGCAGCCGTCGGCGTCGAGATCGGCGTGCTCGCATTCGTCATCGGCCTGTCGATCACTGGCTGGGCGGAGACGGCGCGGGTGGTGCGCGACCAGACGCGCATCGTCAAAGGCGAGGACTACGTCGAGTCGGCGCGCGGGCTGGGCGAGTCGGGCCTTCAGATCGTCGTGCGCCACGTCAGGCGGCAGATTCTACCGCTTGCCTGGATGCTGTTTGCGTTCGAGGTGAGCGGCGCGCTGATGGTTAGCGCACAACTGGGCTTCCTGGGCTACTACGTCGGCAGCGACTATTGGTATGCCGCCGAAGATTACTCGGCGCACCGCGCGAGTGGGATGCCTGAATTAGGGCAACTGCTGGCGACGTCCTCGCACTCGTTCCTCGAAGATCCATGGGGCATGTTCGCCGTGGGCAGCGTGATTTTCATGGCTATCCTCGGCTTCAACCTGGTGGGGCAGGGCATGCGCCAGCGTCTGCGCCTGGCCCCGGCGTCCAGGCCGACCTTGTATTCGAGGACGCTGGGCCGCGCCGGCGCGTGGATCGAAGAGCGTATCATGTCGCCGTTCAGCGACCGAGATCGCAAAGTGCTGATGGGCGCCTCGCTGGCGCTCGGCCTGATCGCGATCGGCGCAGCAGGCATCTCGTTCCTGAACGCGCAGGCTGCCGCGCAGCCGCAAGGCCCGGTCGCCGACCTGGCGATTCCGGGCGAGCACTGGTGGGCGATGGAGCGGCACGATCCGTGGGGAACGCTGTGGACGCCTGCCCATGGCCCATCGGCTGCCCCAAAGATCGAGTGGGTGTTTGAAGACGCGAGCGGGTTCGTCGGCGGGCCGGCGGTCGCGGCAGATGGAACACTGTACATTGCGTCGAAGGGCGGCACGCTGCACGCGATCGACTCCGGTGGCAGTGTGCGCTGGCAGGCGGCGCTGCCCACCAAGCCGGTCGGCACGCCGGCGCTCGACGCGGCGGGGAACGTCTACGTCGCGGACGAAGAAGGGTTGTCGGCTGTCGCGCCAGATGGGGGATTAAAGTGGCGCTTTCGACCCGAAAAGGGTATCGCCGTTTCGGGGCCAATCGTCGCGCCCGACGGGACGATCTATTACGCGCATGGCGGCGGGTTCGTGCAGGCCGTCTCGCCGGAGGGCCAGTCGCTGTGGCGAGAACGCGCGCGCAAGACGGCGTTTCAGTCCGAGCGCCCGCCGCAGATCAGCCCAAACGGCGAGTGGGTATTCCTGGAGAACGGCCTGCTGCGCGCTGTCGAAGGATCGCTTCATGTCTTCGTCGGTCTGCCGACCGAGTTCTCACGCTACCTCGCCGGCGCGGACGGGCGGACCTACTTGCTGGCCGGGCACATCGTCAGCGAGTGGCGGCAAGACGGATCGGATGCCAGAGTCGCGCAGGTGGCTGCATGGCAAGCCGGTCGCATCAGCATCTGGCCGCCGAGCGACGCCGGCATCACCCGCGATCAGACTATCTGGATACAGTATGGCTCGGCCCGAGCGCCGACGCAAATGGCCTGGCTGGACCCGACCGGCCGCGTGCTCGGCAATGTGAAAAACCCGCAGAACCCGAGCCGCGCGATCGGCGTCGATGGCGATTCCACCATCTATGTCTGCGCCGACATCCAGCAAGGTCACCCGGCTGCTGCCTGTTTCGCGTTCGAGCCTGAATCCGGTGAACCTGTCTGGCACATAGCCCTCGAGCAAGGTGAAGTTGTCGCGGGCGGCGCGGTTGTTCCCGGACGACTTTACGTCGCGATTCGAGAGGGCTTTTTGTATGCGATCGGCGAAAGCCAGTAGGAAACGGAGCGGAATCCATGAGCAAGTGCTTTCTCTGCGGAACTGGACTTTGGCAACAACCATATATGGCGGATGGAGTGCAGGCTTCAGCCTGCTTGACCGCCACATATGGCAGCCTGAAGGCTGCACTCCAGCGATTTGCCAAACTTCAGTGTGGAGCATTTGTAACGGGATTGCTGCTGATGGCGTGCATGCCTTCGCCGGCGGCAACACCCCCGGCCACGTCGACTCCCGCGCCAACCGCTGCGGCGAGAGAAGTCGTCACACTCGAATCGCCGACCGCTGCCCTGCCTACACTTGCGCTGACGCCCACGCCAGCCCCCGATAGAGGCATTCGGGGGCCAGCCCCGGCGCACGCCGTGTGGACGATGGGCAAGCCTATGATCCCGCCGTATCGATCCGAAATGCCCGCCGTCGTGCTGGATGGTATGATCTACGTGCCCGGCGGCTTCGGCGGCGAGTCGCGGCTGGATCGTTACGATCCGGCTGCGGATGAATGGGAAGCGCTGGCCGGCATGCCGGATGGTCGCCATCACCTCATGGCGGCCGCGCACGGCGGATACCTGTACGTGTTCGGCGGCTCGACAGCAGGCGGCTTCAATCCCACGAACACCGTGTGGCGATACGATCCGGCGGCGAACGCGTGGAGCGAACTCGGCTCCATGCCCGAGCGGCGCATGTCCGGCGCGGCGGTGACGATCGGCGACAAGGTCTACGTGGCAGGCGGCATGGGGGATAGTGACAGTCTGCTGGAGTTCACGCCGGACACCGGCGAGTGGCGTATTCTTTCGGGCGGGCTTCATCCGCGTGACCACGCGAACGCAGTCGCTTTTGAGGGCAAGATATGGCCGATCGGCGGTCGCGGCGCAGGCGGCGAAACGAACGCGGTCGAGATTTTCGATCCGGCGACCGAGACGTGGAGCGCCGGCCCACCCCTGAACATCGCGCGCGCCGGGTTCGCAGCGGCCGTGGTGGACGGCAGAATCATGGTTGCCGGCGGCGAGGTCATCGTCAGCGGCCGCGAGACGCTCGGCTCACTCGAGATATTCGAGCCTGGCGACAATGCCTGGCGACCGGGGCCAGATACGCTACAGCCGATTCACGGCGTCGGCGGCGCCTCGATCAGCGGGCGCTTCTATCTCCTCGGCGGTTCGAGCGAAGCGGCTGGAATCGCCAATTCAGGCATGGTGCAGATCTACCTGCCGTAGCCGGCTGCTTTCCAGTTGGGTTTATTGGGTGAGGTGAGAGTCATACTCATCCCATGTGCCCTGTCCGAGAGCACCGAACAACTTCTCGGCCAGATCAGGCATGGCTGTTGGCGCTGTGAACTGGCGGCGCAACGCTTCGAGTTCGCGGATAGCGGCGTCGATTCGCTCAATTACCTGCTGTGGATCAATAGTGTGAGGTGATATCGACACGGCGACAGCTCCTGGCCTTGACGGTGCTATTATAGCTTAGATCGGGACGGTCTGGGCAGGGAACTTCATGGGCGCGGCCGAGGAATTGGACATCCGCTGTAACCCCAAGACCGTCTCTGCCCGGGCGTTCACTCCGACAGCCACGAGGTACTCCTTGTGGATATCCAGTGCGACGAAGCGTGACGGAGTCGTGCTATACTCAAACATGGTCGTCGATCGGACGGGATATGCTGACCTGGCGCTCCTGACAAATCGGAGATGAAAGAAATGATCCGAACCGAAGGACTGACCAAGATATTCGACGGAAACAAGCGCACCGGCAAGATCACCGCCGTCGATCGCCTCGATCTCGACGTGAAGGAAGGCGAGGTGTTCGGCTTCCTCGGCCCGAACGGCGCAGGCAAGACGACGACGGTGCGCCTGCTGTGCACGCTGATCCGGCCTACGTCAGGCCGGGCCTGGGTCAACGGCGTAGAGGTGGGCGCCGGCGACACGGCGATCCGCGCCTCGGTCGGCATCCTCACCGAGCAGCCTGGCATGTACGATCGCCTGAGCGCAGAGTACAACCTCGACATTTACGCCCGGCTGTACGGCGTGTCCGACCCTGCCGGCCAGGTTGAGAAGTACCTGCGCATGCTGGGATTGTGGGATCGCCGGCGCGATCCGGTCGGCTCGTTCTCCAAGGGCATGAAGCAGAAGCTCGCCATCGCGCGAGCGATCCTGCACGAGCCGAAGACGCTGTTCCTGGACGAGCCGACGGCTGCGCTTGATCCGGAAGCGGCCAAGCTGGTGCGCGATTTCATCGAGGAGCTGAAAACGGAAGGCCGGACCATCTTTCTGTGCACGCACAACCTCGACGAGGCCGACCGGCTCTGCGATCGGATCGCCGTGTTCAAGCATCGAATCATCAAGATGGATACGCCGAGCCGCATGCGCACGTCGGTGTTCGGGCGCGCCGTCGAGTTCCGGCTGAGGCGCGTCGACGAAGCGATGGCAGCCACGGTGAAGCGCTTCGATTTTGTGAAGAGCGCCGAGGTCGGCGACGGCACGCTCGTCGTCGGGCTGGACGATCCGGAATCGGGGAACCCGATCCTGGTGAAGGCGCTCGTCGAGGCGGGCGCCGAGGTGCAGTACGTCGGCGAAGTGCGGCACTCGCTCGAAGACGTGTATTTGTCGCTGATCAAGTAGTCGCGTATCGCGTATCGCGTATCGCGTATCGCATATCGCGTATCGCATATCGCCGACCGCACCCCATATCACGCATCACGTTTCACGTTTTACGTTTCACGCATCACGTTTTACGCTTCACGCCAGTTTCACGCCACAGGAGTCCTCATGCGCATACGAACCATCGTCCGCAAAGAGTGGGCAGAGGTCTTCAAGAACAAGCTGGTGCTGATGACCGTGCTCGCCTTGCCCCTGGTCTTCGTCGCCGTGCCGCTGTTCCAGTTGGCGATTACTCGCAACGTGGACGCCGGCGAACTGAGCGACGCCCCGGGCAACATCGCGCAGTTGTGCACGCTGCAGGGCCTCGCCCCGACGGAGTGCATGCAGATATACCTCTCCCAGTCGTTCATGGTATTCTTCTTGCTCATGCCGCTGGCGATCCCGGTGACGATCGCCTCGTACAGCATCGTCGGCGAGAAGACGACGCACTCGCTCGAGCCCCTGCTGGCGACGCCGACCTCGACGGCCGAGATCATCCTGGGCAAAGCGCTGGCCGCCGTGCTGCCGGCCATGGCGGCAACCTGGATTTCGTTCGCCATCTTCCTGATCGGCGCGCGCTTCCTCGTCGTCAGCGATACGGTTTACGCGGCGATCACCAACCCGACGTGGCTGGTCGGCATGGCGCTCGTCGCGCCGCTGCTGACCGTCCTGTCGGTGAACGTCGCCATCATCATCTCCTCGCGCGTCAACGACCCGCGCGCCGCCGAGCAATTGGGGACCCTGGTGATGCTTCCCGTCCTCGGCTTGTTCTTCCTGCAAATCGTCGGCCTGGTGGCGCTCAACCTGACCAACATGCTCTTGCTCGGCCTGATCCTGATCGTCGTCGACGCTGCGATGGTGGCAGTGGGCGTCAAGCTGTTTCAGAGGGAGACGATATTGACGAGGTGGCGATGAGCAGCCTATCGCGTATCGCGTATCGCATATCGCTCACCGCGCATGGCATACTGCAGAGTTGCATCCGCTATATCGGTTTCCCTTTGAATCCGCCAGGCACTGCGCGCCGTAAAGAAGTATAACAATCACCCATTCAGATCGATGGATGCAGAAGCGCCGCCGGGCGCCTGCGAGAGTATCGGGGGCCAAAGCCGCCCTCGATTTCCAGGAGGTTCATCATGGCACGCCGAGGCATTCGGGGAACGCGCATTGGGCTGGCGCTCGGATTGGCAGTCGCCAGCCTGCTCGTGTTAGGTGGGTTGAGCGTCCGGCAGACTGCGCTCGCCACGACATTGACCGTTAGCGACGTTTCGGTAGTCGATTTCGCATTCGTGCCGTCGGTCATTACCATCACGACCGGTTCGAGCGTCAGGTGGACAAATAACGGCGGCTCCCACACATCCACCAGCGACATCGGCTTGTGGGATTCCGGGTTACTGGCTGCAGGCGGCATGTTCACCTGGACGTTCGACACGCCAGGCAGTTATGCCTACCACTGCACGTTTCATAAGGTATTCGGGATGACCGGTACCGTCGTCGTGGTCTCATCGACGCTGACGGTTTGCCCATCCTGCACGTACACGACGATCGACGCCGCATTGGAGGCCGCGGCGAACGGCGACCTGATCCGTGTAGCGAGCGGCGCCTACTCCGAACGCCTGACGATCACGAAGACAGTCACGCTGGAAGGCGGCTGGAACGAGTCGTTCACGACGCGCGCGCCGGGCGCGAGCGTGATCGACGCGCAGCGGGCAGGCCGGGTGATGACCGTCCTTGGATTGGTCAGCCCGACGATCGACGGCTTTACGATCACCGGTGGCGACGCTACGACCGAGATTAGTGGCGCGCACCGAGGCGGCGGTGTATATATCGACGCCGGCGATGCACTGCTGGTCAACAATATCATCACGAACAATCTGGCGACGACATCGGCGATCTCGACCGACGTTGGCTTCGGCGGCGGCGTATTCGTCGAGTCGGGTCGCGTGGTCATCAGTGCCAATCAAATCCTCAGCAACGTGGCCGGCGCGGGCGGATCGAATACCGAAGCTTATGGCGGCGGCGTGTACGCCATGGGCGCTCCGACGTTGATCAATAATCTGATGGCCTCCAATCAGGCGAGGATCGGCGGAGCGCCGTTTGGCTACGGCGGGGGAGTATACGTGTCCAACGGAGTCGTCCGCGGCAACCAGTTCATCAGCAACTCGGCCAGCAACGGCGGCGGGATTGCCTTCCTTCTCAATACGACCTTCGAAGGCAACCTGTCGCGCGGAACGACGGGCGGCAACTTCATTCTGGAGACTGGCGGTGTGAGCCGGCTGGCGAACAATTTCCTGCTCGAAACCAACTGCCCGACCGGGATGTTTCCCGGCAACAGCGCGATACAGGTCGTGAACAACACCATTGTCGGCTGCTTCCAAGGCATCTATGTGCCCGTGGGCGCATCGCCCCCGATCAGCAACAACCTGTTCTACAGCAACACGACGGCCATCGCGGGTGAGGGCACACCGCTGCTCGACTACAACGGCTTCTGGATGAATGACACGCCCTTCAACGTGCCGACAGGCACACTGACCGGCACGCACAACGTGTTCAGCAATCCTCTATTCGTCGATCCGGCGGCGGGCGACTATCATCTCCAGATCGGCTCGCCAATGATCGACCGAGGCACGAGCGCAGGCGCGCCATCGACTGACTACGACGGCCAGGCCCGCCCGACGGGAGAAGGCGTCGACATCGGCGCGGACGAGGTCGTGCCTGCATACGCGTCGTATTTGCCGGTGGTGTTGAAGGCTTTCGGACCGTGAGGTCCTGTTCTAGCGCCCTTCAGTTTTTACTACTTGCACTTAAAAATCGCGATTGGAGTCGAGGCTTTAGCCAAATCCGCCTAAAGGCTCGATTCCGGCGCTCGGAAGTATTGTTCTGCGAAGATCGCAGAGGCCGCGAGGGTATTGATCCGTGGTACTTGTTTAGCGTCAAGATGTATCCAGCAGGGGCGGGGCTAAGGCCTTGAGCGTGCGCCCCACGTTCCGCTGGATTTTGACCAGCGCATCCAGGATGGAGAAGCCCTGTTGACGACAGGTGGTCAAGATACTGGCCAAAATGGAATGCGTCTCGGCGCCGTCCGGGGTGCGATTGCAGCCGCCGGTCTTGCGGGTGATGACACGCCGGGCGCAACATGCGCTCGGCTTGATTGTTGGTGGCATCCAGGCCGTCCACGTACAGGAAGCGCAACAGGTGCGGGCGATGCTTGCGCAGGCGTTTGGCAAAGCGGAGATTGTCGGCGTCAGTCAACTGGCGCCGGGCGTCGATGAGCGCATCCAGCTGGGCTTCCAGGTGAGCGGCTTGGGCGGCAAAGTCGGCCGGGGCGAGCGTGGGCTTCTGGTCGCGCAGGTGCAGGGCGGCGCGCAACATGGCCGTCACGTCCCGCGCAAAGCGCACGGCGCCGCCGGTCTTGCTCTCGTTCAACGCCCGCAGGTCTTGAAGCAGATGTCCAATGCACTTCTGCTTCAGCCAAGCCTCCAACGCCTGATGGTCATAGGCGGTGAAGCAATCCGAGACCAAGACCCCGGCGAACGCTTCACCCAGCATCTGCACGACGACCTCATGACCGCGGCTGGGGGCGATGGTGTAGACCGTCAGGGCGCGATTGGTGAAGACCCACAGCCAGGCGGCCAGCGTGCCGATGCGCCAGCCGGTTTCATCGGCGTGGGCCATCGCGCTCTGCCGGATCAGGTCAATCAACTCGGCATACACCGGCTGGGCTTGCTTGGCCAGGCGGGCATCCGCCTGACACAGGCCGCCCCGACTCACCGGCAAGCCAAAGCCGACTTCCAATACTTCGGCCACCTTGCCATACGGCACGCCCAGCCGGTGTTTCAGGTCGGCGGCCAGGGCTTTGGCGCGCGGCCCAATCACCACCCCCGCCGAACCAGTGGCGTCCGAAATCTGTTCGGGGTGGCGCGCGCGCACCCGCCGACCGCACCGGGCACACTGCCCGCTGTGCGTCACATAGCGCGTCACAATCGGCTGGACTTCAGGAATGTCCACCACGAACTGCTCGTGGTCTTTCACGTCCGTTACCGGCCCCCCGCAGGTCGGGCACGCGTCCAACGCTTGCTCTTTGGTCTCCGTCACCTGGTCGGGCGTCGGCCGGGCGCGCGCCGTGAACGGTCCCTGACCGGCTTTGCGCCCTGGGCGCTGGGGCTTCTCTTTCCGCCGCTTCCGCGCGAACGGCGTCGCTTGGCGCTTGGCGGCGCGCTTCAATTCGGCGAGCTGTTGCTCCAATTCGGCGATCCGTTGTTGCAACTGCTCAATCCGCGCGTCCCGCTGCCGCAGTTGGGTTTCCAACTCGACCACACGCAGATCACGCGGATCGGGAGGTGGTTTCAACACGTCAGTGGTGTCGGCCATCTCAGCTAATGTAGATCATGCGCCGCTGCTTGTCCATTGTCAAACGGATGCTCTTTTCCGGCTCTTTGGCACTTGCGGACGGCGCCGGGCCAAGTTGAACGCTAAACAAGTACGATCCGTGAATAACGTGAATCGCCCCTCATTCTTCGCGCTATTCGTGTAGATTCGCGGATCGCTCTTGGATTGTGGCCGGAGGTCGCGCTAGGGACAGCCCTGCGAATCCTTCAGCGCCGTCAGGGCAACTGCGCTCGCCGTGTCCCTGGCGTAGTCGAGATGGCTGATCGCGGCGTTAGCCCGGCGCACCATGCCCCGTTCGGCTCGAGCTGCTCGAGCGCGAGTGTCAGACCGGCAAAGACGTCCGAATCACGGCTCAAGCGGCTACGATACCGCATGACCTGCTGCTGAACTTTGCCCCATTCTCCTTTTGACCTGACCAACGATCACCGCAGGCCATTCGCAACGGCATCCACCGCAACAGCCGCTGCCGTCTGTGGCGAAGCGCGGCTGAGCAGCACGTCGCGTATCGCGCCGAGAAATGCCGGGCTGACGGCTTCGAGCGCAGCCGGCGATGGCGGCGGCAAAGCGCGGCTCAACTCACCTCGCGCGAAAGCCACATAGTCATCGCCTTGATCCCACAAGGAGAGCACCCCGGCGTCCGCAGGCAGGACGTGCTCGCCCTGCGTCCACGCGGCGACGAATTCTCGCGCGCTCAGATGCTCGATCAGATCGACGGCCAGCGCCTGCTTGCGCGGGTCGCGCGCGACGACGGCCAGGTTCCACGAGCGGCCGACCGGCGGCGCGTGCCTGCCTTCGATCGAAGGCGGGCGCGCGTGCCGGAGACTTTCCGCGAGCGCGCGCTCGCGTAGGTAGCGAGACGCGCGCGCCGCTGCGAATGGCGCGCCGGACGATTGAAAAGCGTCCCACGCCGCATCGTCGCTCACCCAATCGAGATTCGACGCGGCGACGGCGCCCGCGATGCGAGCGTCGCGGTAAAGTGTGAGCAGCCGGGTCAGCGCATCGAGCGTGAGCGCGGGTTGACCTTCCGCGTCGATGATCGTCCCCCCTAGCGATGTGTAGTCGGCCAGCACGACGTCGCCGACGTGCGCGCCGTCGGCGAAGGCGAAAGGATACGCGATGGAATCGGATATCAAGTCCGTCCACGAGACAGGCGGCGCTCCGACCGAATCGGTTACATAGACGAGGTGATGCATGTCGGCGACGAGCGGCAGGCCCATGCGCCTGCCATCGATGCGGGCGGCGGTGCGGGCGAAAGCGAACAACCCGGATTCGCTTTCGGCGTCGAGCATCTCGTCGAGCGGCTGGATAAGCCCTTCGCGCGCGGCGACGGCCAGGTCCGCGTCGGACAGGAGGATCACGTCGGGGAGCACGGCCGGCGCGACCGGGCTGGCTGCACGCAAGAGGTCGAGCAATCCGCCGCGCTCCTTATCCTTCTTGGCGAAGACATTCAACGTCACTTCGTCCTGGCCTGCGTCGAATTCGTCCAATCGATCGGCGAGCAAGCGACCGCCCTCTGCGTCGTCCCCTGGCGCGAGCGATGCTGGCAGCCACACCGTGAGCGCGACGACGGCCTCGGTCGGAGTAGGCTCGATCGGCGGCGTCGGGATGACGCCCGGCGGAACGGTGGCTTCCGGCGTCGGCGAGGCAGGCTGCTCTGCGCCGCACGCCGTCGAGAGTGCGGCGGCGACGACCAGCAGGGCTATGCAAGCGCAGCGGCGAGCGGACATCGGCAGTATGAGGAGGTCTCAGAAACGACACGACCGGGACAGTACCCCGGCCTCATTTGGATTATAGCACACCAGGTTTTCAGTCCCCCAGTCACCAGTTACCAATTACCAATTACCGGTTATCAATCAGTTGGTCGTCATTTGACACTGTATCCAGTCTGCACTACCATTTCCGACGATGCAAATGGATCTGTTCGGCCAGCCAGAAGCCTACACGGTTTCCGATCTCACGCGCACCATCCGCGAGATGCTCGAGACAGACTATCGCCTGCAAGACGTGTGGGTGCAGGGCGAGGTGAGCAACTTGAGCCGGCCGGGAAGCGGGCACGTGTACTTCTCGCTAAAGGACGCCGGCGCGCAGATTCGATGCGTGATATGGCGCAGCACGGCGCAGCAGATGACCGTCACTCTCCGCGAGGGCGAGGCGATCGTCGCGCACGGCCGGGTGAGTGTCTACGAGCAGCAGGGCAACTACCAACTGTACGTCGACGCCGTCCAGTCGGCGGGCGGGGTAGGCGATCTATACCGTCAGTTCGAGCTGCTCAAGGCGAAGCTGCAGGCCGAGGGCCTCTTCGACGCCGAGCGCAAGCGGCCTCTGCCGGAGCTGCCCAGGCGCATCGGCATCGTCACCTCGCCGACCGGCGCGGCGATCCGCGACATGCTCAACGTCATCTCACGGCGCTGGCCCTTGCTGGAAGTCATCCTCGCCCCGACACAGGTGCAGGGCGACGACGCGCCGCCGCAGATCGTCGCCGCGCTCAGGCGGCTGTACGCCACGCGAGACCTGGATGCCATCATCGTCGCGCGCGGCGGCGGCTCGATCGAGGACCTGTGGGCCTTCAACGACGAGCGCGTCGCGCGGGCGATCGTCGCCGCGCCCATGCCGGTCGTCTGCGGCGTGGGTCACGAGACCGATTTCACGATCGCCGACTTCGTCGCCGACGTGCGCGCGCCGACGCCCTCGGCTGCGGCCGAGCTGGTCACACCCAGTCGCGACGACTATCTGCTGACGGTCGACGCTTATGCTGCGCGGTTGAAGGAGCTGCTGCAAGACCGCCTGGACGCGGCGCGCTCGGCGCTGGCGATGCACGTGCGCGCGCTGCAGCACCTCTCGCCGCAGATACGAATAGCGACGATCCGAGAGCGTCTCTCCGATCTGATCGGAACGCTCGCAACGGCGCTGCTGCACACCGTCGAGCTATGGCGCGAGCGGGTCGACGGCCAGGCGGCGCGCCTGAGCGCGCTCGGCCCGCTGGCCGTGCTCGAACGTGGGTACGCGATCGTGACGCACACGAAAACCGGCGCTATCGTGCGCAGCGTGACACAAGTGAGTTCGGGCGACAGGTTGAAAGTGCGCGTCACAGATGGGGAGTTTGTGGTGCGGGGAGAGTGAGCAAGTTGGAAAAAGGAGAAGGGACATTACCATGACCATTCAACTCAATAGTTCCGCGTTCGCCGATGGATCGCCCATCCCGTCCAAATACACGTGTGACGGCAATGATACTTCCCCGCCACTGAAATGGAGCGGCGTTCCGCAGGGGACGAAGAGCCTCGCGTTGATCTGCGACGACCCCGACGCGCCGGCCGGCATCTGGGTACACTGGGTGATGTACAATATTCCCGCAACCGTCACAGAACTGCCGGAAGGCGTGCCGACCGGCGACGCCGTTCTGGGCAGTGCGAGACAGGGCGTCAACGATTTCAGGCGGATCGGCTACGGCGGCCCGTGCCCGCCCCGCGGCAACCCGCATCGCTACTATTTCAAGCTCTACGCGCTCGACACGGAACTCGCTCTCAAGCCGAAGGCGACGAAGAAGGACGTCGTCGACGCGATGCAGGGCCATATCCTGGCCGAGGGGCAGTTGATGGGGACTTATAGGCGGAGATGAAGTGAGGGGCTTCAAACTTCAAAATCCAAACTTCAAACTCCAAAGCCCAAACTCCAGACTCTAACTCTAACTCTAACTCCAACTCTCTCACTTCGAGAGGCTATCATGCCGAAGAAAGCGACTCCCGCCAAGATCGAGGATCTGACGTTCGAGCAAGCCTTCGAGGAGCTTGAGGCGACCGTGGCGAAGCTGGAGGACGGCGATCTGTCGCTCGAAGAGTCGCTGGCGCTGTTCGAGCGCGGCCAGCGCCTGAGCGCGCAGTGCAGCCGCCTGCTGGAGCAGGCCGAGCTGAAAGTGACGCACCTCGTGACGAATGATGCGTGAGACGTGATGGCGGCCTCGTCACGCATCACGTTTCACGCATCACGTTTCACGCTTTATGGAACTCAACCTTCGACGCATCCCGTTTTTCTCCGAGCTGCCCGACGACGTGCTGGACGCCATCAGGCGCCGCCTGCGCGTCGAGCGTCACCCGCGCGGCGCGATCCTGTTCCGCGAGGGTGACCTGGGCGATACGCTGTATCTCGTCCAGTCGGGCCAGTTGAAGGTGTATTCTGACGCGACCGGCGAAGAGCGCATTTTCGCCTACATCGGCCCGGGCGGCTTCTTCGGCGAGCTGGCGCTGCTGCTCGAGCAGCCCCGCTCGGCGACAGTCGTGGTCATGATCGACGCCGAAGTGGCGCTGTTGACCAAGGACGATCTGGAGGATCTCCTGCGCGACTACCCGGCGATCGCGATCCACCTCGGGCGCGAGCTGGGGCGGCGGCTGGTCGCCACGTCGCACCAGCCCTACCGGCGCGAGGAGATCAACCTCATCGCCGTCGAAGGCCCGGCGCTGGCCCTGGCGGCCAGCCTGATGACACAGGCCGGTGGCCGCATCGGGCTTTTCAACCTGGCGTCGCCGATCGCGCCGGAGCGCGGGCAGGGCGTCACGATCATCGATCCGCCTGCCGACATGACCGTAGACAGCCTGGCGCAGATTCTGGGCGAGCTGGTCGGATTCTATGAGCGCCTCGTCGTCGCGCTGCCGTACGGCGGCGGCAAGTTCCACGAGAAGATCGTCGAGCTGGCCGACGGGGTCGCCGTGATCGGCTCGGGCAAGACGCCGGCCTGGGCGCAGGGCGCGCGCCGCTACTGGTCCCTGATCAACGAGCAGCACGAGATCGATCGCCTGGCGCGCCTCATCGGGCGGCGTACGGTGGGACTGGTGATGTCGAGCGGCGGCGCGAAGGGCATCGCGCACGTCGGCGTGCTCAAGACGCTGAAAGGCGCCGACGTGCCGATCGACATCGTGGCCGGATCGAGCGCCGGATCGCTGTTCGGGGCGATGTTCTGCGCCGGCAAGTCGATCGACGAGATCATCGCCTTCGCCAAAGAACTGAAGAAGATCACCCAACTGCGCGGCGGGCTGTGGGACTTCGCGATCCCGCCGATCTCCGGCCTGATCCACGGTCGCAAGACGGCGCACTTCCTCGACAAAGCGCTGGGAGGCAAGACCTTCGACGACCTGCGCATCCCCCTCTACATTGTCGCCGCCGACATCACGGTCGGCGAGCAGGTCGTGTTCAACTGGGGATCGGTCTCCGACGCAGTGCGCGCGTCGATCGGCATTCCCGGCGTCTTCGCGCCGTGGCCCTGGAATGGGCGCTACCTGGTCGACGGCGGCGTCGTCAACCCGGTGCCGATCAGCGTGCTGCGGGAGCACGGCGCGGATCGCGTCATCGTTTCGAGCGTCGTGCGCACGCCCGAAGAGCGGGGCCAGGTGCCGCCGGATGCCAAGCGGCCCAACTTCATCGAGCTGATGACGTCGATGATGGGCGCGATGGAAGGCGAGATCCTCAAGATACGCCTGTCGGAAGTGGACGTTTTCATCCATCCCCAGGTGCAGACGTACAGCGCGCTCGATTACGAGAAGGCCGAAGAGCTGATCGAGATCGGCGAGATGGCCGCGCGCGAGAAACTGCCGGCCATTCAGGAGATGCTGAGGGCAAAGCCCCATTATTAGGCGGGGCATCCCCATGCCCGCCCAACCGCGCGTCACGTGTCGTGCAGCGCCTGCCCCCGCCTCTGAACGAGCTGCCGCACGCTGCGCAGCTCGTCGGCGCGCAGCAGGAGCGCCGCTCCGGCGTACACGATCATCCCCACCGCGATCCCGGCCGCGCACACCGCCAACGCGCTGCTCATCGGCATTTGCAGCAATCCCAGCAGCGCCAGTCCCATCGCGGCCGAGGCCAGGCCGGATCGAGCGAGCGCGCCCCACACCCTGCGGCCTTCGATGCCGCTCAGCCGGCCGCGGATCAACCAGACTAGGACGAGCGCCTCAACCGTCGTCGCGATCGAGTTTGCCAGCGCCAGGCCGCCCTCTGCCAGCGGGCCGATCAGCAGCAGCGATAGCGCCAAGTTCAAAAGCATCGCCGCTACGCCGACGATCACCGGCGTGCGCGTATCGTGCATGGCGTAGAAGCCGCGCGTGACGATCTCCAGGAGCGAATGCGCGACCAGTCCCAGCGCGAAGAACTGCATCGTGTAGGCGACGGCCTGCGTGGACTCAGGCGTGAACTCGCCGCGCTCGAACAACAACTGCACCAGCGGCGTGCGCAGGACGATCAGGCCGACGGCGGCGGGCAGGCTGAGAAACAGCGTCGCTCGCAGCGCGCCGGATAGCGTGTGACGCATCGGGTCGATCTCGTTCCGGGCCGCCTGCGCGGCGAAGGTCGGGAAGGCGGCTGTGGCGATCGATTGCGCGAACACGCCCAACGGTAGGAGCATGAGAAGCCAGGCATAATTCAGCGCCGACACGGCGCCCTCGCCCAGGCGCGATGCTAGGTTCGTGTTGATCAGGAAGTTAAGCTGGACGACGGCCAGGCCCAGCACGCGCGGTCCCATGAGCCGCGCGACGTTCACCACGCCGGGATCGCGCACGTCGAAGACGGGAAAGTAGCGCGCACCGAACCGCACCAGGCCCGGTACCTGGATCAGGAGATGCCCCACCGCGCCGGCGACGACGCCAATGGCCAGCCCGGCTGCACCGAGGAACGGTGACAGGAATGCCGCTCCGGCGATGATCGCAAGGTTGTACGCGATCGGCGCAAGCGCAGGCAACAGGAAATGCTGCTGTGCGTTGAGCGCGCCCATGATCACGCCGCTCGCGCCGAAGATGACAGGGGCGATCAGCATCACGCGCATCAGGGAGACCGTCAGCGCCTGCGTGGCGGGGTCGAACCCGGGCGCGATGACCGTGGCGACCAGTGCCGGCGCGAATATCGCGGCGAGCGCGGCCGCTGCGGCGAGAATCAGCGTGACGATGTTGGCGACGGCGCTGGTGAGTCGCCACGCGCCCAGGCGGTCGCCGGCGGTGAGGTAACCCGTGAAGGCGGGAATGAAGGCGGATGCCAGCGCGCCCCCTGCTATCAGCAGGTACAGCAGATCGGGCAGGCGGAAAGCAGCCAGGTAGGCGTCATACTCGGCGGAGGTGCCGAACCGCGCGCCGATCACCATTTCACGCACCAGGCCCAGGATGCGTGAGGCAATAAAAGCCAGCATCACAATGCTGGCGGCCCGAGCGATTTGGCGCGCAGGAGAGGTCACGCGGGGATTATACCACTCAGAGCCTGTTGGAAAATGCTCTCCAACCGCGCGGACGCGGTTGGCAACGCCCGCGAGGACGCGGGCTACGAGCAATTTTCAAATGCGCTCTCAGGTGCCTGGCAAAATAAAGCCAAAAGAGTCAAAGGTCGCTGCCCTTTGACTCTCGGCTAAAGGAGGAGAAGAAGAGGTTTCCGCCCGCTACTCTTCGATGGTTAATATACACCGAACCGGCCTGGGGGGCATGTCGCCCGCCCTACGCTTTGCCTACGCTGGCGTTAACCATTCCTTACAAATGCCATGATTTTGCAATGCTTTGGTGCCCAGGCTGAGCGGATTGCTACAGACAGCACAAACAGGTTTTGAACTGACGGCTCGTCTCTCTGTGCCAAGAAGAAGCGGGGCGAATCGAACGAAGATTCAGCCCCGCCTCTTTCACGCCGCGCACATGTCGGTCAATGCTGTTGTGAACGTCAAAGCGTTGCGCGCTTCCGGCTCAGGTTTTTAAGGGCCCACGTGCGGCACGACGATGTTGCCGCCCTGCAGCGGAACGGAGTTAGCGGTGGCCGGCCGGCTCTCGGCACGGGCCAGCCAGGCTCCTGATAGGTCTTTACGGAATGGTGCCGTCCTGCGTGTCGCCTTCGCTCGGGTTAAAGTCGGTGGCGGTGTCGGTGCCTGCGCCGCCGCTGAAGAAATCGGCGCCCATGCCTCCGGTCAGCGTATCGTTTCCATTACCGCCCCGCAAGATGTCGTTGCCGCCCCCGCCGCGCAGGATGTCGTTGTCATCGCCGCCGTCGACTGTGTCGTCGCCATTGCCGCCATCGAGCGTGTCAATGCCCTTACCACCGCAGAGCAGATCGATGCTATTGCCGGTGGTGATCGTATCATTTCCGCCCAGCCCAAGGATCAGCTGTGAGCCGTTGGTGGAGTTGATGATGTTCGCCTTATCCGTGCCGACGACGACGGTAATCGTGAGCGACGCCGTTCCACCTTTTCCATCGCTCACCGTGACGGTGATCGTCGCACTGCCACTCTTCTTGGGCACCGGTGTGATCGTCACCGTGCGATTGGCTCCACTGCCGCCGAACACGATACTGCTGTTCGGCACGAGCGTCGTATTTGACGAGCTGCCGCTCAGGCTCAGGCTGTCCCCGTCCACATCTGCGACCGTCAGGTTCATTGTGCCGCTCACGCCGCTGCTGGCGCATATGCCGCCCGCGGCGACCACAATGGTCGGCGGGGTATTGGGGACGCCCCCTTGAACGACGAATGGCTCGGCAGTGCTAGTGTTGCCTGCCCGATCGCGCGCCTGCAGGTGAACGATGAACTCTCCGGTGCCGCTGATGTTTGGTGTGTAGCTCCACTGCGGCTCATTCAGTGCTGCCGTCTCGACGGAGACGCTGCCATCGGGCGCAAAGATGATGGCGTCAACCTGGCTCACGCCGCCGCCGTCACTCACGGTGCCGCTGATGGTCTGACCGGCATTGATCACCGGGGGAGTGGACGAGGTGACGGTGATGACGGGCGGGAACGTATCGATCTTAAAGACGCGGGCTAAAGGCGTGTCCGAAGGGTTGCCCACCGCATCCAGGCCATACAGGTTCAGCGTGGTCCTGAGACCATCCCCCGCGAGAATCGGCGTCAAGTCATAACTCCACTGGGCCAGGTTGCTGCCTCCAAAGGTCGGGCCTTGCAAGCAGTTCGGATCGAAGGTCTGCTTCAGGCAGATGACCAGCCCTGCCGCCTCCTGATTGTCCTGCACCGTGCCCGTCCATTGCAGTTCACCCGCGCTTAGGAAGCCATCCGCGAGGAATTGATCCACGGGCGCGTCCACGGTCACGGTCGGGGGTGTGATGTCCACTGTGAGCGTATGGATCGGGCTGAACGAACTAACCGCGCCATTGCTGTCGGTCGCGCGTGCGCGCAGTTGGAACTGAGTGATTCCGGCCAAATCCCCGGCATCCCATTGACAGGTCCACTGACCATCATTGGGCGTCGGATCGGCGCAGTTGATCGTCGTCTGCGCGTTTGACGGCAGCGCCGTGATCTCCAATGCAATCGTCGGGACGCCTGATGGATCGAACGCCGCGCCCGTGACGAAATTGAGTCCAGGCTTGGCATACGTCTCGGGGCTGAGAATCTGAACGCCTTGCGGCGGCGCACTGTCTACCGGATGCTGCACCCACACATAATCAAAGTTGCCGTGCTGATCATCGCGGATAACGGCGTCCATCTCGGCCGAATTGCCGTTGAGGGCCGTGTTGATGTTTCCGGTGAACTGCAGCGTGGTCGAAACGCCCGGCGCGACGTTCCCCAAATTGAAGGTCGCCGTGGTCTGGTTGCCCGCCAGGCGCAAGGCGCCATACGCCGTGACGGTGACTTGAACGTTCCTGGCTTCCTCCGTTCCGTCATTTCGATAATGGAGGTCGTACGTTACCGTCTGTCCATTACCGACTGGCGCGGGCTGATTGACCGGCAGCGGTTGGTCGGGCACGCCGTCGAGGTTCGCGTCCAGCCGTACGCCGGGCGCGACCACGTCCAGCCAATCGTCATTCAGGAAAGCGACGCCAACGCCGCCGGGTGTGCTGTCAATGCTGAAATGCATGTCGGCGCCCGGCAGGATGTTACCGTTTGGCAAAACGCCACTTCCCAACGAAGCAACGGAGTAGAACTGTGTCAGTTGGAAGCTACTCAGGTCGCGCTCCTTGGCCAGCGCGCTGACGACGCGTGAGCTGTTGAGTGGATTATGGTCTGGCGCACTCGCCCAGAATTGCAGCGCGTTCTCTTCACTCGCGAGCGCGAGCAGCTTGAGCGATGAGGCGGAATTCACTCCGAGCAACGTAAAGGGCAGATAAAGATCGGTGATATTCGGATTCGCGGTCCCCTCGAACTGATAGTTGGACGCGCCAAGCGCCTGATCGAGAACCCAATTACTTCCGCCCCAATGCAACAGCATCGCCGTTTGGCTATCTTGAATCCAGACCAATTCGTCCGCGCCAAACGAAGCGGGCAGCGAAATCGTCGCGGAACCTGGATAGGGATTGTAGGCGTTCGGCGCGCCGCCGGACTGGGTGTCGAGATAAATGAACAGGTCGCCGTCGTTATCCCAGTTCGCGCCCGTCCAGGCCATGCGCAGCGCCTCATTGTTCCAGGTCGCGTAAAACCTTTGCACATTTGCGCCGGGCACGCTGCGGCTGATTTCATGGTCGGCGCTGATGAAGGAAGCGCCGCTCTCCATCCAACCGCGATAGGTCATATCTGCAATCAAATCGGGTGTGGTTGGCGCGTCCACGTAGATAGGTCCAACGGTTTGCAGGGTGCGGTTGCCGCGCGCGTCTTGCGAGATCACGTGCGCGTAATAAACCCTGGCTTCGCTGGCGGTGAATTCAAAATGACGCGATGCTGCGGGATTGATCGCTGCCAGCGCAGCGGGGTCTGGAGTTGGGCTTGCCGTCCAGCCGGCCAGGTAACTGCCCAGTCCGCTTCCATCGGCGCTCGCCGTCCAGTCAAGGATGAGTGTCGGCGGGGACTGGCGGATGGTTTGACCGGTCGCGAGCGGATGCGTGACATTCGCGTTGTCGCGATACGAGAGGGTGATGTCAACCAGCGCGGGCGGCGCGACGTCGACGATCACATTCCTGCTGGCCGTGGTGATGCGCTGCAGCCCATCGGTGATGCGCGCGGTGATTGGATAGGTTACGCCATCGGGCGGTGCGGTGAACTGGAGCGAATAGTGCCAGCTTGTGCCGTCGAATTGCGCAGGATTGAAGGCGCCTCCTGCCTCTGTTTGAACTTCAACCACCGCATTGCCCGCCGCGCTGGCGGTGCCATCGAGATTGCCCACCGTCGGCGCGCTCGCCTGCGTCAAGGTGATGATCGAGGACGCGATCTGGATCGTAGGCAGCGGCGGCTGAATGGTGATGCTGATCGGATGCGTATCCGTTTGCACGCGACTCGCCCAATCGGTCACGACGCTGTCGATCGTGTAATTGCCCGCGGCGGGTGGTGTCCAAGCGATGACCCATGGACGGTCGGTGGTGATGCCATTGTCCCAGTTGGTGGTGTAAATGGATGCACCGTTGACCGTCACGTCGAGCGATTTCAAGAACTCCGTCGCATAGGCGCCGCCGCGAATCTCGATGGGATCGAGCCCGGCAAAGAGCGCGCCGTTCGTGGGCGAAATCACGCCCGAATCCAAAAGCGGAGGGGTAAAGCCAATCGGCGGCAGTGATACGGTAGGCAGATTGGCTTCAACCGCGCCGATGTCGCAGCGCGCGCCGCCGTCGTTATCGCCGTCGAGCGGACGGGCGATGCCGCGCTGATCGGTCGCTTCGCACGTCGCGTCATTGCCCGCGTCAAGCGCGGGGCTGCCTGCCCCCAGCGCGTGCGTCTGAGTCGCGCCGCCATTGTCCGCCAGCGCGCTCAGTTCGAGCGGGGCGGATGGGTTGACGATGTCACCGGCGCCCGCCGTCCAACCGCAGCCGGTGTCGTTGCCGATCAGGTTATGGCCGGTATCGTTGATGAGAATGGATCCGAGCCCATGGCAATCGGGTGCGCCGCCAGAGAGATCGCTGTTCGTCGCGATAAGTGAATTGCTAATGTTCAGCGTGAGCGCGCTCGCGGAGAATCCACCTCCGTTGCCGTTGGCATTATTGTCGCTGTCGGCGGTGTTGTTGGCAATCGAGACGTTGTTGAAGGTCACGACGCCCGCAGTCGTGTGGATGCCGCCGCCATTGCCTTTCGCCGAGTTTCCAGACAGAGTGCTGTTGACTACACCCAGCGTTGGTGAAGAGCTACCCAGGAAAATGCCGCCGCCGTTTCCATCTGCGGTGTTACCAGCAAGAGTCACACCGTTCAGGTTGACCGAGCTATCCTGGATCGAGAGTCCGGCCCCGCTGCCTCCCGCCGTGTTGTTCGAGACAGTGCTGTTCGTGAGAACAACCTGGTCTCCACTCGCGCCGAGCGCGCGTAGACCACCGCCGTCCATGCTCGCCGCATTGCTCGAGAGTGAACTGCCGACCAGCGTCATCGCTCCGGTCGGGAAATAATTTTCGATGCCGCCGCCGCTTCCGTTGAGGACGATGTTATTCGTCACAAGGCTATTCGTCAGCGTCAAGGCGCCGCGCTGGTAGATGCCGCCGCCGCTGCTCGCCAGGTCGCCTGCCGTGATCGTGTTCGCGAACAGCCGCACCGTATCGAGCGTGGCGACGGCATTCAGGTCATTGGACAGACCAGCCCCGTGGCCTGAATAGGCGCCTGGGACGAGTGTGTTGCCATAGATGTCCACGCCTGTCAAAGTCAGCGCGCCGCCGTTGAAGATGCCGCCGCCCTGTGGCGAAGTGTTGGACGCAACGATCGCGTTGTTTAGCACCGCGCTGGCCGCCAGGCTCAACGTCCCAGAGTTCAAAATGCCGCCGCCTTGGCCGCTCGCCGTGTTATTGCGAATGATCAGGTCACTGCCATCCAGCGAACTATTCGCCGCGATCAAGACTCCCGCGCCATTGTCGGCATTGCCGTCGGTGATGCTGAGACCTACCAGGTGGACGCTCGCGCCGCTGAGGTCGAACACGCGGCTGGCATTCGCGCCGCTCACCGACAAGACATTCGCGCCCGGACCGTTGATCGTCACGTCATCCGTAATCGTCAGTTCGCCCAATGTTAAGAGGATCACGCCGGAAAGGTTCTGAGCAAAATCGATCGTGTCCGCGCCGGCGTTGGCATTCGCGGCGTCGAGCGCTTCGCGCAGCGTGCAGTCATTCGAGTCACACGCGCTGTCGTCGTGATCGTCGAGCGTGTTGACGACGTACGTTGTGCCTGGCGCGCTCGCCTGCACGTGACCGGCGGTGAATTTGATGAGCGCCAGGTTTGCGGTCGTCGAGGGGAGCGCTGGCGCAACGTACACACCATACGACGAACCCATTTCGTGCGACGGTGAGATGCGTACGAGCGACAAAATATGCCGCACCCACGATAATGGATTCAACAGAGCGATGGTGGACGACTGGCGTTCCAGCGCGCCGATGTCGCAAATCGTCGAGCCATCGCCGTCGCCGTCTTGTGGACGGGTGATGCCGCGCTGATCGGTCGCTTCGCACGCGGGGCTGCCGCTGCCGGGCGCCGCCGGGTTGCCGGCGTCAATCGCGGGGCTGCCGGTGAGGAGCGCGTGCGTCCAGGTGGCGCCGCCATTGTCTTGCAGCGGGCCGAGGTTGACCGCTGCGGGATTGACGATGTCGCCAGTGCCTGGCGTCCAACCGCAGCCCGTGTCGTTGCCGATCAGGTTGTAGCCGTTGTTGGTGACGCTGCTACTGCCGACGTTGCAGTCGGGCGCGCCGCCGGAGAAATCGTTATTGGCGGCGATGAGCGTGTTCCGGATCGTCAATGGGAACACGAAACCGTTGAATCCGCCGCCGTCGCCGAATGTGTCGTTGTCGCTGTCGGCGGTGTTGTTGGCGAGGGTGACGTTGCTCAAGGTCATTCGTCCCGAATCGGCGTAAATGCCGCCGCCATCGCCGGTCGCGCGGTTGCCCGAGATGGTGGTGTTCACGAGGTCGAGCAGATCGGAGTCTTCAGCGGTGGTGACGTATATCCCGCCGCCATTGCCCGCCACGCTGTTGCTGTAGATCGCGCTGCGCGCGATGTTGACGGTACGCCCGGGATAGGAAACGAGGAACATCCCGCCGCCGTTGCCGCTGGCCACGGTGTTGCTGTAAATGGCGCTATCGCTGAGCGCGACCGTCGCCCATACGTACATGCCGCCGCCGTTTCCAGACTCGATGGTGTTTGAATAGACGTTGACGTTCGTCAGGGTCGCATTGCCACCGTCGAGATACACCCCGCCGCCATTCGTGGCGAAGCCACTGGGACCGGCGTAAACGGCGTTGTTGTACACGTCGACGGTCGCCAGCGCGAGTGCCCCGTAGTTATAGATGCCGCCGCCATTGGCCGCGCCAAAGCCTGTGTAGTTGAGAGTGTTATCGCGCACCGCGCCGCCGTTCATCTCCAGCGAAGCCGTGTTGTAGATCGCGCCACCGGAATCGCTGGCGGTGTTGCTATGCAGGACCACGTCGGTCAACGTCGTCGCGCCTGCGTTGTACAGACCCGCGCCTTGACCCGCGTTGCCATTGGCGATCGTCAAATCGGAGATGTCGACTGTGCCGCCGGCGATGTTGAACACGCGGCTCGCATTGTCCCCGTCCACTGTGAGCGTCGCCGCGCCGGGTCCCAGAATGATCAGGTCGTCACTGATGGCGAGTTCCCCATTGGTCAGGGTAATGTTCCCTGTCACGCTTCCCGCGAACGTGATGGCGTTCAAGCCGGCGTTATTGTTGGCGGTGTCAATCGCATCACGCAGGGTGTTGCAACTGGTGCCGCTGCAGGCGGCCGCCGGGCCGTCGCCGTTGGTTTGGACGACGAGCGCGCCGGCGATCGGCGTGGACGTCGGTGTGGGCGTCGAGGTGCTCGTCGCCGTAGCCGTGTTGGTCGGCGTGCTGGTGGGCGTGGGCGTCGGCGGAATCGGGACGTAGCCGAGCGTGATCGCAGAATTTGTGTAGAGCGGGAAGCCGCCCGTGCCCAACACGCCGACGGCGGTCGAGTTGGATGCGAGATCCGACTGCCACAGCCGGAAAGTCTGGAGCCAATACACCCTGCCACCGAGCGTATCTACGGTCAGGCCGTACGGTACGCCATCGTCGGGCGAGGGGGTCGCGACGGTGGCGGCGATGGTGACGATGTTTTGATTGACGCCCGTCAGATCCGCGCGCCTGATGGCGCCTGTTTCTCCAGAGATATTAGAATCCTCGCTCCAATAGACATAGTCGTTGGGCCCGTCGATGTACAGGTCGACGACCGAGCCGGACAGCCCGGAGATGAGCGTATTCTGGGTTCCCGGCGTGCTGAGATTCGCCCATCTGATGTTGGTGCCGAAGCTCCAGTAGATGCGCCCGCGTTCGGCATCGAGGCCCAGGCCGAGCGAGCTGCTGCTGGAAATGGGCAAGGTCGTCAGCGTGCCGGTATTCAGCGCATAGGACCGGATGACTCCGCCCTCGTTCCAGTACAACATGTTCGTCGTGGCGTCGTACACGATCGCGCCGAGATTACTCAACCCGTTGACGATTTCGATCGGATTGGAACCGTCCACGTTTGCGCGCATGACGCGCCCGTTCGTCAATTCCGTCCAATACAGGTAATTGTTCACCGGGTCGATCGCCACCCCGCGGATCGTATCGATGTTGGCGGCAGACACAATGGCGCTGGCTGCGAAGGTATCGACCGGCATCGACATAATCTGGCCGGGTTGACTGAAGCGTTTGCTCGTCCAGAACAGATTCCGGGTGAAGTTTCCTGCCGGCGTCGCGGTGGCGCTGCTGCGCGTGGGCGTATTGGTTGGCGTCGGCGTGTTGGTTGGCGTAGGCGTCGGCGTAAAGGTCTGTGTGGGCGTGGGCGTCAACGTCGGCGTGTGGGTCGGCGTGGGCGTGTTGGTCGGCGTGGGCGTCGGCGGGATGAAAACGTACGCGAGCGTCAGCCCCGCCGAACTAATGCCGCCGCCAAACTCGACGAAGACTTCGCGCGTCGCATTGGGCATGAGGTCGGCGCGGCAGAGGCAGCCCAGGAACTCTGACCAGTAGACCTTGCCGCCTGCGCCGTCTACCAGGACCGCGCTCGCATCGGCCGTAGTGGTGGCGACCGTCTCGACGTTTTGTCCGTTGAGGTCGGCGCGCTGTATCGTCCGCCCAGCGCTCCAGAAGATTCTGTCGGCGGCGGCGTCAATCGCGATGCCGAGGCTGCCACCGAGGCCGGAGATGACCGTTTCCGGCGCCGAGCCATCCGTGTTGGCGCGGCGGATATTGCCGCTTTCGCTCCAGTAGATCTTTCCGCGTTCGGCGTCGAGCGCCAGCCCGGTATCGTTTGCGGCGGGTATGTTGATGGCGATGGTGCTCAACTGGCTCGTGTTGAGATTAAGTTTGTAGATACTCGTGGTGTTGGACTGGCAGAAACACAAATCCGCGCGCCAGTACAAGATGCCCGCGCCGACCGGTTCCACAGCCAATCCGAGCGGATAGATCTGCCCGCCGATTACCAACTGGACGCCGGTCCCGTTGGTGTTGGCGCGCATGATGCGCCCATTGCCCAACGAGTCGGTCCACTCGGTCCAGAAAATCTGGTCGGTGTTCGGATTGTAGGCAATCGATTTCGGGTCGGTGCTGGCGTCCGTGTAAATCTGGCGTTCGTTTGTGCCGTCTGCGCCAATGGCGCGGATATCATCGAAGCCATCGCTCCAGAAGATGCTCCTGGCGCTCTGGGTCGGCGTTGGCGTCGCGGGCAGGCGCGTGCTGGTGGCGGTTGGTGTGGGCGTCGGCGGGAAATAGTCGCCGAAGGAGACGGCCGGATTCTGGCAGGGCACGACCAGCACACTTTCCACATTAGGCGTCGTCGAGAGCGCGCCGGGCGGGTCGGTCTCGAAGACGAGGTACTGCGCGAAGGTCAGGTTGTTGAATTGGAACAGGCCGCTGCCGTTCGTGGTAGTCTGGCTGTTGTTGGAAAGAGTGATCAGCACGCCCGCGATGCCGGGTTCGTTGTCGTCCACGCCGTTCTGGTTCAGATCGTTGAAGACTTTGCCGCTGATAGAGCCTGTCGAAGGACAGGCCGTCGCGGTTGCCGTCGGCGTATTGCTCGGCGTGGGCGTGTTCGTCGGCGTATTGCTCGGCGTCGGCGTGAGCGTGATCGTCGGTGTATTGCTCGGCGTCGGCGTGGGCGTGTTGGTTGGCGTAGGAATCAACGCGGTCGTGAGATAGGCCAACGCGAGTTTGCTGTCGGCATTGGTGGAACCGTTCAGCACGGTTTGTGCAGCGGCGGGCAGCGCCGCGAGATTCGCGCTGCGAATGCCGTAGTTGTCGGTCCAGTAGAGGGTACCGGCGGCGGCATCGAGCGCGAGCGCGTTAGCCCCATAAGAGCTCGTGACTCTCTGGGCGTTTTGCACACCCGTCATATCGGGCAGGAGGTCCGCGCGGCCGATGAAGTAATAGGAGGAGCTGCCCCAAAACAGCGCGCGCGCGCCGCCGTCTAGCGCCAGCCCATTATAATAGGCGTCGCTCACCAGGGTTTGAGCGCCAGCGCCGTTCAATTCTGCCCGCAGGATGTTCCAGCCGTCACGCCAGAACAACTGCTGACTCACCGTGTCGAGTGCGAGTTCACTGTTCGGCGACTGCGTGGTCAGCAGCATCTCGACGTTGCCGCCGTTCAAGTCGGCGCGGTAAATCCTGGGTGGATCGGGGTTGCGGTTCGGGTCGCCGTTGGTGCGCCAGTAGATTTTGCCACCGACGCTGTCCACGACAATGGCGGTTGGGTATTTCTGATTTTGCAGAAGTGTGCTCGCGTTCGTGCCGTCGAGATTTGCGCGATGAATCGTGCCATCGCACTGCGTCCAATAGAGCCGATCTTGCGCCGGGTCCACGGCGACCCCCAGCGGACAGGAATTGGGCGCGGTGAAATTCCAGGTGTAGTTGTCGTTGAGGCGCAGAGCCTTGATGCCCGTAGGACTGTTCCAGAACAGGACTTTGACGCGACCGCTCGGCGTAGGCGTGGTTGTGAGCGTGGCGCGCGGGGTGCGTGTCGGCGTCGGCGTGGGCGTGGGGGTAATGCCGCTCACGACGTTGAGCGCGTTGTTATTCGTTGTATCCGTATCGGACTGGCTTCCGCCGACCTTTGCATTGTTCTGAATCGAGCCGACCGCATTCGAGTTGCCTTGCACGCGGATATTGACATCCACCCGCGCGCCCGTGCTGATCGGCGCCAGCGCGCACTGGAACAACGCGCCAACGGGCGCGGGGCACGTTTCGTTGCGCGTCGTCGTCGCAGAGAGGAAGGTCACGTTCGCGGGCAGGGTGTCGGTGACGACGACGCCGCTCGCGGGCACCGCGCCGATATTGCGCACTACCAGCGTGTAGGTCATCTGATTGCCGGCGACGAGGATCGGCGCCGACGCGGATTTGCTGATCCACAAATCGGGGTTCGTCGTGGCGCCCGGATCCTCCAGCGCGAACGCTACGCCCTTGACATCGCCGCTGAAAATCTGCGGTTCCCCCGGATAGCAGAACCCGCCGTCGGAGGAAGAACCAGGCGTACCCGCCGTTAGATACGTACAGCCGCGGAACAAGCCGCCCCCACGCTTGGAGAAGTAGAGGGTGCCGTCGGGCGCAAAGGCGAGCAGGTCGTTCGATTGCGCGCCTTCGCTGCCGACCGCGAGCCGAAGAATAAAAGTATCCAGGCCAATATCCGCCGCGCCGGGAGTGGGGGGCACACGAAAACTGAGGCCGATGTCCAAGTTTGGCCCATTGTATCGGAAATGGCAGCCCTCCAGGATGTAGTATTGCGTGGGCGACACGCAGGTCGCATACATTGAGTAGTAGGGGCGGCCAGATTTCGGATTCACGGCGACATCGAGAAATGAATGCATGAAACCCGTGCCGCCGAGCAGATCCGTAACCGCTTCCAGCGAAACGACCTGAGTCTGTCCGCTGCCGTCCAGGTTGGCGCGGTAGACCGTCTTGCCCTCGACCCAGAAGAGCGTGCTGCGCTCCGCGTCGAGCGACAGGGACGCAATGCCCGTGCGCGCGACGAGCGTCTGGAGGCCCGAGCCGTCGAGATTGGCGCGCTTGATCAGCCCTGGTTCGTTCCAATAGAGTTTGCCCGCCGCCGCTGCCACGGCGATGCGGCGCGGCGCATTGAGACCGCTCACGATGGTCTGAATCTGCGAGCCGTCGAGATTGGCGCGCTTGATCGTCGTCGCTTCCACCCAATACATTTGCTGGCGCTGGAGGTCAATCGCAATGCCGCCGGTCGGATTGGCTGCGGGCGGGGCGAGGATCACTTGCTGCGAGGAGCCGTTCGCGGCAGAAGCGCGAATGATGCCCGAGCTCGACGCCATGTAGACCCGATACTCGGAGGACGTTTTCGCGGCGCAGTGACCGAAGTTGTCGCAGGCGCGAACGGTGATGCCGGTCGTTGGATAACCTTCTACCACGCAGGATGACACGACCTTGTTGAGACGTCTTGGCTCGCCGGGGCGCGTCAGCGTGTTGTAATAGACTTGGCCGAACGAGCCCCCGAGGCAGGGCAGTTGCAGACTGGTGAGATTCAAATTCAAGTCTTCGGCAGAGCCGGTGATGAGCGTCTGTCCGAACCCGTAGGGCTGAATCGAGATGTCGAGTCGCGGCGGCGCGGTGTCAATCTCGCCGCGCCAGTGCGGCCAGGAGAGACGGTCGTCGTTGCGGTTGCCCAGCACGTCGCTGGCGGTCAGGTCTATCGAGTAGTTGCCATCCAGCCCAGGCGGCACGACCGCGCTCCACGTGGTGGCATTGACGCCATTGCCCGAACTCGCCAGCGTCGCCGGCTGCCACGATTGATAGAACCCGCGCACCGAGTCCGCCGACAGCGCGACGTCAAACAGCTTGAATTCGTCGAGCCGCCCGTTCACAGAGTTGTTCGTGGCCTGCGGCGCGCGTCCAATGAACAGATTAGCCGGGCCGCTCAAACTCGAACGGGTCAAGACACCGTTCGCCACCTTTTGACCATCCAGGTACAGCAGATGCCCGCTGCTGCCGAGCGTCTGCGCGACCATGTGCCAGTTGCCGTCGGCGTAATTCACGTTCGCGGAGCAGATCGTCTCGCGCGAGCCGCTAAAGACATCGGCGCAAACATTTCCGCCGCTCAGATAGATTTCGCGGTCAAACGAGGTCTGCGCGCCCGAGCCAATGGACGCGGCGAAAATGCCGCAGTTCTGGCAGGAGGCATTGAACCAGCCGACCAGCGAATAGTTCGTCGTCGAGAGGGGCATCCCAATCACAAGCGCGACTTGCGAGTTGGTATCAAAGCGGATCGCCTTGCCGAAGCGACCCGTTACGCCCGCCGTCGGACACTGCTGCGCTGCCGCATCGCAAAGGGCGCTGTGACCCTGGTTTGAATCGTCGTGGAAGATGGCAACACCGGGCGGATCGTCGAACGACAGCGCCAGCACCGTGTTCGAGTACACGTCCGTGACCTTGTCCCACGTAAACGAAATTTCGGCATTCGACACGCCCGTCGTCACCGAACCGGTATCGCTGACGACCCCGCTGATCGTCATGGGGAACGTAATTTGGCGCGTGGCGTTAATGTCAAAGCCGGGCGCGTTGGAACCCGTCAGGCTGAGCGTGGGCGCGGTGTTGTCGAGGCGGATCGAGCCGTTGGCATAATTCGCGAGCGCGGTGACATTGCCCACCTTGTCCAGCGCCCGCACGGAGAAGGTGTACTGTCCGGTTGGATCGATGAGCGGCGAGTTGGTTGCGTCGAAAGCCGACAGCGGATAGTTGATTGACCAGGTGTTAGGGTTCGTCGTCGTGACGACCTGCGCGGGCTGCCAGTCGCTGCCGTTCGGTCCCATCAAGACTTCGACGCGATCCACACCGCTGGTGGTCGGACCGGCGCCCGGATCGGTGGCGGTGCCGTTCAGCGGCACAGCCCATTTGTCGTTCACGTTCTTTCCCGCCGCGACGGCCGGATTGCCGGTGACGCCTGAGGTGGCACTCGGCGGCAGATCGTCAACATAGATCGTGCTTGAGGTCGCCATCGTCTGTTGGTTTCCAACTGCATCCGTTGCCTTGACCGCAATCGTATGCGGACTGCTGCCCGCAGGCACGCTCCACGAGAATGCCCACGCGCAAGGCGAATTACCGGACTGCTGACACGCGCTGATGTCGGCGTCCGTAAATGCGCTGCCATCGATGCTCACCTGGACGCGCGTGATGTATGAGGTCGCGTCACTCGCCGTGCCGCCGATGATGCTGATCGCGTTTGAGCGGACGGCGCTGGTGCCAGTGCTCGCCGTGGGGCGATCGTTGTCAATCGTGAGGCCAAGACTCTTGCTCAGGTTAAAAGGCCCCAACAGAGTTTGTGTGGCGCCGCTCACCAGATAAATCTGTGACCCGATGAGATTGCCAACGTTCACCAGCCCCGAGCTGGCAGAACCTGAAACCGTAAAGTTCGTGATCTGTGTCTGCGAGATGCCTTGAGGGAGACTCAGCGTTTTCGTCGCCGTTTGCCCGCCAAACGCCGCCGGGAGTGTGCTGGTCAATCGCCCTGAGGCGTAGACTGTGGTGCCTGCGCCGAACGCGCCGGGCGCGAAGTTGTTGCGCACGGTCGCCGTATAGATGCCTGAGGCGCCCGCGCCGATGAAACCGTTCACGCTGGTGATTGCCAGGTCCAACACGAGGGGGCTTGCAGTTGTAGCCCGCGGGTTGCTGAGGATGTTTCTCTCAGACAGATCGTCAACCCCGTCACCATCCGTGTCCGCCAGGCCAGGATCAGACGTGACGCGAGTCGTCAACCCCGTCGCGTAGGTGAAGATCCAACCGTCCACTTCCGACTTGTCGGACACGCCGTCGCCGTCGCCGTCGACGAGCGTGGGATCGCTGCCGATGATCAGTTCGTCGAAGTCGGAGAGGCCGTCGCCGTCGGTGTCCGTGACGAGCGGATTGGTGCCCTTGATACTCTCGGTCTGGTCTGGCACGCCATCGCCGTCCGTGTCCGGAGAGCGTGGATTGGTGCCCCTTTGAGTTTCGACCAGGTCAGACACACCATCGCCGTCGCTGTCAAATTGCGCGGGCAGTTTTGCATCCCATTTCATCGCCACGAACTGGTCGAGCGTCGCGGGGAAGACGTCATATACAAAGTTATCGCTGAGATTGGTGCTGTTCTTGCCCTTGATCGTCTTGAAGTCGCAGACCCACAGCCAGCATTCATAACCGGGCGCGGCATAACTGATGTTAAAGTAAAGCGGCATGTGCTGATTCAGCCCCGCCGTCAGCGTGATCGGCTGGCTGCTCACGCTGGTCCCGACATCGCCCTTCCAAAAGGACCAGCCGCTATCTGACCTGTACGTATCGACATTTTTCCAGAGCCACGACATGTCGCCCCGGTTCGCGCTGGGATAGTCCTTGTCGGAGGAACCGAGCTTGTATTTCATGCTCGTGTCAATCAGCGACCAATAGTCGAAAAAGTAGTTCATGTAATCCCACACGACTCCGTCGCCCGGGACTTTCTGAAATATCTTGGTCGTGATGTGGGCATCGAAATTGACGACGTTGCCCGCGCGATAGCCTTGCTCGGGGCGGGCGAGGCTTTGGTTGAACGAGTCGATCGTGACGAGGTCGGCGTTGCCGTTCTCGTCTTTGTGGTTGAAATCGAGCGAGGCGTCGCCGCTGTAAAAGCCCTCTGTAATCGTTTTAACCAGCGTGCCGGTGAGCGTGAAACACGAACCTTCCACGCCCGCCCGACAGAACAGGGTCAGCAGCGCATCAACAAACACAACGATCCCGACCAGGATGAATCCGACGAGCGTGAGGCTGAGAATGAAAAAGGCGATCGCGACAAATGTCGCCGCAATGGTCGTCATCAAGGCCGTATTGAAGCTAATCGTGCCGGGTTGCAGTTTGTCGTGAACGACCTGATAGATGAAGACGCCCCAGATAACGCCCAACTGGAGCACCAGCCCGATCGCGGCGGCGATGCGGGTTTGGCCGATGAGCTCGGAGGACGCCCCTAAGATTTTCGTGGCCGCCAGGCCCGTTTCGCTGACGAGGAGGACGATCTGATAAGCCGGCAGGATGACGAGCGCGACGAGAGCCGTCACCCCCAGCAGGATCGAACTCGCCAACGCGAGGTCTTTGTTATTCGTGACGGCGGCGACGATTTCGAGGGTGATGCCCGCCGCCGTAGCGCCTACGAGCACGAACGAGCCGGTCAGAAAACCGACACTTTTCAGAGAGCGCATCTGATTGAGCGCGAGCTTGGCATTGGTCTTGAACGCGGTGAAGGTGTTGTTGGCTCCTAATTGGCCGAGTTTTAAACTGCCGGTCTCCGTCCCCTTTAAGGCGCCGAGATATTGTTGCACCTGATTGGCATTCTTAGTGAACCCTCTGAACACAATCTGATTGATCAGGAATTTTAGAGCCGGAGGACCCAGCGCAAGCGACCCCCTGATGAGAGCAGACTGATTCGCGTCATCCGCAAACTCGACGGCGGGTAAGGTGGCGGCATTGCCTACGTGGACGACGTTGTTGAGTCCGCTATTCAACAGCGCATAGTAGATCTGGACGACGGCCACTTTGCCGTCGGCAATGAGCTGCGAGTCGCCCTCTTCGCGCGCCGCGACCATGCGGCGATCCAATTCCTTCCAGTACTCGGCCAGGCTCTCCGACTGCCAACTGACACCGTCGTACTTGAACGGCGCCCAGTTCAGCCCGGCCGTGGTGATGATGGGCGTGCCGCCGTCGGCGTTGAAATCCACCGTGAGTTGGCTGCCGCTCCACTGGATAGACAACCCCGTGCCTTGCTGCGACAGGTTGGCGGAGCGGAAGCGTTCCTCGCGCGCATAGAGGATCGTGGGTGTGACGGGCGCGGTGGCGCTCCAGCGAGACGTAAACTGGTTCAGGATGGATTTCGTATCGGTCATCGCCAGCGTCGCGACGGCTTGATCGCGATGCTCGTACGAGCGATTCTCCACGCGCAGGATGTTCGGGATGGACCAACGCTGCACCTCCGAGACCCCGCCATTCTGCAAGCGGTCGAAGCGGCCGGCAATCGTCGGCGCGCCAACGCCGCGTCCGCTCACGGTGAGGTCGGGCTTGGCGTCGCCGACGCAAGAACCGTTGATGACCGAATCGCAGTTGCGCCCGGTCAAAAAGGCGACGTCCAATCCGTTTGACAAGGCGGTCAGAGCAAAGTCGTTGTTGAGGTCGCTATCAACACTCGGGTCTTCATAAGCAATTGCGAAATCCGCGCCATGGTCCTCGCGCACGTTGAGCGCGGTCAGCTTGAAATCATCATAGTACGTGAAGACCGTTTGAATCTGATTGTGATAGTCTACACCATCCTTGACATAGGACTTGCAAGTCGCGCCTTTTAGTTCTTGACATTGGTCCACCAGCATCTGCACCAGCCACACCAGGCGGACCTGATGCGCGCCGCCCCAGGTCGAACCCGGCCGATACAGCATCTTGCCGTAGAACGCGACGCGCGCGTCGCTGTCCGGTTCGTTCACGACTTGCAGCGGCACATACGCCACTCTATCGCCGCTATCGAGCGGCCTTAACGCAATGCCGCCGAAGGTATTGAGTTCATCCTGTGAGGGCAGATTGTTGACGCCCGGCACGCGTATCTCGAGCATCGGTATCAGGCGGATGTCGCCGTTGTCGTCGGGCGACATGCGGCAGTTTTGCGGGCTCCCATCGCGAACGCATACATCAAAAAATGTTTTCACCGTCGAATTCGGGTCGCGTTGAACCTGGCCTTGCTTGTCGCTAGGCCAGTCGAGGACGTTGAACGCGTAAGTCAGATGGGTGCTGGTGATGGGCCGAATCTGGAATTCGACGTAGGTCGGTTTATTTTGCTGCAAGCCGTTGATGACGAGCGAGAAAGCATTTTTCTCACCAAAGGTCGTCGCGTTGGCGCGGAAGGGCGAGAGGTCAACATCGTTCGGCACGCCGTCGCCGTCGAAATCGCGATCCAAAACATCCGGTGTGCCATCGCCGTCCGTGTCTACGGCGCAATTGCGCTGGTTCGTGCTGGGATTCAGCGGACACCGTTGTCCATCGGGGACCGTGTCGTCGAGCGTGCTGGCTTTGTTGGGGTCGGTGTACCAGGTTTTGCCGCCGAAGGAAAAGCCTCTGACTTCCTGACCGTCGCTCAAGCCATCGCTATCGCTATCGGCGTTGTTGGGATCAATTCCTAATAAATCTTCTTGACACTTGGTCAGGCCATCGTTATCGCTGTCGCTCGTGTCGGTGCAAGGTGGCGTCACACTTTGCAAAGCGGACGGAGCCATGACTGGGTCGGACAGCAGTCCAACTCCAGTTAGATTTGCTGCATCAGCGGCGGCGCGGCGCGTGAGCGCGTCGTTTTGTGCGGCAGCATCGAGGGGATTGACGTGCGGATCAAACTGGTTGGATGCATCTCGCAGCATGTCCATCGCCTGCTGGACGGCTGCCTGTTCTTGTTGCTGCTGCTCCTGCACCGCTGCCTGTTCCCGCTGCTCATTCGTGAACGCGAGCGCCTGCTGCGATTGCAGCAGCGGCGAGACGACCATCGAGACGATCAGGTACACGCTCAAGGCGGCGTAGACACGCTTCGAACGAGCATGACGAATGACCAGGTATGCGGCGCTCGCCATCAACATGATGATCAGGGCCTGGGACGCGAGGCGCGGGGACAGCGCAAACTCGCCGAGCGTAGAGCCGATTTGTCCGAAATCTAAAAATCCGAAGAGGCCGCCGAAGGTCCCTTGGGGATTCGAGGCTTGCGCGACGTTCGCGTAATCCGAAAAATCCACAGTGAACTCGGCTTCGACGCGATAATCGCTCTGCGCGGGGAACCGGGCTTTGATGATCTGGCGCAGCGGCAAGCCGTCATCCCGCACCCACAGCTCGCCCTCACCCGTCATATCTTTGTACTGGGCGGGCAGATCGAGCTGCACGCCGGGCGGCAGTTTGCCCTGCTCGGCCAGCCGACTTTCGAGCTGGTCGCGCACGAACGCGGCAAAGCCCCGGCCGTCAAGCTCAAAGGCGTAACGCGTGAAGGGGATCCCTGCGCGCGTCTCGCTGCCCTGCTTGACAATGTTCTTGGCGGCGGAGAGGTAGGCGAGGAAATCGCCGTCCGGCGCAAAGGCGCCCGTAAAGTCGGGAATTGCTTGCCAGGCTTGATCGCCACGCCGAGCGTACGCCTGGTCGCCTTCGACCTTGACTTGCGTCGCGCTGCTGCGATCGACGAGGCTGCCGCCCTCGGACCACAGCGCCAGTTCGAGAGTTTGCTTGGGAAAGTCGGTGCTGCCTTCGATATGCAAGGTCTGCTGTTTGCTGCTGCGCCCGACGTTGGCAAGGCCGGGCAGTGGAATCGTCGTTTGGACGACGTCCGCACTAAACTCATAACCGCCCGTGGCGCGGGCGCGCTGCCATATCGTTGCAATCTCTGCCCGCGCCCCAGAGGCGGTCAGGGGATTCAACAAGACGGCTGCGACCAGGACACACATGGCAACGACGACTGACTGGCGCACTCGAAGGCGTTTCATGTCTTCCCCCTACACTTCCTGATCATGGTCTTCGATTGTTTGCCCTTGCAGAAAAACGAACAACTCTTCGATACTGGCGAAGTGATGCTCTTCCTCGGTCAGCACATTCTTGGCAAAGGCCCGCCATGAAGCGTGGGGACCATCCTGCCAGAATCGCACGAGGTAGGCGCAGTAGTTACCCGGTTGCTTCACCGGAATGCGTTCAAGCATTTGACTTGTGTGTCCTCAGATGTATACCCAGCATGGGAACAAACTGCGCTTGTAACTGCTCAGCCCGCGCTGCGGCGTCATTCCCGCACGCCTTAAGCGGGAATCCAGCAGCCCTGCCAGCGGTGAACCTGGATGCCCGATAGAAGCATTCGGGCATGACGGCTGAGCAGTTACCTGCACTTTTGTGTTACCTCACCCGGTGTTCGGCGCAGGTCTCCTGACCGAGCCGCTGCGGGGGCGGTCAGGAGACCGCTCCCGAACCGGGAGACGCAGTAGATCCAGAAACACTCTGAGGGGATTGCCAAATCCCCGGTTGTGGCCTGGATTTGGCAATCCAGGCCGAGCAAAATTGGATCTGCTGAGACTTACCGAAGAATAGCAGGTCATCGTTCCAAATTCGTACCAAAAAGATGATTTTTATCCTCAAATTCGTTTCAATCATGTGACTTGGGTGTTGATCATCTGCTTTTTCTGGTTATAATGTTGGCGTGCCACACTTTGCGCTCTCTTTGCTCGGTGCATTTGAGGTAGTTGCCGCCGGGCGCCCGATCACCGGTTTCTCGACGGACAAGTCTCGGGCGCTGCTGGCCTACCTGGCGCTGGAAGCCGACCGCCCACACCAGCGCCATTCACTGGCCGGGTTGTTTTGGCCGGACATGCCCGATGAAGCCGCGCTGAATAACCTGCGCAAGTCGCTGCACCGCCTTCACCAAACGCTCGATCGTTTACTGCCCGGGGGGAGCGACCCGCTCTTCACCGTCACACGGCAGACTATCCAGTTGAATCGGGCCTCACTTTCGTTGGATGTGGCGACGTTTCAAGAGCTGTTGGCCGCCTGCGAGGCGCATCCGCACCGTCATCTGCATGTCTGCCAACCCTGCCTGTCACGCCTGGCGCAGGCCGTGGCACTCTATCGCGGCGAGCTGCTGGCCGGCTTCTCATTGGCCGACGCCGCTGCCTTTGAAGAATGGCTGCTCGTCCGGCGGGAGGCATTACAACACCAGGCGTTAGTCGCCTCATATCATCTGGCGGATGCCCATGAACAGAGAGCCGAATATGAACAGGCTCACCAGTACGCAGCGCGCCAGGTGGCTATCGACCCGTACCGGGAGGAAGCGCACCAGCAAGTCATCCGCTCGCTGGCGTTTAGCGGGCAATACAGTGAAGCGTTGGAGCACTATGAGGCCCTACGCCAGTTGCTGGCGCAGGAGCTGAGGGTCGAACCTCAGCCGGAAACCATCGCGCTTTATGAGAAGATCAAGGCCGAAGCCCACCTGCCAGAGGAGGTAGAAAGGGTAGGTGAGCATTCACTTGATCGTCAGTTAGAACGCCGCTCGCCTATACGCCTGCACTATTTCCCGGTCCAGTTCACGCCCTTTATCGGCCGGGAATCGGAATCGCTCCAGCTTCAAGAGATGCTGTTGGATCCGGATTGCCGCCTGTTGACCTTGATTGGACCGGGGGGAATCGGCAAAACGCGCTTATGCATCCAGGCGATGGAACAGCTCGCGGCCAAAACGCGTTCCCTCCCGGACGGGCTGGACGAGCGGGTCAACGCGCCTATCGACGGAATCTATTTTTTTCCTCTGGTGGGCGTTGCCTCCGCCGATCTGCTGCCAGCCGCCCTCACGAGCGGTCTGGGCATCATCTTGCACGGGGGCGAAGATCCGCAGGCGCAACTGCTCGACTATTTGCGGGCCAAGCAGATTTGGCTGGTCCTGGACAACTTTGAGCACTTGATAGGTGGGTCGCAGCTGCTGCTGGATATCCTGGCTGCCGCCCCGCGCGTGCGGCTGCTGATCACCTCTCGCCACCTGCTCAACGTGCGCGCGGAGTGGCAGTTCCCGGTTGACGGTTTGACGTACCCGCCTGGAGACGGTGCGGCTGTGGATGCTTTGGCCTATAGTGCGGTGCAGTTGTTCGTGCAGGTTGCGCGTCATTTCCGCCCGGGCTATGGCCCTTCGCCGGCCGATCTGGTGGCGGTGATCCGCATTTGCCAGTCGGTGCAAGGCATGCCGCTGGCGCTCGAGATCGCCGCTTCGTGGATGCACACGCACGAACCTGAGCGGATTGCCGAAGAAATCACCCGCAGCGTGAATTTCCTGACCACGTCTCTGCGAGATATGCCTGAGCGGCATCGCGGAATCGGGGCGGTCTTTGCGCACTCCTGGTCCCTGCTGACTGAGCCGCAGCAGCTTGCGCTGGCTCAACTCTCGATCTTTCGAGGCGGATTCGGCCTGGATGCGGCGCTTGCCGTTGCACAGGCAACCTCACAAACTATCGCTGTTCTGTTAGATCAGTCTCTCTTGAAGCGGAACGTCGAGGGCCGGTATGAGATGCACGAACTGCTGCGGCAATTTGCGATCGACAAACTTGACGTGCTGGCGCAGTCTTATGCAGTGGCGGCAGGTGCACGGCAGCGGCACAGCGACTACTATTTGAATCTCATCGCCGACAAGGAGACAGCGCTGTATGGGCCAGAACCGCGCAGTGCCGTGGGTGCTATTGAACGTCGGCTGGATAACATTCGCCAGGCCTGGCAATGGGCGTTGGAACAAGGCCGGCTTGAAACCCTCGCCCGTAGTTTGGAGGGATTAGGCCGCTTCTACGACCTGGCCGGTTTCTTTGTGGAAGGTGTGAGCGTGATGGGCCGCGCTGCCGCACAGTTGCGAGAGCGGCTCGACGGGGCTGCAGACGAGGATGGCAGGCAGGCCACCCTCGTGAGCCATCTGCTTGTGTGGCAGGCGTATTTTTTCGATAAGCAACGTCAGGCAGATGAAGCCATCCTATCAGCTCGTCAAGCGCTGGCGCTGGCAGAACAGGTTGATGCACGTGAAACTCAAGCCCATGCGCAAAGTCTGCTCGGCGAACTGCTGCCGCATAGAGGCGAGTTTGAACAGGCCAAAGCTTACCAGCAACAAGCCCTGGATTACTACCAAAAGGCGGGCGACGAGCGCCGCCAGGCCAATTGCCTGAGTAGCCTCGGCATCATCCATTGGCGCAGCGGAAACTATGCTCAGGCCCTCGATTATTTTCGACAGTCCCTGCCACTGCAGCAGGCAATCCGCGATAAAGCCGGGTTGGCCAAGCTCATGAATTCAATTGGCGGCGTTTATTTTGAGCAGGGAGACCTTGATCAGGCCTTGACCTACGTTCAGCAGTCCGTAGAGCATTACCAGGCGATTGGGGATCGCTTGGGTATGGCCCATGGTTGGGGCAATCTGGCGCTCGTGTATCGGGGGCTGGGGAAATACGATTTGGCGCTGGCCTACAATCAACAGGATCTCGATGCAAGTCGGGAAATGGGCAACCGGCATCATATCGCCACTGTATTTGGCAACCGCGGGTCGGTTTACGAAGAGCTGGGTGATCTGGACCAGGCCCTGTCCTACGCCCAACAGGCCTTGCAGATACAAGAGGAACTGGGCAACAAATGGGAAATCGCCCGGCATAGGGCGGCTATCGGCGCAATCTGGCAGAAGAAGGGCGATAACCATCAGGCGCTGGCGCAGTATGATGCGGCCCTACCGATTTTGCGCGCGCACGGGGCCGGGTATTATGTGGTGGCTCCGCTGCTGGGCAAGGCAGAAATGTTATACGACCTTCGCGAGTTTGATGCAGCCCGCGAGCACAATCAGGAGGCATTCGCGCTGGCCGTCGAGCTCGGTCTCAAAGACATGATATTGCGGAGCCATATTCTGGCGGCAAAGATAGATTTCGCGCTGAGCCATCACGACAGCGCCCGCCGGCAGCTTGCGAAGTTACTGGCTGAGACTCAAGACAGCGCCGAACAGGCGACCCTGCACTACGAACTGTGGCAAATGGGTCAGGATGAAATGCACGCTCAAGCCGCGGTCGCCCTATATCGCCAGTTGTACCGCGCGAAACCGGCCTTCGAGTACAAGTCGCGCCTGGAAGAGCTGCAGGCGGCGGGCCAGGAAAATGCATGGAATCCATCATTCTGAAGCAGACGACAAGCCCCAGGCGGCTGCTGTTTGTTTTTGCACATCCTGACGACGAATCCTTCGGGCCTGGCGGCGCCATCGCGCGATACGCCCGCCAGGGTGTCGAGGTGCATTATGTCTGTGCGACGCGCGGCGAAGTCGGCCGGGTCCAGCCGGAGATGCTCACGCCGTTCGAGCACTTGCCGGAGGATCAGCGGCTCGGCGCGCTGCGCGAGGGCGAGCTGCGCTGTGCGGCGACGAAGCTGGGCCTCACCGGGCTGCACCTGCTGGGCTATCGCGACTCCGGCATGCCTGGCAGCGCCGACAACCGCGACCCGCGCGCCTTCATCAATGCCGATCCCGATCGAGTAACGGGCCAACTGGTTCAGTTGATACGCTCGATCCGGCCGCAGGTCGTCGTCACGTTCGATCCGTATGGCGGCTACGGCCACCCCGATCACATCTTCGCTCACCAGCGCACGACGGAGGCATTCTATATCGCGGGCGATCCGAATCGCTACCCGGAAGCCGGGCCTCCATATCAGCCGCACAAACTCTACTGGTCGAGCATTCCCAGGCGAGTGCTCAGGATCATCGTGAACTTGATGCCCCTCTTCGGGCGTGACCCGTCGAAATTCGGCCACAATGGCGATGTCGACCTCCGAAAGATCGTACAGCACGATTTCCCGATTACGTCCAAGATCGACGTCCGGCCGTATCTACCGATCAAAGCTGAAGCGTGGATGTGCCACGCCAGCCAGGGCGAGTCGAGTATGCTCTTTCGGAGATTTCCCGGCGTGCTGCGCCGCCGGGTGCTGGGATACGAGCGGTTCACATGCGTGGAACCGCCGCTAGACGGGCGTCGTCATATCGAAGAGGACTTGTTCGAAGGTGTCAACGGATAGAAAACGAATCAACGGATATTCAGGAGTATTGGCATGAAGGGCTTTCACACTCTCGTCGCAATTGGGCTGCTTGCCGCGCTGATCGGCGTGGCGCCGGCGTCGGCGGGCAGCGCCGTTTCGATCGGCATTTACAGCATCGCGGCCTGTAAGGATGAGACGACCGTCGTCGTCAACGGATCGTCCACATATTCCAACAACCGCCTCGACGTCAGCGTTTACACCAAGAACAACAAGGGCCAGTATGTTCTCTTGAAGCAGGCGTATACGTCTGCTTTCGGCGCGGGATCGTTCATGCTCGCCGCGCCGTTGGCGTACCCCGAGAGCGGCACATCAGAAGGTGAGACCCTCCGCGTCGACGTGCAGTTGCAGTATCTGAGCGGCAACTCCTACGTCGACGTGGGGCCTCTCCTGATCCAGAACGTGACGGTCGCCGACAAGTATTGCATCGGCAAATGCACGGTGACGGTGGATACGGCCGACAAAGCGCCTGCATCTGGAACGCTCACCCTGCGCAGCCACTTCGGCCAGTGGTTCCGGCCCGAGGGCCGGCTGCACGGCGCCGTGCCTGTGAGCGCCGGCCAGAAAGTCCGCGCCGTGTTCGTCGGCCTGCCGTGTGGCTGGACTGTGCGCGCGTGGTATTACCCGAAGAGCGGCGACAAGACGCCCAAGATGTTGCCGTCTCAGTACTGGCCGAACGAGTTCGCGGCAAACTCGCTGGATGGGACGAATCCATACACGACAGCGTTCGCGAAGGCGCTCAAGGCGACCCACCCAACTGAGCCGGACGACCCGTTCATTACAAAGTGAGCCTCGCAGGCGTGCATCTACGCGTCGGACTTGATGGTGGGGCCGACCACGTCATTGCGAGCGCTTCCTTCGACTTCGCAGCGAAAAGATGCTGCGCCGCTCAGGATGCTCCTCGCAATGACGCCTTGATAGTTACACGTCTTCTTCGTCTGCCGTGGATAACCCGTCGAGGAATTCGGCGAAGGCCAGCAGACGGTAACGCGGGATCACAGGGATACTCCTTCCCGTTCGATGGCTGCCAGCAGTTGCGGCGAACAGCATTCCACGTCCAATACATTTTCCACTGCTCGGCCACTTGCGCGCCCGCCCCATCTGGTTATACTTACGCTCGCATCCTTGCAGCCGGTCCCAGCCACTAATAGCCTGACCGCCGGCCACGTCCAAACCCTGGAGACCTGACTTGTCCTTCTGCCCGTCGTGCGGGCGCGAAGTCGGTTCACACGTCACGTGCCCGTATTGCGGCGCGAACCTCAAGCGGCGCATGACGATCGCCCTGTTCGGCTTGCTCGCCATCGCGCTGGCTGCCGGCGGCCTAGCGCTGCTGTATGTCGCCTCTGTCAGTGCGACGGTGCCTACCGTCCGCATCGGCCAGATTCAGGCGGCGATGAACTATGCCTACGTCCGCATCGAAGGCGTCGTCAGGCGCTCGCCGGCGTTCAACCCTGAAGCGGAATCGCTCTCCTTCTGGACCGACGACGGCAGCGGGCAAATGCTCGTCACGGCCTTTCGGCCCGCAGCCCGCGCCCTGATCGAGGCCGATCGCGTGCCGTCGATCGGCGATCGTGTAGTCGTCGAAGGCGCCCTGCGCGTGCGTGACGAAACGCTCTCGCTGACGCTCAACACGATCGACGCGCTGACGATCACCCGCGTCACCGATTCCGCTGCCCTGCGCGAGATCAGCTCGATCACGCCGGACGACGCGCTGGCCCCGGTCATCGTGCGCGGCCAGGTGCGCGCCGTGCGCCAGCCGTACGACGGGCTTCGCCTGGTCACGCTGCGCGACGCGAGCGGCGAGATCGACCTTGCCGTCGAGCGCGACGCCGTGCCGCTCGGCGCTCCCGCGCCGGACATCCGGGTCGGCGATCCGATCGAAGCGACCGGCGTGGTGACGCTCTTTAAGGGCACGCCGCAAGTGACGGTTACGCGCGGCGACCACGTCGCCGTGCTGGACCAACCGGTCGTCCTTACCGAGCTGGAGCCGATCCGCAGCCTCGGCGACGACGACATCGGCCGGTGGGTGCGCGTGCAGGGGACGATCGCCAGGATCACGCCCTTTTCGGCCGGAGTGAAGTTCACTCTCAGTGATCCGCAAGGTCGCGACGTCACGCTGTTGTTCTGGCACGACATATTCGACGCGCTGCCGGACGCCGCCGACTGGCAGATCGGGGCGGAGGTCGCCGCGCAAGGGCCGGTCAACTCGTTCCGGGGCGATCTGGAGATCGTGCCCGAGCTTCCGTTCGACGTGTCCGTCCTCGTCCACGCCGCGTCGGGTGAACCGGCGACGTTGGGCTTGGTGCCGCTCGGCGCCATCACGCCGGAAGACATCGGCCGCACGGTGTTCATCAGCGGGACGATCGAAAGCATCGATCGCTTCGAGAACGGCGTGCGCTTCCGCCTCGAGGACGACACCGGCTCGATCCGGCTGGTGCTGTTCAGCAACGTCTACGATCAGCTTGGGAACGCCGACGACCTCCAGGAAGGCGTGAGCGTGTCGGCGCTGGGACGTGTGAGCGAGTTCAGCGGCGCGCTCGAAGTCGTCCCGCCCAACGGCGCCAGTGTGCGGGCCTGGGTCGGGGCGCAGGTCGCCGAGGCGGCTCCGACGCCGCGGCCGCCGGTCGTGACTGCCACGCCGCGACCGACGCCGGAAGCGCCCTTGGCCACGCCGACGATCGTCTCGGCCGACGTCATGACGCCGACGGCGAGGCCCACACCGGGGGCTATCCCGACCGCCGACGGGACGCCCACGCCGGCATCCGGCGCAGTGACGGCGATCAATACGATCGACAACACGTTGATTGGGCAAGTGGTGATGGTGCGCGGCCGGGTCGTCGAAACGTACAGCTTCTCCGCCGGATTCCGTTTCGTCATCGACGACGGCGCCGGTTCGATCGCGCTCGTTTTGTTCGACGGCCGGTACCGCGAGGTAAAGAATCAGGCTGCGCTGAACCTCGGCGCGCGGGTCGCCGTGGAGGCCGAAGTGGTCGAGTACAACGGCGCTCTCGAATTGCAGCCCGCCTCGGGCGAGAAGATCGTCGTCGAGGAGCCCGGCTCGACGGCGAGCATCGAGACGCGGGCGATCAACACATTGTCGAGAGCGGACATCGGCAGGCTGGCGACGATCGCCGGCGACGTGCTGCGCGTGGAAGGCTTCTCGGCGGGCGTGATCGTCTTCGTCAACGACGGCACGGGCGAGCTGCGCGTCGTGATCTTCAGCAACGTGCTGAGCTTCGTGCCGAGCGCGCCGTCGCTGCAGGCCGGCGCGCGGGCGCGCGTCACCGGCGTGATCGACGAGTTCAACGGCGTCCTCGAGCTCGTCCCGGCGCTGGGTTACGATGTGGTCGTGAATCCGTGATGCGTGATGCGTGAAGCGTGAAACGTGAAACGTAATGCGCCGCTTACGCGATAGACAACAAGCGATAGGCGACACGCGATACACGATACGCGATACGCAATAGGCGATACGCGATACGCCATACGCGATAAGCGATAAGCACGTGGATACGCTGACCCTAATTGGTTTCGCAGTTATCGGCGCGGTCGGCGCGTCCGTGTTGGCGCTGATCCCGGCGCTGCACGTCTTCAACCTGGCCGGGCTGGTGATCCTCGCCGCCGGATCGCTCTCGTCGACGATGAGCCTCGATCAGTTGGCGATGCTGATGATAGGCATGGTCGTCGGCTATTCGATGCTCAATACCGTCTCGGCGACGTTCCTCGCCGCGCCGGACGAATCGACGGCGTTCCTCGTGCTGCCGGGGCAAAAGTGGCTGCTCCAGCGGCGCGGCTATGAAGCGGTGGTCCTCAGTGGCGTCGGCGGGCTGGCCGGGCTCGCGATCGTCGTCGCCGCCAGCCCGGTCATCGGCGAGGCGGCGCGCATTCTGTACTCTATCGTCACGCCTCATCTCGGTTGGATCCTCGCCGCCGTCTCCGCATTCATTCTGATGTCGGAGTGGCCCAGAGCCGGCGAGCGCGGGCGGACGCGCCTCAGCCGCTTCCTCGCCGCGTGGACCCAACTAGGCGCGGGGATTCTCACGTTCTTTCTCTCCGGCCTGCTCGGCATGCTCATCATGTATCGCAGCGTCGTCCCGATCGAATTCGCGTTTCAGAACCTGCTGCCCGCCTTCGTCGGCCTGTTTGCCGCGCCGGCGGTGCTGGCGAACTTCGTCATGGGCACGCGCGTGCCCGAGCAGCACATCACTCGCTCGCTCGACGTGACGCCCTCGCACCTGGCGCGCGGCGTCGCCTCGGGCGCGCTGGGTGGGTGGTTCGCCGCGTTTTTTCCCGTCGTCACCGGCGGCGTGGGCGCCTTCCTCGCCGCACACGCCACGGCGCAGCGCGACGACCGCGTGTTCATCCTGTCGCAGGGCGTGTCGAAGGCGATCTACTACGTGGGCGGCTTCCTGCTGTTCTTCATTCCCGGCCTGAACCTGGCGCGCGGCGGCATGGCGGCCATGCTCGGCTCGATTTACACGCCTGCCACCTCGCTGATCTACTACAGCGCCGTCGCCTCGATCGCCGTGAGCGGCGCTGCCTCGTTCTTGCTCCTCCTCGTGCTCGCTCGGGCCACGGCGCGGGTCGTGCAGCGCATCCCGTATCGCGTCACCAACGCGGCGACGCTCGCCATCCTCGTCTCGCTCGTCGCCTTACTCACCGGCTCCGGCGGGATGCTGATCTTTTTGACGGCGACGGGCATCGGCCTGATCCCGATCTTATTCGGGTCGCGGCGCATGAACTGCCTGGGCGTGCTGCTCGTTCCGATCACGCTCAACATACTCGGCCTGGGGCCTGCGATAGCAAGTTGGCTCGGGCTACTGTGAATGAAGAATTAGGAATGAAGAATGAAGAAAGGGGGAGTCATGGCTAACCAGGTACCGAGGGATATACAAGAGCGGACTTTCGAGTTTGGAATTCGGATCGTCAAGCTGGTGGATCGGCTGCCGAGAACGTTGTCGGGGACGGAGATCGGCCGGCAAGTGCTTCGCTCCGGCACGTCTGTCGGCGCGAACATGGAAGAAGCGAAAGGCGCGGAGAGTAAGCCTGACTTCATCCACAAAACGAGCACGACATACAAAGAAGCTCGCGAAACGTACTACTGGCTCGGCGTGATCGATGCAGCCATTCTCATCAACGATAAGGAAGTCCTCGCGCTGAGGCAGGAATATGACGAGATCATCCGCATACTGTATGCCATCCTGCGCACGTCATGCGCAAACCTGCGCCAGGCCAAGCCGTCGCGATCGAGGCGCTAGCATTCTACATTCTACATTCCACATTCATGAAAGGGATTGCTCACTTCGTCAGCGGCATCGCCGCCGCCACATTCATTCCAGGCGTGGTCGAGCAGGCCGCGAGCGGGTCACTCCTGCCCGCGCTGGGCGGCATTTTCGGCCTGCTGCCCGACACGCTCGACTTCAAGTTCGCCCGCTACTTCGAGCGCGCCGAGGACGTCGATCCCGACCCGCGCCACCCCGATCCGCAGATGATCGCCAACCGGATCGCCGAGGCGATCGACAGAGCCTACAAGCGCAACCGGCCCGTCCGCGTGCGGCTGCACACGATGAAACTCGGCGTCGATCTGTGGCGGCAGTACACCGTCCGCTTCGATACCGAGCGAGGGGAAGTCGCCGCGCGCATCGGGCCGACGGTCAACACCGCGCAGATGCCTTATTCCGCATCGGAAATCGAGGGACTCGGCGAGGCGCGGGCGAAGGTCGAAGCGCCGATGCGGTACACCTACGGCGAAGAGATGAAGATCGACATCTTCGGCGGCCCGTCCTTCGCGTTCAAGCGGGTGAAAGATCGCGTCGAGATCGAGTTCCTGCCCTGGCATCGAGCGTGGTCGCACTCGCTCGTGCTGGCGGCGTTCCTGGGACTGGCGGGAGGGCTGCTCTTCAATGCGAGTGTGGGGCTGGTCATTTTCGCTGGTATGGCCGTCCACATCCTCGAAGACCAGCTCGGCTACATGGGTAGCAACCTGTTGTGGCCGCTGGCGGACAGCCGCACGGGCGGCTTGCGCCTGATCCATTCCGGCGACCCGATCCCCAATTTCGTCACCGTCTGGACGGCGCTCGTCTTGATCCTCTTCAACCTCGACCGCTTTTCGGGTCAAGCCCTGTTTTTCGAGCCGGCGACTTACTTGTTGTTCGCCCTGGCTGTGCCGGTTAGTGCGCTCCTGCTGATCTACGTCGCGGGCCGGATCGCCAGGCGGCGCGACTTCAAGACCGCCGAGGCGGCGAAGCAGGCGGACGTGATGCAGGAGCTGGTCGAGACAGAGGCGTGATTGCGTGAAACGTAATGCGTGATGCGTGAAATCACACCGATTCGCTGACTCGCTGATTCGTTGCTCATTCGTTGACACCGTGCGACTCCCAGCGGCCCGGTCTGGAGAGGGAAGTGAAGCAAGCGACGCACATCCTCGAAACCTGCCTGTACGTCGACGATCTCGCCGTCGCCGAAGAGTTTTACGCGCGGGTCTTTGGCTTGAAGCGCATCTCGCGCGTGGAGGGGAGACACGTCTTCTTCCGCTGCGGCGAAGGAGTCTTCTTGCTTTTCAATCCCGAAGTCACGAGTCAGCCGAGTGATAGTGCGAGCGGCGTACCGGAGCACGGCGCGCGCGGGCCGGGCCACGTCGCGTTCGCGATGCGGCACGCAGACATCGACGCCTGGCGTGAGCATCTGCGCCGGAACGACGTGGAGATCGAAAAGGAGATGGCATGGCCCGGCGGCGGTTACTCGATTTACTTCCGCGACCCGGCGGGCAACAGCGTCGAGCTGGCGACACAGAAAACGTGGGGAATCGGGTGATAAGTGACACTCCTGCTGTCGCAGAGCGAGGCTGTCGCGTTGGCGAACGGAGATGATGGGGTATAATATCGTCAGACTGTCAGCACGAGGAGAATCACATGAGCACTGTACAAGCGGCCCGAACTGCGTTTCCTCCTGGCGGGACAACCCTGACCGCCGAAGCCGCAGCTCAAATCGCCGAGAACTTCATTGCCGATCATCTCGGCAACCTCGCCCTAGCAGGCATTCCTCGACGGATCATTTTCCCCATCCGCGCGCTGTGGGCCGTTCCGATTGCAGTCGCTTATCCGGGATATGGATTGGCCGGCGTGATTGGTGTCGTTGCCATAGACGACGAGTTTGCCAGCGTCGTCGCCGCGACGCCGATTGAAGAAATGCGCCGGGCGACTGAACAACTCTACGGAGAACATCAGTCGGACATTGAATCGGCCTTTCAGCAGATCACTTCCGCAAACGGCTGATGCTTCCGCGCCTGCCCTTCTTCAAGCAGGAAACTCCATATCGTGGCTGAAGGAATCTCCGAAAACCAACTGCTGTACCTGGATCCTCTCACCGGTCGTCGCGTCTTGGGTCTCGATGTGTTTGAGCAGGTGTGGAGATTGAATCACTACTGCGCTGCGGTTCTCTGCTTTACGTCCACAGAAAACCCCTGATCTCGATGAGCCGATGTAGGTTGCGCTGATCTTCCTCGTACCACCGCTCTTCCAATCGGCTATGTTGCTTCAGGGCCTTATAGTACGCGGCGTACTTTCTCTTGTCCGGTTCGATCGGCTCGTACAACTCCGTGCCGGCTACTCTCTTCCACTTCAATGGCGGCACAGCCAGCTTCTTGTCGTCGAGAGGACTTCGCCTGACCGGCCTCGTTTTCTTCCACCACTTGTAGAGGCTCTTGATTTCTTCCCATGCGCGCCTGTGTGATTCGCCGGCATCCCAGTCGAACCATTCGAGGTGTTCATTCTCGACGAAGTCCACCAGCAGTTGAAAGGCGGCATGTAAGAGAATCTCATCTTTGTCATGCCACCCTTTGTCTAGTGTGTGAATCTTCAGATACTTCACAGTCGTTCGTCCTCTGGATTTTGAAGTTTGGACTTTGAACTTTTGGATTTTGAACTTTTCCGTCCTTCGTCATTCGCGGGCCTCGGCCACCGGTAGCGTGTAAATGAAGTCGCTGCCGCCCAGGGGTGACGATTCGACCCAGATTTTGCCCCCGTGCATCTCGACGATCATCCGGCAGTACGCCAATCCCAGGCCGGTGCCGCGCCGTCGCGCGACGCGTCCAGGCACTTGCACGTATCGCCCGAAAATGCGCTCGCGATATTCGGGCGGGATGCCTGGCCCGTTGTCGGCGACCGAGAAGCGGACGAATCCGCCGTCCGGCGCGACCGACACACGCACGCGCCCTGCTTCTGCGACGAACTTGAGCGCGTTGTCGACCAGGTTGGTCAATACGCGGCGCAGATGCTCGGGATCGCCCTGCACCGGAGGCGTGTCTTCAGGCGCGTCTATCTCGAGCGACACGCCGGACATCTCCGCAAGCGGGCGCAGAATATCCACGACTTCCCGGACGAGCGAAGGCGGCGCGACGGGTTGGAGCTGGAGCTCGAGCTGGCCCGTCTCCAGCTTCTGGATGTCGAGCAGTGCGCCGATCAGATTGAGCAGCTTGGTCGCGCTGGCGAGCGAGGCGCGGGAGCTTCTGAGCAACAGATCGGGCGGATCGCCCTCCTGGATGGCCAGCTCGATGAGCTGCAAGCCGCTGATGATTGCGGAGACGGGGCTGCGCAGATCGTGAACGAGCATCTGCGTGAACGCGTCGCGGTCGGCCTCCAGTTGCTTCTGGTGTGTGACGTTGTGCAGCGCGATCAGCCGTCCGACAAACTTGCCCTGGCCGTCGTCCACACGCAGGTTGAATTCTTCCACGTAACGCGTGTCGACGCCGGGCACGACGATCAGGCGGCGCGCCACCTCGCTCGAGCCGTCGCGCAAGCCGGCGGCGACCGTGTTCACTTCGGTATCGATCACGGCCTGCCGCTCTTCCGGGTTGAGATTGGGATACAGCCGCTCGATCAGCCCGCTCTGCTCCAGCACGCTCCGCATCGGCTGGCCCACATACGGCGACAGCGAGATTCCCAGCAGAGCCTCCGCCGCCCGGTTGGTCAGCACCATGTGCATTTGGGCGTCGAAGAAGATCAGGCCATCGCGCGTGGCGTCCAGCACGGCCTGCAGCCGGTCGCGGGAGATGCGCGCTTCCTCGAAGAGATTGGCTTTGTCGAGCGCGACCGCCGCCTGCGCGCCGAACGCTTGCAGCGACGACAGATCCGCATCCGTCAGATCGGGCTTGCGGCTGAAGGCGAACAAGACGCCCAGCGATTCGTCGCGCACGACGAGCGGAATGGCTGCGCCGACGCGCAGGCCGACGGCCTCGAACGCGCGGCTGCGCCGCCCCCGCGACCCGATCGGATAGAGAAAGTCGATCGGGTTCCTGCTGACCAGGACGCGCCGCTCGGTCAGCGCCCGCACGCCGATGTTGCGCGCGCGGCGCAACTGAGTGCACATGCCGACCAGCTCCACTCCCAGAAGAGTCTCCAGCGATCGAATCAGATCGGCCTCTCCGGCGGCAGCGGCGCGGCCGGCGAGCCTGCCCTGCTCCCCTCGCCTGTCGTCTGCGACGGGAGAGGGGCCGGGGGTGAGGGCGGCGCGTTCGACGGTCGCCACCGTGGCCAGATCGTATCCGAGCGTGACGATCGCGTCGCAGATGCGCTGCAGCACGGCTTCGAGCTCGAGCGCCGACTGCACGGCGGACAGGCTCTCCTGCAGCGCGTGGACTTCGAGGTTGGCGCGGGCGACTTCGTAGAGATTCTGCTCGGTCTTGGCGTACAGGCGCGCGTTGGACAAGGCAATGGCCGCGTGCTGGGCAAGCTGCTCGACAAAACGCTGGTGAGATTCGCTGTAAGCCGCAGGCCGATCGCTTTCCAGGTTGATCACGCCCTCGACGCGCGCATCCCGAATGATCGGCACGCACAGCTCGGCTCGTGTCGTCGGCGCGGCTTCGACGTAATCCGGATCGCGCGAGACGTCGGGCACGCGCGCGCTTTGCCCGGAGCGCAGCACCCGGCCTACGATGCCGTCCAGCCCAACCCACGATAGGTCGCCGCCGCTCCGCGAAGCGTGCAGCGAGCGGCCGAAGCCGATCGTCGCCGCATCGACCATCTGCTGGCGTTCCTGATCGTACAGGTAGATTCCTCCGCGATCGCTGTCGGTGTCTTCGAGAGCGTGCGTTAACACCGTGCGAATGACCTCGTCGGGGTCGAGGCTGGACGCGATGTTGCGGGCGATCAGCGCCAGCGCTGCCTGCTGGCCGGTGCGCCGCGAGAGGCGATCGGCCAGCGTGCCGGCGACGTTGGCGACGATGAAAGTAGGCACGATCACGCTGAAGATCAGCCCGCCCAGAACGAGGCCGCGCCCTTCCAGCGACAGTCTCGGCTCCCAGATAGGATGGATCGGAATCGCGCCAGTGAACCACAGCCCGATCAGGACGCTGAAAGACGTCGCCGAAAACAAGGCGATTCCCAGCGCGCCGCGTCGTCCCAAGAGAAACGCGGCCGCCACGGTGACGGCTACGTACAGCGCCGTCAGGAAGGACTGCGGGCCGCCGGCGAAGTGAATCGCGAGTGTGACGGCCAGCACGTAGCCGACGAGGACGAAGCGGATCGCCGCCAGGGGGTTTCGAGCGCGCGGCGCGAGGAAGATGCCCGCCCACGACAACAAGAAGCTGAATATGCCGCATGCCGTCGCCGGCAGAAGCCTTGGGCCGGGCGGGGCGAGGATGAGGCCGATCACGCCGACGGCGACGAAGACGGCTGCCAGGAGCGCCCCGAAGGAAAAGACATTTCGGGCGTCGTCGCCGAAGGGATCGGGGCGCGCGCCTGCCCTCGCCGGCCGCCTGCCCTCGCGCGCTGTCTGCGGGGGTGTGCGGGGGTCGAGCGTTTTCACGGCGGCATCGGCTGGAGATCGGCGACTGGCAGCGTGAAACTGAACTGGCTGCCCTGGCCGTCGGGCGGCTCCTCGATCCAAATCGATCCGCCGTGCGCTTCGATCGCCATCTTGCAGAAAGCGAGGCCCAGACCGGTGCCGCGCCTCCGCTCCAGGCCGTCGCTCAGGTGCACGAACCGCTCGAAAATGTGCTCGCGATATTCGGCTGGGACGCCAGGCCCCATGTCGCGCACGCTGCACACGACGTTTTGCGGCGGAACGCCGTTGTAACTCGATCCCGGCCGCGCCGTGATGACGATGTGCCCGCCCTGCGGACTGAACTTGACGGCGTTGTCGATCAAATTGATCAACACACGCGTGATCTGATCTTCGTCTACTTTCACCAGGGGCATCTCGGCCGGCACCTCGTTGTGGACGATCAGGCCGCGATCGGCGAGCATGGGTGCGAGCTGCGCCAGCGCGTTCTCGGCCAGCGGGCGCAGCGCGGCGAACTGGGTGTCGACGCTGACCTGGCCGTGCTCGAAGCGGCTGATGTCGAGCAGCGAATTGACCAGATCCAGGAGCTTGCGAGTGCTGCGCTGGCCGACGTCGAGCGCCTTGCCGGTCAGCCCGGTGTGGATGTCGGCGGGCAGCGACTCGCCGATCAGCTCGTACGCGTCGAGAATAGCGACCAGCGGGCTGCGCAGATCGTGAACGATCATGTTGGTCAGGTCTTCGCGCATGACCTGCAGCTCGCGCTCTTCGGTCACGTCGCGGAAGACGAGCATCCAGCCTACCAGCCCGCCGTTTTCGTCGAGCACCGGCGCGCCGGTGCGCTCGATCCAGCGCGGGCCGAAGGCGCCGGGCAGGGTGAACACTTCTTTGCCCCAGACGACGTGAACGCCGGTCGTTGCCTGCTCCAGCAAAGCGCGCAAAACCGCGCGCGAATATCCTGAGAGCGCCGGCAAATCGAATCCCGGCGCCTCGAGCAAGCGCGCCAGCGATTGGCCTTCCAGGTCAGAGCGGCGCATGCTCCACATCTGCTCAATCATCGGATTGGCGACGATAATGCGGCCGGACACGTCGAACATCAGCACGCCGTCGCGCGAGGAATTCAAAATCGCCGCCAGCCGATCGCGAGTCTCGGCGATGCGGCTGAACAACCTCGCATTCTCGATGGCGACGGAGGCGTCGTTTGCCAGGAGCTGCAGCAGTTGCACGCTGTCGGCGGTGTATTTTCCGACGGCGCGGCTGTTCACGTACACGACGCCGAGCACCTCGCCCTTGCGAATGATCGGCATGCCGATGACCGAGCGGATGCCTGCCTCCAGGACGCGCGGGCTGACCTCGCGCTCCAGGTGCGTGTCGTGGATGAGCATCGGCTGGCGCGTTCGAATGATACGCCGGGTCATCCCATGCGGTCGAACGATTGAGACATCCACCCGGCGGCTGGATCCGGCCAGTTGGCTGCCGTGAGTGATGCTGTCCGTGCGGGCATCGTACAGGTACACGGTCACCGAATCCGAGTCGGTGATCTCGCGGGCGACCACGGCGATCCGGTTGAGCGCCTCTTCGAATTCGAAGCTGGAGGCGAGCGCCAGGCTGGCCTGGTATAACTGCGCCAGGTCGTTCACGCGGCGCGCGCGCTCGCGGAACAGCCGCGCGTTTTCGAGGGCAATGCTGGCCTGGTTGGCTAACGTCTCCGCAAAGCGGATCTCGTCGGCGCTGAACGGCGCCCGCTGCCGGCCGTGCATCCACAGGACACGCCCGATGACCTGGTTCCCGGCGATCAGTGGCAGACCGATCAACGAGCAGAGGTTGTGTGCACGCAGAATTTCCGCATCCGCCGAGCGGTCATGCCTGCCCTGAGCGAAGTCGAAGGGCGCCTCGGCCGCATACAGAATGACCGGCTGTCGATTCCGGCGAAGCTCCTCGACGTCGAGGAGGCGTATTGCGCCGACGACTTCGGGAGGCAGGTGACCGGCGTCAGCCTTAGGCGCGACGTGCTCGGCGATCCGCTCGAGCCGCTCCGAGTTGTGGGCCGTCAACTCGATCGCGCAGTGTGTGGTACCCAGCGCCTGAGCCAGCCGCCCGGCGATCTCGCGACCCAGCTCGGGCAGATCCAGGATCGCGGTAACCTGTCGGCTCAGCTCAAACAGGATCGACATCTCATGCAACTTGCTCTGCGTCTGTTGGTGCAACTGCGCATTGTGAATCGCGACGGCTGCCTGCGTCGCCAACTGCCCGATGAAGCTGGCCGAAGCCTCGTTGAATGCCGCGCGGCGTGTGCTCTCCAGCACGATCACGCCGAGCGGCTGGCCGTCGCGAACGATCGGAACGGCGAGCGCGGAGCGGGTGTCTGGATCGAGCGGTTCGTACAGCCTGCCCTGAGCCTGTCGAAGGGTCGGCGCGCCGTGCACGTCTTCGATCCATTGCACGGTTCGATCGCGAATCACGGCGGCGACGATCTCCTGCCGGGCAAGCCAGTTCTCGACGGCGGAGCTGTCGAACGCCTGTGACCTGCCCTCGCCTGCTGCTTGCCCTCGCCCGCTGTCTGCGGGGGTGTGCGGGGGTCGCGCTGCAGGCGCGGGCGTGCCCGGCGGGGAACCGCGCACGGCGACCAGACCCAGCGAGCGCCACTCGGCGCCTGCCATGAGCGTAGTCGAAGGGTCGTGCAGCGCCACCAGACCGCGCGATGCACCCGCGAACTCGACCGCCGCATCGAGCACGCGCTCGATGACGCGATTGAAATCCAGCGTGCTGGTCAGCTCGCGGCCGATCTCTTCCAGTGCGGCCAGCTCTTCGATGCGCTGGGCAAGTGCCAGGTCGGTCTGCGCGTACAACGACGCGTTGGCCACCGCCACGGCGGCCTGATTGGCAAACGTAGTGAGCAGGTCGAGATCGGCAACCGTGAAGCGGTGCGGTTCAGTGTAAAACACAGCCAGCGTGCCGATGACGTGGTCGCGGGCGTGCAGCGGCATATCGGCGAATGCGCGAATGCTTTCAGAGTCGATCAGCACTCTGAACTGCTCGAAGCGCGGATCGGTGCGAGCATCATTCACGACGAGGGGCTGGCGCTCGCCGCCAGCCGCCTGTTTCTCTCCGCGCCCAAGGCGCAGCATGGCCGGCATTTTCTGGAGGAAGTGCTGGCCCAGCCCGCGCGAGGCCGTCGGCGCAAAGTTGAGGCCGCCGTCCTGAAGCAAAAGGATCGCCGCCTTCTGGCAGCCGACCACCGGACCGACGGAACCGACGACAGCTTCCATGACCTGGTCGAGGTTGAGAGACGATCCGACGACAGTCGACACCGAGTTGAGAATGGCCAGTTCTGCCGCGCGTCGCCGAGTGGAAGCGTACAACTGGGCGTTCTCGATGGCCACGGCAGTTTGGATCGCAATCGTCGTCAGCAGATCGACGTCGTCCGCGTCATACGCATTCGACTGCACGTGGCTTTGCACGGCGATGACGCCCAGCACGCGTTCGCCGGCCGTGATCGGCACTCCGAGCCAGCAGTGTGCTTCTTTGCCCGGAATGGATTCCAATCCCAGGCGCCGACTCGCGCCGGCCACATCAGATGGGATGAGCAGAGGAGTGCGCGTGTGCAGCACGTGCTCGGTGAGGCCGTTGCCGGTCATGCGACTGTGGTAACGGACCGCCTGGCCATCCTCGTAGACGAGGGGAAAAGACAGCTCGTCGTAGTCCTCGTTGTACAGCGCGACGTAGAAGTTGCGCACGTCCATGACAGAGCCGATCTGCTTATGGATCGCCTCCAGCAGCTCCGGCAGGTCCAGGCTGTTGGTGAGGGCTTGACCGATGGCGCTTACAGAGGCGCGCTCGCGCAGGCGCTTTTCCAATTGCGACTGCGCCGCGCCCAGCACGCCGATCAGCAGCGTGACCGCCACAAGGAACAACACAAAGACGAGGAACACCGGGAAGTCGGTGCGCACGTAGATCGAGCCGATGATGAGCGCCAGCGGCAGCAGAAGCAGATTACTGACCAGGATGGTGCGCAGGCGCGAAGCGTGCCGGAGCCAGTCGCGCGCCGACAGGCGTGATCCGCGCCTGCCCTGCGAAGCCCCCGACCGAAGGGAGTGGGGAGCGGAGCCTGCCCTGAGCGAAGTCGAAGGGTCGAAGGGGCGCGAGAAAGTCGCCTGGAACAATGTATCAGCGGCGGAATAGACGACAAACAGAGCCAGGATCGGCACGGCGCTGCTCAAGTCTATCTCGGTGATCGGGGTCCCTCCGCCCAGGGCGTGAAAGGCCAGACCGGCGGCGCCCACGCTGAAAGTCGCCTCGCCCAGCGCGGCGCCGGCTGGGTCGAGTGCATCCCGCGCGGTTCCCGGCTCTGCGGCTCTCCGGGCGTATGACGCCAGGCGTGCGACGTGCTCGACGAGTGTGCCCGCGAAGCCAATCCACAGCGCGACGGCCAAATCCAACGTGAGAAAGGCGGATACCAGGATGACGTGGCTGAGGCTGAACCCCGTGCCGTGAAAGGAGATGGTCGACAGTCGCGCCAGGATGAATAGGGCCAGGTAGATGGCGACATGCAACCAGGGTGTTGCGGGATCTGGCGGCAACCGGATCGTGATCAACGCGATAAACAGAAGCGCCGCGATCCCAATGATCAACGGCGACCACCTGCTGATCGAATCACGCGTGGACGCCAAGCGGTGCACACTCATACCGGATACCTGGGTTCACGTCCGCAGAGGTAGAGTTTCAACGTCAACCCCGCTGGGCGGGGCGCAAGCAGCGAGCGCGTTGCCTGCGAAGTATCCGCGGCTGCCGTGCCCACCGAAGGCAGCGCCGCAGAGTCGACCGAGTTCAGCACCAATACCGTCCATAATGAGTGTAGCACAGAACAGAAGCAGCGACAAGATGGCACCGGTCGCCACAGGCCATCAGAGAACTGGTATAATCGCGCCATCCATGGGCAGGTAAAGAGATGTGCATGCGACGTTCAGCGCCGCTGCTCGCGCCCCGCCTAGCGGGGTGGATTGCGTTGGTCGCCCTCGCGACCGGATGCGGACGGCCAACCGATGCGCCTGCGCCGACGCCTGAGCCGCTCGGGGTGACGCTGCGTGCGCCGACGCCCGCGCTGAGCGCGACGCGCTCCGTCGGGGAGCAGCCCCCGCTGCCGACCGCCATACCGGCTCCTACACCCACCCCGGTCATTCACATCGTGCAGCCGGGAGAGACGCTGATCGACATTGCACAAGACTACGGGGTCACGCTCGATGCGCTTCAGGTCGCGAACGGCGTGCTCACGCCGGAGACACTTCAGATCGGTCAGCGTCTGATCATTCCACTGGGGCCAGGGGCGCCTCTGCTCGCGCCCCGCCCAGCGGGGTCGACCTCCGGCGGCGGACTGTTGCTGCCCACACCCGCGCCGCTGCCGGTATCCGTTCGAGGCGCAGCGCTGTACGAAACTCCGGTCGGAAGCATCGTCGTGCAGGGTGAAATACTCAACACATCCGGCGCCGCCCTGGAGAACACGCAGGTGCGAGTGGCTCTGCTGAACACCTCAGGTGAAGAGGTCGCCGCAGCCACAGCTTTCACGGCGCTGGAGGTGATCCCGATTGACGGCAAGTCTCCGTTCGGGGTGTTGTTTGCGCCGTCAGGCGTGCCGCCGGGCGCTGCCTCGTTCGTCGTCACCCCCATTCGCGCCGAGGCATCAACCGAGCCGGGCAGCCGCTACATGTCCATCGCCGTCACCGGTCGAGAAGGCGTTGTAGACGGCCTCCAGTTCAAGGTCGGCGGGTCTGTTGCCAACCAGGGCAGCGCCACAGCGACCGGCGTCAACGTGGTGCTGACGACGTACGACGACACAGGCCGCGTCACCGGTTTCCGGCAGGCCACTGTCGGCGACGGCACGCTTCCGGCAGGCGCGACCGCCGAGTTTGAAATCAGCATCGCGCCGAACGGCCCGCATGGATTACCGCCCGCCGATTATGCACTCGCCGCACAAGGACAGGCCGCCCAGCCATGACCGGGCCCCATGCCTCACGTTCTGAACTGCCGCGCCGCCACACAACGCCGGGCTTCCACCACGCTGTGCGCCTGGTCGCGCGAATCGTCGCCATGGTCACCACGCGTCTCGACGCGCAGGGAGTGGAGCGCGTGCCGATGCAGGGCGCATTCGTCGGCGTTTCCAATCATCTCAGCTCGTTCGACCCGCTGGTTGTTTTAGCCGTCATGCCGGTTCGCCCCGGCACCGCCTTCGCAGCGATCGAGCACCGCCGTGATTTCCTCGTCGGTTGGGCTCTGGATCGCCTGGGTGTTATCTGGATCGATCGCGACAACCCGAGCCGTGACGCGCTGCGCATCGCGCTGAACGAGCTGGCGCATGGAACGGCATTTGGTATAGCGCCTGAGGGAACGCGCAGCCGGAGCGGCGGGTTGCTGCCAGGCAAGACGGGCGCGACTTATCTCGCCACACGCGCCGGCGTGCCGATCCTCCCGATCGCCATCTGGGGCACCGAGAAGGTCGCGGGCAACTTGCGCCGCCTGAAGCGCGAGACGGTGCACTGTCATGTCGGTGAGCTGATTCGCCTGCCACAGGGGCGCGCCAGCACGGGGGAGCTGGAAGAGTATACCGATCTGATCATGCACCGCATCGCGTCGATGCTGCCGCCGGAGTATCGCGGCGTGTACGCGGATAAGAACATATCCGGAAACCCTGTAGCCTAGGGCCTTGTGCCCGCCGCCCACGAGGGGCTAGACTACATTTCCACGCGCAACGCATTAGCCAGCGCGGCCCACTCGTCGAGCGTGAGCGTTTCCGCCCGGCGTTTGGCATCGATCCCGGCCTTCGCCAGCGCGGCTTCGACGACCTCGGCGGGCAGCGACAATCCGATCCTCAACGAGTTGTGCAACTGCTTGCGCTTCTGCCCGAAGCCGGCCCGCACGACGGCGAAGAAGTAGTCGACATCGCGCACCTCGGCCGGCGGCTGCGCATGCACCTCGATGCGCACGACCGCTGAATCGACTTTGGGCGCGGGATAGAACGCCCCGGCCTTGATGCGCGTCACGATGGTTGGCGCGCCGTAGAGCTGGACGCCGACCGCGAGCAGGCTCATGTCGCCCGGCCCGGCGATCAATCGCTGCGCGACTTCAAGTTGCACGGTCAGGATCAGCCGCGACGGGCGCGCCGGCGCTTCAAGCAAATGCCGTATGACGGCCGACGTGATATAGTACGGAAGGTTGGCGACGACTTTGTAGTCAGGTAGTCGGGTAGTCGGGTGGTCGGGTGGTCGCGTGGTCGGGTAGTCGGGTGGTCGGGTGGCCGCGTGGTCACGTGGTCGCGTGGTCGGGTGGTCGGTCTGTCCGCGCAATGATTCGCCGACGAGGGAAGCTGGATCGAGTTCCAGGATATCGCCGTGAACCAGTTCGACGTTAGAGTAGCCCGCCAGCGTGTGGCGCAAGACGGGGATCAGGTTTTGATCGAGCTCGACGGAGATCACCTGGCCGGCAGCTCGCGCGAGGCGCCGTGTGAGCGTGCCGAGTCCGGGGCCGATCTCCAACACCGTGTCTTCCGGGGTCAGATCGGCGGCGGCGACGATGCGATCGAGCGCCGCGTCGTCGACGAGAAAATTCTGCCCCAGACTTTTGCGCGGGCGCAGGTTGAATCGGGCGAGGAGATCGCGGACGTCGGACGCGGAAGACATGCAGAGCCTGCCCTGACCCTGAACGAGTGTGAAGGGGAAGGGGCCTACCGGCCGGAGAAGGTGGGCCAGTCGGGCAAGATGTACTTGATCTTGTCGGCGGGCGGCGCCGGCGTGAGCAGATACACGTCGACCCACTGATGCCAGGTGACCAGGTTGTCGTCGTCGTAGCCGAGATCGACCCAGCGGCCGATGACGCCTCCTCCCGTGTCGCCGGCCAGGCCGATGCCGTAGCCCGGCACGTACAGCTCGGTGTGCAGCGGAATGACCGCCGGGTCGACGGCGACGATGCCCTTGCGCATCTTCAGGCCGGTCGCCGTGGTGCCATACCACGGCGCAGTCTTCGGCGTGCCGGCCGTCGCCGCGCTGTACGACGTGGCGTAGGCGCGAAAGCGCCGCCAGTACTCGCGCGGCCCGCTCGGCGTGTCGATCGTGCGGATGACGATCTTCGCGCCGTAATGGATGATCTTGTGCTGCGGCGCGCGAACGAGCACGCGATCCTCAAGCTGCCGCCCCACTTCCTGGCCGTCCTCGTAGCGCACGCGGATGCGCTTTTGCAGCACGCCGCTCCGGCCCTCTTGCACGAGCTGCTGTGTATCGATCTCCATGTCCGGATTGGGCAGGATCTGCGTCTCGAAGGCGACCGGCTCTTGCTCGATGAAGAAGGACTCGGCGACGCGCACGACGCGCACGCTCAGATCGGGCTGCACCGGCGCGTCGAGCGGGGGCTGCGTGTAGTCCTGGCCCTGCAGCGGGACGCCTAACTCCGCCAGAAGATCACCCACACGCTCGGCGTGCGTGCGCGTGCGGATCGCCCGCCCATCGACCTGCACCGATACCGGAACCGAGCGCTCGATATGCGCCGAAGTGGGTCTGATGATGCGGCTATTCGCGGCTGGCGTCAGGCGATCGGCGGCGTACACCTCGATACCGGCTTCCTTCAGCGCCTGCCCCACCGTCGCTTGAGTCGTGAGCAGCGTGCGCGACGAGCCGTCGTCGAAAGTGACGGTGAGCGAGATGGCGCGCTGGATGGACACCGTATGGGGCGTGGTCGGCGCGCCTGCGAACCCTGACCCGACCCCGACCGGATTCCCGTCGACGTGAAGCGCATCTTGCGGATTGATCCGAATACCGTATTGGGCGAACAGTTCGGCCAGCGTCGCCGCGTGCGTGCGCACGGCCAGCGTCTGCCCGTCGACGAGGATCGTGAGCGGCCGGGCGTGGGCGATGTCGATCGTGTCAATTTCCTCCACGGGATCTTCGAGCGCGGGCACGACGCGATCTTCCGGATGCAGTGTCAGGCCGGCGTTGCGCAGCACGCCGCCGACTGTATTCTGGTTCGATCGGATCGCGAACGGTTGGCCGTCGACGACGAGTGTGACGGCCTTGAGGCGCAAGTTATAACCCGCAGCCATAGCGCCGAAAGCGAGCGCTAGCGCGGCGAAGGCGATAACGGCCTTCGGTGGGATGGCGCTTCGGCGTCTCGATGGATGCTTTGTCATATGAGACCATAAGAGGGCGCAAGCGCCCTCTCGTGAATAGACGAATTGGTCGTGCACCCCCTGTCGAATCTGCCGCCACAGACTGCTTCGGACAGCCTGCTCAGACCAGGCGCCCCGGCGGCACCCAGAAGGGTCTCCTTACCGTTGCTTCCTTCCGGACCTGGCGGGGTTCGAAGTCTTCTGCCGCGCCGGACCCGATCGTCGTCGCCACTTACCCTGGGCGGGCTGCGGCCGCTCAACCCTCGAGGGGGAATTCGACCCCGCTAAGTGGATTGCGGGCACGGCTGGGCCGAGAGGGCACCACTAGCTCCCCATCTAGCACGACCGGCCAGAATGGTACAAGGGGTCAGGTTTCTTGTCAAACAAGGCGGAGAGGGCGGGATTTGAACCCGCGGTGCCTTTCGGCACACGCGCTCTCCAGGCGCGCGCGTTAGGCCGGACTACGCTACCTCTCCGTACGGGCCGACTACGAGGCGGATTATACCACGGGGCAAGGATGAAGATCTTCATCCTTTCGCTCCTTCGACTGCGCTCAGGACAGGCTTCATCCTTCATCCTTTGAACACCGTCTCCATCAGTTCAGGTGCGTAGCGGCGCACCATGTCAGTGTCGAGAACATTGGCCTTGCAGACCTCGGCGTACAACTCGCCGCTCCGCCGCAGCGACCGCCTCTGCGTATCGGGGTCCAGCTCGACCAGCCCGAAGCGCAGATTCCAGCCCTCGGCCCATTCGAAGCTGTCGGTCAGCGTCCAGTGGTAGTAACCCATCACCGGCACGTTCTCGTTGATAGCGTGCCACGCCTGCTTGAGATGGTTGACGAGGAATGCGGGTCGCCGGTCGTCGTCGTGATCGGGCAGGCCGTTCTCGGTGATGTAGATCGGCTTGCCGGTGCGTTTCAGGCGGCGCAGCAGCCGATACAACCCGCGCGGATACACCTCGCCGTAGTTCTTGTCGCTGAACTCGCCGTCAGGGTTCTGCACGCGACGGCCAAACAGCGTCTGCGGCGAGCGCCGATCGAAGGCGACGAGCTCGCGCGCGTAGTAGTTCAGACCGATGAAGTCGACCGTGTCGCGCAGCGCGCGCACGCGGCGCGATCCGACCCGGCGCAGGATACGTCCCGAGAACACCGCGTCGAGCACGCTTTGATTCGTGAACCGATCGTGCTGCCTGAGCGCCCATCGATCGAGCAGCGATCGCGGGTTGAGCGGATCGAGCTGTTGCATGGCGTGCGCGATGCCGACGCGCGCTTCGGACTGCAGGCGATGAATCGTGTGATACGCGCCGGCGTGCGCGAGCATCAGGTTCTCGCCGACGGCCAGCATCAGGTCGGGATCGTTCTTGCCGGGCGGGAACGTCGTCTGGTGGCGCACACTGTCCTGCAATAGAGCCTGGAGGTAGCCGAGCGCAGCGTACACCGTCGGCTCGTTGACCGTGATCCACGCCTCACACAGGTCTTTGAGCGAACTGACGACTTTGTCCACGTAGCGCTCGAACAGCCGCAGGATGTCGGGCGACTCCCAACCGCCCCGCTCGGCGATCCAGATAGGATTGCTGAAATGGTGCAGCGTCACCATCGGCTCGATCCCGCGCTCGCGCATCGACTTGAGCATGAAGCGATAGCGATCGATCGCCGCGTCGTCGTACCGGCCGTCGCCCGGCTCGACGCGGCTCCACTCGACGCCCATGCGGTGTGCGTTGTTGTTCAGGCGCGCCATCCAGTCCAGGTCGGCCAGGAATCCATCCCCCCACCAGTCGCAGGCTTTGCCCGATCTTTGCCCGCCCGCGATGTGGCCCTCGCCTTGTTCCCAGGCCCACCAGTCGCTGTTGACATTGTCGCCTTCGGTCTGGTAGGGCGACGTGGCGCAGCCCCATTTGAAGTCTTTGGGGAAGTGAAGTGTGACTTCGGCCATATTCTACATTCTACATTCTACATTATTCTGCATTCTACATTCTACATTCGTCAGTCCAACTCATACCACCAGAACAACGCGATTTCCCTGACGGCAATATCTTGATTGGAGTAGAAGTGATCGTCGATGCCGCTGAGCTGAAAGCCAAGTTTTCGGTAGAAGTTGCAGGCGGCCCAGTTGTTCGTCTGTGTCTCGCACACGATACCGCGCAGCCCGGAGGCGCGCGCCCAATCGAACGCGCGTTGCATGAGTTGCCTACCTAGCCCCTGCCGCCGGTGCGCGCGGTCGACGAAGAGATGCCACACGTTGGCCGCCTTGCGCCAATCCTCGACTTCGACGTCGAGAAGCGCCACCGGGCGCATGTCGTCTTCCGCCGCCAGATACAACCCGTCGTTCCGGCGCAGGCGCTCGATCAGCGCCGGGCGCTCGTCGCCGTGGAGGCCGTAATCCGTCGAGACGAAGGGCGGCACGAGCGGGCGCTCGATCAGACGCCACGTGGCGCCCAGTCCATCCACCGCTTTTTCCAGGTCGAGGAAGCGATCCGATTCAAAATTGGCGTCAATCCGGTCGAGGTGCGGGACATCGGCGACGATGAGGGCACGGATGATCAAGGATGGCATACTGACATTTGTGCACGGCGGATCCGTGGTGCGTATTCCGTGTTGCGTGACGAAACACGCACTACGCAACACGTTAAAGACGGAAGTAGTGGCTGAGATCCGGGTTCCAATCGACGGCGCGGTACTCGCCTGACTGGGCATCCTGTTCGTAGCGGCCGTAGACCTTTCCGCGCGCGATGCGCCCCACGGCGTCGACGAACACGTCGACCTCTTCGGCGGTGTTGTACATGCCGAAGGACACGCGCACCATGCCGGGCATCTCGCGCCGGTCGTCGGCCAGGATATTGCGACGGACGGCCTCGGATTCCTCGTGCGAGAGGCCGAGCAGGTGCAGCAGGTACGGATGTGCGCAGAAGCAGCCGTTGCGCACGCCGATGCCGAATTCTGCGCCGAGAATAGCCGCGACTTTGAAGTGCGACATGCCGTCGACGTTGAACGGAATCACGCCGAGCCGGCTGCTCGTCGAAGCCGGATCAGGATCGCCGTAGATTCGGACCCCGTCGATCGACTGCAGGCGCTCTAATGTATAAGCCGTCAGCTCGGCTTCGTGATCGGCGATGGCCGTCATGCCGATGGATTGCAGCGCCTTGACGGCGGCGGCCAGCGCGACCGCGCCGACGACATTGGGGGACCCGGCCTCGTCGCGTTCGGGAGGGGCCGACCACTCGACCGAATCGAGGGTGACGATTTCGATCGTCCCGCCGCCGCTGTAGTCGGGCGCGCCCGTCTCGAAGGTGTCGCGCCGGCCGATCAGCGCGCCTGCCCCGAACGGCGCGTACATCTTGTGCGCGGACAGCGCCACGTAGTCGAGGTGCGCCGGATCGTCGAGCGTGCCGATCGAGATAGGGCGATGCGGCGCGAGCTGTGCGCAGTCGACGAGGATCGGCGCGCCGGCGGCGTGCGCTTTCTCGGCCAGGCGGTGGATCGACGGCAGGAAGCCGGTGACGTTCGACGCGCCGGTGACGGCGACCAGCTTCAGGCGTCCCCGGTGCCGATCCAGCTTGCGATCGAAGTCGGCCTCGTCGAGATCGCCCAGCCCGTCGGCGGCGACGTGATCGACCGACGCGACGGCGCGCCAGGGCAGATCGTTGCTGTGGTGCTCGAGCTGCGAGACCAGCACGACGTCGTCCTTCGCCAGCGGGATGCGCCGGGCCAGCTTGTTGATCGCTTCGCTGGTATTCTTGCCGAAGATCACCACGTGCTCGCGCGGATTCGCGCCGACGAAGCGGGCGACGATCTCGCGCGCGTCGTCGTACGCCTGCGTCGCCACGCGGCTCTTGAAGCCCGTGCCGCGATGGACGCTCGAATACCAGTGCATGAAGGCGTTGACGGTGTCGAGCACGTCCTGCAAGACCGGCGTGGACGCGGCGTTGTCGAAGTTGACGTACGTGCGCGTTTCGCCGTTGAGCGTCGGCACATGCTGCCGGACGCCGACGATCCGCTCGCGCACGGCAGTCATATTGGTGGTGAGTGACGGTTTGAGCATAGCCCGCTCCTGTTTTAGTTGCCAGTGATCAGTGATCAGTGGTCAGTGGTCAGTACTTACTGATTACTGCTCACTGATTACTGCTCACTGGCATACCCCAGTCGCCTCAACTCGCGCTCGTCCTCGCGCCAGTTCTTGCGCACCTTCACCTGCAATTCGAGATACACCTGTTTACCCAGAATCCGCTCGATCTCGTGACGCGCGTCCGCGCCGATCTGCCGCAGCGTGCGCCCGCCCTTGCCGATCAAGATGCCTTTCTGTGAATCTTTCTCGACGACGATCGTCGCGGCGATGTAGTCCAGCGTCGCCGAGCGCTCCTCGTGCTCTTCGATCACGACGGCGACGGCGTGCGGCACCTCCTGCCGTAAGTGACGCAGCGCCTGCTCGCGGATCGACTCGGCGGCGATGTCGCGCTCGCCTTGATCGGTGATCTGATCGGGCGGATAGTAGCGCGGCCCCTCAGGCAGGTGGGCGACGATTCGATCGACGAGCTTGTCGAGATTGACGATCTGCGTCGCCGAGATCATCATCCAGTCCCACGGCTCAGGCGGCGCGCCGCCTTCGGGCGTCGGCGCGAGCGCCCAATGGGCTTCGGTGTGCGCCTTGACCTGGTCGGGCCGCAGGCGATCCATTTTGTTGAGGGCCAGGATCACTGGCCGATCCTCACCGCGCTCGCGAACGAGCCGGGCGATGTGCCGATCGCCGGCGTCGGGCGCTTCAGTCGAATCGACGACGAACAAAACGACGTCGGCGTCCGGGATCGACTGAATGGCTGCCTGCACCATCGCCTGGCCGAGCCGGTGGCGCGGCTTGTGGATGCCGGGCGTATCGACGAAGACGATCTGCGCGTCGGGCCGCGTGAGAATGCCTCGAATCTGCGTGCGCGTGGTCTGCGGCTTCTTGCTGACGATGGCGACCTTCTCGCCGAGCAGCGCGTTCATCAGCGTCGACTTGCCGACGTTCGGCTTGCCCACCACGGCGACGAACCCGCTGCGATGGCCGGGCGGCGTGTCTTCAAATTCAACCAGTGAAAGAACTTCAGGTTCAGGCATGATTTCTGGATATTGGGAATTGGTAATTGGAGATTAGCCAATCTCCAATTACCAATCTCTAAGATCGATTACTTCGACAACAACCGTAGATACTTGCGTTTACCGACTTGCAGCACGGTTTCTTTGCCCGGCTCGACGACGAGCGCGATGTCGCTCACCGCGACGCCGTCCAGACGGACACCTCCCTGCTCGATCAGGCGGCGCGCCTCGCTCTTGCTCGAAGCGAGCCTGGCCGACGCGATCAGATCGACGATGTTCGCCGGCTGCTCCAGCTTCATCCCGGGCATCTCCGGCGGCAGCTCTTTCTGCCGGAACACGGTGACGAAGTGCTCCTCGGCGCGCGCAGCGGCGGCTTCGTCGTGGAAGATCGAGACGATCTCGCGGGCAAGCTGCATCTTGACGTCGCGCGGATGGAGCGAGCCATCCCTCAGGCCCTTCTCGATCTCCGCGATTTGCGCCGGCGTGAAGCGCGTGACCAGCTTGTAGAAGATCGGCATCGCCGAATCGGGCAGGCTCATCACCTTGCCGTACATGTCCTCCGGCGGGGCCATGATCTCGATGGTGTTGCCCTGGCTCTTGGACATGCGCACCACGCCGTCGGTGCCGGGCAGGATGTCCATCAGGATTCCAATTTGCGGCTTCTGGCCCATCGCCTCCTGCAGCTTGCGCCCGGCGACGATGATGTTGAAGAGCTGCTCGCTGCCGCCCACCTGCACGTCGGTCTGTTGCGCGACCGCGTCGTAGCCCTGCATCAGGCCGTACAGTGTCTCGTGCAGGTACACCGGGTCGCCGCGCTCCAGCCGCAGCGCGAAGTTTTCGCGCGCCATGAACTGCTGGATGGTGAAGTTGGACGCCAGCTTGATGACGTCCCCAAACGTCAGCCGGCTGAGCCACTCGGAGTTGTAACGGATGCGGGTCTTCTTCCGATCCAGGATTTTGAATGCCTGATCGGCGTACGTCTCGGCGTTCGAGCGGATCTCGGCCGGCGACAGGGTCGGGCGCAGCTTGTCCTTGTCCGACGGATCGCCGATCAGCGTCGTGTAGTCGCCGATCAGGAACGTCACGTCGTGGCCGAAGTCCTGGAACTGGCGCAGCTTGCGCATCGTGATCGTGTGGCCCAGGTGCAGGTCGGGCTTGGTCGGATCGTAGCCGCAGTACACGCGCAGCGGGCGATCCTCCCGTTGGCTCTCGATCAGCCGCTGGCGAAGCTCGCCGGCCATGTTCTGTTTGAGTGTCTCGTCGCCGTACTCGGCGCCCTGCATCAGGACGGCGACCTGTTCGTCGATGGACGGCATGACATACCCCGCGGGCCAGGTGTGAGTGTTGTGCCGGTGATTATACCATCAGGTTTCGACCTGAGTCCTTATGAACCCCAAATGCTCTGAGGGGATTGCCAAATCCCCAGTTATGAATCTCCAGTTGACTCGAGGGGGATATGCACTATACTGATGAGCAAAGCGGCCCACATCTATGTTCCTGGCGGCGGCTTAACCCACTCATTAAGGCCAATGGCTTCCCAAGCGCCGCAACCCTGCGTAGAGGACGTGAGTCTGTCCGGGGCAATGGCACGGCGGGAGGAAGCCTACATCACGGTCGGTGTACCGGCGTAACCTCTACGACACAGAGGCGCGTGGATCGCAGCGCGATATCGTGTGATCAGATTATGGTGCATCAAGCGGGCACGCTCCACGAGGAGGCGAAATCCAATGATCAGGTTCCAGAGAACCGCACGAATCAGCCGTGGCAAGCTTCTAGAGGCATTTCAGTGGGCTAAGGAAGTTTCTGAGTATCTCGGGAACAAGTATCCACAGATTTTGACTATTGGAGCCTACCAGGAGATCTTTGGCGATGTGAGCGCGATCCACTGGTTCGCTGACTACAAGGATCTTGCTACGCTAGAGAGCGGCACCACACAGCTTCAGTCAGACGAGGGGTACTGGGCTCGGATTGGCAAAGCCAACGAGGCGGGGCTTTTCATCGAAGGCAGCATTCACGACACGCTGGTGCAGTCCCTCTAGCACTCAGGCGATCATGCCTGCGTAGTGAGTCACACGGCCAAGAAAAAGCCGCATGCAGGCAGGGCGGTCAAACGGCGCAGCGTTTGATGCTCACTGTAGCCGGCAGTCTGATTGCACGACGACTGCCGGCTGCGGCGGCCCCCCTCGCCCGCGTCATCCATAAAATACACGTACCGAGCAATTGCCCACATCTGCCCCTGGATGGTTTCAACGAGGTCTGGCGTAACGACCAAGTCTGGCCCCGCCTCGGCTGTATTGTCGCTAACCTGACTGTCGGCGTATCGTTGGGCTTGCCGTTGTTCCTTATACATGCGCAAGACCAAACTCGATCAGGCTGCGCAGTCGTTTGACAACGGCCCAGCACGGATAGCGCACGAACTGGCGGGTGGACAGGCCGCCGCGCTGCGCGTCGTTCAGTTTCCACGACCGGACGATCAGCTTGAAGGCGGCTTGCCTGCCATGTAGCGCGAAAATGGATCGACCGTCGCCTGAGCCGAGGGGCGGTTCAGCTCGAGGTCGTTAGGCGGCGCAAGTATTCAAATTCGTTGATTCGTTCCCCATCGGTTGACGCTTTTGACAGTTGACAGCCCCTGCGCTACAATCCAAAACTACTTCGACAATGTTATATTTAGGCTCAAGCCGAATCTGACTTTGTTAAGCTACCTACGGTTCCTTCAGGGGAGTCCATGACGAAGAAAGCAGGGATGACGAAGAAGAAGATCGCCAGGAAGAAGCCGTCCGTCGCCCGGGCGACACGCTCCGCGCCGCGCACGCCGCGCGAATCAAAATCCACGATGGCTCCGCTCGAGCGCCCACAGCTCACGAGCGCCGAGATCCGGCAGACTTTCCTCGACTTCTTCGCCGGGCACGGACATGCCATCGTGCCATCCACGTCGCTGATCCCGGCCGACGATCCGACGCTGCTGTTCACCAACTCGGGCATGGTGCAGTTCAAGGACGTGTTCCTCGGCCGGGGCAAGCGGCCGTATACGCGCGTGGCCGACTCGCAGAAATGCATGCGCGTCGCCGGCAAGCACAATGACCTCGACGACGTGGGCCGCGATGGATCGCACCATACCTTTTTCGAGATGCTCGGCAACTGGTCGTTCGGCGATTACTATAAGAAAGAGGCCATCGCCTGGGCCTGGCAACTGTTCACCGACGTGTGGGGCCTGCCCAAGGATCGACTGTGGGCGACGTGCTTCGAAGACGAGCAGGGCGTGATTCCGCGCGACGACGAGGCCGCCGACATCTGGCGCAGGCAGCCCGGCTTCGACCCGTCGCACGTCCTGTTCTTCGGTCGCAAGGACAACTTCTGGGAGATGGCCGACACCGGCCCCTGCGGCCCCGACAGCGAGATCCACTTCGATCGCGGGATCGAGTTCTGCGACAAACAGGGCGTGCCGGGCCACGTCTGCCGCGTGAGCGGAAACTGCCCGCGCTTCCTCGAGCTGTGGAACCTGGTGTTCATCCAGTACAACCGGACTGGCCCGACGACGCTCGAGCCGCTGCCGGCCAGGCACGTCGACACGGGCATGGGCTTCGAGCGCCTCGTGTCGGTATTGCAGAACGGCAAGACCAATTACGACACCGACCTGTTCATGCCGCTGATTCGGCGCACGCAGGAGCTGACCGGTCACACCGACGCCGAAGTTCGGCAAAACATCGTCGCGTACCGCGTGATCGCCGATCACGGGCGCGGCGCGGCGTTCCTCGTCGCCGACGGCGTGCTGCCCGGCAACGTCGGGCGCAGCTACGTCCTGCGCATGATTATTCGCCGCGCAGCGCGCTTTGGGCGGAAGATCGGGCTGGATTTCCCGTTCCTTGCCGAGATCGCCGGCGTGGTGATCGGCGAGATGGGCGATCACTACCGGGAGCTGCGCGATCGGAGCGAGCACATCCTGCACACGCTGACCGACGAGGAGGAGCGCTTCCAGCGCACGCTCGACCTGGGCCTGTCGAAACTGGAGGACGTGCTGGCCGAGGCGAAGAACCGCACCGTCCCCGGCGAGGCGGCCTTCCGCCTCTACGACACCTTCGGCCTGCCGCTCGAGATCACCAAAGACGTGGCGCTCGAGCGCGGCTATGCCGTCGACGAGGCCGGCTATCAGAAAGCGTTGGCCGAGCAGCGCGAACGCGCGCGCGCCGGCGAGAAGTTCGAGATGGACGACCAGTCGTTGGCGAACTACCATCGCGTGCTGCGCGCGCTGCAAGACGGCGGCAAGCTGGGCGATGCGGGCGTCGAGCACGATCCCTACACAGCGCCCGAGATGGAAACCAACGTGATCGGCCTGCTGATCGACGGTCAACCGGTCGATCAGGCCAAACCGGGCGACGTCGTCGAAGTCATCCTGCCCGCAACGCCGTTCTACGTCGAGTCAGGCGGCCAGATCAGCGACAGCGGCGTGATCGCCCGCTTCCCTGAGCAGGGGTCGGGCGAGCCGCTGTGGGAGATCACCGTCGCCGACACGCGCCGGCCGATCGACGGCCTGATCGTCCACGCGGGCAAGGTGAAATCGGGCCGGCCGCGCGCCGGCGACCCGGTATGGGGGCTGGTCGATTACGAGCGGCGCTGGGACATCATGCGCAACCACACGGCGACGCACCTGCTCCACGCCGAGCTGCGCTACGTGCTGGGGACGCACGTCCACCAGGCCGGATCGCTTGTCGCGCCCGATCGGCTGCGCTTCGACTTCACGCACAGCACGATGTTGACGCAGGACGAGCTGGACGCGATCGTCGAGAACGTCAACGGCGCGATCCTGGCGAACTATCCCGTCGTCCCGACGCTCCGACCGTACACGGAGGCTGTCGCCGACGGCGCGATGGCCTTGTTCGGCGAGAAATATGGCGACATCGTGCGCGTGGTGCGCACCGGCTGGCCGGACGAGCCGCCCGTCAGCATCGAGCTGTGCGGCGGCACGCACGTCAACCAGACAGCCGAGATCGGGTCGTTCGTCCTGGCATCGGAGGGCAGCGTGGGCGCAGGTGTGCGCCGCATCGAGGCGCTGACCGGCCGCGGCGCCCAGCAGTACGTGCGTGAGCGGCTGAACAAGCTGACTGCGGCGGCCGCCTATCTCAACGCGCCGCCCGAAGAAGTCGATCGCAAGGTGCTGGCGCTGCTCGAGGCGAACCAGATCCTTCAGAAGCACCTGGACAAGATGCGGCGCGAGTCGGCGCAGCGCGAGGTCGACGCGCTGCTAAGCCGGGTCGAGTACGTCAACGACGTGGCCGTGCTGTCGGCGCAGGTGAAAGCCGACACGACCGACATGCTCCGCGAAATGACCGACTGGTTCCGCGATCGCCTGAAGAGCGGCGTCGTGGTACTGGGCGCGGTGATGAACAAGCGCCCCAGCCTGATCGCCGCCGTCACGCCCGACCTGATCGAGCGCGGCCTGGATGCAGGCCAGATCGTGCGCCAGGCGGCGAGAGTGATCGGCGGCGGCGGCGGCGGCAAGCCGACGCTCGCCGAAGCCGGCGGCAAAGACGCCTCCAAGCTGCTCGAAGCCCTGGCCAGCGTGCGCCAAATTGTGGCGGAGTCGGTGCGCTAACGATGATTTTTGACGCCGTGTACATCTCTCCATCTGTCTATGCAGAGATCCATCGGGGCGCAGGGCGGCCAGGTTCAGCAGAAATGCATTGATGGAACAGATCCTCGAGCTGCACGAACACGAAGACGTCCACAGCATCCGCGACCGGCTGGAGCACGCTCAGACCGAACGGGCCTTGCTGGTCATCCCGCCGTACAGCGACGTGCTGAAAAAGCGCGTGGACTTGCAGCTCATCCGGCGCTTCGCTCAGCAGAAGCACGTCGAGATCGCGCTGGTCTCGCACGACATGCAGCAGCGCGCGCTCGCAGCCGAGCTGGGCATCCCCACATTCCTCACCGTCGAAGCCGGCCAGAGCCGGCAGCGCTGGCGCAGGCCGGCCGACGACAGTTTCGGCCCGTATCGACCGCCCGATCGCAGCGAAGCGCATCAAGCCGCACAGGATCGCGACGCGCGCATCGCCCCGAGTCCGCTGCGCGATCGGATCTGGCCGGGCGTCAAAGCCGCGCTGATCTTGATCGTCGCCGTCGCGATCGTCGTCAGCGTCGTCGCCGTGCTGCCCAGCGCCGAGGTGTATCTGGTCCCGCAGTCGGAGCGCGTCGTGACGAACGTGTCGATCGTCGCCGATGCCGGGATCGAGGCCGTCGACGTTGCGGGGGGCCATGTGCCGGTCACCCGATACGTGACCGACGTGAAAGGCGAGATCACGATACCGACGACCGGGCGGAAGTTCATTCCCACGTCGCGGGCGACCGGCGTGGTGTTCTTCGTCAATCAGCTCAACATTCCCTTCCGCGTGCAGAAAGGCACGGTCGTGCGCACATCGGCGGGAGCGCAGGCCATTCGCTTCGTCGTCACGTCCGATGTCGAGATTCCCGGCGGCATCGGCGCGCAGGCGCAGGCGCCGATCGAGGCGGTCGAGGTCGGGGCGCAGGGCAGCGTGCCGCCCAACTTCATCAACGAGATCGAAGGCGTGGCCGCGTTGTCGCTGCGCGTGAGCAATCCCGACACGACCAAGGGCGGCGGCGATCGCGAAGTCAGCGCCGTCGATCCGCAAGACCTGGTGACGGCGCGCGAGCAGCTCCTGGAACAAATGCGGCAACAGGCGCTCGACCAGCTCGCGGCGGAGAATCTGGACGAGGCCGAATTCCTGCTGAACAGCTCTCTGTCGATCGAGGAGATTCTCGACGCGACGTACGATAAGGAAGTGACCGAGCAGGCGACCGAACTGACGCTGCAGATGCGCGCGCGCTTCAGCGCGCTGGCCGTCGACGGCGAGGACGCCAACGCGATCGTGTACGAGGCGATGCGCAACCAGGCGCCGATCGGCTACGATCTGCTGGCCGACGGGCTGGTGTTCCAGCGCGGCGCCGAAGAGCCGGCCGGCGACACGGGCCAGTATCGGTTCGAGATGCAGGGCATCGGCTACGCGGCAGCCGATCTCGACGTGAGCGGCGCGATCGAGGCCATCGCCGGCAAGCCCGCCGAGGTCGCCGCCGAGATTCTTCAGTCGAGCCTGCCTCTGCAGAAGCCCCCCCGCATCACGGTCTCTCCGAGCTGGTTCCCCGTCGTCCCGCTCATGCCGGTGCGCGTGCGTACGATCGTCGACGTATCGGGATGAATTACTGAGTCTCGAAATGGCACGCTTGCTGGCTCTGGACATCGGCGACAGGCGCATCGGCGTGGCGATCAGCGACGAGTCACAGATGCTGGCCCGCCCGCTGACGACGATCGCGCGCACATCGAAGCGTAAGGATTTCGAATCGATCGCGAAGCTGATCGCGGCGCACGGCGTGGAGCGCCTGATCGTCGGCCTGCCGCGCACGCTGCGAGGCGACGAGGAGGCGCAGGCCGCCCGCGTGCGCCGCTACGCCGAAGCGCTGTCGGCGGCGATCGGCGCGCCGATCGCGTTCCAGGACGAGCGTTACACGTCGCTCGAGGCCGGGGAGCGCCTGGGCCGAAAACTTCAAACCCCAAACTTCAAACTCCAAAGGCTCAAGGGAGCGCGGAGCGGGGGTCGAAGGAGCGCGGCGCAGCGTGTCGACGCGGCGGCGGCGGCGATCATCCTGCAGGATTATCTCGACCAGCGGCGCGTCCAATCCTGAGCGGAGCGCGGCCGAAGGACAAAAGGAGCCATCCCATTGAAGCGCCGGGCACGATCGCTCATCATCTTCTCGATCACACTCGCCGTGCTTGCCGCGGCGGGCGTCATCGTTTATCAGCGCCTGCGCAGCGGCATGACCGATCTCCAGCTCGAGGCGCCGGAAGACGTGCAGGATGCGCTGATCGCCGCGTACCTCAGCGCCAACCAGGAGAAGCTGGAGCAGCCCGCCGGCAGCGACCCGGCGCCGATTGAGTTCGAGATCGAGGCCGGTGAGAGCCTGAATGCTATCGCCAACCGATTGGCGCAGGCCGGCTTGATCGGCGACACGGAGCTATTCCGGCGTTACCTCCAGTACAACCGGCTCGACCAGGGCATCGAGGCCGGCAGCTTCACCCTGAACAAGGCGATGACGATCCCTCAGCTTGCGCAAGCGCTTCAAGAGGGCCGGCGCGAAGAGCTGACGCTCACGGTGCCGGAAGGCAAGCGGCTCGAGGAAGTGGCGCAAATCGTCGCTTCGCAAATTCCGCAGATCGACGCGAACGAATTCTTGCTGCTGGCGAGCGATGCTTCGCTGTGGAAGTCACAATTCTCGTTCTTGTCGGACATCCCTGAAGGCGGATCGCTGGAAGGCTATCTGTTTCCCGACACGTACCGCCTGCCGCTCGAAACGGACGCGCGCGACGTCATCGCGCGCATGCTGCATAACCTGGACGCCCAGGTCACGGCGCAAATGCGTGCCGACGCGCAGGCGTCCGGCCGCAGCCTGTGGGACGTGATCCGATTGGCCTCGATCGTCGAGCGCGAAGCGGTCGTCGCGGAAGAGCGCCCCTTGATCGCAGGCGTATACCTGAACCGGCTGGCGCAGGGCATGGCGCTTGACGCCGATCCCACAATCCAGTACGCGCTGGGACAGGGCCGCGAGCCGGGTAACTGGTGGCCTCAATTGACGCTGGAAGATTATCAGGGCGTGGTCGCGCTATACAACACGTACCTCAACCCCGGCCTGCCCCCCGGCCCAATCGCCAGCGCGGGCCGAGGATCGATCGAAGCGGTGATCTATCCCGAGCAGAAGGATTTCTTCTTCTTTCGGGCGTCGTGCAGCCGAGACGGCACCCACCAGTTCGCCCGCATGCTCGAAGAGCACGCCGCGAACGAGTGTCCATGACGGTCAGAGTCGATGAGGTAGAGTCTGAGGTCCTTGAGTTCCCTTGGTGCCTTGCGAAGGAACTGAAGGAACTCAGGGAACTGACTTGAGACGAGCGAAGTTATACCACTCGCTTTTCGCTTTCCTCACACTTGCGCTGGCGGCCTGCTCCACTGGTTCTACCGCGCCGGTCGTCAAGATCGGCCTGGCTGCGCCGTTCGAGGGCCGCTACCGCGCCATCGGCTACGAGGCGATCTACGCCGCACGCCTGGCGATCCGTGAGATCAACGCCGCCGGTGGAATCGGCGGCTACCGCGTCGAGCTGTTCGCGCTCGACGACGGCGGCGATCCGGCAATGGCCGTCGAGCAGGCGCGAAAGATGGCGATCGATCCGCAGGTGATCGCCGTCATCGGCCATTACCGGCCTGAGACGACCGGCGCGGCGATCGGGCATTACTGCGCGGAGCGATTACCTCTCCTCGCCGTCGAGCCTGTTCGAACGGGCGTCTGTCGCGATGCCTTCGCGCTCACGCCGCCGATCACGACACCCCTCTCGTCTTCCGATCCCGCATCATTCCTCTTCGTCGGGACGGTCCCGCATCCCGCCGACGCGCCGGAAGCAGCCGCTTTCGTAGAAGCCTACAATGCCATCCCGATCGACGGCACGCGAGCCGGTCCCATCGCGCTCCAGACCTACGACGCGATGGTTCTGCTGTTCGACGCGCTGGGGAGAAACATCCAGGCCGAGGGCAAGCCGTCGCAGGGTGGGATGGCGCGCGCGCTGGCGGAGTCAGACTTCACGGGCCTGGGTGGGGTGTATCGGTTCGACGCGGAAGGCAATCGAACCCAGATGAAGATGTATACGTATCGTTATAGCAAAGATCGTGAGCCAGAGTTGATCCGATAAGGCGAAAACTCTAACCAATTCTAACGCACACTCGGCACTTGTTAGCATATAATGTGATCAGCTCACTCATTTTTCGATGGAGGAGGAAACTATGCGCAGAAGCGTCATTGCCATTGCTGCACTCGTGGTGGTCTTGATGCTCGCAGTCATGCCGGCCGGGGCGATCACCTATGGCGAACCTGACGGCAACGGCCATCCGAACGTCGGCGCCCTGATCGCGGAGTGGCGAGTACCGGGCGTGAAGGAGGAATTCTGCTCCGGCACACTCATCGCGCCGACGGTCTTCCTGACTGCATCCCACTGTACGGCATCCCTTCAGTCGCGCGGTATTCCGGACAATCAAGTGTGGGTCAGCTTCGATCAGGACGTTGACCCGGTGACGCCTACGACGACGCTCATCCAGGGCACGATGCACACACACCCCGAATTCGGCTTTTCGGGACCCGGTGGGTTCTCTGACCCCCACGACATTGCCGTCATTGTGCTCGACGTGCACGCGGCCAGCGTATATCCGGGGATCCAACCCGCCGCCCTTCCAACGGAAGGTCTCTTCGACCAACTGGCGAAGAAGAACGGCCTCAAGGGTCAGCGATTCACCGCCGTCGGTTACGGTACTCATCAGCCGGAGATAGGCGGCGGCCCGCCGACGTTCCCCTTCGACGGTAAACGGTGGCGATCTGTCTCGGAGTTCGATGCCCTCAACAGCTCCTGGCTGCGGCTCTCTCAAAACAATGCGACCGGCGACGGCGGCACCTGCTTCGGGGATTCGGGCGGACCGAACTTCCTCGGCGCGGGTGGCAGCGAGACCAACGTTGTCGCAGGGATCACGGTCACCGGCGACGCGATGTGCCTGGCAACCAACGTGATCTACCGGCTCGATACGCTCTCGGCCAGAGCGTTCCTTGGCCCGTTCGTTTCACTGCCGTAGTTCGAACGACCTCAAGGCCGATCACACTCAAGCAGGGCTTCACCGCCCTGCTTTCGTTTTGCCTTCATCATCCCTGCCTCCCCCAGCTATTGTGCAAGATATACGACAGACGCTTTACTTTTTCTTCCTGGCCTCTTCGCTCGGCGACTTCTTTTTCAGCGGCGGCAGTTTCGCCAGCATACGGCGTGAGGTGAACACGTACCAGGCAATCGCGGCAAACAGCACCACCGCTCCAGCCACGACATAGGGGTTCATGTTAGTCTCCGAACTGTCTATTCAATCACACCGTAAAACAACGGCAGTGGATCGACCGGCACGTCGCTGAACGTCACAGCGCCAAGCAATCGCGTCTCCGCCTCCACGCGCCTGTGTTCGTCATTGGCGTGGACGGTGAACAGACGCGCGCCCGGCTCGATTCGATCCCCGACCTTCACGTGAACCTCGACGCCGACGGCGTGGTCGATCGGATCGCCTTTCTTTTCGCGCCCGGCGCCCAGCACGACCGCCGACAGACCGATTTCGAGCGCGTCGGCACGCGCGACATACCCGCCGCGCGGAGATAGCACGTCGTGCGCGATCGAGGCGCGCGGCAAACGGTCGGGCTGCTCTACGATCGACGTGTCGCCACCCTGCACCTCCACCAGCTCGACGAACTTTCGCCAGGCGCGCCCGTCGCGAATGAGCGACCCGGCCAGCACGCGGCCTTCTTCAACCGACGCCGCTTTCGAGCCGAGGCGCAGCATGTGTGCGGCGACGGTCAGGCAATGCTCGGCGAAATCGCCGGGGCCGTGACCACGCAGCGTCTCGATCGCTTCCCGCAGCTCGAGCGCGTTGCCCACCGCGCTGCCCAGCGGCTGATTCATGTCGCTGATCAGCGCGACGGTGCGCCGCCCCAGCAGCTTGCCGATGTCGACCATGATGCCCGCAAGGACGCGCGCGTCGGCCTCGGTCTTCATGAACGCGCCGGACCCACACTTCACGTCCAGCACGATGCCGTCCGCGCCGCCTGCGATCTTCTTGCTCATGATGCTCGCGGCGATCAGCGGCAGCGACGGGACCGTGCCCGTCACGTCGCGAAGCGCATAGAACTTGCCGTCGGCAGGCGCCAGATCGACGGATTGGCCGGTGAGCACGATGCCGGCGCGTTTGAGCTGCGCGCGAAACTCGTCTTCACTCAGGTTCGTGCGAAAGCCCGGGATCGATTCCAGCTTGTCGAGCGTGCCGCCGGAGAACGACAGGCCGCGCCCGCTCATCTTGCCGACCGGCAGCCCACTCGACGCGACCAGGGGCGCGACGACTAGGCTCACCTTGTCGCCGACGCCGCCGCTCGAATGCTTGTCGACGACGAACGGCGCGATGTCGTGCAGGTCGAGCGTCTTGCCGGAGCGCGCCATCGCCAGCGTCAGATCGGTCGTCTCGCGGGCGGTCATCCCGCGCAGCAGCACCGCCATGCACCAGGCGGCTGCCTGGTAGTCGGGAATGTCGCCGCGCGTGTAGCCTTGCACGAAGAAGTCGATCTCCTCGCGGGTCAGCTCATGGCCGTCACGTTTCTTTTCAATGACGTCGACCGCGCGCATGCTCTCCCTTGGCAAGAAGCGTTTGTTTCTTTTCAAGAAGGACGAACTGTCGAGGCTTCGAGCCGATGTGTTCAAGGATTGGGTCATTCGGCAAGGGTACGCGAGCCAGTTCATTAGGCTCGATCTTGTTAAGGCCGCCGCCGTAGGTGCGGCCTTCGTACAAGAGATGCTCCTGACTCGCACGCTTGAGCAGCTCAAACAGACTATCAAGAAGGTGGGGGTCCTCTTCGACTGCCCGTTGTATCGCCCGTGAAGGGTATAGCATCAAATAGACATTCGGCGCGGTAGCCTGAGAGTAGTTGCGGAAGAATCGGATTCCCGACGTGCCCGATCGGCCGCGCGACATATAACTGCACACAATAGGCGCTGCCGGTCGGAACTCCTGTTTATACCACGGCGACCGATGGCTAGGGATGTATCGATCTGCGAAGCCGCGCGATTTGCCTTCCTCTAAATAAACTCGCAAGGGGGGGAAATACCTAATCTCACTCTCGGCGAGATTGCAGTCTAGTAAAACCAAGAGTGGCTCGATCACAGGATAACCATCCGAGCCAGCAAGAATCACGTCATCAGTTAAGTATCTGGGGCTCGGTAAGATCGGTCGCAGAAACCGATCGGGTAGTCCTTTTTCACGGGCTAGTTGCCGCGTCAAGATGAAAAACTCGTTCGCGCCGGTTGCCAAACCACGCCGAATGTCGAACAAATCCCCGATACAGATTGTCGCGTTGAGTCTCTCAACGTTGCGAGTTACGTAGCGTAGTGGCATGTCCGGCAACGATGTCCACTTGCTCACATCTGCAAGTTGCTGTTGGCGAATATGTTTTGATCGGCGGGGCGTGCGGAGCTCGCTGCCTACAGAGAATATCGCCTCATGTTGGGCTGAAGGTATGCGCTTCTGGAAGATCAGCACCGTCGAGGAAACCAGAGCATCGTCAAACTGGACATCTTCCGGATCGAAGCGGTGAACGTGGTGCAAAGTGACCTGCTCGGTTAAGTAGCGTTTGATGGCCTTTCCATAGTTAACGTCCATGAACTCGGAGGGAATAAGCCATACGCCAATTCCATCGTCCGCCAACCAGCGATGGGCTATCAACAAGAAGTAGCAGTAAAGGCCGGCCAGGCCGTTGACCTTTAAGCCGACAGAAACTTGTGCTTTTTGCTGTAGATATGGCTTCGCTTCCCGATCGAGATGATGGTGGCGCACGTACGGAGGGTTCGCGACGAGAAAATTGGCATCGGGCGAAGCAGGAAATGGCAGCCGCGTAAAGTCGGCCTCGATCACCTTAAGTCCCCACTTACTCCAGAGTTTGTCGGCGGCGGACGCGATCTGAGGATCGAGTTCGATGCCCGTAATACTTCGGAGGTGCTTTCGATCGAATGCGTGAAGCAGAGCCGAAACGAAAGCGCCAGTACCGACAGCCGGATCAAGGAAGCGGATGTCCTTAGCAGCCGTGAGCCAATTGTCCCTCACAAATTGCATGATCTTCAGCGCAAGCGGGAACGGGGTAGCATACTGCCCCATCTCGTTTCGCTGCATCGCGGTCTTGAGGCCGTCTAATCGGGCCTGCTCCGCTTGACGCTCGAGTTCGATCTGTTGCAGGTCTTTTCGTGTCATACTCCAGCCAACTCTAGATCCTCGATGCGATGCTCCCAAACCCAGTCGATTCCCTCTGCCGCTTCGTATCCGAGATACCCGGCGTCAAAATAGCCACACAGGAACAACAGGTAGGGAAGGCTGTCTCCGTAGCGTCCCCGCAACTGCTTCACTTTGGTTGCCTCTTCTTTGCGCCGCTTGTTGGTGTTGGCGAAATCGCCCGCCGATTTCGCTTCAATGAGGATGGGAAAGCCACTCGGATGAGGTTGGTGCGGTTGAATGACGACATCGACTGGAACATTGACGGTTCGTTCGACGCCGGCTGTGACATTCATTCGAAAAGCGAAAGTGCCCATAGGCAAACCCGTAAACACCTTCGCTGTTCCGCCGGATACTTGGGCATACCCGCGCTTCCGCAAATACCTGGCGATGAGATTCAGCTGCCGCTGCTCCTGCGCGTTACGGATGATCGGGTCAGAAATAGCGCCGCACAAGCGATCGGCCACGACAGTCGATGCGCGATAACGTTCGATTTTTGTCGGGAAAGTCTTCTGCTCAAGCCACGGAAAGAGATCCTGGTCAAGGAGTCTGATCAAGACCCTGGCGATCGACTGCAATTGCGAGGCAAGCTCCTCTTCGCGCATACGCGGGGGAAGCTGGCCATCATCCTCCATAGATTGAATCAGGTGTCTACTGACATAAGCTAACCCCGCCAGCCTGTCCCTGGCTAGGGGCGGTGCAGTGGACATGCGCAAGACCGGCAATATCGAAGGATGAGCTTTCAGAATCTCCGGGCCGAGTACGGTCAGTTCGTCAGTCAGCTGAATGGCTTTCTGCACGCGCTCAGTTGTCTTCGCCCGTGTATCCCGATACGCCTTCGGCCCAAAACGCATAAACCAGTCGTTGTAGAGATCGACCGACGCGGCCACGTCTGCCTTCCACTGGAGTGGTTTGTCCGCGCTGATGGGCATGTCACCTCTCGCGACTACTTCCGTTACAGTGATGCGAGCGAGTCAGCCGGCTGCAATTCGAGCTCGGCGAGCCGCCCGGCGGCATCGGCGATCGGAACGTGAAAGCGCAGCCGCACGCTGGCAGGCGTGCGCTCGCTCGCCGGCAGCGCGCCGATCCACTCCTTCGGCATCAGAAGAGCGCGAGCGAAGTAGCGCGCCTCGTCGGCGGTGAAACCGGCATCGCCGGCCATGCCCCGTTCGCGCGCCCAGCGCGTGCCGCCCACGTAGCGCGCAACCACACGGGCGATGGTCGGGCGCACACTGTAGCGCTCGGTCGCATCGAAAGATTGATGTGACAGGTCGATCAAATCGGGCTGCCACATCTCGGCGACCGGGTTGCGCAAGATCTCCTCGATCGGCACGGGCGGTCGCTCGACGTTGTGCAGCGTCAAGAACATTATCGCCGCTTCGTCAAGCTCGGCGCGGCGATCGTCGGATAGCGGATGCGGCTCGTTCATATGGGCGCTCTGTTGCGTGCCCGCAGATTATACCCTCGTTGACGAGAACGGGAAATGGCGGGAGAATTCGATTCAGGATGGAACCTGTGATCGAGATAGACGGCTCCTACGGCGAAGGCGGCGGGCAGGTGCTGCGCACAGCGCTGGCGCTGTCCGCGATCACCGGCCAGTCCGTGCGCATCGAACGGATCCGGGCAGGACGGCGTAACCCGGGCCTCGCGCCGCAGCATCTCACCGGCGTGCTGGCGCTCGCCGAAGTATGCGACGCCGAGGTACACGGCGCAGCCATCGGATCGACGGAACTCCTCTTTCAGCCTGGCTCGAAGCCGCGTCCGGGCACATACGTCTTCGACGTAGCCGGCGCTGCCGGGCGCGGGAGCGCCGGCTCGGTCACGCTGCTGCTGCAAACGCTTCTACTGCCGCTTGCCCTAGCCCAGGGTGAAAGCCGCCTCACGCTGAAAGGCGGGACACACGTGCCGTGGAGCCCGCCGTTCGATTACCTGGCGCATGTGTACCTGCCGATGATGGCGCGCATGGGTGTGAAAGCAGATTGCCGTCTAGATGCCTGGGGGTTCTATCCTGCCGGAGGCGGTCAGATGACGGTCGACATAGACGGCGAAAGCAGGGCGCTCGCGTCGCTTTCACTCCTCGAGCGCGGAGACTTGAAGCGAGTCCTGGGCGCAGCCGTCGCTTGCAACCTGCCGGCGCACATCGCCCAGCGCATCGCCAATCGAGCACGGAATGTGCTGGTTGACGCCGGTCTGCCTGCCGACGTCACGCCGAAGCGCGAGCGAGACGCCGCTCCGGGCGCGGGCTTGTTCCTGGTGGCAGAGTACGAGCACAGCCTGGCCGGCTTCTCGGCGCTCGGGGCGAAGGGTAAGCCGTCGGAGCAGGTCGCCGACGAAGCCTGCCGCGATCTGCTCGCGCATCACGCCGGCGGCGCGCCCGTCGACGAGCACCTGGCCGATCAACTGCTCTTGCCGATGGCGCTGGCGGCCGGCCGCTCGGAGTTCCGCGCCGCCCGCGTGACTCCGCACCTGCTGACCAACGCGCACGTCATCAAGCAGTTCATCCCGGCGCGCATCGAGGTTGGCGGCAGCGAGGAAGAACCTGGAACAATCGTTATCGCTCGTCAGGGATCTGCGACCTCCAACCTTCCGGCCGCCGGGTGACACACCTGGCGGGAGCGAATAGTAGTAACGACTTCAGTCGTTAGGGCAGCGACTAAAGTCGCCACTACCTCACCCGCCTTCTGGCCGCCGGGTGACACACCCGGCGGGAGCAATATACTGCCAGGTCGTTGCATCAGCAGCGTAGTTGCCTCGCGGCGCGCAGCACCTTGCCGACGGCTTCTGTAACATCCCCGTCCATCTTCACCGTCACGAAGGGACGGCCGATCGCGTCCTGCCTCTGCTGCATGCGCAGGTAAACGCTCCAGTCCGCATCCGACCAATCGTGCGGAGAGCGCGTCACCTGCCGCTGCCCGAGTCGCCGCCGGATCACAGGCTCCGATGCGGCGACGCGCACGACGAGCAGGCGCGCATCACATTGGTCGGCGAGGTGATACAAGAACTCGCGCTGCGATTCGATCAGGTTGGTCGCGTCGTTGACGGTCGAAACGCCGCGCCGCAGCAGCCGCCGGATTACGGCGTGGCAGACGCTGTGCACGAGCTGGCTCTCCTGTCCGCTGTGAGTCGGCGAATCGAACAGTTGCTTGCGCACGAAATCCGACTCGACGACGGCCGCCGGCAGAGCCTGCGCCAGCGCGCGCGCCAGCGTCGACTTGCCGGTGCCGGGCAGACCGACGAGCACGATCAGAAGAGGCGGTATCGCGCGGTCGTCCGGGATGCTCAACTGCGATTCAATCTGGTCGACGGCCGACAGGGACTCCATCATTTAAGACTTGATCGGAATGCTCAACCGGGTTCAGCCAGAACGCCCAGAATCAATCCGGGATGTCCAGAGCGATACACAGAGCTTGATTGAGAGCCTCGATTTTCTCCGGGGGAAGCGTGCCCACGTAATACGTTAGGGTCGACTTGGGTAGACTCACTAGCTCATCACAGTGAATACTGCTTTCATGTTTTAAGCCTTCATCTACGCCGACCCGGACTTGCGTGGATAAACCATCATGTGTCGAGTAAATCGGGGCGCAGACCACCGTCGAGAAGCGCGAATCAATCAGCACTTGCCTGCTGACGACGACGAAGACCCTGAATTTCTTGGGATCTCGGGCAGAAGGATGGGTGACGCGATATAGCTCGCCGCGTTTCACAGGTCAACCTGATAGGCGAGAACGTCGACAGCTTCCCGGTTGAGTCGGTCAGCCTGCTGGTTGATGATAGCCAGATCCCTGGCGTTCTGCTCGTCGCGCGCCATCTGGGTAATGAAAGCCCAGAGAGCCGTTTCGATCAAATCGGAACGGTTCTTGAATTGCCCGGCGCGTTTGTCAATGGCCGCCAACAAGTCTTCAGAAAGAGTGATAGAGGTCTTGACTTTCATACTACAAATATACTCTCATTCGGATTACCTGTCAAACGATTCGCTTTCTATAATATCACCTCCCCAGAGCGTCTGTCTGAGGTCCTCGATGGGACACGCGACGCCACAGGCGCACGAGCGCAGCCAGTATCCCTTTCTCCAGCGACTGCGGTAGAATAACCATGTGGCTACATCGGCGACAGGCATCATCCTGGCCGGCGGCCACAGCCGGCGGATGGGCATGGACAAAGCGTTCGTCCTCTTCGACGGACGGACGCTGATCGAGCGCACGATGGATGCGCTGCGGCAGGTGTGCGGCGAGATCGTCATCGTCGCAAACGACCTCGCGCCTTACACGCGGTTCGACGCTCGCATCGTGCCCGACACGATTCCCGGCTTCGGGCCGCTGGCCGGCCTGCACGCCGGCTTGGAAGCGATGCGCACCGACCTGGGCGTCGCCGTCGCCGTCGATATGCCGTTTCTCAGCCCGGCGCTGCTGCGCGCGATGATCGATGCTGCCGAGGGCTGGGACGCCGTGATTCCCGCGCTCGCCGCCGAGGTCAGCGCGGCGGACGTGAAGCGCTACCGCGCCAAGGACCTGGATATACACCCGCTGCACGCGGTGTATCGCCGCACCTGCCTGCCGATGATCCAGGCGGCCATCGATCGTGACGACCGGCGGCTCAATGCGTTCCTGCCTGACGCCCGGGTGCGGTACCTGTACGCCGACGAAATCCGCGTCCACGATTCAGACCTACGCTCGCTGGTGAACGTGAACACACCTGACGATCTAGAGCAGGTCAGTCGCCTGCGGGCGTGACATTCATCATAATGAACCCGTACAATCCCTCTGTTGATCTGGCGGGTAGGCTTGCGTACAATCATCGTGGATCAACTCATGGTCTTGAAATCCAAATTGCCGAGGCTCTCCCGTGTCCGTTGTAAATGCTGGCGATCTCGAACGTCGCACGCGCGAACTGCACGCCCTGACCGAGGTCGCCAAGACGCTCACCGCCCCGCTCGACCTGCCGACGCTGCTCGGCGCGGTGATGGATAAGCTCACCGATGTGCTTGGCCCTGCCGAACTCGGCGCACTTATGTTGTGGGATGAGTCGGCGGGCATTTTCCGGCCGGAGGCGACGTTCGGTTACGATCTGGCCGTGATGCGCGACATGGGTCTGCGTGCGGGTGAGTCGATCACCGGAAAGGTGTACGATGCAGGATCTGCCTGCCTGTTCGCGACACCGAACCACGTGGCGAACGCGATGGCCGACATGCGGCCGGCCAACCGCGCGGCGATGGCCCGTGCGCTCGGCTCCGATATCCTACCTCGCGGCGCGGTAGCTGCGCCGCTCCAGGTTGGCGATCATCGCTACGGCGTGCTGGTGCTGGAAACACTGCACGGTCCGGCCGAGTTCTCCGACAGCGATCTGCCCTTGGTGCAAACGCTGGCCGACTTGATCGCACTGGCGATCGACCGTGCACGGTTGGAAGCGGAAGCCATCGCCATCCGCGACGCGCAGCAGGCCGATCGGCTGCGCTCAGAAGTGATGGCCACCCTGTCGCACGAGCTGCGCACGCCGCTAGGGTCGATCAAAGGCTACGCCACCGCGCTCTTGCTGGAGGAAGTCACCTGGCCCGACGAGAAACGCGACGAGTTCCTGCGCCTGATCGACGAAGAGTGTGACAACCTGCAGACGATGATCAGCGACATTCTCGACTCATCGCTCATCGACGTGGGCCAGCTCGTCATCGAGCAGCAGCCGGTGCGCCTGCCGCACCTGGCACGCGAGGTCGCCGACGACATGCAGCGCCGCACCGAGGTTCACCGCCTGATCATCGACTTTCCAGCGAGCTTCCCGATCGTCGATGCCGACCCGCGCCGCATCCGGCAGGTGCTGCGCAATATCGTCGATAACGCCATCAAGTATTCGCCGGACGGCGGACTGATCATCATTCGGGGCGAAGTGGAGCACGACGCGCAGCGCATCGTCGTCAGCATCTCCGATCAGGGTGTGGGTATTTCGCCGGAGGATTTGATCCCACTGTTCGAGAAATACTTCCGGGTGAAAGCGCCGACGGGTTATCACGTGCCCGGCACCGGCCTGGGCCTGCCGGTGGCGCGGGCCATCGTCGAGGCGCATGGCGGCCGCATCTGGGCCGAGAGCAAGGTCGAACAAGGCACGACGCTGCATTTCTCGCTACCGACCACGGGATTGAGCGCAGAAATCGGCGAGTAGTCCCTTTCCAGACTTCCGAAGTCTTGCAGACTTCGGAAGTCTCGGCTGAGATTTCCTATGACCCATACACGTATCCTCGTCGTCGACGACGAACCCAAGCTCGTCCGGCTGGTGCACGAGGTGCTGACCGCCACCGGCTATGCGGTGCTGTCCACCGGCAGCGGCGAAGCGGCGATCGAGATGGTCGCGCTCGAACAACCCGACCTCATTCTGCTGGACATCGTCCTCGCCAGCGCGATCGATGGATACGAAGTGGCCCGCCGCGTGCGCGAGTTCTCCGGCGTGCCGATCATCATGCTCACGGCCAAAGCCCGCGAGTCCGATTTGCTGCGCGGGTTCGACGTGGGCGCGGACGACTACCTCACCAAGCCGTTCAGCTCCAAGGAATTGCTGGTGCGCGTGCGTGCGGTGCTCAAGCGGGCGCGCCACGAGCCGGTCGCGCTTACCGAAGCGGAGATCATCTGCGGCAATTTGCGGATCGACCTGGCCCGCCGCCGCGTCACGGTCGACGACCGCGAAGTCCACCTGACCCGCACCGAATACAATCTGCTGCACGAACTCGCCAGGCACCGCGACCAGGTGTTGCTCCATGCGCAACTGCTCACCGCCGTGTGGGGTTCGGAATACCGCGACGATCTGGACTACCTGCGCGCCTACATTCGTTACCTCCGCCAGAAGCTCGAAGCCGACCCCTCCAACCCGAAGCTCATCGTGACGCATCCGGGCGTGGGCTACATGCTGGTCTGCTCCGAGAATCCAGCAGCCTGACCTCTCCACACACCTCCCGAAGATTCCGAGCCTTCGGGAGTTTTTTCATGCCTTTTTCATGCGCTGCAGAGTCATTCCTATTCGTTTTTCATCGCGCGCATGGTATGGTGAATAGGCAGGGAACATCGAATCGAGGACGCCCATGATATTCACAGATCTGACTCAGGAGCATTCAGTTGCAGCCGCACCCGTCCCAGGTGGGATGCTTGCCACGGCGCTCGCCCAACTCGAGGCGGCCTTCGACCGGCTGGGGCTTGAAGAGGGGCTGCGGGCCATTATGCGCCAGCCCGAGCGCGAACTGACCGTATCGATACCGATCCGGCGCGACGAGGGCGACATTGCGGTTTTCACCGGTTACCGCGTCCAGCACTCTTCGGCGCGCGGGCCGTGCAAGGGCGGTATTCGCTTCCACCCGGGCGTGGACATGGACGAGGTGCGCGCCCTGGCCATGCTGATGACGCTCAAGTGCGCCGTCGCCAATCTGCCCTTTGGCGGCGCCAAAGGCGGCGTGGCCGTCGACCCGGCTCAGCTGTCCGAGCCTGAACTCGAGCGACTGACCCGTCGCTACGCGGCCATGATCCTTCCCCTGTTGGGCGGCAAGCGCGACATCCCTGCACCCGACGTGAACACCAGCGAGCGAACGATGGCCTGGCTGGCGGATACCATCTCTATGCTGGAAGGCCACTGGGTCACCGAGATAACGACGGGCAAGCCGATCGCCCTCGGCGGCTCCCTGGGCCGGGCCGAGGCGACTGGGCGCGGCGTCGCGGTCGCCACCGTCGAGATGCTTCGCCGCCAGGGACGCGATCCGAATGGGCTGCGCGTCGCCGTCCAGGGATTCGGGAATGTCGGCCAGCACGCCGCCCGCATTCTCGCCAACGAATACGGCTGCGTGATCGTCGCCGTGAGCGATGTAAGCGGCGGACTCTACAACCCGAAAGGTCTTGACCTGGCGGCCATCGCGCACCACGTCCGCAACAACCCCAAGCGTCTGCTCGCGGGCTACGGGGCCGACGGCCACGCCGAGCCTCTCACCAATGCTGAGCTGCTCACGCTGGATGTGGATGTACTGATCCCCGCTGCGCTCGAAGATCAAATTACGATCCATAACGCCGACCGGATTCAGGCCAGGGCGATCGTCGAAGGCGCCAACGGGCCGACGACCTTCGAGGCCGACCAGATATTGCACGACCGCGGCATCATCGTCGTGCCGGACATCCTGGCCAACGCCGGCGGCGTCATCGTATCGTACTTCGAGTGGGTGCAGGACTTGCAGGCGTTCTTCTGGGGCATGGACGAAGTGCGCTCACAACTGGGCAAAGCCATGCGCCGCGCCTTCGACGAAGTGTGGTCGCTTGCCCAGGCGCGCAGATTGGACCTGCGTTCGGCCGCATATCTGCTCGGCGTTGAGCGAGTGGCAGATGCCATCCAGATGCGTGGCCTGTTCCCATAACCATCATCGAGGAGGCTGAATATGACGATCAAAGACCTTGTCCGTCAATCGGTAGTGACACACAATGCGGCTCAGGTGCTGCACCTGGAGGAAGTCGCCGAGACGATTCGAGACGACGCGCTGGCACAAGCGCGCAAGAAGATCGGCGCACTCCGGCGAGGCGCCAATCTGGCGGGCCTGCTGGAGCGCCCGGATTTCCTCGATTACTTCAAGTACGGGCTGGCGTCCGGTGTGGCAAACGTGCTGGCCGCGAACGACCAGAATGTGCAGGCGGTGTACGTTTATGATCCCGCGCTCGACGCGGGCAGCGAGGCCGGCGAAGATCCGCCGCGCGACGTAGGCGTGCACTTGCTGGTGTGGGTTACCACGCCTTCGGCTGCGCTGGAGGCCCTCATCGCTTCACTGGATCGGGCTCTGGCGGCGAGCCTGAAGGATCTGCCTGCACCCGGCTTCCGGCAGCGCGAGTCGATCCTCGACGTAAACTTGCTCAGCGACGACGATATGCGGCGAGGCGTGAACTACGCCGGACTGCTCAAGGGCCTCTTCGCGCCGCCATTACCCGTCTGGCGACGCGCGTAGACGCTTCTCCTGTCGGCAGGAGGCGGTAGGGTGGTTCTCTACCGCCTTCTTGCATTTGGGCTTATACTACCCGTGTGTCGCCATCTGTCATCCTGGCAGTAGGCCGTTTATCACTGGACGCCCGCGCTGTGTCCACTTACAATTCAATGCGGGTGGGCAGTAAGCAACCCTGACGAAAGGAGGTGTATCTCCGCACGATCTTCGTGAGGGTTATGTCCGTAGGCTCATCCACCTCGTGGAAGATCGGCGTCTACCCCCATAACCGCCAACTCTCTCCGCGATCTGCGTCTACGCTGATACAGTTCTATCAAGTTTCCAGGAGAAGCGATCTATGCTGATGCCACACGAAGGCCCAACCAGCCTCGAAACGGTGGACTATCACGCCGTGGGTGTGTCATCCACCGACTCAAGTGTTAACCCATTCATGATTGCGCAGCGCCAGCTCGATGAAGCAGCCCGCATTCTCGAGCTGGACAGCGCCGCGCACCAGATGCTGCGCTGGCCGCTGCGCGAATTGCATGTGACGCTGCCGGTCAAGATGGATAACGGCAGTGTGAAAGTGTTCCATGGCTTCCGCGTCCAATATAATGACGCGCGCGGGCCGTGCAAGGGCGGTATCCGCTTTCACCCCGACGAGACGATCGACACGGTCCGCGCCCTGGCGGCGTGGATGACGTGGAAGACGGCGGTGGTCGACATTCCACTGGGCGGCGGCAAAGGCGGCGTCATCTGCAACCCGAAGGAGCTGTCGCTCGGCGAATTGGAGCGATTGAGCCGCGCATACATCCGCCAGGTGGGGCGTATCATCGGCCTGGAGAAAGACGTGCCCGCCCCCGACGTCTACACCACGCCGCAGATCATGGCCTGGATGATGGACGAATACTCGTTCATCAAGGGCTACAACGAGTTCGGCGTGATCACCGGCAAGCCACTGGCGCTGGGCGGCTCGGCCGGGCGCAACGACGCGACCGCGCGCGGCGGCATGACCACCACGCGCGAAGCCGCCGAGGCGCTGGAGATTAGCCTCAAGGGCGCGCCGGTGGCCATTCAGGGCTTCGGGAACGCCGGGCAGTACGCGGCGACGTTGTCGCAGGAGCTGCTGGGCTGCAATATCGTCGCCGTGTCGGACTCGCGCGGCGGCGTGTATAACCCGCACGGCATGGACCCCTATCGCCTGATCGAGCACAAGGAGAAGACCGGCTCGGTCGTCGGCTTCCCCGGCGCGCAGAGCATCTCCAACGAAGCGCTGCTCGAACTGGATGTGATCGTGCTATTCCCCTCTGCGCTGGAGAACCAGATCACCGGCGCTAATGCAGGTCGGATCAAGGCCAAGATCGTGGCCGAGCTGGCCAACGGCCCGACGACGCCCGAGGCTGACGAGATCCTGCACAAGAACGGCGTATACGTGATTCCCGATTTCCTGTGCAACGCGGGCGGCGTGACCGTGTCGTACTTCGAGATGGTGCAAAACTCCTACGGGTATTACTGGGACCTGGACACCGTCCACGACCGACTGGACAAAGAGATGACGACTGCGTTCCACGCGGTGCACAAGGCCGCCCAGGAGCATCAGGTTCACAATCGGCTCGCGGCGTATCTGGTGGCGGTGAGCCGCGTCGCCGAGGCGATGAAGCTGCGCGGGTGGGTATAGCCCCTTCGTGAACCGCCCTGCTCGTTTTTGTCGCGCCTTCACAACAGCGGAGGCGGAGGATCCTATTCCCCCGCCTCCCGAATTCTCTAGAGCCTGTTAGGAGTCCTCCAACGACCTTCTACGCCGGTATTGTTGCCGCTTCCAGTTCACTGGGCAGCAACGATAGATACTCGCGCACTTCCAGGTTCATTCGATCGATCTCGGCCAGAAACCCCGAGACGGCGAGCCGGTAATTGACCGGATTCGCCTCCATGCGCCGCAAATAAGCTATTTGCTCCTGAAAATGAGCAATCCGCTCCAGTGTGGCGCGCAGTTCCCGATCTGACTTTATCACTTGAGCACCTCCACAATACCTCTCCGATCACCGCCTCGCTTGATCTGCCAATGCTCGATGGTAGCGGCCTCGCCCCCAAGTGCAGCGAGACGGCGCACCCAAAAGATGCTTGCGCCAAAGTAACTCTGAGCTGCCAGATGATCGAACAAGATGGCAGCTTCATCGACAAGCTGGGCCGCGTCAAACGAGTCTTCCATCAGCAGAAAGATATCCACGTCGTTGGGATCTGGCTTGTCCGTGACAAAAGAGCCGAAGATTATGAACCTTGCCAGTTGTCCCGTTCCCAGTGCAAGGCTGTAGATACGGCGCAAGCGGTCTACAACTTGCAAGCGCTGCACAGAACCTGTTCCAAATCGAGCGATGACCTCCTTCAACGAAGCAGCATGGATTCCTGTCGGCAAATCGCCGGATTCGTTCCAGTCGGGCAAAGGCATATCCGATCACCCTGTCTAAGGATCACATTATAGCCCAAATACACTCGGCGACGTCTTACGCCAGTACCGCAGCATGCCGTCTACCGACATGAATAACGGGTTCGTGACCTCGTATTTCTGAAACACTTCCGAAGAGATCCCCTCTGCTTTCGCGCGCTCGCGGTTCCAGTCGACGTACTGCTGCACGATGTCGTCACGCTTGGCGCCGGCTTGCATCCGTATCCGCACGAACTCGGCCGCTTCGTCGAGCAGCACATTGAACTTCTTCAGGTGTTCGCGCACGTCGTCGATACGGCCGAAGTGAGTCGGGTAGATCGTCTCGAAGTTCTCACCTGAGAGCCGGGCGAGGCTACGCTGCCACGCCTCCAGATCGAATTCGGGAGGCGGGGAAGGCAGGAAGATCAGCGAGTGGCCCGGCCGGCGAATGCCCGCCGCGTCGCCGGCGAAGGCGATATTCCCCAGCCGGAACGTGTGGTGATGATAGGCGTGCCCCGGTGAGTCGAGCGCGGTGAAGGTTAGCCCCGCCACATGGATCGTCTGACGGTCGGTGAGCGGTGTCACGCGCCCGTCGGGGACGGGCAGCGTTTCCCCCCACAGCGTATCCATCAAGTCGCCGTAGATGCGCCGGGCGCTATTGAGCAGTTTCGACGGATCGACGAGATGTGGTGCGCCGACTTGATGCACGTAGATCTGCGCG
>Ga0209641_10000009_pt1 | contig 157766 bp, 154 predicted proteins | sample RifCSP16_1_FD_184022 | JGI IMG/M metagenome (GOLD analysis project Ga0209641, IMG submission 184022) | Soil microbial communities from Rifle, Colorado - Rifle CSP2_sed 16_1 (SPAdes) (version 2) | ecosystem: Environmental > Terrestrial > Deep subsurface > Rock core/Sediment | place: Rifle... | reverse complement strand
GGGGGGGGGGGGGGGGGGGGGGGGGGGGGGGGAGGAGTTTTTGGCTTTTCAGATACAATGCCTGTGGTATAGCCGCTTGAGGAAACGGGGCGATTTCGAGTAACCATGCTGGCCAAACGGGAGCGGGTCTCGTCGAAACCAGTGGCGATAACTGTAATTTTCATCTGGTCTATGAGCTTGTCGTTGATAGCTGAACCAAAGATGATATTGGCGTCGGCGTCAGCGGCTTCGGAAATTATCTTGGCCGCTTCGTCTACCTCGGTCATGGTCATATCGGGCCCGCCCATGATGTTGAAAAGTACTCCCTTGGCTCCTTCTATCGAGACTTCCAAAAGCGGCGAGGAAACTGCGGCTCTGGCTGCCATTTGAGCCCGGTTGTCCCCTACTCCGTTGCCGATGCCCATGAGAGCCGAGCCCGCATCTTTCATAATTGATTTAACGTCAGCAAAATCGACGTTTATTAACCCCGGGACGGTGATGATGTCCGATATGCCTTGGACTCCCTGGGTGAGAACCGAGTCGGCGACGCGGAATGCTTCCAGAAGCGTCATCTTGCGATCAACGACGTCCAGGAGGCGTTGGTTGGGAATGACTATGAGAGTGTCGACCCGGGCTTTGAGATTTTCAATGCCTTCTTCGGCGTTGACCATACGTCTTGCCCCTTCAAAGGCGAAGGGTTTGGTAACGATGGCTACTGTCAAGGCTCCCAACTCTTTAGCTATCTCGGCAATAATGGGGGCGGCTCCAGTTCCAGTTCCACCCCCCATACCAGCGGTAATGAAAACCATATCCGAGTCCACTAAGTATTCCTTTATTTTTTCGCGGGATTCTTCGGCGGCTTGGATGCCGATTTCCGGGTCTCCCCCGGAACCTAGGCCCCGGGTAAGATTGTCACCTATTTGGATTTTTGTATTACTGAGATTTGTGAGAAGAACCTGGGCGTCGGTGTTGATGGCGATGAAATCTACTCCACTTATGGTATTGCTGTTGATCATGGAGTTGAGGGCATTACCACCACCCCCGCCAACACCAACTACTTTAATACGAGCGAATCGACCAACATCTGGTTTTACTAAAGCCATACATGGGGGCAGGAGTGTCGGCAATGCCGAACAAGGCAGATTGTATCACAAGACTTATGGCAGTAAAGATTTGAGGATCCCGGAAATTTTGGAAAGAGCGCCTTTGAGAGGAAATTTTTCACTGTTTATCATCATGCCCAGGCCGGATTCTTCGTTGCTTTGGGTCAGGGCATACCGGAGAATACCGACAGGTGTTGAATAAGCCGGAGTTTCTAAATCGTCGATAAGACCTGAAATTCCGGTGGGGATGCCGGTTCTGACCGGCATGCTTAACACCCGTTTGGCAGATTCAACGATACCTACAGTCATGGCGCCTCCTCCGGTGATGACAATCCCAGCTGGAGTGAGTCCACCCATACCGCTCTTTTTGATTTCGGACGTGATGAGTTGAAAAATTTCATTTAAGCGGGGGCGAATAATGCCTTCTGCCAAAGTTTTGTATGAAACCGTCTTTAACTCCTCGGGTAAGTGAAGGGAAGCCAGATCCAAATCGTCCTCTTTTGTTTTAATAGAGCCCAGATGGAGTTTAATTTTTTCTGCGCTTTCCAGGGAGATACGTAAGCCGATTGCCAAGTCGTTGGTGACGTTTCTGGCGCCTACCGGGAGGACGCTGGAGTAAGCTAGAGCACCATCGGTAAAGATGGCAACGTCCGTAGTCCCCCCACCGAGATCTACCATCACGACACCCAACTCTTTTTCGGTATCGGTAAGAACTGCCATGGCTGAGGCGAGCCCTGAGTAAACCAGTCCGGATATGTCACAACCGACTTCAGAGATGCACTTGGTTATATTTTTTATGGCGGTGGTTGAGCCGGTAACGATATGGGTCTCGACTTCCAGACGAACACCGGTCATACCGATGGGGTCTTTGACGCCTTCTTGATTATCGACGTTGAAACTTTTGGAGATCACATGAATGATTTCCGATGAGGTAGGGAGCGATACCGCCCGAGCAGCTTCAAGAACCCGGCGAACGTCGTCGTTGCCTATTTCGCCCTGAGGTTGACTAACGGCCACGACACCGTGGCTGTTTTGAGAACCAATGTGGGCCCCGCCAACACTTACCCAAACTTTGGCGATGTTGAAACCGGCCATGCGCTCGGCGGCCTCGACACTACTGGTGATGACCTCGACCGCTTCTTCAATGTTTACTATTTGACCCTTGCGTAAACCTTTAGAAGGTAGACTGGAAACCCCAATAATATGAATTTTCTGAGAGTCTTCGTCTCTCAATTGGCCTATGAGAGTAGTTATTTTTGATGTTCCGATATCTACCGCGGAAATTAGTTTATGTTTGGCCATGATTAATAAATGATTATCGGCTGGGAAAAGCGTAAATCAATTTTTTTGGGTAACTTGGCTTCTATTTTACTTCTGGACAAAATAGATTGTAAAGAAGGGTACCAGTCAGATTTTGGTTTTTGCGGGTCGATAATAATTTGTCGGCTGTCTGGAGTATACACCACCAAGTAAGATCCCCAAAACTCAGATTGGATTTGCGATGGAAAAAATTTGCCAATGGAATTGAGAGCCCAAACGGCGGAAGTAAACTTGGGATTGCTACTTGACCAAGGAGAGTCAATTTTTAGCAAGGGCAACGATGAGCCGGAGGAAGTGGCAAACATTTCACCTGTTTCATCAATCAAACCCAGCGAATCACCTAGAGAAGGGGTAGATACGGCAATTTGCGGCTGGTGGAGTTGGATAGAAATCGTTTGCCTGAAAAACCAATTACGAGAGGATGAGACTGATTTGACTTCCGGAAACGAGGAAATCTGGGCGATGGAGGCTTGTTGATATTTATCGGAGCATGGACCGAATTGAGTGACACATATAACTGTTCTGGTGGGAATTACTTTTGGAAAAAGAAATACTAGGGAAACAAGCAGCAGAGAAACAAATAAAACAAGCCTCATTGCAGCTGGAAGACATCATGAATAAGAGCAGTTAACTTTTGAGTGGCGTCGAGTGGAAGCGCAAGCGGGCGGCCAGAAAGTCGGAAGGCTTGATCAATAGACGTTTGTAGGGATGCGGGAGAGAGTTCCGTTTGGGGCAAGATAACAGCGAGACCGGCCGATTGTAAAACTTGAGCATTTAATAACTGTTCGTTGTGAGAGGCCCAAGGAATCGGAATTAGAACGGATTTTTTCCCAAGTACAGCTAATTCATAAGTGATGTGGGCCCCGGCTCGGCTGATGACAACACTAGCCTGCTCCAGGGCAGCTAATCCTTTGGAATGATTATAGTCAAATGGGGTATATCGCCGGGAACTCATCGAAAGTGCTTTTTGATAATCAGGGTACAAAGAAGATTTCCCGGTTTGGTGGATAACCGTGTATTTTTTTTGAAGCTGGGATAATGCAGAGAAGATCGATTCATTTATGATATGCGATCCCTGTTTACCTCCGGTCACGTAAATTGTGTGGTCATTTTTACGGTGGTGGAGTCTTTTTTTAATTTCTAAAACTTCTGATCTGAGGGGAAGTCCAACGACTGCGGTTTTACCCGCCGGGTAATATTTGATACTTTGGGACCAGGTGAGGGCAATTTTTTTGACAAAAAATGAAATGAACTTGTTAGACCAGCTGGCGGTCACTGTTTGTTCGTGGGTGATACTGGGGATACCTAAAAGCCAGCCGGTGGCGACGACGGGAACCGCAAGATATCCCCCAAAAGACACAATTCCATCGGGCCTCTCTCTGAGCAGAAGTAAAAAGGACTGAATGAACCCAAGCGGGATGCGGATAAGTTTGAGGGGGTGGTAGGTGCGATAAAATTTTCCGGCCCTGAGGTCCCTAAATTTTAGTCCGGAAGAGGTAATATCATGATATTCTGCGGTATTCGATTTGTCCCCCCAATGTGAATGCCGGTGCCCGAACCAAACTACATCCACACCCTGGCTCTTGAGTTGTAAGGCAACTTCTAAAGAGCTGGTGTGATGGCCCCCGGTAAAAATCAGCTTTGGCATACTAGTTCTTCGGATTCTTGGCAATGTTGACTAATATGCCTGCGGAAAACAACAAAATCACAAGCGAAGAACCGCCGTAGGATATGAAGGGCAAGGGGACACCAGTTAAGGGAACTAATGCGGTTAACGAGCCCATATTTAAAAATGACTGGACACCAATCCACGATGATACCCCTGAAGCCAGACTTGAAGCAAATGGATTTGAGGTTTTGGAAGCGGTTTTGAATCCGAGAGTTATTAGCCAAAGTATGGCAATAGCTAGAGAGGCCGTTCCCACTAAACCCAACTCCTCCCCTATTACCGATAATATTGAATCTGTGGGAGTCTCAGGCAAGAATTCATATTTCTGTCGAGATTGACCCAATCCCCGGCCAAATATCCCTCCGGAACCCAACCCTAAGAGTGATTGTCGAATTTGATAGGATGCTCCCAGGGGATCATGGGTAAAATCGAAGAAGGTTTTGACCCGATTCCTACGATAAGGAGAAACCAAAATGAATAGAGTAACTAGGGCAGTGGACAGAACCAGAGGAATTACCAGAGAGAGCATTTTTCTTCCAGTGGAAATGTAAATACACAAGCCTATTGAGGCCAAGACCAGGGAAGTTCCGAGGTCGGGTTCGAAGGCAACCAGCAAGCATACAGATGCTAGAACTGTAATGAAAGCTCGGAACTTGGCGTGAGGTTTTTTTAATAGGCTGGAGAGGTAAAGACACAAGGTGAGTTTGGCCGCTTCTGCCGGCTGAAAAGATAATATCCCCAGGTTGATCCAGCGACTTGCTCCCCACCGAGTGGAACCTAAGCCTGGCATGAGAACGAGAACTAGGAAGGCGATGGATGTCAAAAAAAGGACGGTTGAATTTTTGTCAAGAAAGTCCAGGGGAATTCTGACCGAGATGAGAAAGGCGATTGTGCCTAAACCCAGCCAAAGTGATTGACGCTTGGCGTAATACCACTTATCACCAAAATCCCGATTGGCTATTACAACTGACGCGCTGGAAACCATAAGAAGACCGAAACAGCTGAGGGAGAAAATTAGTAGAGATATCAAATGGTAGAGTTTCATTTAAGCCCAAGCCAGAGTCCGGCGACTGCAAGCATAAGGCCCAGGAGCCAAGACCGCATTACGATTTTGGGCTCGGGCCAGCCTCTTATTTGTAATAGATGATGGAGCGGGGTGATAGAAAAAAGTCGATGATGCCATAATTTTACTGATAAAAACTGGAGGATGGAACTGAAATAGTCCATGAGGAACAATCCTCCGATGACTATAAGGGCTGCCGATTTGCCAAGGATAAGGGCGATTACTGCCAGAGTGGCTCCGAAAGAGATTGACCCGGCGTTACCCAGCCAGAGACGAGCGGGAAATACATTGAAGTACAAGAAAGCCAATAAGCTGCCCAGCCAAAGAGCAATGAACACCGATATGGGAGTGTCTACAGCAGATAGTGAGACTACCCAGAATGCCGTTAAACATATGAACAGTAACCCTGAAGCTAGTCCGTCCAGGCCATCGGAAAAGTCAACGGCTGTGGAAAATATGAAGATTATTATTGTGGATACTAAAGGGTATAGCCATCCTAACTGGAGTGGACCAAAGAATGGGACGTAGAGCAAAGATACCCCCAGACCTTGATGTATCAACACTGAACATATGAAAGACAGCACAAGCTGAAATGTTCGTTTGAGCCGAGAAGATAGAGGGAGAAATTGCGGCCGATGCGGAAAAATCTTGATTAGATCGTCATAAAGACCCAGAATACCGAAGGAAATAAATGAAAAAAAGATGACATTTAACTCCTGTTTGATGGAAAAACTGGATTTGATGTAGACGCCAAAGCGGGAAAGAAGGGGAAACAAGAATAAATAAATAATGCTGACTAAAAAAATAATCAACATCCCGCCCCCAACTGGCGTTCCACCCTTCCAGCGATGAAGGCGGTGAAGGGTTTTTGAGGCAGCTGAATCTTCTTTAGTGAGACCTGAGCGCTCGGGCTGGTGTAAAAAATGGATGCGGTATAGAAGGTCGATGAAAGGAACGACGGCGATGGCGGAGATGGTAAACGAGAATAAAAGAATGCCTAGATATAGGGCCATTTGGGTAAGAAAATCATTAACGCGACAATAATTGCGCCAAAAGCATAGACGAGCATGGCCGCGGCAGATGTATCTTTGGCTATTTTTGCAATGGGGTGAAATTCTTTGGTAATTAAGTCGACTGTTGATTCGATAGCTGTATTTATTAGTTCTATTACCAAACCGACGAAAATTGTCATGGTTATTATTAACCATTCAAATGAATTTATGCGCAAATATACTCCTGCAAAAATCGCCAGGATGGAAACAAAGAGATGAACTGCGAAGTTGGGCTGAGTTCTGAATGAATATACGAGACCGGAAAATGCGTGGTAAAAAGATATGGTGTGTCGTTTTATCATAACCTGTACTTATTATACTAATTGTGAATTGAAGAAGGAATTTTGTAGTAGGCAAACAGCTTTTTGGCTACAGACATCCACAATGGGGCGGCGGTAGTACTGCCCCAGGGGGAGGGTTTGGGGTTGTTTAAGGTGACTAACATTACAAATTTCGGATTATCTGCGGGGGCGAATCCAATAAATGAGGCAATAACTTTGTCGGGATCGTAATGCCCGGATATGGGAATTTGGGCAGTGCCTGTTTTTCCGGCTATAAGATAGCCTTTGGGTTTGTAGTATCTGACCTCTCCGTTATTTACACCGTTCACCATCATCTGGGTGATCAAGGCCGCTGATTCTGGGGAAATTATATTGGCGGGAGGATCCAGAGGGATAATTTTATTAATATCGTCTCCCTGGATTTTGGTTACAACCCTGGGAGTAACTAATTTCCCCCCATTGGCAATTGCTCCCACGGCTCTAACCATTTGCATGGGCGTGACGGCAATGCCCTGACCAAATGAGGTCGTGGCCCAGTCTATTTCATACCACTTATCGTTGGGGCGCATGGGTGTTACATCTTCTTCCTGAAGATCTATGCCGGTCTTGCTGCCGATTCCGAATCGGCGAATGTAGTCTAGTGTCCTTGACTTACCTAAAAGCCGACTTACGAAAACCATGCCCACGTTGTCGGAGTGGAGAATGATATCTCTTGCGGTAGAGTTGGGATAATATTTGTCGTTCCAGCTTCTGATAGCAGCGTCGCCGATGATTACCGGACCTGTACAAATAGAACAAATAGTGTCGGCTTTGACAACTTTGGCATCCAGAGCTGAAGCCATGACAAGGACTTTGAATATACTTCCCGGCTCGTACGAATCCGAAATGACTGGATTTTTGTAGAGATCTTGAGTGAAGTCATTATAAGTTGATGGGTCGTATCCGGGATGGGCAACCATACCCGAAATTAGTCCGGTTTTGGGGTCCATGACCGTAATCGTTCCTCCTTCGGCTTGATAACGCGAGATTCCTTCTGAAAGGGCCTGGGAAATTGTGAATTGAACAGTGCGGTCGATGGAGGTCATTAGACTATGACCAGGGCGGGGAGATTGACGAAATTGTGAACCTATCAGAATTGGGCGGTTGAAGGCATCGTGTTCCTGATAAAACCGTCCGGGATGGCCTGAAAGTTCTCGATCGTAATAACCTTCTAACCCGAAATAACCCAGGAATGAGCCTGACTCATTTTTGCCTACGAACCCCGTGATGTGCGCACTAGAACTACCTTCGGGATATACTCTTCCGGGCTCAGGTTCAAATCCGAGTCCGGGAATATCAAGCTTTTGGAGGGCTGTTTTTTCGGAGAATGAGACTTGATGCGCAATAACGTACCAGAGGAGATCGGTTTGCAGGGATCGCGAAAGTTCAAGACGGGCACTGTCTGACGCGGAAAGCCAGTTTGCGATTTGGTCAATAACGGTTGATTTTGATGCTAGCTGGCGGGGGTTTACGTACAGTAAATACCGGTCCTCGTTGGTTACCAAGGGATAACCATCTTGTGCTAATATTTCCCCCCGGGGACTGGGAATTTCCAGCCAAGTTGATTGCTGGCGAGACGCTTGTTCCTGCAACTCGTCGGCTTTGACCACCTGCCAATAAAATAACCGGCCAAGTATCAACAGTCCAAAAGTCCAAAAGATTATTATCAGGAACGAATACCTCGCATTCATGGAGCCAAGGCTACCTGAGGAGGATTCAGAGTCAAAGTAATTGCTGGCTGGTAACCAGACGACAGAGCCAACCTGTAAATTCGGGAAATCGACGAGAGAGAATAAACCTGCATTTTAAGCTGTTGGTTTTCCAACTTTACCTGTTCTAATTTGGATGAAGTTGACGACAACCGATTCCCGGACTGTGAATACTTTGATGAGAGGAAAAACTGGATAGCAACAATCTGAAGATTGAGAATGAGCAACGATAGTATTACTTGTTTAGTTTTTAACATACGCGCGAAGTTTGGCCGATTTTTCCCCAAAAAGCGGTTTAAGGTTTAGTAAAGTAACCGACTTTTGCTCAAAGAGTCTTTTGAACTCGATTTTTACTATCCGGTCTTCAAGTGAGTGAAAACTGATAACTACCAATCGGCCGGAGGGACTGAGCAGTTCATACGCTTGAGGTAGGACAGAATTTAATGCGCCTAGTTCGTCATTGACAGCCATGCGCAGGGCCTGAAATGCCTGCTGTGACCACTTTCCCGCGATCTTTAGAAGATCCTGGGTGGTGGTTAAAGGTCTTTGTGAAACAATTTTTTGAGACAGATGTTTGGCCACTGGTATTTCACCAAAATCTTTAAAAATTCTGGTTAACTGGTTTGTAGATAATTGATTAATCAAAGTTGCCGCGGTGTGAGGTAAATCTGGATCCATACGCATGTCCAGAGGCCCGTTTTTTTGAAAGGAAAATCCTCTGTGGGACGAGTCTATTTGGTGCTGGGAAAGTCCAAGGTCGATAAGTATGCCCGAGACGGGACTAAACCCGTAGCGACCGGCCACTTCGGTAAGATGGGAAAAATTTGATCGGACTTTGGTAAGACCCTGAAGATCAGGGCAGGCTGAGAGAGCTTCAGGATCCTGGTCTAGTCCGAGGACAATTCCTCCAAGGCGAATAATTTCAGCCGTATGGCCTCCACCGCCCAGAGTGCAGTCAATGTATTTGGATCCGTGAATGACTGCTAAAAACGCGACGGCTTCTTGTAAAAGTACTGGGTTATGGTAATGCATGCTCTGCATGGCTTACAGCTCAAGTTTTTCTGCTATTTCTTCTCTTTTTGAATTAACTTGGGAGGTGTAGGCTGCAAATCTGGACTTGTCCCAGATCTCGATGCGATCGATGGCACCAGCTACTATGCAGTGGCTAGTAATTCCGGCAAATTGGCGCAGATAATCCGGGACTAAAATCCTCCCGAGAGAGTCGATATCGACCTCTGAGGCGCCGTAAGACAGCGCCCGGGTAAATCCGCGAGCATCAGAGTGGGTAAGCGGCAACTGTGATAATTTGGTAACGAGCTGTTCCCAGGCGGCTTTGGGATAGAGAAACAAGCAGCCGTCTAAACCTTGGCTTAGGACGGCACCACTTTCAAGTTGGGAACGGAATTTTTTCGGTATAGAAAGGCGACCCTTGGCTTCGAGTGAGTGTTCATATTGGCCAATAAACATATTTCATAATTTACCACCTTTTACCACTACGTACCACTATGATATGTTTTCACATGACTGTCAAGACAAAGATAATACGAAGAGGGGAAGGATTGGAGAAGAAAAGGGTATAAGTTAGTTAGAGGGCTGAAGAGAGATGGATTCGCCCAGGGAGACGGTGAAGGGATAGGAGGCGGTGAAAATGGAGCGGTTGGCAGAGTCGCGTAGAGTTAGTTCCATGACAGCGTTTTCGATCTTGGAGTGATAAGTAAATTTGCCGGATGATTCAGAGCCAAGAAGCTGTTTATATGAATATTCGGATTTGCCGTCAAGCTTAGCCGAGGCGTTGACACCGGTTTGGATCTTATTGCCTTTGACAGTGGCGTCGTAAATTAGGTTGTATTCGAGCTGGTCTGAGAAAATGTTGGTGATGTTGACTGTGACATAATGAGCGTCTGGGGAGAATTCCAATGAGACTTTGGGCTGTTTTTCTGCTGGAAGTTGTTGGGCAAAGCCTAAAGTGGGTGTTGGAGTGGGGGTGGATTTGCGACTTAAGAACGATAATTTAAAAATGAAGCCGAAAATTATTAAGACGACAACCAAAATCCCGGCACCGATGAGATAATTTTTGGGCATTTAACTACTTTAACTTTTTGGAGAAATAAGAGTCAAGTTGGGTGACTGAAACGCGCTCTTGCTGGGCGGTGTCGCGATCACGAACGGTTACAGTGCCGTCTTCCAGAGTTTGATAGTCTACCGTAACGCACCAGGGAGTGCCGATTTCGTCCTGGGTATAATAGCGCTTGCCGATATTTCCCCGATCGTCCCAAACAGTTGGCAGTTTAAGTTTAAGTTGAAGATAAATTTCCCTGGCTTTTTTGGCTAGGTCCGGTTTGTTGGCAACGAGTGGGAAAACGGCGACTTTGTAAGGAGCAAGCTGGGGGTGGAGCTTTAAAATGACTCTATCCCCTACTTCAGAATAGGAGTCAATAAGGAAAAATAGAGCGGCTCTATCTACTCCACCTGAAGTTTCGATGACCCAAGGGGTGTAATTTTGGTAGGTAACCTTGTGGCGAGACAAATCCCAGTTGCCACGATGATGGATGCCTTCAAACTCTTTCCAGCCGAAGGGCGAGTTGTATTCGATGTCAAAGGCCAATCTGGCGTAGTGGGCGCGTTCGTCTGGGGCGTGTTCGCGAAGCCTCAAATTGTCTTTATTAATTCCAAAACCGAGGTACCAATCTAGTCTTTGTTGCTTCCAATAGTCGAGCCATTTTTGGCCTTCTGCTTCTTCCGGCTTGACGAAAAACTCCAATTCCATTTGTTCGAACTCTCGACTTCTGAAATTGAAGTTTCCGGGGGTAATTTCGTTTCTGAACGCCTTGCCGATTTGGGCAATACCGAAAGGGATTTCGACACGGGAAGAGTCCACTATATTCTTAAAATTTACAAAAACTCCCTGAGTAATTTCTCCTCTTAAATAGGCCTTTTGTTTGGGTTCGGTACTTCCCAGATATACTTCGGTGAGCAAGTTAAAAGTTTTTGGCTCTGTGAACGGTCCCCCGCAATCCGGACATTTTTCACTCACTTCATCAACTCGGAAGCGGTGGTGGCAGTTTTTGCATTCAACTAGGGGATCGGTGAAAGCCTGGGTGTGCCCGGAGGCCTCCCAAACGGACGGATTCATGATAATGGCTGCGTCCAAACCGACCACGTCGTCCCGCTCGTGCACCATCGATTTCCACCAAAGCTTTTTAATGTTGTTTTTCAACTCGACTCCCAGGGGGCCATAATCCCAAAACCCTTGTATCCCGCCGTAGATTTCGGAGCCGGGGTAGACAAATCCCCTTCTCTTGCATAAACTGACGATTTTTTCCATGAGGTCCATAGGTCTATTCTATCAGAATTTGACACCAGGGGAATCCGACCTATAATTGGCGTATGGCTGCTAGAGAAAAATTCCTGGGCAAACCGCTTGAAGCTAAAGTTTTCGTTGACCAACTAGGAAGTCCTACTTATGCGGAAGTAATGGCATTGGCATATACTGGTTTGGGCTATAAAATTCCGGAAGATGTGAAGGAGGCGTTGATGGGGCAGGCTGAGAATGAGTTCGAGCAAATGTACTTTCAAGAAATGGTTATGGGCCACAATCAACTAGTTGACAAGATCAAGAGCAACGGGGGATACGTAATGGAAATAGGCAGGGTAACTGTTATGCTGTTAACCGAAGTGCTTACGAGAGCTGGTTTTGTAGGATCGACAGAGCTGTCTGAAATCAAAGAACAGTTGCTAGTCCGGGCTGTTGAGGATGCGGCCTTTGAGCTAAAGGTTAAAGGAGTGAGTTAGCGATCCGGTAGGCTGTATGCTACCAGGGAGCGTTTGGAGAGGAGGCCGAGGGAGGTAAAGCGTTTTACCCAATCTGATGCATGCTTGCGCATCCAGGGAGTGCGGTGGGGCAGGCAACCGGCCGATCCCAGGGTGGCACCCCACTGGCATTCCAAAAGGACAAAGGCCTGGAGACCGCTGGCTACTACTCCCAGGCTAATAAAAAACTCTTCAGGGACGTTTTTGGGCAGGGAATCTGACTTATCAGCCCCGATTGACACATGAATGATGTCAGGCTGCAGTTCCTCGACTGCTTGGATGATCTGGGAGTAGTCTGTCGCCCAGTTAAACTGCTGGCCCGTTGCATTTGATTTCTCTTTGGCCATATGGACGACATCCAACACGGCCCCATCTGCGGTCAACTTTTGGTTTTTAACTTCTTGAAACGAGCCCACCTCTACATCATTTTCGGGGAGAAGCTTTACTCCCTGGGACCTGGAATGGGCAGGAAGAGCGGCCATTTCTAAATTATGGACAAGTACATAATAATTTTGCCCGAACTTATTGGCTTGACGGAGAGCCTGAGTAATCAAATCAGATGTGGGGACGATGAGATTTTGCAAGACTGAGACTTTGACGTTGTCGGAGATTCCGCGGTGGTTTCGATTTTTGGGAGTTCCGATGCGACCGTGGAAACCGGCGATGTTGAGTGGAAGCTGGCGGTGACTTGTGATCTTGTGCATGGCATGACTGAATGCAATGCATTCCAGCCCAACGTTGAATTCGCCATTGGTTGCCCCAGCCCAGTACTGAAAAGCGTGTTCTGGATTTCCAGTTAAGCCCACGACGTCGGTGGAGGCACCAAAGTCGAATTTTTTTCTTAAATAACTGCCGAATTCAGACATGGGGGAATTCTATCATGGGAATTATTTAAGTTTCGATAGAAGTTTGGGGGAATGGAGGGGGCGGTTTATTAACTCTTCTATGTATTTGTCAATGTCGCCAGGAAAACCCTTGTCCCTTGACCAGTAACCAAGTTCCTGCAATATCTGCAATTTCCAATTTTCAATTTTTAATTTCCAATCAATTTTTAAATTTCCAATTTCCAAAAAAGAACTTTTTAGGACTTCAAAAATTTCGGGGTGTGGTTGGTGATCGGGAGTGAGTTTGTCGATAACTTCGGCCATTTGATAGGCCAAAGTTACTCGGCCGAGGTGCTTGCGCCAGTAGGGGTGGGATTCGATGAGCTGGACTTCGGTCAAAGTATCTATCTCTCCTCGACCAAAAACCGCATGAAATTTGATGTGGTTAAAAAGTTCTAGTAACCCGACTCTTTTGGAAGTAGAGCGACGAAGGCCAATCGCTTTGATTGTTACCTTGCCGTGATTTCTGGTGAATAGAGTGAGAAGTTTATTGGCTTCACCATAGTTGAAACGCTTGATGACTACTCCCTCGTCGGTATATGAATGCATCAGTATGGTAATGATAGCTCTTTGTCTGAAGAGAGGAGAAATTCGGGATTTTGACTGCCGTTTATAATGATGTTGTAGGGGAAGGATTTGGAGCCGCCTTGCTTTTGAATTAAGAGCTTGTATGGGGACTTAACTTTGAACGGTAGTTCGTATTTGAAAGTGACGGTTTTGACATTTAGCGGTGTGAGGGTGAAGAAGCCCTCAAACACTGTTTTGCCCAAGTCCTCACCTGTTGTTTGGCCTGTCTCGAATCCCTTGGCTTCAATCAATTTGCTGCCTTTGGGCACATACACTCTGAGCCAGTCTCTAAAGAGGCCGTTAAGCCGGAGCTTGGTTTCCTTATCTTCAAAATAAGCTTGGGGGTTTTTGTATGTTAGAGTTAAAGTTTTTGTTATCGTGCCATCTGAAGAAACATCAATCTTTTGGTCAGCAGTATAGGTTACCCAAGCGTTGGTTTTAGCCCCGGCAAAGTTGGTGTCTACGACCAACAAGTAGTCGCCATCAAAATCTCTGATTCTCCCGGCCAAATTGAAGGCTTCGACCGCGGACTGGATCTGAGATTCGGTAAAATAGAATTGGATGTGTTTGGCCTGGAGCAAGGACATAGTGGTATTGAAGAGATCGACCATTTTACTTTTTGGCTGGGCCATGACGTTAGTGAGCACCGAGTACATCATGGGGCCAATAAAGGATTTACGTTCTCCATAGTTTTTAGGTTTGACAATGATCTGGCCAGATATCGAATCCCAAACTACAGGGCCTTCCACATCGGCAAATTTTTCCAATTCATAGAAAACTTGCGGACAATTGCAGCGTTTATCCTCCTCGGCTGAGTAATTGCCAAAACCCGACACACCGATGGGCCCGGTAATTTTAAGAAGATCAACCAAAACCTGTGTGTCCAGCGAGATGATTCCGTCTACGGCCGGGGATTTTGTCTTTAGATAGTTCGGGAAGAAAGTGTCCATGGAGACTTTGAAATCGGGGGATAGGTTCTGATCGCGGATATACCAGTAGGGAACTTTGGGCAAGTATTTTTTGATGGCCTCGGGGGCCTCAATTTTCCCCGGAAATTTAGCATCGAGAGAGTATATATCGTCTGACTGCATGATGTTTATCTTGCCTTTGTCTACCGAGATGACGGCATAAGCGGTCATGAATCCACCCGTGGGACGAAGTTCGGCGTCGTTTTGGAATATGACCAGATACTTACGGGGTTTTTCCATACCAAGAATATAGGGTGCGGATTCGATGAAAGGCTGGGCGTCATTGATTAGGGACGAAGCTTGATCGAGTAAGTTGATACTCGACGATATTTGGGCTCGAAGGGGAGTTCCTTTAAGAGTCTTGGGATAACGATTGGGGTCAATTTGGTCGGCTTCCTTTTTGGCAGTGCTTAAGTGGGCACCGATTTGATCTAATTGAGGAGAAATTTTCTCTATAGTTTCCAAAATCAAGTTAATTCTATCTTGAGCAGTTTTGGCTCCATCGCCTGTTCCTGATATGCCTTTAAGGCCGATAACATCGGCATAAGGAGCTATGGCTTGTATGCCCAGCTCGCCTGCCGAAACAAGCTCCTCGGCGGCGACTAGTCCATGCAGACCGTCGCGGTAATAGTTCCCAAAGTAAGGAATCACTTTGGTCCAAGAGAAAGCGGTTAAGCGACGCTTAGTTTCATCAATGCGAGATTTAACCTGGCCAAGCTGATTTTGGGCTCCACCTAAGTCTTGATTTTTTAAGTATTCGGGGATGCGAGCCGCTTCAGCCTGGAGAGAACGTGCTGAGGTGAATAAATTCCGTACGGGGAGATAAAATATAAAATAGGAAAAGATGGTTATGGCTATAGCCGTTAGTGAGATAATCCATAATATGGTTTTGGTCCGGGGCGGATTTTGAAGTGACAAATCCCCGAGGCTGTGAACGAGAGAGCTTTCTGACATAAGCTAGACGGCTCCTTTGGCAGATAACATGGCAAACGGAGTTTTAAAAAGGATTTTTAAATCATACCACAGGGCCTTGATAAAGGAATTGGAAATAATTTTGGCATATTTGGCATCCAGTTCGATCCTCTTGTCGAAGTTTATTTCACTGCGGCCAGTAACTTGCCATTGGCCGGTAATGCCCGGTCGAACCGTAAGTGTGTCTTTGACATATTCCTTAGTGTAGGGATATTTCCGCTGCTGCTCTTCAAGCTCGTCAGGGAAATAGGGTCGCGGACCGATTATACTCATCTCGCCCTTTAAAACGTTGATAAATTGGGGGACCTCGTCGATGGAATACTTGCGGATAAATTTTCCTACTTTGGTTATTCTGGGATCGTTGCGAACCTTGTAACTATTGCTTTTGTATTCTTCGTAAAGAGATTTAAATTTGGGGTCTGTTTGCATCAACAGGTGCGCGTTTGGGATCATTGAACGGAATTTGAGATGCCTGAAGAGCTTTCCTTCTTTTCCTGCTCGCAGGGGTTGGTCAGCAAAAATCGGTCCTTCGGGTGATTCAAGTTTAATGGCAAGCGCGGTAATGAGACAGAAGGGGGAAAAAAATGCCCCCAGAGTTATGCTCAAAAAAATATCCATGAGTCGTTTGAAGTCGGGGTACGACATTATAGATATTTTACCAACTCTTGTTCTTTAAGGGTCTGGACAATTTTTTTGACTGCTTGGGAGTCGTTTCTAGGACAGATTAGTATTGCATCCGGCGTGTCCACTATGACCATATTTTTGACCCCAGCTGTAGCTACCAGCTGTTTGTCTAAAAAGAGAAGGTTGTTTTGGGAATCTATGCCAATATATTGACCACGGCCATGGGGGCCCGAAATAACGTTTCCGAGTACGTCTTGGGGTAAGTTTTCCCACACTTCCTGCCAGTCGCCGACGTCGGTCCAGTTAAATTTTCCTATGACACAAACGAACTTATTAATTTTTTCGGATACGGCGTAATCTATGGAAATAGAGGGGGCCATTTGAAAAGCCAGAGATATTACTTGTTTTTCGCGATCAGTGCCGATAGCTGAGGCGATTTTGGGAAACATGGCGTAAGTTTTGGGCGCGTGTTTTTTTAAGAGGTCCAAGTACAACTTTGCTCGATAGACGTATAAATTGGCATTCCAGAGATATTGGCCGCTGGCCGTGTATTTTTGGGCCAATGATAATTTGGGTTTCTCCACGAACTTCAGGCCAATCTGACCTTTGAATTTGATGTGGCCCATTCCGGTGTGGGGAAAGCGGGGGGGGATACCAACTGTGACATATTGGCCAGTATCACTGGCTATTTGAGCTGCCGATTTCATTTGCTGAACAAAAGTTGAAACCGGAGATATGAGGTGGTCAGAGGCTAAGTTTATAATTACAGCCGCTGGATCGCGATGATGAATGTACAATGCTCCGAGCCCGTGGGCCATGGCGGTGTCGCGACGCAGGGGTTCGGGTATGATGTTTTCGTGGGCTATCCCGGGAGAGTTTTTACGAACAATATCGGCGTATTTAGCGGAGGTAGAAATAAATATTCGGGATGCGGAAGTAAGCTTTTTGGCTCTTGATAAAGTTAATCCATAAAGCGACTTGCCTTCAAAGAGTTTGGCAAACTGTTTGGGGGAATCTTCGCGAGAATATGGCCAGAGACGAGTTCCACCTCCGCCGGCTAATATCAGGACGAATAGGTGTGATTGTAACGGATCCATTCTTGTCTAAATACTTTAACAAATTCAGACTTAAATCGCTCTTTAGAAAAACGATCGGCTGACTGTTTGATGGCAAGATGGTTGAATTGTCGGTGGTCAAAATTGATTATTGCGGATTTTAAATCGTCCAGATCTTTGGCTAAATATCCAGTTTGATCGTGAGTAATAACTTCTTTAACCCCCCCGGCATTGAGTGCAAGAACCGGCTTTCCTGCCGCCTGGGCCTCGGCGTAGACGATCCCGAAATCTTCTTCATGAACCGAAATTAAAGCTTTGGCGTTTTGAAAAAGGCTGACAAGTTCGGTTTCAGAAGCGAACCCCAATAATTTTATGTTGGGCTTAGGCCGAAGCCTATTTTTCTGATTGCCTGCACCGATCATGATCAAGGGCAGATTTAGCTCATTAAAAAGATTGACTAGTGTTTCCGGTTGTTTATACCCGACCATCCTGCCGACAGACAAAAAATATTCTCCTCCGGCAGTAGGAGTAAACCGGTCAACATCTACAGGGGGGTAGACGATGCTGGATGGTTGATGATAGTAGGAAGAAACCCGGTTTTGGACGGTTTGGGAAATGGTGATATAGGTATCGGGCCGTCGGGAAGCGATTAAATCCCAAGACTTTAAATAACTAAAAATCGGGTGAAGGATGGATGATGTTTGAGATTTGTAATAATCTTGATGGCTCCATAAATAACGGGTGGGGGTGAGACAGTAGCAAAGGTGAAAAGTAGAAGGCTTCGTAATAACCCCTTTTGCGTCGGCTGATGTTATTGAAATAACGGCTTCGTACTGATCAAGATTGAGCGACTCAAAAGCTAGGGGGGTGAGCCAGGGGTAGAGCTCGTGATGAGATTTCGCTTTGGGAAAGTATTGTAGAAACGAAGAGATAACTTGTGGAAACACTTTTGCCCATTGGGCAGTTTCAGGGTTATAAACTGCAGTATAAAGCGGGGCCTGGGGAAAAATTTCATGAAGGGCCAAGAGTACGCGTTCAGCTCCACCCCATTTATTTACCCGGTCGTAAACTAATGCAACTCTTTTTGGTATATCTGCCATGTTTCATTTGCCATTTTAGCCCATGAATACTTCTGGGCCTGCCTGTAACCTTTTGCTATAAGCGATTTCCTTAATTTCGGGTCGGACAAAATAGACTGAATCTTGGCGACAAGATCGTTAACGATGTAAGGATCGAAGTAGAGGGCTGCTTCTCCGTAAATTTCAGGAAGACACGACGCGCGAGCGGCGATGACGGGGAGACCCGTGGACATGGCTTCCAAACCGGGTAAACCAAATCCCTCGATTAATGAAGGGAATACAAAAGCCAGGGCGTTGTGATAGAGATTTATTAATTCCGGATCGGAAAGGCGTCCAAGATAGTGTGCGTATGGTGAGGCGGGCAGCCGTTTCTCGAAAACTGATCGGGCACAAACAATAGCCAGATTAATTTTCAATTTTTCAACTGCTAGAACAAGAATGTCAACATTTTTATGGGGGTAAAGATTTCCGGTGTAGACCAAAAACGGTTTAGTCATTGAAAGCTCCTTCATAAGTCACGCTTATCCTTTCGGGATGAAGATGATATTTTTTGATTAATATTTCCTTCCAGTAATTTGCGGGAACGATGATATGAGAGGCTCGAAGAATAGCCAGACGAACCAGGATTAAGTATTCAAGATATTTGAACCAGTAAACGGCGGGGTGGCGGGTGGTATTGGCAAGACCGCGGGAATAATGCTTGATCAGATCGTGGATGGTGACCACAATTTTTCCAGGCCATAAGACGGGGACCGATAAATTTGTAGCGTGGAATAGATTCGGATTAATCTTAAAAAGTGCCAGATGGGTTTCGATTAATGATCTGAGAGTATAGGGGTGATGATAAATAATGTATTTGGAATATCTTGTGAGTTTGGGCTCGAGAGCAGTTTGGGGTGAAACCAAAAGAACCAATTTAACATTTTGGTCGAAAGGCAAGTGATCGATAAGGTTTTCGGTATAACGACCAATCCCCGTGTCTTTAATTCCCCAAAATCTGGCATCAATGCAAATGACCTTCATAAATTGACCTAATTATTCTAATTTTTAATTAACCTAATAAATTTCAAAATCCCTATTCCTAAGTACACTAGCCAATTCACAAAAAATGGATATTTCTGAGCCAGTCGTTTTTTGTAAAACAGTTCCATAACCTGGGTCGAGTTGAGGGCCCATTTGCGACGGGTCTGGGGGGTGGCCTTAGACGATGCGCCTTTGAAATGAGTTATTTTGACGTCTGGAATATACACGACTTTCCAACCGGATTCTTTGAGCTTGTAGCAGAAATCGATGTCCTCGCCATTCCAAAAGTAATCCTCGTCCAGCCAGCCAACTTGATCACCGGCAGTTCGCCGGATCATGGCGAAGGCGCCAGTGAGAGCATCGATTTCGTGAATAGTGTCAGGTATATCTTTTGTGGAATAGGACGACCGCAGTTTTAAAAAGTGCATTAATGAATTCCAGGGGGTGGGAAAGCCGCGGTGGCAGGAGTAATCCAGTGTGCCATCGGGGAGTTCCACCCGGCAGGTGGCGGCACCGACTTTGGGATGGCTTTTAATGTAATCTAGGACGGTCTCAATTGATTTAGGATAAATAACTGTATCCGGATTTAAGAGCAAAACAAACTTTCCGGTCGATTGTTTAATAGTGATGTTATTTGCTTTTGCGAAACCTAAATTTTCCCCGTTTGTAACGATCGTAATATCAGGGAAATGTTTTTTCACGGCGACTACAGAATCATCCGATGAAGCGTTGTCCACGACGATTACTTCCCAATCGGTGTTCTTCGGTATCGATTTCAGGCAGTCAAGAAGGAGTTTTTTGACGTTGTAGCTAAGAATAATGATGGACAAGGTCTTCATAAATTGACTCCAACTTTTTGGCAATCGGCTCCCAGGTAAATTTGGTATCAACCAATTTACGGGCCTCTTCGGCCAGATAAGTGTAGATTTTTCTGTTCTTCAAAACACTTATGGATTTGGCGGCCACGTCCTCGGGGTCACCACCGATAATAATTGACTTACCATTAACGGCGCCGTAACCTTCTGCCCCGATAGAAGTAGTTACGACTGGCACCATGGCGGCCATTGCGGCTAGGATTTTTAACCTTGTCCCACCGGGGGCGTACATGGGGGCGACAAATAACCCGGCTTTTAGGTAGGCATTCACGACACCTGCAAAATCATTATCTTTGAGCTCCAATACTTGAATGTCTAAATTGGAATTGGCCAAGGATTTGACTTCATGAGTGGGAAACTGACCGGCTATCACCAACTTGGAGTCCGGAATTGCCCTTTTAATTATCGGGAAGACTTTTTTGGCCAACAATTCGGCTGCGTCCCAATTCTGGATCCATTTGTAATTTCCCATATAAAGCAGGGAATGGTTGTAATGGATTTTTTTAGGTAAATTTGACACGTCTTCCCCTACCCCGTTGGGAACGACGTCGGCTTTGATTCCCGGCACCATATTTTCTATCTGCGCCGCGTCTTCCTGAGATACGGCGACTACTTTTTGCACCTTGCGCCAGTAATATTTTTCCCAGTAGCGCATTTTTGCAATATCAATCCACATGAAGGGTTTGAACCACCAGCGTTTGTCGGTCTTGGCCTGGTGGGCAAAAATGCGAGACATGATTGTCTGCTCGACTAAAATGATGGGGAGGTTGTGATGAGGTAAATAGGGCAGAGTGTAGGACATTTCGGCATGGATCAAATCGTAATTTTCTTTTAGTTCATTGGACAGGATGTTGCGAATGTTTGGAGAGTAGTAAATTGAAACCAGGAACGGATAAGGTGAAAAGCCGGTGCGAAGAATGTTAGAAAACGTCCAGGTCTTTCCCCGTTCTATTACGATTACCTTTTTGCAAAATTGTTTCATATGATCTATTTGGTCCGGAGTATTATGCTGGCGGGAGAAACAAACTAGAGTAATGTCGTGGTGATGAGAAAGAAGTTTGATCAGCTTGTAGGAACGGACTTGACCACCTTCTGAAGGCGGATACGGCAAGTACGGCAGGAGCATGAGGATCTTCATGGATTTTGCTGCATTTTTCTTTGCCAGTAGTCGGGTTGCTCGTCGAGTTTAATGATGACGTATTCGGGTTTTTCTTCCAATATTGTGTATTGATCCATAATGGCGCGGGTATCTGAATCGTAAGTCGTTGAAACATAGTATTGGATGTTGTACCGATCTTTGAGGTCCTTGATTGGCAGAGGCAAATGGGTAAACCCACGGCGCTTAGTTTGGTAAAGGAAAGCAGTGTCGCCGTTGTATGGAGCAACTATTAAGGAGTCTTGGGGAAGGAGGCGGTCGACGGCTTCGCCAGCCATAAGAATTGAGCCATTGTTGATCTGGTACAAACCCTTGACGTCGTACCAAGAGACCCCAAACATAATTACCAATGAGAAAATCAAAACCAGACGATTTAGCCAGGTTCGAGTTTTGATGTGCCAAAGATGCCAAGATCCCAAGGCAAGTAAAATGGAAACTATGGGGATTATTGGGATTTGATAATAGTCGTGCCGGACGTTGCCGGTAGCAAAAGTAAATAAGTACAATAGGGCCGAAATAGTCCAAACACCAAAGGCCCCAAATGTTGAGAAGGCGCCATTGAGAAATGGCCAGAGGCCCCATTTACCAAGAATAAGCACGGCTATGCGTTCGCCGAATATCCAGCGGAAAAAGGCCGGTCGGAAACGAATGTGGTCACCATTTAATAGCCACAGACTGCCGGGGATACCCATGGGATAAAGGTGAGACCAGAGACGCCAGGCTGTAAATGGCAGAAGCATAATCAATCCGAGCCAGAAATTAGTTAGATAAACCGGTAGTAAAAAGAAAATGGCGACTGGTTTGACGAGAATTGCCAGTGAGCCGAAGAGCAGAGTAAGATAATTGCGCTTTAGGTCATTGAAATTGAGAGAAGCCAAGAAAAGTGTGACCATGAGCGGATCGGGCAAGATCACCCGAGTAAAATAAATGTTGAAAGGCAGTAGCAGATAGAAAAAGGCAGATAACAGCCCGATTGTGGGATTCGTTCGGCGGCGGACAATGAAAAATAGCAAAGATCCGGAAGTTAAGGCCGCAAAAACTGATGTTAACCGGCCCCAGAGTTCTAGTGAACCACCAAGGGGAAGTAAGAAGAATGAATAATGAATTAGATTAAAGATCGGGAATTCCACGAAGCGATAGCCTTCGGGGTTGAATAGGCCTTTTCCGGAAACATCGGAAAAATCGTCAAATCTGGGGTGCAAGAGATCGACTCCAAACTTGACAAAGTTTCTGGTGACGGAGGCTGTGTCCGCCTGGCGCCAGCTGTGCCAATCGGCAACGGGGTTTTGGATTTTGTACAATCGAACTGTAAAACCCAAGATCAGGATTGTCACTAATAAGAGATATTGATATTTTGGTTTCATGATTTGATGAGGATTTTAGTCTTTTCGGCAAGGCCGAGAGTGAGCCAAGTTAACAAAGCTATTTTGGATGCTTCGAAAACGTCGATAAATAGAGCATTGAGAAGCAGGCTGAAAAGCGCCAAGGTGGCGGAAAGAATAAAAATTGATTCAAGAGTGAGATGAAAGTTAATTATATGAGGTAGTGAGGTTTTGAAAAAACGGATGATAATAAGGAGAAAGGCCAGCAGGCCCAGAATTCCGGATTCGGCGAGGGAGCGCAGATAGTCGTTGTCGGTGGCTAAACCTACCGAAGAGTATCCGGTTCCAAGTACAGGGTTTTTGAGAAATGCTCTAACGGCCCTGGGCCATTCGGCCTTGAGGCGGATGTTGAATGAGCGGTCTTCAGGAGCCTGGGGAGCTTTCAGCGCATCGGGAGTCTGCTGATCCACGGCGGTTTGAGCATGGGCTACCGGAACATATGATAAAAATTGATCAACAATTAATTGCCGGTAACGACCGGCCAATTGGGGAGAGAACAAAACGCTAAGTACGGCTAAAAGAACTAGAGGGATAATCCAGACTCTTTTGCCGATGATCCAAACAAAAATTGCAGTCGTGAGATAAAAGGCGGCAAAGGTAACGCGGGAAGCAGACAAGAGCAGAGTCCAATATACCAACGCGCCGACAATCAGCAAAATTGGCTTTTTTTTTGTGGCGGGTAAAGCAAAAAGTCCAATGATTAAAAGAAGAGGAAAAACTGTGTAGGCGGCCAAATCATAGTGGCCGGCGAAAGTAGAATTAATGCGGGCGTTGGGACCTAAGGTGAGGGCCAGGCCTTTGGAAAACTCACTATTGGTAGTAGTTATGACAGGAAAACTAAGAAACTGCTGACCCAAGCCATAAATAGCAACCAGTAAAGATGTAATCAAGATGGTGCGGATTAGAAAAGGAATTTGAGACAACGACCTAAGAAATGAGAAAGCTACAAAAAACAAGGACATGTATTCTAAGCGACGGAAGAGATGCAATATGCCGAGATTTAGGGTAACAGACTTGGTTAAAACAATAGCCGAGAAAGCGGATGTAAAACCAATAAACAAGTAAAGTAGCAATGACTTGTGAACTGGGGATGGAAAAGATGGTTTTTTTACAATGTAAATCAGAAAAACGATGGCGATTAGAAAATCTTCGAGACGTACGGAAACAAAAGTTCCGGAAACACTAAGGATGGGGAACTTGGGGTAAAGGGGTATGACGATTAAAAGCAGAGCAATTAGTTTAGCTAGCATATTCACGGGCTAACCAGTAGATAGAGATTGTGGTCAGAGCCAAAATGGTAAGACGGGTAATTGGAGATGAGGGAAAATAATGTAAAGTGATTTTGCTAATGTAATGATGACCATTGAAGTTGAATTGCTCCTGGGGGGTAGTGGGGTAAAAACCGTTGATATAAAGGGAATCCTTCCAGGGGTGGATGAGCTCTTCCAGCCAGCTGCTCCTGGTCTGATCACGTATAAATTCAAAAGAAAATTCCGGCGGGTGATTGAGACGGATAAACGGCCAATGCCACTGGCTTTTGTAGTAGTTGATAACTTCCGCCCGGGAAAGGTTGGAATAAAATGCGGTCCGGTAGATACTTTCGGTGTCGGCGGGTTCATTTGAAATAAAAGAATCGGGTGGAGGTGGGGGGAAACCGGGTGTTGGCCAGACGAGGTACAAAGCGGCAAAGATGCAAAGTAGAAAAGCGACAATTTTCATTACTGAAAGAGACGGGCGCGACCGAGTTTGTAGTGAGGATCCTTGTTTTCCCTTTCACCAATAATTTTGGCGGGGACGCCGCCAACGATGGCGAATTCAGGAACGTCTTTGGTAACAACTGCACCGGCGGCGATTACTGCGCCTTTTCCGACTTTTACACCGGGTAGAATAATGACTCTTGGGCCAATGAAGACGTAGTCGCCTATTTCTACTGGCGATTGTGCGGCATGAAAATCTTGAGAGTCTAGATTGTGCTCGGAGTTATAAATCATCACTTCCGAGGCAATGTCGACATGGCTGCCGATGACCAGTTTATCCCGGCCGTCTAAAAAAGCCCTATATCCTACAATCGTGTCGTCCCCTATTTTGATCCCTGAAGGGGAAAAGAAACGAGCGCTCATGTGAACAACCGAATTGCCAATTTGTCCGCCGGCTAATCGAAAAACTGCATTGCGAAGCGAATGGGAGGGAATATTGTCGTTGATCAAATGTACCAGCATCAGACCAAAGTCGGCAAGCCAGTTGTGGAAACGGACGAAAGCTTTGGAAAAGGCCTCATTTACGCTCAATTCCCTTCCGTGCTTGTCGGTGAATTTGATACCCGCGCGGGAAAAATGAATGTTTTCGGAATACATACTTTGGATTCAAGCTAAATCTTAATCCATTTCGAATCCATTGGCAATTTAATGTGCTATCATTCCGACTAATGATCGATTCACCGGTGTTAGAGTTTGGTGTAGGGCCGAGAAGCTTTGAAGAGGGTTTACTCAGATTACCCAACCGGACTCATCCTCTCTACAAGACTGACGCCGAAATTGAGGAATTGGCTCATTTAAAAGAAACTCTGGACCGAATTTTGGAAAACGGCTGTGCAGGCTTATTACCAAGACGGATGGTTCCCTTGTCACAAGCAGATATGGATTTGATGGAAAAGTGGTCGTTTAGGAGACTGCGGGCTTATGAAGTTCAATGGGCAACTATTGGGCCAGAAAATCAGTGGGCCAGTGTCTTTGGTCGTGGAGATATATACTGGTACTGGAAAATATGCAGATTATACCCGGGATTGCCTGCAAATTCGGGGTTGGAGCTAGTTTGTGTCGAGACTTGCGATGTCTCTTCTTTGAAGCCGAAAATTGGGCCTGAATTTAAAGTCGGAATCGTAACTCACGGAGAGATTATAGATTTGTTAAGAGATCTAGGAGTGCAAAACGCACATTTCTAAAACTTTCAGTGTTTGGAAGGCGCAGACTGACCAGGAGAACTTTTGGGCTTGGTTTAAACCGAGCTTGATAAAGTCGGAGCGCTTGGGACCGATGGCGGTTTGCAAGCCGGAGGCTATGGATCCTGAATCATGTGGATTCACATATATCCCGGCGGGGCCGGCGACCTCGGGAAGGGAAGCAACTTTGGAAATGACGACGGGTGTGCCGCAGGCCATGGCTTCCAAAACCGGGATGCCAAAACCCTCGTAAAAACTGGGCATAACGAAGGCCTCGGCGTGGGTCATGAGAACGGGAACTTCGGTTTCTTCAACGAAGCCGGTAAAAATAACACGGTTTTCAAGTTTCAATTTTTTAACCTCAGCAAATATCTGGTCATAAAGCCAGGCTTTTTTGCCGGAGATGACTAGCTGATAGTTGTTAGCTTTTAGCTTGGAGAAGACGTGAATTAGGCCTTCCACGTTTTTACTGGGTTTGAGACTACTTAGAAATAAAAAATATGGCTCGGTTATTTTGTACTTCTTGAGCACTTCTGGATTGTGGGTAGGCTTAAATAATTTTTGGTCATAACCGGGATATGTAACTGTAATGCTGGCGGGGTTGATGTGATAGGCCGAAATAATATCTTTTTTGGAGTGTTCGGAGATGGTGATGATACGAGCTGCTTGTTTGACCGAATACTCGGTCCAATACTTTAATTGATTAAAGTCACGAGCCGTAAACTGCTCGGGAGTTTGTAAAAATCCCAAATCCATAATGGCCACGACGGTAGGGGTAGGTGACCAGCGGGGAGCATAGTGGGTCAGACTGAAAAAAACGTCTGGTTTGGGGTGGTGGGTATATAGATCAAATGGCAGGCGGGTTTGAGTCCAGAGTTTGGAGAACGGAATCACCCGGTATTGCCAATATGGTTTGGCTTCGGGTAAATCCTCCAGGAGTGGAGTCTTGAGATAAATGACGAATTTGTGTGAGGATTTGAGATGGTAAAGAGCATGCAGTAAGCCGAAAGTGTATTGGTTAATCCCCACTCTGTTGCGAGTCAAATTGGCCTCATTGGCATCAATTCCGATTAGCATAATGATTGATATACTTTCATGGTTTCCTCGGCGGTTTTTTGCCAACTATATTTGTTTAATTGCCGGGTGCCGAGTTTTACCAACTTAGTTTTACTATTAATTGCGTCTGAAATACCGGCGGCGATAGATTTTTCGGAGAGGGGGTCGAAATAAAGGGCGGCGGTACCGGCAGTTTCATGAAAGACCGGAATATCGGAGCATGCGACGGGGATTTTATGATGAAAAGCGCCTAAGATTGGCAAACCGAAGCCCTCGTAAATCGAAGGATAGATAAAGCAGACTGCGTTTGCTAAATAGTTTACTAAACTTTGATCAGACACATACCCAGTGAAGGTAATAGAAGGCTGAGACAGAGATAGAGAATTTTCGCCGATGATGACTAATTTTTCGGTTGGACTATACTTTAAGAAGGCCGAGATGAGGCGGAGAATGTTTTTTCTAGGTTGACGAGTGCCGATTGCCAGCAGATAACTTTTAGCTTTCATCTTATAGCTAGCAGGCTTGAGAAGAAAGCGGGAAGGGAGGGCTTCGGGGATGACTATGGTGCGAGAGACTGTGGAGGGAAAAAGGTGGTGCAAATCCGATTCCGTATTTCGGGAAACGCAAATGATGGCGTCGCATTCTTTGACTACCCATTTCATTCGGGCGGTGTGAACCGAAATAATTTGAGAAGAAGTTTCTTGAGAATACAAAAACGGGGCCAGATCGTGAACTGTGGTCACTTTTTTAGCGCCAGAAGGGGCTTGGGCCCAATCAGAGGAATGATAGACATCGATGGGACCAATGAGAGTTTCTGGTGTAAGAATATGTAATTTATTCCACAAGTAATGCATGGCAACTGGGGGAAAAGGATAGATTTTGGAAGTCGGGAAAAGCCGGCGCAAATCTGACTGGCGACGTAATGAATACCCGAAAAGGGCGGATTGGGGAAGGTGACTAACCAAGTCAATTGTGTAGTCTGATACACCGGTGCCGTAGATGCTTTGAGAAACGTCAATTCCGACTTTCATATAAAACCAGGGAACCTGACCTATAAATTGGCAAATAATCCGATTGAATATAGTTTAGCAGGCGGGGAGCGTACTCGCTGAGAGGGCGGCCATCTACCGAACTGGCAGTGTCTACTAAGGCGTAGTGCGGAGGACGAAGGACAAGATTGGCTAAAAGCCGATCTTGAACTTGAGGCATAAGCCAGGGAAGAGAGAATGAGAACAGAGATCCGGCGGGAACAGTTTGAGAAAGAACGTAGATGTGGGGTTGAGCACCGAGAATAAACACGGGTTCCCCTTTTTGTGTCAGTTGAGTCAACTTGGAGGATATGTTTAGGGTTTGAGCATCAAAGAATGCATAATTTGTCGGACCAAGTTGGCGTGAGAGAAAATAACCCGACCAGAGCAAGCTAACTAATAAGACTCCGGTTCGAAGGGGGCGATGGCTTATCCGGCTGAGGATAATGGCCAAAAAAGGAACTATGGGTTGAAGATGAATAAAATTAAATCGGGGAAAGACACCTGTCGATGAGAAGATTAGCCACATGGCTGCGTTTTTAACCAAACGACTTTGCCGCGATCGGTAGAGGGCAATTAGAAGTAAAGCAGAAGGCAGAGCTAGCTTAATAAGATCCGGGGTGCGGGGCCAAAGACCGGCCAACCGCGGATAAATCGAGTTGAAAGTAATTGTCCAGTACCAAAAATCAGGAAGAATTCCGGAGTAAGAATAACCCACGAGAAGCGCCAATAGGGGCAGGAAAGCAAGTATGGTAAACTCAAATACCCGAACGGTTCGATGAACTATTAATAATAGGCTGATAAATGCGATAGGTATAATTAGACTTTGTTTGAAGATTACGCCCACCCCGAGGACAAGACCGGCTAACCAGAAGCTTCCCGAACTGAAGAGATAAAAAGCAGATAGGATGAAGAGGGACAAGAATGTATCAACCCAGAGATGGTTGCCCGCAAAAAAGGGCTGCCAGACAGCAAATAGTGCCACAGCCATGCGAGAGCGAGTAATTTTAAAAATTAGGACAGATTGAACGACGACAGTGATCAAAAGAAGTAGTTTGAATGAAATCGGATCAGTAAGGCCTAATGAGCGAAAATTTATGGGCAGTAAAAAAAGACCCGGAAAATGATGGTCAATTATTTGAGAATACGGCTGCCAACTTAACGATTTGAGATAGGGGTAAATATAGAACTCGGGATAAGAATAAAACTTTAAAGACCAGAGGACAAGTAAGTGAATGAGAATTGTAAATATAATCATGGGCGCTGATATTTTTCAATAAAACCGACACCTTCGAAGTTGTAAGTGCGTGTGTTTTGGTAACCCAAGCCCTGCAAATTTATGTCTACTTGACGATCAGGGTCTGTAAGATCGGTCAAATATTGCAGTAATAACACCTGGGGTGAAGTAATTTGGGACAAGATATTGGCAACTTGGTCCGGTTTCGCGGGGTATGAAGAGATAACCGGGGTAATAGCGAGAGAGGGAGAGTACCAATAAAAAGGAGCAAATTTATCAGCAAATTTGACAAGAACCGGAAGGTTTTGCGACTGAAGAAAGGTTATGGCTTGGCGCCATTGTTCTCTTTGTAAACGCGGTCGGGTAAAGTAAAGCAGACTGCCAAAAATGAAAATGTAGAAAAAGAAAGTCAGAAACATTTTGGGGTATCTCGAGATAGCGGAGGAGAAGAGAAATACTAAGGCCGGAAGAACATAGATTAACCTAAATGGCTGGGTTTGAGGGAGAAAAAGTGAGACGGCCATCATGGTAAAAACCGGAACGAATATCCAAACGAAAAGGAAGCGTTTATGTAAACTTTTGGCTAAATACAGAGCCGCAAAAACTACTCCAAACACAAAAGCAATATAAATTCCATAAAGAGGGCGAGATAAGATAGTGATGCGCCCGGCTACCAGTTTAAAGATCAAGACGGGGAGTGCCTTGAGCGGGGAAATACTCAAAACGTCACGCCAGCCAGGAAGGTAAACGTCGATGGAGGTGCCGGCTTTGAGCTGGCTCAGAAACTGGGGTAACCAGGGTAAATAGAGAAGTATGAATAGTAAATTTTGAATTGTGTATTTGGATAGCGATTTTCTTTCATATATAACCAAATATACAACTTGAGATAGTAGTAGAAATACAGATGAATAATGCGTATACAAAAGGAGAAGGTTCGTTAGGGCTAATGAGGAGAATTTTTTGGAGAGAAGAAAGTACATAGCTAGGGTGCCCAAAAGGCAGAGGAGGGAGTAGGAACGGAATTCCTGAGAGTAGTAGATATGAAACGGTGCAATAGCAAACAAAAAGGATGTAAGTAACCCTTGTGAAAAGTGCTTTCTGGCGAAAATATATACGACGTATATATTGGCAGCACCAAATGAGACAGGGAGGAGACGGAGCCATGTTTCCGAGCGGCTAAATTGCATCCAGAAATGGGCTAAAAAATAAAACAGAGGTGGGTGGAAATCCCCTCCCCTACCTGACCAGATTTGAAATAGAGACAAAGAAGAGAGGTGGGCTTGTGAAGTTTCGTCCAACCAGAAACTTTGATTGAGATTAATTAACCTAAGACCAAGTCCAAAAACAAGAACGAAAATTAAGAAAAGTTTTTCTTTTGCCATAGTTTTACCCAAGTTGTTGTATGGTAAATCATCATAAGATAACTTAAAAACAACCCATGCCAGCCGTCCAGAAATCCGAGATGCCACACAAAACGACGAAGAAAGTCGTAAGCTGGATTGATAAAGTTTGACTCCAGCGATGTGTATCCGTTCATCTTGATTAAAAACTCTTCGACAGATTGATAATTTCGATGAATTTTGTAATTTCTTAGTTTCCCAATCTGGCCGTTTACCTCGACTTCTTCGTGGACTTCGCCGACCCAACGAGCTTTTGTCTTGTTGTACAACCAAACATGAGTGTCGCTGGAGGGTTCCCAATTTGTGTGATAAATCGGTTTACCAAATATGTAATTCAGCCGGGGAATGGAATAAGCGGTGTAAGAGAAATCGAGTCGTTTGATTTCCTGAATCAACTCGGGAGAGAGATACTCGTCGGAGTCTAGAGACAGAATCCAATCGTATTTGCACCTGGTAGTGGCAAAGGCTTTTTGGTCTGAATAATTGACAAAATTGTGGTCGGCATTCGTAATAATTACCACGTCGTCAGATAATTTTCTGGCTGTGTTCAGACATTGGGGTAGAATGCTGGCCCGATCTCTAGCGATAATAGCTACGGACAAGTCGATCATATTTTTGAGCAACGCTATCCCAGGAAAATTTCTCAGCTTGACGGCGAGGTTTGTCTCCCCAATTTGATGATAGAGCCTTTTGCAAGGCTTGTGAGTACTGCTCGGTGTCCTGGGGGTCCACAAGAATGCCGGCATCGCCGATGATTTCGCGACGGATAGGATCATTTGTGGCTACCACAGGCAAACCGGCGGCCATGGCTTCAAGCAAGACTATGCCAAAAGATTCCCAAGGAACTGTAGGATAAGAAAAAATAGTCGCTTTTTGATAAATGGCTGGCATGTGATCATGAGGGTAATCAAGAATCTTGAACCTGCTGGGGAGAAATTGTTGGCCAAGTGAATTGAGATAATCATATTTACTCCCCTTTCCAACCAAAATTAAGGAGCAGTTTTTTATTTTAGCGGCCGCGCGGATTAACAATTCCTGGCGCTTGCCGGGTTCGAGAGCGGCAACATTTAAAATGGTTAAGGACCGTTTGCGAGAAATAGGTGGAGAAAATTTGGCCAAATCTACTCCGTTGGGAATAATGGTCGTTTTGACGAAGGGGTTGATTTTTTTGGCCCAGGCTACCTGATTGCCGGTAAGGGCAACGAAGGTGTCGGGAAAGGCGTATAAATTGAGGCGGTCGTCCAAGCCGGGGCCAGATTGGGCGGAGACGATTAACTTGGCATGATGTGCCAGGCACCAGGCTTTGGCGAGATATACGTCCAGCCGACCGTTGGTGGAAATAATCACTTGAGTAGTCGGATCAAGCTTGGCCGAGGCGTTTTTGTAAATTTTGGCGGGAAGACGAGTGGAAAGTTCCTGGGCAAAAACCTCGGCACCGCGGTATACTTGGCCCCAATATTGACTTAAGATTGCGACTTTGACCATTTATGAAACTGTCTGTAATTATACCAGTGTACAACGAGGAAAGGACCGTGGAGGAGATAATCCGAAGGGTGGCGAAAGTAAAGATAAAAAAAGAAATTATAGTCGTAAACGATGGTTCGATGGATGGAACCGGAAGCAAGGTTCGTGGTTTAAAAATCAAAAATTTGAGAATAATTGATAAGAGAAAGAATGAAGGAAAGGGTGCTGCGATTAGAGACGCTTTGAAGATGGCCGCGGGGGACGTAGTAGTTATTCAGGATGCCGACTTGGAGTATGATCCGCAGGAATATAAATTGCTGTTGGAACCAATTACTAAAGGGCGAGCTGATGTGGTATTTGGGTCCAGGTTATTAAGCGCCAGACCACATCGGGTGATGTATTTTTGGCACTATGTGGGAAATTTGATATTGACGCTTTTGACGAACGTACTTACTAATCTGAACTTAACGGACATGGAAACTTGTTATAAGGCGTTTTCAAAAGATGTGGCAAAGAAATTGGATATCAGAGAGAAGAGATTCGGCTTTGAACCCGAATTTACCGTAAAAGTTGCCAAGATGGGGTGCAGAATTTACGAAGTGGGGATTTCTTACTCGGGGAGAAGTTATGCCGAAGGGAAAAAAATTAGTTGGCGAGATGGGTTGAAAGCCATATGGTGTTTGCTAAGGTATGCCTGGAGTAGCGATGATTTTAATACCCCTGGTGAGGGAGTGCGAGGGTACTCTTAATGAGTTTGAGAGGGGAAAGAGTTACGGACTTTATCCAATAAGATATGGGGGCGGGGAGGGTAGCATCAGGGACTACTTGGGGGTGGGGAATGAAAAAGATTGATGGTATTTCGGATAAAGGTAACTTAGCACCGAGGCTGAGCTTGTATTTGAGCTGACGCTTGGGGACCTTGAGGCTCATGGAAGAGCGGTTTAGGTGGGTGGCGTGATGATAGAAGATGTCCAGAAATTTAGTATTTGGGGCTTTATGCTCTTGGACTAGCTGGTTGTTTTGGTCGAAGTAGCCTTGCTGACCGTGAGGTCTGGCTACATGAAGACCGGGAATGGCTTTGAGATTTAGAAAGCGAAGGCTGAGGTGGCCAACCCGGCCGGTTAAATGATAATGACCAGTGGACTCAGGAAGGCTGTGATATATATCTCCCACCAGGTTTCGGGTTCGAACAACGACTGATTCGCAGTCGGGATGGAGACGGCAATATTGGACTGTGGACTTGATGGAAGACTGCGGCCAAATCTCGTCACCGTCTAATATCATTAGCCAGGTGAACTCTCCCGGTGTGACTTCGAGCATCTGTTGACGAACGGCAGTGAACGAGTGGATGTCCACAGATCCTACTTCTTTAAACTCGATTTTTGGGGATTTTAAGAGTTGAATAATGGGAACTGTTTTGTCCGATGAGCCAGTATCCCAGACCATAATTTTATCTACAAAGTCCAGAACGGAATTTAAGGCGTACCAAATAAACCTCTCTTCGTTTTTCACCATGCAGTGGGCAATTATTTTTAACATATCAGCTCCGTTACTTTACGGCTCAGCTCGATGGCACCATTTGTTCCCCGGTCCCAAGGATATACTTGTTGGATATTGACTAGATAGACATTGGGAATTGAAGTGGTGAGGGGGGGGACATAATGATTTAGAAGAACAACCGGTTGAGCGAAAGGAGTGGTCCAAAGCCATGACCGGCTAATCCATGATTTTTCAAAGTTTGGGTTGATACGCTGTAAGAACGGAAGAAATTCTTCGAGTAGCTTGGTGTTGGAATAAGTGTAATATTTGTGTTCTTTTGGAAGATAGTTGCCAACATAAACCAGGTGGTCGCCGGCATAGTGGGACGGATCTATAAAATTAGTGTGCTCGGTAACACAGACGAAAGGTATATTTCTGTCGTTGATGTTGAGCCAGTAGGTGCCGTCTGTTAGAAATTGTTTTTTGAGAGCCAAGACAAGATTGACTGCACCAAGACCGGGCAGGGGCGGATAGTGCAAGCCGGAAATTTTGGAAAATAGAGCCGTTGGAAGTGTGCAAACTATTTTGTCAAATTTACTGAGTTCTGATATGTTATTGATCGACTTGTTATAAATAAAATTAGCGCCGTTTTTTTTAGCGGCTGATTGTATTGATTCGGCTAGAGAAAGAAAGCCGCCACGGGGGTAGCCGAGAGAGGCAGAACGAGGTCTAATCCGGCCATAAAACCAGACGGCGGATATTTGATCTGCGTAATCATGGAATTTTCCTATAAACAAGGGCTCCCAGAGTTTTTGCCAGCTGGCTTGACCCATAAGGGTAGTAATGTATTTTTTGGCGGTAAACCATTCAAAGGGTTTATATACCGGGTTAAAACGCATGAGAGCCAGCCCAAATGCTGTACGCAGGCGGTCGGGAAGTGATAGCTGAGGAAATTTGAGTAGACTAAATGGCGAATCTAGCTGGGCAATTTGGTCGTCTATAAAAGTCGAGGTTTTGGGACGGTAAAAGTCGATGGGGTGGCTGATTTCATCGGCCAAACTTTTAATGGCGGTGTCTGAGGTGAATAAGTGATGGTAGTGTTTCTCCAAGGGCCAAGACCACTTGGAGTTTTTGAAACCAACCGCTAAGCCCCCGGGCTGACTATCTTTTTCAAAGACGGTTACTTGGTGGCCGGTTTTTGATAAGTAATAAGCGGTTCCTAGTCCGGCAAATCCTGCACCGATAACTGCAATTTTTAGCGCCATTTGGAAAGAACGTAGCTAGAGCTGATGATTAGAACGAGCAGGTTAGTAATACCCAAGGTGATGGCTGGACCGATACTGCCAAATCGGGGAATGAATAGCAAATTCCCTAAGAAGACACAGGCCAGCTGCATGACAGTGAGCAAACCCAGAACCTTGGGCTTTTTGAGATTATAAATGATGATGGTTGTGGCCAGAGTACTAGCTACAAAGGGTATGAACGCCACGGTTAAAGCCTGGAATGGCAAGATGGAAGCTGACGATCTTTGACCGAAGAGGAGAATGATAAAAGGCCTAGCGATAATAATTCCCAGAACCATGGCGGCGATCAACCCAGAAATTACTAACAAGGCTTTTTTTACAAAAGGCTGGAGTTGAGATAGTGGCTGGCCGGCGGCAAATTTGGGAGCCAGAACGGCAGTAAAACTGCCAATTATGATAGAGTAAAAAGTGGCGATACGGGCGGCTACTGAGTATGTACCAGTAGCTGTTGGGCCGGCCAAAAGCAGCATTTGCTGGACATCCAATCGTCCAGTAATTGAGGAAAAAATTCGAGTGACCCCCATCCAGCCGCTGAAAGACAGTAAAGACTTGATTATATGTTTATCCGGTAACCTGAGGCTAAAAAAAGACCTGAAATAATAGGCTGAAAGGACTATACCCAATAGCGGGGCCAGGGCAACCATGGCCATAGCAGTAGTCAGCGACAAGGTGAGGCCCAAGGTCATAAATGAAATCAAAAAAAACAGTCGGACGGTGGTAAAAGTTAGTGAAGCCAGGGCGGCAAGCATGAATTTTTGATAGGCTTGGAAGGAGTAAACGAAGACGTCGATCAGGGAGAGGGTGAGGATAGCCAAGCCGGCGAGAATTACCGGCTGGAGCTCGCCAGTAAGAAAAAGGCGCGGACCGATTAGCCAGGAAAAGACCATAACGGCAAGCGAAATCAGCAAGGAGGCGCCGAAGCGCAGGAACAGACCGGCCTGAAAATATTTATGGGCCGTTGTTTCGTCGCCTTGGGAGTGGTGAAATGAAATAAAGTTGATGAGGGTGCCACCGATACCAATATCCAGAAGGGAATAGACAATGATGACAAAATTGGCGATAGCAGAAAAAATGCCGAAGTCGGAGGTGGATAAAAGCCCGTTTCGGACGATGAGGACTATGAAGAGAAAACCGAAAAAAGCATCAAGAACATTGCCAGTAAAGAGAATATAGGTGTTCTTAGCGGTTTTGGACTGACCCAAATTGTAGAGCCGAGTAAGAGTATTTTTCATTCTTTTTAAGTATAAACTATCGGGAAATCTGGTAGAGACTATTTTCGAAGAGTTTGGGCATGGAAAGTTCCGTAGCAAGATTTTCTATGCCGTATAGTGAATTTTTGATAACCAACTCCCCGGGTAGTGGATTGGGAAGCGTGTCCTGCCAGGCGGCGTAGATTTTCATATCGGGACGAAGAAAACGCCGCAGGCCCAAAAAGGCTTCCAGGGTGGGGTATCTGAAAGTGGTGCATTTCATTAGGCAGAGTTTTTCGGGGCTTACAGTCAGTCCGATGATCCAACGGCCGTTTAGCTTACTGGTCCGGATATCGGGGACAAGTTTATAAAGGGCCTGTTTGAGTTTATCTATAGACGATATTTTGACCGGTAAATAGTCGTGAATCGGGGGGGGAGGAGAAATAGGAAAGTCGGCGGGTTGGTAGTTGCCCAACCCAATCTGATCGATCACAGCTGGAACGACCCGGTAGAGATTTTGACGGGAGTCGGCTTGGGTCCAATCGTTGTCGTAGAAGCGACTGGAATGGTAATATCTCAAATCGACCAAACGACTTTGACCGTTTTCGGTCAGAACCGCAGACCGATAAAGAGGAGACTGATACCAAGTGATGGCTCGGTTATCAATGGCGGAGGTGATGGTCATTGACGGAGAAGTATCCGGATAGATTTTTTGATACTCAGAAGCAAATTTCGACATCGTAACCGCTTGCAAACCCAAGCGAGAAACAGCTTGAAGCTGATCTTTAAACTGGGGCAGGAATTTTTCCTCCAGCTCCCCTACTTCCACACCTAAAGTGATTTGGGCCAGGGGAATAGTTAGGTCGGTAGTATAGATACGGATAAGGCGATCCAGATATTTTTGGTCCAGATTGTGGTAGCGAGCGTAATCGTTGACCTGAACGCTGAAATTTGAGAACTTGACCCCCGCACCATATGAGAGCAAGGGTTCGCGGGAGGCCCACTGAACCTTAACTATGTCAATTTTGTTCCGGGGGTCTGAGGCGGGCTCGAGGGAACTGTTTAAGCTGGGGTAATACGGCTCGCCAACGTACTGGCCCCACAACTGATAACCATCCGTCAGGTATTGATCCGAAACGCCCAAAACAGCTTGAACATGATATTGATCATGAATATAAGCCAGTGATCGGGAATCGATATACCAGGAACCGACACTGGCTGGATAAAAACCGAATTTATTTTTAAACCTGTTGAATGCTGTATCGATAAGTTTAAAGCGGTCTTGAGGACTATAGCCGGAGAGGAAAATCTTGTCCGCCCGTTCCCATTTTTCGGTCTCCCAAGGGTAGTTGACAAAGCTATCCAAGGCTAAGTTGCGAGTAACTTCTAAAAAGAGGCCGAGTTCTATGGCCGAGGAAATTGAATTGAGGCTACTAACGATTTGATTATCTGTAAGCGCGTCGTATTGAATCAGCCAGGTGGATGGGTGGCGGGAGGATTCAACGGCAGTTTTTATGAATTCTAACTGGGATATGTCTTTACTTTGGCGCCAATATTCCCGACCCCTGACAGGGATTACTAAAGTTACAAAATTTCGATCAGCGGCAGAGACGACGGCCGGAGAAATGATGAATAAAAAGAGAAACAGGGTAACTATTCTAATCATGTACGAGCCGAAGGGTCAAAATGATCGTGAAGGGGACAATTAAGAGGAGATATCGAGGAAAAGCCGAGGTGAGAGATAATAATAGCAGATAGCCTGCGGTCCATAGCCAGATTACTCCGACTGGATGGCGACGAAAGTTTATATATTTGAAAATCGAAGCTAGGCCTATGACTGAAAAAATTGGCCATGCCAAGGTCCATTGGGGAATTGGAACTATCCCTCTACCTTCCCACCAGGTATACCAGCGCCCGGTAATGAGAATATGAAATATACCTCCCCATGGGGCGCGAGCATTACCGGCCCACCAGGAGGTTAACCAACGTTGGAAGCGCAAAAAACTGATTATGTCCGGATTGGCGATCAGTGAGGGTGCATAAGGCAAGACATAGCCCAAGAGAACATAAGGGAGTGAGTAAATAAACTTTTTGAATAATTGAAAGTCTTGGCGGAAGAATAAATATCCCAAATAGATCCACAAGAGAAACAGGCCGGTTAAATAAAATTTAACTGTCATAATTAAACCAATGGCAATGGAGGTGAGAGCGAACAAGCTGGCGTGACGGTGGGCGATGAGAAACGATAATAAAGAAAGAGACAAAAAAAACAGTTGAATTATATCGAGGTTTGCGGTAGTAATAGATTCACGGAAAAGCGGGTCGAGGGAGATGAGAAAAACTCCCAAACTAGAAACAAAAGGAGAAAGAGAGATTTGACGGGAAATAAGATAGAAAATAACCAAAACGGAGAACCCAAGAAAAACATTTATAACCGCAGGATTTTGAAACAAAATAATGCTCAAGCCGATAATTTGCTTACCGAGGGGGGGAACTTCCGGGTGTAGACGCATAGGATCATCGCCGCGCCAATACTTGTAACCTACGATCGAATAGAGGTCGTAATCGGACAGTTTGACTTCGGCTTTGCCTCCGTAAATTAATTGGGAGCGAGAAAACTGACTCTCCCAATATAGAGTGTCGTAACGGACAGATAATTGAGGGAGAAGGGAGATAAGCTGGTAAAAAACAATAAGGAGAAGCAGGATTGTCCCCTTGTTGACCATTGCGTGTATACTATACCAGAAAATGAGGCGACAATTGGCTGTTATTGGAATGGGTTATGTGGGATTGCCGCTGGCGGTGGGGTTTGCGAAAGTGGGAAAAGAGGTAATTGGATTTGATATTAACAAGAACAAGATTAATAAGCTGAAAAAAGGAATTGACGACACTAATGAGGGTGGGGACATTAAAGATTTACAAACGGTTCAATATACATACGATCCAAAAGATTTGAGAAACGTTGAAGTGTTTGTTGTAGCCGTACCTACACCGGTAAATTCGCAAAAACAGCCTGATTTTTCCCCGCTGATCGCGGCAAGTGAAATTGTTGGGAGACACTTAAAAAGGGGTGCAATGGTGACCTATGAATCAACTGTTAACCCCGGAGCAACAGAAGAAATTTGTATCCCAATTTTGGAAAAGGAATCGGGTCTCAAAGTGGGCAAAGATTTTGGAGTAGCCTACTCCCCGGAAAGAATTAACCCCGGAGACAGGGAGCATAGACTGGAATCGATTAATAAAGTGGTTGGTGCGAACGATGCCAAAACTTTAAAGAGGGCGGCAAATTTGTATAAGTTGGTTGTGACTAAGGCCAATGTTGTACCTGTAAGTTCGTTGAAAGTGGCTGAAGCGGCTAAGGTTATTGAAAACGCCCAAAGGGATATAAACATAGCTTTTATGAATGAGCTTTCAATTTTGTTTCACAAACTGGGGATTGATACCCACGAAGTTCTGGAGGCAGCTGGGACAAAATGGAATTTTTTAAGATTTAAGCCGGGTCTCGTCGGAGGGCATTGCATTGGCGTGGATCCTTATTATTTATCAACTAAAGCTAAGGAAGTGAATTATTATTTCCAGTTAATAGATGATGCCAGACGGGTGAATGAACACATGGTGGAACAAGTGAAAAATGCGGTAATCAACGGATTGGTAGAAACCGGGAAAATACCAAGTAGGTCAACGGTTCTAGTCTTGGGGCTGACATTTAAAGAAAATGTACCGGATTTTAGAAACTCCAAAATGAGGGAGGTGTCTGACAACCTGAAAAAAAGCGTTAAAAGAGTAATTGAACACGACCCGTATATGCCCGAAAACAATAAAATTCCTCATAGCAAAGTAGATGCGGTTCTACTGGGAGTTGCCCATAAAGAATATGGGGAGTGGGGCGAAAACATGATCAAAAGAATGTTTAAAGGAAGGCCGGTAGTGGTCGATGTGCCCAGAATGTGGAACTCAAAAAAATTGGGGGGGTGGTATTGGGGGCTTTAATTAATCGAAGCCAAATTCGGCACGGTATTTCGGCGCGATTTTGTCTGAGGTCCAGGCTGGATCCCAAACCAATTCCAACTTGACTTCCTTTACTCCACTCACTTTTTTAACTGCCTTTTCAATAAGTTTATGGATAGTGCCGGCCAAAATGCATCCGGGGGAAGTCAGTGTAAATGTAACAGTAACTGTAGTAGGAGAGATATCCACGCCGTAGATTAGACCCAAGTCGGCTATGTTGATATGCAATTCGGGATCCATGATCTGGCGGAGGGTAGTCATCACCGTTATTTTACTTGGGCCAGATTTTTTTGTGAGTTTTGGTGTCATAGACTTCTATTGCCAAAGTGGGACAACTTTGAGCTGCTAAGAGCTTTTCTTCGTCCACGTTGCCGTCCTGGTCGATAATTTCCGCCAGTTGTTTGCTGTTTAAGTTGGAAAGACGGAAGGTCATGGCGGCCACAGCCGCGCATGATGCCGCTCCAATGCACTTGCTGGCAATAACTTTGACTTGATATCTGGTTTTTTTAGGCAACTTGCCCGACCCGGGCGTATATTTCACAGCAAAATATTAACACATCAGACGAATTTTTCGGCGTGAAGTTGAGTGGAAATAACACCAAGGGAAATAAGTAATTTTGTCATGCCGGAGACATAAGGGCGGCTCCCACAAAGATAGATATGATAATTTTTTAGGTCTTGGATTGATTTGAGGTATTGGGTGAGAAAATCGCGAGTATAAAAAATTAAAGGATTGAGACCTGTGTCGAAAACTTCAGATTTACGGTGCAAGGACCAGAGAATGGGGCCAGCCCGCATAGATAAGAAAGGAGCTATTCCGCTGCCCCCCGCAAGAAACAAGCCATCTGAAGTTTTGATGAATTTACCCAGGGGGCCAATAAAATCGACAAGGGATCCGGGATGAAGAGATAAAATATATTTTGAACCGAGACCCATGGGGGAAACGTCTGCGAGGAGATTCATGTGAGATGAAGATGGAGGATCGGAGAGTGAATAGGAGCGACGGTGACCGTCGGGGTGAACTTTAAGACTGATATACTGGCCGGCCTTAAAATTAAGCCCTTCCGGTTTAGTAAGCTGTAAGAGCCAATAGTTTTTGGATAATCTTTTTAGAAAAATTACTCTAGCATGCATCGAGGATGGCTTTGATAACTAATGATGCGCATGCCGCCCGGGCTGGATTAACACGTAAGGGGCGGACGGAAAAAATTGGCTTTCCTATGATTTTATCGGACACAATACTGGCGGCGGCTTGAGAAATCGCACAGCCAACCCCTTGCCATTTAAAATCGGTGACTTTGCCAGATTTTATCCGGTAATAAACAGTCAATGAATCACCGCAGGATGAATTTGAAACCGTGGCCGAAAGACATGGTGATGGCAAAATCCCCTGATGGCGGGGGCGGCGGTAATGGTCAAGAATTATCTCTGTGTAGTCGGTCATATACTTCGGGAATTTTGGAAATTAAATAGTCGATATCAGACTTGGTGTTGTAAATGTAAAAACTAGCTCGGACCATAGCAGGGACACCGAATCTGGTAATTGCCGGGGTTGCGCAATGCTGTCCGGAACGGACGCAGATTCCGTATTCATCTAAAACTTGCGCAGCGTCGTGAGCGTGGATTCCATTAACGTTGAAGGTAATAATTCCTGCACGATGTGTGGTTGGCCCGTAAAGAGTTACGATGTTCTTTAATTTCTTAAATTTTGCCAGGGCGTAATTAGTGAGGTCCTCTTCGTGCCGCCGAACATTGACCATGCCGATTTTTTGTAAATAATCGACGGCTGCTCCCAAACCGACAATTTCTGCCAGTGGGAGTGTACCAGCTTCGAATTTTTGTGGCGGGTCAGCCCAGGTGGCCGAATTGAGAGTGACATCATCGATCATATCCCCGCCATAAAGCCAGGGGGGAAGTTGATTTAATAATGATTTATTGATGTATAAAACTCCAATACCGGTGGGGCCAAGCATTTTGTGGCCGGAAAAAGCCAGAAAATCGATGCCCAGTTTGTGGACTTCTACCGGAAAGTGCGGCACTAGTTGGGCACCATCAACGAAGATTTGCGCCTGAGGACAAATTTTTCGGATTTTATCTAAGGGGGTTATTGTACCCAATAAATTAGAGACTCCGGTTATTGTGATGAATCGAGTTTTGGGATCTAGGGATTCAAGAAGCAGGTGGCCTTGATTATCGATATTTATGAATTTAAGTATGGCGCCGGATTGCTGCCAGGGGACCAGGTTTGAGTGGTGTTCTAAAACCGAAAGAGTGACGATCTTCGGAGAAAGTCGAGAAGCAATAAAATTGACAGCTTCAGTAGTGCCGCGAACAAAAATAATTTCCCCGGGGTCGGCACCGATAAACTTAGCAATTTGGGCCCGGGCAGAGTCAATAAGGCGAGATGAACGCTGAGCAAGTTTATAGATACCCCGGTGAATGTTGGCGTTAGTATAGCGATAATAATTAGAAACGGCGTTGATAACTTGTAAAGGTTTTTGGGAAGTCGCGGCCGAATCGAGATAAACTATGTTTTTTTTAAGAATGGGGAAGTCTTTTTTGACGTCAAGCATGCGAGAGAAAACCAGCGACAATTAATTTTTGGGCTTGGGCATAATTTAGACCACGGGCTTGAAGATAAAAAATCTGTTCTGGATCCACTGGACTGATTGTGGCAGCGTGACTGGCTTTAACATCGCTGGTTTGAATCTCTAATTGGGGACGAATATCAGCGCGGCTTTTTTCATCCAAGATTAAAACGCGAATATCCAAAAAACTATCGGAGTTTCTGGCTTGAGGAAGGATGTGAATTGATCCAGTGATGTGTAAATCCGCCCCGTTTTGGACAATAGCCCGGATGTTCAGTCGTTTCGTAGCGCCGGGAATGGAGTGGAGAAGTGTAAAATCTTTATAATATATTTTGGGACGGTCGGCGCGAATGATTTTTGTTGAAGTCATCCTACGCTCCCTTCCATTTCTAAATCAACTAACCTGTTCATCTCAACGGCGTATTCTAAGGGAATTTGCTTAATTATGGGGCTTAAAAAACCATTGACTATAAGTGTCTCCGACTGGTGTTCTGTGAGGCCACGACTCATAAGATAAAACAGCTGATCCTCCCCCACCCTGGAAACAATAGCTTCATGCTCGACTGTGCTTGTGCTGTTGAGAACTTTGTTAGTGGGATAGGTGTCGGAACGTGAGCGGGGATCGAGGATCAGAGCGTCGCAGACAACTTTGGACCGGCAGCCGGCAGCAGCTGGATTTATTTGAACCATGCCGCGGTAAGAAGTCCGGCCACCGGCAAAGCTTACCGACTTAGCAAGTATTTGTGAGGAGGTTTCAGGGGCTAGGTGGTACATTTTAGCACCGGTGTCTTGATGCTGGTGGGAACCAGCAAGGGCAAGCGATAAAGTTTCACCGGTGGCTTTGCGGCCGGTTAGAAAGCATGAGGGGTATTTCATAGTCAAGCGGGAGCCTAAGTTACCATCTACCCAACGCATGTGTCCTTCCTCTTCAACTCTGGCCCGTTTCGTTACCAGGTTGTAAACGTTTTTGTACCAGTTTTGGACAGTGGTGTACTGGACAGTGGCGCCTTTTTTGACAAAAATCTCTACGACAGCTGCGTGAAGAGAACCATCTGAATAGGCCGGGGCGGAACAGCCTTCGACATAATGAACACGACTGCCTTCCTCGGCTATTATCAGTGTCCGTTCAAACTGTCCAGCGGCAGGGGAGTTGATGCGAAAATAAGCTTGGAGAGGTAGGTCAACTTGAGTATTTGGGGGGATGTACACAAAACTTCCGCCGCTCCAGACGGCGGTATTTAATGCCGCCAATTTATTGTCTGCCGAAGGGACCAGTTTGCCAAAATATTGGCGGACTAAATCCGGGTATTGTCTCAGTCCTTCATCCATGCCCAGAAAAATCACCCCTTTTTTGGCCAAAAAAGATTTGAGTGACGAATAAATAACTTCACTATCAAACTGGGCTTTAACACCAGCTAACATTTCTCGCTCGGCTTGAGGAACCCCTATTTTATCAAACGTTTTTTTTATTCTTGAATCGACTTTGTCCCAGTCTCCCACCGATTGCTGGGAAGGCTTGAGGTAATAGTGAATTTTTGCAAAATCGATACGTGACAAGTCCCCTCCCCACTTGGGAGTAGGCATATGATTAAATTCGGCTAACGCTGACAAACGAATATTAAGCATCCATGGAGGTTCATTCTTGAACGTTGATATTTGGCGGACTGTGTGTTCTGTCAATCCCGCGGTGGATCTAAACTCATAGTCGACCTGGTCGGAATGACCCAGCGGATAATCTGGTGATGGTGTGAGCGTGGATGAGGAAATAGGGGCAAAGCGACTCATATGTGAGAGTAGCCTGATTTTTCCAATTGAGAAATAATGTCCGAAGAAGCGAATTTGACTATTGTTCCCGATTTAAGGATGAGAATCCGATTCGGGGACAAAAGTTTGAGTAGCCGAGGATAATGGGTGATAACCAAGATTCCGGCGGAGGATTTTTTTATTGAAGAGGAAATCAAGCGCAAGGCATCAAGATCCAGACCAGAATCAATTTCGTCCAAAATGGCGTATCGAGGATTGAGTAAATCCATTTGTAAAACTTCCATCTTTTTTTTCTCTCCGCCGGAAAAATCCAGATTGAGACTGCGGTTAGTCGATTCTTGTTCCAAGAATAAATTTTTGGCCAGCTTTTGCGCCTGGCGTTTGATTGAAAGAGCTGACTTATGAGTTGAGGTGATTAGTTGGCGAACGTTGACGCCGGGTAGGGCAGACGGGTTTTGGAACCCAAGAAATAACCCAAGTTTTGCTCTTTGGTCGGGGGGAAGTTTAGAAATATCTTTCCTGTCAAGGTAAATACCTCCTGATGTAATTTGATAGCGAGGATGGCCCATAAGGGTCAATGCAAGTGAGCTTTTGCCGGAACCATTTGGGCCCATTAGTCCAACGGTTTCGCCTTTTTTAAGTTCAAACGAGATGTTGCTTAACAGTATTTTGCTTTCGACTTGGACAGTAAGATGAGAAATTATTAATGACATAAATCCGCAAGAGTCTTTTTGGCTAAAGTTTCATGCAACATCGAGGTCAGATTCCGCATAAAGTTTTTTTGGTGACAAGCTTCTCTGACGGGACAAGGTGCACAATTAACCAAAGATATCGGGCCGTCCAAGGCCTCGAGAACGTGACGAACAGAGAGAATCTTTGCGGTTACAAGTTTTCTGGCAATTTGGGCAGTGAAAGCCCGAGGTAAACCCAATTTTGAAAATTGATGTAATGAAACGCGATTGTCAGGATGTTTTGCTAACCATGAAAGAAGTGATAACCCGTAATCTACTTTTTTGTTCAACGCGAATGCAGTCATATCCCAACTTGGAGTATTTTAGTACAACTTCTCTAGTCTACAATACGGTACGTGAAGAATCGGGAGATTTGCTTGCTCCAGGACTTTGGAGAATTTCCCGAGATGATGTGGTCGGCCAAACGCAGGCCCATGTCTAGGGAGTGATCGGTATTGTCATAGAAAAATAGGCCCGGGCGGCCGATGGTGTAAAAATTTTTAATCCTGGACAGATGATCAAGAATAGTCTGAAGGTTTTGCCTGTAGTTGAGATCGTAGAGGGGATAGCAGTGACCGATTTTGATAACTTTCGAGTCAATCGGTTTTTCGTCAGATGAAATAACTTCAGCAGATACGAGATCGGCGAGGACCCGGTCAACTATGTTATCCCGGCGCCAGATATCGCCGTCGAATTCGCAGGGGATTTCGGCAATCAGCACCGATTGGTTTTTGGGGATCATGTAGGGACTGAAAGTTTTCTGCTCAGAAAGGCGGCTAAATATATATTTGGATTCGGGGAAAAAAATCCAAGATTGGGGAAATATTCGAGGTTTGTTGAAAGCTAAAAACATCAAAATAAGTGACCGGTGTTTGAGATCTGAAGCCGCGCGAACGACTTGGGGAGGAGTCGGGAGGAGAGAAACCAGATGTTTAAGATGAATCGTGGAAATAATGTAATCCGGCCGTAAAGTTTTCTTATTTGAAAGTGTGATGCGGTTGGCGTTGACTAATACCGGTTCGGTCGATAAAAGAAGTTTGGCCCCATGTTTTTCGGACCGGTCCCACAGAGCTTTCGACATTTGCCCGATACCGTGGCGGGGATAGTAGAAGACGTCCGCGGAGAGATGATTTCGACCTTTTACACCAAAAAATATACCCGTAATCATTTCCAGAATAGTCGGTGCGGGAACGCGGGTTTCTGCCAGAGATATGTCGAGCTGGGATGGATGACCCCAAATCTTTTCCGATAAGGGGAGAAAAATATTTTTAAAAGCATAGTTACCGTATTTTGACCTGAGATAGTCTTCACTGTTTTGGGATTGGGTATTTTTTAGTTGAGCAAGACCGTAATCCAATCCGAACCGGAATGCCCGCCAGGGACCGATCTTTTTCAAGAGATCTACTATTTTGACCGGATAGTCCAAGTAGGTATCGAAAAGACGAATTTTGCTGGTTTTGGGTTGAGACAGGACATCTCGGCCGATCAGTTTTTTAAACACGTCCAAAATTCTGGGCAAAATTGTATAAAACTTATGCGGGCCCATATCCAGCTCGTATTTCTTCCACTTGAAAGTGGTAGCAAGACCGCCAATGTGGTCCATTTTTTCGACAACTGTCACATTGAACCCGGCTTCTGATAGTTTCCAAGCAGATGCTAAACCTGCAACACCAGCTCCGAGAATAACTACAGATTTATTTTTTTTGCGCGATGACGAGGGTTTGTCCGGCATAATAGGGCAGGTGGAATTTGTCGAGTTGCAATAATTTGGCTATAGGCAACATAATTTTATAACCCAGTTCACTGTAGGGCTTGAGACGATAGATAAGATAACCGAGCTCGAGAGTTTGGAAATGGGGCTTGATTTTGAGGATCTTAAATCCGTGCTTTTCCAGTATTTTTGTAATAGTAACCGGTGTGAAGTAGAAAAGATGAATGGAAAGAATAAACCACCACTTACGGCCAAAAATCTTGGAGGGAATGCTGGAAAAATCAGGGTAATTGACAAAAAGCAGGCCGCCTTTTTTCAGTACTTTGGATGCTTTGGCCAGATCGGCGGAAGGATCGGGAACATGTTCTAAGACATCCCAATATGTTACTACGTCAAAGGAGTTTGGCCGAAAGCGGTAGCCATGGATAGTCCCAGGGCGGATTTTGACGCCCAATTTTTTTCGGGCATACTTGCTAATCCAGCGGCCGGGTTCAACGCCTTCGGCCTTCCAACCGGCAGCGGAAGCGGCTTTGACAAAATATCCAGCTGCGGCGCCAACGTCCAGGAGTTTTCCGGGTCGGGGGGTGTATTGCGCCAACAAATGCAAGCTTTTTTTAAAGGTGGCCAACCGGGCAAGCTCTTGAGAGACATAATCGCTGTCGATAGCTCCGCTATAACTTCTGACGACGACGGCCGGTTTGAAACGGGGTGTAACATAGACTAAGCCGCAATATTTGCACTTGACAATTTGCTCTACCGAAATCTTATGAGAAGAGGAAGAAAAAAGTTCCTTGGGGTTTAAGGAGTTTATTTCAGGTCGTTCGGGGTAAATTATGTCGAAGTCGTCAGCGCCGCATATTTTGCACATGATGTTTTCCAAATTACGGTTTGTTTTGGCTGATAAGCTACGGGGATAGTGCAAACGGCTGAAACGATATTTAAACAGGGTCCATAATCCCTCAAGTCCATCATGCCAATGAATTTTTTTGCCCTGCTCGTATGTCCGAGGCTCGTAGGATATCGGTACCTCGTAAATTTTGTAACCCAATTTGGAAACTTTGGCGGTAATTTCCGGACAGAATTCAAAGTGTTTGCTTTCCAGTTTGATGAGATTTAGGACTTCGCGAGTCAGAACTTTATAACCGGTGGCTTCATCAGTAATATGGGTACCGTATAAAAGATTGGCGACCTCGGTAATAATCCTACCCCCCAAGTAAGCCAGGAAGTAAGAGGCCTGATGGGTTTTTTTGAGAAAGGAGACATTTTTTTGACGCTGGAGTATATACAAAAAACGTGAACCGTAGACCACTTTGGCGCGATTGGTAAGAATTGGCTTGAGGAGCTCGGAATAAAATTTGGGATCGTACTCTAAATCGGCATCCTGGGTGAGAACGATATCCCCCCGGGCGGCGGCAAATCCGGAGGCCATTGCCCGGCCTTTACCCTGATTTTGAGGATGGCGAATAACTTTGATGCCAGATATCTTTTTAAGTATTTGATAAGTGTCGTCGGTGGAACCGTCGTCGACGACTATTATTTCTCGATTCACCCCCTTTGGAAGTTTGGTCTTTTTGACGGTCGAGATGAGCGAATTTACAGTGGTCGATTCGTTGTAGGCGGGAATGACGACACTAACGAGCATATAAGAAGGACCATAGTCGGACACGGAGCAGGCGGTGAATAGTCATTTCGGTCTTGGTATGGAAACTGCCCGTAACAAGACCGACAAAACTTTTGACTAGGCTGGCAGGATTATACAGGAGGCGATAAAAAGTAAATTTGGCAAATAACATTAAGCGAAAAAAGTGGAGAGGCTTAAAGTCTCTTCGCCAGGACGGCGAAAAGGTGAGCTGGGACAGGAAGTGGAATCCGGAAATTTTACCCCATTGGGAACTGCCGGGGATGGGAGTCATGATAAAAAGGGCTACTTCGTCCAGTCCGACTTGGGCTAGTTTGCGAATGTATTTAGCCGTTTGACGAAGATCGTCTTTGATCTCGCCCGGAAATCCTAAAACAAAACAGGCCTGGGTAGTGATTCCGGAAGCGTGCATACGTTTGATCTGCCCCAAAGCTAGGTCGTGGGCGAATGGTTTGTTCATAAGTTGGAGCATACGGGGAGAGCCTGATTCGGGAGAAATAGAAATATAGCGACAACCGGCTTTCGCCATTAGGGGGATAACCTCGGGTTTAATCGCTTCGACCTTGGTACCGGAGGTAATTTTCCAAATCACTGGAAGTTTTCTTTTGATAATTTCGTGAGAGATGTCCGCCATGCGGCTACTGACCATGGCCGGGTTAACATCCTCGAAATGAAATTCACGAATCCCCCACTTGGAATGCCAGTATTCCATTTCATCCACGACGTTCTGGCCGGTTCGTCCGCGCCAGAGACGAGCGTTCAAAGCCGGGATAGTACAAAAAGCACAACTGAAGGGACAACCGCGAGAAGTATACATGGGCAGATATTTGGAGTAAGTAATCGGGCCGTGGGCATAGCCCAGGTTCCAGTAACTTTTAACTGGAAAGAGGTCCCAGGCAGGGAAAAGCAGGCGGTCTAAATTCATGATGGGTTTTTCGGGGTGGGAATTATAAAGGCCGCGAATTTTTTTCATAATAACTTTGTCTAAGGTTTTTTCCGGCTCGCCGGTATAAATTGTTGTAGCACCTGCTTCTAAAAACTGGCTAGAAACTTCGGATAAAACGTAAGAGGTGACCTGCTGAGTGTTTTCCAGAGTAATGATGGGAGTTTGGGGGTAAGCCTGGCGGAGGCGGCGAATAAGGTTCAAGTGGACTTCGTGATTATGGACCATCCCGGCGTAAGTAATAAGACAATCAACTTTGCGAGTCCGGAGTTGTGCCAGAATCTCTTGTGGAGTGAGTCCCTGAACATAAAAGTTGTCCCAGGTAGTGATTTGCTTGGGTTTGGCACCAAAAGCGTCAATGACTCGCAAGGGAAAACCCTTCTGTCGCAAAGCTGCTGCCGCATAAGCGAGAGTGATTGGCCAATAAGGAATTCCACTGGAAGCAATATCGTTTTTTTGACTGACTAGATTTGGGTTAATGAGGACGAGACTAGGAAGTTTCATTTGCGAATCAAAATAGTGCCTCGGAAGGACTGATTCTCATACACTTGGTCCGGAGATATGATAAAGGTGGTTAAAACCCTGAAGTTCTGGGCAAGGAACTCATCGGTAATGTTTCCGGGTGAGTAAACTACATCTTTCCAAGGGCCCAGGGAAAAGTCGGCGTCTGACTCCTTGTAATTGGTTATGACGATATAGTCTATTTTCTCCTGATACCCGGTCAGCATTCCCGGAGACAAAGGAAACCACATGGTGGTTAATCCTTCGTACCATGCCGCCCAGGCGTCTAAGTTGGTAATTATAAGTTTATCTTTGGAAATATTTTGGGCCATTATACTTGGAATAATTCTGTAAACCGGGGGTTGGGAAGTGTTATATTGAATACTTCTAAATCTGGCGTCGAGCGTGTAAAAGCCAAGCGTAGGAATAATAACTACGGCAATGACAGCAATAACTGAAGCGAATCGAAGTTTGATTTTGGAAACAAATTCAGATAGGCCTAAGGACGAAGAGATTATGACCAAGGGGAGTATGAGGTGAACATATCTGGCATTGGGAAGCGTGGCCGACGCGGCCAGAATGAAAAAGGTTAATGAAAAGATTGTTAGAAAATTATGGAAAACCAGTTCTTTGCGAGAATGTTTTAGACCTAGAGAAATCAAAAAAATTCCTAAAACCACAGGGTGGATGATTCGGGCAGGATCTTTGACAAAGTTATAGAGGTTGTAAAACATTTTGGAACCGAACTGTGAGAAAGAGAGTGGGTCGTAAGACAGTCCTCTTATATACTGCCCCGGTGAATTTTGAGGCGATATAAAAAATGAACCAAGAATCTTAATTGGGGATGCGGGCGAATATGGCCTCTCAAAAGCTAGTGGAACAAAGACCGCCATTAAGACGATGGTTGAGATGATAAGGATAGACCTAATGAGCTTATTAGAGATTATAAATATGGATAGGGCGGCGGCTGCTAAAAAGACCGGTGCCTGCTGACGAGTGAGAAATAGAAGAACAAGGGGAATTACCGATAGCGTTTTTAACTTACCAGGGGCATATAGAAACACAAATTCAAAAATTAATATGATCAAGATAAACAATATTTCGCTCGATGCATTGACAGCATATTGAATTAGATAGGGGTTGAGAAGAAAAAAAAGAATAGCTACGATTGCTGTGAGATGTGAGTGGAGCTTGAGGGCGATAAAATAGACCAAAGCCGAACTTAATACAAATAGGAACATTCCAGCTATGGCAATTGTGAGATCCGTTTGGGGGAGAAACCTAAAAAAAAGCGAGAGAATGAACGAAATTAACGGTGATGACCCGCCAGGCCAGACACTGCCATGAAAATAGTTTCTAAGAAGCGTGACGTCAAAGAAGCTGTGGTGGACTGACAAACCTTGACCGGAGAGAAAAGATCTAGCGGCGTCGGCAAACTTGGCTGAGTCGGAAAAGGTAAGATACATATGCTACACTTCTTGACTGAAAGTATATCACTATGTCTAGGCTACAATTGGTGATCTTGCCTGTAGAATTAGGTGGTAAATGTGTTTCTTTTTTTGGCAGTACTCTGGACAATTTTCCAAAAAAGAGGCCCGGCCCATTTGGAAGCCCATTGAGGAATTTTGACAAAGCTGGTTTGGGAAGAGGGTACGGAGAATGACGGATCAATTTTCTTTACCCGGTTATATTGAAGCCTCAGTTCTTGGACGTAAGGGGTATAAATATATTTTTTAACTGGAAAGGAGAGATAATATCCTGAAGCGAAGTCAAATTTTAAGGGTGAAGTAATTTTGAACTGATGAAAATGGTAACAAATTAGTTTGTCGTCGTTAATATATGGACGATCCCCTTTTAAGGAAGCGGAGTATTGACCAATGTTCCAGGGGGCGGTGTTAACGCCTAAATTTTTGGAGATGACCAGATTGGAATAAAGACTTGGCCATTCGTTAAGGTACAGTTGGTCTCCCAGTTTACCGTCTTCATGGCGCCAGTAACACCAATCAAGGCACTGACGGCGCCAGCGTCGGAGACAAACCAATCCTTGTTTATCCCGGCGGAATATTTGAAAGCCGACGTTGAAGCGGCCGGAAGTGTTCACTCTGTCTTCCTGCCCTGGTGGGAAGCGGTGCTCGACGGTGTAAATTGAACCTTTAGCAAATTCTTCCCAAACAGGTGTGAGATCTGAAAAGAAATAAAGGTCGGCGTCCAGATAGCAGACGAATTGGACTTGCGGGTTGCGACGAAATATATACAGTGGTAATGAGGGAGTGCAGGTCCAATAATATTCGACAAGCGACCGGGTTTTCTTGACAGCCAAAAGAAGCGGGTCTTCAAATTGGGATAGTGATACCAAAGTAACATTCTTGAGCTGCATCTTGAACAAGATGTTATAAGTCGAGTCGTCGAAACAAAGAATCCAAAGTGAGGCAGATGGATGATGTCGAATAAAAGAAGAGTATAAACTGAGTCCTTTTAGGAGATATCCCTGATCAAAGTAGGTACAATAAATAACTTGTTTGCCGGTCATTGCAATAATTTGAATTGTTTCCAAAATGGGGAACGGAATACATAAAACCACATTAGTGGGACAAAGAGTCCGCTTAGACGGCTGACGGCGTTACCCAGTTCTTTCCAATAGAAAAATGTCTGGGAGGCAAAGACTGTTCCCGCCCAAAGGGATAGAAAGAGGAGTGAAATCATCGATAGAAGAATAATTTGGGATTTATTTTTGAACCAAAAGGATTCAATGAAAATAAAGGGGGCAAACACCAAGATGGTTGGCTTGACCGCGTCCATAAAGTATGGCCAAAAGAAGGCAAAGGCGGTGACGGCGGGGTTGGACAGACGAGAAAGGAGCGGATCGGGTTCGGCAATTGGATTGGCGATTGGAGAGGCTGGAGAAGAAGGGGTGGATACAATATTGGATATTACCGATTGACTGCTTCTGACAATGTCAATTATGCTGTAACGGGCGACGTGATCTAACCAGACATTGCGAATTGAGGAGCTAATAAAAATAAAAATTGCCATTAGTAAAAACTCCTTTCTGATAAATAGTAAAAGTGAGGTAACGAAAAAGGGGACGAGCCAAAACGGGTCAGTAATTCTCACCCAGCTGGTAAGACCGAGGCAGAGTGCAGAAATAAGCAACGGAGGTAGATTGACTTTACGGTTACTAAAAGCCCAAAGTAAGTACATTATTGAAGAGCAAAGAAAAATAGCGTAAGGGAGATTAGTTAGTGGCTGGCGAGACTGCCAAAGAACTATGGGGGAGGAGTACATAGCGAAGGTTCCAATGGCGCTTACAGTCCTGGTAGTATATTTGTTGAGATGGGCGTAAAAAACCAAGGCAAAAGAAAGATACATCAAGGTATAAAAGATGTGGGGGTTATCTGAACCCAAAAAGCGAATAAATAGATGAACGAGCGAGGTGAACGGAGGATAAGACATCCAATTGTTGACTTCATGCATGGAGTTAAGGGTGCCGGTAAGGAACATGACTTTGGCCCGAAAGTCATATAACGCCAGGGCGTCAGTAACGTAAACAGGAGTGTAAATGGAGTACACGGAAATAATCATAAAAAGAGCGACAACGCCAATTAATGCCAACTGCCCGAGGAGATTGAGCGGAGATTGCGATTCCGCTGATTTGAACCGGGAGTTTGGGCCAGATCCCCTGATATATTTTTTGAGAAGAAACAGGCCGACCAAAAGAACGGCTGAAGTAATCCAATAGAGACGGGGAGCGGCATTGTTTGACTGTTCTGCGATGGCAAAAAAGAAAAGTGTTTGAATCCCGGACGATATAATAAAAGATAGCCCTAATTTCTCAAATAACTTAGCATCCAGGTTGATGGCATCCAAAAAAAGCCAGCCTATGGATAAAGTTATAAAAAGACCTAAAAGAATCATAAGCGGATAATTCCTTTTTTACCGGAGAAGCGCGGATCCGGAAGACCGATGGTAATATTTTCAAATGTTTGTGGGATGGTAGAGTCGAATAAGAATAAACTAGATGCGGAAACCGGAAAATCGGGAAAGTCGTTGTACAGCAAAATGTAATTTCCCAACTCGCCATTTTTTCCCCGGGTAGTAAGAAGCTTCTGTGAATCTAAAAAGATGGGAATTCGAGGGTAGATGAAATAGGAGATAATGGAGAGCCCAGGGTCAACGTATTCGGGTGGGGGGAAATAGATGACGGCATCTGGCGGAGTGTATTTGATGATTTGCTGGGCCAAAAAATATTCGTCGGGACGGAGAGAAAGCATTTTCTGATCGTATGTAAGGTTTCTCTCAGTGATAAGCATGCGCTGTAGGTCGGTCAACACTGTTCCAAACGGGCGGAGGCCAGAACCTAGTCTTTGCCAGAAATAGATGCCAACTGATAATATAATAGCCACCTGGGTGAGAAATTTAAGCTTTTTGATCATTGACACATATTATCCGCAAGTACTAACGGAATTTTACTCCCGTTTGGGCGAGAGAGTAAACCGGATGAGTTATAGCCAAATTAAAAGAGAGCTTCTTAACCTGCGGTTCGGAACCAGCGATTACTATAGCCGAAATTTGAGAAAACTGGGACACGAGGCTGAAGAGGTGATTATTAATGACGAGCGTTTTTTTAGAGGGTCAATTATTCCCAACAAATATGTAGGTGTTGTACCTGCAGTCCTAGTCAATTCGGTAAATCAATGGAATATGTTTAAACAGGTTGAGAGATTGGTGGTCAGTAGAAAACCAGACGTGTTGTACGTACAGAACATAAGTTTGTTATGGGAGAGTAATTTGCGCAAGTTGAAGAGACATTGCCGATTGATAGTGGGACAAATTGCGGCTCCTTTGCCGCCAAGAATTTTTTTGGAAGGATATGATTTAATTCTTACCTCTCTCCCCCACTTTGTCTCACGAATAAACAACCTTGGTGTAAATAGTGAGTATTTAAAAATAGGGTTTGAGGTAAGCTTGCTGAACGAGTTTAAGCCAACAGAACGAAAATACGATGTGGTATTTATAGGCGGCTTTACACCTCATCACTCATCCGGGAACGAGGTGCTGGAAGAAGTATCCAAACGGATAAAGATTGATTATTGGGGCTACGGAACGGAACATTTAAACCCACGTTCTGAGATAATTAAATCGTATCATGGACCGTCTTGGGGGAGGAATATGTATAAGATACTCAATCAGGCAAAAATTTGTGTGAATCGGCACATAGACATTGCAGATGGATATGCTAACAATATGCGTCTTTATGAGGCTACGGGAATGGGTGCCCTGTTGGTTACGGACAACAAGATGAATATTACGGAGCTGTTTGCTCCAGGAAAAGAAATTATTGTCTATGATAATAGTGCCGATCTGGTATCTAAGATTGAGTATTATTTAAGACATCCCAGGGAAAGAGAGAAAATTGCCGCTGCCGGTCAAAGGAGAACATTGAAAGATCACAATTACGAAGTAAGAATGAGGGAAATGACGGCGATTGTAAAAAAATACCTATGAAAGAACTTGTTTGCGGTGTGTGTGGGGGTGGAAGTCAAATGTGGTACGAGGGCTTATATGATGATAGATACGCGTATCCGGGAGAGTTTGCACTTTACAAATGCACAAGGTGCGGTTTTGCCCAAACTTTTCCGAAAATACCCAAACAGGAAATGACGCGCTTATACACCCGGTATTATCCGCGGAAAGATTTTAAAGTAGAATACATCAAAGCTTTGGCCAAGGCTATACCAAGTTATTGGGTAAGATGGCTAAAAGGTCTGGGGTCGACTGCGCATTACTGGGTACCTCAGGGGAAATTTAGGAGTTTGGATGTTGGTTCAGGTTCGGGAGTGTCTCTATTGGAACTTGCCAAATTGGGACATGAGGTCTATGGATTGGAGCCGGATAGAAACACCATCAGGATGGCCAAGGAATTGAATTTGAAAGTACACTTTGGATTTATCGAGAATTGTCCGTTCCCCAAAAATTTTTTTGACTACATAACCGCCAGCCAGGTTATTGAGCATACCAGCGACCCGGTGAAATTTGTTTTGGAATGCAAAAAATTCTTGTCTGATACAGGAAAAATGATTATTACCACTCCAAACATTGAAGCTTTACATTGCCGGTTAACCGGCAGAAAGTGGGTGCATTGGCACATTCCGTACCATCAATGTTTTTTGACAAAAAGGACATGGACGGAGGTGGCGATGAGAACGGGGATGAAGGTTGTGATGATGAGAACAGTGACCCCGAATCTTTGGACTGTATTGCAATTCAGAAAGTTGTTAGCAAAGTCGAAGGAAGAAGAGTGGGCTATTTGGAGAACTTCGACAGATAACGGTATGGTCAGAAAAAGAAACGTGGGTGATAAACTATTGACAGGGTTATTGCTGATTGCGGAAAATTTTTGGGTAGAAAATAGGTTAGTTGACACCCTGAACTGGGGAGAAAGCTGGGTGGTAACCTTGGAGAAGCAGCTATGAAAGTGTTTGTTGTTATTCCTGTTAGGAACCGCTGGAATTTAACTAAACAATGTTTAATTTCAATAGTGAAACAAAGTTACAAGGATCAAGAGATTGTAGTCATTGATGATGGGTCAACCGATGAAACCTATGAAAAAATCCAGGAGTTGTTTCCTCGAATAAAGTTGGTGGGCGGGGATGGTAATTTGTGGTGGACGGGGGCAACTCACCTAGGGGTGGAACATGCGTTGAGGGAGGGGGGAGACGAAGATGCGGTACTGCTTTTGAATAACGACTGCGTATTGACAACAACATGTCTGGAAGTATTGGTAAAATCCGTGAAGAGCGGCCCAAATATAATTGCAGGATCGATCGTAAAAGATGTATTGACGAAGAAAGTGATTGAATCGGGGGTAATTATTGACTGGCAGAAGGGCAAGTTTTATTCAACTCCCATTGGCGGCACGAGAGTAGACGCTCTAACCGGGAAAGGTGTATTAATTCCCCTGCATGTATTTAGCAGAATAGGAAATTTTCATAAAGCCTTGTTGCCCCATTATGGGGCTGATTACGAGTTTTACCAAAGAGCCAAACGGGCGGGGTACCTTTTAAAAATATGCCCAGACGCTATTGTTTATAATTACAGTCGGGAAACGGGTATTGATGAGGCGCCTAAACAGATGGGGTGGGGGCAATTGATCAAACTGGCTCTGACAAAAAAATCAAAAATTAATTTAAAGGATCAAGTTATGTTGATGTTTCTGTGTTGTCCTCCGATTTACTGGCCTATAAATTTGATTAGGTTGGCGGCTAAATCGGCGTTTCTTTTGTCGCTGGTTCCGCCGTTTGTTTACCTGAGAAGATTTTGGTTGAGAATCTCAACCAGTTGAGACATACGTTTTAAGTAATTGTGATCGGAAAGAGTTCGACGCTGTCCGGCAGCGGCAATTTCACTTCTGGATGAGTTGTGGGTTAGATAGTATTTTATTTTGGCAATTAGTTCTTCACTTGTTTTGTAAGTAATCACTTCTTTATCCGGAACAAATAAATCGGGAAGATTTTTTTTGACATCGGTAATAAGAAGTGTCCCGCAACCTGTGGCTTCAAACAAAGTCAAACTGTTGGCGTATCCATCGGCCACTGAGGTGATGTGTTTGGCAATGGTTATTTTTGAGTTATATAAGATCTGGTACATATCTTTGCCCCAGGCTTGGCCATGAAATGATTTGAGAATGGGGCTATCGGACGAGAGAGACTTTGTACCGTAACCCCAGAAATCGATCGGTGCTTCGCGGGCGACGGGCTCCAGGATATCATTTCGCTCTTTGTGAATTGGGCCGTATCCGCCGATATGAACGACTCCGTATTGAGATTGAGAAGAAAGTTTTGTTAAGCTGTTGAGAACTTGAGGTTCAAAGGCCAGGGCTAGATAGGAAGCGGGGATGCCCAGTTTTTTGATGCGGGCGACAATATTCGGCAATGAGGAAATGACGAGATCAAAGGGCCGGAAATATTTGTCGGGAGGAAGGGGACAGGCGATTTGGCCAACGATAAATTTGACTTTGGATTTGAGGTGGGCCGTAAACTTAACTGGAAGAAAGCTTAAGTCCTGGAAATACAAAATGTCGGGTTTGAAGTGATCGATTTGAAGTTCCAATGCTTCATAAACCCAAGACGGCCGGAACATGCCCCGAAAGTATGGCAAGTACGGAAGAAGTTTATCGGCAGGTTTTCCTATCCGATAACCGTGATCTTTAGCCCATTTTTTTTGACGATATTCATCGTTAACTATTATCTCTTTGGCCCAATGTCCGAGTCGTGTAAGGTTGTGGGAATAGAAGTTGGATGCGCCAAATAACTCTTTGAGAATGTCTCCTGTGGGGTGTTTATGGTAAAAATCATTAATAAACCAGGGGTAATAGGTATCGAGGATAAGAATTTTCATTTCTTACCACCCAGTAAGTAAATTGCGAGAGTGGAAGTAGCGTTGGGAAATTTTGAATGCAGGAATTCGGGGATAAAAAACTGGACTTTGGGCATTTTGAAGATGCGGTTTAATGTGATGTATCCCCTTTCTCGGACGAAGTCTTCAAAATCGGCTACCGACAGCTGGTGGATTTGCCCGGTGGAGTACCAGGTATATCCGAATAACATGATTTTGGGCATTCGGCCGGTTGTAAGCATCTCGATGCGATTGGGAAGATAGCCAAAATTGGGGAAGGAGATAATTTGATAGCGTGAAATGCGAACCATCTCATCTACAACCAGTTCGGGATACATAACCATTTGGAGAGTAACGTTGACGATGGAGAAATCAAATTGCTTGTTTTTTATTTCAGTTAGCGGACGGTCGATTCTGCCCCGCTTAACTTTCAATCCCTTTTCCCGGGCCGACGTGACTCCACTTGAAGAAAGCTCTATACCATAGGAATTCGTTACTTTTTTTTCTTTCTGCAAGCGAAGTAAAAGGCTACCATCGCCACAAGCCAGATCAATCACCGAACTTTTAGACTTGACCAGATTAATTATGTCGTCATATTCGGTTCGATTGATGACAGAGTTTTTGGAATAACGGTAGTCCCGATTATCCGCGGGCATAAGGCCTGGAACATTCAAAGTAACATTCCAATCTATCTCCGGGCCACTGAGAAAAGTGCAGATTGACCTGATGAAAATGGGCTGAAAGAAATTTCTTGAGAGACAGCTTGTTGGTAAATTCATTTGCGTGTTCTGGATTGTGACCTCCCAGCTCCTTAAAAATTGGGGTGGAGCCCATAAATATCCCTTGGCCCTTGAGCATCTTTCCAACATCTTTCAAGAAAGCGCGGCCAGACGAGGGAGAAAAATGCTCGATTACAGCAAAGGCCAATATTACGTCGTATTTTTGCTGCATTTTGGATACATGGGAGGCATCCGATTGGAAAAATCGGACGTTGGAGCGAGAGAAGTGTTTCTGGGAGTGGGCAATTGCGGCGGGATCAAGATCAAAAGCGTCGACCGATTTAGCGCGGACGGAGTAGAAAAGCCCTGAAAGTGAACCGTCACCGCTGCCAACATCTAATACTTTGTGTTGGGATTTTATTATCTTCATGGCAAAAAAAGCCCTTTCCAACCAATAAATATTATCCATACCCCGCAGATAGTCGAAGCGGTGGTCAAACCATGAATAACCAAGGTAATACCAGATTCCGACGTAGCGATCGGCAACGAATTTATTAGCGGTGATCAACAAGTCTGCAACTTTGCTCAATACTTGATAATATAAGCGGAGAATAGTTTTCATTTGATGTGTAAGTCGGAAGGCGATGTGTTCCAAATATACTCTCTACCCCAGACTTCAAGAAAAATCAATTGGTATATTTGTGTTAAATGCCTGGAGTCGGGTTTGTTTATAACTGATTTAATCCGATCACCGTCAAGTATACCCTCTGACACTAAAAAACCGTCAGGCAAAAGATGAAGATAGTTTTTGGTTAATGCTCTTAGCCAAAGGCCGACCGGGGGAGTGAATCCCCTTTTGGGCAGGGAGAGTAGTTGGGGAGGAAGAATATCCTTGACCGCTTGTTTGAAATAATACTTGGGCGGCAGAGTGTATCCGGAAACGACTGCTGAGGAAGACAAAGTGAGCTCGAGCAATTTAAAATCCAGGAACGGCGACCGCAACTCCACGGAAGAGGCCATGCTTAACCGATCGTTAAGATCCAGGCAATTGGAAACCAGCCAAGTTTTGCGAAGAAGACTCAAACAATTTGACATTATTTCAGTTTCTGACAACTTGGTATCGTAATTTAATATCGAGTAACTATTGGCGGGGGTGATTTCGGACGAAAATGAAGGAAGGTACAAGCGTTTCAAGAAACTTTCGCAATTTTTGAACTCGGCGCCTTGGTCGTAAAAAACGAGTTGGGTCGCGGGAGACAGTAAACTACTCAATAGGGGATTGCGGGGATTGAAAATGCGGGGGGCTTGGAAAGGGGTAAACAAGGAGTGAAGAGTTCGACCGGACGGTGAATTGAGAAACCGGTGTTTGTTTAAGGTTAAGCAGACATAGTTGTTAATAGAGGAATAACCCCAAAACAATTCGTCTCCACCCAGACCACCGAGCAAAACGGGGACATTGTGATCCCTGGCAAGTTTGCTTACTCTATAAATAGAATAGCCGGCGATGTCCGCAATGGGATCGTCGCTATTGTAGACCAGCTGTGGAAAATCTTTAACCATGTCTGATGTATTGATTTTTTGAGACACGAATTTAACTCCAAAATTGATGGCCAGCTGTTTGGCCATTTCAGTCTCGTCCGAGTCCGACTCGCCATCATATCCCACACTAAAAGCTGTCATGCGATGACGGTACCTGGGAGCGCAAACTGCCAAAATCGCAGAAGAATCAATACCTCCGGAGAGAGATATACCGACAGGGACATCTGACCGTAAGGTGAGTTCACAGGATTCGATGAATTTATCACGGATGCGACGAGTGGGATCGCCTGAAAAAACCGGGGATACCCGTGACTCGTCCCAATATTTTTTTTGTGTAAATTCGCCTGTGAGGGTATTTATTTCCATAATATGGGCGGGGGGAAGTTTGTAAATATGGCTGAAGAGAGTTTTCGGTTCAGGTACATAGTAGAAGTGAAAATAATGGTCGATAGAGTCAGGGTTGAGTTTTTTAGACAGACCAGGATATTTTAGAATGGCCTTTATTTCTGAAGCGAAAATTAATCCATTATTTGTTTTGGCCCAGTACAGCGGCTTTTCTCCCAGCCGATCTCTCGCAAGAATTAGCTTGTGTTTTTTTTTGTCATAAAGAGCCAGAGCAAACATTCCCCGTAAATGTTCTACGAAGTGAAGACCATATTCTTCATACAGGTGCAAGGTGGTCTCGATATCACTGCCAGAACTCAACTTGTGTTTTGATTTTTTGAGCAGCGACCGTAATTCGACATAGTTGTAAATTTCACCATTGCCCACAATCACCAGAGACTTGTCCTCGTTATAGAGCGGCTGGTCCCCTCCTTTGACATCAATAATTGCCAACCGGGTCATGCCCAGAGCAACTTGATGATCCTGGTAGCTGCCGAACCCATCTGGGCCACGATGGGTGAGAGTTTGCCGGGCATTTCTTAACCAGGTCCGGGAACGGGAAATTGGGCCGACCACTCCGTATATTCCACACATTTTGGTTATTTTATGCCAATAATCCTTTTAATTTCCCGGGTAACACGCTGAGCACTTTTTCCGTCCCGGTAAAAGTTGAAACGATCTCTAATCTGGTGACGCTGGGCGCGATGTAAATCTTTTCCGTTTAAAATAGAGCCTAAATACTTGTAAATTTCCGGCCAGTTTTTTGCTTTTGGACCGGGAGTAACGTCGTGATAATTGTACGAAAACGAACAATCGACTGATTTGTAGTATTCATAATCGAAGGGGGTGAAGATAACTGGCTTATCGAGCAATAGGTAGTCCAAGTAGAGGCTGGAATAGTCGGTTATCAGAATATCAGTGTTTCTAAACAGGATATAGTTGTCTTCAAGAGGATCGTCGGTGTTGAAGAGTATCACTCTATGAGAAGTGGCTAAAGAATCTATTAATTTTTGGCTAACTTTGTGATGGAAATGGAGTTTAATGAGCAAAATTGCATTGTGCTGTTTTAAAATATTGTCGATTTTTTGGACATCCCAACCGTATTTAAAAAATAGATCATATTCCTTATCAAAAAAGTTGTTGCGGAAGGTCGGCGCATACAATACCAGATGTTTGAAAGGGAGGTCTTTTTTCAGTCTGGAAACCAAGGAGGAGTGGGGTGGATTTTTGGAAAGAAAAATGTCGTTGCGCGGATATCCTGTAACTAAAATGTGGGTTGGGTCCAGGTGATTGTTAATGTGATAATGATTGACGGATTTTTCGTCTCTAAATGTCACAAAACCATAATCGTAATACTCCTGGTTGTAGGGGTAAATTATTCTTTCCAGCAAAGGTTTTTCCTTTTCGATTGTATTCAGCTTGAGGTAAGTTCCATGGTGGAGAGTAATTTTTTGGGCTCCGGCTATGCAAAATTGGTTTATGTCTCTCCTAACAACACTAACCAAAGCGACTTTTGCGATAAGACTATAAAAGTACCCCCAAAAACTGTAAGTTTTGTAAACAGGAAGACCTCGATTTTTGAGGTAGCTATAGACTTGATCGTTAACTGTCAACCAGATAGCTTTAATCTTTTTTTCGTGAGAATTGAGATATTCGTATAAGTACTTGGGGTTGTCCAGATAGTTTTGACCTAGCCTGTTGCCTATTACCCAAATCTTGTTAAACCTGGGAGTGATGTAGCTCAAATAATAGAGGACAGCCGGAAAGACAAGACCGGCAATCGATTGAGACACTTTAACCAATTTTGAAAACATGTTTTAACCAAAAACGGGGATATGTAACAGAAAATCTTTGGACTATTTCTAAAAAGGTGGCGATAATTATGTCTAGCAAAAACTTTGACCCAAAAAACCGATATTGATTTTTAATGGAATTCATGACAATTTGTTTTTTTAACTGAGTATATTCAATGGGAGTGAACATGTCTTTGAGCTGATCCAACATTCTGGCTTCGACATATGAAAACTCGAGATTACACCAGGTGCTGATGGATTTGGCGAATGTCCGATGGCTATCGAGATTGAAGCGGCTGAGAACTTTGCCAATATAATAAGCTTTACTTTTGGAAAGTAATATGGTGTCAAAATCGAGTTTTGTGATCAGATATTCGGTGAATTTCATGCCCTTGATGAATTTTTTATTGTAAGCATGACAAACCATGGCCCCGAGTAAGCCGTCTTGTTCTAAATTGAATCGTGTGGCTTTTTGAGAAGTAATCACTCTATCCTGGAACTCTTTGTGCCAGGAGTAGGAAGTTTCACCATCGGGCCGGACAAATTCGTAAGCAGAAGCTACGGCACCTATGTTCTTATCAATGGAAAACGCCTTTTCAAACTCTTTTATGCAGTCGGGGAGGATTTCATCGCCGGCGAATACGTATTTAAGATATTTGTATGGCAGGGCCTCAAATATTTCCAGGCATCTGTTCCAACATCCGACTCGGCCGTAACGACGTTTGTTTATACTTAACTTGATTCTACCAGGGAACTTATGCTGGTAGTCCCGGACGATATTTATGGTTTTGTCTGATGATTGATCATCAACTACAATTATTGGAGCAAGAAGTGTTTGGCCCAGACAGCTATTAAGAGTTGTTGCAATAAACTCTTCACCATTGTAAACCGGGATTATGATGACTGATAGCCGAGTAATCATCAAAGGATGGTGGTATGGGGGTTAATAGCCAGAAGACGGGATCTAACACTTTCCGTGTATGCCCCAGCGCGCAATATAACCGCAACTTTATCTTGGCCCGAAATGATTTGAGGATTTGACACTTTGAGCGATGATCCGTAGAGCCTCTTACCAAGTTTGGCCTGAGAGTCATCCAATATAGCTGTTATATATTTCTCCTTAAGATCCAACTCGACAAACATTTGGGAAAAGATGTGGGCACCAAACAGATATACCGGACCAGGGAAGCTGGCAATTTTTTGGTTGAAGTTGTTTACCATGTCCTGATAGTATTTTACAAACTCCAGATATTCTCTTTTGTTTTCAAAATAGCGATTGGGGAGCTTAGCTAAACGCGGGGGGTTCTTTATTTTTTGGGCGGCATAAAAGATGCTGTGTTCCTGAAAATAAGATTTTTCCAATATTTTAAATTGATGACGGGAAAGCAAAAAGTCCGCAATTTCTTCCGTTAAGTAAACCGTGTGTTCGAAGTTGAGAGTGTTGGGAAATTTGTTTTTGAGCCATAGACGCAGGTTGGGAATGGAAAATGTGAGCTTAGCTCCCACCGGCAGAAAATCCCGCATGTGCGAAAGAGCCGCTACTGGGTCATATAAATGCTCCCAGACGTGGGAGTGGATCATGGTGTCAAAATTTTCCTGAAGCTTAAACTTGTCGTCAAAAAAAGCCTTAATAACTTTTATTCTTTTATTTCCGGGGAAGGCGGGGTTGGGTTCGACCATGGTAACATGAGATTTAGAAACAATACTGGTAAGCTTTTGGGCTATGTAACCATTGGACCCACCTATTTCGATGACTGTCCTGGGGTTAAATTTTCGGACGAAATTGCAGAACTGATCGTGGTGCTGGGCCCATATGCCCCCAACCGCTTCTGAGTGGTACGAACTATAAACCAAATCGGGGTTAAGAAGTTTACGCAGTTGAATAAAACCAGTATCGCGACAGATATCGAAAATCATGTCCGCCCTTATGTCCTTACTCCGTGGGCTGTCTGTGCACCCTATAAAAACGGGAAATTTTTTAAAGGTGTAAAGGTGTTCTAAATTCGTCTTGCCTGTAACAAGGGAGGTTTTGCGAGTCATAGATTTTTAATATAGAGATCAATGGTTTTTACGGTTTCATTAATTATAGTCTCATCGAAATTTTCGTGAAGATTGATTTTGGTGTGGAGACGGCGGTAGGCGACGCCGGAAAAGACGTAATGGCCGGCCACGAGTGAGCAGAGGAGTTTATTGTGATGAGTGTTTGTGTGAAGCCATTTTTTCCATTTTCCGCTTGAGTAAGCGGCGTTTAAAAAGTCACTGGCGTCGACTCCGTAAGTAAGGCTTTTTTGGAGAGCAAGCGATGTCTGAAGAAGACCGAATTGGGGAGCAACGTTGACTGCAGAGATGAGGCCTTTTCTAAGTTTAATGTCCTGTCCTTGAAGATAGTCGGCGTTGTGCTCTTTGAGCTTGACGCCAAATTTATCTGCTATTGGTTTAACTTTGCGAATAAACTTGGGGTTGAAGCGGCCGATCTGATTCATTTCCTTAATTAAACTTCCAGTTTGGCTGACAAAAAAATGAATTTTCCCCCGAGATGTGAAGTATTTCATCTCCTGTTCTATCTTTTTGGCGTCAGTTAATTGGGCGCCGGTGTTTTCGTCTGTCCCTATTTCTATAAGTGTGCGGGGAGAGTTCTTTCGAATATATTCTATTGCTTTTTGTGATTGATTGAGTATTTCATCTTTTCCTCCCGACAAGTGGCAAAAATCTATATGAAGCAGATTAAATCCGTTCTCTAAATCGGAGTCTATTGAACGATAGATTTCTTTGAGAGTGTTGAGTTTGGAATAAAATCCGGGACCGCAGTGGTCACGACAGATAAAGACCTTGGCTTGTGGGTATTTGCGACGAAGTAGGCTGATATGCTGAATGAATTTTTTCGTGGTCCAGCTGTTTACATAACCGCTTAAATAATTTATTTGATTCAGGGAAGCTATAAGCATGAGGGGGATTTGGTGGCTTGAAGAATATCTAAATACCGCCTCAATTATTTGACTGCTCATCGGTCCAACGCCCAACTTTCCAGTGGAATTCATGGATTAGTTCTTACGTTTGGAAGAAAATAGTTTCTTGGCCTTAACATAGTCTTCCTCGAAGTCGATTTCGTTCCATCTAAGCCCGGTAATGTCAACGGGCTTAACCTTGGTCAGATTTTGATCAATGAATCTCTGAATCGCCAATTCGTAAAAGGTGTTAAACTCTTTGTTTTCCATAATTTGATGGGCAACTGATTTAATTCCAGTTACTCCCTTTCCGTTAAATTTGGCGATGCCAATGAACTCACCATAAGCGGAAGGTGGCGGCATAGTTTTGTTGATTTCTACAATATATCCTTTTTTGAGTTTGACTTTCATTTCCTCTTCGCCACACTTTTTCCTGTCGATTGGAAGCACAACGTGTCCTGGCATTTTAATTAGTCTGGCCAAAATCTCTTCCTCGAAGATGGTGTCACCGTTGGCCAAAATGAAGTCGGTGTGTTGTTGGTTTAGGGCGAACCAAAATGACCCCAGATTATTGGTTGATTCGTAAAAGGGGTTGAAAACGTAGTTTATTTTCCAAGGTTTGAGGGCTTTTCTCAAAAGACCGTGTTTGTATCCGACAACGACCGCGATATCTTTGATGCCGTGTTTGTTGAACAGTTCTATCTGGTGCTGAATGATGCTTTTGCCGTTTATTTTGAGCATCGCTTTGGGACGCTGGGAACTGTATTTGGGAATTCTTTTTCCCAGACCAGCTGCAAGTATTATGGCGTGCATGTTGTTAAAGAGATTGGGTGAGAATAAATTCGATAGTCTTGTTGCCTTTATAGGCTGGGTCTGATTTTAAATCCCCACCCACCTTATTTACAAGCTGGGGAATGTCGGGGGACAAAATATGAAAGTCGGCCAGATGTACGTTTATCTTAAGCTCATTTCTGAAAGCAAGAAGGGTTTTGACAACTTGAGATTCACTGACGCCGATGGCTTTTGATATAGAGGCTAGTTTTGCTGGTTCGGTCTTTGCTGCCAGACTAAACCAAGCAGGAAAGAGAGCAGCAATCCCCAAGGGATGGGTCATGCCGGGATGTGAACCGAGGGCGTATTGGATGCGGTGGGGGAGACAGGTGCCGGAGTAAACTAAATTGTACCCGGTAAGCAAGCTGGCGAAAGCCAGGTTTATTCTGGCTTCAAGGTTGGACCCGTCTTTAACTGCCGCCGGAAGATTTTGATACACTTTGGAGATGATCTCCAAGGAAAGCATGTGGGTGTAAAGATTTGATTTTCGGGAAAAAAAGCTTTCAATTGCGGCGGATAGCAGGTCAAAACCGATAAGTGCAGTTGCGCGCGGAGGGAGAGTGATAGATAATTGGGGGTCGATAATAGCGAGCTTGGGAATAAGAAAATCGTTATATAATCCCCTTTTAATATTTTGGGTGACGTCGGTGATGACAGAGCCACGGCTCACCTCCGATCCCGAGCCAATAGTGGTGGGTATGGCGACAATTGGCAAAGCTTGCTGGACAACCAGCGGGTTAGATAAAAAGTAAGTAATATTTCGGGATGAGGCAAGACAGGCAGATATGGCTTTGGCTGCGTCTATGGCACTGCCTCCTCCCAAACCGATAACAAGATCCGGTTCATACTCCGTGGCCTGTTTCACAGCTGAGTCGACATATGTAACTGATGGTTCCCCTTGAAAAGGGTCGAGAGAAAAAACATTTATATTAGACTTTTTCAAAATTTCGATGAGTCTATTTAAAATGCCAATCTTTAAAGTCGCTTGTCCGGAAGTAATGATAAGAGCCCTTTTTCCAAATGCGGCCGATTCGTTGCCTGAGTTTTCGATGGAGCCTACCGAAAAAATCACTTTAGTGGGATGATGGAATTGAAAGTCATGCATAAGTGGAAGTTTATCACTTTTAAGAATAAAATGTGGCTATATGGTGATTAAAATAAACCGGGCAAAGATCGATCTTCCAGAGTTGGATTTGTTGAAAGGAGTAAAAGAGGTTCATCCGTGGCATGACAAACAGGACGTATATAAACATACGCTAGCGGTAATGAAGGGGTTGAAAAGTTTATTGAAAAGGAATCCTAAAAAAATTCTGGCTGAAAAGATCGGCGCTTATACCAGAGAAGAGCTATTAACAATTTGCGCGGTTTTGCATGATATGGCCAAGCCGGATACGATAGTCTATCAGAGTAAAGACCTGACACCCTGCAGGGCTCACGAAGTGATCATGAGCGGCAGGATAGGAAAGTTTTCCAAGAGATTCGGGTTGGATAAAAAGGATGAAGACTGGTTAAAAAGATTAGTGATGTGGCATGCCTTGCCCCATGACTTGATTACATTGGCGATGGCCCGAAAAGAAGAAGATAAATTCCTAAAAGAACTGGTACAGATCGCCCCCGATATGAGCATTGATCTGTTGGTCTTTTACTATGCAGATATGATAGGGAGCGACCTGTTGAAGTTGAACAGGAAAGAATATTTGGAAAGGGAGAGAATTATTTTGAAGTACCTGACAAAATTAGGCGAGAGTGGGTGAGGCTACTTATATTTCCTGTGTCGTACCAGTGGGGAAATTCAACAGCTTTAAATCTGATACCGTTTTTGATCATGACTTGCATGGCGGCGCAATCGTTGAGGGTTTTGTCTAAGGGATTTTGGTTGTACAACCCTTCCAAAGCTTCCCAAAAGGGGCGATAATCTTTAAATCCCACCAGGCCGATGTGAAATAGGTTCCAGACTTCTGCTCCTTTGCGGTTCATGACTTCCATGAAGCCATTTTTAACTGTAAAGGAGCTTAGGTGGGCCACATTATAGATCTCTGGATCGAGACCTCTGGAACCGCCGTTCCAGTTAATTTTTTCCGGCGATGGAACGGGGTCTTTGACGATAGTGTCGTTGCACTGGAAGACAAACGGGCATTGTAAATAATCTTTGGTTTCAAGCATCGACCGACCCAAACTGCCGCCGTTTGGTTTGTCCCAAGTGGTATCATTGACGAAGGTGAATTTCTTATGGGGGTAGGTTTTTGGGAGGAATTCCCGAACTTCATTGCCGTGGTAGCCCAGGGTTATAACTAATTCGACGTTGTCGGGATAATTTTCGACAATGTGGGAAATAACCGTTTTGTCCCCAACTTTAATTAGTGACTTGTTCGTGTCTTTGGTCAATTCCCCCAACCTGGATCCAATGCCGGAAGTAGTTATGAGAACTTTGTACACGACTCATATTTACCATTTCCGTATGTCAAAGTCTATTAGTCGGTAAGTAGGCTGTAGGTGCCCATGCGTGAGACTTGGTCCACTTTAAGTTCCAGCGGATGGTGCAAAATATCTCTCCTAAGTGATAACAGCTTCTTGTGGTACTCCCGGAGAAGTGATGTTTTATCTGCATCTTCAGGATAGGAAGTAATTCTAGCAACGGAAGAGTGAAGTAAATTTTTGATGACAGCAGGTTTTAAACCATGAGCGTCATAGTACTGTTTAAGGGATTCACGGGCATTGCCTACTTCTGAGGGGATGTTTATAGCGGTTAAAAGAACATTTCCTTTGTCAATTAATAACGCATTGGCACAGATCTTTAAACCCACCAGGTGAATAGCCAGCTCGGCCAGCGTCTGGTCTTGGGCAACAGAGGCAAATAAGTCATCCCGTTTCTGGGAATCAGTGCCTTCGTAAATTCCTTCCATAATCGTTATGTGCAAGGGATAATCTCTTTCCGCTATCATAATTCCGTAACCTAATTTATCAGCTAATTCAATGAGAGGTTGTTTTAGCCTTTTGGTATATGTCTCCAGTGAATCCGGGTTGAACCTCAAAACCACCCCGAACCTGTTTTTTAGGCTCTCGTTAAATCCGGGAAATTCAGGCGCGTCTCCCTTACTCAGGGCCACGCGTCCCCTCGCATCTATGCCGGCGACATTCCTGACTACAGGATCGTGTAGTCCTAATTTGAGTTCCAAGGGGGCCATGCGATGAAAATACCCTAGTTTAGGGTATTTGTAAAGATTTTAGCCAAGAGTATCGGTTATTATGTGGTCGACGCTCATATTTTCCAGGACTTTGGCTCGATCGGCGTTGTTTACTACCCAGGCGTTGACCTCAATTCCATAACTGTGAGCTTTCCTTACCAAATCAGGTGTAATTACCCCTTCTTGAAGATCGATGATGTCAAAGCCTTTTTGATGGGCAAGTTTTATCCCGGCTTCCGTCCACTGAGGGATTTCCGTACTTGAATATTCCCCTTCCAAGTAGCTAAGCACGGTAGCGGAAATGCTCATTTCGAGAGCTCTGGCTGGGGCGGACGGCCAGAATAACGCACGCTTCATTTGCACCCCGTGTTCTCTCATCGCATCTTGGGCTTCTTCCAATGCTTCAACTGAAAAAGAGTGCAACGAAATTGAGCTTTGGAGTAGCTTGGGGTCAAGACCTCGGGTTTCTTCGACAATGCGTCTGGCTGTTTTTCGGGCCATTTGGGGAGAACTGCCTTTTATTTCCAGCGCTAATTTATTTCCCCGGTCAAGAGCTAGGGCGAGATATTCTCTAAATAGGGGGGCAGGACTGCCTTCTGTTTGTGTCTCCCTATCTTTGACGTGGAGTGAGTAGAATACTCCAGTAGTCATGGCTTCTATTTGTTCCTGGGACAGTCCCATATCCTTGTTGTGAACGATTGCCAGAGCTCCGTCGGCAAGCATGAACACATCGCACTCAAAGGCGCTTTCATACTTATCTCTGATGGCCTCAAAGCTATTTGGTCTTGATTGCCCAGGAGTTAGCCCCCGGTGGAGGATAAGTACATCTTTTAGCATATTATGGGTTATATTATATCATTTGGGCCAGGCGCCGGAGCCGGCGGCGGAGGCGAGTTGGTAGATATCGTAGGGGGCGAAGAACTTGTCTAATAAGTGAATGCAGGCTTCGGCCACCGCCCCCTCCCCTCCTCTGGAGTTAGTTACAAAGTTGGTCTCTTTTTTGGCCAGATAAAAAGCATTGGCTGGGGCGATGCTGTAAGCCACCTCCCGAAAAACTAAAACATCATAAATACCGTCGCCCATATATACCGATTCTTCAAGTTTATACTTGTCCTTTATCCAGGCTACGCGATCAAAAGTATTGACCAGGTCGAGGGGAAAGTGCATATCATCAACGACGCGTTTTTTGGTAATCTCAAACCCCCGCTTGTCTCCGGAAACCATGTGAATATTCATCTTGTGTTTAAGAAGGGATAAGCCATCGCTGTCGTCCGGGCCAAATATTTTGAATTCCTTCCCCCTGGCGGAATACAAAAACTGGCCGGTATTCAAAACTCCGTCCACGTCAATAATGAAATTTTTTAGTTGAGGTTTCTTTCCTGAAGCGCCTGCCATAACTGGAGTTTACCATAGAAGTAGAGAAAGAGATTAAACGGGTGGTGATGAAGCGGGGACATATTTAACCAGACTAACCCGGTTAACACATCGATTTTTGACTTATCCAGACTTTCCCATTTTAAAAACTGGTCCAGTATTTTTTGACAGCGAACCACGCTGTCGCGGCGGAGGATGTCGCATTTGACCGAACCATTGTCTACCTCGACGCTGTAGAGGTTTTTGTTAATAATATCGTGATTAATTACCAACCCATGATTGAGCTTGGCCAAATCGTAGTACATATCACCAGCTTTTGTAAGCCCTCCGAAATCTTGCCGCCAGTCCAGTAAAACAAAGCCGTTATTGGTTTTGACTATGTTGTCCAAGACCAGATCGCCATGGAAAGTCCGCTGGTCCGTCGTGCAAAGCTTGTCAAAATCAATTTGTTTTATTATTTGAGCAAAAGAAGGAACTTTTACTCCGTTAATTATATGCTGGGAATCTTCGAGAAGATTAGACTTCATGAAACTTTCTACTCTTTGGAGAGTTTTGGTGTAATAGAATTTGTAGCAAGCTTGATGAAATTTTTGTGATGAAGTTTCCCTGACCGGTCGCCAAAGTTCTCTATTCAACCAAGCGAGAAGCTTCTTAAAATTATCAACTGTGGCCACGTGAGGAAAGGTTTCTCCTTCAACGTACTTGTAAGAATAAAAATTTCCCAGCGAAACTATGTCCTTAGGCACAACTCCTGTCAGATGTTTGGCTCTTTTGATCCGATCGCTGACGGTTTTTTTGTCTGCATAAAACTTAACTACTATGTCTTTAAATAAATAAATGCTTTCACCTAGTTTATCCAAATTGGAGAACTTATCTTTGATTTTTTCCCTGGCCTTTCCCAGACTTTCCACGTCACCCACGTCGAGCCAGGAAGAAAATTCCTGGAGGCTAAATTTTGTTTCATAAAGCATTGAGCCAATCACGTCGCAATCGCTTACCGGACCGAACTTAGTCTTTTCTAAAAGCCAGGATAGTTTTTTCCAAAAAAGCTCGTAATCATGGACCCCGACCAACCCGATGTGCAGGTAGTCAAAATCCAGAGAACCTTTGTCGTTTATGCCTTGAAGTGAGTTACCAACTACCCGGAACGAACGGTATTTGGATGCGTCTGTACCCTTGTATCCACCATTCCAGTTGACAATAGGCTCTGGAATTTTTTCGTCCACAAGAGTATCCCCGGCCTGAAATATAAACGGCTGCTGCAGGAGTTCCCGGGCTTCATACATCGATGCCCCCAAACTGGCCTTGGGGGTTGTCCAATATTTACTTTCGGTAAAAATTATTTTTCGGTCTGGATAAACCAGTTTCACGAAATCTTTTATCTGATCTCCAAAGTGACCTACGGAAATTACCAGCTCTGTGTCTTTTGGGTAAGCCTCAATAACGTAAGAAAGGGCTGGTTTTTTCCCCACTCTAATTAAGGCGGAGTTCGTGTAGTTGGTTATTTCGCCAAATTTTTGGCCGACACCGGCAGTTGTAATCAACACCCGAAACTTTTTAATTGACCCTGCCATAATCATCAGAGATTCTGACCACATCCCCTAACTGGGACGTAGAACACTCCAGATATAGGCAGTCCCCATGTGAGGCGCGCATGCGGTGCGGCTGGGGTGGGGGGATGGTTTTGATTTCTCCCTCCTTCAGGACAATTTCTTCTGTGGCGAGAACTATGGTAAGGACTCCCCGAAGCACCAGGATTGTTTCCAATTTTTTTTTATGATACTGATATGAACATTGATGACCGTCTTGCATGAAGAGGCGTTTGACGGTGTAGGCGGTGTTGTTTTCCAAAATTTCTTCCCAACCCCAAGGTTTCTCAATTCTGGTCATAGGCGGATTGTACCAGATATTTAACTAGCCTGTGTTAATTAGGAAACAATGACCTGATGGCAGATAAAGGGAAATAAACTTTTTTCCAAGCGGTGTGGATAAAAACTGATTTACGGCCAGATAAGCTCCTGTCAGATAGGGGGTGTGTCCGTAATCCTCTACTAGAATTAACCCTTTTTTAATTAATAATGGAGCGACTTTAATTAGTGATGAAAATACAGCTTCATACATGTCCACATCGATATTAACAAGTGCCAGCTGACGGGTAATTTTGGAAATGTCCATATCTATTATGTCCCCTTTAACTACTTTGGCGTCAGGATATTTTGAGAGAAGACGGTTAACTGCGGCGAAAGATGTGTCCTGATGGGTTGTGTAGCAGACTGCATCGGGGCTGGTCGCAGCTCGGACATAGGTAAATCCCTCGAAAGTATCAACGAAAAAAGAATTTCTTCTAAGATTCAAGCGTCTAAAATAGTCCAGGGCGACTATGGCACTGCGGCCTTTGTAAACTCCAACTTCCAAATAATCTCCGGGGAGAAGACTAGTAATATCTATGGCCTGAAGGAGGTTTTCGTAGTCACCCAAATCAAAAAAAACGCCGAGGTTTTGGGTGTGCCTTAATGAATAAGAAAGCGATTTTTTTACCAAATCGTGACCTTGGAAATACCTGGCTGGCGGATAAAGAGCAATGGGTGAGTAATAGTACGCATTTTTGAGGTTAATTATTTGGTGAATCGTATTGAGCATTTTTTCGTCCGAATCGAATGCCGTAATAAAAACTATGGCTTCGCTGTTTGTTCTCTGTCTAATGGCTTCTCCGATTGATGCAATTCGAATGGTTCCGGGGACTTGAAGATTTTGTCTGTCGGTTAGAAGAAATATTTTTTCTTTGGGAAATCTGGATTTGGCTTGATTAAGCGATTGTTGTACTTCGTACAGCGAAAACCTCTCCACGTCGAGCATAGTGGGACCGCATTGGAGAGTGGCGTAGCTTCTGAGCTGTTCAGAGGTGTGAGGGGTAAGAATCTCAGTCAGATTTTTGTTTAATTTGAAAAAATGTTTTACAAATGTGTTTTTATCAAGGTATTGAAGCGAGGATATAATTTTCTTTTTAATCTGCTTCATTTAATCAGTTTACTGCCGATCAGAACCAGGGCCATATAATTGGGGAAAGATTTTACCCCGGGCTTTGCGGATCCGATGATATCAAAAGAATAAGCATTTTGTACATAGTCGGAAAGTTGACCGTCTGTAAATAAGCCGACGTTGACCAGACAGGTAAGAGCCGGCAGGTTTATTTCGGATGTTTCAAAAACCAGAGTATTGTCAGAAACTTGACCCGAAGACAGACTCTCGGACTCGACTCTAAAAAGAGCGTTTCCCAGAGTGTCAGAAAAAGCAATTTTGGCCTGCAATGTGGAAAAAGGCTTGATCACTTGAAATCTCAGAGTAATGCGCAGCCGGTCAAATGATTTTATGAGATTGTTATTTTTTATGTCAGCAATGTTTAAATAAACCAGGCGGATGGCGCCATTGCCGTCGCGATCCTTTCTTTGGGAGAGGGAGATTGAAGAAGAAGCTGAACTGGCTTTGAGATATGATTCTATTACCCGGGAAGGAGTATCGTCCATTTTGATTTCACCTTTTTCCATAAGAATGCATCTGTGACAAAGGTTTTTTATGGCGGTCATGTTGTGGGATACAAACAATACGGTGCGACCTTTTTTGGACATTTCTCCCATTTTTCCCAGACTGCGTTTTTGAAACTCAGCATCCCCGACTGCTAAAACCTCGTCTACCAGTAATATTTCCGGTTCCAAATGAGCGGCAACAGCAAAGGCCAAGCGGATGTACATGCCGCTGGAATAATGTTTCACGGGTGTATCCAGGAATTTTTCGATTCCGGAGAATTCGACTATTTGGGCAAATTTCCGCTTGACTTCCTTGTGGGATAAACCAAGAATATTTCCGCCTAAATAGATATTCTCTCTCCCGGTAAGTTCCATGTGGAATCCGGTGCCTACTTCCAACAAACTGCCGATACGGCCGCGAATGATAGCTGTGCCGGAGGTGGGAGGAGTAATGCGGCTTAAAACTTTGAGCAGTGTGCTTTTACCTGCTCCGTTGGCGCCGATAATACCTACAACTTCACTCGGAAATATTTTAAGCGATACGTCTTTTAAAGCCCAAAATTCGTCGCTGATTAACTTCCGGAATTTGACAAACGGATGCAAAATTTGGGATAGACTGTCTCGGAGAGTGTAATAATGCTGAACAGCTCCGAGGCGGTATTTTTTGGAAAGTTTTCGAATTTCAATAATGGGTTGGGGCATATGGTTAGACAATGTCAGCGAAAAACCGTTCGGTTTTTTTGAAATACCAGAGGCCGAATATAAGGCACGCGACTATAGATATGAGGGAGATTGATATTAAATTGGTGTCGATAAGCGGGTTGTCGCTAAATACCTGGCGGACTGATTCTATTACCATGGTCATCGGGTTTATAGCCATGATGGCTCGTTTTTGGAGACCAACTATACTTAAGGGATAAATTACCGGAGTGAGAAACATGATAACTTGGATAAAAAACGGCAGGATGTATCTGACATCCCGATATCTAATGTTGAAAGCCGACAGAAAAAGTCCAATACCGCAAGCAGAGAGGGCGGTGACTATAACCGCTATGGGGATGATGACCAAGGTCCAAATTGACGGATAGTAACCCAAGATAACTGCGTAAATCATGAGAATAGAAAAATTGATAAGAAAGTCTATAAAGCTGACCACGATGGCCGATAGCGGCAGAATGACTTTGGGAAAATAGACTTTTTTGATGATGCTTTCGTTGCCTACCAGGCTATCACTGGCGTGAGACAAGGAAGTCGAGAAAAAACCCCAAAAAACCAGGCCGCAAAGCACAAAAAGTGAGTAGGGAAGATTACCAGAAGGTATTTTGGCCAAGTTTCCAAAAAAAACCGTGAATACGACCATACTGGAGACGGGTTGAAGAATAGCCCAGGCTACGCCCAGAACAGTTTGCTTGTAACGGACTTTGATGTCCCGCCAGGCAAATGTTAGAAACAGTTCCCGGTAGCGCCAGATTTCGGACAGGTTCAGAGCCAAACTAGACTCCGGTTTGATAATGACTGTGTAATTTTTCATTTGGTTATCACGCGGGCCGGGTTTCCGGCTACAACTGCAGATGCAGGAACATCGGAGGCGACTACACTTCTGGCGCCAACTACGGCGTTGTCCCCTATCGTCACTCCTTTGAGAATGATTGAGTGCATGCCGATAAAGACATTGCGGCCAATACTCACTGGTGAAACCGGCACATTTTGGGTCGAGTAGCGCCGATTGTGAGGATTTAATGGGTGAAAATCTGTGTCTATTATGACGCAATCGGCTCCAATCAACGTATTGCTACCTATTTCGATTCTTTGGGAGGCGACGATGGATCCCCCGCTGACGCCCACATTGTCACCGATAATTAACTGGGCTTCGGGGCGCCAGGTGCAAAAAATGGTAGGCCGGGAAACCCCTAACGGGTTGGACCAATGTAAGTTCCGGTTTTCAAAATTGTTTCCGATTTCTATAGAACTACTGCGAGCACGGAGAAACACCGGGGAACCGTAGAATTTAGGATTGGATCCAATTCGGACACGAATCAATGCCATAGTAAACCGGGTCCATATTGTCGATACAACGGACGTGAGTTCTAAAACTGCTTTCCAGGGATAGTTATAGAGTTGGTCCTTTGGGTTCATAAAAATATAAATACCTGCCAAGGGGTTTGGCTTGGCATACGAGACGGGTCTCTAAATCGGAGCCCGAGTCACAAGTCCGGTGGCTGGCGAACCACACTGGCTGATCGGCGGTGGCCAATTGACCCGGTTTGGGAAAGATGTAGCGACAATTGACGACCAGGACGCTCATTGGTTGTTCATCTCGGGTGTATAAAATCCCTTCATCGAGAATGTAAAGATCTTTTTCCCCGGATGTACCGCACCAGGCAATTATATCGCCATTTTGCTTGTGGCGGTCTTTTAACCAGTGGTAAATGTTGGTTTTGCCGATGGCATAGTAGACTTCCTGCGGAGAAAGATAGTTCCAAGGGGAGTAAGTGGTTTTGAGAGTGGTGAAGACCAAGAAGACGGCGAGGGCAATAATCGGTAATAAATACAACTTATACCGGACGGCCGGAAGGACCAGAATAATTATTAAGAGAGTCTGCAAGTGCAGGAAATAACGATCAAAAAAACCGGAGAAGTTTCTGGTAAGAAATAGCTCGATAAAGGCGCCGATTAAAAGGAATATGACGGTTTTATGAAGTTTTAATAAGAGGAGAGCGACAATGAAGAGAGCAACTACAACCGGATGGCCGTAGGTGAGGCTGGAAATAATCTTGAAGGAATTGGCGAATTTTATGGGAATTGTCCAGCTGCCAGTATAAACTCCTGAAATGTCATAACACTGGGCGAATTTGCAACCGAACAGGAAGGGGTAAATCGGATTACCGGTGTAGAGGAGATTTTTTACATACCAATAACCACCAAAGATTAATAAAAGCATCAAAAATTTTGCCAGATTGCGGATATGAAGGTATTTTTTTCCCTGATACAGGTACCAAGCGCTAAAAATGGTGGTGTAGGCAGTTAACCCCAAAAGGGCGGTATATTTGCCGCCGATACTTAAGCCCCAAAAAATTGATCCAGCTAAAAACGAGGCGGGGTTGGCAAATATCATGACGTCGAGAAGGGTAATCACAGCCAGGGTAATAAGAATGGCCATGGAATAGTCGATATAACCTGATGTGGCGATGATAAGAAGATTTTGGTTTATAAACAGGTATATAAGAGCAAAGAGGGCAGATACGGTAAAACCGAAACGCAATTTGAGCCAGGCGTAAATTGCCGTCACTCCGCTATAAAAAAGCAGGAAATGCAGAAGACGCGAGGGTGCATAGGTTTTGGTAAGGGCAAAGGGGAGAACCATCATGGTGTCGATTAATTTGGGCAGGTTTTGGTAATAACCGGTGCCAAAATTCCAAACCAACTCGTGTTTGACATCATACGGAGACCAGAAATGATAGGCCATCTCATCGGTCAGATATGGGGGAAGCGAGCTTTTGACAAACAAGGCTGGTGACAAAATGAAGAAAATAATTAGCGGGAGGCGATGGGATTTGGCAAATATCCACAATTCCTTCCATCGCCGAAAATGAAGGTACGGGGGCAGAGCGATGTAGAGTAGAGGGAGCGTTGAAAACAAAATATAGTCTGCTCTAAACGGAATGAAGAAATGCAAGCCGAACCAAACGGCCACAAACAATCCCATGCCGTAAAGCCAAACTGCAGGGCGGAGAAAAGCTGGTGATTTGATATAGCGAGAGTCAAACCAAGTTCCTATTGCATCAAAGAAAAACAAGGCGGCGACCACAAAAAGGACTAAGGCTATGTTTAGGGGATGAAAATATTGGGAGAGCATGACTTGCTACCTGGATAACAAACCTATGTTAATTTTGAGCTTTGTAGACATACAGGCCAGGAACTACCGGTTGGGATTTGCAAACCAAATCGTTATTTTGGCGACGTAGGGACAAAATCTGTTCGTCTTCGAGTGAATGCTTTGAAGTGACTTCAGGAAGGCAGGGTGAAAGAGAGACCAAATAAGACTGACCGGTTTCGGCCAGGCCAGTAAACGAACAGTTGACAAGGAATATATCAAACCGCCCTTGGGAGTCAAACCAAATTAAGTCCGGATCCATATTTACCAAATATTGAGTTTGGGATTGGTTATTGCACCACTCAACTATTTGATGCGTGAGAGGCAGGACTGCGGCAATCCAGCTGGCTACTGTTGACTGCCCCTGTGAAAATTGAATTTCTCTTTGGGAGTCGGGGTTAGTAAAATAAGCAAGAGTGTTTTTTGAGAAACGAAACAGCTGGAGACTAAGAATAAGCAGCAATGGAATGGTGAAGATTTTCCTGACAGGAAATAAAGACCCCATAAGCAGTCCGAAAATAGTCGTTCCCAAAAATAACCAGTGGTAGTAATAACGGGGAATGAAAATGAAAATCCGACTGGAAACCAAGAAGTCTGCTAGCAGGATTAGAGCCAGAACAAGAGCGAATCGAGTTTGGGAATGATGTCGGCCGCGCCAAAGTAAAATGATGCCCATAGTTGAAACAGAAATGAGTACAGCCAGACGACGAAGGGAAAGCTGATGCCTCAGTGAAATCCAAAGAGAAGAAAAGGTCTCGCCGGTGCCCGCCCAGGCGGCTTTAAAACCTGTGAGAAAGTTTTGACATTCCTGATTACTGCAGCCAAATAGAAAGAAAGGGTAAATCGGAGTTTGGTAGACAACTAAATTTTTTATATACCAATAACCTCCCATCAAGACAAGTAGAGTAAGGCCAAAAAAAAGGGACTTAAATAGCGTCTTGGATTTGGTTATCATAAGAGCAGTTAAGATGATCCCGAAAAAAATTGCGGTAGGGAGAAGGGCATTGTATTTGGAACCTAGTGCCAATCCCCACAGAGCAAGGGAGATTGGAAGTAATGTGTGATCCTTTAAAATTGAGTAGATTCCAACCACGCTAGCCAGAGTAATAAAGGAGGCCGCCGCTACGTCCACATATCCCAGGGTAGCCTCGACCGGGATGGATAGTACATTGAGCAGGGAAATGGCAGTCAAGGCGATGGCTTTTGATGACCTAAGTGACAAAAGAGAATAAAGGCAAAGCTGGAAAGAGATAAAGATCAGGCTGTGGATAAGACGGGCGGGCATGTACGTTTTAAAAACCGCAAACAACCCTATCCACGCTGTTTCTAATGTTCTGGGAAGATTGCCATAAAGCCCGCCAAAGACCCAATGTTGTTCATGATTTAAAACGTAAGGTGAAATATAATGATAGGTCATTTCATCCCAGGCGTAAGGAGGAAGGGATGATTTGACAAAAATCAGAGGAGCCAATGGCAATATGATTAATAGAAATAGTTTGTGATTGTGAAAAAAGTTCAGGAAAGATGATATGCCTGATGATCTCAGGTAGATAGGAAGGAAGAGAAGTGCGATTAAAAAATTCCCAATTGGAATTAAAACTGATGTGAAGGGGTAAAAAAAATGGATGGAAAAGATGAGAAGGGAATAAATACCCAGCCCTAATAACCAGGTGACGGGTCTTATAAATGGGTGATTCTTGACCGATGAAGAAAATAGCCCAAAGCCAATAATGTCCCAACTGACAAGGTATAAAGCAAGCAGAAGGTATTGATTGGGAGTAAGGATGGCAAAATAGTTCATTTCCTGCCGACAACGATAACAGATTGGCCGAAGGGTAAGGTGAACAACTCCTCGAGTCTGGACCACCAGGGAACAATTAATTGGTCGTATAGCGAGATTTGGGCTTTAACGAGACTATCGGACGGGGTTCTACCGAGAAATTTATTTAACCACCAGCCAAAAAACCCGGGGAGATTAAAATAAGAGGAGGAGACTATTTGTAAGCCGGCGGTAATAAGTTTTTGCTCCAGACCGGATTTGGAATAGCGACGGAAATGTCCGATTGACCTGTCCCAATTGCCCATTAGAAAATTGAAGGCGGGAACAAAGACTATCAGTTTGCCGCCGGGTTTGAGAATTTTGGCAAGCTGGACAATTGCTTGGGAATCTTTTTGGATGTGTTCCAGAGTATTAATGGTCACGATAGTGTTTACTCGGGGCAATTTGTGCAGGGCGGTGGGTGAAGATATATCCGCATTTACGACGAGGATATTTTTATGAGTGGCATATTTGCGGCGGAGGTAAGAAATGTATCGCCTATCATTATCACAGAGAACCAAATGACGGGATCCCGATTCAAGAAGAACGTCGGCAATCGTGCCCAGTCCGGATCCAGCTTCCATAACCACTCCCGAAACGTGCGACTTAATGTGCCGCCAAATCCAATGGTTGTAGTTATCTGCTTTTTGGGTTGCTACCAAACCCGCTGTCAGGGGAGAAGTAGTTAAATTCATAAAGATAAGGGGGAGGCAGGGGGCGTGATTTACAGACAATAATATTGTTGATTCGTCTTAAGTGCAACTCGAGTTCCTCTTCGCGAGGATCCTTGAAGAGAACTTCTGACTCCGGGAGACAAGGATTGAGGCTAATTAACCTGAAATTGGCCCGAGACTTTACTAATGTAGGAATAACATCGGGTAAGGGGATGTTGTCTGAAAAGTAATCGGAGCGCGGGTGGATTTGGCAATTGGTCATAAAGATGGCAGCTTTACCATCGTCTTGATACCAAATGACGTCGGGATCAATTTTTACAAGTGGAAGGGATGAGCTGGCAGAATTTTTTTCGCACCACTGAATAATCGGCCACATCCGGTCAAATTTGCTTTGGATCCAGTCGTAGACACTGGCTTTTCCGAGGGCATAGTTTATTTCTTCCCGAGGGAGGACGTCTTGTCGGTAAGTCAATAACAAATGGTAGCGCATGCTGGAAACGAGAATAATGACAAGTGAGATGAGAAAACCTCCAGAGATTATCCGCCAGCCAGTCCATTTATAGGTGTTGGCCAGCTGAATGCTAATAAAGAGGAACAAGAGAAGTTGGAGATGTTGATGGTAACGAATCATGAAACCGGAAAATCGTTTGAGCAATAGCAACTCAATTAAAAATGAAGCTACTAAAAAATTGGAGACCAACCTCGTTCTAGGATTGTTATTGGCAAGCATAAGAATTAGTGCTACAGCCAAAATTAAGGACCAGCGGTTGAGTCCCACAAATAACTGAGAAAAAATTTCAGGAAAATTAGCCCAGGAAACTTGGGTTGTCCAGCTGCCAAAGAATTCCGATTTCACTTGGCACTGATCCTCAAACCTATAACAAGGAAAGAAAAAGGGGTATGTGGGGTTACCTGTGTAAATCAAGTTCTTGAGATACCAATATCCACCAAAAACAAGGGCTATAATTAGCAAAAGCGGTGTTTTTTTTAGATACTTTAACGGTTGATAACCTGACCAATGACGAAGGAAAATAAGTGTTAGAGTAAGCGCAGCGGCCGCCGAGGCCGTGATGGCTGAATATTTGGTGCCAATTGCTAAACTCCAGAAAAGAGAGGACAGGAGTAGGTTGTCGAAATTGTGAGAAATTAATTGACGAAAGATAAACAGCACGGCTATGGTGATAAACGAGTAAGTTGGGACGTCAACCATCCCAAGTGTCGAGGTGAGGACTATCTGGTGGGGAACGCTTAAAAAAAGAAAGGGGAAGAAAAAAGCGGTATGAAGATTGAAATTACGTTTGAGAACCAGGAAGCCGAAGGATAAAGCAGTCAAAAGGACAGTAAAGTTGGTCAAGCGAGCAAACGAGTAGGTTCTAAAAAGTGAAAAGGATAGTGTGTAATAGGTTTCCATTAAACGGGGGAGGTTTTCATAAATTCCCGAACCAAAACTCCATCGGGATAGAGATTGCAGTTGGGCGGGAGAAATAAAATGGTAAACCATTTCGTCACCGTAATAAGGAGGAAGAGAAGCTTTGACAAAAACGGCGGGTAAGAAGGGGGCTATCAAAATGACGGGAATCAGTAACTGCTTTAGCAAATTTAAAATCTGCTTGGGCTGATTTGAGCTGAAATAACGAGGTAGGATGAAAGGCAAAATACCTAATGAGATTACTAAGATCTGAAATCGCTGGGGCGGGATAAAAAATCCCAACACGAACCACCAAAAAACATAAACTCCGAGTCCAATTAACCAATTAACTACCCTACCCTCATTCGGAAGTTTCTCGGGAAAAACCCTATTCCTAACTGAGGTGCCCAGACAGTCGAGATAAATAACAATTAAGACAAAGATGAAAATTGATACGGGAGAGAGGGGAAAATAATACTCAGAAAGCAACATCGCTTATTAAGAGATGGGTAGGTAACAATCCAAAGATCTTGTAAATTTTAACGAATACGGGCCGGGTAAGTTTCATTTTGTGAATGTCTGTAACAGAGAGCGGGTTAAAATGGGCTTCTATTCCCCAAAACTGACGGTCTGTTGAGCGACAAATTAGCCGGAACCATGACAAGGGTAGCCAGTGGATAAAGAAAAATGATGTGTGAGGCTCGTAAATGCAGTAGCGATATGGGGTGGTAACAAAGATGTGTTTACCGACGCGAAGAAGTTCGTTGAGTAATTTTTCCTGCAAGGAATAGCCTCCCACGTGTTCGAGCGTGGCCCAGGACGTCGCGATCTCAAATTTAAATTTGGGAAACGGGAGGCGTGAGTGGGGAATAATTTTAACGATTTTTATTTCAGGGTATCTTTTTTTGAGACTCGAGCAATCTTCCACAGAAGCGGCCGTCAACCGGTGAGGATACGGGTAATGCCGCTCAAAAAAGTTCGTGTCGGGCAATTTTTCTAATGGTGAGAGGCCGACATCCAAAATTAAGTCTCGATTGGAAGGGTGGAATAGGCGAAGCATTACTCCTAACTGGTGAATTCTGACTTTGAGCGATAAGCGGCTGAGGAGTGATTTCTCAGGAGTAATGCGATTGTTGATGTTGATTGACCAATTAATAGACATTAAATGGACTTGACGAGAAATATTTTGGAATAAATGTCAAACAGTAGTACGCCGAGTGTGATACCCAGCTCACGACGCATTGTGCTTGAAAGCAAGTCATAGTACTTCTTTTTATCTTGGTGAGCTTGACGGATTTGGACAAATGTATTGCTGGATTGGGAATAGCTGTAATTGATCAGACGGCGGGGAAGTATGGCTAAATTTCCATATCTTGTGACTTCGAAAGTAAATTTCCAATCTTCACAGAACTTGTATCTGACATCGAAACGCAAATTCCTGAGAAATGAAGCGTTGTATATGGTTTGCGAGACCTGGCAAAGATACACAAAAGATCTGGGAACATTACCAGAGTTGAAATAGAAAAAGAGACCTAAGGAAGCTTCTTTCAGCACATTAAAAAGTAAAAGACGGATTTTGGAAAAGAACGACATACCCGGTTCAAAGACGAGGCGCATGAGAGTCATAACCGCCGCACAGTCCGGGTGGTGGAGCAAAAAGCCGAGGGCTGATGGCAAGAAATCGGGTTGCCAATAGTCGTCTGAGTCTAAAAAGGCTACAAAGGGGGTGGAGACGAACTTCAATCCGATATTTCGAGCGTTGGCCGGACCGCGACTGTGGGGTAGACGAATTATTTTGATTCGGTTGGGATGTGTTTTTGACTTGATCGAGAGAGGAATATCTGATCCGTCATCTATAATGACGATCCGAGATAACACTGGTTGTTTCAGAATCGACTCGACTGACCGGACAAGCAAGGCCTGCCTATTTTTGGCCGGAATTATGACGGTGACTTGTGCCTCGGGAGGTGTATTTGGCATAAATTATTCCAATATCCGTTTCCAACGGGTGGGGTTTAATTTTGACAGTGAAGCCCGATGAGCGCAAAAAGTCAACCAATTCGGGGTGGCGATGAGAGCTTAAGCTGTCGTGATATTCGATGATAGCATGTCGAATACGAGAGAGTAACCTTTGAGGAAGGGACATGAGGATGTCATATTCTGAGCCTTCACAATCTAACTTTAGAATATCGCAAACGGTGATGTCGTACTGCTTAAATATTGAAGCGAGGGTGGTTGTACGAACTTTCTCTATCGATGAACCCGGCCTGGCTGGAAAAAGACTGGATAAACCACTGGCGGGCTGACTATAAAACTGCCGTTCACCATTGTGGTTTGATACCGCTTGCTGAATGGTGAGAACATGGCCTAGTCCATTGAGCTGCACGTTCTTTTGGAGCAGGGAGTAAGTTTTTCTAGCCGGCTCGAAGGCTAAGACTTTGGACTGGGGATAGGCTTTAGAGGCGACGAAGGAAAAAGTGCCGATGTTGGCACCGACGTCTATAATCCAATGTGGACGGGGAATTCGGGGAAGAGGGTAGTGGCCGTCAATGATTATTTCTTTGATAGTGAGAGCGTCCAGAAAGTGGGTTATTTTGAATTGGGCACCTGAACGAAGTCGAAGCAAAGATTCCGAAATTAAGCCCAAATACAAGAGAACAATTTCATGCCAGTTTGTGATTTCTCTGGCAATGGGAAATATCTGGAGATAATAGCGGATTTTTTTAAACATCTGGCAGTCTATTAACTAAATGGGTCTTGACCGTCTCTACGAAAAAGACCCAGAGGAAGAGGGTGTTGGTTAGGCTGGCCAGAAAGAGTTTAGTTCCCATGCGGCTGTCCGGCAGCCAAAAGATCAAAAAGGCGAGAGCCGCGGCAAAGATAAGAAAAAAGGGAACTATGATGAACTTGCTCAGGAAAATTGAAACTCGCGAAGTCTTCTTTTCAATTGCCGATTTCAACAGTTCTAATAGAAGAAGACAGAGTCCAAGGGTAAAGACCAAGTACACAAGAAAGAAGAAAACAGCAAAGTTTGACGGGTATATGTAGATAGCAATCAACGGCAAGAGAGCAATAAGGGGGTAAAGAATTTGTGGCTTGAGTAAAACTATGGCTTTGAGATGCCGCCAGCCGTCGGACCAAGTGGAAAGGTGCGGAGGTTTGTCACGTTGATCTTTTTTAAACGTTATCGGTACTTCCATGTAACTCCCATTTTTGAGAGCGGTTTTCAAAAGCAGTTCGCTCGCCCACTCCATGCCGGAATTTCTCATATTTAACGATTTGTAGAAAGACTTCTTTACCAAGCGCATGCCCGAGTTGCAGTCCGAAGTATGAATTGAATAAATAATTCTAATTAGAGAGGACAGAATGGGTGTTCCCAGATAGCGATGGAGGACGGGCATGGCTCCGGGTTCGATGTTGCCGGTTAAGCGAGAGCCGAGGACCAAATCTGGGTGTAAGTTGAGAGTTTCTTTAAATTTTTCCAGATTTGAAAAGGGATAGCTAAGGTCGGCATCTGCATAAAGAACATACTGACCCCTGCTTCTGAGAATCCCTCCGTGCAAGGCTGCGCCATAACCGCGAATTGGTATGTGGACCACGTTTTCAAATTTGGCTTTATTGAGGGATTCTAGTGTCCCATCCGTGCTACCGTTGTCGGCGACTATTATTTCGAAATCGGAAGGAAAGAATTTCCGACAGTTTTTTTTGGCATCTGATATTACTTGCAATATTGTGGACGCCTCATTGAGGCAAGGAATAACTATGCTAATGAATGGTCCCATTCTAGTTGTAAATTTTATGTTTGATCATATAATTTGTCCAATGAAAAGGTATTATTACCGCGATCTGGAAAAATTGATCCAATTTGTCAGGCCGACGACAGTTTGGCAGAACTTGGTGGGAGAGATGGAAGATATTCAAACCGAATTAGTGAAACTATTAAAAAAGAGTAAGCCAGAGGACAGGTTGTTGATCGTTTATTATAACCATTTATGGGAACCTGTGCTGAAGTTGGCATCGATATTGGGATGGAGAAAGAAATTGCCGGAGCAGAATTGGCTGGACGATAAAGATTTGGGAAATATTTGTAATCTGGCAGGTTGGGAGGTAGTTACCAGTCAGAAAAGAATGCTGCTGCCGGTGGAAATTCCTTTGTTATCAGACTTTACTAATAAATGGCTGGCGCACTTGCCGATGTTTAATTGGCTATGTCTGACGACGTGGCTGGTGGCCCGGCCAAAGCCAACGAATAGAAGAGATTACTCTGTTTCGATTATCGTTCCAGCAAGAAACGAGGAAGGTAATATCCCCGGGATACCGAAAAGCATTCCAAAGTTTGGAAAATGGCAGGAAATAATTTTCGTGGAAGGAGGCTCCAAGGATGACACCTGGGGAGCTATTACAAAGCTCAAGAAGCAAAGTACAAGGTTTAGGATAAAGGCTTATAAGCAAAAAGGCACTGGGAAGGCGGATGCCATGCGTCTGGGTTTAAAAAGAGCTACTGGGGAAATATTGATGATATTGGATGGGGATGTGACAGTGAATCCTAAAGATCTGCCAAAGTTTTATGAAGTGCTGGCATCTGGATTGGGAGAGTTTGCTAACGGAAACCGAATGATGTATCCCCAGGAACGGGAAGCGATGAGAATGTTGAATAAGGTCGGAAATAAGGTATTCGGGTGGCTTTTAACATTAATACTCGGACAGACATTCAGAGACACATTATGCGGGACCAAAGCCGTATTCAAACGAGATTATTTGCGGATCGTTAAAAACAGAAAAATGTTTGGTAATTTTGATCCTTATGGTGATTTTGACTTGATATTTGGAGCTGTGAAATTGGGTCTGAAATCAGTAGATGTGCCGGTAAAATATAGAGAAAGAACATATGGGTCGACAAATATCAGCAGGTTTATGCACGGTTGGTTGTTAGCCAAAATGTCTTGGTTTGGTTTTTTAAAGTTTAAGGCTTGGTAAGACAGTGGTCGGATTCTATTGAGGCGGATCCGTTGGTGTTGGGTATGGGAATGTATTTAAACTGACGATCGGGAAAACGGGCAATGAATTGCTGGGCAAGTGTGGTTCGAGTATAAAATCTATCCCAACATTCTTTAAATAGATTCTGCTCTTCTATAAGACTGTAATCAATGAGGTCAGGCCGCTTGGCTAATTCATTGGTAAATAATCCCCCTGCCCAGACCCGACTCCAGAGGCGGGCGAAATCAACAGCTTCTCCAATTTGCCACATATCGGCTTTTTGAGGAGGGTTTTGCATTACGTAACTACTAAGATTTTTCGCCCATGAAAGAGTACGATTAAGTGAGGAACCGTACTGAATAAAACTGGTTACAGCCAATGCCAAAAGGAGAGAAACCGGTAATACTTTGACAATTCGAGGTAAATACGAAAAATAATAAGAGATTGAAAATATGATCATGAGATAGTTTGCCAGTTGGTAATGGCTGAGCGGATATTTAGAGAATAGTAGAGTACCCGCAATGCCTGAGAATAATAGTGAAACAAATTCGGGAACAAGTTTACGTTTAAGTGCGGAAACAAAAATAGCGGAAATTACTCCGAAAGTGATAATGTACCCAGCTGCAAATTCCCTGTTTATTAAGGTTTTGATTGAATCAAGGTATAGGGGCATATCAAAAAAGGTGTTTTTTCCTCCTCCATGAATTTCGGAGAAAGAAGCTAGTCTTAACGACCAACTGAATAACGCAAAATACTGGTTATGAATCGGCCAGGTTGCAATGAGGAAGCCGCACAGCGCCAAAAATGATGATATAAGCGTAAGAAACGCTCGTTTGGGAAATGAGTACTTGACGTTTAACAATGGCAAGCTGCACGAGAAAGCGACGAGAAACAAGTTGGTAAACTTATTGCCGATAAGAATTCCAGATATGAGGGGAAGTAATAACATTAAAAACAGGGGCTTGTTTTGCCGATAGTAAGCAAAAAGAAAGAAAAATGCAGAGATGATAAAGAAGGAAGTTGTTTCCGGAACGATAGCTGATCCGAAATAAAGAACTGGACTGTAGACGATGATGGCCAGCCATGTAAAAATTGCGCTAATTAATGACTTGGTTATTTTTAAAACCGAATAAACATAAATAAAGACAGCAGTTGATAGCAATACGCTTTGAAAAAGCCTAAGGTAGACCAGGACAAAACTGTAGTGAATGAATGACCAAGTGACGAAGGTTGTTTGAGCGAATAATTTAAGGTAAATCCGTAAAGGCCAGAGGAAAAAAGCAAGGAGGCGGATAGTCGGTGTACCGGGATGATCTACGTAATGAATTAGGCCAGAGGAAATGTACGAAATTGCGTTCGCAGTATAAACTACATCCGGGTCGAGTAAAAAAACTGCCGATTCACTACCGGCGCGTGTAAGATAGTATGTAGAAAAGGCTCCGGTAATGGCGGAAATTACGATAACGACAAAGAGTTTATTTCTTTTTTGCCACCACATACTCAATGAACGACCAACTCTTGAGGTATTTTTCTAAATGTCTGGCCGAGAAATTACTTATTATTGGTAAATAAACGGGGCAAAGCAGACAATAATCGTGGCAGGTGATCTGTAAGCCCGAATTGAGGAGGAGGTGCTGCAATTGAGCGAAGTTAATTCGGTTGTGAGGGCCCTCAGGCATCTTGAGACGTAATTTCTCAGCCAACATCAAAATCGGCTCCCATTTGGGGTTGGCCATAGTGCAAATAAAAACCGAGTGTTTGGTCATAAATTTGGTTATTTTATTTAATATAGCAAGCGGATCAGTCAGATGTTCAATAACATCACTCATGAATATGTATTCAAATTTTTCCCCAGGATAATGCGTGGAAAATCGCAAGTAGGGGTACTTGGTTTTGGCTATCGTCAGCATATGTGAACTGATATCAATTCCATACCCGTATTTGGGATGCAAATATGCCAACAGATCACCGGTGCCACAGCCGACTTCCAGCACCCGCCTGTGAAAAGGGATGAGGGAGGACAATAATGATTTGAGAGAAGAGTAATAGTACCAATTACGACGTTTGTATGAGTCGTAGTCTGCGGCAATACGATTGAAGTGAAATTTAATTGCGTCCATCGATATTCTTAAGATACCATTCGATGGTTTTTTGTAAACCTGTTTTGAAGTTGGTGGTGGCTTGAAACCCAAACAGCTTTCTGGCTTTGGAGGTGTCTAGCATTCGGCGAGGCTGACCGTCGGGTTTTGACTTGTCCCAAATTATCTGACCCTTGAAACCTACTATGTTTTTAATAAGATCGGCCAGATCTTTAATGCTGATTTCGAACCCGGCGCCGATATTAACCGGCTCCAGAACATTTAGTTTTTCCGCTGATAAGACAATGGCCTGGGCGGCATCATCGACGTAAAAAAACTCCCGAGTGGCTTTCCCTGTTCCCCAGACTACTACTTTTTTCGCTCCTGCTTTTTTGGCATCCACAAATTTTTTGATTAGCGCGGGAACGACATGGGAAACTTTGGGGTCAAAATGATCCCCCGGGCCGTATAAATTAACCGGCAATAAATAGACCGAGTTGAGACCATATTGCTGTTTATAGGCCTGGGCCATGACTAAAAGGGCTTTCTTGGCAATACCATAGGGAGCGTTGGTTTCTTCGGGATAGCCATTCCACAATTCAGACTCTTTAAAAGGGATGGGTGTGTATTTGGGATAGGAACAGATCGTGCCGACGATGACGACTTTTTTGACGGAATTGACGCGGCAAGCTTCTATCAGATTAATCCCCATCAGCAAATTGTCATAAAAGAGTGAGCCGGGGTTACTTTGATTGTAGCCAATGCCGCCAACGTTCCCGGCTAGATGGATTACCATGTCAATTTTGCGAGTAACTTTTAGGCAATTATTAATGGACTTTAAATCGAATTGTTTTTGACGTGGGACAATTGTTTTGTACCCCTTCTGACGAAACAGACTGACTACATGACTGCCCAAGAAGCCTGCACCCCCGGTTACGAGAATTTTTTTCATTTGAGAAAATTATAAACTAATTTGACTATAAATGAACCAATTGAGTGGGCAAAGATTATTAACACGTTGTGGGAATATTTTTGAATAATTGACAAATCTTCAGAAAATTGACGATGAAAAGTTGTGGTACCGAATGACGATGGATGAACCCGAAAAACGGCGAGAGTTTGAGGAATTCTGGCTGGTAGTGAATATCTCAGACATCGCAGCCAGTAGTCATAGTCGAATGCTCCTTTGTACTTGGGGTTAAATCTGCCAACTTTTTTAACTAATTTCTTTGATAAGAATACCGACGGCTGATTAATAGTGTTGAAGATTTTTAGGGCGAATGGATATTTGTGGACCGGCCACAGCCATTTTAGGAAAAAAGTCCATTTTAGTTTGGGGTCAGTGACATTACAGTTGCCATAAAGCCAGAGAGTTTCCGGGTGAGTTTGGAAATATTCGGCTACCGCTTGTAACGATCCGGGAAGATAATAATCGTCGGAATTAATATAAGCAATGATGTCCCCTGCGGCTTTGGATAAACCCTCGTTTATGGCGCTCACTTGGCCGTTGTCTTTGTGAGATCTCCAATTGATAAATTTGTACTGGCTTGCGTATTTTTGAATAATTTTTACTGTATTATCGGTAGAACCTCCATCGAGAATAAAATATTCCAGATTCGGATAGTATTGATCCATAATCGAACTAATTGTCTGTTCGATAAACTGTCCCTGATTATATGAAGGGGTGATGATCGAAATGCGCGGCATGGTCAGACTCGGGCGCGCCAGTAGTTGAGAGTGTCCAGAAGAGTTTGCTCGAATTTAATCCGAGGTTTCCAGCCTGTCTTGGACCGAAATTTGGAGCTGTCCCCGACCAACAAAGGAACGTCGGATGGGCGGATCCGGCTTTGATCTGCCACGATTTTTATTTTTTGGACACGACTATACTCCAGTAATTTGTCCAGCACGTTTTTTATCACCCAGGCTTTGTCTGAGCTGATGTTGTAAACGTCCCCCGGGGTACATTTCAGGACTGATAGATAATATCCTCTCACCATGTCTCTGACGTCAGTAAAATCCCTTTGGGCATTTAAGTTTCCCACCATAATTCGGGAAGACTGGAGTTTTTTCTCTATTAAGGCGATTTGTTTGGCAAAGTTTGATGCGACAAAGACGTCTCCGCGTCGGGGACCTTCGTGATTAAAACCACGAGTGCGAACAATTTTTAATCCATAACTTTTAAAGTACTGGTATCCCATAAAGTCCATGGCGGCTTTAGAAACGGCATAGGGAGAGAGGGGCCGCAGGGGATTTGTTTCCTTGATGGGTGTCTCATGAGGCAAAACCAGTCCGTATTCTTCACTGGAGCAAGCTATTTGAATGACAGGGTCAATTTGGGCTGTTCTAACAGCCTCGAATAAATTGCATGAACCTATCACATTAGTTTCCAGTGTGGCTGACGGTGATGTCCAAGACGCTGGAACGTAACTTTGGCCGGCCAAGTGAAAAATATAAGTTGGACGAATAAACATCATCACGTCCTGAATAGACCTGAGGTCCAACAAGTCTGCTTCAACCAGATGGATTCGCCCATTTAAGTGTTCTATGTGTTCTGAGCGGGACCGCCACCTGACGATGCCGTAGACTTCATATCCTTCTTTGAGAAGCAATTCAGCAAGGTGTGATCCGGCGAAGCCTGTTATTCCGGTAATCAGGGTTTTCTTATGGTCTTTTTTTTGTTTTGGCATTTTTATAAGCGATATTTCTGGAAATTTCCTCTATTTGCCGTTGGAGAGATTTTATACCAACATGATTCTGAAAACCCAGATATGCCAATATCATGAAGGCTACTATCGATAAAAGATCCATGGCTCGAGTGACAAACAGCCTGGCTAATATGGGATCTAGTATCCGGGGGTTAAGAGCAAAATAGGTGAACGACACCCAAACCAATAACCAGTACACAAACTCTCGGCGAGTAATGTTCCCCTGTTTGCGATGGACGAACGCCACATATAGCATAAATGCGGCAAACATGACGGCAATGATTTGTATTCCTAGGAGAGCCTCCACCATATAGTATTTGCAAGAATTTTTAGTGCGTCTATTATGGACGTGCCTTTGTATTTGTCAATGTAGATGGGTTCGATGGGAAATTCAGTATATTTTAATAGGTGTTTATTTTTTCCCAGCTTGGCAATCATTTCCGTTTCAACACCATACCGAGGTGATGTCCATTTTAAAAGTTGATATGCCCTGAATGAAAGAGCCCTAAATCCGGATATCAAATCTGAAACGTATACGCCAAAGAGGACATTGATATAAATTGAGGCTAATTTATTGCCGAAGAGCCTGACGAATGGGGTGTGTAAAGACGGACGGCGCGAACCGATGACCACGTCAAACTTTTGATTGAGCAGATGGATAAACATGCTTATGTCTTGGGGTAAATGTTGGCCGTCTGTATCCATGAAGATTATAGCCTCGGCTTTGTGAGAGAAAGCGTATTCAGCGCCGGTTTTTAAGGCAGATCCTTTTCCCAGGTTGACAGGGTGACGAAGCAGAGTGACCGTTTTTGACTGGGTAGGGATTTGGACCGGTTGAACCGAACCGTCATCGATAACCACAATATTTAAGTGGGGATGGAGTGAGAGGATAGCCGTTAAGACATCTACAAATCTAGCCCCCTCGTTGTAAACCGGCAATATTAACCAAATGTTCATATTCTCATCCAACCCAATAGCCCCGAACAAACAGTGCTACCACCTCAAAAAAGAATAAAGCCAGGATCGCAAAAAAGAAGAGACGGAAGCGTGGTTTGGCGCTAGCTATCTGACCCAAGATAATAAAAGACGGAAAGCAGGCAAGTACATATCTTGGGAGAGAGACGAAACTGCCGGTAAAAGTGGGTACTAAGTAAGCTGCCAAATTAAAAATTATGTAAGAAGGGCGAATTTTTTTGAATGCAGATAAAATTGTTGTGAATAAAAACATTAAAGCGGTAACCAATTCCAGCCAGAGGGTGTAATAAATAGGGTCGGTTTTGGTTACGGTAACCACCATTCTGGTGTACCGGTAAAAAACCTGAGGAAGAAGGATAATTCGCTCACTTCTAAACTGCCCGTAGAGTTTTTGGACGTGAATGAAAGCCAGGGAATCACCGACAGTATTTTGCAAAAAAAGCATATATGAAATCAATCCTAAAGGAACTAAAAAAGCTGGTAATAGGCCAATCAGGCTGCGCCTTTGCTGCCAAAACTCTAATAGAAGAGCGGGAAACATAAAAATACCCACGAAGCGAGTGTTGGCCGCTAAGGCGCCCAGGACGGCCGCAATCCACCAGCGGCGGGCACGAGCATAGTAAAAGGAGGACAATACTAAAAGTATAAATAAACTTTCGGTATATACAGCGCCAAAATAAAAACTGGTGGGAAATGCGAGCAGGGCTAAAAGCGAATACCTGGCCGCTGCTGAAGAATAATCTAACTCAATCAGACGAACAAAAAAAATGCATGCAAATAGAAACGCAACGGAAGAAATTATTACCCCAGTTAGAGTGTCGTTTTTAATCTGGGGAATCAAGAGTTTCATAATATTCGGGTAAAGCGGGAAGAAGGCCTCTTCGGCATAGCCGTACCCGTTTTTGGCAATCCTGATGTAATGGTTGCCGTCGAAATTGGCCCGGGAGTATAAAAGTGGATTCTGCAAAAATGTCTTTGTACCAATGCCCAAATAAGTTTCTCTCAGGGGCAATAGTTTGGGGGCCAATATGGCAATGACTATGATCGCTAGTTGCCAAATCGAGTAGTATTTAATTATTGTCTTTGTCTTCATAGTAATTCCTCATAAACCATTAAAGTTTGGCTGGCGGTTTTTTCCCAGGAAAAGGTGTTGACGACGACTCTTTTTTGCTTAATGGCCGCAGATAGGCTTGAGACGATGTTATCTACGCTGTAAGGGTCGAAGTAAACTACTGTGTCGCCGGCGACTTCTGGTAGAGATCCGGACCGACTGCAGGCAACGGGCGTGCCACAGGCTTGCGCTTCCAAAACCGGCAAGCCGAAACCTTCGGATAACGACGGCTGGCAGTAAACAGAGGCAAGGTTATATATATCAACCAAGTCGTCAACAAATCCCAGGCGGGTAACTCCGGACCAATTAATATCCCGTAAATGCCGGAGTTCGGGATGGGATAAATTTAATTTCTCCATTTCCAAGGCTTGTTTTCCGACTATCACGAGGGGAAGACTTAATTTTTTACATGCCTGAACCAGTAAGGGAATGTTCTTGTTGTAGTTGATGTCGCCGACGTAGAGAACAAATTTGGAAGGTAAATTATATTTGTTTGCCGGGTGAGGAATTTTTTTAAACACGGGGTCGGCGGCTAGATGAACAAGGCGGAGCTTGTGCGGAGGGACACCCAAAAACTTGTTTATATTGGTTAGGGAGTAAAAAGAGTCGGTAATGACCCGGTCGACGTTGGATAAAGATAGTTTCTGAAACTGTAAATTTATCCATCCGCGAACGCCCGGAGGGTAATGGTCGGGGAACACCAGGGGTATGACGTCATGGATAGTGACCACTGTTTTAGTACTTTTTATTATGGGTAAAGAGGCTGTAAACAGATCAAAAAACGGGTAGTGCACAATATCTAAATTTGAATTTCTAAATTCTAAATAACTTCCGATTTCTAATATTTCAAATCCTAAATCAGAAGCCATTGGTTTCATGTGATTCAAGAGTCTTTTGGTATAGAAACCGACGCCGCGGACGGCGTGACCTGAAGAAAGTGGGGTAATGACGAAACCAACTCGGGTCATGATGGATACTTGGTATGCTGCCAATACTTGATATAGGACACGGGGTGGATGAGCCCTGAGAAAACAGCGAAAATAAATCCGGGCGTGCCATCGACATAGCCGCGGTGACGAATGTAAATGCCCAGGAAAGTTGATAGGGGTTTGAGAAAGAGATACAGAAAAGTATTTGTTAACCCAAAATTAACTTTTTTGTTTTCAAGTTGTGAAGAAATGAACGAGCTGTAGCGATTGAAGCCTTCCATATATTTTTCGAAACTGGTATCCCGGTAGTGGAGAAGATCATGCTTGAGATGACCGATTGGTGGTTCAACGGTGGCTTGTTCGTGTACATCCTTGGCGGGGAGCCGACCGAGGCCGCGGCGATAAAGACGAAGAGTAGGATCGGGATACTGACCTCCCTTGGATAAAAAGCGAGTAAGAAACCAATTACGACGATTGATCCAGTACCCATTGATTGGTGATTGTCCATCTTTGATTGCTATGGTGATTTCTTGTGCCAACTCCGGGGAAACGACCTCGTCTGCGTCCAACTGCAATATCCATTCACCTTTCGCATTATCGATGGAGACGTTCTTGGTGATATGGAAGTTGTCCTGATGAGAAACTGGTATCACTCTGGTGCCAAATTTTTTGGCAATTTCTACTGTTTTGTCAGTTGATTTTTCATCGGCTATGACTATCTCATCAGCGATTGTTTTGACAGACTCTAAACAGCGGCCAAGTTTTTCTTGTTCGTTACGCGCGGCCAAAACAACTGATAATTTGAGAGTTTTCATTAATTTGAGACTATTTTAAAGGCGGGCTGGTCATTTGGGAAATAAAAGGTTTTGACGATGTTGACCCCGACAGAAGGTATATCTTCGGGAGCGGCAACTATAAGTGTGGAGTGGATATCGCGAACTTTTTCCCAAGGGGCCGATTCGAAGTGAAATTTGTCAAAATCGCGGACGGTGGAAAAATTGAATTTATCTCGGAACGTCAATTGGTGACGATCCTGAAATTTTTGGGGTGGATACTGGGAATAAAACAAAAATAAGATATAGGGTTGATCGTATTTATCGGTCACCCATATTTGGGAGTAGCGATTCTGAACCGATTGGACATAAGATACCAGTTCCTTAAAGCCGTTTTCCCAGGCGGCAGGGTATGTTTGAGGATAATGGACATAGTATTGGTGTAAATACCTTTTAAATTGCCAAATATAAATAGTAATTAAAATAATTAACAACGAAGAAAAAACAATTTTATTAGAACCTCTCGCCAATTGCAGGAAAAAATATAATCCTGAGGAAGTAATAATAGTCATGGGAATAACCAGGTTTTGAGCACGCAGGGCATTGGGGGTTTGGAAGGTCATAGCTGAGGCTATGGGAGCTATCAATAGCCATAACCAGATGGTAGCTTGTAGCTTATAGCTTTTAGAGTTTAGAACGTAATAGATTCCTAGGGCAAAAAAGATAAAGTCGGTGAGATAAAAGAGGCCGGTTTCGGGGATGCGATTGCGTTCTATCATGTCGCCGTTTACAAACAGGAAATTGCCATCGAAATGGTCGGTGTAATTTTTGACGAACTGAATAACATAAATAACCGGGCGGTTGTGAAGCAGACGTGACAGAAGCGAGTTCCAATCGGAATGCTGGCCGCGAAGTTGTTCGACACGACGCAAAGGACCCTCGTCTGCAAGGAGACCGACACCGGATAGTCGGGAAGAAGCGTCGCTACTTGCAAGTGAAAGTATGAGAGGAGCTAATAACAATAGCAGCAGTAGAAAATTGGTGACTATTTGTTTGGGATACTTTAGTAATGTTTTGAAGTAAAGAATTGCCAATCCCAAACCAAGAAGTGGGGCTATGACGCGGGTAGATTGGTAAAAGTACATGGACAATACGAAGTTCAAACTACTTAGGCTTAGAGAAATCAACTCTCTATTTTTTAGCCATTTGACGAAAAAGAGGATGCCCAGAAGTAATAGGGTGGTGGAGACATTGACTTCCCAAGCGCCTCGAGAGAAGTGCAAGTGCCATGGCGAGATAGCTAACATAAATGCGACGATTTCTTCAATCCTCAAATTCTGAATCCCAAATCTCAAATAATTTTCAAAATTCAAATTTGCGAAGATTTCTTTGGTGAGCATATACACTAGAAATACAGCAGTTACTCCGAATAGTGCTGAAGGCAGGCGGATGGCGAATTCTGTGAGGCCGAAAACTTTAACAAAAGGGATAAGGAGATATGAGTACCCGGCGGGTTTGAAGTCACCGAAAGATTCCAGATTGACGGGCAAGATGTGGCCATGTTCGTCCTTGCCGGTTAAAAGAAGTGAGTAGGCGTTGTAGCCTAAGGCGGCTTCGTCTGCATTTAACCCCGATGGAAAAAACGAAATTTTATGCAGCCGCAGAATTGCGGCCAGAATTAATAATAAAACGAGTAAATATTTTTTCATCGAAGTCCGACCGCACGCAAGGCGATTTGGCCATTGGGAAAATTAATATCGGCAAATCTTTCTATGCCTGGAATGTTTAAATCCTTCTCTGGCAGTTCGTACTGGCCACCGATAAAAAGAGTTGAGGTAAGCCCCCGGTCGGAAGGCCAATAAATGGGGCGGAATTCAAATCTGTCCAAGCGACTGACACTTCCGACGTCTCTTTGAGGATTGGCTTGAAACTTATTTTGAGATTGATATATTTTCGGGTCGATGCGCAGGTAGAAAAGAGTAAAAATATACGGTTGACCATATTGGGAAGTAAAAATGATTTTTTGATAGCGGGAATAATTATCGGCTGCCAACTTGAGCGCGGGTTTATAAGGAGATAGCCAGTCTGAGGCAAAGTAGTGGGGATAATGGACGAAGTAAAGGTCGAGGAGGTAAAGAAGAAAGAATAAAAGAACGGGAAAGTATAAGAATATAAGCAGTTTTTTTGACAATATCTTAGAGAGACCAAGTCCAGAGATGATGATTAATGGGATTATCATGGGTAAAGAGCGGACGCCGGAGACTATGTCCCGGGAAAGGGCGGAGGGAAGCGGAGCCAGGAGCAACCAGGCTAAGATGAGCCTGGAAAGAGGTGACTGAGATTTGAGAAGAAGAATTATACCTATGAAGAGGGTTATTACTTCGGGAAGGTGGAGATAACCGTAATAAGGAGTGGAATGTCGTGGATTGGACCAGTCACCATTGATAAATAAAAATTGGGACGAAAAGTGATTTAGATAACGTTGGGCTATTCCCCTGCCCTGATCCAGTAGTTCCGAATGAAATAAATAGTAGGAAAGATTTTTGGTGGGAGAGTTGTCTTGACGCATTATTTCGCTGACAACCGCATCGGGGCGAGTATAACCGAAGACGCTGAAAACCTTGAGGCGGCCAGACTCGGTCCCGATTTTTAGCAATATTGGAAGCAGGATGAAAAGTATAACTAGAAAAGGTTTAATTAAGTTTTTCAATATCGGTCTGTAAATGAAAAGAAGGCTAATTATTAAAAGTGGGGTAAAAAGTTTGGCTCCCTGATAGGCCCAAAATGTCAAACCAAAAAACAATGACGAGGAGTAATTTTTTTTCTTTAGAAATAAAAGCACTGCCAGGGAGGTGAGAAGTAAGGATAAGTTTGCTTCCCAAGCCCCACGGGAAAAATGAATGGCCCAGGGGTTAATGGCTATCATCAGCGCTGATGAAAGAGAAAATGCCTTACCTTTCTGGATTTTAACAAGCAAGTAAATAACAGGGATTAGCAATGTTCCAAAAATAGCCGAGGGGAGGCGGGTGGCAAATTCGGTAAGACCTAAAACTTTTATAATTGGGGTGGTAAAGTAAATGTATAAGCCCGGCTTATAATCACCGAACGATTTGAAGACGATAGGCATCACTTGGGAGTGTTCATCCCGTCCAGTCTTGAGTATTGAATATGCGTTGTATCCCAGGGCGGCTTCGTCCCAGGTAAATCCCAGTGGTCTGGAGTCCAGCCTGTGAATCCGCAAAAAAAGTCCAAAAATTATAATGGGCAATAATATGATCAGCGGCTTCATAGTTCCTTAATAATGAATGCGGGTTTGGAGTCAAGGAAATTGATGCGGGTAAGGACGGTGCCGGGAGTTTCGTTGTCGGGGCTGGAAATTACCAGATACTTAGGCCCTATCGGTAAAGATGCCACTGCTTGGGACATTTCCCAATCATTGACGAATTTTATTTTGTCCAGTTTATTAACCCAATACCAGTTGTCGTGAAAATCCCAATTTTTTGATTTGGAGAAATTAGCGGGTTCCCATGGCCAATAGAAAGCAACAAACTCATGGGGTTCTCCATAGCGCTTAGTGAAAACGATTTGGTCGTATTGACTATAGTGATCTTTGACAAATTGAACGGCCTCTTTGTAGCCATACTGCCAGGCCCATGAATAGCGGGTTTGGTAGTTTGCAGATACGGGATTGATGTAATACTCGAGGCTAAGCAACAGAATAACTGGAAGAGCTATTTGCAAAACGTTGAATTTTTTGGCCGCTGTCCAAATTCCCATCGAGGTTACCACTATGGTGGCGGGAAGCATGGTTATGGCGCGAAGAACATGGGGCGAATCGCGAGTGAGAGAGCCGGGAATGGGGGCTAAGAGAAGCCACACGATTATCAATTTGAAATTTGATTTTTTAAATTTGAAAAGCAGTGCGATTAAGCCCAGGTAAAAAAAGGGTAGGGCAACCAAGTAAAGCAGACCATAGTTGGGAATGCTGAATTGGTAGTGAGAACCGCCGGAAATAAATAAGAATTTAGGGTTGAAATGATTTAGATAATTAACAGAGAAACGATAGGCCAAATAGGTAGCTTTGTTGTAAAGAAGGCGACCCCCGGGTCGACTTCGCAGCTGATTAATTTGGACGGTTGCTCCTTCATCCAAAAGAGTCAGCCACTTAAACCTAGCTTGGCCGGACGGGGAAAGAAGCTGAATGAAAACCGGGATGAATAGTAAAAGTGTAACTGCGACCGTAAGAAAGTTAATTTTGACATTTTTTCGATTAAGCAATAAATAAGAAAACAAGAATAAGGGTGTAAAAATGCGAAAACTATTGTAGGTCCAGGCAGAGAGACCTAAAAGGAAAATCCCTAAAAACAAGCGGCGATAAAGAAGCAGGGTGGCCCCGAGGGTAAATAGAAGTATAGCTAAATTTGCCTCAACGGCAACACGAGACAAAAACAGCGGCCAAGGGGAAATTGCGACGAGCAGGGCAGTAAGGATAGCCATAAAACGAGAAGAGACCCGGCGAGAAAGAAGGTAAACTGCGGCTATCATAAGAATGCCGGAAACTATGGATGGGAAGCGAACTCCGAGTGGGTTGAGACCGAATATTGAAATGGAGGGAATGGCAGAATAAATATATCCAGGGAGTTTGAAGTCTCCGTAGGCACGAAAAATTGTGGGCAGAATAGACCCCCACTCGTCCCGGCCTGTTTTGAGAAGAGAATAAGCGTTGTAGCCTAAAGAGACCTCGTCCCAATTAAGACTGGGGGGGAACTGGTAAATATAAATGAGACGAAAAAACGCTCCCAGTAAAATCAACAGGATTAAGTGCCTAGGCACGGTATTTTTTTTTGGCGAGAATTAACCAAGAACCTGCGCTTAGTAATGTAAGTGAAGATACCAGATTGCCCATGAGCCTGACAAAGGAATCTTTAAATTCCAGTCGGATATCGTGCCAGCCTTGAGGCACGTCTAATGCAATTAGGCCAGTCTCAGGCTGGATGAGGACTTTTTGTTCTATTCCGTCGACTATTGATGTCCAACCCGGGAAAAAAACTTGAGGGAATATAGTAAGAGCAGACTGTGATTGAATGAACAAACGGTAGTTTCCACTGTGAGCTGAAAAGTGAGCTATAGATACAAAACCATCTCCCGCACTTATGGAGGGGAGCGATGGGGCAAAGGATTGGGGAAGACGAGGGGCGGATTTGGGCCAAAAGTCTGAAAGGGCAGATGACCGCTGTTCATCCCAAAGTTTGCCTGAGAAGTACTGGGTGTCGTTGAGATTCAGCCAAATATCTGGGCCAAAAAAATTGGCGCTGAGTAACAACAGAAAAGTAGATGAGAAGATAAGTGTAAGTTTGGGAGAGAAAAGTTTGGTGAGAACACCGGCTGTAAGAGATAAAAAGAAGGTTGACATGGAGAGAAACCGCCAGGGAAATTGGACAAAAGGCAGGCCAGGTATAATTTTCCAAAACACCTCAGATTTACCGTGGGTGAGAAATAACGCGATCAGGGCCAGAATAACGAATAATGAAGTGGGAATTATGTGTTTTTTTGACTTTTTGACGAGAAAAGCGAAGGGTACCACTACTAGAGCAATTATCCAGTGGAGGTGGCCAATTGAGAAACTCATGGTGTCGTTGGGCCCCCAGTTGGAGCCGCCGTAGCCCCAGAAGCGGGAAAGAAAAAGCTGACTTAAAGTCGTCCAATGAAGACTATAATCGTAATAACCGGCGGTAGTTTGGGTGAGAGTTACCAAGTTACTTTCAAAAATTACCGGTAAAAGATAAAAAGAACTCAAGACCAGAGATAATAAGCCGGCAGGGATAAATTTCCAGTCCCAGCTTCTAACCAGCCACCATATACCCATAAATGGCAGAAACATAAATAATGAGAGGTTGTGGGTGATAAGGAGAAGAAATAGAGAGAAGGAAAAGAGAAGGTATTTTTTCTTTTCGATAAATAACAGAATGAGAGGGAAAAATACGAAGGACAACGCTTCCGGGAGAGCACCTCTTACCCAGACGTCGACTGCCCGGTATGGGGCGTATGTGTAAAACAAAGCGCTAACAAGGGCTCCATCACTCCCCCAGAATTCTTTTGCCAATAAGTACATGGAGATGCCTGACAAGACTAATGAAAGAATGAAAACTGATTTGACACTGTCTAGGACGGGGAAACCGGAAAGGCGGAAGATTGTTCCCAGCCAATAGGGGAGTTGGCCATAGTAGTTGAAGAGGGGCTCGCCGTAGCCTAGACCTGCGTCCGGAGCCCAGCGGCAAGGAAAAATACCTTCGGCAGTACATTTATCGAATTCGTACTGGCGAAAGACATGAAAGTCATGCATGGTATAAATCCCCGGCCGGAGCATGAGCGCGAACGCCGGAATTGTGAGAATGATCAGGAGGAGGATTTTTTTGGCCATAGGGTGAACCAGGTAAATAAATTGATGACGCTTAGGGCTTTGGTGAAAATGGGAGTGTAAAGGGCGATGGCGAAGGGCATGGTTGGAGCGAACCACATGTTGTATTGATTGGCCAAAAAGGTAAAGGACAGAACGGCGTATTGAATCCAGATTTTGCGGCCGATAACTATTAGCCAGGACATAAGGGGAAACAGGGGGTACATGTAGCGCTCGTGCATACGAACGGAAAAGAGAAAGAAACCAAAGTAGACGATCAGTAATTGACTGACTAAATTATGCTCAGAGGGGTTTTTCCAAATGGATCGAAGAGTAACTGCAAATATCAATAACAATAGGAACACTGAAATTATATTGGCGGGGATGGTGAGAAAGAGCGAGGTGTCAGGAACTAGATCTATAGGGAAGAAGACGTGCCAGAAATTGAAGGCGTTGACGGTGATAAATGGTGATTCTCCCGGCAAGATCCGATTCAAATAGAGTTTGGTTAGCCAAAACGGAAGATCGAGTCTGGGATGGAAGGGAAAAAATAACAGTAACGAGGACGCGCCGACCGACGCCAGATAAGTCCAGAAGTTTTTAGGAAATTTCCTGATTGCATAAATTGTGAATACTATTAAGGCTGGAGACCATGAAGCTTTGGTGACGAGTGAAGTCCCCAACAGAAATCCGGAAAGGACCAGGCGTTTTTCGAAGAGAAAGATCAGGCTCCAAACGGCCAAGGCGGCGACGATACAATCGTTTTGCCCCCAAAGAGCGGAGTTGTACCACAAAGGAGGGTTAAGCAAATAGACTAAGCCGACTAGCTGGGAAACCTTGCTGGATTTACCAATTTTGATAATAGCGGCAAAAAGAGCTATGTCCCCTAAAACGGAGGGCAGCTTGAGGCTGACTACGTCACCCCATCTTTGCCACCACCAAACTAATGTCGAGGGGAAAAAGGGGATTTTCAAATTGAGCTGCCAGAATAATTTGTTACCAAAGTCGTTGAGCTGATATGAAAGTGTATAAAGATAAACACTGCCGGCTGGTTGGTTGGGGCGGCTCTGAGGCCAGAAAACGGATCGCGGTAAATCATAAAAATCGACAAGGCCGAGTTTGGAGGCATTCCCGGCCCAATTCCAGCCGTTATGCAAATCACCGTGTTTAGTGAATGTCGACACCCACAATCGCCAAGCAATTAACAAGACAATGAGAATTTTATATTTCATCTGGGATTGATGACAGCAAAGCGATAATCGGCCAAGTCAAATAAGATATGCTGGCTGGCGGGAAAATCTCCAAAACTACTGACTAACAAGGCGTTTTGTAACTTACCTTCCCGTTCCCAATGAAAATCGTGAAACTCATATTTGCCCAAATTCCAGCTTTCCAACTGGTCGACGTATAATTTGTCTGCTTTTTCGTAACGTCTCCAGTCCTGTGAGTACTTTTGAAAATCGGCCGGATCCCATTTGCTGTAAAAAGCTACAAAGATATGGGGAACAGTAAAGACGCGGGAAAAGTGAACGGAGTCGTATTTATCGGCCAGAGAAATGGCCTTGGTGAAGGCTTCTTTATAATTTACCCTTTGACTGTAGATCGGGTTTTTGGGGAGTTTGATCAGATATGTGTGGAGATAAAAACCAAATGAAGCCGCCAAAGCGAGCAGGAAGAGTTTTTGAAAGCGCAGGTTTGACAGGCCATAAGCAGACAGGAAGATGGGTAGAGGAAAGATTGCAATGGCCCGTTGGGCGTTTGAACTTTCGGTCAAGGCGGCGGGGACCGGGGCCAGCAGCGCCCAAAGCAAAAGGTAAGGCGATGGTTTGCCGCGGAGTATTAAAACGAGGCCCAATAAAATGAATATTATTTCCAGGGGAAAGTGTAAGGGCATTCCGGGAAAGTTGAGGTGGGAAAAATCAGGCCGGTGACCGGTAAAGTAGAAGATGGGGGAAAAGTAAGATAGATAGTTGGTAAAAAACTGATCGGCATAAAAAACGTATTTATTGTCAAATAAAGTTGGAGGGGAATTTCGGTTGGTCAGATAATTTAAAGTGTTGGCTGAAGAAAAGATACCGACGTCGCTGGCGCGTACAAGAACTGCTTTGAGGTTAATGACTAAAGGTAGCAAGGCTAAAACAAATATCAAAAAAGCCGGTTTGAGTTGTCTGAGATAGACGATTATGCTTGCGACAAAAAAGACAGTAAAAATACGCCAGGAATGGTAAGTATACAGATTGATGCCCCAAACTAAAAAGGCCGGCCAGTAGCGTTTTTTTATAAACAAGTATAGACCGAGGGGGAAAAGTAATACCCCCAGTCCGCCTTCCCAGGCATTTCGGGATAGTTGGACATGCCAGGGGGAAATACTCATAAGCAGAGCGGCCAAAAAGGCCGTTTTTTGAGAAAATAATTCTTTGGCCAGAAGATAAACGACCAATATTGATAAGGTTCCCGCTATCGCGGCCGGGAGGCGGACGGCGAACTCGTTTAACCCGAAGACGGCAACTGAAGGAATAGCGGCGTACATGTATAGAGGGGGTTTGAAATCACCAAATCCGCGAGGGAAGAGGGGGAAAAACTGACTCCAACTATCCCGTCCAGTTTTGAGGATCGAGTAGGCATCGTAGCCCTGACCGGCCTCATCGGCGGTGAATCCAGCCGGAAACTTATCCAACCAAAAAACTCTGAGAATTAGGCCTAAAAGGAGAACGAGAAGAAGGCGTTTCATTTTTTGGTAAGAATATAGTAGAGAGGTAAGCCGGTGGGTGAAGTAATAATTTGGTCGACAGTTACTCCCCCAATGGTGCCAGTGCCAATTTCATCACGAACGCTGGCTAAATATGCTTCCCCGGGCTGAAGCAACTGAGAAAAGCCAGTTTCGGCTACACGATTTTTGAGGGTTCCAAAGTAATATTTGCCAATATTGTAGCCATCGAAGGCCGAGGTGGGATTTGAGTCTCTGAGAGGATATTCACTTTGGAACAGGGCCGGATCGTAGGCGAACCAGAAAAGAAAGCGGGATAAGGTAAATTCGTAAGTGTTATTGAGATAAACCCGTGAAAAATTGGAATCCTGGGACTTGAGATAAGTGAGGGCAGTTTTGAAGCCGGGTTGCCAGAATCGCCAAGCGTCGTGGGTCCACTCGATATAGTAACGGTATAAGTAAAAGCTGAAATTGAAAACGGCAAAGGCGCCCAATGCAAAAAAGAGCAGTTTTTTGGGTCGCAGATAGTTCAGGCCGGCGGCAGAGAGGAGGATGAGGGGGGGGAGCATAACGATAAGCCGGCCGGCGTGATTACCGCCATCCTTGGTCATGGCCGAAGCAATTGGAGCAATTAATAGCCATCCCAAAATTAGTTTGTTTCTGAAAAAGAATAGGCCGAGAGCGACAGTGGCAACTTCAAAAAAATAAAGCATGCCCATGCCGCCGACAGCGTGGCGTAAGATGGGGTCACCTGAGAAAAACAGAAATTCCGTGGAAAAAGAACGGAGATAATTATTGAGGATTTCCTGGGGATAATAAATCAGGCGGTTACGAAAGACGGGGGTAAGCGGAGAGGAACTTTCTACCCGACGGCGAATGATATCTTCGCGCAGCGTAGAGTCGGAAAAGACGGAGATTTGAGAGAAGCGCCGGGAGGTAATTTGCTGGGATAAGCCGTAGATATAGGGTGTAAGTAAAACCAGACCAAAAATAATAGGCACGATGAGTTTGCCGGTTAAGGTTCGGAGAGAGATTAACAAAATCAAGATCAGGAGGGGGACGAAAACTGCCGCCACGGAATAAGCGTAAAAGGAAAGAGCAAGAAACAGGGCGGCCAGAGTATAACGACGACGCAAGAAAAGAGAAACTCCTAAAACTGAGAGAAGCATGACGGCCAAGTTATCGTTTGACCAGCGGGAAAACTGAATATGCCAGGGAGATATAGTTGTAAGTAACATGGCGGTGAAACCCAGGCGCTGACTTACAATCTGACTGCCTAAGACGAAAATAGCCAGGATGGAGAAAAGAGAAAGAATAACCATGGGTAAACGAACGGTCCACTCAGTGAGTCCAAAAACAGCCACGAAGGGAATTGTCAGATAGTGAAGAAGGGGAAGGCGATATTCGGAAAAGGATTGGAGAAATATGGGGAGAGGATGGCCAAGATAATCTTTGCCGGTTCTGAGGAGAGAATGGGCTTGGATGCCGACGTCAATTTCGTCACCCGTGAGCTCAACTGGCAGGTTATCCAGCTGATAGACACGAATCACTACTGAAAATAACAAAATGAGACAGAAGAGAACCCACGAAAGGCGGGACATGGTTATATTCTACCTTTTGCCCATTGCTCTTGCCAAACACTAAAGGCAAAAACCATCCAAAGAGTCCGCAGGTGGTTTTGAGACCAAGCCGCATCCACAAACACCCGAGGGAAGGCGTCTGAAATATCGCGACGATAAACGTAATCGGATACTATGGTTTTGAGCGGACCAGAAATCCAGTCCGAAAGGGGTAGACCGAAGCCTTTTTTTGGTCGGTTACGGATGTTTTCGGGAAGTTTGCCTTTGAGTAAATTGCGTAAAGGCAATTTGGTGCTAAAAAGGCTAGTGAAAGGAGAAGTTTGGGAAAAAGCAAAGCTGATAATTTCCCGGTCAAGATAGGGTACGCGAACTTCCAGGCCATTAAACATGGAGGCTCGATCTGACTTGAGAAGCATGGCGTCGCGCAAATACGTTTGAAAATCCAGAAGTTGAGCGGTTTTGACCTGGTCTTGGGGGTATGGAAGTGAGAAAAGCTCTTTAATTGGAGAGGTTTTAAATAACGCCTCTGGTGCAATTTGGCCTGTGGTGAAAAAAACCATCCACTGGAGTTGACGGTGAAGTACCGGCAGACCAAGTCCAGAAAAAAAATTGGCAAGCGTGTCTCCAAATTTATAACTGGATGAAAAGAGGGGGAATTTTACAGCAGGTATATTTTGAGCCAGATTGACCAACAAGGATTTAAAACTAGATGGAAACCAGGGCAGAAGGTTGGCAAAGCGGTGGCCCAAATATGTAGGGTAACCGGCGAATACTTCGTCCCCCCCGTCTCCGGATAGGGCAACTTTGACATGAGAGCTGGCCAGGCGGCAGACGTGGTAGGTGGGAAACAGTGACGGATCGGCAAAAGGTTGATCCATGAGTTTTTGGATGACGGGAAAATCGGTGAGTAGATCGGAAGCGGAATACGGCTGGTCAAAATGGCGAGTACCCAAAATCTTGGCTACTTGGGCTGCATGAGAACCTTCATTGAAGTCCTGATGAGCGAAGGAGATGGAAAAACTTTTAACTTCGTGTTTTTGCCGCGTAAGGTAATAGGCCAGGATTGAGGAATCCAGGCCGCCGGAAAGAAGCAGACCAACGGGCACGTCGGCGATGGCTTGGCGCGAGACGACGGTATCCAACATAGAATCCAGATCTGCGGGCTCCGGGTTGGGCTGGGAAAAAAGGTCGTAATATTGATGTATTTTCAGGCCAGATTGGGAAAACGTAAGAGTGCTGCCCGGGGGAAGCTGGAAGATGTCCTGGTAAATAGTTCTAGGAGTTGGGACATAACCTAAGAAGGTGTATAAAAAAAGAGAGTCGGGATCGATTTTTGGGGTCTGAATAACAGACAAAATAGTTTTAATCTCGGAGCCGAAGATTAATTTGCTGCCTTTATGGTGATAAAACAGGGGTTTGATGCCGGCGTGATCACGGGCCAAGAGCAAGCTTTGTTTCTTCTCATCCCATAGAGCAAAAGTAAACATTCCGTTTAATTTTTGGAGAAAGTCCTTGCCCGAATCTTCATATAGGTGAACCAAGGTTTCGGTATCCGAAGTAGTTTTTAGCTTATGACCATTTTTTATAAGCTGCTCCCGAATCAATTTGTAGTTGTAAATTTCGCCATTGAATACGACAGTTAATGAGCCGTCCTCGTTGCTGATAGGCTGATCGCCGGTTTTTAAATCGATGATTTTCAGACGGCGGATGCCCAGACCCACGTGGTTTTTTACAAAACTGCCGCCAGAGTCCGGCCCGCGGTGAACAATTGTTTTAGCTATTTTCCCGATTTGGGAAGAAATGACTGGGGATGAAAAATCAACAATGCCAGCAATTCCACACATTGTTACAAATTCTTAATCTCTTTAATTTCGTAAATGGGCTTTTGGCGAGATTCGAAGTAAACACGAACCATGAGTTCGGACATAAGACCCAACAGAATAAATGACACACCAATAAAAACTAGAAACATGGCAATGATAAACATGGGGTTGTTGTGAACGAAGACGCCTAGAAATAATTTACGGTAGACAACTTGGACAAAGGCGGGGACAGAGAGGGCCAGGGAAACTAGACCGCCGGTGCCAAAGATGTAGGCTGGCTTGGTAGAGTAGGAGTCCAGAAATTTGGTGGTGATAATGTCGATAATAGTTTTGACCGACCGGGAATAACCGTATTTGGAACGGCCGTGGGTACGGGGACGGTGACTGACTTCAATTTCTTTGAAGCGGGCTCCGCGCAGAACCACGAGTAGTGAAAGAAGGCGATGGTTTTCACCATACAAACGCATGTTGGCAAAAATCTCCCGACGAACAATACGTGTCGTACAGCCTAAATCCTTAATGGTGACATGAAAAATTGAACGGATGAGCCAGTTGGCTATTTTGGAAACAGCAACACGGATCAAGTCGTCGTGGCGGTGTTTGCGCCACCCAAAGATGGCGTCGGTATTGGAATCTAACATATCTAACATTTTGAGCAAGTCGGGGGGAGGGTTTTGACCGTCGGCATCGAGAAAAGCGATAAAGTTTCCGCGGCTGTGGTCAATGCCGGCTGAAGTTGCTGCTGTTTGGCCGTGATTGTGCCAGAAATGAATCATCTTGACGGTAATATTGGGGTGGGGTGCCTGAGGAATAGAGGGGTTATCAGTACTACCGTCGTCTATGTAAATAATTTCGGTAGTACCTCGGATCTGGGAGAGGGTGTGAACCAATTCCGAATGCAACTGGGTTAAATTTTCTTGTTCATTGTAAAAGGGAACGATAACGGAAAGTTTGGGATTGGCCATGACTTTTTGATATTATACCCCCAGTGCTATCCGTAATCATCGTCTCGTACAATACCCGGGGAGTTACACTGGAATGCTTGAGAAAAGTACTGGCCTCGAAAAATATAGATCTGGAAGTAATGGTGGTGGATAATGCGTCGAGTGACGGAACGGTGGAAGCGATAGAAAAGCAATATAAGGATATTGGAATATTAAGAAATAAAACTAACCTAGGGTTTGCCGGGGCAAACAACCAGGGTATGAAAATAGCCAAGGGTGAAAAGTTTTTACTTTTGAATAGCGACTGTTTTGTTGAGCCCGTAACATTGGCCAAAATTTATAAATTGGATTTAGACGTGGTGGGATGCAAACTACTCAATAAAGACGGATCGGTCCAACCATCGTGGGGATACTTTCCTACTCTGCGACGAATATTGCAATTAATGCTATTTGTTGATAATTTTCCAGTGATTCGGAAGTTTATAGATTCGATTCATGTGCGGGATGTGTCTCGATACGAAAGCCAGTTGGAAGTGGATTGGGTGACTGGGGCGTTTGTAATGGTTAAACGTGACGTTTTTGAAAAAGTAGGTGGAATTGATGAGAAATACTTTATGTACGGAGAGGAAATGGAGTGGATGTATCGAATTAAAAGGGCCGGATTTAAGGTATGGTACTCCCCCGTTGCTACGGCAATTCATTTACTTGGGGCTAGTTCGTCAAACCGCGCGCCTGCAGTCACGGGAGAAATGAAAGGTTGGATTTATTGGTTTTCTAAACATAATTCTGGATTTGAACAAAAAATTTTGCCTTGGGTGATTTTGAAAGGATGTATTTTGCGAATATTTCTCAAGCCGAAGTTGTCCAGCTACTACGCTCAGGCAATTTCTGAAATTATTGGCCGGAGGACGGGATAAACCCGTATTATTTTTTCCGGAAAACAAATATATGAGGGCGGAGGCCATGAATAAATAGAGGAAGATCTTTAACAAGTGTAAATTTTGATGAAAGGGTGTGGTGAATGAGGTTGGTTTCTTGGGATAAAATAACCATTAACCCTTCAGGCTTGAGCCACTTAAGTGCGTTGTTAGCAAACGATGAATAAACTCTCTCATTATCTACATGTTTTCCCGATCGGATGCCAAATGGTAGATTGGTAATTATTTTATCGATGCTAGTTACTCCAAGCTTTAGATCTTTAACGTCTGAGTGAATTACAATCAGCTTATCGGGACTAATATTTGCGGCGATTGCGTTTTTTCTAACGCAAGCAGTCGAGTAACTACTAATGTCTGATGCGATAGCAAGCCGTGCTTGATAATAGAGAAGTGCACTTATGGGAATTGTCCCCCCACCGCAAAAGGGATCCAAAACAGAATCGGCGGGGGTGATTTGGGCAAGCTCACACATGACACAAGCCAGAGACGGGTTTATTCCTGCTGCGAGCATGCACACTCGCCAGTTACGCTGATAGAGTTTAATTGAGACGTGTTGATCGGTAACTGAAAGCGCAGTTTTGAGGAACTGGAAATCGGCCGGTGACCTGTCTGATTCAAAGGAGATAATGCTAACCTTGGTATGAAGCTCAACACTGGGAGAAAGCCTTGGAGAAAGTTGTTTTAATACTATTTCCTCTGTACCTTGAATTATAGTAATATCAATTTTTGACATCTTGACCCAAGAATCGATGTGATGTCCAAATAATAACTGCCAGAATGGCGGCTTTAAACCAACCGTTGTACCAAATCCCCGATTCAGTTCGATAACGTTCCATTGAAGGAGTTGTATTGGGGAGGTGCAACATTTTTCTACACGGATAGACAACTGTTTCAATGAGGTTCCGATATTTTAGATTGGATAATTTTTTAGAACTTTGACCATGTTCGTGAATGATGGTAATTTGAGGATTGTAGTAGACTTTTAATTTTGCACGCCGAATTCGGCGACAATAATCCATATCTTCAAAATACATAAAAACTTCCTCTGTAAATTTCCCCACTTTAACGATCGTAGTTTTAGGGAAAAACATGCAGGCACCAGAGACTGAAGAGACTTCAGCAATACCAGGTGGAGAATATTTAGCTGTCAGGCCTTTTTGGCCAAGCCAGTATTCGCGAAAAGTAGTGATTATCGATGGTTCGAGAAAAACTGAGCCCTGGGGCGTGCCGTCGGGATTGATAAATTTTGGTCCCATGACGCCCAAATCGGAATGCGAATAGACAAACTCCAAGGATCGGGTAAAGAAATCTTTGGGCAGACGGGTGTCTGGATTGAGGAGAAGTATGTAGTCTCCCCTACTCTGGCGCAATCCAATATTAACGCTTTTGGGGAAACCCAGGTTTTTGGTATTGGCAATGACATTGGTTTGGGAAAAAGATTTGGCAATTTTTAATGAGTTGTCTGTCGAAGCGTTATCGATGACAATTATTTCCAAGTTTGAATATTTGGTAGTAAATACTGAATCGAGACAGCGTTTCAATGAATCGGCTACATTCCAGCTGACTATAATTACGGATATGAGCGGAGTGCTGTCAGGCATAAAGATTTGGCAAAACTTGGGCATATATTTTGATTTTTTCATTCAAACTCAGCGCGGCGTAACGAGGCGACGGCGAAGGAAGAGTGACGTAAACAATTGCGGGAAATTTTTCTATGATGTTTTTGAACAACAACCTGAATTTCTGTTCGACGAATCGGCTAGAGAAATAAACCGTGTGTATGTTATGAGTTTCGAATATTTTTTGGATGGGGATAATGTTATAAACAATATTTGTCAGATTCGTATCAAGATTGTTTCCTTTAATCCTTTCGCATTGGTAGATAATGTCTGCAATAGCTAGACGGAGTTGAGTAAAAAGCTGCTGCTGCGGTTTTTTGTCGGTTAGTTTAGTTTGGTAGACAGTTTCGAGAATCGGCCAGAATTGATTTCTCTTGGTCCCATAAAACCAATTATAAATGCCCTTTCCGGTAAAACTGCCGAGAAGGAGGTATTTAGCTTGCGGGGGAATGAAAACGCCAAAGGGGTGGGTTTCTATCATAGCCATTTGGCCAAGGCCATAAGGGTGGGAATAAAGTAACCGGGATGGCGAAAGATTTTTGATATCAGATGATAGATGTGAGATGGGTAATATTTCGAATCAAGATTTTTCCAGTGACAGAGTAAATAGTTGCGTTCTTTGATTAGCTGAAGTGATTTTCTGAGAAATGTTTTATTGAAGGTGGATTCTGGAGCGGTGTGAGTTACTCTGGCCTTTGGTTCCCAAACAATCCCGTATCCTCTTTTCCGAGCCCGCCAGCTAATGTCGAGGTCTTCATAGTAACCAGGGGTAAATTTGGAGTCGAAGCCACCAAGTTCATCCCAAATTGACTTGCGGATGGCGCTGCTTCCACCGGAAGCCCAGAATGAAGAGTGAATTTTGTTATCCAAAGGGCCGTTGGTAAATTGTAAGAATCCGTCTTGGACTTCGGCTTTGGCCCAGGAACGATTTTGTTCATTGAAGGTGACGGCGAAGGTTTTGGGATCTGCAAAATGAGGCAAAGTGTATTTGAGCAGGTCTTTATCCGGTTTGACATCCTGATTTAAGAGAATAACTATGTCGCCAGAGGTGGCGGAAAAGCCATCGTTAACTGATACGGGGAAACCCAGGTTTTTGGGGTGGCGGATTACTTTAGTGCCGGGTGCGCTTACTGGTTCTGAGGAGGCATCATCAACGATAATTATTTCGTCGGCCCCCAGTTTCATGACCGCTGGCAGGTTGGCGACAAGAAACTTGGCCCCGTTGAAGGCGGGAATGACGACGGAGATAGTCATGATGCCATTTTACGAGCTTTGACCAAAAGAAACATCCCCAGCAAAAACCGGTGGGTATCAATCAGAATTACCTGTTTATTTATGACCTGCGGGTGCGGTTCTGGATGGTAATCTCCCCAAACTGCTGTTGATGGTTGAATGTGGAGAAGTACTTTTCTTTGTCTAATATCTTGTCGACTAAGTCAACCGGGATTCCCTGGGACGGCTCGATGATGACAAAGACTAGAGGTATGGACGGCGAGAAAGAAAGATTATTTCCCAATTGGCCAATCTGGTTCTCTCCATGCCAGTAAGGTAAATAGCCGTATTTGGTTTTACCGTACCAGTTGAATAGATACGACCAGGTGGTGTTGATATAAAGCGGGGAGGTGACGGAATTGAAAGTAAACGGCCTTCCCTGGGCCTGACTGTACATATAATCGATGGCATCAAGTTCATGGTGCAAGGTCATGGTCTTTTGAATGGCAAATTCGGTCAGGCCTTGAGAATTTTTTTGTTTGATATAAGACAGGTTGGACAAGACTATAAAAACAATGATTGTGGCTTTTACCCACGAAGATTTGAGCCGAGACAGAAAATAAACCGTAAAAAGGATGACTAACATGCCAAGTCCAGTGTGAATATATGGGGTGCTGATTCCGCCAAATATGAGAGGCGGGGCAAATGAAATTAAACCCAAAGAAAATGTGGCCCACCAAGACGGATGGGGCTTAACAAAGACAAAAGCTATCACGAAGCCAAGTACAGCGAGTGTGGGTTGAGTGGGGAAAGTATTGAGACTTATCAGACGTTTAAATTGGTAAAGGGAGGTGTTTATAAGAGTAAGAGGATTAACTTTGAGTTGTGAATAAGTTGTACGGTTAAATAATAAATTCGCAGGGCCGGAGCGACTGGGAAAACCGAATTTTATTTCCGAAATTAACATAGTTGATATTGAGAGAGTAAAAAATGATAGTAAAAGTAAGAGTTTTTTTGAGGTAATAGACAATTTTTTGAGTAAGATCAAAATTAATATGACAGCTGAGTGATAGATAAAAATAAAATTGGATTGGAAGCTCAGGCCCAGTCCAAGACCGGCAAGAATCGGGCCGATGGTTGAGCGGCGTTGCCATTGCCAAAGACCGTAATATAAAAGAGGCACGAAGAGGATGGCTAAAGCGGTGTTGGTCAGATAGATAGCGTGCTGGGTTTGTTCGTAAGAGACGGCCGTTAAAAGTGAAGCCAAGGTTGCTAATGACTTGGATTGGAAAAGCCGAAGGCCGATAAAATATGCCAGAAAGATGGCGAGTGAGTTAATAAAAGACAGCCAGCCGGCTGCTACTGCCGGACTTCCCCGTCCCAACCAATAACCCGGGGCAATAACATAGTAATAGAGAACGCCGTGAAAAAAGTCCCGAGTGGAAGTAGGTGGTCCCTGAATTTTTATGTCCCCGTGAAGAAGCTCTTGAATGGTATAAGCGTCACGTGCCTGGTCGTAACTGAACATTAAATCTCCCCCGGGTAGGTAGCGGATCCGGATCAAAAACCCCAGGAAAAAAATAGTTAATACTAACCAATATCGCTTAAGAAAGCTCATGGTTTTTGGAGGAAAGATGAAGCACTAAAGCCAGACTTGTAGCGGCCAGAACGCCGCGGGCAAAAGAAACCATTTGATCGGTCAGGGGCAAACGAAAGTTGATGCCGAATAGACCGAAATTGAGTGAAGAATCGAAGGATAGGACAATAACTAAGTGACAGAGCAACAGAGTTAAAAGCTGCGGAAGAGTTTTTCGGAAGTGAATGAAAGTCAAAATAAAAAATGGAGTGACCCAGGAAAACCATTGAGGATGGTAGTGAGTGACTGAGTAAAAAAGCAGAAGAACGGACATGGGCCAGGCCCAATACGGCAGGCGCTTGGAAAAAAAATACTGCAGCCAGAAGAGGAGGACGAATCCAACCATAAACAAGGGTAGATATTGGGAGCCGGCGACCATGATTTTGGCATACCACATCTTGTCTGATTGCTGGGCGAGAAGCGCGTATTGTTTAAAACCAGGAGAAGATAGGTAAGGAAGAATTATGAGAAAGTAGGTAATTGCTCCAAGGCTTATGTTTTTGATCTTGGAGCCGGGGAGAAAGGGGAGTAAAAATAGCGGAAAAGGTTTAAATCCGGCTCCAATAGCCAGACTGAATGCGGCTATAATAGGACGACGTGAAGAAAAATACATAGCGACTACAAAAGCTAGGACTAGGAAGATATCAAATTGGCCCATTAAAAATGCCGAATAAATAAGAGGTAGATTGAATGCCCAAAGACCGGTAGCCAGTAGTTTGTGTTTGACGTCTACAAGTTTGAGTAATAGCCAGAGAATGATTAAATCTACAAAAAGATAAGGCAATTTGAGTAAGAATAAGACTTGGGAGTATTGGGGATTTTGGGAGGCTTGACCCATATCCAACAAGAGTTGTTCGAATAGACTTTTCTGAATTGGAAGAAGTTTTAAAAACGCTGCATGAGTTAAATAAGTCAGAGGTGAGTAAACTAAAAAATCATCGCCGTAAAGCTTGACCAGAGGGTCGGTCCGAGGCAAACGACTGATGTAATCGTACACGCCCAAAAGGCTGTTTTTCTGAGAGATAAAATACCCCCCCAAATAGTGCCCACGGATGTCGGGATGGGAAGTGAAAGGCATCAAGGCCAACCTGAAAATGATTCCCAACAGAATAAATACCCAAGCTTTTTTCATATCAGTTTTAGGAATTTGCGGTTGAATTCGCTGGTATCAAATATTTTACTCTTAACGACGGCAGCTTGTGAAACAGCTTGTAGTTTGGAGCTTTTCGCTTTTATCAGCTCCAAAGTAATTCTCTCGAGCTGGGAAGGGGTATCCCACAAAAAGCCGTTTTGGGAATGATCTACTATTTCTTTGTGGCCACCCAGGTTGGTTATAATGGGGACAACTCCCGCGGCCATGGCTTCGACGACCGTGATGCCGAAATGTTCAGTTTGAATCGCCTTGTCCGCCGAATAGCCGCTGGCTGACCAAAATATATTGGCGGTTGAACATAAATCCTGAATCTTTTTAAATGACGGGTTGGTAATGATCTCGATCGGCAATTTTTCAGAAGATTTACGAAGTTTGTCGATGGTGGATTGAGTAGCACCCACTGTAGTTCCTCCGGCTAAAACCAATTTCCACCCCGGGAGTTGTTTGTGTATGTGTTTAAATGAGTTGATGAGGACGGAGTGACCTTTGAGTTGGGTGAGATGAGAAAAGCGCCCGATATATAAAATGATGCTTTGTTTTGTTCCGGGACTAAAAAGGGATGTGTCAATGGGGGGATAGATCACAGTGCTTTCGATATTGAACTCTTTATCGATCGTAGTTTTGGTAAATTGTGAATTGACGACAAATTTGTAAAAACGGGACTTAATAATATTTGACATTGATTGACCGGAAACGTTTTGAAAAGGAAATTGGAAGTGAATAATGGTTTTGGGGGCTAATGAAGTGGGAAGAGAGCCATCGGAAAGCCAAAAAAGTAGTTTATAGTTCATGGTCCGCAGTTGCCGGACATAATTTGCTTGAGAAATATCTAATCCAAAACGATTATTAATATCCTGGGATATGTCATGAGACCACTGGATATCTATTTGCCAACCGTGGTTGAGAAGAAGTTTAGTAAAAGCCGCAGTATAGCGCTCCCCACCTCCTAGGGAGTCCCAATAAGGGTTATAAATTCCGGCCTTTGGCATTTTGCATCTCCCAAACCCTGGCATAAATAACAAACGTATTAAATACTTGGAACAAGCCGTCGATTATACCTTTGGGGCCATCGCGCCAGGCAGATAACTTGACAAAACGCAGCCAGAACTCGGTGGCCATGACTCGCAAAAACCGCCACCAGACGACTAGGGGGTGATTTGCTTCTAATCTCAACCGAGCTTCGTAGTGAGTAAATTCTATAGTTTTATTTAGCATGGAAGATAAGTCACGATGGGAATGGTGTATGAGTTCATGGTTCGTAGTTGATAGTTGGCCCGAGTATGTTGGCTGTTCATGGAGTTCCCCTGAATATTTTTTAAGTAGTGATTTGTGAAACAAACGGATGACTTTATCGTTACCCCAGCCGCCGTAGTGCATTTCTTTATCAAGATAGATGTTGCGACGGGGGATTTGATAGACACCTGGCTTGATAATAGATTTGACTTCGAGTCGAAGTTGGGGAGAAACGCGCTCATCGGCGTCGACGTAAAAAATCCAATCGCCCGTGGTATTTTTCAGGCCGGCATTCCTGAATTGGGAGTAGTCTGAGCCATTGGACTTGATTATTTTGGCACCATAAGACTTGGCTATTTCGTTGGTTTGGTCGGTGTTTCCGGTGTCAACGAGAATAATTTCATCAGCCAAATCTTTAACCGATACCAAGCAATCCCCTATCATGGCCTCTTCGTTTTTGGTGATGATGATTACACTAAGCATATGAGCCTGGGCCCAAGTTCATCAGATAAAAGTCGAGGACTCCCCTTTTTTGCCATTGACGGCCTGAAAATAATAATTTGAGTGATTCTTTCATTAAGGCGACTTTGGTGCGCACAGGAGCCCAGCGCAGGCCAAAAAGCAGGCGGTTTCGAGTGATGTAATAATCCTGAAGGGGTGAGCCTATGCCTGCAGCTTGAGCGTTGGCGTGCCAAGCAAGGCTGTCGGCCACATACATAATGGAGTATCCGATCCGTTTGGCACGTTGGCAGAAGTCGTTTTCCTCAAAATATAAATAGTACTTCGGATCGATTAGACCGGTTTTGTCAAAAACTTCCCTGCGAACAAAAATTGACGCGCCGGTAGCAAATTCGGTCAAAGCGTCTGAATTGTATTGACCAATGTCTAGCTCATCGACTCCGCGATGCGAGGAAATGAGATTGGCCCAATCTATCAGACCACCTGCCGACCAGATAACCTTGCCCCGGTCTGATTTGGAATAACGATCTTTGTGAAACTCGAAACCTGGGGAAAAATATATTTTTGGAGTGAAGATTCCGGCTCGGGGATACTTTTGGGCGGCGCTAAGGAAGGCGGATAAAGAATCGGGGGCAACGGTGACGTCGGGGTTGACGATCCAAATAAAATCCGCTTCGTGGTCGAGGGCATACTTAATTCCAGCGTTGTTACCGGCGGCGTAACCGAGGTTAGCAGGATTTTTGATGAAGATGAACTTGGGGTATTTTTTTTTAACAAAATCCGCTGTACCATCCGTAGATTGGTTATCTATTACTAGAACTTCTGATGGGGTGTCAAGTTTTTTTAGAGAATCGAGACAGTGGGAAATGTACTTTTTGGAGTTCCACGAAAGAACAATAATATGAACTTTCATGATAACTTACGCATGAGCTTTAAAAGCGGTTTTGTAAGAAAACCTGCTTGATCGATTTTGGTTTGATATTTCCACCAATTTAACTTTGAGTGGATAGCTTTTAGTTGATAGTCAAATTGGGTAGGAGTAACGGACTCGGAGACGAAACCGGATTTTTCCCAGAGTTTCAAGTACAAAACTAACATGGAAAAGGCCTGGAGAAGGGAGAGGGTCAGGCCGTGCAGACCTTCTTTGTAGCCTTTACGGGCAAAATACTGGGTAAGAAATTCCTCAGCAGGTTGGGTAACCAAGTCGGTCCAGGAAAAATTGTGGCCTCGAGCAATAACTTGTTCCAGTTGGTGACTCGTGTAGCGATCCATCCGGTTGATAAATTGGGAGATTGAGTTGTAGTTGTGGTGGATGAGGGCGTGAGATTCGTCGGCGGGAAAATCACGGCCGGTGCCACGGGTAAAAGGAACACTGTGGATGACTGGATCCCAAGTAACGGCGCCTTTTTTGAATAATCTGTAAACATAATCCGGCCACCAATGGGAACTTTTGATCCATTGACCAAAAATAATATTACGACGAGGGATACGGTAATAATCCGCACTGGTTTCCGTAATTGCGGAACGAATATGGCCGGCCAAATCTTGGGAGATTTCCTCGTCGGCGTCGAGGAGGAGGATCCAGTCGCCTCGGGCTTTGGAAATCGAGAAATTACGGACGGGTTCCACGATGCCGGTGTTTTTGTGGTGATAGACTTTTGCGCCTAACTTCTTGGCGACTTCGGCCGTCTTATCGGTACTTTCTGTATCTACGACTATGATTTCTCCGGCGATAGGTTTGGCGGAAGAAATTGCCCGGGCGATGTTTTTCTCCTCATTCCAGGCGGTGATAACAACCGAGAGCATAGCGAAAGATAATTATATGCTATCTCTTTGAGTCGCGCTAATTTTTAGCGCTGGGTGGGTTTGATAAACATATAACGCAGGTTGGGCGTTGATATCAGGAATAATGGTGACAAGGGTCAGAAAATGTTCGTCAGCCTGAGATGCGGAAATGCCCAAGGAATCGGATATGAGTATTTGGTCGGTAAGAGCATCTGACTTCCAAAATATTGGTCTTATTTGGACGTTGTCGATTGTTTTATTGAGATCGAACTCGACGTGATTATAGTAATCTTTGAGCCACTCAGTGTCGACCATTGACTGAAGTTTTTGCGGAGGGTAGTGATTGTAGAGAGCTAACCAAATATAAATTGGGCCTGACCTGGCGTTGTCGATTACTATAGTTTCGTCCGAATGGCTCCTGACGAAGTTCGCCAGGGCTTGGTATTGATACCCCCAAGCGGTTGAGCCTTCATGCTTTAATAAAACCAAATTTGAATATATCTCAAAAGAGGAGATTAGCAACATAAAAAAATAAACCATTTTACTTTTGCCCAGACCCATGGAGATGATCCAGGCAAGAGTTAAAAACATCGGCAACGCCCGCCAGGTGGAGAAGTAATCCGGAGTAGCGGCGGCAATGGCCGGAGAAACAATTACTGATACAACTAAAGACTTGCCAAACAGGGATTTATAACTTTTAGAGGAAATAAACTTTTTTATTCCCATGATAAACGGAATTATCATCCACCAATAGAAGACGCTGACTTGGGGAAAAGATTTTCTGGGAGCTGGATCGGGGCGGCTAAAAAGATTAGACGGAGAGAAATATGTTAGAAATAAGAAGGGGTAATTGCCCCGCCCGGCTAAAGTAGAAATCCTGGAGTTGGCACCGGGGGTAAAACTGATAAACATAATTGGAATTTGGATAAGCAGAGCCAATAACAAAGATAAAATGACGATCTTTTTTCGCGTTTTCCAATAATAAACAGCTATGAGGGAAATTAATATAACTGAGAGAACTCTTTCGACCTGATAGGCGTAAGCGGAAAGCGATAAAAAGAGAAATGATAGCGGAAGCATTTTGGGCCGTGAGGCGGCTCTAACTGCCAATACTATCCCCAAAAATAGTAAGGTCAGAGCTAAGTTGGTCTCAAATGCTGCTCGGGAGTAGAAGATAAAAACGGGAGAAATAGCGACTACGAATCCGGCGGCAGGACCCAAAGCGGCTATAACTAAAACCACAAAAATAAGCCCGGAAACTAAGGATGGAAGACGAATGCTGACTGGATTGAGCCCGAATAATTTGACTGGTAAAATTGTCATATAAGTATATAAACTCGAAGAGTAAGTTCCGAACGACCGGTTTAATATGGGCCAGGTTTTGCCGTATTCATCCCGACCGGTAAGTAAAAGAGAGTAGGCATTGTAGCCGTGGGAAGATTCGTCATCAGTTATACCAGCCGGAGTTTTGCCAAAATCTACGCCTCGGGAAATCATGGCTAAAATCAGGATTAAGCCCATGGCAAGATGCCGGTTATTCATAGCCGAGAGTTCTGAATACATAATCGAAAGATAAAAGAGAAAAGACTTGGGTTCTGGCCTGATAAAAACCGGTAGTTAATTTGTTTTGAAATATCCTGGAGATAGGCGGTGGGTAATAGCTTCTGCGAACAGAGATGGCGTAGATATCAAGATTCGTCAAGGAAAGAAGGCGAAGGTACGTTGATATTGTGAGTACCAAAGCGAGCACAATCCCGAATACTTTCATGGTAAGGAGGTGTCGACGAAGAGGAAACCCGGTTGGCCATTGAGAAAATCTACCTGGTGAACGACTTTGGAATAGGGTATGTCAAAACCAACATAATCCCAGGGAGCGGAGATGAGCAGGGCCTTTGCCCTCTTGGAGTCTTGTTTCCAGTCCACTCGGCGGAAAATAAACTTGGGAATTTGACGGGTGAGATAAAACTCGCGAGGATCGGGAGGGCAGTAATAGAGAACATAGGCGTAGGGTATGCCGGTAATGAGCGGGCCCAGACTGCCAAAAGTTTCAGAGATAAGGATATTGTCGTAGCGGTCTTTGTTTTGACAGGCATATTGAGCCGCTTGTTTGTAACCATACTGCCAGTATTCTGAATAAAACCTGGGAAAATGAACGAAGTAAATATCGGCAAATATAGCCAGAGAAATTGCTGAAATGGCAAGATACCCGATGGGTAAGAGTTTGCGAAAGCGGGGATACAAAAATTGAAAACCCGAAGCGATTACCAAACCGAAGAACGGCAGCCAGACCAGAGAGCGCTGGACGTGCTGCTCGTTCATAGTGAAAGAGGCGGCTAAGGGGCCGGCGAAAAACCAAAACAAGATAAGATGACGCAAAAAACGACCGCGGAAGAGAAGAAGGGCAAAGACACCGGCTATGAAAACTGGAAGGTCGGTTAAATACATCAGGCCAATATCGGGATATCCGGGGAGAGTCAATCCCTGGGCTTTCCAAAACCAGAAGCGAAGATCAAAATAATTGAGATACTTGGCCGCCCAATGATGGAAGATGCGATATAGGTCGTGATCGAAGATTTTTTGAGTCAGAGATGTGTAGGAGCCGCGATGAAGATAGGGACTTAGACCGGGGTCGCGTAAAATGGATGTGGCGGCGGCGCGAGTAGTGATGGCCGGGGTAGTAAAAAGAAGGTAAAAGAAAGGAATGGCAAAAATAAATAAGGGGAGGGTGGAAAGCAAGAGTTTTTTGGGGTGAGAGAAGAGAAACTTGAGGCGATCCCTGCTAAGCCAGAGTAACACTATAAAGAGCAGGGGGGAGAAGAGCCTATCGAAGTAAGACCAGACCGAGAGAGAAAAGAAGGTCAGACACCAGGAGAAATCGAGAAATGAAGACCGGCGAAGGGATTTGAGAAAAAACGCCAGCCCCAAAAGCAAAAAGGTAGAGGCGGCTATCGCCTCGTGTCCGTAGCGAGACATGTGGATGTGCCAAGGCAGGACAGCCAGCCAAAGAGCCGCCAAGAGACTGGCCGGAGAGCTAAAATGGAGATGGCGAAGGATGTAATACCAGACAAAAATGGCCAATGATCCAATAACAGCTAACGGCAAACGGGCCGCTAATTCAGTATTGCCAAAGATGGCAATGCTTGGAACCATAGAGTAAATAACTGTCGGGGGCGTGTAATCACCAATGGTTTTGAATATTAGAGGAAGGGCTATTCCCCATTCGTCGCGACCAGTATGCAATAGCGAATAGGCGTTGTAGGCATGATCCGCCTCGTCGATAGTTAGACTGACGGGATAGGAGCCGACTGAAAATGTCCGGGTAAAAATGGCTACCAGTAGGACTGAGATGGTTAGCGAAAACCGAACCATACACTGCCAAGAGCGGCATAGAGTGAATAAAAGGAAACGGCCGCGGTTGCAATATTTTTATGAGTGGACAGACTATCGAGGCCTTGTGAGGCCCAACGCAAATAGATGACGAGGACCGGTAGGAGAAAGGCAAGGTTCTTTTGACCAATGAGATAGGCGATTGATGTAAAGATAAACAGAAGGACGAATTCGGACCAGTGTTTGGTTTTAATGTGATTGAGAAGACCGATAAACCAGAAGGGAAAGAGGACTACGGGTATGGGTTGGAGGGAGGGGGGAGAAAAGTTGCTGCCGTCGCCGGTGACAAAGAACATACGCGGCTGGGCAAATTCAACCAATTCGATAAATTCGTTGATGAGCAGCATGGGATAGCTGTACACTAGCTTGGGGAGGAGAGAGTTGCGATGGATTAACCATCCCCCCCATTGCATGTCCCGCAGACGATCCAGGTATGGACCATTTATGCGATTGGCGAACGAACTTCTGAAATATGCGGGTGACTGAACCCACTCTTTGACTAAATTTCCCGGTTGGGTAACCGGCCACCAGAAACCAGGGGAAATTACTAACAGCCATATCAACAGCCGAATCCGATGAGACACTGTTTTATTCTATCATCCTGCCCCAGATTGCTGTCTGAGAGTTTTCGAAAAGCTTTGTCATGCCTAGTTGTGATTCATTGAGAAATGGTCGGTTGCGATCAAGGTCGGCTAAGTATATGTAGGAAATTTTATTGGCAGCCAAGAACTGGCGAGCTGAAGCTGGATCGGAGCTAGTGAAAAAATCGTTGACAGTTTGCAAACGATCGCGCCAGGGAAATCTCGTGATATCCAGGTTTACCGTATCTTCCAAAAAGGTGGGGTGCTGGGAAAACGCGGCTACGTAGGCAGTGGACTCGTATTTGTAGAGCGGCCTGGGAGCTGGGGCATAGGTGTCGGGTTGGGCGGGATATGTCAGAACCGCACCGGGTGGTTGGGTGGATAAAAAGTTGAGAGCGGTAAGTTCTTCCTGAGATATTTTGGCGGGAGGCTGAGACGGCAGGTAGTGAGGTGAGGTTTGAAAAACAGTCGGAATGGTTAAAAGAGCGATGAATAATGAAGCAGGAACCGTGGTCTTTGAGACGACTGTTCCCGCCATAATGCCGAGGAAGAATTGGGTATAGTAAAAGAATTGGAGAGTGTTCCATGGGGTTCCCGATTGGAGAAAAAACATAGGGATTACTAAACCAAGGAGCGAGGCTGAAATGTAAAATATTTTGTCAGGATGATTGCGGAATGAGAGTAACCCGATGGTCCTAGTTCCAAGATTCCCGACTAGGAAAATCAGCAAAGCGACGATGTAAGCTACTGGCAGCTTGATAAGATTGAGGGTTGATTTGTAGGCCAGCATGGCTTGATAAAACCTAGACCAGTCGAGACGGTCTGATAAGCCCATCATTGTTTCCAGGTACCAGCCGGGCTGCCAAACCAGCAGCTTAGAGCTGTTTGCTAATAGCTGATAGTTTATGGGCAGATATATCAGCAGCCCTATTATTAATGAGATAAAAAATTTCTTATTTTTAAAGGCTGAAAAAAATATTCCTGAAAATGCCAGTAATCCGGCGTAGATTTTGACTTCAGGAAGAAGACCCAAAATAATACCCGCGAGGATGTAGCGATGACTACGAAGTAATAGTAATAATAATAGCAATAGGATAAGAGACAGCGCGTAGGGGGGGTTTAGAAGAGTGGAGATGGCTTGCTGGGACCAAAAGGTTGATTCTCCCTTGCCCAATACCCAACCCAGACTGCCACCAAAGTAGGTAAAAAAAACCGACCAATTATTGGTGGTTAGTTTGAAAACCAGATAGCCGGTTAAAAAGGCCATAATTGGTGGAAGAATTTGAAAGTAAAGGTTGACCGTGGGAATTCGAGTGAGAACGTGCAGACTGGCGACTAAAAGATCAAAGCCGAGGTGATAATTTTGGATTTTCTCCCCAACAAAAATGGGCATTTCGAAAGTTCCTCGCGATAGGCCTTCGATGATAGCTAGGTGCCAAACTCCGTCGTGACCATTGGGACCCCAAAAACCCATGCCAAAGTCATAAACCAGCCCGCTTTTGATCATGGTGGCTGACCAAATAATCGTGCCTATAGTTATCAATAACCAGTGCTTATTTCTTAGAATCCAGGGCATGGTAAAAATGACGGACATCAGCTATTAATGCCGGACCGACTAAAATAAAAATGGCTATAGAAAATACCAATGCCGAGGTGGTGATGTTGACAGCAAGAAAATAAATGTTTGCGGGTAAAAGCCGGGCTAGAGTTTGGGTTACCGGCAGCATACAAATGGTGGCGATAAGCGGTTTGAGGACGCTTGAGGAAAGATCAAACTTGGTAATTTTCTTGACTATATATATGGGGATGATCGACGTAAATGAAATGATTGCAGTTGCCCAGGCGACTCCATCGAATCCGTAACGAATGGCCATTAAGGGCGATAAGATCCAGGCTAATGCCGTCCACATGATCATGAGATACGTATTTATTTTGACTTTTCCTAAAGCATTGAGGACATTGGTGAGAGGGGTAGAAATAGCGGCCCAGGCACTATTGAAACAATATAGCGCAAGTGCCAAAAGGGCAGGTTGCCATTTGGCATAGCGGGGATAAATCTGGATTATGACGGGCACCAAAAGAGTAATCCCGGCGAGGATGGGGAATGTAGCCAGGGAAACGAAGAATAGGGTTTTTTCGACGGCTTTTTTCAATTCGACGGGGTGATCCTGAAGACGGGAAAAGCCGGGAAAGGTAACTTTGGTAACGTTGTCCATGATAAAGCGCAAAGGTTTTTGAGAAAGAGTCTGGGCGGAGCCAATGAGACCAACGCCACTGGCGCCGATTATTTTCCACAGAAAAACTATTAATAAACGGTCTTTAATAACCGCTATAAAAGTGTTTAATTGGAACGGAATTCCGAAGGTGAGTAATCGTTTTAACGAGGGGCGAGAAAAACTAAAGCCCATTTGCCATGGGGACAGAAGATAAATCATGGCGGTGCCAACTAGTCCGCGTAAAAGCACTGCCCAAACATATGAGAGAATCCCCTGCCCTTTTACGGCCAAAAAGATTAAGGAACCATAAAAAACTAAGGTCTCGACTATTTCGACGCCAGCTAGAATCTCGAATCGCAGGCGTCTTTCCAACACAATTGAAGGGATGCTTTTGAGTGAAGCCAAAAAAAACCCTGCCAATAGGCTGTACAAAAGCAGAACTCCGTGGGGGGACAGGTCGTAGTACGAAATAAGTCTGGGAGAAAGAATGAGAGTGACAACTATGAGCAGTGACACAAGGACTTGCTGGATAGTAAATGTGGTACGCAGGTCCGAAAGTGTGATTTCATCCTTCTTCTGAATGAGAGAGGCGGCTAAGCCGATGTCTGAAAAGTAGCTCAAAATGGCGACTAATTCATTGATGACTACAAAGAGACCAAACTCGGCTGGGCCTAGATAGCCCCAGAGGATGGCTAGACCGACAGTGGAGATAATTTGGATAAGAAATGATCGACTAATGAGGGTGACAACTCCAGTTAGAGATCTCGCCTTGACCGTAGCCAAATCTACATCCCCGAGTGTTACTTCCGCATCCATATGGATATTTTACGGTTAAAGGACAATAAAAGTAGAGACCAGGATATTAGAGAAAGCGTGTTGCCCAGGGTGCGGATGGGGGTGTTGGTGAATTTGGCCACAATTTCATGACGCCCGGTGGGAAGTGATAACTGCGGACGGCCCAGTAGTGGATCTAGATTATAGTTTTTCACTTCTGCACCGTCTATCCAGTATCTCCAGCCGGGAAAATAATAAGTTTGCAGTTCGACCAAGGATTGGGGAGAAGTAATGTCAAGAGAATATTTTTGTAAGTTGGAGGTTTTGATAATTCGGATGAAAGTTCCCAACCCTTGGCTAATATTGAGGTCTGCTCCGACCGGATCGGCTGGAGGAGCGGGAGCATAAATTGGGAGATAATCGAAGATGCCGGAAGTTACTAATAACTGCCAGGACTTACCGGAAAATTTTTGGGCATCGGTCATGGACGGGTACCATTCTCTGGGACGAAAATAGTTCCCATTCATAAATATTAATAAGCTTATTATTAAGGGGACAAAGATTTTTTTGTTGGTGGCCATCATGATAGCTCCGGAGAGAAATGAGGCGGTGAAGACGGCCAGAGTGAGGAAGCGCCAGGGGAATTGGAGAAATTCGAGCGGTTTTAGCACGAGCCATATGGGAGTGGATTTGGAATGGCTCATGAATAATGCACCGAGGGTTATAAGAACCAGAATTATGATTAATGATTTATGGTTTACGAATTTTTTGGAGAAAATAAACAACAGGACTAGGATTGGAACTATCCAATATAAAAAACCTAGGGCGAAGGACATAGTGTCGGCAGGGCCCAAGATGGATGATCCGTAGCCCCAATTGATGTTGAGAAAGATCTGCTTTAAGTCCAGAAAATGGGCCAGGTAGTTAAAATAACCGGAAGTAAGAGTCCAGACAGATACGTATTTAGTTTCGAAAATAACAGGTAAGGTAAAGAAGGCGGCAAGACCCAGGGACCACAGAACTGCCAAAAACAAATTTCTAATTGACCTAACTGACCTAAACTTTGCAAGCCAGAAAAGGCACCAGAGAATAAGAACGGGGGTGAAGATCATGAGCATGGGATTGTGAGAAAGCATGAGGGCGGCAACGGAGAGGGAGACGAATGGGATCCATTTGGTTTTTTGGTCTTTTATGAGCCGATAAGTGGTCCAAAAAATGAGCGGATAGAAAGCCATGGCCCAAAATTCGTTGACGGCTGCCCGGACCCAAAAATCCACGGAGTGATATGGCGCGTAAGTGTAAAAAGCTGCAGAAACGAATCCTCCCCAGCGACCCCAAAATTCCCGAGCCAGCAGGTACATGTTCAAGGCAGTGACTATAAATCCAAAAATCCCGACGACCTTTACTACGTCGATGTATTGAAACCCGAGCCACACAAATGGCTGGCCGATTAAGTATGGTAAGGGCGGATAATAGTTGAACAGTGGATAGCCGAAACCATAGCCCATATCCGGAACCCAGCGGCAGGGAATCTGACCGTCTTGAAAACATTTGTTCAGTTCAAGTTGACGAAAAGCTTGCAAATCGTCGTGCATGGAAAAATAGCCCTTTTGAAATAAAAGAGCAAATGAGGGAAGAATTAAAATTAATAAAATTAGTAAATCTTTTTTCATAATGACTTCTATTTAACTGGAATGACCTGGAAAAATAGCAGGTATTCACGGGTGGTGTCGGGGCGAGCACTTTTGGGGTAACTGGCTATTAACTTAAGGCCTATGGATTCGGGGTCGAAAACATGGAAACGACTGGAATTGACGACCAAAAAAACCTGGTTATCGACTAGTGAGTTGGTGAGTTTCTCGTCGACGGAATCGATCCAGACACCGACACCAATAATCCGGGCGTTGGGAACGTCGTTGAGGTACATCTGAAGGGCGGAAAAAGGGGTACCAAAAAAGCCTTCGGAGCCGACTAGAACCGATCCGGACTTGGCGGCTTGGCGAAGATAGGCGGAAACCTCACGAATCCCTTGCCCCGCCGTCCATTCCTCCAAATACCCCGAGCGCTCTATGCGGGAAAGAGGAGCATCTTCGGGGCGGCTGAGTAATTGATAATCGATGGCAAGTGAGGGGAAAAAAATCAGAGCCGAGGCGACATAAACTAAAAGATGTTTCTGGGTCTTTTGACTGATGTGTTCAATAGCGTGGGCGATAAGGATTACTGCGAAAGGAACGGTAAATAACAAATAACGAGCGGTGAATGACTTGGCGATAAAGGATTGGGCGACAACCGGAATAAGCCACCAGGCGGCCAGGACTAGACGAGAGCGCCAATGGGTTAAACGACCCTCGATAAGGCCCCAAAATGCAAATAATAGACCTATGGGAGTCAACAGATACAAGTAAAAGCTGAAAGAATCTTTGAGATGCGGAATCAGTGGATCTAAGGGATGACGCAAAACTTCTGTCAACGAATAAACATAATCTTGATTGCGAAGGGCAATTTGGTGAAATTCGGGACCGAGACGCAGTATGTTGTACATCCCAAAAGAAATGCAAAAAGTAATAGTCAAAAGGCAAAATGATTTAAAAATAGTTTTGAATTGAAAGTTGGGTAAGAAAATCAGAAGAGTTGGAGACATGACTACCGCAAAGATGGCCGGGGATTTTGTCAGCCAGGCAAACCCAAGGGCGAAACCGGCTAACTGGGACATGTCCAGACGAAGGTGAGAGACGGAAAGATAAGATAAGATAAAGGCCCAAAGTACAAACATGGTCAGCAAACTATCCGCCAATGCCATTCGGTCAAAAAAGACCAGGTAAGGCAGGGCGGCCGATAAAACTGTCGCAACTGAAGTGAGACGCCAGTTTTTAAAAAGAAGATAAGAAGCTAGCGCTATCCCGACCACAGTGCCTAAGCCGGCAATAGCCGAAAGTGTGCGAGCGGCTACTAGAGGATCGAAAATTATTTTTAGGAAGGGAATAGTGAGCCACATAAAAAGGGGTTGTTTGCCGTCGGATAAGGGTAAGAACCGAAGGGAGGCTTCGGCTCGCATAACCTGACTCCAGCGGATGTAGATCGATTCATCGGCAAAAACCGGCAAGGAGTTGAGGTTCCAAAAGCGAAGGAGAGCAGCTAGAAGAAGAACAGCCAGACTGAAGATAATCAGCCGCTTATGATTACTCATATTTACCCAGTATACCGTAGAGGCGGATCTTGAAGGTATCGAGGGCCATCTGGAACGGCTCTTTCCAAATATTTAACCTGTCGGACCAGTATTTGATCCAACTGACCGGAACTTGGGCTATGGCATAGCCGTATTTCTGGGCTAAAAACAGCACTTCCACATCGAAGGCTCCCATATAGCCACCGGCAATTTCCCCTTGGGGTAGACACACTTTAAGTTTGGAGAATATCTTTCGGGCGACAGTATGAGTAAATGACTTGAAGCCGCATTGGGAATCCATAATGCCGGGCAGGGCAACAACTTGAACTAGTGTCACAAAAGCCCAACTGCGGATTTTGCGAACCAGGGTATCTTTGGCGGTTTGAGTTCGCACACCGATAACCACGTCGGCTCCGGATTTGTGAGCGGAAATGAATTCGGCTACTTGATGCAGGGGGGTAGACTGGTCGAAATCAGTAAACAAGATATATCTCCCTTTCGCGGCCAACATCCCGGCTGTGACTGCCGCCGCTTTGCCGCCATGGGGAATTTGTAAAACTTTGATATTCCGGTTCATTACTTTCGAGAGCAAGTTATGCGTGCCGTCCGTTGACCCGTCGTCTACGAATATAAGTTCCCAAGGGTATTTTTGCTGTTTTAAGTACTTCAAGGGTAGATCCAAAACCCCAGCTTGAAAATTAGACGATTCGTTGTAAGCCGGGACAACTACAGAAAGATAAATCGGATTATTTTTGTTCATGATTCATGCTCCGCTAATTGTTTGGCAAATTTTAGTTGGTTAATAAAGTTTATTAATCCAAGAAATTGGGGGTAAGAGACAATCATTTTTATGTCTTCCATGAGACCTGATAATCCTTTCTTCCATATTTTGTTGACTTGGCCAACTCCATTCAATGATACAGACGCAACATTGTATTTGGCAAAGAAGACGGTATTCATTGCCGGTTCAATGAGATACTTGGGCTGGGAAAAGATTTCCGGATGAAGGTGAAGTATTCTTTTTTTGATGACCCTTTCGCCGGTATAGGCCAAGTTGAATCCGATCCAGTCCATCCATATAACGTCGTGGGTTCGATGGCCTAAAACTAAGTCATTATTTCCCTCGAAAAATTTGTTGGCTAATTTATTCAAATGATAAGTTTTGAAACCTGTTAGATCTGCGTCTACGAAGGCTATAAATTCCCGGTGGGTGTTTTCCAGTCCGGTTTTAAGAGCCGCTGCTTTACCTAAATTTTTGACATGATTAATTAGTGTGATTCCTGAAATTTTGGCCAAGAGTCGCCTTGAATTGTCAGTGGAACCATCATTGACGACGATGATTTCTTTGACATATTGTGATTTTTTGACCTGGGAGATTATTTCTGATACTCGAGTGCTTTCGTTATAGGTTGGAATGACAACAGAAAGAAGCGGACTAAATTTTGTAGGCATGGGTGAGGGAACGGAAGCGGACAAGAAGAAGCCCTGTGAGTCCTGCGATTGCATCTTTGACAAAGCTCACTCGGCGAGACTCCTGGTGACGCCAGGAGACGGGAACTTCGACAATCTTGTAGCCCATTTTCCTGCCTAAGTAAAGCATTTCTACATCAAAACCAGGGTTAACTGCTGGCCCCGAAATTACGCGGGGGGGAGTAATTTTGTTCATGATCTGGAAGATCCTTTTGCCAGCTTCCGCTGTAAAGGCCTTGAAGCCGCATTGTGTATCTTTAATTGGCAGCTGGAGAATGAGAGCTCGCATAATTACGTTTCCGTAAGCAAGAACTTTCCTAAATAAAGGGGCGTTGGGACGACCGGAGCGTGAACCGATAACTATGGAGTAGCCAGATCTAAGTTTTGGTAAAAATTTATCCAGCTCAGTTATGGGCGTGGCTTGATCCATATCAGAAAATAAAATAATTTCGCCTTTGGCGGAAAAAACACCGGTGGCTATACCAGCGGCTTTGCCCATATGAGGATTGTCTATAATGGTGAGTTCGCTGTGGCGATTTGCCAGCTCATGTAAGAGCGAAGATGTGTTATCGGAGGAACCGTCGTTGACTATTATTACTTCCCAAGTGAAATTCTGTTCCTTGAGGTAATCAATGACAACATTAAGCGACCCGCGATGAAGGTTATCAGCTTCGTTATAAGCAGAAATGACGACTGATAGGTATGGTTGATCGTTCATTGTTACTTAGTAAAACCGAACATGGGATCAGTTAAATTGGAGTCTGCCCCAGAACAGCTGATTTTAACATTTGGGGCTGTATAACGCCAATAATCCGGGAATACTATTCCTAAAGCGCCAAAAGTGAGGTCCAATCGATTGGCTCGGGGGTGGGGAAAGACGACAGTATAAACTGGAGCCAGACTATTAACCGGGGCGGTTTTGACTTTGGCCAACCAGAAAAGATAGCGGTAGCCTAATTGGTAACCCTCGTCGGTCATATAGGAAACGGAAACGCAGGGATAGTCATGTAATTTGGAGTCGGCGAATATTGCGGCAACCGCGGCTTTGCGCTCAATATAACCGCTGTGATTGACGGGGAGATCAACTAATCGAATAATGTTATGAACTACAAAAAAAGGTAAGATTAGGAAAGATAATTTTGGATATCGACTGAGAAATAGGGCTGCGATAATAATAAATATAATATTCAGGCTATTGAGATAGTATTCGGAAAGGTTGATGGGGTGGAGAGAGAAAAAAAGAACGAATAATACAAACCAGCTTACAAAGACAAAAACTTGGTAAGAAGTGAGAATTTTCTTCCTAATTAAATAAACAAACGCGATTAAGACAATGATGGGCAAAAACCAAAAGTTGAGTGCGTTGGGTTTGTTCCAAAAAATATAGTTTATATTTCTGGCGGCGTATTCAACGACGTGCCAGATTTTTTCGAAGAGCGGACGGGAAATTTGAGAAGTTTTGTCGAAAGAAAAAAACAGGGCTTTAGTTTGGCTGAAACCGTGACGAAATTCAAAAACAATGAGAGGCAGGGAAAGAAGAACAAATATAACTCCCGGTTTTAGGAAATCTGAAAATTTATGGTGTTTGCGGACGGCCAAAAAAGCCAGAACGGTGAGAATCCCAAGAGCCAAATGGATATGCCAGACGAGCGAGAAAAGGAAGGCAAAATAGATCAGTGACCGACGATGGAGGGCAAAAAGAAACCAGATTGACCACAAAAATACTAACGTGGTGGGAACAACCTCGCGCTCAGTGGCGGAAATACCAAAAGAAGCGGCATAGATTAGGGTAGAAATAATGGCGACCTTTTTGCCCCATATTTTTTGTGTCACATAAAAGAGGCTTATTATTGAGATAAACCCAATTAGCCACGGCAAAGCTACAGTACCAATGGGATCCATACGGGTGGCCAAATAGAAGGGGATTAGGGCGTAGTAAAAATAAGGGCCGATGAAGATTCCCTGGGCCGTGGTTTGCTGGCCGATGAGGCGGAGGTGTTTATCGACGACGATATCTTTAACTATCCAGGCAGAAAGATCATTATCATGGTTGTAGTTGAAGCGCTCTTTATACTGGTAAACCCTCACAAACATTCCGATAGCCAATATTGCCAACAAGGGAATTATGCTGATTGTTTTAAATGAATTAATTAACTTATGCATAATTATTCAAATTTATGACGGAAGCGGCGCTGAACTAAGAGGGGACCGATTTGATGTTCTTCTTCGACAGATGAGAAAAAGCTTTGACGGACGAGCCAGGTGTATCTAAGCTGAGGATGCTCATCGTCGGGTTCTACTATAGTGTAAAGGCGAGTGACCAGCCCGGTATCGGGAAAACGACGGTACCAGGTGGTACCGCGCCAGAGAAAGACATAATCATAGGCGTGGGGAATAATCGGCGGCACATAGGCATCCGTATTAAAAGCCCGGTCTTTGGCATCTGTGTAGACCCAGTCTACTGCCTGGAGAATGGATGAAAGGGAAATATAACCCGGAAAAGGACGGGAGAGCAGTGCAAAAGTCTGGGAAATGTTCTGGTAGAGAAAGACTGCTAAAAAGGAGACTAAAACCAAGCGATTTAAGCGAATGGCCAAGACGGAAAAAATGATAACAAAAACTAAATAAAACCCAGTGAAATAATAGTCATAAACGTTACCCTCATTGCCATGAAAAAAGAGCATGCCGACTAATGGTGTGAAAAACAGCACTAAAAGGAGTTGGAAGTGATTTGAGAATTTGCGAAATAAGGAAAGCCCACAAAGGGGGAGAAATATATAAGCCGGAAGAAGACTGGAGGGGAACAATTTGGATCCGAAGGTTTGGAGATAAAAAGGCAGACGTACTATAAGAGTGTCCAAAAAAGAGAGTTGGAAACTTTTGTCGGCAACAAAAAATTTGAGCAAATTTTGACTAATAATTCCCTGATGCCGGATATCAAAAAGAATCTGGGGAGCGAAACTGAGAAAGATGGCGGACAGGGAGAGAAGAAAAATTTTAAAACCGGGGAAAAGTGATCTATTGAAAGCTAAAAAAATAATAATGGCGGGTAGGATAAAAATTTCCGTGGCACTACCGAACTGCATGGATTGGCCAAAAAGAAAACCGACCCCTATCCAGGCCCATTTCTTTCCGTCTATGACTTTAAATAAGAAGTAGACCAGAAGCATGTTGATAAGAAACATGGGGGTAGGATTGCTTAGCCAGCGGGAAGCGTGCATCAGAGGATATGATATGGCCGTGATGAATACGGCGAGCAGGCCGGCACGGGAACCGGCGATTTTAGTGGTGAGGTGGCAAACCAAAAAAGCTGCCAGGACAGTGGTTGAGCTTAAGAAAACGGCTGGCCAGACGGGGTTCCCGTTTCCCAACCAATAAGCCGGGGTGATCAGCCAATAGTACCAGGGACCGCGGAATATACCGGAGATGCCGGTGACCGGGCCCACCAGAAAGAATTTGCCGTTGTGGATAAAGTCCCAAATAACCTTTGCGTCGCGACCCTGGTCGTACCAGAAACCCAAGAAATCCTGCGTCCGATAGACACGAAGAAAAAGAGCCAAACCCAAAATAGCTGCCAAAATTATTTTATGTTTCATATATTGTGAACCAAACGCAGAACTTTTACACCCCAGGGGAAAGTCCATTCCTGGTCAATTTTGGACCAACCGAAGGCGGCGATTTCCCATAACGGGTTGTTAATTGGTTCACAGTCACTTTGTTCACAAATGACGAATAGTTGATCGGTCAATTTGTCATGGATGGTGTAATAAGGGGCATCATTCAATTGCATAAAGTAGCGATAACTGGCGTCGTAGTTGTTTTTGGCGAGCAAGGCTAAGTTGAAAGGGGAATTTTGGGACTGCGATTTGATGAAGTTTGCTATTTCTATGGTGCGTGCCAGCTGATTGTTCGGTGAATTGCGGAAAGGGTTATTTTGAAGGGAGACAAAGAACAACGGTAGAACCAGCAGGATTCCCATAAACGCCAGTTTGGTTTTTTGGAACAGCTGGTTCAGAACGAAACCTAAAAGAAGAAAAATTGCCGGAAAAATAAAACCGTAATAATGATCATAGATGTGTTGTTTGTACAAACCGAGACCAATCAGGCCAAATCCCAACCAAGAAATAACGAACCAGGCGGCGGGTGATAAGCGGCGGCGAATGGCGTAAAGGATGGCCAAATCAAACAAACCGAAGGCCGCCCACTTGCCCACTAAGGAATTTTTGCCGGCGAGAAGACTCGTTGCCATGTCTTGCCAAATAGGCCAGAGATTGGGAACGGCTTTATATACTTTGAAATTGACAGTGGTTTGACGGTCTGTAAAAAAGGTTTTCATGGAGGAATAATTTTGCCAGCCGTGGCGTAAATCAAAGATGACCAAGGGCGACATGAGTAATATCAAAATCCCAAACCCCATGAGCCAATATTTTTTGTTTGACTTCTTATCCGAGCTTAAGAATAAAAATAAAAGAATTGTGGGAAGTAGGAGAAAGCCTAAATAGTGAGAGTTGAGGACAAACGCAAAAGAAACTGCTGAGATGATTAGCCAGCGCCAGCGGCTGAAACGCCAGATATTCCAAACTCCATACATGGTTAAAAGAGCAAAAAAGGCCATGATATTGGGATTCCACGAAGAACGGGAGTAAATAATAACAGTGGGTGAAAGAGCGTACAAAGCTGAAACGGTCAATCCCGGCCAGCGTCCAAACCACGAGCGGCTGATCCACCATAAGAGCGCTACGGTTAACAACCCGAGTAAGGCCACAAAAACTGCAGGGCCAACGGGAGATAGGTTGAATAAAGCCAGAGAGGGGGCGGCTAAATAATAATAGAGAGGACCGAGATACATGTTGCCGATGGAAGTACCTGGACCAATGGCGGGAAAGTGTTTGAGAGCGACAATGCCCTTCATAACAAGGGCGTCACGGCCTTCGTCGCCCAGAAAAGTCATGTATTGGTCTATTTTGTAAAGACGCAAGAAGGCTCCGAGGAGCAAAATGGAAATGATTGCGATTTTTTCTAGTCTCGTTATCGAAGTTTTTTCCATAGCCGAAATAGGTCGACAAAACTTTTGATAATGACATTCAAGTTGGCCCCAGTGCCGGAACCTGTTTTTCGGGGATAATGATGGACTCCAATTTCGATTATTTTGAATCCTGATTTTTTGGCTTTAATAAGGAACTCGCTAGAAATAAAGGCTCCCCGCGATGATTCCAGTTTGGGGATAGTGTCAATAACTTTTTTGGAAATAAGTTTAAATCCGCAGTCGATGTCCCGGATATTTAAACCAAAGAGTAAATTTACTGCTGTTTGCCAAAGTAGAGTATTAGCTTTTCGGTAAAAAGGGACTTGCCTTTTTAAGTAATAGCCAACAACTAAGTCAGCCCCAGTTTGCTTTTGATTGTGAATAAAATTTGTAATTTCGGAAAAATCAAATTGGCCATCGGAGTCTGTAAAAGCTATCCAGGGAAATTTGGCGGCGTATAGTCCGCTTCTTAGGGACGCGCCGTAACCTTGATTGGGATTATGAGTGACGACTTTGATTCGTGCATCCTGGCGGACTAGTTTGGCGGCAATTTCAGCTGTCCGGTCTTTGGATCCGTCGTTGACGATTATTATCTCCCAGTTTTTGACGACTTTTTCCAAAATTGATTTGGCCTTAACAACGGTATTTTCTATTTGTTCTTGTTCGTTGAAGGCCGGAAAAAAGACCGATAGCTCATCAAGCATGCCTTAATAATATCAAAATGGTAATATTTAAGAGTGACCAGAGTGGTAAGAGATTTACTGATCTTGGCGGGTGTGGCTGTGGGATCGACAGTGATTTTGTGGATTACGACAGGGATGAAGGTGGTATATCAAAATTTTGACGGGCCATATTACACGGCCGTTGCCAAGTGCTTTTATAACAAAGATTGCCTGGGTAAAAGTTTTGATTTTCCTTTGAAACTGGAATATTACCCGGCGCATTTCCCGTTGTACCCTACATTCATTAAGTTGATGGAGCCACTTGGGTTGATAAGGGCGGGGTTAATAATAAATATATTGGCCACAGTGGCGGCGGCAATTGTAATATATGAAGTAACAAAGAGGAATTTGTGGATAGCGATGACCTGGTTATTCTTCTGGCCAAGGATGTGGGTGGTGAGATCGATTGCTAGTCCAGAAACTTTATTTATTTTGTTTGTAGTTTTATCTTTATATCTTTTTGAAAAGAAAAGCTATTGGATGTCTGCATTGGCTGGATCGGCGGCGGTTTTGACAAAAAGCCCGGGAGTATTGTTGTTCGCGGTTTATGCATTGATGTTTGCAAGAAAACCGGACTCCAAAATATGGCCGGTTTTATTGATCCCCATAACATTGCTAGGGCTGTTTTACTTTTTCAAAGTGCAGACAGGTGATTTCTTCGCCTACTTCCATTCGGGGGACAATATTCATTTACAATACTTGCCGTTTAAGGTGTTTGACAGCGGTCAACCGTGGGTGGGGACGTTTTGGCTGGAGGATGTGTTGTGGATATACCTAATTGGAGCGATTGGAGTAATTAAAACTATGAGAAAAAATCAGGTGTGGGGCTACTTCGGAGTGGTGTTCTACGCGACTATTTTGTTCGTGTCACACCGGGATATTGCCCGGTATAGTCTGCCATTGGTGCCGGTAGTTTTGATCGGATTATCTGAAATTTTTGAACGACGCGAAGTCAGATGGGCAATGGCGCTGCTTGTCGTACCGATGTTTTTTTACAGTGTGAATTTTCTGCTTCATAACCAATTGTCAATAGCCGACTGGGCTCCGTTTTTGTAGCCCTTCGACTCAGGACTTCGGGGCATTGGTCTTCGTTTTCCAAATGAATTTGTTGTAGATGTAGTAGTTGACGATGAGAACGATAAAGATGGCGCCGAAGTAGAAAAATTGGATAATGACGGCACTGCCGCGGGCAAAAAACTCGCCGATACGCAGGATGACAAACTGAATGACCAGAGCCAGAAGCGAAGTCAGATTGAACTGAAAAAACTTGCCGATTATTTTAGCTCCCGTAACTTGATAATCTTTGAAAGTCCAAAGATTGTTCAGGGTAAAGTTGCTGATGATAGCGATTTCCCCCCCGATAACGGTGGCTACGGAAGGGGTGAGGATATGAGTAAATACGCTGGTTATTTCAAAAAACAGGGTTTGGAGAGTCAGACCGGTGCCGCCGACGACGGCGAACTTGAGGAAACGGCGGATTTTGGGATTGTGCCATTGGAGAAGAAAGATAACCCGGAGCGTTTCCTGCATTTCGTTTTTGATGATTTTTGATTCACCGGCAGTTCTGGCTTGAAAGGCAAAGGGGACTTCTTTAACTTTGGCACCTTTTTGAATCATATAGAAAAGGAGGTGGATTTTGTAAGCGAAAGATTTGGAAAGCAATTTGGAAAAATCGAACTCGTCCATGAAACCTTTGACTCGGGAAAGTTTGAAACCCCCAGTGACATCGTGGACGTGGGGCAGGATCAAGCAAGTTCTGGCGACCAAGTTACCGACGACGCTTAACAGTTTTCGATCAATCCCCCACTCGGCTGGAATAGACCCGCCGGGAATATATCTGGATCCAAGAATGTAATCGTAGCCCTTATCGATTTGGGTTATCATTTCAGGAATTTTTTCTGGGGGATGTTGGAAATCTCCGTCGAATTCCATGAGATAATCGGCTTTGAGCTCTTCCATGGCATGTTTCATGCCTTTGGCATAGGCCATACCCAGGCCTTCTTTTTTGGTCTCGACTAAAAGATGTAACCAGGAGTGTTGTTTTTGCTTTTCACGGACCAGATTGGCCGTACCGTCCGGACTATTGCCATCCACATACAAAACCTGCAAGTCGTGGTTTTTGGTCTCGGGACGAATACTGGCGATGGTTTCCACCATTTTGGCCACATTGGCGGCCTCATTAAAAGTTGGGATAACGATAACAATGCGCATGATAGAATCATTATGGCATGAAAATAGACATATTGACACTATTTCCCGAAATGTTTTCCGGGCCGTTTACGTGGTCAATAGTGAAGCGGGCTAAGGAAAAAAAGATAGTTGATATTAAAATATTCGATATTAGAGATTGGGCGACGGATAGATATAAATCGGTGGATGATAAACCCTACGGCGGAGGTGCAGGGATGGTAATGAGAGTGGATATTATTGATAAAGCAATAGAGAGTTTAAGAGTGGAAGAGTTTAAGAGTAAAAGCAAGATTGTTTTATTGGATGCGGGGGGGGAGAGATATACGCAAAAAAAGGCTGGTGAATTAGCTAAGAATAAACACTTGGTAATAATCTGCGGGCATTATGAGGGGGTGGACTATCGGGTGCACGAGCACATAGCAGATGAAATAATATCTATTGGCGATTATGTGTTATCGGGAGGAGAAATCCCGGCGATGGCAATTGTGGATTCGGTGGTTAGGTTATTGCCGGGAGCATTGGGGAATGAAAAATCCCTGGCCGAAGAGTCGCACAATAATGAAGAAGTTGAATATCCTCAATATACCCGGCCGGAGGAATATAAAGGCTGGAAAGTGCCGGATGTATTATTGACCGGAGACCACAGAAAAATCCAGGAATGGAGGAAAGATGGCTTGCACAAGACTTGAAGAGTTAGAACTGGGAAACGGACGGGTGTTGAAGATCGGGTATCGACCCAGAATTGAAACTGAAGGGGAAAACGGGAAGACACAAAGAATACGGAAAGATGAGTGTGCCTTGGAAAAATGCGAAAGATACAGGGCGGGTTTTTGTGGAGATTGTGGAGTGTGCGGATGGCATATTACAGCCCTTTTTGTAACGCAAAGCCCGCCAACTTCTGATAGTGAGAGCCGGAGCGGGAGAGAAGACTTTCGTAGAGAGTAAGGCGGTCGACTGTAAATGGCGATAGGGGGGTAAAGTCGTAGTCGGACACAAGACTTAGGAACTTTTTGGTCTGAATGGGATCGTCTTTCTTGAACTTGCCTATAGTGATATGGGGAAGAAAACGGTCCTGGCTGGGGAGGGAGAGCCGAGAAAGAGATTGAGACAGGGAGTTTTGGAGCTTTTTCAGCTCTTCTATGTCGCCGGTCAATCCCAAATAAATGAGGCTGGAGCCGTGGCGGTGATAGAGAGTTTCTAAAAAGTAAGGCTGGAGAGTAAAAGGAGAAAATGATTTTGCGACTTGGGAGGTAAGGGTGGTAATTTGGGAAAGTTGATCGTCGGGAGTCCGGCCGAGAAAGTTTAGGGTGAGATGGAGTTTTTCCGGTTTTTCCCAGATCACGGGGAGACGGAGACCGTTGAGATTTGACTGGAGTGAGACGATCTCGGAGAAGAGGGTGTCAATAGCGAGGAAGAGGCGATGCTTCAAGTGCGGTAAATGAGTGACCCGATAATTAAAACGGCCAGAACAGCCATGAGAAGGTATTCAAACACAATCTTGATGTGAAGGTCGCGATGTTGATGGTGGTGAATTACCCCCCAAACTACATAACCTGCGGCCATACTTAGCAAGATGGCGAAGCGCATATAAGAATCATAGGTGAACCAAAGTAGTCCCCACAGACCAACCAGTTCCATGACCAAAAGGCTGAAGTAGTGAAGCGGGTGGCGGGATAAATCCTTGGCAAAAGTGATTTGAGACATAATCAGAGAATTTGACCGCGAAGCATAAAGAGCGCGGCAATAAATAAAGTTCCCAAAAATATCAAATGGGCAAAACTCTTACTCGTCCAGCGGGCTATACGGCGACGAGCAACAATAACAATGTCCATGATAAGGACAATCAATATTATAGCTAAAATTACTATGGATATGGCCTTGGATACGCTAAAAGGATTGGTGAGGGGGACGGGGGTGGAAGTGGTGATGGGCACAGGGCTGACGACTGGCGCGGGGGTAGGTGATAAATCAACAGGAGCGGCGGCCAGAACAGTAAATGAGGAAGTCTGGGAAACGGCTTGTGCAGAAGACAGCTTGGTGCCAAACAGTTGAACTACCAGGGTGGTCTCTTGGCCACCTAGCTGACCGTCGATCACGGCTACCCCTATGTCTTGGTACTTAGAACTAAGAAGGTTTTCCCGATGAGTGGGAGAATTTATCCATGCATTTACAATCGATTGGGGGTCTGAGAAGTCACGGGCCAGATTTTCTCCCGCATAGCGGTAGGAGTACCCGGATTGGGTGATAAAAAACCAAGGCTGGGTACCTATGGGCGAAACGTGAGCCCAATAATCTCTGGCAAACATATCGGAAGCCTTGGCGAGGGCGGCAGATGAGAGCTGAGAATCCAGCCTGAGGACAGATAGGCCGTCGGCTTGACGCTTAACGTTTGTTAACTGCACGATTTCTTCAGGAGGAATCTGGGAGGCATAACCTAAAATAAAAGGCAAACGTTGGGAAACGGGCTGGAGCAGGAGCTGGAGACCTATAAATGAAGTTAGGATTAATAATAAACCGGTGGGATGGAGCATCCGGGCCCGGTGGTTGTTGCTCTCGTGGGGAAGAAAAAGGTGCTCAAAAAGGGACATCTAAGTCATTATGGACAAGCCTGGGCGTGGAGTCAATGGAAGGCTAGACTGGTTCTGCAACCGCTACGAAGCGCTGAGAATCGAGAAAGCCGGTACAGGTGAAAATGGTTAAGCGGGGAGTAGTCGAGGGAGAAAGAATGTCGATCTGAGATGGAGGAACGACGGAAGTAGAAGTAATAATAAAACGCCGGACGGCACCGCCAGCTAGGCCTATCTCGACGATCTGGCCGGGACGGGCGTTGTTTAGCCGAGCCAGCAGTTTGGGCCAATTGTGGCCATACAAGACTGAGTTGCCGATTTCACCGGGAATGGGGGTGCTATCGAGGTAAGAGACGCCCTGGGAAGTATACTGCCAACGAACTCCGGAGAGCTGGGCCGGGATGATGGGCAGGTCAATTTGGAGATCGGATATTTTGATGAACTCGGGTCGACCGGCGGAAACTTTGGGTAGGGAAACCAAGGAAATGGGAGAGTAACGCTGCCAACCAAGATAGCCTGCTAGCCCGAAAGAGATGAGTGAGACCAAAATGAAGAGAAAAGTGAGAAAACTACGCACGGTGACTTCGGCGATGGGAGAGAAGAGCCAAAAACAAGGTTACCAGGCCAATTCCCAATAGTGCGGTGATGAGGGCGGCGTTTCCGGTGGTGGCTAACCCGAGAACTTGACCTCCCCCGACCGCTGGAGTGGTGGACCAATCTCCAGGCATACAATTGTTGACGGCACGGACGACAAAGTTGTAGCGAGTGGCGGGATCAAGTGCGCCAACAGCAAATGTAGTTGCGTTGCCCGTATTGGGAACACCATAAATATAGGCCCCCGAAACAGGGCCGTAGGCAATCGTGTAGTGAGTTGCCTGAGTTGACGCTGTCCAAGTGAGGCTGGCCGTGGAGCCGGTACGAACAACCGACAGAAGATTGGGGGTACCGGGTTTGGCAGAATCGCAGACCGGAGTTGAGCCGCCGCCCACTCCCCCACCCCCTGAAGTAGTAGCTGGGAGACAGTTGTAATTGCTGTTTTTGGCCAAATAGGCTGTGCTTTCCAGACCCCAGGCGGAGCCATCCGGGATATAAACCCAATCCAACTTCACCAATTGATCGATTTGATCTTGGGAAAGGCTGTTCATCTTCCACCAGTCTGTCTGGATGCCGGCTCCGGAGCTGGCGCAGAAGCATTGAATGAGAGTAGTGTCGCTGACCGTATAAACCTGGTCGGTACCTGAGAATTCTCCTGATTGGCCCACAATGCCGTGAATACCGGAGTCGTAACTTACCTTGAGGTTGCCTTGAGGACTGAGACAGGAAGGAAAATTAGGTACTTCGGCTGAAGAGATGGCCGCAACGGGACCGACTCTGAAAGTCCACATCAACAAAAGGGATAATAGAAAAACCTTAAGTTTCATCAAGAATGCCGGGCAGAAGGGGGCAGAAGTTGAGTTAGGAGTAAATTTTATACCCTAATAACCTAAAAATCAAGTACTTAAGATTATAGATAATCCCTGGGCTGGCCTTTTTTAGTACTATTTGAGTAATATCGTTGGACGAATATAAATTGTACTCTCTGGCAAAATAGCCTTGGGCAGAGATTTCCGCTTTGGCTGACTGGTCAGGCATAAGTGGGATTTGAAAATGTCCATCAGCGTCCGCGGAGACGGATTTTAGCGGGGTGACTATATGAGCCGAGGATATAGGAGAACCAAATTCGTCTATTACTTGACCGGTGGAGGTGGAAGGAAAGTAATAAGAAGTAAGGACATCTACTGCTGGCTCGGGCTCGCCAGATTCTGTCCAAAGTTGGGTAGAACTACCGGTGTTAGTCCAGTAGTTGAGACCGGCTAGATCTGGCATGGGAATCAGGTTCTTCAAAACCTTATCCAGCCAGACTGACTGCTCTTTGGGAGTCAAGCGGCCGTGGATATCCGGAATAGGAGCGCCGAATTCTCCTAAGACGACGCGGCTTTTTGATTGTTTGGCAATCCGAGCTATATCGCGAGAAAGAGAATCTGGAGATTTGACATAGTGATCGATGCCAATAAGACTCCCGAGCTGGGAACTAGTGTCCGGGTCGAACACCAACTTGGCGACGTCTCCGTTGGTGGAGTTTACAAGAATGACTTTTTTGTGAATTCGAGAAAAGGCCGAGAGAGAAGATTGGTACTCGGAGATGAGAAATCGACGAAATCGATCGACTTGACCGGTGCGGCGCGGGTCACCAGGGCCGCCATTTTCGCATTCCGGGCAGGAAGAAAAAACGTCACCGTCGGCGAACAGGTCAGGGTTTTGTATTATAAATTGAGAAATTTTGGCTGTGTGGTCTGCGGCTGATAATGGGGGGTAACCAAACCAGCCTTCCCAACCGGAAAAATTACCCCTAAACCAGACGTTTAATTGATACTTACGGGCGGTATTTACCCAACGCTTGAGGTAAGGAATAAACTCCTCGTCGTACGGTGTGGCGAGGGCGATGTGGGTGGTGCCGGCAGCGGCTATATTTTTGACTTGGGTATCTATAACCGAGTCAAAGCCGGAGTCTTTTGACTTCTCCCGAGCGAGATCTCGGGAATATTTCATGGTATCTATTGACTGAATCTGCCACCAGGTGGGATGGCTTGACGAAGCGGCAAAAGACGGGCTAGCTATTCCTGAGAATAAAAAGACGATGAGAAAAAGAGCTAAAAATGCCATAGTGGACTAATTTTACTTCATTTCTGTTGACCGAAGACCGGTTCGGTCTGAAGAAGCGGGAAGAACTGAGAATCGAGTTCGTAAATGTCGGCAAAGGGATAGTGGTCCACCAGGCGGTATTTGGTGAAGCCTGGAGTTCTGCTGACCGTTTTCCAGGTCATATCATTGTCATCATAGGTACGCATGACAATCCATCTGGCCCAGCGATCTGGAGCGGTGACCGCAGATAACCAGTAAGCTCCGGTGCCTTCGTGGATGAAGCGTTTCATAGGCAGACCGGAGGTGAAGATGATGGCGTCGTGAGAAGCGGCAGAAATGAGAATAAAACCTTTTTGATCGCTGGCGTGTCTTTGCAAGTAGCCGGCAACCTCGGAGACATTTTTTTGGCTGGAGCCCACCCTGGCGTCGTCTATGGTTACAGCGTCCTGATTTGCCAGAGAAAAGAAAAGAACAAATGCCGTTAGTCCTACAACGGTCCAGCGAAGGTAACCGGCTTTGTGGACCAAAAAGCCCAGAAAGATGGCTATTGAGGGCATGAGCATGACTCCGTAGCGAACATTGAACCACGTGTTTCCAGAAAGACCCTGAACGAATAGAACAGAGTGACCCATGTAAAGAGCAAGAATGTTGAAGGCCAACGGAGCCAAGAGGGTAAGGCTGGCAAGTTTGGTGGACAAAGTCACCGACCTGTCCGCGAGTAAAACTATTAGTCCTATTAATCCGAGGACGGCCGGAAGAGTATAAGAGTTGTACATCAAAGCGTAGAAATAAATTTTGGCCGACAAAGCTAGATCGCCTTTGGTGGCTAGAACACCGGCGTCGGCAAGCTGGGCTTGTTGGGCGCGAGCAGAAAAAGGACCAAAAGCAAAATAAAGAGCGTCTTTGAAGATTAGCTGGTTCCAAAGCAGCCAGAGAGCGATCCCCAGGCCACCCATGGAGCAAAATAAAATAGTGGTGCCTTCGGCCGTAGTATAATTTTTTTTGGTCCAAGTGCGGAGCGAGACTAGTATTGTCGCGATAAAAAGCAAAAACCAACCATCGTAGCGGATGAGAGTAGACAACATGATCCAGAAGGCGGACTGGATTAGCTCCAAGGTATCGTCCGTCTGATGCCAAACCAGAAGCTTGTAGCAACCGGCTGTCATGGTGGCCAAAAGCATGAGCTCGGTCATCGCGGTGGATTGAAGATATAAGACATTTAGGTTGACGGCAAAAACTGCAACACCTATCAGACGGCTAAATAAATCGACCTTCAGTCTTTCTAAAAACTTGTAAATCAATATCCCGGTGGCGACAAATGCGATCATGGATTGGATAGACCCGGATAGCCCTGAGTGCCACATGAAATCGTTCCAGATGGTAGGAGCCATTAATAAATGTGTTAAAGGCAACCAGACAGACCCCAGTTGAGCTAGGCCGGGCTTGAGCCCTTCCACCACCCTTCGGCCAATGTCCAAATGCGAACGGGCGTCGTTATAGGCGAGTCCCAGGCGATTAAGATAGAAGAATATAAAGAAGTAAATCGATATGGCTGAAAGAGCAATGAAAGCTATTCGTAATGGAGAAATGTTTAGTTTAGCTATGTTTTGTTTCATGGGAATTTGCCTTCCATCTGGCAAGAACAAAATAAACCGGACAGATCAATGCCAGAACGGTAAATATAAGGTGGAAAGTGGTGGCGGGAATAAATCGGCCCAAGTAAAGGTTGTAAATAGCTGAGCCGACTTGGCTCTGAGACAATAAATTTTGATTATATTTGTAGGTATAGGGTATGGGATCGGGTAAGAGCCTGGCTTCTTGTTTGGGCGGGATGGCCGCCGAGGTTAGAGCCCCCAGGGACGAGACATAAACGCTATAGATCAGTCCGATAAAAAACAAGACTGTAAAGTAATAGTTACGGTGATAACGTTCCAGAGCGATTCCCACAAAAATGCTGGTTATGGCAGACGCCGGGATAAGATATCTGGGTCCAAAAGACCAACCTCCCCATGGGTCTCCAAACATGGCATAGGAAGCGAGAGACAAAGTAATTATTGATGCGGAAATTTGGGCGATGGGGCGGATTTTTGGCTGTTTGAGTGCCATGGCCAGCCCAATAATCCCGATTATCATGAGAGGTGAGTAATAAAACCAGCTGCGTTCCCGGCTAAAAAGCAGAACATACAATCCTTGGGGAAAGTTTCGAGGTTTGTAGGGCAGAGACAAACCTTTTTTAGGCGATGGAGTAGAAGTGGGTTCAGGATTTACTTTTACAGCGGCGAATTCACTATCACTTACTCGACCGACAAATTGAGGCACTCGGAAAAAGGATCCGGTGAGTGTGCGGTTGTACCAGAGGAAAAAAAGGAGAAAGGGAATAACCCCGACTAGAAATCCCGTCCATTTAAGAATGTTTAGTTTGGGCTCTTGAAACGAGCGGGAAAAGCCATATATGAGGATAGGACTAATAAGTATGAGGTTGGGGACATCCGTTATCAAACCTAATCCAGTGACCAACCCCAACAGAATCAGGTGCCAAAAGTGTAATTTGGTAAATATGAGGTGTAAACCAACGAGGGTTATGGCGGTGGAAAGATGATGCTGAGTAAAGGTGTTTGCGTATACTAATGCGTTGGTGGCAAAGAGAAACACCCAGCTAGCCAGCAAGCCGGCCCAGACTGAAAGGCCAAGCCTGCGAGAAAGCCAGTAAATCAGATAAAAATTCAGTAGGGCAAAGAGGGTGGTGGTTAAATATGCAAATAACTGAGGGAGCTGGAAAGCCGAACCAATCATGTAGAGCGGGATGCTCAAAAAAGAAACCCCGGGAGGGAAAATAGAAAAGTAGCGGCCGTTAAACTTTACGACATCGGGAGCAGATAGTTTGGCTTCCCGGTAGGTCAGAAAGATATCCTGTCTGGTAACGATTGTTTTAGTAAATATGTACCTGGCAATACTGTTGGAAAGTTCGTATGGGCCAGTGGGGGAGGTGTTATAAATGGTCTGGCCATCTTTAAAATCTACCGGTCGGCCCCGAATTATTAACGAGAGTAAAACCAAAGCTGACGCAAGGACTAAAATGTGAGAAAACTTAAATTTGGTCATAGAATGTGTTAAATTTTACCTAACTTATGCCTAAAAAGCTATCTTACTTATTTGTGTCCCCACATCTGGATGACGCACTTTTATCTTGCGGAGGGCTGCTCTCTTATTTGGCAAAAAAAAACACAGTTACCGTGGCGACAGTGTTTACAGAAGCTCATAATCAACAGTCAAATTTATCTATTCGCCGATTCTTGAAACTATCTAGCGAAAGAGATTCCTTGATATTGTTTCAAAAGAGAAGAAAAGAAGACGCGGGGTTAATTTCCAGTCTGGGCGCAAACTCCGTGCATTTGGGTTTTACAGACGCTTTATACAGATTAAGGCCCGGAAGAGATTGGTGGGGGCGAAAGATCGGTGATTTAAATTTTATTTATCCACTTTTTTCCTGGCAATTGAAAAGAGGGCGTGTAAGCGATTTGGATAAACCATTAGAAGAACAAATCGCTCATGAAATAAGAAGGTTGGTGAAAGAGAAAACCGTGATCCTGGCACCGACTGGAATAGGTAGACATATGGACCATTTATTGATTCGTCGGGTGTGCGAGAAATATTTTCCTGAAACTATTTTCTGGTCCGATTTTCCCTACAATGTGCGGGGTAACCAATTTTTTTCCGATTTAGCAGACAGGGGCTATCAAATTTTAGGGTGGGGAGAGAATTTGGATCGAAAGGTCGAATTAATCAAGATGTTAAAGACTCAAGTGAGATTACTTTTTCCTGACGGCAACATCCCCAAGGTTCCCGAGTATTACTTCTCTAAGCAAGGAGTAATCCCGTTTCCTGCGGTTGTCGGAAGACTCAAACCGCTGACTGAAGAGAACCAGTATTCTGAAGGCCAGGAGAGGGATCAAGAACCTTGAGAAAAGTTTGTTTCTGATTTCGGGAACATTCCAATGCACACTCAAAGGGCCGACTGTATTGTAATCGGCTGTCCCCCACCCCGCTTGTTCCCAGTCGGTTAAGTAAAGGGATTTGCCTTGAAACCAAACATTGCTGGCGTTGATATCTGCATGAACAAGGCTGGTATGTTTTGAGCTTAAAGGTAGAAGGAAAACCTTTAAGAATATTTGAAGCAAGTTGATCATCTGGTTGGGTGTAACCGATATTGCCTTGGCTAGTTGAAATGGGGAATGAATGATAAAAGAGAGAGGTGAATAATTTTTAATGTAGGGTGAAATAGTCTCCTTATGTGTAAACTTGCCAAGACGCAATACAAGTTCCAAAACAACTGATAATAACTGGGCTTGCGTGGTGGGTGGTTGGTCCAGTAACTTTTTGCCTTCGATAAAACGAGAAACCAAACAAACTAACTGGTTTTGAATAATAATTTCCTTCACTTGGGGAATCAGCAATCTATACTTTTTATATTCGATATTGTTTTGGTGCGTCAATTTTGAAAGATAGCTGGTAATGTAGCTTTCGGCGATTAGAGATTTGTAACTGTAGCTGTATTTCCCTATAACGGCCTTGATGAAGTATTTGTCGCTTTTGGCGTCTGAGACAACCGCGTGGAAGCGATCAAAATGATCCCGAATAGTCGGTTGGACTATTGTTAGACCGTGTTGGGAAAGAACGGAGGTTAACAAGTTCATGGGGCGTTTAAAACCAATTCCAGTCGGTGAAGGTAAAATTGCTCTTGGCTGGGAATGGAATATCTTGCACTTAAGCGCTGCAAAAGATTATAAATGACAAATGTGTTTAAAACTTTTTGCTCATGTTCACTGAGCGAGAATGTTTTAATTATCGCTTGATTTAACTTTTCATGAAAGCTTGTGTGGAACCAGGCAGAGTTGAGAACTTGGGATAAATTGTAGTATTTGTGACTTATGAAGCTCTTGGCAAAGTCCAAAAGAATTACTTTTTCTCTTTGGACGAGAATATTGGTTATATTAATGTCGCCATGACAAACATGGTCTGACTTGAGGAAGATCCAATCCAATCCATTCCGGAGGATACTCATCGAGGCTCTAAAAAATAAAAAACCGTGCGCTGGATACTGGATGATGTTTTTAATAAAAACATAGGGAAGTGATAAGAGCTGGAAGTAAGCTGGGAGTTTGTTTGTGAATGTCTGGGATGGAAGATTCTGAAGAAAACTCATTATTTCTAGATAAACTTTTACTTTGATGCTTGCAGTGGAGCTGGTGATTTTTTTTGACTGGGGAAAATATTCCATGACAATGGAGGGATGACCATCGATTTGTGTGAAGGTAAATGGTTGTGGGATCACAACTTTGCTATTATTCGGAACTTGAGAGAGATGAAAAAGAGTCCATTGACTGGCGTACTCTGAACGAGACGCAGTCTTGATGAAAACAAGTTTGCCAGTCTTGGAGTCCAGGTAAACTCCCTTTTGGGATGGGCTTTGACCCTCGTGAGAAAGTTTTTTAAGCTGATATCTAGACAATTTTACCTACCCCCCAGGTTCGCCAGCTAATTTTGTGATTAGCGAATCGATCCAAATCCATCTGCGAAGCTTTGATGGCAGTTTCTGTTGGGAACCTAGTTTTTATCTTTTTGGCCGGGACACCTCCGACGATGGAATACGATTGAACGTTTTTTGTCACGACTGCCCCAGCGGCAATGACAGCCCCTCGGCCGATGGTCACGCCTGAAAGGATTGTGGCGTTGGCCCCTATCCAGACGTCGTCGGAGACTTTTATATTTCCTAGAAGATACTTGCCGCTTAAAACCATGGGTTTTGACCAATCCGAGAAATCGTGGTTCTGGGCGATAAACGTAACTCCGGGACCGATCATAACATAGTTGCCGATTTCCACTGAGCTGCCCGTGGTTATAAATTCACAATTTTTGTTAATATAAACATGGTGCCCTATGGAGATGTTGTAAGGCTCTGTCATGCTGGCAAAGTAAATTCGAGTGTATTTTCCTAATTTACGAAGTTTTAGCTTTAACTGCCACATATACATATTTATCCTAACTGAGTGCACGATGTGGAAGATAAATTGGTATACCGGTAACAATGAGTAGAGAGTTTTTTTCATAGGCTAAGGTAAAGTTGATTCATTTTTTCGGCGACATTGTTCCAGGAATCTTTGAGACCAAGCTGCTGATTCAGTTTTTTCATGGAAAGTATTTTTTGGGAATTGGTGTTTTGCAGAACATAATTGATTTTAGCCGCTAATTCATTTGAATCGAACGTGTCTACCAGGTATCCATTAACTCCGTCTTTGATTAAGTATGGTAAAGCGTAAGCGTTGGCAACGATACAAACTAGGCCCTGACTTAAGCCTTCGTGAACTACATTGCAAAAACTTTCCCAAAGGGCCATGTGAACCATCATTTGGGCGTGCTTAATCAGATAATATTTATCAATCCCTCGGACTACACCGAGAAAAACGACCCGATGGATAACTCCTAGATTATCGGCCAGCTTGACTAAACTGTTTTTGTAATCCAGATTTTTTTCAGAGGGACCAACGATGACATATTTTATGTCGCCTGGGATGTTTGGGAGGGCTTTGATTGTGGTTTCATAGTTTTTGATTTTATATATCCGGCCAACTTGAATTATGTATCTACCCAGTTGTTTGACATCACGTTTAAACTGGGAAGACGCGAGTTTGTCGATATCCAAGTAAGCTTCATTTTCTACGCCATTAGTGATAGTCACGACTTTGCTGGGATTGATGCCTTTTTTGATAATTTCCTGCCTTTCCCATTCAGAGACAGCTCGAATTTTATCTACCGTTAAATTTATCAAAGAAACGCCGAGTAAACGGTCGTATAAATATTTAGCTGTTTTAACCCACAGACTGGCCTGGAACCATTCCGGAATAAAGCCTCCATGGGGAGTTAACACTAATGCAAACTTTTTCAGGCCAGTGATTTTAAGCCAGAAGACGTAGAAGAATACTCGCCAAAAAAAGACATTGAAATTATGCAAACAGACCAAATCAGCTTGCGTCCAATCGAGATTGGGGAAAAAGCCAATGTTGTCTGAAATGAAGGAGTAGCGGATGACTTTTATTCCGCGAATAGTCTCTGTATCGGGAAGGGAATTTTTGGATAAATATTCATCTTTACTAGTATGCACCGTCACATCCCAGCCTTTTTTTGCCAGGACAGAATATGTTTCTAAGATATTAGTTTCTATACCGGCTGTGACCGGGTAAAAATATTTGACTATGACGTGAATTTTTTTCATCGATTTAATTTCTAATAGTTTTGGAGGATGTGACCAAATCCCATATGGCAAAATTGTAGTTTCGATAAAAGAGTGATTTGACCTGAGAAACTGTGAGTACTAAAAGATAGAGCGAGGAATAAATCGGATTATTTATCAAATGTTTCAATACAATTGCCAGGGACATTGGGACGGGCAGGTGATATTGTTGTCTGACAAACTCAGGTGGAAAAAATTTTTCTTGTTGTTTGATGGAATTGAGGAATCTTTGGCTTTGCTTGTCATGATCTGCGTAAGAGTTGGGGAGTTTGTACCAAGTCTGGGGTGGGGAGTTGAATTTGTAACTATATCCGTTGTACACACAATAAAGGTAACTGAAAGCGTCTTCCCCGGGAATTTCGGGAAATCTGAGATTTTGATATAACCTCTTGGAAAAAGCTCTGGCGTGACCGTGGCAGGTATATAGGTTTTGACCTTGATTGTAAGACCAGTAAATGTCGTTTTTAATTTTCATTCCGGCGAACACTATTTTTTCCAAAAATGTACGGGGGGGTAATTCTTTTTGTAAAACCGACGTAAGGTCGGCCTTTCCGGATACTATCGAGGCCGCAATTCTTTCGATAAAAAATTTGTCCCGGACTTGGATGTCTGCGTCCAGAATAATCAATACATCAGAGGAGGTCGTGGAAATAATACTATTCATGCCCCCTCCTTTTCCCACACGGGCTTTGCCAACTATTAGTTTGATAAATGAGTGATTTTTATGAAATCTTTTGACTATATTTTCGGTCTGATCAGTGCTAGTATCTGAATAAACGGTTATTTCTTTGAGAAGGAGACTATTTCCGACCTTTTGTTTGAGAAGATCTTGCAAGAGATAGCCTATATTGGCTTCTTCGTTGAGGGCAGGAATGCCGATACTGATAGTAAATTTTTGAGACATAGTTACTTGACGGCTCTCATTGTGACAATGACCGGAAAACGGGGGTCGTTGTGTGAAAGCTGAGAAGGGTTGAGATCCTCCTGTGCCATTCCTAGCCAAAATGCTTGTCCAGCCAGAACATTACCGAAAGTTTCAATGACCATGTTTTTAGATTTGAAATACTTGCCAAAAATATATTTGACCGAATGGGGAGTAAATCGCCAATAGACCTTCTCGTTTAAAATTGGTCCCAGACAGGATGAGGTGAAGAGTAGTGCACCTCCCGGTTTGAGAATGCGAAAACATTCGGCTGCCGCGGCGGAAAAATCGTCGATGAGACCCAAAACGTGAGTTAGAATAATGCAGTCGTAAGTTCCGCTCTTGATCTGGCTTAGTGAACGCAAATCGCCATGGATGTTGGCTTTTTTGTTTTTGGGGTTTATATCCAAGACGTCGCTTCGAGTAACTCTTTCCCCACCAAATTTCTTGGTATATTTGGCGTCGGTTATTTCTAAAGTCCGCCCACGGATCAGCGAGCTATTTTGGTTGAGAAACTTTTCTATCCAGTAGCGATCGATGGGGGTGCCCCGATCGAAGCCGAATTTAGAGCTTAAGGGTTTGAGGCTGGCGGGTACAAGCCAGCGGGTTAAACGGGCGCGGATTTTTAGGAGGGTGTTGGTCATACGGGTTGCTCTGCCAGAGCGGGCTGACGAGTTGGAGAATAAATATTTTTCCCATCAAGATGGGCGCGAACAACTTCCAAAAACTTTTGGGACTGGTCTTTCCAGTTGAAGTTTGTGGACCAGGCGAGACTGTTCTGGGATAGCATGCGAAGCCTGGCAGGATTGCTGATGAGAAGCTTGATTGCATTCGCCAGAGGATCTGGGTCGAGGGGAGGAACTAAGATACCAGTTTGGTCGTGACGAACGGAGTCGCGAAGGCCAATAACATCCGAGGCTATAGCGGGAGTGCCACAGGCATTGGCTTCGATGACGGTGATGCCCCAACCCTCGAACGAGCTCGGCTGGAGCATAGCCCAAGATTGACCTAACAACTGGACTTTGTGTGATTCCGAAATTCGACCGAGAAAAAAGACGTTTTGAGCTAGGTTTAAGTCTTCGATAAGGCGGCGTAATTCTTTGATTCCCTCCCCTTCCCCGACGATATTGAGTTTGGCATTGGGGTAACCACGTACTACATGCACAAATGCCCGGATTGCCACGTCAATGTTCTTGTAAGGTCGGATACGGCCTAGATAAACAAATGATGGATATTTCGTTTTGGGTGCACGGCGGACATATTGCTCAGGGGTAATTCCCGGATTGATTATAGTGATATCCTCCGGCCGGCTGAAACCGATACTGGCAATGTCTTTTTTGGAAGATTCAGAGACGGTAATGATCTTTTGATTATGATATACAAGAGGCATGAGACGGGACTCCAAAAACATGGCGAATTGGGCTATAGGAAGCGGTAGTCGACCTTGAAAAATAATATTATCCTGGTGGATGTGGTGAATGAGGAGAACTTTGGGCCTGTCAACAAAGAGCGGAGTGAAAAAGGGAATGCCGTTTTCGGAGTCGATTATGATATCGAATCGGCCGCGCAAACGCAGTAAATAATATATTACAGCCCAGAAATAAACTGTGTAGAAACCGCCACGGCGAATTATTTGAACTCCATCGATGGTTTCTTTGCGGGAACATTTGCCGTCGTTGCCGCAAAAAACGGTAACAGAATGGCCTTGGGCCACCCAACGTCTGGATAATTCGTGAATATAGACTTCTGCTCCTCCCGCCCAAACGTGTTTGGTGTCCCGCCAGTTGAAAATGAGAATTCGAAGAGAGCCTGGAAGGGGTGGAGAGGGGCGGGGAAAAAAGCGGGTTAACAGATCCCACAGGTCCCGGATGTTATTGTTTACGGAGTAGAAAAATTGATAGTAAAAGTGGAGGAGGAGGAAAGTTCCCAGATAGACCAGACTCAAAATCAGCATGACGGTGACTAAGTCTGCCAATCCGGCGTGAAAGAAGTAGACCAAAACCGGCTGGAGAGAGGCCAAAATAAAGCCTAGTATGGGAAAGGTGTATTGGCGACGAGCTTGATGATAATTGACGATGCTGCCTGAGAGGGTGAAGTTGATCATCGCCAGGCCGTACAAGGTTAAGTAAGGTATAACGGGGACGATTTTGGGGCCAAAGAGAAGGGGGGCAAAAATTGATCCGAGCGGCCCCAGAGCAACAAAGCCGGCAACACTGGTGAGACCATTGCCCAACAACAGTCGATAAAATAGAAGCTTGGGATTGGTGCCTTCGCCTTCCGCCCGGCTGACGACGGGGATAATAAAGGGATCGAATAGAGACCCCAAGAAATAGACGATTTTCCCGGCCAATGACAATAAGACATATTGGCCGGCAATGGCTGGGGGTAAATAGATTTTAGCCAGAATTACGTCCAGGCTGAGGAAAGCTAAAGAAGAAAGCTTGATAAGAATTGAAGTGCCAAAAAAACGAATCGGGAATCGAGTTGTGCTTTGATTGACTGGAACGGCAGGAGTTTGGGGTTTGATTGATCTAATGGCCAGCCAGCCGATAATAAATGCTGCCATGAGGGAGAGGGGGTGGGAGGCGTATACGTATTGGGCCCAACCCAAATTAACAAAAAGGACGGCGAATATGAACTTGGACGCGGATTCGGCAGTTAACATGGCTGCCAGAGTCGCAAACTGGTGATGCCCAGCTAAGAATCCCCGGTTCATGGCTACAACGGTCGTGATTAACCATAATGGAGTAATTAGCAAAAATGGGATAATATTGCCGTTTGCTTGGAAAATTTGAGACATCCAAGGAATGGCTATGAGCCAGACGGCTGTTGCAGCCAGGGAGATAGATAAAACCCTCTTTTTGATCAAGTTCCAAAAATAAAAGACATGAAGGCTTTTTTGACCAAGAAGAAAGGCCACGCGGTGGGAGAGGGTTTTGGATAAAGCAGTGGCGGGAATTTGCACCAAGTAGGCAAAACTGCCAAGGAGACCTATGAGACTGAATTCTTCTATTGAGACGGCTCGGCCCAAATATACGTTGTAGAGAAAATTGAAAACATTACTGAGCATTGTGGAGGCCACCAGAAGTGTGCCGCCTTTGAGAAGATGCTGGGGCAGTACGCCCAGCCGTCCGAATTGATGGGAAACAAAATTTCGTAAACTGGAAAGCCAAGACTGACGGGCGAGTGAAGAGACTTCATTCAAGTGGAGGCCGTGGTGGGTCTTTTCCCAGTAGTGAGGCCTGACAAACAGCTGGAAGACGGCTTTGAAAGCGGCGATACTGATTAGAAGCCAGTAGACCGGGACTAGATAGACAAATTTAATCAAGTTCCAGGTGCCCCGTTTGGCGGCGCCGATCATGTAGTAATAGAGGTAGAGAAAATTGCCGAAAATAAACGAAAATCCAGCCAGGTAGAAGACCACGGGCGGGTAGAGAGCTTCGATAGTGGGGCCTACTTGCTGGTAAAAGGCAAAGTAACCGATAGTGGAGGCCCACAGGAAGGGGTTGATGACCATGAAGGCGATCTTGCCGCCGATATTGAGCTGGAAGACCAGGCCATGCAAGCCGTGATCGCGAAACATTTTGAAAAAATTGCGGTTGTGGACCAAAAAGGTCTGCAGGTAACCTTTGATCCACCGAGAACGCTGACGCAGCCAATTGCCCAGGTGACTATTTGCCTCTTCCAGGGTGAGGGAATTGATGATAGCAGTTTGATATCCGGCCTGAAAAAGCCGAGTACCCAGATCGCAATCTTCGGTGACATTGAAGGCGTCCCAACCATGAAGGGCCTTGAGAACTTCGGTTTTGAAGTGATTGCTGGTGCCGCCCAGGGGAATCGAGGTACGAATAGATTGGAGGGCGGGAAGAGCGACATCAAACCACAGAGCATATTCGACGGAAAAGAGACGGGTAAGAAGGTTCTGGTGGGGGTTGTAGTAATTGAGTTTGGCCTGGAGACAAACTACATTTTCGGGCTGAGAGCGAAAAGCCAAGTAAGCGGTTTTTAATTGAAGGGGGTCGGGGCGATCCTCGGCGTCATATATGACGACATATTCCCCTTTAGCATGGGCCAGGCCGTAATTGCAGGCTTTGGGCTTGGTTTTGGGCTGGGAATGGGGAACGATAAGGGTGCGAAAATAGCCGGGCAGGTTGAGAGAGTTGGCGGCAGAAATAGTATCGGCGTCGTCCTCTTCGAGCAGGAGAATTACATCCAGCTTATCTTTGGGCCAGTCGAGTCGGGAAATGGAGTCGACGAAGTGAGGCAGGACCCGGGCTTCGCGATAGAGGGGACAAAGAATCGAGTAAATGGGAAGTTTTTCAGTTGCACAGCGGCGTAGTTGGTCAGTTGAAATGGAGATTTCGGGGGGGAAGCGGAGGCTCTTGAAGGTGAGGGAGAAACTAAACAGCACGTCGCAAAAGTACACAAAAGACAAAAGGCCAATCAAGATTTGGGCGGTTAACAGAGGGTTGAGGGTAAATCCGATGAAGATTATGCCCAAAAGAGTGAATAGAAAAAGCTTTTGATGACGGGTAAAAGTAGTGAAAGCGGAGAGGTGGTGGGGGAGGAGGGAATGGGTAATAAAGCGGTGACGGCGATGGGCCAGGCCGGAACCGACTGACGAATCGTTTCGTGGACGGATGGGGTAAATTTTGGAGGGGGTCAGCCGGGTTTTGACAGTAGCGGCGCCAAATTCACTAATGCTTCTCAGGAAAGCAGTTTTGGATGTTGGTGAAACCTGAGGAGAAAAATCGACGTCTACACAAGACAAGTGGTATCCCAGTTCCCGGGCAGTATGCACAAGGGGTACGTCTAAGGACTGGGGAGCGATGTCGCGGGGGGATAAATGATTAATGATTTCCCGGCGGAAAATTTTTAAACCAGATTGAACGTCGCAATCGAGCCCCAAAAGAAGACGACTGAGAAGCCGATGGTAAGTCCGACGGTGACTGCGATTGGCAATCACAATACCCGTATTCGACTGATTGGCAAGTTGGAACATCTCGGGAATAGCCTCCGGGGGGTACTGTAAATCGGCGTCGATCGTGGCTAGCCACGGAGAGATAGCCAGCCTTGAAGCTTCTAAAATGGAGTAGGCTTTGCCAGGAGTCCCGAGCTGGGCATAGATGTTCAACGGGTAGTGACGGGAGAGTTTTTTGAGGATTTTGAAGGAGGTATCGGTGAAGTGATCGTCTACGGCGATGATCCCATAGCTAATGTGGGCCTGCTTAAGGGATTTATCGATCCGACGGATCAATTCCTCTAGGTTGCCGGTGTAGTTCTTGACGGGGAGGATGATTTCCAGATCAGGCATATAAAAAAGTCCCCCAGATAGGGGCAGATTAGATATTGTACTATAAGATAGTAAGAAAGGCTAGGGGTGAGATTTGAAGAAGAGGAAGGCGGAGACGCCTAAACCGAGGACGCCGAGGCCGATAAGAATGAAAGCCGGCCAATTGGGTGAGGTTTTGGATGAATTGCCGTTTTCACTAAGTTCGATGGGGGGGTATGGGGTTGAGGTGGTAAAGAATTCGGCCGCTTCGCCCAGAACTGGAAGGGTGGTTTCAGGAAAGGGAGTGGGGGTGGGTATTTTCACGGTCGGCCGGGGCGAGCTGGAAGGCGTGGGTCTGGGGGTGGAGGTGGATGCGGGTTTGGACGTGGAGGTTGGCTTGGGAGTTGAGGTAGGA